>WBZL01000006.1_pt1 | contig 269946 bp, 256 predicted proteins | sample 5204291 | NCBI WGS metagenome assembly WBZL01 (sample SAMN12344345, study PRJNA552823) | activated sludge metagenome | biome: Activated sludge suspended growth; feature: Nitrification reactor; material: Wastewater; isolation source: activated sludge from nitrification reactor of wastewater...
GTGCCTCGATCGACCACGATCGGCGTGAAACGCCGGCTACGATCGTCTGAAACGGCGGCTACGTTCCCGCTGAAACGCCGGCTACGTTCGCCTGAAATGGCCGGCTACGATGGCCTGAAATACGCAAGGACAAGCTGCCACCGCGCTGAGCGCGCTCTGCCAACGCCGCGCTGGCCGCGGGCATCGCGCGCAACAGCTGGCTGCCGCACCTGACGGCCACGGCCATGGGCGGCTACCAGCGGCGGCGCAGCAACGTCGACGGCGCACTGGCCAGCGTGGACTTCGAAGACAACCTCAGCGTCGCGGTCGGCGTGCTGGCGCTGCAATGGCTGCTGTTCGACTTCGGCGAGAGCGATGCCCTGACCGAAGCCGCCGATCAGGGCCTGGTGGTGGCCGGCATCGGCTTCACCGCGGCCCACCAGCAGCTGATCGAATCGGTGAGCCTGGCCTACTACAGCCACGCCGCGGCGCGCGCGCGTCTCGGCGTGGCCCGACGCTCGCTGGTCAACAGCCGCGGCGCGCTCAAAGCGGCCGAGGCGAAGTACCGGCAGGGCGTGGGCACGGTGGTCGAGGTCGCGCAAGCCCGCCAGGGCGTTGCCCAGGCCGAACTGGCCCATGTGCAGGCCGAAGGCCTGGCGCGCGACCGCGAGCAGACGCTGATCGCCGCGCTCGGCATCTCCCCGCTGGTGCGGCTGAAGATCGCCGATGCGCCCGAGCCGCAGGTGGACAACGCGATGATGGCCCCGCTGGACCGTCTGGTCAGCGACGCGCTGGCGCGCCGCCCCGACGTGCAGGCCGCCCATGCCGCACTGCTGGCCGGTCAGGCGGGGGTCAAGGCGGCCGAAGCGTCCCAGCGACCCAAGGTCTTCGTTGCCGCATCGGTCGGCAGCAGCAGCAGCAACGCCAACCTGGGTGCGACCTTACCCGGCATCGGCCTGCAGGCGCCGCCGCTCAACCTGGCGGGCAGCGGCACCGGTACCGGCGCCTTCGTCGGCATTTCGGTGCCGATCTTCGATGGCGGCTTGCGCGAATCGGTGCAACTGCAGGCACAACAGCGGGTGGCGGGCGCGCAGGCCCGGCTGGACCTGGTGCGCCAGCAGGCGGTGCAGCAGATCGTGGTGGCGCAGAACGCGTCACGCAGCGCGCTGGCCGCCGCCGAGGCCGCGCAGCAACTGCAGTCGACGGCTGCGGTGACCCTGGACGCCGCGTTGGAGGCCTACCGTCACGGCGTGGGCACGATCACGGCGGTGCTGTTGGCTGACACGCAGATGCTGCAGGCCGGCCAGGCCCTGGCCGACGCGCGTGCTGCGGCGCAGTCGGCGGCCATCACGCTGGCTTTTGCGACCGGCTCGCTGGGTGCGGCGCCGCGCTGAACGGGCCGATGGTCGTGCGTGCATCGGGAGCGGTCGCCTCCGCCATGCAGCGACACTTCGAGCGGCAGCTTTGGAGAGGCGAGTTCTGCGAGTGCCACGGCGGCAGTGGGTCGGGTGCTGCCAGCCAATCGCCACCGACGAACGACCGCTCGACCTGGCTAAGCGGTCGGCCATTCAGGTTCTCGAACGGGCAGCCTGTCCGTGAACGCCGGCAATGTCCTACCAACTTGGCCGACCGGACACATGACGACAGCTTGCTATTCTGAGTTCGCGCGGACAGCTGGAGTTTTTCGCCGAATGGTCTTGTGATTTGTTTTCGTTTTCGGGGCCGATAGGAAATCAGCCCAGTCATTCATCAAGGCGACGCGCTTCTCAAACAGGTCTCCACGCCGGTAGGCCGCCTCGACCTTGTCTCCGACGGCGTGCGCTAGCGCCATCTCTGCCACCTCGGATGGGTGATCAGTGTGTTCCGAGATCCAGTCGCGGAACGTACTGCGAAATCCATGTACGGTAGCTCGCACGTCCATCCGCCGCAGCACGGCTGTCAGACTCATGTCGGACAGCGGCCCCCGCATGCCAGGAAAAGCGAGATTGCTCGCTTGGCCCTGGGGCAGCGCACGAAGGAGGTCGGTGGCGGGCTTTGAGAGCGGGACACGGTGCTCCCGCCCGGACTTCATTCGGGTACCGGGCACGACCCAAAGCGACGTCGCTAGGTCAATCTCTGCCCACACCGCACCACGCACTTCGCCCGATCGCGCTCCCGTCAGAATCGCAAACTCCAGCGCTCTGGCGCCCATGCCTTCTTGCAGACGCAGCCGGCGCATGAAGGCTGAGACTTCATCGATTGCGACCGCCGTATGGTGCTGAACCACCGCCACCTTGGACGCCTTTGGCAAAGCAGCATCCAGGTTGCCTTTCCATCGCGCCGGGTTGGGGCCCTCTCGAAGTCCACGCGCCGCGGCAAAGTCGAGCACCAGTTCGATTCGCGAGCGCACACGGGTGGCGGTCTCGGTCTTCGTGGTCCAGATCGGCTCCAGTGCTCGAATTACGTGCGCGCTGGTCACGTCGCGAACGAGTAGTTGACCGATCACGGGTGCCGCATAGGTTTGCAAGGTGGAAGCCCACTGCGCTGCGTGCTTCTCGTTCTTCCAGGATTTCTCGTGCTGTTCGATGTACTGCGCGGCGACCTCTGCGAAGGTCCTTTGCGACATCCGGTCGGCGGCAGCGGCACTTACAGCGGCGCGACGTAGCGAGATTGGATCGGACCCCTCGGCAACTTGTGCACGGTGCCGGCGCGCCTTGTCCCTGGCCTCTGCCAAGGTCACGCTGGGGAAACTACCGAGGCCCATTTCGCGCTGCTGTCCGGAGACGGCGAGACGAAGCACCCAGCTTCTTGCTCCGGTTCGGGTGACTTGCAGTGCCAAGCCATCAACGCCACCCACACTCCAGCGCCCCGGCTGGTCCAGCCGGCGCACTTCAAGCGGAGAAAGCTCCCTGGCCTTGCGCGGCATTCAGTACCCCTTACCTACCCTCACAAGATAGCGAGATTGTATGGGATCTTCCGACACAGTTCGAGACATTGATTCAGGCGATTTACCTATGAAAAAGGCCCCTTTCGGGGCCTTGTCATAGGTAGTACCTGGCGGAGAGGGTGGGATTCGAACCCACGGTACGGGGTTACCGTACGCCTGATTTCGAGTCAGGTACATTCGACCACTCTGCCACCTCTCCGGGTCGGGTTCGCATCGGTCGAAGCGAGGTCGGCATTGTAGTGCAGCGGCGCCCTCAGATCGTCGTCAGTGTCAGCGCCGACAGGCGTGCATCGCTGAGCCGCGTTTGCCAGCGCTGCCCCGGCCGCAGCGGCCAGGCATCGGTGATGGTGCCGGTGGTCACCACGTCGCCGGGGCGGATCGTCCAGCCCGGCGTGACCTCGGCCATCGCGTCCACCCAGAGCCGCAGCGCGTTCAACGGCCCGTCGAGCACCAGTGCGCCCTGCCCGCGGTCGACTTGCGTGCCGTCGCACAGCAGTTGCACCTGCAGCGCCGCCAAGTCCGCGGCCAGCGTCGCCCAGCCCCGCACCGGCACGCGCGGGCCCACGCGCAGCCGGCCGTGCAGCGCGAAGTCGGCCACCGTATCGGCGGCGCTGAAGCGCCAGCCCTTGAAATGCGTATGCACGACCTCGAAGCCGTGCGCGACCCAGTCGAGGCAGTGCTGCAGTTCGCTCGAATTCATGCCGGCGCGCGGCGTGCTTGCGAAGCCGAACACGATCTCGGGCTCCAGCCGCGGCTGCGACAGCCCGGCCAGCGCGAGTGTGGCGCTGCTGCCGTCGAGCAGCGCCGTGCTGCTGTCCCACACCGGCCCCCAGATCGGCTGGTGCACGCCGTAGCGGTCCCAGATGCTGCGGTTGGTGAAGCCGATCTTGTAGCCCAGCGGCCGCTCGCCGCGTGCGATGCGCAGCCGGCGCAGTTCGTCGGCCACGGCAAACGCGGCGCGCAGGTCGAACCCAGGGTCGTGCGCCGACGGCCGCGGCATCAGGCTGCCGCGGTCGCCGGCCTGCAGCAGTTGCTCGGCCAGACTCAAGCGCGCAGTTCCTTCAGTCCGCCCATGTACGGCCACAGCACTTCGGGCAGCGCGATGCTGCCGTCGGCGCGCTGGTGGTTCTCCAGCACCGCCACCAGCGTGCGCCCTACCGCCAGCCCCGAGCCGTTGAGCGTGTGCACCAGCTCGGGCTTGCCCTGCTGTCCGTCGACGACGGGGCGAAAGCGCGCATGCATGCGCCGCGCCTGGAAGGCCTCGCAGTTGCTGCACGAGCTGATCTCGCGGTACGCGCCCTGCCCCGGCAGCCAGACCTCGAGGTCGTAGGTCTTGGCCGCGCCGAAGCCCATGTCGCCGCTGCTCAACGCGACCACGCGATACGGCAGCCGCAGCTTTTGCAGAATCGCCTCGGCGTGGCCGACCATCTGCTCCAGCGCGTCGTAGCTGGTGTCGGGGTGCACGATCTGCACCATCTCGACCTTGTCGAACTGGTGCTGGCGGATCATGCCGCGCGTGTCGCGCCCGGCGCTGCCGGCCTCGGAGCGAAAGCACGGGCTGTGCGCGGTGAGCTTGATCGGCAACTGCTCGGCCGGCAGGATCTGCTCGCGCACCGTGTTGGTCAGCGGGATCTCGCTGGTCGAGATCAGGTACTGCTCGGCCTGGTCCTCGGCGCCGCCTCTGAGCACCCAGAACATGTCCTCCTTGAACTTGGGCAGCTGGCCGGTACCTTCGAGCACCTCGCGGTTGACGATGTACGGCGCATAACACTCGGTGTAGCCGTGCTCGGCGGTCTGCACGTCCAGCATGAACTGCGCCAGCGCGCGGTGCAGCCGTGCGATGCCGCCGCGCATGAAGGTGAAGCGCGATCCGCTCAAGCGCGCACCGGTGTCGAAGTCCAGCCCCAGCGGCGCACCCAGGTCGATATGGTCGCGCGGCGCAAAGGCCAAGGACGGCGGCTGCTGGCCGTGCGAACTCCAGCGCCGCAGTTCGACGTTGGCGCTTTCGTCGGCACCCAGCGGCACGCTGTCGTGCGGCAGATTGGGCAGGCCCAGCAGCATCGCGGTCAGTTCGGCCTGGATGCGATCGAGCGCCGCCGCGCCTTGGTCCAACTGTTCGGCGATGCCGGCCACCTCGGCCATCGGCGCGCTCGCGTCCTGGCCCTTGCCCTTGAGCTGGCCGATCTGCTTGCTCAGTGCATTGCGCCGCGCCTGCAGCTGCTCGACGCGCGTTTGTTCGGTCTTGCGCTCGGCCTCCAGCGCCTGGTAGCGCGCGACGTCCAAGAACGGTTGCGGCGATTTGCGCCGCTGCAGCCGGGCCACCACGCCGTCCAGGTCGCGGCGCAGCAGGTTGATGTCGAGCATGGGAGTTCCTCGTGGTCGGGCCCTGCGGCCTTGCGCCGATGCGGGCTGTGTGTGGCCGCCAGCGCGGCGCTAGCGGTCTTCGGCGGCTCGGGCGGCGTCGAACTCGGCCATCGCGCGGTCGCCCAGCCCCAGCGGCAGCGGGAAGTGGACTTCCTCGGGCGTGCCGGGCAGCCGGCGCAGGCTCAACGCACCCAGCGCGCGAAGCCGCTTGATCACCTGCTGCACCAGGATGTCGGGCGCCGATGCACCCGCGGTCAGGCCGACGCGCCTGCGCCCGTCGAACCACTCGGGCTTCAGGTCGTCGGCCGCATCGACCATGTAGGCCGGCGTGCCCAGCCGCTCGGCCACCTCGCGCAGCCGGTTGCTGTTGCTGCTGGTGGGGCTGCCGACGACGACGACCACGTCCACCCCCGGCGCCAGCAGCTTGACCGCGTCCTGCCGGTTCTGCGTGGCGTAGCAGATGTCCTGCTTCTTCGGCTCGCGCACCTCGGGGAACCGCTGCTTCACCGCCGCCAGGATCTCGGCCGCGTCGTCGACGCTGAGCGTGGTCTGCGTCACCACCGCGAGCTTCGTGCCGCGCGGTTGCACGCGCTGCACGTCGGCCACGTCCTCGACCAGGTAGATGCCCTCGCGCAACTGGCCCATCGTGCCCTCGACCTCGGGGTGCCCCTTGTGGCCGATCATCACGAACTCGAAGCCTTCCTTGGCCAGCTTGGCGACCTCGACGTGAACCTTGGTCACCAGCGGGCAGGTGGCATCGAAGATGCGAAAGCCGCGCGCCTCGGCCTCGTCGCGCACCGCCTTGGATACGCCGTGCGCGCTGAACACCAAGGTGGCGCCCGGCGGCACGTCAGCCAGCTCCTCGATGAAGATCGCGCCGCGCGACTTCAGGTCGTTGACGACATAGGTGTTGTGCACGATCTCGTGGCGCACGTAGATCGGCGCGCCGAACTTCTTCAGCGCGCGCTCGACGATCTCGATCGCGCGATCCACCCCGGCGCAAAAGCCGCGCGGCTCGGCCAGTACGACTTCGTCGAGCTTTTCCAGCCCCATTACAGCACCCCGATCAACTGCACTTCGAAACTCACCGCGCGGCCCGCCAGCGGGTGGTTGAAGTCGAACAACACCCACTCGTCGCCGACCTCGCACACCACGCCGGCGTACTCGCCCTGGCCGTCGGGCGTGGGAAAACGCACCGCGTCGCCGATGGCGTAGACCTCCTGCGGGTCGCCCAGCTCGCGCAGCAGGCTGCGCGCCACGCGCTGGCGCAACTGCGGGTTGCGCTCGCCGAAGGCCTCGCCCGGCGTCAGGTCGAAACGGCGGTGTTCGCCCTCGGCCAGACCGAGCAGCCGCTGCTCGATCGCCGGTGCCAGCTGGCCGGTGCCCAGCGACAGCGTCGCCGGCTTGCCGCCGAAGGTGTTGATCACGTCGGCACCGTCGGGGCCGCTGAGCCGATAGTGCAGGGTCAGGAACGAACCGCTTTGAACGAGATTCACGTGGGCTGCTCTGGCATAGACTGGCCCCGATTCTACGAGGCCATGCTTTGCCGCAAGGCCGCCGCCGCGAGCCGCCGCCACACCGTCACCGCATGCCGCTGAAAGACCTTCCGGCCGAGATGCGCCCGCGCGAAAAGTTGCTCGCGCGCGGTGGCGCGGCGTTGAGCGACGTCGAGCTGCTGGCGCTGCTGCTGCGCACCGGGCTGCCCGGCGCGGGCGTGTTCGAACTGGCCACGCAGGTGCTGCGCGAGTTCGACGGCTTCGGCGGCTTGCTGCACGCCCAGGTCGACGAGCTGCGGCGCATCAAGGGCCTGGGCCCGGCCAAGCGCGCCGAGATCGCGGCCGTGATCGAGATGGCGCGGCGCGCCCTGGCGCAGCCGCTGCGCGAGCGGCCGGTGTTCGATGCGCCGCAGCAGGTCAAGGACTTCGTCGCGCTGCACCTGGGCGCGCGCACGCACGAGGTGTTCGCGGTGCTGTTCCTGGACGGCCAGCACCGGCTGCTGACGATGCAGGAGATGTTTCACGGCACGCTGGCGCAGACCAGCGTGTACCCGCGCGAGGTGGTCAAGCGCGCGCTCGCGCTCAACGCCGGCGCGGTCATCCTGGCGCACAACCATCCGTCCGGGCTGGCCGAGCCATCGCGCGCCGACGAGCTGCTGACGCAGGGCCTGAAGTCGGCGTTGGCGCTGGTGGACATCCGCGTGCTCGACCACCTGGTGGTCGGCCGCGGTGCGGTGTTGTCCTTCGCCGAGCGCGGCTTGCTGTGAGCAAGGCGCTGCGCGCGCGCTCGCTGCAGGACCTGGCGCCGCTGCGCGACGCGCTGCGTGCACGCCAAGCCGAGGCGGCGCGCGTGCGCGCCGCGCAGCAGGCCGAACAGCAACGCCGCGAGCTCGCGCGCAACGCGTTCGCGCGCGCGGTCGGCCCGGTGCAGCCGCTGCCTGCGCACTGCCGCGTGCACGGCCACGCGCCGCGCCCGGCGCCGCAGCCGCGGCAGCGCGAAGCCGACGAGCGCGCCGCGCTGCGCGAGGCGCTGTCCGACGAGGTCGACGTCGAATCGCTGCTGCTCACCGACGACGGCCTGAGCTTTCGCCGCTCGGGCATCGCGCCCGACGTGCTGGCGCGGCTGCGCCGCGGCCAGTGGTCGATCCAGGCGCAGATCGACCTGCACGGCCTGCGCCGCGACGAGGCGCGCGAGCAGTTGGGCAGCTTCGTGCACCAGGCGCTGCAGCGCGGCCAGCGCTGCGTGCGCGTGGTGCACGGCAAGGGCCTGGGCTCGCCGGGGCGCGAGCCGGTGCTCAAGGCCAAGGTGCAGCGCTGGCTCGCGCAATCGGCCGAGGTCATCGCCTTCACCCAGGCCGCCGCGCCGCAGGGCGGGGCCGGCGCGTTGATCGTGCTGCTCGAGCGCCGCCGCGCGCCGCGTTGAGCCGCCCGGCCTGGCGCTGCGCGCCGTACCGCTCAATCCAGCAGCCGCGCCGCCAACGCCGCCACCGCCAGCGCGGCCGGACAGCCGGGCAGTGTCTCCAGCAGCAGCTGCCGGTGCGCCACCGAATCGCGCACCGCGATGTCCAGCGGCACCTGGCCCAGTAGCTCCAGCCGCAGCGGCGCGGCCAAGCCCGGGTTGACGAAGCGGTCGACCACCTGCTGCAGCTGCTGGGCCACGGCACGGCCTTCGCCGTGACCGCGCGTTTGGTTGACCACCAGCTGCACCCGGGTGCGCGATTGCGTGGTCGCCAGCACCTTGACCGCCGCGTAGGCATCGGTCAGCGAGGTCGGTTCGGGCGTGGCCACCACCAGCACGTCGTCGGCCAGCGACACCGCGTACAGCACGACGTCGGAGATGCCGGCACCGGTGTCCAGGATGACGTGGTCGTAGCGCGGTGCGACCTCGCCGATCACCGCGAGCAACTGGTCGCGCACCTCGGGCGTCATGCGCGAGTACTCGACCATGCCCGAGCCGGCGAGCAGCGCCTCGAAGCCGCCGGGCGCCGGCAGGATCGCGTCGCGCAGCGTGCTCTTGCCGGTGAACACGTCGTGCAGCGTGATCTTGGGCGCCAGATTTAGCATCACGTCGACGTTGGCCAGCCCGAGGTCGGCGTCCAGCACCAGCACGCGCCGGCCCTGGCGCGCCAGCGCGGCCGCCAGGTTGCAGCTGATGAAGGTCTTGCCGACACCGCCCTTGCCGCTGGTGACCGCGGTGATGCGTGCGCGGCTCGGCGCTGCAGGTTTCTTCGCGGCGGCGCGGGGCTTCGTGGCGCTCATTCGATGTCCTGAAACTGCGAAATCCCGAACAGCAGCGCCTTTTCCTCGGCACTGACCACCGACACCGCCGATGGCTCCAGGCACACGCAGTTGCGCCCGGCGGCCTTGGCCCGGTACAGCTGCACGTCGGCCCGCTCGATCCACAGCGCGGGCGACGAGCGCACCCATTGCGGCGCGAACGCCCCGCCGATGCTGACGCTGACCCGCAGCCGCTTGCGCGCGCCGATGGCCACCGGCATCGCCTCGACGCGGCGGCGAACGCGCTCGGCCACCGCCTCGCCGAAGGCCGGCGCGCAGTTGGGCATGACGATGGCGAACTCCTCTCCGCCCACGCGCGCCACCAGGTCCATCGGGCGCACGCATTCGAGCAGCGCCCTGGCCACCGCCTTGAGCACCAGATCGCCGCTGGCATGGCCGTGGCTGTCATTGACCTGCTTGAAGTGGTCGATGTCCAGCGCCAGCAGCAATGCAGGTTCGCCGGCGCGCGCGACGCGGTCGATCTCGCGCGCCAGCGCCAGCTCGAAACTGCGGCGGTTGGCCAGCCCGGTGAGGGCGTCGCGGCTGGACAGGTCGACCAGCGAATCGATCAGCTGCTGCAGCCAAGCGTCGCTGCCCGGCGCGGCGTCGGGCAGTGCATGGCCAGCCTGGCGCAGCAGTTGCAGCGCCTGGTCGAGCTTCAGGTTGCCGGCAGCCACACGGTGCGCGGCGGGAGGACGAGCCAAGATCGGAACGGCGCTGCGGCGGATGAGTCCGGCGAGTCTAACTTGGGGTTCCCGCACCGCAGCCGCGCAACAAGCAGGCGTTGCCCGCCCTTCTCGCCGCATTGCGGCACCATCACGGTGGACGTTGCGTTGACCGTCGCGGCAGGAACAGCGCCTGCAGGTCGCTGAGGAAATCGAAGCCGCGCGCGCTGGGCTGCATGTGCTGCAGGTCGGCCTGCAGCAGCCCGCGCTGCTGCGCTTGCTGCACGGCCTGGGCAATGGTCGATGCCGGCAGCCCGGTGCGCTCGGCGAACAGCGCGCTGTCGAAGCCGTCGCGCAGCCGCAGCGCGTTGAGCATGAACTCGAACGGCAGCTCGGCGCGCGCCACCTCGTGCTCCTGCGACAGCGCCGCGCCGGCCAGCGCTTGCTCCATGTAGCGCGCCGGTTCGCGCCAGCGCTGCTGGCGCACGATGCGGTGCGGAAAGCTGAGCTTGGAATGTGCACCGGCGCCCAGCCCCAGGTAGTCGCCGAACTGCCAGTAGTTCAGGTTGTGCACGCAGCGATGCCCGGCGCGCGCGAAGGCCGACACCTCGTAGCGCCGCAGCCCGGCCGCGGTGCAACGCTCGACGGTCGCATCGAGCATCAGCGCGGCCAGATCCTCGTCAGGCAGCCGCGGCGGCGGGTGCGTGGCAAAGTAGGTGTTCGGCTCGAGCGTCAGGTGGTACACCGACAGGTGCGGCGGCGCGAAGCCGAGCGCGGCGTCCAGATCCGACCGCAGCGCGTCCAGCGTCTGCCCGGGCAGCGCGTACATCAGGTCGATGTTGAAGGTGTCGAAGGCGGCGGCGGCCTCGGCCACGGCGGCGCGCGCCTGGGCGGCGTCGTGCACGCGGCCGATCGCGCGCAGCAGCTCGTCGTCGAAGCTTTGCACCCCGATCGACAGCCGCGTCACCCCGGCGGCGCGAAACGCACGAAAGCGCTCGCGCTCGAAGCTGCCCGGGTTGGCCTCGAGCGTGACTTCGCATTGCGCGGCCAGCGGCAGCAGCGCGCGCACCTCGCCCAGCAGCCGGTCGATGCCCTCGGGCGAGAACAGGCTGGGCGTGCCACCGCCGATGAACACGCTGATCACCGGCCGGCCCCACACCAGCGGCAGCGCGGCCTCCAGGTCGGCGCGCAGCGCATCCAGGTAGCGCGCCTCGGGTATCGCGTTGCGGGACTCGTGCGAATTGAAGTCGCAGTACGGGCACTTGCGAATGCACCACGGCAGGTGCAGGTACAGCGACAACGGCGGCTGCGCCGGCAGCTGCAGCGTGCCCGCGCGCAGGTAATGCGCCGCCGCGTCCGCGCTCACTCCAAGCCCCAGGCCTCGCGCATCAGCCACAGCATCTGGCGGCAGGCCAGCGCGCGGTGGCTATGAGCGTTCTTCAGCTCGCGCGGCAGTTCGGCCACCGTCGCGCCGAGCGCGGGGATGAACAGCAGCGGGTCGTAGCCGAAGCCGCCGCTGCCGCGCGGCGCGTCGAGGATCTCGCCCCACCAGCGGCCGCTGGCCACCAGCGGCTGCGGATCGCCGGGCGCGCGCAGCGCGACCAGCGTGCATACGAAGCCGGCGCGGCGCGCGGTGATGCCGTGCAGGCGCTGCAGCAGCAGCGCATTGTTGGCCGCGTCTTGCTGGCGGCGTTGGGCCTCGCGCCCGCCGCTGGGCAACGCCAGCGCCGCAAAGGCCGCCGAGCTCACGCCGGGTGCGCCACCGAGGGCATCGACGCACAGGCCCGAGTCGTCGGCCAGCGCGGCGCAGCCGCTGGCGCGCGCCGCATGCCGCGCCTTGGCCAGCGCGTTCTCGATGAAGGTGGCGTGCGGCTCCTCGGCCTCGGCCAGGCCGAGCTCGGGCTGCGCCACCAGATCCAGCGGCAGCGCGCCGAACAGCGCGCGCAACTCGGCCAGCTTGCCCGCGTTGTTCGAGGCCAGCACCACGCGAAGTTGGCTGCGCGGGTGGCTGGGCGGGTGGCCAGCGCGCATCGGCGGGCTCGGGCGATCGGCCATCACAGCAACACGATGTCGTACTGCTCGGGGTTCAACGACGGCTCGGTGGCCAGCGAGATCGGCTTGCCGATGAACTCGCTCAAGCCGGCCAGGTGCACGCTCTCTTCGTCGAGCAGCGTCTCCACCACCGCGGCGCTGGCCACGATACGGAACTCCTTGGGGCTGAACTGGCGCGCCTCGCGCAGGATCTCGCGCAGGATGTCGTAGCACACGCTGCGCGCGGTCTTGACCTCGCCGCGGCCCTGGCAGGTCGGGCACGGCTCGCACAGCATGTGCGCGAGGCTTTCGCGCGTGCGCTTGCGCGTCAGCTCGACCAGCCCGAGCTGCGAAAACCCGCTGACCGTGGTGCGCGTGCGGTCGCGCGCCAGCTGCTTGCGAAACTCGGCCAGCACCGCCTGCTGGTGCTCGTCGCGCGTCATGTCGATGAAGTCGACGATCACCATGCCGCCCAGGTTGCGCAGACGCAGCTGGCGCGCGATCGCGCCGGCCGCCTCGAGGTTGGTCTTGAATACCGTGTCTTCGAAGTTGCGTGCGCCGACGAAGCCACCGGTGTTGACGTCGATCGTGGTCATGGCCTCGGTCTGGTCGATGACCAGCGTGCCGCCGCTCTTGAGTTCGACCTTGCGCGCCAGCGCGCGCTCGATCTCTTCTTCGATGCCGAACAGGTCGAAGATCGGCCGCTCGCCGCGGTACAGCTCGAGCTTGGCGGCGCTGCGCGGCATGTAGGTTTCGCCGAAGGCCTTGAGCCGGTCGTACTGCAGCCCCGAGTCGATGCGGATGGCGTGGGTGGCGTCGTTGGCCAGGTCGCGCAGCACGCGCTCGGCCAAGCTCAGGTCCTGGTGCAGCAGCGTGCCGGCCGGCGAGTTCTGCGCGCGTTCGCGGATGCCGGCCCAGGCCTTGCGCAGATAGGCGATGTCGTCGCCCAGCTCGGCGTCGGTCGCGTCCTCGGCGTTGGTGCGCAGGATGAAGCCGCCCGGCTGCTCGGCCACCAGCGTGTGCATGCGCGCGCGCAGTTGGTCGCGCAACTCGCCCGGGCCGATCTTCTGCGAGATGCCGATGTGCTTGTCGTGCGGCAGGAACACCAGCATGCGCCCGGCGATCGACACCTGCGCCGACAGTCTGGCGCCCTTGCTGCCGATCGGATCCTTGATCACCTGCACGGTCAGCGACTGGCCCTCGAAGATCTGGCGTTCGATCGGCTGCGCCGCGGTGTCGCGGCCGCCGCCGGGCCCGTTGGGCGGCGGATTCAGGTCGGCCACGTGCAAGAACGCGGCGCGGTCCAGCCCGATGTCGATGAACGCGCTTTGCATGCCCGGCAGCACGCGCGCGACCTTGCCGAGGTAGACGTTGCCGACCAGCCCGCGTTCGAGCTCGCGCTCGATGTGCAGCTCCTGCACCGCGCCGTTCTCGACGATGGCCACGCGCGTTTCCTGCGGGGCCCAGTTGATGAGGATGTCCTGGCTGGCCATGGTGGCGGGAAGTCTAGGCCACCGCCAAGCCGGCGGCGCGCAACAGCATCGCGGTCTCGAACAGCGGCAGCCCCATGATGCCGGAGTGGCTGCCTTCGATGTGCTCGATCCAGCCGGCGATCGCACCCTGGATCGCGTAGGCGCCGGCCTTGCCGAAGGGCTCGCCGCTGGCGACGTAGGCGTCGATCGCGGCCGCCGGCATCGGTGCGAAGCGCACCCGCGACACGTTCAGCGCCGCGCGCGAGCGCCGCCCGTCGTGCAGCGCCACCGCGCTGAGCACGCGGTGGGTGCGGCCGCACAGCGCGCGCAGCATCTCGTGCGCGTCGTGCGCGTTGGCCGGCTTGCCCAGGATGCGCCGGCCCAGCGCGACCGTGGTATCGGCGCACAGGATCGGCGCCGGCGCACCGCCGCACCGCCGCAACCGCAGCACCGCAGCGTGCAGCTTGGCGCGGGTCACGCGCTGCACGTAGGCGACCGGCAACTCGCCGGGCCGCACGGCTTCGAGCGCTTCGGCGTCCTCGTCGTCGCCCGGCAGCAGAAGTTCGTGGTCGACGCCAATCTGCTGCAACAGCTGGCGTCGGCGCGGGCTGTGCGAAGCGAGCCAGACGAATCCCGGCGGAGGGCTCATTCGCGGTGGTAGGGGTGGCCCTGCGCCAGCGTCCAGGCGCGGTACAGCGCCTCGGCCAGCAGCACGCGCACCAGGGCGTGCGGCAAGGTCAGGTCGGACAGGCGCAGCGTCTCGTCGGCACTGGCCTTCAGCGCGCGCGCCAGGCCGTCCGGGCCGCCGATCAGCAGCGCGACATCGCTGCCCCCGGCGCGCCAGCGCTGCAGCGCATCGGCCAGGTGCGCGGTGCTGGCCGCGCTGCCGTGTTCGTCCAGAACCACGCGCCGCGCCCCCTTGGGGCACGCGGCCTCGATGCGCTGGGCCTCGGCGGCCATGCACTGCTCGGCGCTGCGCGAGCCGCGCGGCTCGGCCTTCAGTGCCCGCAGTTCCAGGCGCAGGTGGGGCGGGAAGCGCTTGGCGAAATCGTCCCAGGCGGCTTCGGCCCAAGCCGGCTGGCGTTGGCCGACGGCCAACACCAGCAGCCTCATGGCCGGCGCCGCGTCGCCGCCGGCGTGTTGCGCGCGCGGCCGGTGGCTGCGGTCTTGCGTGCGGTCTTGCCCGTGGTCTTGCGTACCGTCTTGCGCGCCGCGGCTGCGGCAACCACCGTGCGCACCGTGCCTTGCTTTGGCGGCTGGCGCGGCGGCGACGGCCGGCGCGACGGGGCTGGCGCCGCGGCCCGCTTCGCGCCGGGCTGCGCCGAGGCAGCGGCACGGCGCGGCTGCGCCGGCGCGGCCATGGCGGCCACGTCGTCGAGCGCGCCCAGCTCGTCCGGCTCGTCCATGTCCGCCGCCACATCGGCCGGCTCCGACGCCTTGACCAGGCCCGTGCGGACGCTGCCGGCCAGCTTCATCCGCACCGGCTTGGCGCCCCAGAGCTCCTCCAGGCGGTAGTACTCGCGGATCGACGGCTGCATGATGTGCACCACCGCGGCGCCGCAGTCGACGATGATCCACTCGCCGTTGTCCTCGCCCTCGGTGCGCAGCACCTTCAGGCCGCGCTCGCGCACCTTGTCGCGCACGCTGGCCGCCAGAGCCTTGGTCTGCCGGTTGCTGGCGCCGGTGGCAATGACCACGCGCTCGAACAGCGGCGACAGCGCCTCGGTGTTGAACACCACGATGGCTTGCGCCTTCACGTCCTCCAGCCCGTCGACGATGGCGCGTTGCAGTTTGCGGATGTCCATTCAGCTCCCGGTGGCGGCCCGGTACAGGCCCTGTTGGCGAATATAGAGCGCCACTGCCGGCGGCACCAGCGCGCCGATGTCCAGCCCGGCGGCCACGCGCGCGCGGATGTCGCTGGCCGACACGTGCAGCGGCGGCAGCGTCAGCCACACCGTCGCCGCGGCGCGCACGCGCGGGTCGACGCCGGCATCGCCGGCGCTGCCCGGGCGCTGCGCCACCGCCAGCGTCACGCGCGGCAGCAGATCGTCGATGCCATGCCAGGTGTGCAGGTTGCGGTACTGGTCCTGGCCGATGACCAGAAACCACTGCGCGGCGGGCTCGGCGGCCTGCAACTCGCGCAGCGTGTCCAGCGTGTAGCTTGGGCCGGCACGCTGCAGCTCGCAGCGCTCGATGACGAAGCGCGCCTCACTTTCGATGGCCAGGCGCAGCATCGCCTCGCGCTGTGCGCCCGGGCTCAAGCTGCGCGCCTTTTGCCACGCCGCGCCGGTCGGCACCCAGCGCAGTTGGTCCAGCGCAAGTTGGTCGCGCGCCTGCCGCGCCAGCGCCAGGTGCGCGTCGTGCACCGGGTCGAAGCTGCCGCCGAACAGGCCGATCTTCCTGGCCCCCGAGACGGCTGCGGCGTCGCCCCCCCGAGGGGGTGTGCCCGCCTCGGGGCGGCCCGGCGGTGGACGGCCTACGCCAGCCAATCGCGCACCGGCAGGAAGTCGGTATGAAGCCGCGCCTCGGCCGAGCCCGGCTCGGGCGCCCAGTCGTAGCGCCACTGCGCCAGCGGCGGCATCGACATCAGGATGCTCTCGGTGCGCCCGCCCGACTGCAGCCCGAAGTGCGTGCCGCGGTCGAACACCAGGTTGAATTCGACGTAGCGCCCGCGCCGGTAGAGCTGGAAGTCGCGCTCGCGCTCGCCGAAGGGCGTGGCGCGGCGGCGCTGCACGATCGGCAGGTAGGCCGGCACGAAGGCGTCGCCCACCGCGCGCAGCATGGCGAAGCTGCGCTCGAAGCCCAGCTCGTTGAAGTCGTCGAAGAAGATGCCGCCGACGCCGCGCGCCTCACCGCGGTGCTTGAGGAAGAAATACTCGTCGCACCAGCGCTTGAAGCGCGGGTACAGCTCGGGGCCGAAGGGCGCCAACGCGTCGCGGCAAGCGCGGTGGAAGTGCACCGCGTCGTCGTGCACGCCGTAGTAGGGCGTCAGGTCCATGCCGCCGCCGAACCAGACCACCGGTTCGCGTCCATCCGGCAGCGCGGCGAAGGCGCGCACGTTCATGTGCACGGTGGGCACATGCGGGTTGCGCGGGTGCATCACCAGCGACACGCCCAGGGCTTCATAGGGCGCACCGGCCAGCTCGGGCCGGTGCTGGGTGGCCGACGGCGGCAGCGTGCGCCCGCGCACGTGGCTGAAGTTGCAGCCCGCGCGCTCGAACACGTTGCCTTGTTCGACCAGGCGCGACACGCCGCCACCGTCGAGCGCGCCGCCGGCCGGGCGCTGCCAGGCGTCATGCTTGAAGGACGTGCCGTCCTCGGCTTCGAAGGCGGCGACGATGCGCTGCTGCAGCCCCAGCAGGTACTCGCGCACGGGCGCGCTGTCGAATGCCGGATTCATGATGTCCTTCGGTGAGGCGGCCGCCGCGCGGCCGCAGGCCGCGGTCTAGCGCTTGACCGCACGGTGGCCGATGTCGGAGCGGAACTGCGCGCCGTCGATGCGGATGCCGCCCAGCGCCTCGTAGGCGCGCGCCTGGGCCAGGCTGGTCTTGTCGCCCAGCGCGGTGACGCACAACACGCGCCCGCCATTGGTGAGCAGTTGGTCGCCGTGCAGCGTGGTGCCGGCGTGGAAGACCTTCAAGTCCTCGGTGGCCGCGGGCAAGCCGGTGATGACATCCCCCTGGCGCGGCTGCAGCGGGTAGCCAGCCGCGGCGACGACCACGCCCAGCGCAACGCGGCGGTCCCAGTCGAGCTGCACCTGGTCGAGCGTGCCGTCGGTGGCGTGCAGCAGCACCTCGAGCAGGTCGCTCTTCAAGCGCATCAGGATCGGCTGCGCCTCGGGGTCGCCCATGCGCGCGTTGAACTCCACCGTGCGCGGCTGGCCGGCCGCGTCGATCATCAGCCCGGCATAGAGAAAGCCGGTGAAGGGCATGCCGTCCTTGGCCATGCCGGCCACGGTGGGCAGCACGATCTCGTGCATCACCCGCGCGTGCACGTTGGGCGTGACCACCGGCGCCGGCGAGTACGCACCCATGCCGCCGGTGTTGGGCCCGGCGTCGCCGTCGAGCAAGCGCTTGTGGTCCTGGCTGGTGGCCAGCGGCAGCACGTGCTTGCCGTCGCACAGCACGATGAAGCTGGCCTCCTCGCCTTCGAGGAACTGCTCGATCACCACACGCGCGCCGCCGGCGTTGTGCGCGACGCCCAGCCGGTTGGCGCCGAACATGTCGTCGATGGCTTCGTGCGCTTGCTGCAGCGTCATCGCCACGACCACGCCCTTGCCCGCGGCCAGGCCGTCGGCCTTGATCACGATCGGCGCGCCGTGCTGCACGACGTAGGCATGCGCGGCGGGCGCGTCGCCAAAGGTGGCGTAGGCCGCGGTGGGAATGCCGTGGCGCTGCATGAAGTCCTTGGCGAAGGCCTTGGAGCTTTCCAGCTGCGCCGCCGCGCGGGTCGGGCCGAAGATGCGCAAACCGCGGCTGCGGAACAGGTCGACCACGCCAGCGGCCAGCGGCGCCTCGGGGCCGACCACGCTCAGGCCGATCTTCTCGGCTGCCGCGAAATCGGCCAGTGCCGCCGGGTCGCCGATCGCGACATTGACCACCCCGGCCTCGCCGGCGGTGCCGCCGTTGCCCGGCGCGACAAAGACCTTGTGCACGCGCGGCGACTGCGCCAGCTTCCAGGCCAGCGCGTGTTCGCGCCCGCCGCCGCCGATGACCAGGACCTTCATTCGTCGATCGCGGCGTTGTGGTAGACCGCCTGCGCGTCGTCGAGGTCCTCGATCACGTCGAGCAGCTTGCGCATGCGCGCGGCGTCTTCGCCGTCGAGCTCGATCTCGCTTTCGGGCCGCATCGTGACCTCGGCCACCTCGGGCTGCAGCCCGGCCGCGGCAAGCGCGTCCTTGACCCGCTCGAAATCAGCCACCGCGCACAGCACCTCGAGCGTGCCGTCGTCGCCGCCGATCACGTCGTCGGCGCCGGCTTCGAGTGCCACTTCCATCACCTGGTCCTCGCTGGTGCCGGGCGCGAAGATCAGCTGGCCGCAGTGCTTGAACTGGAAGGCCACCGAACCTTCCTGCCCCAGGTTGCCGCCGTACTTGCTGAAGGCGTGGCGCACCTCGGCCACGGTGCGCACGCGGTTGTCGGTCATGCAGTCGACGATGATCGCCGCACCGCCGATGCCGTAGCCCTCGTAGCGGATCTCCTCGTAGCTCATGCCTTCGAGGTTGCCCGAGGCCTTGTCGATGTTGTACTTGATGCGCTCGGCCGGCATGTTGGCCGCCTTGGCCTTGTCCACCGCCAGCCGCAGCCGCGGGTTGGCGCTCAGGTCGCCGCCGCCGGAGCGCGCGGCCACCGTGATCTCACGGATCACGCGGGTCCAGACCTTGCCGCGCTTTTCGTCCTGGCGGCTCTTGCGGTGCTGGATGTTGGCCCATTTGGAATGTCCGGCCATGAAGGGGCTTTCCTGCGGCCCGGCGCAGCGGGCGCGGCACGGTAGTTGGATAGACTGCCATTCTACTTTTGGGGCACCCCCGGCCCCATTGCATCCACCTTCAAGACAGGAGCCGCGCCGATGGCCGATCCGATCCTCGTCGCCCGCCACGGCGACATCGAATGCTTCTTGCTGCCCGCGCTGGCCAACCGCCACGGGCTGATCACCGGCGCCACCGGCACCGGCAAGACGATCAGCCTGCAAACGCTGGCCGAGAACTTCAGCAAACAAGGCGTGCCGGTATTCATGGCCGACGTCAAGGGCGACCTCACCGGCATCAGCCAGGTGGGCAGCATCCCGCCGAAGATGGCGGCGGTGCTGGCCGAGCGCGGCATCGAAGTGCCCGAGCCGCTGGCCTGCCCGTGCACACTGTGGGACGTGTTCGCCGACGGCGCCAAGGCGCAGGGTCACCCGGTGCGCGCCACCATCTCCGACATGGGCCCGCTGCTGCTGGGCCGCATGCTGGGGTTGAACGACACGCAGGCCGGCGTGCTGAACCTGGTGTTCAAGATCGCCGACGACAACGGGCTGCTGCTGCTGGACCTGAAGGACCTGCGCGCGATGCTGCAGCACGTGGGCGACAACGCCGCGCAGTACAAGACCGAGTACGGCAACGTCAGCTCGGCCAGCATCGGCGCCATTCAACGCGGCCTGCTGCAGATCGGCGAACAAGGCGGCGACCGTTTCTTCGGCGAGCCGATGCTCGACATCGCCGACTTCATGCAGACCCAGGATGGCAAGGGCGTGATCAACATCCTGGCCGCCGACCAGCTGATGAACGCGCCGCGCCTGTACGCCACCTTCTTGCTGTGGATGCTGTCCGAGCTGTTCGAGCAGCTGCCCGAGGTCGGCGACCTGGACAAGCCCAAGCTGGTGTTCTTCTTCGACGAAGCGCACCTGCTGTTCAAGGACGCGCCGGCGGCGCTGATCGAGCGCATCGAACTCGTCGTGCGCCTGGTGCGCAGCAAGGGCGTGGGCGTGTACTTCGTGACGCAGAACCCGCTGGACATCCCCGACACGGTGCTCGCGCAGTTGGGCAACCGCGTGCAGCACGCGCTGCGCGCGTTCACGCCGCGCGACCAGAAGGCGGTCAAGGCCGCGGCAAGCACGATGCGGCCGAACCCGAAGATCGATCTGGAAGCCGCGATCACCGAGCTCGCGGTGGGCGAAGCCCTGATCAGCTTTCTCGATGCCAAGGGCCGGCCCAGCGTCACCGAACGCGTGTTCGTGCTGCCGCCGGGCAGCCAGATCGGGCCGATCACGCCCGAGCAGCGCGCTGCGCTGATCCAAGGCTCGCTGGTGGCCGGCGTGTATGAAAAGACGGTCGACCGCGAATCGGCCTACGAAAAGCTCAAGGGCCGCGCGGTGGCCACCACCGATGCGGCCAGTCAGATCAGTACCGCGCCAGGCAAGTCGGCCGCTGGCGACGGGGCTGTGGCCGACGACGGCGGCGTGATGGGCGAGCTCAAGGACATGCTGTTCGGCAGCACCGGCCCGCGCGGCGGCAAGCGCGAGGGCCTGGTGGAAAAGGCCGCGTCGTCGGCGATCCGCAGCATGGGCTCGGCGATGGGCCGCGAGATCTTCCGCGGCGTGCTCGGCGGGCTGCTCGGCGGGTCGAAGCGGCGCTGAAGGCCGCCGGGCGGTCAGAGTCTGTGGAGACTTCCGGCGCGTCCGAGCGGGTGCCCCAAACGGTGCCGGTTTAGGCGCAAAGCACAGTCGTCGCTCGGGCTGCGGCGAACATTTGCAACGACGAGCGGCGCCAGTTGGGGTGCTCGAGCGGGCGTGGCGAAGTGCTTCACAGGCTCTCAGCCCAGTGCAGCGCGTTGCGCGGCCACCAGCTCGCCGATGCCCTTGGCCGCCAGCGCCAGCAGCGCATCCATCTCGGTACGCGTGAACGGCGCGCCTTCGGCCGTGCCCTGCACCTCGACGAAGCCGCCGGCCCCGGTCATGACGACGTTCATGTCAGTGTCGCAGGCGCTGTCTTCGTTGTAGTCCAGGTCGAGCAGCGGCGTACCTTGCACGATGCCCACCGACACCGCGGCCAGCGCGTCGGTGATCGGCGACGACGCGATGCGCCCTTGCTGCAGCAGCCAGCTCACCGCATCGTGCGCGGCGACCCAGGCACCGGTGATCGCCGCGGTGCGCGTGCCGCCATCGGCCTGCAGCACGTCGCAGTCGAGGTGGATCGTGCGTTCGCCCAGCGCCGCCAGGTCGAACACGCTGCGCAGCGAGCGGCCGATCAGCCGCTGGATCTCCTGCGTGCGCCCGCTTTGCTTGCCGCGGGCCGCCTCGCGCTCGCCGCGCGTGTGCGTCGCGCGCGGCAGCATGCCGTACTCTGCGGTGACCCAGCCCTCGCCGCTGCCGCGCTTGTGCGGCGGCACCTTGTCCTCCACCGAGGCGGTGCACAGCACCCGGGTGGCACCGAAGGCGACCAGTACCGAACCTTCGGCATGCACGGTGTAGCCGCGCGTCAGCGTCACCGCGCGCAGCGCATCGGTACGGCGTGCGCCGGTCCGCTCGAATGCAGTCATGATGCGTTGGAGTTCTTGCGCTGCGACGCGCGCTGGATGGCTTCGTTGATTTCGCGGATCGAACGCTCGATCTCGGCGTCGTCCATCTCGTCGGCGGCCGCGTCGCCCTGCAGGCTGGCCTGGATGGTCGAGGCGAAGACCTCGTCGCCCAGGCTGCGGGTGGACACCGCGTCCGTCGCGGCCGCGCTGTCGCTGGCTTCCCACTCGACGCACAGCACGGTGACGTTGTCGCTCTTGGGCCCGGCGCTGCGCAGCGCCTGCTCGACCAGTTCGGGCACCGCATCCGACAGCGGCTGGCGCGTCATCTGCTCGCAGATCACGGCATCGCTCAGTGCGCTCCACAGCCCGTCGCTGCACAGCAGCAGCCGGTCGCCGGGCTGCAGGCGCAGCGGCCCGGCGGTGTCGACCACCGGCTTGGCCGGACTGCCCAGGCAGGTGAAAAGCACGTTGCGGTTCAGCGGCATGCCCTGCGGCAGCGCGTTCGGCATGGTCTGCTGCAGCTCGACGTAGGAGTGATCGCGGGTGCGCGCGATCAGCTTGCCGCCGCGCGCCAGGTACAGCCTGGAGTCGCCGCAATGCGCCCAGTACGCGGCCTGGTCTTGCAGCACGCAGGCGACCACGGTGGTGCGCGGGGTGTCGACCAGCGCGCGCTCGGTGGCATGGCGCAGCAACTGGTGGTGCGCGGCAACCACCGCGTCGTGCAAGAAGCGCAGCGGATCGGCCAACGCCGGCTTGGCCTCCAACTGGAACTGCGCGGCCAGGGTCTGCAAGGCCAGCTGCGCGGCCACCTCGCCGTCGGGATGCCCGCCCATGCCGTCCGCCAGCGCGAACAGCCCGGCCGCGCGGGTGTAGCAGTAGCCCATGCGGTCTTCGTTCTTCTCGCGGCCACCCTTGCGGCTAACCTGGTAGACGGCGAACTTCATCGCGCGGTGGGCAGCCTCAAGGCTTGGCGCCGGCCTTCAGGCTTTCGAGCTGCAGCTTGAGCCGTTCGCTGAAACTGAGCTTGGTGTAGCGGCGCTCGGTCTCGCGCGCGAGTTCCTTCTGCAATGCGAACACGCTTTGCGGACGGCTCAGCGGATCGAGCGACATGCACCATTCGGTGACTTCGATCAGGTTGTCGCTGTAGACATTGCGCAACCGCGACAGGCTCAGCGCCAGGCGGTCCTTCTCCAGCCGCTGCGGCGCGTCGTTGGGCGGGTAGCCCTGCATGCACGCGTAAAGGCAAGCGCCGATCGCGTAGATGTCGGTCCACGGCCCGAGCGTGCCGTCGCGCCGGTACATCTCGGGCGCGGCGAAGCCCGGCGTGTACATCGGGCGGATGAAGTTGCCCTCTTTGGACAGCACCTCGCGCGCCGCGCCGAAGTCGAGCATCACCGCCTTGTTGTCGTTGGTGACGAAGATGTTGGCCGGCTTGATGTCCAGGTGCAGCATCTTGTGCTGGTGCACGATGCGCAAGCCGCGCAGGATCTCGTCGAACAGGCTGCGGATCGACGACTCGCGAAACACCTTGTCGCGCTTCAGGTCGCGCGCGGTGATGATGAAGTCCTGCAGCGTGTCGCCCTGCAGGTAGTTCATCACCATGTAGACGGTTTCGTTCTCGCGAAAGAAGTTCAGCACCGACACCACGCTGGGGTGGCTGATCTGCGCCAGCGAGCGCCCCTCCTCGAAGAAGCTCTTCAGACCGAGCCGGTACAGCGGCTGCTTGTCGGGCTTGACCCGAGGCGTGAGTTCGCCCGGTGAACGCTCGGCCAGCGACGCCGGCAGGTACTCCTTCAGCGCGACCAGATGCTGCTTGTCGTCTTCGGCCAGATACACCACGCCAAAGCCACCGGCGGCGATCTTCTTGATGACCTGGTAGCCACCCACCACCGTGCCAGAGGGCAGCGGCGCGGGCTTGGGCTTCGACATAATCAGCAGATTCTCGCAAGGGGCACGGGGCCATGGCAGTCTACAGCATGACCGGTTACGCGACCGCCTCGTCGGCCGCCGCGAAAGACGGCAGTAATGCCGGTGTGAGCATCGAGCTGCGCTCGCTCAACGGCCGCTTCCTCGACCTGAGCCTGCGCCTGCCCGACGAGCTGCGCACGCTTGAACCCGCACTGCGCGAACTGCTCAGCGCGAGCTTGCGGCGCGGCAAGGTCGAGTTGCGCGCATCCACCGCGCACGAGGCCGACGGCGCCTGGGCGCAGCCGACGCCCGAGCAGTTGAGCCGGCTGTCACGGCTGGAGACGCAGGTCCAGGGCTGGCTGCCACAGGCACGCGCGCTGTCGGTGAACGAGATCTTGCTGTGGTGCCGCGGCGCCACTGTGGCCGAGCGGCTGGACGATGCCGCGCTGCAGGCCGCGCGCGAGGCCATCGCCGGCCTGCTCGACGCACGTGCGCGCGAAGGCGCGCGGCTGGCGCAGGTGCTGCGCGACAAGCTGTCGGCGCTGCGCGAACTGGCGGCCGCCGCCGAGCCGATGGTGCCGGCAGTGGTGCAGCGCCAGCAACAGCGCTTCATCGAACGCTGGTCCGAGGCACTGGCCACCAGCGGCGGCGCGCAGGCCTTCAGCGCCGAGGCGCTGCGCGACCGTGCGCTCAACGAGGCGGCCGCCTACGCGATCCGCATCGACGTGGCCGAGGAGCTGGCGCGGCTGCGCGCGCACCTGGACGAGATCGAGCGGCTGCTCGATAGCGGCGGCGAGGTCGGCAAGCGGCTGGATTTCCTGATCCAGGAACTGCAGCGCGAAGCCAACACGCTGGGTGCCAAATCGGCGGCGCTGGAGTTGACCAGCGTGTCGGTGCAGATGAAGGTCCTGATCGAGCAGATGCGCGAGCAGGTGCAAAACCTGGAGTAGCACGCGCCATGTGTGACCCCGACGAGTTCGCGCGGTGACGCCCACCTCGCGCTGCGTGCTGTTGCGCGCGGCAATGTTCGCACTGTGCCTGGTCGTGGCCGGATGCGGCTCGCTGCCGCGCCACCCGGTGCCGGCGCCGCAGGCGCTTGAAGGCACGATTGCGAACTTTCCCGACGTGCGCGCCTGGGCCGCGAAGCCCAGCTCGGCGCTCGAGCGTGACCTGGCCGAGTCGTTCGCGCACGAGTCGATCGAGGACTTCCCGCCGCGCCCGGACGGCTCGGTGCACTACGCCCACCTGGCACTGTCCGGCGGCGGCGCGAACGGGGCGTTCGGCGCGGGCTTGCTCAACGGCTGGTCGCTCACCGGCACGCGCCCGGCGTTCAAGATCGTCACCGGGGTGTCCACCGGCGCGCTGATGGCGCCTTTCGCCTTCATCGGCAGCGACTACGACCGGGCGCTGCAGTTGTTCTACACCACCACGAGTTCGAACGACATCTTCCTGCTGCGCTCGATGGCCGGCATGCTGTGGCAGCTGCTCGCCGGCGAAGCGCTGGCCGACACGCTGCCGCTGCAGGCGATGATCGAGCGCCATGTCGACGCCGAGCTGCTGCGCCGCGTCGCGCAGGCGCACCAGCGCGGGCGGCGGCTGTACATGGGGACCTTCAATCTCGACGCGCCGCGCTTCGTGGTCTGGAACATGGGGCTGATCGCCAGCAGCAACCAGCCCGACGCGCTGGCGCTGTTTCGCAAGGTGATGCTGGCGTCGGCGTCGATCCCGGTGGCGTTTCCGCCGGTGTTCTTCGACGTCGAAGTGCCGCCGCGTGGCAAACGCTACGACGAGATGCACGTCGACGGCGGCGTCGGCGCGCGCGTGTTCCTGCACGCCGGCGTGCTCAGCGCGCACGCGATTCGCGAGCGTGGCGGCCACGGCGGCGTGGGCAACGAGGAGATCTTCGTCATCCACAACGGCCAGCTGGTGCCGCCGCCCGCCGCGGTGCAGCGCTCACTGCCACGCATCGCCACCAGCGTGATCGACGCCACCGGACGCGCCGCGACCCTGGGCGACCTGCACCGCCTGCATGCCTGGGCGCGCAGCAACAACGCATCGTTCCGCTGGGTGACGATCCCCGACGACGTGACCGTCAGCCGCGAGGAGGTCTTCGACCCGGCAGCGATGCGCGAGCTGTACGACCTCGGCTTCGCGATGGGGCGCTCGGGCAGCGTCTGGTCGACGCTGCCGCCGGGGCGGCAAAGCGACTGACGGTGCCGAACAGCGCAAGAAGCGCTCGGCCGCCGTGCGCCGGCTACGCCATCTGCCCGACGATCATCTTCAGCACGGTGCCCAGCAGCACGATCACCCCCGCATACATCAGCGCCACGCCCCAGCTGCGACGCCGGGCGCTGAAGCCGCCGACCAGCGCCAGCGCGCCAACAGCGATCAAACCCAGGTCGAGCTCCATGCTCATTTCACCGGCGCCGGATTGGCGAAGCCGCGGTTGAAGGCCTGGCTTTGCACCGGGCTCAAAGTGCCCTGCGGCTTCGGAGCCATGTCGGCGGCGATGCCGACCCAGCCGCCGCCCATCGCCTGGTAGACGTTGACGATCTGCGCGTAGCTGCTCGCCTGCAGGCTGACCGAGGCCAGCTCGGCGGCGAACAGTTCGTTCTCGGCCACCAGCACTTCCAGGTAGCCGGACACGCCCTTGTCGAAGCGCAGCTTGGACAGCCGCGCGAAGTCGCGCAGCGCATCCACACGCACGCGCTGCACCGCGAACTCCTCGGCGCGCTTTTGCGAGCCGTTGAGCGCGGTGTCGGTCTCGCGCAGCGCGTTCAGGATGGTCTGCTGGTACACCGCCAACGCCGCGCGTTCACCGGCCTCGGCCGCGGCCACCTGGCCTTCGATGCCGCCGAAGGTGAAGATCGGCCCGGCCAGCGCGGCGCCGACCAGCCCCGCGGCCGCCGGGCCGGTGAACAGTGCGCTGGTCGCGGTGGCGGTGGTGGCCAGCGCCGCCTGCAGCGAGACATTCGGGTAGTACAGCGCGCGCGCCGCGCCGATGTTGGCATTGGCCGCCACCAGGTTCTGCTCGGCGCCCAGGATGTCGGGCCGACGCTGCAGCAGCGTGGCCGGCAGCTCGCCGGGGAGCTGCGGCGCCACCAGCTCATCGATGGTCTTGCCGCGCGGGATCGGCCCCGGCGCGCGGCCGAGCAGGACCGACAGCAGGTTCTCCTGCGCGGCGATGGCCTGCTCGAACTGCGGGATCGCCGCTCTCGCCTGCTGCGTTTGCGAGCGGATCTGGCTGAGCTCGGTCTTGGAGATCACGCCCTTGGCGAAGCGCAGCTCGAAGATGCGCAGCGTGCCTTCGAAGTTGCGCGCGGTCGCTTGCGCGATCTCCAGCTGGCGGTCGAGCGAGCGCAGCACGATGTAGCTGGTGGCCACGCCCGCGACCAGCGTCAGCACCACGCCGCGCTGGCCTTGCTCGCTGGCGTAGACCTGCGCCTGCGCGGCCTCGGTCTGGCGGCGCACGCGGCCGAACAGGTCGGTCTGCCAGCTCGCACCCATCGACACGTTGTACAGCGAGAAGTACGGGCTCAGCACCGGCGACAACGGCGGCATGCCGACCTCGCTGGTGCGCGCACGCGTCGCGTCGGCGCCGTAGCCGATCTGCGGGTACAGCTGCGACCCGGTGGCGGTGAGCGCACCGAGGAACTGGTCGATGCGCGCGGCGGCCACGCGCAGGTCGCGGTTGTCGCGCAGCGCGGCCTGCACCAGCTCGTTCAGCACCGGGTCGCCGAACTGTTCCCACCACTTCAGGTTGGCGACGTCGGCCGCCTTCGGGTAGTCGATGCGCCAGGCGGGCGGGGTTTCCACCGTCGGGCGCACGTAGTTCGGGCCGACGGTGCAGCCGGCCAGCACCACGATGCACGCGGCAGCGATGCAAGCGGCGGCAGATCGGGTTTTCATGTCGCAGTCCTTCCGTGATGAAGGCGAAGTCGCAGTAGCAGGTTCATTGTCAGGTCGTGGCGAGCTCATGTCGCGGCAGTGCGCTCAGGGCTGCAGCCCGGACAGGGCCACGCCGAACACCAGCACCGAGGCCACCAGCAGCAGCAGCGCCACCGGCCAGCGCAACAGCAACGCGTCCACGCGTACCAGCGCCGGGCCGGCGGCCAGGCAGCGCCTGAGCGCGGCGTCGATCAGCCGCACCACATCGCCTTCGGGGATCTGCGGCAGCGGCGTGCCGAATCGCCTGAGCAGCCATGCCGCGGCCGCGCCGGCCAGCATCGGCGCCAGTGCGGCCCACAGCGCGGCGGGCGCGAGCACATCGCCGACCGTGCCGCCGGGCACCGACAGGTACAGCCACCAGGGCACGACGAAGGATGCCAGCGCGAGCGCCGCCCACGGCCACCACAGTCCGGCCGGTGCCACCTCGCCGGGTTGCGCCGGCGCGAACTCGCGCAGCCGCTGCGCGAAGTGCAGGATCAGCAGCGTGGTGCCGGCGGCCGACACCTTGCCCAAGGTGCCGGCCAGACCATCGCCGAGCGGGCCCTTGACCGCGTACTTCGCGAGCGCACCGCCGGTCAGCGGCAGCCCGCCCAGGCCGAGCCCGAGCACCGTCGCCACCACCAGCAGCGGCCACATCCGCCGCGGCGCCGACGTCGCCGCCACCAGCCCCACCGTCAGGAACAGCATGCCCTTCACCAGCACGTGATGCGATGCATAGAACGCCGCCGACAGCGCCGCGCTGGCATCGCCCACCGACCAGCCCATGCCGAGCACGGCGGCGATCACGCCCATCTGGCTGACGCTGGAGTACGCGAGCACGGCCTTCGGGTGCTTCTGCGTGATGCCGATCGCCACGCCATACAGCGCGGTGAACAGCCCCACCGCGGCCAGCGCCTGGCCCCAGCCGGCCATGGCGTCGTGCAGCGGCACGAAGCGCATCAGCCCGACGATACCGACCTTGACCACGGCACCGCTGAGCACCGCCGACGCCGGCACCGGCGCCGCGGCGTGGGCCAGCGGCATCCACATGTGCAGCGGCACCAGCCCGGCCTTCAGACCGAGACCGACGATCAGCAGCGCCAGCGTCAGGTCACGCGACGGCGACTGCGGCAGCGCCAGCATCGCGTCGCGGATCAGCAGGCCCTCGTTGGGCGAGGCCGCGGCGAGCAAGACGAAACCCATCAGCGCACAGCTCTCGCCGAACAGCGCCATCGCCAGATACATGCCGCCGCCACGCCACGCCTGCGCCGTCTGGTCGTGGATCACCAGCCCGCTGGCACCAATGCTGAGCAGGCCGAGCAGCAGATACAGGCTCACCATGTCGGCGACGATGAAAGCGCCGAGGCAGCCGGTCAGCGCCAGCAGCCAGCACACGCCGAAGCGCCCGGCCGCGGCGTCGCCGCGCAGGTAGCGCAGCGCATACAGCGCGGCCAGCGTCCACAGCAGCGCGGCGCTGCCGAGCAGCACCGCGCCGGCAAGGTCCAGGCTCAGCACCGGCGCCCAGTCGCCAGCCCCCTGCCCCAGCCCCGGCGCGTCCACGCAAAGCAGCGCGGCAGCCATGCCCGGCAGCGGCGCGATCGGCAACAGCCACAGGATGCGCGCACGCACCTGCGCCGACACGCAGCCCGCCAGCAGCGCCAGCGGCAGCACGATGACGGCGGCGAGCAAGCTGCTGCAATCCATCGGCATCAGCTCCCCAGCCCCTGGCGGCCGAACAGCAGCCAGCGCACATCGAACCAGGCCACCGCCCCCAGCAGCACCGAAACCAGGGCCAGCGCGAGCGCCGCCAGCTCGCTGCAGCGCGCCACCGGCGCACACGGCGCCAGCGGCGCATCCGGCAGGCGCAGCGCACGCGACACCACGTTGTACAGGTACGCGGCGCTCAGCAGTCCACCCAGCAGCAGCACGAACGCCCACCACCATTGCCCGCTGTCGGCGGCGGCCGACAGCAGCCACCACTTGGCAAGAAAGCCGCCGGCCGGCGGCAGCCCGACCAGCGAGATACCGCCCAGCGTGAACGCCAGCACCGTCATCGGCAGCGCGCGCGCCAGCCCGGCGAAGTCGGCGATGCGGTCATGGCCCAGTGCGCTGTAGATGGTGCCCGCGGCCATGAACATCGCCGATTTCGCGGTGGCGTGCGAGACCGCGTGCATCAACCCGCCGGCAAGCGCCAGGCCGTCGGCGATGCGCCCGGCGGCGGCGTCGAAGGCCAGCGGAAAGATCAGGAACAGATAGCCGATCTGCGCCACCGTCGAATACGCCACCAGCAGCTTCAGCCGCGCCTGGCGCAAGGCGACCGCGTTGCCGAACAGGATGGCGCCGGCGCCGAAGGCACCCAACCACTGCGCCGCCGGCAGCGTGACCACGCCCGGCAGCGCATCGAACCACAGACGCACGACCAGGAACCACGAGCCCTTGATCACCAGCCCCGACAGCAGCGCACTGGCCGCGGCGGGGGCTCCGGCATGGGCCGGCGGCAGCCAGATGTGCAGCGGAAACAGCGCCGTCTTGGCCGCGAGGCCGGCGGTCATCAGCGCCAGCGCGGCCCACACGATCGGCCCGGCCTGCGCCGCATCGGCCAGCAGCGCGATATCCAGCGTGCCGTAGCCGCCATACAGCAGCACCACGCCCAGCAGGTACAGCACCGAGCCACACAGCGCAAACAGCAAGTAGCGCAACGCGGCGCGCAGCGTGTCGCCGCGGCCGTCCAGGCACACCAGCGGCACCGCGGCGAACGTCAGCAGCTCCAGCGCGACATACAGCGTGAACAGATCGCCGCTGACGAAGGCCAGATTCAACGAGCCCCACACCGCCAGCAGCAGCAGCCAGAACGTCAGCGGCGCGCGCGCCTGGGCCTTGCCGCGCGGCATCGAGAAGTCGCCAAGCGCATACACGGCGATGCCGCCAACCACGACCAGCACCGCCAGCAACATCGCCACCGCCATGCCGTCGGCACGCAGCGCGATGCCCAGCGGCGGCGACCAGCCGCCCAGCAGGTAAACCAGCATGTCGCCGCGCAGCCAGAACCAGGCGACGGTCGCGCTCAAGGCCAGTTGCAGCGGCAGCAGCGCGAACACCAGGTGCTGCGCCCAGCGCCCACCGAGCATCAGGCCGAGCAGCATCGCGCCAAAAGGCAGCAGCACCACCGCAGCCAGCAGCCCGGCGCCGTAGGTGGCGGTCCATGCGTCCAACGCCCTGCCCTCGCTACTCGGCCGCCGCCGGCGCGTCGGACAACGCCGCCGAGCCGGTGGCCTCGATCAGCCGCTGCAGCAGCGCCACCGCCATCGCGGTGGCGGCAAAGGCGACGACGATGGCGGTGATCAGCAACGCCTGCGGCACCGGGTCGGCCAACCAACCTGCGGCCGCGCCGCGCTTGGCCAGCGCGCCGAACAGCACGAACACGCCCGAGCCCATGATGTTGAAGGCCACCAGCTTGCGCAGCGGGTGCGCCAGCACGATCAGGCCGTACAGGCCAATGCCGATCAGCACGCACGCGGCCAGCGCGAACGCCAGTTCGATGCTCATGCCCGGGCTCCATCGGCCCTGGCCGCAGCGCCGCTCATCAGCATCGCCAGCACCAGCGTCAGCGTGGGCAGCAGCGCGATCTCCACGGCGACGATCATCGGCTTGGCCCATCCTGCCGGGTAGCCGAGGAACACGCCCGCGCTCCACAGCCCGAGCACGCCGACCGCGATGAAGGCCAGCGGCCCGAGCGCGATGCCGCTGCGCAGCCAGCCGTTGTCCACGCGCGGCGCGTCGCTCAAGCCGGCCATCTGCACCAGCATCCACATCGCGGCCAGGATCGTGGCGGCCTGGAACTTGCCGCCCGGGTGGTCGGCGCCGGCCCAGAACAGGTACAAGCCGACGACGATGCCGATCGGCGGCAGCAGCCGCGCCAGCCAGGCGAGGATGCCGTCGGGGTCGCTGTCGTAGCGCGGGCCGGGCCGGCCGCCCCACACGCCGTCGGGCGACAGCGACCACACGCCGATCAGCGCGATCACCAGCACGATCGCCTCGAGCAGGGTGTCCAGCGCACGGAAGGCCAGCAGCACGCCGGTGATCGGGTTGCCCACGGCCGTGGACGGCAGATGCTGCGTCACCTGTGGCGCCAGCGTCGGCGCCGGATAGGGCATGACGAGCACGGCCAGCATCAACGCCAAGGTCAGCGCCAGCGACAGCAGCAACGCCAGCAGGCGCGTGCCGGCACCGCAGCGCTCGGTGCGCGCCGCGCCTTCCGTGGCACGCAGCTTGCCCACCGCGCCCAGCAGCAGCGCGCCCGACAGGCCGCCGCCGATCGCGGCCTCGGTCAGCGCCACGTCGATGCCGTACAGCCGCACCCACACCAGTGCCAGCAGCAACCCGTAGGCGATGAAGCCCGCCACCGCCAGAAAGGCGTCGCGCGCGACCACGGTCCACACCGCCAGCGCCAGCAGCAGCAGCACGACGACGGCACTGACCAGCGCGGTCATGGGCTGTCCTGGCGCCGCGCCGAACGCGCGATCAATTGCGCCACCACCGCGCTGGACAACAGCACCAGCAGCCACACCAGCACCAGCTTGGCCGCGGCGAGCAGCCCGTCCACCTGCGGCAGCAGGCCGATCACCACCAGCGCCAAGCCCAGGTTGTCGGCCTTGGTCAGCGCGTGCAGCCGGGTGTAGGCGTCGGGAAAGCGCAGCAGCCCGACCGTGCCGGCGAGGAAGAAGAAGGCACCGGCGACGATCGCGACGATGCTGAACACGTCCAGCAGCGCGCTCATGTCGACCCCTCGTCCGGCGCATACGCCGGCCGATCCCCCGAGGGGAACGACGGCCGCGGCTCCATGCTCGCCTGCGCGAGCATGGACGGCCGCAGTGCCGCACTGCCGTCGTCGCCCTGGCCGGACGGCCCCGCCTGGTCCTGTCGCAGCGCGAACTTGACGAAAGCGATCGACGCAAACGCCGCCAGCAGCGCCAGCGTCAGCGCGACATCGACCACCGCGGGCTCGGCGCTGGCGGCGCTGAACAGCAGCAGCGCGCCGATCGCGCCGCTGCCCAGCAGCTGCGCGGCCATCATGCGCTCGGCGCGCCCCGGGCCGAGCGCCACCCGCACAAGGCCCAGTGCGACCATCAGCACCAGGAACGCGGCCATCCACTGCAGGAAATCAGCCATCGCGCTGCCCCGGGATCAGTGCCCTCGAGTAGGCCGCTTCTTCCGCCGCCAGCTGCTCGACCACCGGCTGCGACAGGTCGAGCGCGTGGTACTCGATGTGGCTGTCGGTCTCGCCGACCGGCACCGAGCCGGGCAGCAAACTGGAGATGGCCTCGAAGGTGTTGCGCGCGGTACCGCGCGGCAGCGTGACCGGGTACTGCACGAAGCCCGGCTGCAGCCGCATGCTTGGCGAGAACGCGAGGCGCGCGACGTCCCAACCGGCCACCAGCGACTGCCACATGAAGCGCGGCAGCAGCGTCAGCAGCGCGCCAAGGCGCACGCGCCCGCTGGCCGGCGGCAGCAGCTTGCTGCTCGCCCAAGTGGCAGCGGCGGCCGCGAGCACGCCGAAGCCCAGGTTCGCCGGCTTGGCGCTGTGGTCGATGACGATCCACAGGCCGAAGTACAGCAGCGCGCGCACGGGCAACGGGTTCACGCGGGCTGCTCCAGCGGCGCGCCGACGCTGGCCGGCCCGCCACCCAGGCTGACCCGCAACAGCAGCAGATCGAGCAGGGCCGTGCGGTGTGGCGCCGGCTGCTCCAGGGTCATCGTGCCGTTGCTGGCCATCGCCGTTCAGGCCGACGCCGCCGCCACCGCCGGCGGCTTCTTGTCGTCGCGGCCGAACACCGTGACGTACAGCACCGGCAGCAAGATCAATGTCAGCAGCGAAGCCACCATCAGCCCGCCCATGATGGCGATCGCCATCGGCCCCCAGAAGATGGTCGGTGCGATCGGGATCAGGCCGAGCACGGTGGAGATCGCGGTCAGCACCAGCGGCGTCAGGCGGTTGCCGGCGGCGGTCATCACCGCGTCGGTCACGCTGGCGCCGGCCGCGCGCTCCTCCTCGATCGAGACGATCAGGATCACCGCGTTCTTGGCGATCATGCCGATCAGCGCCAGGATGCCGAGGATGGCGACGAAGCCCAGTGGGCGCTGGAACAGCAGCAGCGCGCCGACCACGCCGATCAGGCCCAGCGGCATGATGAACAGCACCATCGCCAGGCGGCGGAAGCTGATCAGCAACATCATCATGAACAGCAGCATCAGCAGCACCATCATCGGCACCACCGAGAACACGTTCTCGCTGGAGTCGTTGCTCGACTCGTACAGGCCGCCGGTCTCGATCTTGTAGGGCGACGCGAGCTTGGCGTTGTATTCGGCGATGCTCGGCCCGATCGCCGCGACCACGCTCTCGGGCAGCACGCCCTTCGTCACGTCGGCGCGCACCGTCAGCGTGGGCACGCGGTCGCGGCGCCACACCAGCGGGAACTCCTGCTCCTCGGTGAAGCGCGCGAACTGCGACAGCGGCACCATGCGCCCGGCGGGCGTGGCCACCTGCAGCGACGCCAGCGTGTCGAAGCTGGCGCGCTCGCTGTCGACCGCGCGCGCCACCACGTTGACCAGGTAGATGTCGTCGCGCACCTGCGTGATCGTGGTGCCGGTGACCGAGGCCTGCAGCACCGCGGCGATGCTGGCGGTGCTGACGCCCAGGCGCCGTGCCTCGTCCTGGTCGATGTGCACGCGCAGCTGGCGCGCCGGCTCCATCCAGTCGAAGTTGACGTTGCGCACGCGCGTGTCGGCGGCCATCAGCTTGGCGACGTCTTCCGAGATGCGGCGCAGCTCGTCCTTGTCCGGGCCGGTGACGCGGTACTGCAGCGGCCAGCCCACCGGCGGGCCCATCTCCAGCGGCGACACGCGCGACACCAGCTCGGGGAAGTCGACCGCCAGCTTCTGCTCGAGCCGCGCCTGCAGCCGCTCGCGCGCCTCGATGCTCTTGGAGACGACGACGATCTGCGAGAAGAAGGGGTTAGCCAAGTGCACCGACAGCGGCAAGTAGAAGCGGATCGCGCCGCGGCCGACATAGGTGCTGTAGTGGTCGACGTCGGGGTCGTCCTTCAGCAGCGCCTCGACGCGCTCGGCCGTGCGCTGGCTGGCGCCGATCGACGCGTTCTGGCGCAGCGTCAGGTCGACCAGCAGCTCGTTGCGGTCCGACGACGGGAAGAACTGCCGCGGCACCAGCGGCAGCGCCAGCATCGCGGCGGCGAACATCGCGATGGTCACGCCGATGGTCAGCCAGCGCACGCGGATCGCGCCGCGCAGGAAGCCCTGGTAGCCGTTCTTCAGCTTGCTCGGCTTGGGTTCGCCTTGCGTCGGCGCCGGCGGCTTGAGCAGGGCCTTGCCGAGGATCGGGCCGAACACGGTCGCCACCAGCCACGAGGCGATCAGCGCGATCGCCACCACCGAGAACAGCGACTGCAGCACCTCGCTCGCGCCGCCCGGGGCAAAGCCCACCGGCACGAAGCTGGCGATCGTGACCAGCGTGCCGATCAGCATCGGCGCGGCCAGCGTGCGGTAGGCGAACGAGGCGGCGGTGTCGGGCGGGTCGCCGGCCGCGAGCCGGCGCTGCATCGCGTCGACCGTGGTCATGGCGTCGTCGACCAAGAGCGTGAGCGCGATGATCAGCGCGCCCAGCGACACGCGCTGCAGGTCGATGTGCATCGCGTTCATCACCGTGAAGACGAGTGCCATGGTGATCGGGATCGCCAGCGCGACGACCAGCCCCGGGCGCACGCCCAGGCTGACGAAGCTGCACAGCAGGATGATGGCGATGGCCTGGTACAGCGAGACCAGGAAGTCGTTGATCGCGAAGTCGACCGTGGCCGACTGGTCGGCCACCAGCACCGGCTCGATGCCCACCGGCAGCGAGGCGCGGATCTGGTCCATCGCCGCGCGCACGTTGCGCCCCAGCGCCAGGATGTCGGCCTGGTCGCGCATCGAGATCGCCAGGCCGATGGCGGGCTGGCCGTTGACGCGGAACATCGGCGTCGGCGGGTCGACGAAGCCGCGCTTGACCTCGGCGATGTCGCCCAGGCGCACGACGCGCTCGCCCATCACGAGGTTGACGTTCTCGATGTCGCGCTCGTTGTCGAAGGCGCCCGACACGCGCAGGTAGACGCGCTCGCTGTCGGTGTTGAGCACGCCCGAGGGCCGCAGCAGGTTCTGCGCCTGCAGCGTGCCGATGATGGCCTGCTGGTTCAGCCGCAGCCCGGCCAGCTTCTCGTTCGAGAACTCGATGTAGATGCGCTCGTCCTGCGCGCCCAGCACCTCGACCTTGGCGACGTCGGGCACCTGCAGCAGCTTGGAGCGGACGTCCTCGGCGTAGTCGCGCAGCTCGCGGAAGGTGTAGCCGTCGGCGGTGAAGCCGTAGATGATGCCGAAGGTGTCGCCGAAGTCGTCGTTGAAGAAGGGCCCGAGCACGCCCTGCGGCAGCGTGCCGCGCATGTCGCCGATGTTGCGGCGCACGCGGTACCACACGTCGGGGATGTCGGCGGTGTCGGTGGTTTCGTCCAGGTCGACGAAGATCGTCGTCTGCCCGGCGATGGTGTAGCTGCGCACCGCGTCGAAGGTGTGCGTTTCCTGCAGCGTGCGTTCCAGCCGCTCGGTGACCTGCTCCAGCGTCTCTTCGACCGTGGCGCCGGGCCACGCGGCGGCGACGATCATCGTGCGCACGGTGAACGACGGGTCCTCGTCGCGGCCGAGCTTCTTGAACGCGAGCGCGCCCGCGGCCACCACCAGGATCATCAGGAAGACGATGAACGACGGCCGCTTCAGCGACCATTCGGAAAGGTTCGGACCGATCATTTGGCGGCCCCGGCGCTGGCCGCGAGCAGGCTGACCTTCTGGCCCGGGTGCAGTGCCTGCACGCCGGCGGTGACGACGATGTCGCCGTCGGCCAGGCCGCTGGTGACCTGCACCGTGTTGGCACTGGACGCACCGACCGTGATCTCGCGCTGCGACACGGTCTTGGCGTTCGGGTCGACCAGCCACACCGACGTCTGGCCGCCGCTGCGTACCAGCGCAGTGGTCGGAATCTCGATCGCTGGCGCGGCGTCCAGCGTCATGCGCCCGGTCACGGTGGACCCGAGGCGCATCGCCGCGGGCGGGTCGATCAGGCGCACGCGCACCTGGAAGGTGCCGGTCACCGGGTCGGCGCGCGGCGCGATCTCGCGCACCTTGCCGGCCGCGGTGACGGCCGCGTCGCTGGCCAGCGCGATGCGGATGTCGGGGTGCCGGGGTGCGGCGTTCTTCACCTGCACCGGCACGTCGAAGACCGCGTCGCGCGCGCCCTCGCGCGCGACCTGCACCACCATGCGCCCGGGGGCGACGATCTCGCCCGGCTCGGGCCCGCGCGCGGTGACCACGCCGCTGACGCTGGCGAACAGCCGCGTGTAGCCCAGGCGGTTGCTCGCCAGCGAGACCTGCGACTGCGCTGCCGTGACCTGCGATTCGGCCGTCCTGCGCAGCGCCTCGGCCTGATCGAACTGCGCGCGCGACACCGCGTCCTCGGCCACCAGGTCGCGCATGCGCTCGTAGTTGGCGCGCGCCTCGACCAGCCGCGCCTGCGCCGCCGACAACTGCGCGCGCGCTGCCTGCAGGCTGCTCTCTTCGTTCTGCGGGTCCAGCGTCGCGATCAGCTGGCCGGCCTTGACGTTGTCGCCGACGTCGACCAGGCGCTCGATCAGCCGCCCATCGATGCGGAAGGCCTGGTTGATCTCGTTTTGCGCCTGCACGTTGCCGGTGATGGCCACCGTGCTGCCGGCGGCGCGCTTTTCGATCGTGACCGTGCGCACCGGGCGGATCTCGGGCGCGGGCTGTGCGACCTCGCGCTGGCAGGCAGAAAGCAGCAGCGCTGCGGCAAACAGCGGCACGAAGCGCTGAACACGAAAACAACGGCCGCGCCGAGCGGACTGAAGGGATGCGGACAAGGTCAGGCTCCCGAAACGAGAAGGTTCTGCGAGTGGATGGCGCCGCTGTCGACAGCGCGCCGCGCCTTGCAGTGCAGCAAGGGCAGGGAATTCCCGAATTATCGCCGACGACGAGGTACGGCTTGCGGCTGAGGGCGGCTTGCCCATCAGGTGTTGGAATGGCCCGATAACATTTGCTGCGGCAAGCGTCGCCCAAGACCGCCACCGCGGCGGCACCCGCGGCGCGGCACGCACGGCTGCATCCGCGCCGGGCAGCGCAGGCGCGCCGCGCACGACATCAATGAACGTTGGCCTCGCCGAAGCCAACGTCGCGGGGGTCGGTGTTCGACGAGGCCGATGCAGCCCCGCACGCGGCGTGGGTCAGTTGTTGCGCAACCTGAGTTGCAGGCCGGACAGGTCGATGTTGACCATCAGGCCGATCTGGCGACCGCTCACGCGCAGGCGCACGCCACGCGAGTTCTCGAGATCGGCAAAGCCACCGCCGCCGGCAAGCGCCGCACCGGCGCTGATGGCGGTGAAGGTGCCTTCGATGTCGCTGGCCTGCTTGAGGTTGTAGACCTCGCCGGTGAACTCGATGCGCGCGACACCGATCGTCGCGCCCAGGCTGACGCCGGCGATGGACAGCGGGTAGCCGTTTTCCTTGAAGTGCAGCATGCCGCTGCCGCCGCTGCCACCGATGATGAAGCCGGCGCGAAACAGGCTGAACTCGATCGTGCCGTCGGGTTTGGGCAGCGCCGATCCCTTCGACTGTGCGGCGGCCGGCGTCGTGGCCGCGACCGCGGCCAACGCCGCCGCACCGGTCACGAAGCCGCGGCGCGTTGCGTTTGAATCACTCATGATGGCTTTACCTTTCGTGTAGAAGATGCCACCGCCACGAGTTGCGGCTGCGTGGGCTCGAATCCCGTTTCGCGGGGCAGGTCGATTCTCGCCCACTTGGCCGGCACGTTCGCTCGATACAAGTTGCGGTGGCACCACAGCCGCCGTGCCGCGCCGGTGCCGGTCAGCACCGTGTAGGGCAACCAGATGACGATCGCTCCGGCGGAACCCACACGCAGCGTCTTGGCCGGCAACTCGCAAGACAATGTCGGGGTCGTGGGAACTCTTGGCTCGACTGCGCCTCTAGGGGCATAGCAAAAAACCAATCAGCCGATCATCGCCCGCATCGGCCTGCCACTCGACCATGCCACCTGTTTCGCCCAGCACCCTGATCCAGCGCTTGCCGCGGCATCTGAAGATGGGCGAGTTGCGCATCTTCGTCGCGGTGCTCGAGCACCGCAGTTTCCGCAAGGCCGCCGCCGTGCTGCATCTGTCGCAGCCGGCCATCACCAAGGCCATCGCCGGACTCGAACAGACGTTGGGTGTGCGCCTGTTCGACCGCATCGCCAATGGCGTCGAGCCCACGCCGCACGGCGCCAGCTTTGCACCGCGCGCGGCCGCCATCTTCGACGAGTTGCGCCGCGCCGCGCAGGATCTGGCGCTGCTGTCCAGCGGCGCGGTCGGCAGCCTGCGGATGGGCACGGTGCCGCTGCCGGCGCTTCCGTTCGTGCCGCTGGCCTTGAACCGGCTGCTCGACGCCCATCCAGGCATCCAGGTGTCGATGGTCGAGGCCCGCGAAACCGAGTTGATCGACCGGCTGCGCAAGCGCGACATCGAGGTGGCGATCATGCGCTTGTCGCTGGTCGAGCCGCCCGACGACACGCGGCTGATCAAGCTGTTCGACGAGCGGCTGTGCGTGGTCGCCGCCGCCGACCACCCATTGGCGCGCCGGCGCAACCTGAAGTGGCCCGAGCTGATGGCGCAGCGCTGGGTGCTGTCGCCGGCCGACTTCAGCTTCTACCTTTACGTGCAGCGCACGCTGGCGAAAGCGGGCCTGCAGATGCCCACGCACGCGGTCGAAGCGATGTCGATCCAGCTGCAGTTCAACCTGATCATGCACGCCGGCATGCTTGGCTTTGGCCTGCGCTCGCAGCTCGATTTCGCGCCGGGCAAGGGCAGCGTGGTTCGCCTGCGGGTGGAGCTGCCGGCCGACGCCAGCGGGGTCTGCGCGGTGCTGCGCGCGGCGCACCAGACCTGCCCGCTGGCGCTGCAGTTGATCGACCACATCGGCGATCTGGTCGACGAACAATCGACGCCGCGGCGCGCCGAGACACTGACTGCGGCGGACTGAACCGCGCACCGCTGCGGCGGTGGTAGCCTCGCGGCCCGCCAAGGTACTGCCACCGCCGCACCGCGGCCTTCCTCTTTTCAACTGCGTTGGGAATTCGCAATGAGCAACTTCTGGGACATGGTCTGGTTGATGATCTCGACCTTCTTCTTCGTGGCCTACCTGATCATCATGTTCCAGATCGTGGTCGATCTGTTCAGGGATCACGCGCTGGGCGGCGTTGCCAAGGTGCTGTGGGTGATCGGCCTGATCTTCCTGCCGGTGATCACCGCGATCATCTACATCATCGCGCGCGGCAGCGGCATGGCAGCCCGCCAGCAGGCCAGCCTGCAAAAGGCCAAGTCCGACACCGAAACCTACATCAAGGAAGTCGCCGGCAAGTCGCCGGCAGCCGACATCGCCGAGGCCAAGGCGCTGCTCGACGCCGGCACCATCACGCCGGCCGAGTTCGACCGGCTCAAAGCCAAGGCGCTGTCCTGAGCCGGCGGCGCGGCCGGGCGCCCGCCTGGTCGCGGGCTGCTCTCAGGGCCGCGCCAGCAGACTGTTCACCGCCAACAGGTCGTTGGGCGTGAGCTGGCCCGAGGCCTGGCGCAGCCGCAGGCTGTTGACCAGCACGTCGTAGCGCGACTTGAACAGGTCGCGCCGCGTCTGGAACAGCTGCGTCTGCGCGTTCAGCACGTCGATGTTGACGCGCACGCCGACCTTGTAGCCCAGCTGCGTGGCCTCGAGCGACAGCCGGCTCGACGCCTCGGCCGCCTCCAGCGCCTTGACCAGCGCCTCGCCCGACTGCACGCTGAAGTAGGCCACGCGCGTGTTCTGCGCCACCGTGCGCCGTGCGTTCTCGAACTCCTCGCGCGAGCGCTGCTCGAGCGCCACGGTCTCGCTGATGCGGTTTTGCACCGCGCCGCCGGTGTAGATCGGCCAGTTCAGCTCGACGCCGACCGAGGCCGAGCGCGTGGTGCCGGGGATAATCGAGTCGCCGCTGGCCTTGTTCGCGCCCACCGACGCCACCGCGTCCACCGTGGGCAGCAAGCCGGCCTTGGCCTTGTCGATCTCGAGGCGCGCCATCTCGAACGCGACCCGCGTGCGCGTGACCTGCGGATGCACGGTGTCGGCCACCGCGACCCATTCCTCGACGTTGGCCGGCACGACCTTCGGCAGCATCACCGGCGTGGCCAGCGGCAGCGGCTCGACACCGCGCTGGCCGACCAGATAGGCCAGCGCGATGCGGCGGTTGATCAGCGCGTTGTCGGCGGCGATCTGCTGCGCGGCGGCCAGGTCGGCGCGCGACTGCGCCTCGCGCGCGTCGGTGATGGTGGCGGTGCCGACCTCGAAGTTGCGCTTGGCCGAGGCCAGCTGCTCCAGGATGTAGGCCTTGTTGGCCTCGGCCAGCGCGACGTCGTCCTTGGCCGAGAGCACGTCGAAATAGGCCTGCGCCAGGCGGATGATCAGATCCTGCTCGGCCGCCTCGAGCTCGGCCTTGGCGGCAATCAGCGAACGCTGCGCCTGCTCGATCGTCGCCTGGTTGGCGCGGTTGAACAACGGCATGCGCCCGTTCAGATTGCCTTGCAACGCGTTGTTGTCGCCCGAGCGGCCGCCCGGCAGGTCGACCTGGGTGCCCACGCCCTTGAGGTTGGCCGCGAGCGTGGGCAGCGCCAGCGCGTCGGCCTGGGCAGCGCGGTACTCGGCGGCGTCGGCCTGGGCGCGCGCAGCCAGGTAGGTGGCGTCGTAGGCGCGCGCGGCCTCGTACAACTCGACCAGCGCCTGCGCGTGCGCGGCGCCAGCCAGCAGCGCGGCGAGCGCGGCGGCGGTCAGTTGGCGTGCAAGCTTCGGCGTGAAGCGGCGTGGACCCGTCACGAGGCAGCCGTCAGAAGCTGAAGCGTTCGGGCTGCGGGAAGTTGCGCAGCCGCGGCGCGACGGTGTCGAACAGGTCTTCCTGCGACCACGACGCGTCGTCGATACGCTTGTACAGCCGCGCGCGCATCACCGGCTCGTCGCCGACGATGGCGATCAACCGCCCGCCACGGCGCAATTGCTCGAGCAAGGCCTGCGGCACCTCGGCCACCGAGCCCGACAGCACGATCGAATCGAACGGCGCCTCGCCGCGCGCGCCGCCCGAGCCGTCGTAGCAGCGCACGGTGACGTTGTGCACCCCGGCGCGCTGCAGGTTGTGCTGCGCCAGCCGCGCCAGCGGCTCGGAGATCTCGAGCGTCAGCACCTGCCGTGCGCGATCCGCCAGCAGCGCGGCCATGAAGCCCGAACCGGCGCCGATCTCGAGCACGTTGCCCTGCTCTTGCATCTGCAGCTCCTGCAGCATGCGCGCCTCCACCCGCGGCGCGAGCATGCACTGGCCTTCGGGCAGCGGCACTTCGGTGTCCATGAAGGCCATCGCGCGGTAGGCCTCGGGCACGAAGTCCTCGCGGCGCACGCGGCCCAGCAGTGCCAGCACGCCGGGGTCGAGCACGTCCCACGGCCGGATCTGCTGCTCGATCATGTTGAAGCGGGCTTGTTCGGTGTTCATGGCGCGGATTCCGTGCGTCGGTCAGGGCGGGCGAATTCTAGGCCGGTGAATCTGGCTGCAGCCTTGCGCCGGCGCGCGCGCCGCGGCCGCGCCACCACTGCGCCAGGTCGTCGAGATAGCAGTAGATCACCGGCACCACCACCAGCGTCAGCAGCGAGCTGGTGATGACGCCGCCGATCACCGCCTGGCCCATCGGCGCGCGCTGCTCGGAGCCTTCGCTCAGGCCCAGCGCCAGCGGCAGCATGCCGAAGATCATCGCCAGCGTGGTCATCAGGATCGGCCGCAGCCGCACCTGCGCCGCGTACAGCAGCGCCGCCGAGCGCTGCATGCCGGCTTCGCGCGTGCCGTGAGCGCCCGCCGTGCCCTCGCGCGCGCGGATCGCGAAGTCGATCAGCAGGATCGCGTTCTTCGTCACCAGCCCCATCAGCATCACGATGCCGATGATCGAGAACATGTTCAGCGTCGAGCCGAAGGCCAGCAGCGCCAGCACCACGCCGATCAGCGTCAGCGGCAGCGAGCTCATCAGCGCCAGCGGTTGCAAGAAGCTGCGGAACTGGCTGGCCAGGATCATGTAGATGAAGATCACGCCCAGCGCCAGCGCCTGCACCGCATAGACGAAGCTCTCGCGCATGTCCTTGGTCGAGCCGCCGAAACGAAAGGAGTAGCCGGGCGGAAAGGCGGTGTCGGCCAGCACCGCGCGGATGTCCTCGGCCACCTGGCCGGCGGCGCGGCCCGACACGTTGGCGGTGATCTCGACCTCGCGGTTCTGGTCGCGGCGGTTGATCTGGTTGGCGCCGCTGGACGGCAGCACCTCGGCCACCTGCGACAGCCGCACGATGCGCGGCGAGCCGTCGGCGTTGGCGCCCACCGTCAGGCCCAGGCGCTCGATGTCGGCGGCGCTGTGGCGCGCCAGCGGCGCCAGCCGCAGCTTGACGTCGTAGTTCTGGTCGTCGTCGGCGCGCCAGCTGCCCAGGGTCTCGCCGGCCACCAGCGTGCGCAGCGCGGCGGTGAGCGCGCCCACGCTCAGGCCGGCGTCGGACGCCGCGTCGCGCTTGACGCGGATCGCCACCGCCGGCTTGTTCGGCTTGGAGCTGGTGTCCAGGTCGACCAGCCCGGGAACGGCCGCCAGCCGCGGCAGCAGCTGTGCGGTCAGGCGGTCGAGCTCGCGCAGGTCGCTGCCCTGCAGCGACAGCTGGATCGGCTTGGCGCCGCCCACCGCGTCGAGCAAGCCGACGTGGGTCACGGTGATGCCGGGCACCGCGGCCAGCCGCTGGCGCAGCGGCACCGACAGCTGGTCGACGTTGAGCGCGCGCTCGCGGCGGTCGACCAGGCGCACGAAGATCTGCACCTGGTTGCGCCCCAGCACCTGGCCGGTGTTGATCGTCGTCACCGTGTGCAGCACCTCGGGGCGCTCGCGCACGATGCGCTCGACCTGCCGCGCCTTGGCCTCGGTGGCTTGCAGCGACGAGCCCACCGGAGTGTGGAAGCTGACGTAGGTCTCGGAGTAGTCGGCCTTGGGAATGAACTCGGTGCCGATCAGCGGCAGCAGCGCGAAGCTCGCGCCCAGGCTGGCCAGCGCCACGCCCAGCGTGGCCAAGCGGTGGCGCAGCGACCAGCCGAGGATGCGCGTGTAGACCGCGCCCAGCCACTGCGAGAAGCGGTCCACCGCGCCGGTGAGCCGGCCCAGCGTGCGGTCATACAGGCTGGTGCGCGCGGCGGGCGCGCCCTCGGCGTGGATCGCCGGGTCGTGCCACACGCTGGACAGCATCGGGTCGAGCGTGAAGCTGACGAACATGCTGATCAGCACCGCGCTGACGATGGTGATGCCGAACTCGTGGAAGAACTTGCCGACGATGCCGCCCATGAAGCCGATCGGCAGGAACACCGCGACGATCGACAAGGTGGTGGCCAGCACCGCCAGGCCGATCTCCTGCGTGCCTTCGAGCGCCGCGGTGTGCGCGTCCTTGCCCATCTGCACGTGGCGCACGATGTTCTCGCGCACGACGATGGCGTCGTCGATCAGCAGGCCCACGCACAGGCTCATCGCCATCAGCGTGACCATGTTGATCGAAAAGCCCAGCGCGTACATCACCAGGAAGGTGCCGATCAGCGCGATCGGCAGCGCCAGCCCGGTGATGACGGTGGAGCGCCACGAGTTCAGGAACAAGAACACGATGGCGATGGTCAGCAGCGCGCCTTCGAGCAGCGTGCGCTGCACGTTGTTCACCGACACGCGAATCGGGCGCGAGTTGTCGCGCACCACGTCCAGCGCGATGCCCTCGGGCAGCTGGGTGCGCAACTGCGCGGCCACCGCGCTCAGCGCATCGGCGACGTCGATCGTGTTCTCGCCCTGCGACTTGCGCACGTCCAGCACCAGCGTGCGCTCGCCGTTGAACAGCGCCAGGCTGTCGATCTCCTCGGGGCCGTCGACGATGTCGGCCAGCTGGCCCAGGCGCACCGGCGCGCCGTTCTTGCGCGCGACGATGATCTGTGCGAAGTCCTCGGGCTGGCGCATGCGCGCATCGACCTTCAGCACCTTCTCCACGTCGCTGGTGCGCAGCGTGCCGGCCGGCAGCTCGCGGTTGTCGGCGCGCACCGCGGCCAGGATCTGCTCGGCACCCAGGCCCATCGCGTCCATCGCGGCCGGCCGCAGGTACAGGTTCACCTCGCGCTTGCGCGCGCCCACCAGCGTCACCGAGCCGACGCCGCGTACGTTTTCCAGCCGCTTGCGCACCACCTGGTCGGCGAAGGTGCTGAGCTGCTGCGCGCTGCGCGAGCCGTCGGGCGATGTCAGCGCCAGCGAGTAGATCGGCCGGCTCGCCGGGTCGAAGCGCGAGATGCGCGGCTCCTTGACCTCGTCGCGCAGCAGCGGGCGGATCGCCGCGACCTTCTCGCGCACGTCGTCGGCCACCTTGCGCCCGTCCATGTCGAGGTTGAACTGCGCGATCACCACCGAGCTGCCTTCGTACGAGCGCGAGAACAGCTCCTTCAGCCCGGCGATGGTGTTGACCGCTTCCTCGACCTTGCGCGTGACTTCGTTCTCGACGATCTCGGGCGCTGCGCCCGGGTACTCGACCTGCACCACCACGGTCGGAAAGTCGATGTCGGGAAACTGGTCGACCTTGAGCCGCTGGTAAGAGAACCCGCCCAGCACCACCAGCGCCAGCATGACCATGGTGGCCATCACCGGGTTGGCGATCGCGACGCGCGTGAACCACATCGGCGTTGCCCGGCCCGCGCGCTAGCGCTGGGCGGTGCCGGCAGCGCTTGACGCGGCCGGCTCGATGCGCACACGCGCGCCGTCGGGCAGCGCGCCCAGGCTGGCCGAAAGCACCCGGTCGCCGGCGTCCAGGCCTTGCAGCACCTCGACCACCTCGTCGTCACCACTCGAGCCGCGCGCGCCCAGGCGCAGCGTGCGCTGCGCCACCCGCGTGCCGCCGTCGACGCGCAGCGCGTAGGGCTGCGCCTGGTCGTTGCGCACCGCGGCCAGCGGCAGCAGCAGCGCGTCGCGCCGCTCGAGCTCGATGCGCCCCTGCGCGAACAGGCCCTGGCGCAGCGCCGGGTCGGGCTGCAACTCGAGGTAGGCGACGACGCTGCGCGAGCCGGGCTGCGCGCTGGGGTTGATGCGCACCACCCGCGCGCTGACGTCGGCGGCGATGCCGTCGACGCGCAACTTCGCGACAGCGCCGACGCGCAGCTGCCCGGCGTCCTCGGGCGGCACGCTGGCCTGCAGCTCCAGCTTCGACAGGTCGACGATCTCCAGCAGCTTGGCGTCCACCGCCACGCGCTCGCCCGGCTGCACCAGGCGCTGCGCGATGAAGCCGCTGATCGGCGCCGCCAGCGTGGCATCGCCGCGCGCCTTGCGCGCCAACTCCACCGCGGCCAGCGCGGCCTGCAGCGTGGCCTGCGCGCCGGCCTCGGTCGACACCGCGTTGTCCATCGCGGTGGCCGAGATGAAGCCCTGCGCCACCAGCGAGCGGCTGTTGCTCAGGCTGCGCTGCGCGATCTCGAGCTGCGCGCGCGCGGCTCGAGCCTGCTGCTCGGCCTGGCGCGCCCGCCAGTCGAACTCGGTGGTGTCCAGCTGCGCCAGCACCTGACCAGCGCGCACGCGGTCGCCTTCGCGCACCGCGATGGTCTTGACCTCGGCCGCCACCCGCGCCTTGACGAAGGCGCTGTTCACCGCCACCAGACTGCCAGAGACCTCGAGCGTGCGCGTCAGCTCGGCGCGGCGCACCGCCACCAGGTCGGCGGCGGCGAGCTCGATCGCCGCCTCGGCCTTGGGCGCACCGGCCTGCTGCGGCGTGCGCCGCGCACCCAGCAGCCGCGCCGTGCCGGCCGCGGCAAGGGCCAGCAGCAGCAGCGCCAGCAGCAGCTTGTGCCAGCGCTTCATCGCTGCGGGCGCGCCGACGCGGCGCGCGGCGTGTGCGGCGGGCGTGGCGTCTGCGCCACCGGCGGCTGCAGACCATGCAGCAGCAGTTCGAGCTGGGTGTCGATCAGCCGCGCCGCACTCGGCAGGCTGTCGGGCAGGCCGCAGCGCCCCAGCGAATGCCGGTAAAGCGCCTGGAACAGCAGCGGCGCAACCAGCGCGTAGGTGGCTTCGTCCAGCGGCACGGCACGGAACTCGCCGCGTTCGATGCCGCGCGCCAGCGCCTGGCGCACCAGGCGCTGCGCCGGGCGCATCACCTCGTCCACATAGAAGCGCGCCAGCTCGGGAAAGTTGCGCGCCTCGGTGATCACGATCTTGCAGATGCCACCGGCCCGGGTGTCGCCCACGCGCTGCCACCAGGTCTGCATCAGCAGGCGCAGCAGCTGCGCGCTGCTGCCGTCGAAGCTGTCGGCCACCGCCTGGCCTTCGGCAATCAGCGCCGAGATGTTGCTTCGCACCACCGCCTTGAACAGCTCTTCCTTGCTTTGGAAGTACAGGTACAGCGTGCCCTTGGACACGCCGGCGCGCGCGGCCACCTGCTCGCTGCGCGTCGCGCTGTAGCCCTTTTCGACGAACAGTTGCAGCGCCGCGTCGAGCAGCTCTTGCGGGCGCGCCTGCGGGCGCCGCTGTCGTGGCGGGGTTGCGGTGGCGGTCATGATCAACTGACTGGTTGGTCAGTAGATTATCCGCGCCAGCGCCCGCGCATTTGCGCGGCATGCGCCGCGCGGCCGGTAAAGAAGCGCAAAGTCGCCGCCCGCCGGCGCGGCCCGCGCCGGGGTGCTGCCTAAAATTGACGCATGAAAGCATCACGTTGGCTGGGCGCGGCCGTGCTCGCCGGGCTGCTCGGCGGCGCCGGCTGGTGGGCTTTCGTGCGCGACGCCGAGCCCGCTTTCAGCTACCGCACCGCGAAGATCGAGCGCGGCCCGCTGCAAGCGGCGGTGTCGGCCACCGGCACCGTGACGCCGGTGCAGCAGGTGCAGGTCAGCTCGCAGGTGTCGGGCCAGATCCGCGAGCTGTACGTCGACTTCAACAGCCCCGTGCGCGAAGGCCAGCTGATCGCGCAGCTCGACCCGCAGACCTTCGAGTACCGCGTGCGCCAGGCCAGCGCCGATGTCGAGGCCGCGAGCGCGTCGGTGCTGACCGCGCAGGCCAACGTGCAAAGCGCGCTGGCGCAGGTCGCGCGCGCGCAAGGCGACGCGGCCGAAGCGCAGCGCGACGAGAAGCGCAAGCAGGGGCTGCTGGCGCAGGACTTCATCTCGGCCGCCGAGTTGGATGCCGCGCGCTCCAAGGCGGCGTCGCTGGCCGCGGCGCTGAAGGTGGCGCAGGCGCAGGTGCAGGTCGCGCAAGCGCAGGAAAAGAACGCGCGGGCCATCGTGCGCCAGCGCGAGGCGCAGCTGCAGCAGTCGCGGGTGGACCTGCAGCGCACGCAGATCCGCTCGCCGGTGGACGGCATCGTCATCAAGCGCAGCGTCGAAGTCGGCCAGACGGTGGCGGCCAGCCTGCAAGCGCCCGAGTTGTTCGTGATCGCGCGCAACCTGTCGGACATGCAGGTCGAGGCGGCGATCGACGAGGCCGACATCTCGCGCGTGCGCGACGGCCAGAAGGTCGACTTCAGCATCGACGCCTTTCCCGGGCGCATGTTCGACGGCGTGGTGCACCAGGTGCGCAAGGCCGCGGTGACCGCGCAGAACGTGGTGTCCTACACCGTGGTGGTCAGCTTCGCCAACCCGGGTTCGCTGATGCTGCCGGGCATGACGGCCAACGTGCGCATCGTTACCGACACGCGCGACGACGTGCTGAAGGTGCCCAACGCCGCACTGCGCGTGCGCATTGCCGGCATCGAGCCCGAAGCGGCGGCGTCGGCGCCGGCCTCGGTGCAGCCCGCGGCCAGTGGGGCTACCACCGGCGCTACCACTGGCGCTACCACTGGCGCTACCACCGGCGCTACCACCGGCGCGAGCACCGCGCCGCGCAGCGGCGGTGCGGCGTTTTGGCCGCAGGCGCAGGCGCAGCCGGCGCCGGACGCTGCGGCGCAAGGGCCGCTGGCCGAGTTTCGCAAGCGGCTGCTGGCCGAGCTCGACCTGACGCCCGAGCAGGTGGCGCAGGTCGACGCGGTCATCGCCGCGCAGCGGCCGCGCTTGGCCGACCTGGGCAACCTGCCCGAGGCCAAGCGTGCCAAGGCACGCGACCTGATCCTGGCGGACCTGCGCGCGATGATCGGCCAGCAGCTGACGCCCGAGCAGCAGCCGCGCTACGGCAAGCTGCTGGCCGAACTGGCCGGGCGGCAGGTCACGCGCGGGCGGCTGTACCTGCTGGGCAGCGACGCCAAGCCGCGCGCCTACAGCGTGCGCCTGGGCATCAGCGACGGCGTGATGACCGAGCTGATCGTGCCGCCGCACTCGGCCGAGGCGGCGGTGCTGGTCGACGGCGCCAGCGTGATCACCGCGGTGGTGGCGCAGGCCGGCGCGGCGCCGCGCTCGCCGGCGCCGCGGCTGTTCTGACAAGGCGGAGCGCGCCGTGGCATTGATCGAGGCGCGCGCGCTGGTCAAGACCTACCGCATGGGCGCGCAGGTGGTGCAGGCGCTGGATGGCGTGTCGTTGGACATCGACGAGGGCGAGTTCGCCGCCATCATGGGCGCGTCGGGTTCGGGCAAGAGCACCTTGATGAACATCATCGGCTGCCTCGACCGCCCGAGCAGCGGCACGCTGCGCCTGGCTGGCGAGGACGTGCACCGCATGGACGGCGACGCGCTGGCGTCGCTGCGCAACCGGCGCATCGGCTTCGTGTTCCAGCAGTTCAACCTGCTGGCGCGCACCAGCGCGCTGGACAACGTCGCGCTGCCGATGGTCTACGCCGGCGTCAAGCCGGCCGAGCGGCGCGCGCGCGCGCTGGCCGCGCTGCAGCGTGTTGGCCTTGGCGAGCGCGCATCGCATACCCCGGCCGAGCTGTCGGGCGGGCAGCAGCAGCGCGTGGCGATCGCCCGGGCCTTGGTCAATGGCCCGCAGCTGATCCTGGCCGACGAGCCCACCGGCGCGCTGGACACCCACACCTCCGAAGACATCATGCGGCTGCTGGCCGGGCTGAACGCGCAGGGCATGACCATCGTGATGGTGACGCACGAGACCGACATCGCGCTGTGGGCGCGCCGGCGCATCGTGTTCCGCGACGGGCGCGTCGTCGAAGACCGCTTGCAAACGCCGCATGCCGCGGCGGTGGCGGCATGAACCTGGCCAGCGCCTTCGCCGCCGCGCTGCGCGCGCTGGCCACCAACTGGCTGCGCAGCATGCTGACCATGCTGGGCATCATCATCGGCGTGGCCGCGGTGATCACGATGATCGCCATCGGCGGCGGCGCGCGTCAGCGCGTCGAAGAACAGATCAAGGCGCTGGGCACCAACATCATGCTGGTGCTGCCCGGGGCCATGACCAGCGGCGGCGTGCGCCTGGGCGCACAGACCGGCCAGACGCTGACCCAGGAGGACGCGGTGGCGATCGCCGCCGAAGTGCCCGAGGTGCAGGCCGCCGCCGCCAGCCTGCGCGGCAGCACCCAGGTGGTGGCGGGCAACAGCAACTGGAGCACCTCGGTGATGGGCACCACGGGCGACTACCTCGAGGTGCGCGACTGGCCGGTGCACACCGGCCGCAACTTCGACGACGCCGACCTCGCCGGCTCGGCCAAGGTGGTGCTGCTGGGGCAGACGGTGGCGCGCGAGCTGTTCGGCGACGCCGACGCCATCGACCAGATGGTGCGCGTGCACAAGGTGCCGTTGCGCGTGATCGGCGTGCTGTCGCGCAAGGGCCAGAACTCGTGGGGGCAGGACCAGGACGACGTGATCCTGGTGCCGCTGTCGACCTACCGCAACCGCATCGAGGGCATGAGCGCCGGGCGCATCAAGCGCGTCGGCGCGATCAGCGTCAAGGTGCACGAGGGTCAGAGCATGAGCGACGCCGGCGACAAGATCGGCGTGCTGCTGCGCCAGCGCCACCGGCTGCCGGCCGGCGCCGACGACGACTTTCGCCTGCGCAACCTGACCGAGATGCTGCAAGCGCGCGAGGAGTCCAGCCGGGTGATGTCGCTGCTGCTGGCCGCGGTGGCCGGCGTCAGCCTGGTGGTCGGCGGCATCGGCATCATGAACATCATGCTGGTCAGCGTCACCGAACGCACGCGCGAGATCGGGCTGCGCATGGCGGTGGGCGCGCGCTCGCGCGACATCCTCGGCCAGTTCCTGATCGAGGCGGTGACGATGAGCCTGGTGGGCGGCGCCATCGGCATCGTGCTGGGCATGGTGGCCACCTGGGCCATCGGCAGCTTCGCCGGCTGGCAGGTGCTGCTGGCCGGTGAATCGATCCTGCTGGCGGTGGGCTTCTCGGCCGCGGTGGGCGTGTTCTTCGGCTTTTACCCGGCGCGCCGAGCCGCCGCGCTGCTGCCGATCGATGCGCTGCGCCATGAATAGGCGGCGCGCGGCCATCGTGCTGGCGGCCAGCGGCGTGCTGGCGTTGCTCGGCTGCGCCGCGGTGCCGCGCAGCATCACGCTGAGCGAAGCCGAGCTGCAGGCGCAACTGGCACGGCGCTTTCCGCTGCAGCGCAGCGTGCTCGAGCTGATCGACCTGCAGTTGTCCGAGCCGGCGCTGCAGCTCGACGCCGCGTCGAATCGACTTTCCACCGAGCTGACACTGCGCGCGGTCGAGCGCCGGCTGGACGGGCGCAGCCTGCACGGCCGGCTGGCGCTGGACTACGCGCTGCGCTTCGAGCCGTCCGATGCCAGCGTGCGGCTGGTCAGCCCGCGCGTGCGCAGCCTGCAGTTCGACGAGTTGCCCGAAAGCTGGGCGCGCCGCGCCGGCCTGCTGCAACAAGGCGGCATCGCGCTCGCCGAGCGCGCACTCGACGATCTGGTGCTGTACCGCGTGCCCGACAAGCGGCTGCGCGCGCTGCGCGCGGCCGGCTACCGCCCGGGCACGCTGCGGGTGACGCCGGCCGGGCTGGAGATCGGCATCGAGCCGCTGCCGTAGCGGCCGGCACGGGGCGCCGCCGGGCGCGCGGGTACCGCCCCGTATCATCCGCGCCTTTTGCATGGGCGACGCGTTGGACATCCTGCTGCTGACCAAGGCCGCGATCATGGGCGTGGTCGAGGGGCTGACCGAGTTTTTGCCGATCTCGTCGACCGGCCACCTGATCCTCACCGCCTCGCTGCTGCAGTTCACCGGCGACAAGATCAAGGTCTTCGACATCGCGATCCAGACCGGCGCGATCTTCGCGGTGATCCTGGTGTACTGGCAGCGGCTGCGCGACACCGCCGCCGGCCTGGGCAGCGACCCGCGGGCGCGGCGCTTCACGCTCAACGTGCTGATCGCCTTCGCGCCCGCGGTGCTGCTGGGCCTGGCCTTCGGCAAGGCGATCAAGGCGCACCTGTTCAACCCCACCGTGGTCGCCGCCGCCTTCATCGCCGGCGGCCTGATCATCCTGTGGGCCGAGCGCCGCCCGGCCAGCGCGGTGCGCATCCAGCAGGTCGACGACATGACGCCGTGGGACGCGCTGAAGGTGGGCCTGGTGCAATGCCTGGCGATGGTGCCGGGCACCAGCCGCTCGGGCGCGACCATCATCGGCGGCATGCTGCTGGGGCTGAGCCGCAAGGCCGCCACCGACTTCAGCTTCTTCCTGGCAATCCCGACCCTGATCGGTGCCGGCGCCTACAGCCTGGTCAAGGAGCGCGCGTTGCTCAGCGCCGCCGACATCCCGCTGTTCGCGGTCGGCCTGGTGTTCTCGTTCCTCAGTGCTTGGCTGTGCGTGCGCTGGCTGCTGCGCTACATCGCCACCCACGACTTCGTGCCCTTCGCCTGGTACCGCATCGTCTTCGGCGCGGTGGTGCTGCTGAGCGCATGGAGCGGCTGGGTCGACTGGACCGGCTGAAGCGCTGTCGCGATCGCGCCCACCGGCAACGCACGCACGCTTGCCGCGCAGAGCCAACAGCCGCCTGCCGCCACCCGAAGATCGATGGCCGCGCGCCCGGCTCAAGGCGGCAGCGGCTCGCCGCGGCGTGAGCCGTAGCGGTGGGCGTAGACCCAGGTGAACTCGGCGCCGAACAGGAAGATCTGCGCCGAGTAGTACACCCACAGCAGCACCACGATCAGCGATGCGGCGGCGCCGAAGGCCGAGGTGATGCCGCTGCGGCCGATGTAGGCGCCGATCAGCGTCTTGCCGATCAGGAACAGCAGCGCGGTCACGGCCGCGCCCACCGCGACGTCGCCCCAGGCGATGCGCGCGCGCGGCAAGGTCTTGTAGATCAGCGCGAACACCGCCGTCACCAGCAGCACGTTCAAGCCCAGCTCGCTGGCGCCGCTGAACGCGCCCCAGCCGGCGGTGTCGGTGTCCCACCAGCGGCTGAGCGCGTGCAGCCCCGCGCTGAAGGCCAGCGACACGGTCAGCAAGAAGCCGATGCCCAGGATCATGCCGAACGACAGCAGCCGCGCCCGCAGCAGCGCCCACAGCCCGCTGCGGCGCGGCCGCTGCGGCACGCGCCAGATGCGCTCGAGCGCGTCTTGCAGTTCGGCAAAGACCGAAGTCGCGCCGATGAACAGCACGATCAGGCCGATCGCGGCCACCGGCACGCTTTGCGAGCGGCGCCCGGCGCTTTCCAGCAGGCCCTGCACCGCCAGCGCGCCGTTGCGCCCCAGCATGTCGTGCAGCTGCAGGTAGATCTCGCCGCGCGCGGCCTCCTCGCCGAAGAAGAAGCCGGCGATGGCGATGACGATCAGCAGCAGCGGCGCGATCGAGAAGATCGTGTAGTAGGCCAGCGCCGCACCCATGCTCTGCGCGTAGTCCTTGACCCAGCTCAGCGCCGCGTCGCGCAGCAGCGCGCCCACCGCGCCCAAGGCGCCGATCGGCTTGCCCAGACTCACAGCGCGCCGCTCTTGGACAGCAGCACCGCCACCGGCCGTGTGCCGGAAAACTGCGAGAACACGATGGTGATGATGGCGGTGATCGGCACCGCGAGAAACGCGCCGGGAATGCCCCACAGCTCGGACCACAGCGCCAGGCTGATCAGAATCGCGAACGGGCTCAGGTTCAGCGAACTGCCCATCACGTAAGGGTCGAGGAAGTTGCCGATCAGGAACTGCACCACGCTCAGCGCCACCACCAGCGCCAGGATCGGCCCGATCTCGCCGAACTGCACCACCGCCATCAGCGCCGGCAACGCCACCCCCAGCACCGAGCCGACGTAGGGCACGAAGTTCAAGAACGCGGTCAGCACCGCCCACAGCACCGCGAATTCCAACCCGTACAACGCCATCACCGCCCAGCTGACCACACCGAGCAGGATGCTCAGCAGCGTCTTCAGCGCCAGGTACGAGCCGATGCGCTGGTTGATGGTGCCGATCACCTGGCGGATGCGCGCCACGCGCTGCGGGTCGTCGGACAGCTGCGCCAGCTTGGTCTCGACGTGCGAACGCTCGACCAGCAAGAAGGTGGCGTACAGGAACACGACGATGAAGGTCACCAGGATCGAGCCGGCCGACGCCAGCAGCGAGGCGAACAGCCGCTGCAGGTTGATCTGCGCCATCAGCTCGTTGCGCACCGTGGTCCAGGTCGGCTCGGTCTCGATGCCGAAGAACATCGCCACGCCCTGGATCGACGCCAGCAGCGACTGCTGGTACTGCGGCGCCAGCTGCAGCGCGCGCTCCTTGTTGGCGGCGATCAGGTAGGCCAGCATCAGGAAGGCCAGCGCGATCACGCCCATCGAGAACAGGTAGCGCAGCTGCAGCGGCAAGCGCGGCCCGACCAGCGGCAGCCGGCCGAGCACCTGCGCCAGGCCGACGATCACGTAGACGATCACCGCGCCAAGCACCGCCGGCACGAAGATCGCCTTGCCCACGGTCAGTACCCAGCCGATGATCAGCAGCAGCAAGGTGCCGTACACGGCGGCGCGAAGTCGATCCATGGGGTGCGGTCAGGTTGTGGCGAGCCTGCGCAGTGTGCCCGATCGCGGGAGGCGGATGCGGCGCACGCGGTAGACTCGCGCCGCCTGACGGCCACCCCTGGCGGGCTCGGCCGGCCCTCGAACTCCCCGGAGAACCTCCATGACCAAGACCCTGCTGGCCGTGCTGTGCGTGGCCGCCGCCGCGGCCGCTGCCCCCGTCGCGGCGCAGGTCGCATCACCGACGCTGGCCCGGATCAAGGCCGCCAAGACCATCAACGTGGCGTATTCGCCCGACTCGGCGCCGTTCTCGTCGGCCAGCGGCAACGCGCCGCCGGTGGGCTACACGATCGAGCTGTGCAAGCGCGTGATCGCGCAGGTGGGGCGCGCCGTCGACGAACCACAGCTGAAGGTGAACTGGCTGCCCGGCGGCGTGGCCGAGCGCTTGCAGCTGGTGGCCTCCGGCCGCGCCGACCTGGACTGCGCCAACACCACGCAGACGCTGTCGCGGCTGGCCAGCGTGGACTTTTCCAACCTGATCTTCGTCAACGGCGCCGGCCTGCTGGTCAAGGCCGGCGCGCCGATCAACCAGGTCGCCGAGCTCGCCGGCAAGCGCGTCGCGGTGCTGCAAGGCACGACCACGCAGACGCGCCTGAGCGATGCGGTGCAGCGGCGCGGCATCCAGGCCACGGTGGTGCCGGTCACCGAGGCCGCCAGCGGTCTGGCGATGCTCGAGGCCGGCACCGTCGACGCCTATGCCGGCGACAAGGTCGAACTGGCCGCGCTGGCGTTGAGCTCGCGCGAGCCGGCCAAGCTTGCGCTGGTGATCGAGGAGCTGTCGTACGAGCCCTACGCGCTGGCGCTGCCGCGCAACGACTCGGCGTTCCGGCTCGAGGCCAACCGGGCCTTGACGCAGGTGTACATGAGCGGCGAGATCGCGCAGATCTACGAGCAATGGCTGGGCAAGCTCGGCCGGCCGTCGGGCCTGCTGGCGCTGATGTTCGTGTTGAACTCGATCCCCGATTGAGACTCACAGGCGAAGTTTGAGTTTGGAGATGCACATGATTGGAACCCTGTCCTGGCGCCGTATGGCGGCCATCCTCGCCGCTGGCGCGGCGCTGCTGCTCGGCGGCTGCAGCACGCCGCCGGCGTTCCAGGTGTCGGAGCCCACGGCGCGGGTCGGCACGGTGATCTCGATCACCCAAGACTCGGTGCAAAACGTCAACAGCGGCGTGGGCACCGTGGGCGGCGCGCTGATCGGCGGCGGCATCGGCAGCCTGTTCGGCGGCGGCTCGGGCCAGACGGTGGCCACCGTGATCGGCGCGGTCGGCGGCGCCTACCTCGGCAACCAGGCGGCCAACCGCAGCCACACCTTCGTCTGGCGCATCGGCGTGCGCTACGACGACGGCAGCGTCGCCACGGTGCAGCAAACCACCGCGCCGGCGCTGCGCATCGGCGACCGCGTGCGCGTCACCGGCACCGGCATCGAGTTGCTGAGATGAGGCGCCTGCCTGCCGCGTTGCTGGCGGCGCTGCTGACCGCCGGCCTGCCCAGCCTGCAAGCGATGGCCGCCGACCCCGCGCACAACAGCCGCAATGCGCTGGACTGGGCCGGCGTGTACGAAGGCGTCACGCCCTGCGCCGACTGCCCGGGCATCGAGATGCGGCTGACGCTGCACCCCGACGGCCGCTTCGAGCTGCGCACGCGCTACCTCGAGCGCGACGTCGCGCCGCGCATCGCGCAAGGCACTTTCGGCTGGGACGCCAGCGGCGGCACGATCACGCTCGGCGGCCAGGGCCTGGGCCAGCAGTTCCGCGTCGGCGAAGGCCGGCTGCTGCAGATGAACCACGATGGCAGCGCGCCGCCGTGGGATGCGCCGCACCGTGTGCTGCTGCGCCAGGCGCAAGCCGCGACGCCACCCACGCCTGCGGCGGCCACGCCGCCGCGGCGCAACGCCGAGGCGGCGCTGGTGCGCGCGCTGCAAGCCAACCACTGGACGCTGCGTTCGGGCAGCGAAGCCGGTGGCCAGGCGATCGACGGCCTGCTCGTGCCCGACCATGCCTTCGTCATGCACTTCGACGGCGCGCGCGTCAACATCCGCGGCGGCTGCAACGCAATGACCGGCGGCTGGCGCCTGGACCCGAACGGACAGTTGCTGATCGGGCGGCTGGCCAGCACGATGAAGGCCTGCGAGGCGGCGCTGATGAAGGCCGATGCCGCACTGTCGTCGGTGCTGGCACATCCGCTGCAAACCGCGCTGCAGCCCGGCCCGCGGCCCGAGGCGGCCGCCAGCCTGCGCCTGAGTTCGGCCAGCGGCCAGACGCTGTCGTTCACCGGCCAGCCGACGATGGAAAGCCGCTACGGCGCGCCCACCCGGGTGTTCCTGGAAGTCGCGCCGCAGACCGTCGAATGCGTCAGCGGCGTGATGCGCACCCAGTGCCTGCGCGTGCGCGAGCGCCGCTTCGATGCCAACGGCCTGCGCATCGAGCCGCCGGGCGAATGGCAGAACTTCCACGGCAGCATCGACGGCTACACCCACACCCCGGGCGTGCGCAACGTGCTGCGCATCAACCGCTACCAGCGCAAGCAGGTGCCGGCCGACGCGTCGCGCTACATCTACGTGCTCGACATGGTGGTGGAGTCGGAGACGGTCGCGAAGTAGCCGGCCCGCCCGCGGTCAGGCGCAAGACCGCGGGCTAGCGCCGGCCGTCAGAAGAACAGCGTCACGCGGCCGTTGATCACGTAGTCGTAGGCCGGCGCCGACGGGCTGCCGATCTTGGACGCACCGCCGAGGGCGAACTCCAGGCTCGGGTTCAGGCGATGGATCACCAGGAAGTCCAGCGGCACGAACCACTTGCTGGTGTTGTGGTTGTAGAGAATCGGGTTCTCGGGGTACAGCGCGAAGCTCCAGCGGTCGTCGATGCGAAAGGTCGTTGCCGGAATCACCTGCAGCGTGCTGACCAGTTGAACCCCCTGGAACTCGCCGTTGAAGCCGCGCACCCAGCGCACGAAGGGGCTGAAGGTGATGCCGTTCAGGGTCTGGGGCATGCGGTAGGTCAGGCCCACCCCCGGCGCGATCTGGTACTGGTTGTCGACACCGAAGGGCGGCCCCTTGGGCGACTTCAGAACCAGCCGCAGGCTGGTGCGCAGCGTCAGGCTCGGTGCCACCTCCGCGGTGTCCAGGATCGCCTCGAAGAAGGGGTTGCCGATGCCGCCGGAGTAGCCACCGCCGGTATGGGCCGGCCCGCGGTTGTTGGTGAAGTTCATCGGCACGTCGGTGCGCAGGCTCGCGATCCAACCGTTGCCGAACACCCAAGGCACGAAGATTCGCGGCCGGTACTGCCACTGGTGGCTGCCGTTGACGTTCTTTTGCAGGTAGCCCCAGTTGTCGAAGCGGATCACGCCCAACGCACCGCGCGCCTTCGGATCGGCCTTCTGCTCGGGCGTGAAGTACTCCTGCTGGGCAGACTCGTCGAGCAAGTCCTCGGCGGCCAAGGCCGAGGCGGCAGCGAGCAGCATGGCGCCGCCGACGGCAAGGCGCTGCGGGAACGATGCTTTCATGTCTACTCCTTTGGTACGGGGTTGAGGGCAGGAAGTCCAAACGCGCAGGCCCTCCTTCGCCTCAGGTTCCAGCTTCGGCACCGGCGACGACGGTCCGCAGTCCCGTGCTCGAGCGGATGATCAACTTCTCGAGCTCGATCGCGAGGAAGAACACGACCCCGCCCGCCAGCAGCGGCGGCCACACCCGCAGCGGGATGGCCTCGGTGCCGAACAGCGCCTGCAGCGGCGGGGCGTAGGTGAACAACAGCTGCAGCACGATGACCGCGGCGATGCCGATCGCGACGTACTTGTTGTCCATGTGCGCCTTGAACGACAGCGAACTCTCGATCAGGTTGCGGCTGTTCAGCAAGAAGAAGCACTGGCCGATGGTGATCGCGTTGACGGCCACGGTACGCGCCAGCGCTTCGCTGCCGCCGTGGCTCTTCATCCGGAAGAAGGCCCACAGCGTCAGCAGCACCAGTGCCACCCCGACGAAGATCACGCGCCAGATGCCGAAGCCGGTGAGGATCGAGCGGTCCACCGCGCGCGGGGACCGGCTCATCACGTCGGGCTCGTGCGGCTCGAAGCAGATGGCCAGGCCCAGCGCCACCGAGGTCACCATGTTGACCCACAGCACCTGCGGTGCGGTGATCGGCAGCGCGAAGCCCAGCAGGATCGCCACCGCGATCACCATGCCCTGCGCGACGTTGGTCGGAAACAGGAACAGGATCGCCTTCTCGATGTTGTTGTAGACGGTGCGCCCTTCCTTGACCGCGGCGCTGATCGACGCGAAGTTGTCGTCCGCCAGGACCATGTCGGCGGCCTCCTTGGTCACCTCGGTGCCCTTGATGCCCATCGCCACGCCGATGTCCGCCTGCTTCAGCGACGGCGCGTCGTTCACGCCGTCGCCGGTCATCGCGCAGATCTGCTTGTTCGCCTGCACCGCCTTGACCAGCCGCAGCTTGTGCTCGGGGCTGGTGCGGGCGAAGACGTCGACCTCGCGCACCGCCTCTTGCAGCTGCGCTTCGTTCATCTCCTCGATCTCGGCGCCGATGATCGCGGTCTTGCCGTCGCCGATGCCCAGCATCTTGGCCACTGCCGCCGCGGTGATGCGGTGGTCGCCGGTGATCATCGTCACCCGGATGCCGCCGGCATGGCACTCGGCCACGGCCTCGATCGCCTCCTTGCGTGGCGGGTCGAGCAGGCCGATCAGGCCGATCAGCACCAGATTCTTCGGCAGGTCGGCCGGGCCGAGGCCGCCGGCCTGAAGCCCCGGGCTTTCGAGCCACGCCAGCGCGAGCACGCGCTCGCCCTGACCGGCAAACTTGTCGGACACCTGCTGGAAGTGCGCGTGGTCGATGGCCGCCTGGCTGCCATCGGCCAGCTGCTGGCGGTCGCAGTGGGCCATCACGATCTCGGGCGCACCCTTGACGAACAGCATCTCCTTGCCGCCCGAATCGCGGTGCAGCGTGGCCATGAACTTGTGTTCCGACTCGAACGGGATCGCGTCGATGCGCGGGTAGGCGGCACGCTCGGCATCGCGCTGCATGCCCAGCTTGTTCGCGAACGGGTACAGCGCGCCCTCGGTCGGGTCGCCCTCGACCTTCCACTTGTCTTCGGCCTGGAACAGTTCGGCGTCGTTGCACAGCAGCGAGTTGCGCCCGAGCAGTTCGAGCACCCGGTTCTTCTGCGCCACCTGCCCGCCTTGCTTGACCTGGCCTTCGGGGGCGTAGCCGTTGCCGCTGATCTGGTACTCGCCTTCAGCCGACGCCGCCGACACGACCATCATCTCCATCAGCGTGAGCGTGCCGGTCTTGTCGGAGCAGATGCGCGACACCGAGCCCAGCGTTTCGACCGCCGGCAGCCGCCGGATGATCGAATGGCGCGACGCCATGCGCTGCACGCCGATCGCCAGCGTGATGGTGATCAGCGCCGGCAGCCCCTCGGGAATCAGCGACACCGCGATCGCCACCACCGCCTGGAACAGTTCGACGAAGTCCATGCCCATGACCCAGCGGCCATAGGCAAACACGAACACGGCGACGATGGCGACGACCGCGGTGATCAGGTTGCCCAGCCTCTTGATCTGCAGCAGCAGCGGCGTCTCGAGCGCGCTGACGTTGGACAGCAACTGGTTGATCTTGCCCAGCTCGGTATGGCTGCCGGTGGCCACGACGATGCCGCTGGCGCGCCCGGACACCACCATCGTGCCGGAGAAGGCCATGCTGTCGCGGTCGCCGACCGTGGCTTTCTCGATCACCGCATCGGCGGACTTCTCGGCCGGCACCGATTCGCCGGTCAGCGCGGCCTCCTCGGTGCGCAGGTTCTTCACGTCCGTCAGCCGCAGGTCGGCCGGCACCTTGTCGCCCGACTCGAGCAGCACGACGTCGCCCGGCACCAGATCCTCGGCCGGGGTCATGCGGGTCTCGCCGCCACGCACGGTGCGCGCCTCGGCCGACAGCATGTTGCGGATCGAGTCCAGCGCCTTTTCGGCCTTGCCTTCCTGGATGTAGCCCAGCAGCGCGTTGAGCAGCACCACCGCGAAGATGATGCTGGCGTCGAGCCACAGCCCGAGCATCAGCTTGACGAAGCCGGCACCCAGCAGCACATAGACCAAGACGTTGTTCAACTGCGCCACGAAGCGCGCGAAGGCGCTGCGCTTCTTGCCTTCGGGCAGGCGGTTCGGGCCATGGCGGGCAAGGCGCTGGGCGGCTTCGGCCGCGGCCAGGCCGCTGTTCGCATCGGTGGCGAGTTGGCGCGCCGCATCCTGTGCGGACAGCGCGTGCCAAAGAACTTCTTCAGTCGTGACCACGGTCTTGGAATCCATCTGCGGCTTGCCCCTGTGGTTGGCCAAAGGCGTTCAACGCACGCCGGATGGCCGCGTCAAGCAAGCCACCCGTCGACACCCGGTTCGATGATCGCACCCGGCAGCCACCCGCAGACGTAGGGCAGGCCCCGGGCCGCACGAGGCTTGACCGCCCTGCCGCAGGGCTGCTCAGAAGCGCCAGTACAGCGGCACGATGAACGCCACCACCACCATCCACCAGATGCCGATCGGCAGACCGAACTTCCAGTAGTCGCCGAACTTGTAGCCGCCGGGGCCGAAGACCATCAGGTTCACCGGCGTGGCCACCGGCGTCAGCAGCGCGGCATGCGCGCCCACCGAGATGCCGATGATGTAGGGCATCGGCGACACGCCCATCTCGATGCCCGTGGCCACGCCGATCGGCAGCATCACCAAGGCGGCCGCGGTGTTGCTCATCACCGAGGTGAGCGCGAAGGTGACGAGGAACAGGCCGACCGCGATCGCGCGCGGACCGTAGGCTCCGACCGTGTTGATCAGCCACTCGGCGATCATCTCGGCCGCGCCGGTGTCGCGCATCGCCGCGGCCAGCGGGATCATGCCGCCGACCAGGATGCAGGTGTTCCAGTCGATGCCCTTGTACGCCTGCACCGGCGTGAGCACGCGCAGCAACACCAGCGCGACCGCGCAGATCACCGCGACCAGCGCGCCGGGGAACCAGTTGCCGACCAGCAGCACGACCAACGCCACCAGCACCGCGATCGCCTCCCAGGCCTTGTGGCCGAGCGGAATCGCCTGCCGGCGCACCAGGTCGGGCGAATCGACCACCAGCACCTGCGGATCGGCCAGGTGCTTGTCCAGGCCGGACCAGGTGCCCTGCAGCAGCAGATGGTCGCCGGAGCGCAGCGTCTGCGGCCCGGCGCCCAGGTCCTCGCCGGCGCGCTGGATGCCCAGCACGACCAGATCGCCGTTGCGCGGCGCCATGCCGACGAAGGCGGTCTGGCCGATGAGCTTCGAGCGCGACGGGATCACCACTTCGGCCAGCCCCGAACCGCGATTGAACAGCGTGGCCGCCATGCTCGCCTGCTCGTCGCCTTCCACCAGGCCGAGGTGCTCGGTCGCCGCCAGCTTGGCGATCGCTTCCTTCGGGCCGCGCACCACCACCACGTCGTCCACCGCCACGTCCGGGCGGGTCAGCGGCGTGCCCGTCTTGCCGTCCTGCACCGCCACCAGGCTCAGCCCGCCATAGTCCTTCAGGTTGATCTCGGTGCGCGGCTTGCCCGCCAGCGTCGAGGTGCTGCGCACGCGCAGGTGGGCCACGCCGTCTTCGATGCGGTACTGCTCGACCAGGGTCTTGGCGTGCTCGCTGAAATCGGCCGGCAGCGCGTCGCCGTTGCGCGACGGCAGCAAGAAGTTGCGTGTCAGCAGCATCACGACGATCGAACCGACGATCATCGGAATGCCGGCGATCGCGAACTCGAAGAAGCCGATGCCGCCGTAGCCGGCCTCGGCCGCCGTGCTGGCGGCGATGACGTTCAGCGGTGCCCCGAGCAGGGTCAGCATCGTCGAGCTGTGCGACGCGAAGACCATCGGCAGCAGCACCTTCGAGGTCGGCAGCCCCATGCGCATCGACACCACGATCGACATCGGCAGCAGCGCGGCCACCGTGGCGTTGACACTGATGGTCGCGGTGGCCAGCGCGGTCAGCAGCATCAGCAGCACGTAGGCCCGTGTCTGGCTGCCGGCCGCGCGCTGCACCAGGACCTGCCCGGCCCATGCGGTGACGCCGGTCGACTCCAGCCCGGCGGCCACGACGAAGAGCGCGGCGATCAGGATCACGGTGGGATCGCCCAGGCCCGCCAGAACCTGACCGGCACTGAGGATGCCGGTGGCAAAGAGCACCAGCGACACGCAGATGCTGACGATCACCGCCGGCACCTTGTTCCAGATGAACATCGCCAGCGCGCCCACGATTACCGCAAAGACCATTCCTGCGTCAGACAACATGGTTGGCAGCCCTTTGGTTGTTCACAAATTGAACTGACTGAACTGACGCCAGGCATGGGCCCGAGCGGTCTTCGATCCTGCGCGAATGGCTTGCAGGGCCAACCACGCGGCCGGAATTCTAGGGATCACCTGCATTGCGCAAGCATCTATCGGGATATCAAATTTGGGAATCCGGGACAAACCAGAGTGGTCCAATGGGTCGGCGACGCGTAGTCTGGAAGGTGCATTGCCCGGGGAACTTGACCTTGATCAGCCCGGTCGGGTTGCACTTGATGAACCGTGTCGCCAGGACGAGCAAACTCGCGCCGCTTCCTCGGATCGATCGAAGGAGTCTTTGTCGTGTCCTGGTAGTCAACCACCCGCATGGGTAGGACGGCCATGACGGCCATGGGCTGTCACAGCCGATCTTCGCAACTCGAGACAGCACACATGCCCAATACGCCCCGCCAAGCCTACGAGCGGCTGCTAGCCGCCGTGAAGGCACTGCCGCCCACGCCAACCGCCGTCGCCCACCCCTGCGACAAATCGGCACTTTCCGGCGCGGTGCAAGCCGCCCGGATGGGCATCATCGCCCCGATCTTCGTCGGCCCGAAGCAGCGCATCCTGGCGGCGGCCGAAGCCGCGCAACTCGACATCGCGGCCTTCGAGATCGTGAACACCGAGCACAGCCATCAATCGGCCGAGCAGGCGGTCAGGCTGGTGCGCGAAGGCCGCGCCGAGATGCTGATGAAGGGCTCGCTCAGCACCGACGAGCTGCTCGGCGCGGTAGTACAGCGCGACACCGGACTGCGCACCGCGCGCCGCCTCAGCCATTGCTTCGTGATGGACGTGCCCGAGCACAGCAACGTGCTGATCATCACCGACGCCGCGATCAACGTCTTCCCGACACTGCAGGACAAGGTCGACATCGTGCAAAACGCGATCGAGCTGGCGCACGCACTTCGCATCGACACGCCCAAGGTGGCCATCCTGTCGGCGATGGAAAGCGTCAACCCCAAGCTGCAGTCGACCGTCGAGGCGGCGGCGCTTTGCAAGATGGCCGACCGCGGCCAGATCACCGGCGGCGTGCTCGACGGCCCGCTGGCGCTGGACAACGCCATCAGCCCCGAGGCCGCACAGATCAAGAAGATCGGCGGTCCGGTGGCCGGCCAGGCCGACATCCTGGTCGTGCCCGACCTCGAGGTGGGCAACGTGCTGGCCAAGAGCCTGTCCTTCCTGATCAACGCCGACAGCGCCGGCATCGTGCTCGGCGCACGCGTGCCGATCGTCTTGACCAGCCGGGCCGATTCGGTGCACGCCCGCCTGGCCTCGGCGGCGGTGGGTGCACTGTTGGCCAACCGGCGTCGCGACGCGGCGAAGGTGGCTTGAGATGAGTGCGGCGGTCCTGGTTCTGAACGCCGGCTCGTCGAGCCTGAAGTTCACCGAGTACGCTGCCGATCCCACCGGGCTCGCGGTGCGCCTGGCCGGCAACATCGAGGAGATCTACGGCGCGGCACGCTTTCGCGCCCGCGACCCGGCCGGTGCAGCCTTGGGCGAACACCACTGGTCCGCCGAATCGCCGCCCGGGCATGCCGGGGCCATCGAGTACCTGCTGTCGTGGCTGGGCGAGCATGCCAGCGCCGACACGCTGGTCGCGGTCGGCCATCGCGTGGTGCATGGCGGCATCCACCATGCGGCACCGGTACGCATCGACGCCGCGCTGCTGGCGCAGCTCGACACGCTGTCGCCGCTGGCGCCGCTGCACCAGCCGCACAACCTGCTGCCGGTGCGCGCCCTGGCCGAGCGCCACCCCGAGCTGCCGCAGGTGGCGTGCTTCGACACCGCCTTCCACCGCAGCGCACCCACCGTCGCGCAGGCCTTTGCGCTGCCTGCCGCGATCACCGAGCGCGGCGTGCGCCGCTACGGCTTTCACGGCCTGTCGTACGAGTACATCGCCTCGGTGCTGCCGCAGGTCGATGCGCAGGCGGCGGCCGGCCGCACCGTCGTGCTGCACCTGGGCAACGGCGCCAGCATGTGCGCGCTGCAAGGCGGGCGCAGCATCGCCACCACCATGGGCTTCACCGCCATCGACGGCCTGCCGATGGGCACGCGCGCCGGCAACCTGGACCCCGGCGTCGTGCTGTACCTGATGGAAGAACTCGGCATGGATGCCAAGGCGGTCGAATCGCTGCTGTACCGCGAGTCCGGCCTGCTCGGCGTGTCCGGCGTGTCCAGCGACATGCGCGAGCTGCTGGCCAGCGACGATCCGCGCGCCAAGTTCGCGATCGAGCTGTTCACCTACCGCATCAGCCGCGAACTGGGTTCGCTCGCCGCGGCGCTGGGCGGACTCGATGCCATCGTCTTCACCGCCGGCATCGGCGAGCGCGCCGCACCGATCCGCCACGGCGTGTGCACCCAGAGTGCCTGGCTCGGCATCGAGCTGGACGAAGCGGCGAACGAACGCTCGGACGCGCGCATCTCGACGCCTGACAGCCGCGTCGCGGCATGGGTGCTGCCGACGAACGAGGAACTAATGATCGCGCGGCATACCTACGACATCGTTACCCGCACTTAACCAGCGGCGGCAGCCCGCGGCGCCGGCGCTTGCAACCTCTCGAGGAGCAGTCATGTCAGCCAATCCCAAGGCCATCACCACCCCCGCAGCCCCGCTCGACCCGGCCGAGGCGCGCGAGCACGCCTGGCGCGGTTTCAGGCCCGGCACCTGGTCGACGCGCATTGCGGTGCGCGACTTCATCCAGCTGAACTACACGCCGCACGAGGGTGACTCCTCGTTCCTCGCCGGCCCCACCGAGCGCACGCGCAATCTGTGGAAGAAGCTGCTGCCGATGATCACCGAAGAGACGAAGAAAGGCGTGCTGGACGTCTCGCAGGTGCCGTCGTCCATCATCGCGCACGGCCCCGGCTACATCGACCGCAACCTGGAGCTGATCGTCGGGCTGCAGACCGACGCGCCGCTGAAGCGCGCGATCATGCCCAAGGGCGGCTGGCGCGTGGTCGAGGCCAGCCTGAAGGCCTATGGCTTCGAGCCCGATGCGGACATCCGCGAGATCTACACGCAGCACTGCAGGACCCACAACGACGGCGTGTTCGACGCCTACACCGAGGCCATCCGCAAGTGCCGCAGCTCCGGCATCATCACCGGCTTGCCCGACGCCTACGGCCGCGGCCGCATCATCGGCGACTACCGGCGCCTGGCGCTGTACGGCCTGGACTTCCTGGTCGAGCAAAAGCAGATCGAACGCGACCAGCTCGACGACCGGCACTCCACCGAGGCGGTCATCCGGCTGCGCGAGGAGCTGGCCGAGCAGCTGCGCTCGCTCAAGCAGATCGCGACGATGGCACAAGCCTACGGCTACGACGTGTCGCGTCCGGCCGCCACCGGCCGCGAGGCGGTGCAGTGGACCTACTTCGCCTACCTGGCGGCGATCAAGGAGCAGAACGGCGCCGCGATGTCGGTGGGCCGCATCTCGACCTTCCTCGACGTCTACCTGGAGCGCGACCTGCGCGAAGGCAAGATCACCGAGTCCGAGGCGCAGGAGCTGATCGACGATCTGGTCATCAAGTTCCGCATCGTGCGTTTCCTGCGCACGCCCGAGTACAACCAGCTGTTCTCCGGCGACCCGACCTGGGTCACCGAGTTCATCGGCGGCATGGGCGAGGACGGGCGCACGCTGGTCACGAAGTCCAGCTTCCGCGTGTTGCAAACGCTGTACAACATCGGCCCCGCGCCCGAGCCCAACCTGACCGTGGGCTGGTCGCCGCGGCTGCCCGACGGCTTCAAGCGCTTCGCGGCCAAGTGCTCGATCGACACCAGCTCGATCCAGTACATGTCGGACGACATGATGCGTCCGAAGTACGGCGACGACGCCGCCATCGCCTGCTGCGTGTCGGGCATGCGCGTGGGCAAGCAGATGCAGTTCTTCGGTGCGCGCGTCAACCTGCCCAAGGCGCTGCTGTTCGCGATCAACGGCGGGCGCGACGAGAAGAGCGGCAAGCAGGTCGCGCCGCGTTTCGCGCCGGCACTCGGCGAGGTGCTGGACTACGACGACGTGATGCAGCGCTTCGACGGCGTGATGGAGTGGCTGGCCGGCGTCTACGTCAACGCGCTGAACATCATCCACTACATGCACGACAAGTACTGCTACGAGGCGGTGCTGATGGCGCTGCATGACCGCGATGTGCTGCGCACGCTGGCCTGCGGCATCGCCGGCCTGTCGCACACGGCCGACAGCCTGTCGGCGATCAAGTACGCGAAGGTGAAGCCGGTGCGCGACCAGACCGGGCTGGTGGTCGACTACCAGGTGGAGGGCGATTTCCCGAAGTACGGCAACAACGACGACCGGGCCGACGCCATCGCCAGCTTGCTGGTCACGAAGATGATGGACAAGATCCGCAACTACGATGTCTACCGCGGCGCGGTGCACACGCAGTCGGTCCTGACCATCACCTCGAACGTGGTCTACGGCAAGCAGACCGGCAACACGCCGGACGGGCGCCGGGCGGGCGAGCCTTTCGCGCCGGGCGCGAACCCATCCAACGGCGCGGACGCCAGCGGCTGGATGGCGTCGATGTTGTCGGTGGCGAAGCTGCCCTACGACGACGCCGAGGACGGCATCTCGCTGACGATCTCGGTGGTGCCGACCTCGCTGGGCTGCGATGACGAGCGCACCACGCGCGCGGTCGGCGGGCTCGACGCGTACTTCTCGTCGAACGGTTTCCACTCGAACCTGAACGTGCTCAACCGCGACACGCTGCTGGACGCGGTGAAGAACCCGGAGAAGTACCCGCAGCTGACCATCCGCGTGTCGGGCTACGCGGTCAACTTCGTCAAGCTGACCAAGGAGCAGCAGCAGGACGTGCTCAACCGCACCTTCCACGAAAGGGTCTAGCCGAGCCATGGACACGCTGGCACATAGCCGCTACGAACTGCACGTCGAGCGCGAGGGCGCGCAAGAGCGCAAGAAGCACAAGTCGTACGCCGACGTCTACTTCAGCGACATCGACGAGGCCGAGGAGATCGCGGCGGAGACGGCCGAGGATCCGGTCGGCTATGTGCACTCGTTCGACGTCGGCAGCACGGTCGATGGCCCGGGCATCCGCTTCACCTTGTTCCTCACCGGCTGTCCGCTACGCTGCCTGTACTGCCACAACCCGGACACCTGGCACAAGAGGAACGGCAGGGCGATCCGGCTGTCGCGCATGCTGAAGAAGATCGCCAAGTACGAAAGGGTGCTGAAGATCTCGGGCGGCGGGCTGACGATCTCGGGCGGCGAGCCGGTGCAGCAGCACGCGTTCACCACGCGGATCTTCAAGCACTGCAAGGCCATGGGCATCCACACCTGCCTGGACACGTCAGGCCGGCTCGGCGCCTCGCTGAGCGACGCCGAGCTGATGGACATCGATCTGAACCTGCTGGACATCAAGTCGGGCGACCCGCAGATCTATCAGCGCGTCACCGGCCAGCCGCTGGAGCCCACGCTCGCCTACGCGCGGCGGCTGTCAGACCTGGGCCGCCCGATGTGGGTGCGCTACGTGCTGGTGCCGGGCCTGACCGACGGCCACGACAACATCGAGAAGGTTGCCGACATCTGCGCCGGCCTGAAGAGCCTGGAACGAGTCGAGATCCTGAAGTTCCACCAGATGGGCGCCGACAAGTGGGCCAAGCTGGGCATCGACTATCAGTTGGCCGACACGCAGCCGCCCGCACCCGAACTGGTCGAACGCGTGCGCGAGCAGTTCCGCAGTCGCGGGCTGAAGGTGTTCTGAGCCCCGCGCCGCCGCGCACGCGGCGGCGCAGCATCAACCCGGAGGCAGCCATGGCCATCAGTGTGTTCGACATCTACAAGGTTGGCGTCGGGCCGTCGAGCTCGCACACCTTCGGCCCGATGGTCGCGGCCGAACGCTTCTTGAAGGAGCTGTCCGCGCAAGGCGACTTCGACGCCACCGCCAAGGTGCAAATCGAGCTGTACGCATCGATGGCACTGACCGGCAAGGGCCACTTCACCGACTTGGCGTCGATGCTCGGCCTGGAAGGCAACGCGCCGGCCACGCTGGACAGCGCCGCCATCCCGGCCAAGCACAAGCGCATCGAAACCGAAAAGACGCTCCACCTCGGCGGCAAGAAGATGCTGCCCTTCGACCCGGCCCACGACATCAAGTGGTACGGCGACAAGAGCTACGACACGCACCCGAACGGCATCGCCTTCGTCGCCTACGACAGCGCCGGCAAGGAGCTCAAGCGCGGCCTGTACTTCTCGATCGGCGGCGGCTTCATCCTGTGCGAGAAGGAGTCGCTGAACCCCAAGGATTCGGTGGGCGACGTCAAGAAGCCCTTCCCCTACACCACCGGCGCCGAGCTCGCCGCGCTGTGCAAGCGCGATGGCGTGTCGATCGCGCAGCTGGTGTTCAAGAACGAGCACGCCTGGCGCACCGGGCCCGAGATCAAGCAAGGGCTGCTCGAGATCGCCGCGGTGATGGAAAAGTCCATCGAGATCGGCCTGGCGGCCGAGGGCGAGATTCCCGGCCTGGGCCTGCAGCGCCACGCCAAGGAGATCTACGACAAGGTCCAGGGCACGCCGTGGGGTGCCGAGCTGTTCGAGCTGCAAGACCACGTCAACGCCTACGCGCTTGCGGTGATGGAGGTCAACGCCACCCTCGGCCAGGTCGTCACCGCCCCGACCATGGGCGCATCCGGCATCGTTCCGGCGGTGCTGCAGGCCTACAAGAAGTTCGGCAAGAACGTCACCGACGACAAGGTCTGCGATTTCCTGCTCGCTTCGGGCGGCTGCGCGATCCCGGTGAAGATCAACGCATCGTTCTCCGGCGCCGAAGTCGGCTGCCAGGGCGAAGTGGGTTCGGCCAGCCTGATGGCGGCCACCGGCCTGAGCCAGGTGCTCGGCGGCACCGTCGACCAGGTGCTCAACTCCGGCGCGATGGCGCTGGAGCACAACCTCGGCCTGACCTGCGACCCGGTGGCCGGGCTGGTCCAGGTGCCGTGCATCAAGCGCAATGCACTCGCCGCGAACAAGGCGGTGAACGCGGTGCGGCTGACGATGCTGCGCGGCGAGGAACCGATCCGCCCCACCTTCGACGAAGTCGTCAAGGTGCTGTACCTCACCGGCAAGGACATGTCGGACAAGTACAAGGAAACCTCCCAGGGCGGCCTTGCCGTCGTCTGGGTCGACTGCTGAGTTCCCCCACCCACCACCTTCAGGGCAGGACAACGCATGAAGATCGTGAAGACGCCGCACGCCCCGCAGGCGATCGGCCCGTACTGCCAGGCCATCGTGCACGGCGGCTTGGTGTTCTGCTCGGGCGTGATCCCGCTCGACCCATCGACCATGAAGGTGGTCGACGGCGGCATCGAGGCGCAGTCGAAGCGCGTGCTGCAAAGCCTGTCCGAAGTGCTGAAGGCATCGGGCAGCGACATGTCCAAGGTGCTGAAGACCACCGTGTTCCTGAAGAACATCGAAGAGTTCAAGTTCATGAACGCGGTGTACGAGACCGCCTTCGCCGGCCACACGCCGGCGCGCTCCACCGTCGAAGTCGCGCGGCTGCCGCTGGACGTGCTGGTCGAGATCGAGTGCATCGCCATCGCCAACTGACCAAGAACCCACGAGGAACCCATCCCATGGCCAAGAAGCTTTCCGTCACCCTTGACGACATCCGGGCCGCGCACGCCGCGATCGGCAAGCACATCAGCCCGTCGCCGTGCGTGCATTCGGCGGACCTGAGCGAGCTCGCCGGCTGCGAGCTGTACATGAAGATGGAGAACCTGCAGCGCACCGGTGCCTACAAGGACCGCGGCGCGATGAACGCGGTGCTCAGCCTGGGCCCCGAACAGCGCAAGGCGGGCGTGGTCGCCGCATCCGCCGGCAACCACGCCCAGGGCCTGGCGCTTGCGGCGCAGAAGAACGGCATCCACGCCACGATCGTCATGCCCGAGACCGCGCCGCTGGCCAAGATCAAGGGCACCGCGCGCTACGGCGCCGAGATCGTGCTGCACGGCTCCGGCTACGACGACGCGTTCGCCCGCGCCACCGAGCTGCAAAAGGAAAAGGGCTACACCTTCGTGCACGCTTTCGACGATCCGAAGGTCATCGCCGGCGCCGGCACCGTGGGCCTGGAGATGCTCGAGCAGGCACCGGGGCTGGACGTGTACGTGGTGCCGATCGGCGGCGGCGGCATCATTGCCGGGCTGTCGCTGGCGGTGAAGACGCTGAACCCGAAGGCGCGCGTCGTCGGCGTGCAGTCCGAAGCGATCGCCAGCATGAAGGCCAGCGTCAAGGCCGGCAAGATCGTCACCGTCAAGGGCAGCACCATCGCCGACGGCATCGCGGTGGCCACGCCCGGGAGCCACACCTTCCCGATCATTCAAGAGCACGTCGACGAGATCGTCACCGTCAACGAAGACGAGATCGCCCAGGCGATCCTGACGCTGATCGAATCCGAGAAGACGGTGACCGAGGGCTCGGGTGCAGCCGGGGTAGCGGCGATCCTGAACGGCAAGGTCAAGAAGATCGCCGGCAAGAAGGTCGGCGTCGTGCTCACCGGCGGCAACATCGATACCACCTTCCTGGCCAAGGTGCTCCAACGCGGCCTGGCCAAGGAAGGCCGCCTTGCCAAGCTGATCGTGACCATGCCCGACCGGCCGTCGAGCATCGCCGACCTGGCGGCCATCGCGGTGGCGCAAAACGCCAACATCCTCGACATCCACCAGCGGCGCACCTTCAACCTGGCCGACGTGCGCGAGATCGAGATCGACGTGATCGTCGAGACGCGCGGCCCGGAGGTGGTCGAAGCGCTGTGCGAGGCGCTCGTCGCCAAGGGCTACGAGGCCAAGTCGTTCAGCTTCGACTGATCGTGGACCGTTGCGGCAGGCCGGCCGAAGCCGGCCTGCCGCAGTCGCGTTGCCGGCGGCCGGCTCAGAAGCGCCAGATCAGCGGCACGATGACCACCGCCACGACGAAGAACCACAGCGCGCACGGTAGCCCGAGCTTCCAGTAGTCGCCGAAGCGATAGCCGCCGGGCCCCATGACCATCGCGTTCGGCGGCGTGGCCACCGGCGTGAAGAACGAAGCCGCCGCGGCCACGGCGATGGTCATCAGCACCGGCCGCGCCGAGATGCCGTACTCCAGCGACGCCGCCACCGCGATCGGCGCGATGATCAGCGAGGTGGCGGTGTTGCTGATGAGCTGGCCGAGCACCAGCGTCAGCAAGAACAACCCCGCCAGCAGCGCACGCGGGCCGGCCTCGCCGACGAGGGCGAGCAGCTGGTCGGCGATCAGGTCGGCCGCACCCGAACGGGTCATCGCGGTGGACAACGGGATCATCCCGCCCAGCAGGATCAGCGTGCTCCAGTCGATGCCCTTGTAGGCCTGCGCGATGCTGATCACGCCCAGCAGCACCATCGCACCGGCACAGGTGATGCCGGCGACCATCGGCGGCACGACGCCCAGCGCGAGCAACACAACCAGCAAGGCCAGCACCGCCATCGAGCGCTTCGCCCCCGCACCCAAGGCCACCGCCTGACGGCGCACCAGTTCAGGTGAATCGATGAACAGCACGCCGGCATCGGCCAGCTTGCGGTCGATGCCTTCCCAGGTGCCTTGCAGCAGCAAATGGTCCCCGGCAGCCAGCGCGATCTTCTGCGCGCCCAGGACTTCGCCGCCGCGCTGCACGGCCAGCACCATCAGGTCGCCGTCGCGGGTGGTCATGCCACGGAAGATCGGCTGGCCGATCAGATCGGAGCGCGGCGGGATGATCACCTCGGCCAACCCCGAGTCGCGGCTGAACAGCGCCGCCGCCAAATCGTCGGCCCGGCCGTCGGCTTGGCTGTCGGCCTGGGCATGGAACGCCAGGTGCATCTCGTCGGCAAGACGCCCCGCGGACTCGGCCGGGCCGCGCACCAGCAGCATGTCACCCTCGGCGATTGTCGATCGCCCCGCGGCACCGCGCCGATCGGCAGGCTGGATCGACACCAGGCTCAGGTCCGGGCAGCCATCGAGCACGACCGCCGAGCGCGGCGCGCCGACGTAAGTCGAGCTGGCGCGCACGCGCAACTGGTGCAAGCCGTCGGCGATCTGGTACTGCTCGACCAGCGTGCGCGCATGCCGGCTGAAATCGGCGGGCAGGTTCTCGCTGGCGCGCTGCGGCAGCAGGTGGCGCCCAAGCAGCACGATGATGGCGCCGGTGCCAAGCACGAGCGGCACGCCGGCCAAGCCGAACTCGAGGAAGCCGAAGCTGCCGAGCCCGGCCTCTTGCGCCGCGTTCGACACGATCACGTTGACCGGCGAGCCGGCCAGCGTCAGCAGGCCGCCGGCGCTGGCCGAGAACGCCAGCGGCATCGCGACCCGCGACACCGGCATGCCCAGGCGCATCGCCGCCGCCACCGCCACCGGCAGCAGCGCGGCAACCGCGCCGATGAAGCTCATCACCGCGGTGAACAGCACGCACATCAGCATCACCAGCACGAGCAGCCGCATGTGGCTCGCCCCGGCCTGACGGGTCAGCAGCTGCCCGGCCCAGGTGGTAACGCCTGCTTGCTCCAGCGCCGCACTGACCACGAACAACGACGCGATGAACAGCACCACCGGGTCGCCCAGCCCGGCAAACGCGGCGTGCGCGTCGAGCACGCCGGTGTAGTACAGCGACAGCGCGACGCCGAGCGCGACGATGGCCACCGGGAGGCGGCCCCAGACGAACAGCGCGACGGCCACGCCCAGCACGGTGGAGGTGATGGCGATATCGCTCATGCCGCCGCCGATTCAGCGGCGCACCGCATCTGGGCGCTGCAGTGTGAAGCGCGGCGGCGCGCGCCAGGCGAGCACGGGGCTGCCGCGCGACGGGCTCGATTTGGATTCGCGGTCAGGTGGCTCATGGTTCGTTCGGCAATCATTGGGTGGCACCGGGCAAAAACCGGGCAAAAACCGGGCACGAGCCGGGCACGACACGGTTCGCACAGCTTCAGCCGCGGCCCGCTGCGGCGATCGATCGCCCCGTCCAGGGCGCTGCAAGGTCATGATTTCCCCACTGCTGGGCCCAGCGCCAACGCGCCCAGGCCGACGGCGTAGCACGCCGCGCCGGCCATCAACATCGGGTAGACCGGCAACTCGTGGCGCATCGTCAGCACACCCAGCAGCAGGCTGGCCACGGCGACCAAGAAGACAAGGTGCCCGAGCACGACGAGCACATCGCCTGCCTGCCAGCCTCGCCTCGGTGCTGAGCCAATCGATCGCAGCAGGCTGCGAGCGCGCACGATGCAGCTGCCGATGCCGGCCCACCATGCCGCCAGGAAAACAGCCGTGCCTGCCCAGTGCAGCAAGGCCGCATCGGGCGCCCGGGCGGCCATGCGCGACGCCATCAGGATCGGGCCGAGGCCCCCGGTGAACAGCGCGATGCTTGCGGCCAGCAGCAGCAATGCAACGATCAGACTCAACATTCGCATCGAGCAAGGCTTTGAGCGTGGGGCGACGGCCCCGGGCGCGCCAGGGCTGAAACCATGATCAGGGACGAGCCGGCGCAGTTCCGACGGTCGTGCGGTTCAGCGCAGGTCGGGCCCGAACGCCGCTTCCATCTCGCGCCGCAGCGCGTAGGCGCGGGTGGTGGTGTCGATCGCGACGTCGTCCCAGCCCAGGCTTTGGCCCTTGGCCACCGGGCGCAACAGCTTGACCTGGTGCGCCAGCCCCAGCGGCAACCCGCCGCGCTGCAGTGAGACCGCCGCCGGCAGCAGCTTGCCCCACACCGTGTAGCCGCCTTCGCCGTCGAGCGTCTCGCCGGGCTTCAGGTCGCGCTTGGCGGTGGCGACGACGTCGGCGTTCCAGCACACGGCCGCGCCGTTGGCCTCGCCGCGCAGCGCGATGCTGGCCACCGAGTAGCCGACCTCCAGCCCGATCAGGTGCCAGCGCTTGTACAGCGTGAAGTAGCGTCCGCTCGGATCGGTGTGCGCGTTGTACTCCTCGAAGCAGTTGCGGATGTAGTCGGTCTCGCCTTCCACCGTCACCCACACGCCCATGCGGATGTCGTGGCCGATCTTGCGGCCGTCGGCCTCGAGCGACGAGATCACCTCGACCATGCCCTTGCGTTCGAGCACGCCACCCTCGTCGCGCGGGCGCGTGACGAAGGGGATGTCCTCGATGCTGGCCGGCGGGTAGAGCAAGCCGTTGCTCGGCACCGTCAGCCCGGTGGCGTTGGCCACCGCGGTGCATTCGATGCCCGGCTTGCTGCCGTCGAGGAAGCTGTTGAACATCTTCGGGTTGAGCCCGCCGCGCGCCGCCTGCTGCGGCGTCAGCCCGTAGTGGCCCCACACGGTGTCGGGTGTGCTCTCGCAGTAGTGCGGCAGCCATTTGTGGCCGCGCCCGGCGGCAACGACGGCAAAGCCACAGGTGCGCCCCCAGTCGACCAGGTCGCAGATCAGCGCCGGCTGGTCGCCATAGGCCAGCGAATACACGACGCCCGCGTGCTCGGCGCGGCGCGCCAGCAGCGGGCCGCACAGCGCGTCGGCCTCGACCGTAACGTTGACCACATGCTTGCCGTGCGCGAAGGCTTCCAGGCAGTGCTCGACCGCGTGCACCGGGCTGCCGGTGCATTCGACAACCACGTCGACCGCCGCATGGCGCACCAGCGCGCGCCAGTCGTCGCCGACATGGGTGCTGCCGTCGCGCAGCGCGGCGTCGAGGCTTTGCGCGCGCACGCGCTGCGCGTCCCAGCCGACGCGTTCGAGGTTGCACCAAGCGGCTTGCGGGTCCAGGTCGGCGATGCCGAGAAGATGCACGCCCGGCGTGCGCGGAATCTGCGCCAGGTACATGCTGCCGAACTTGCCGGCGCCGATCAGGCCGACGCGCACCGGCCGGCCGTCGGCCGCGCGCTGCTGCAACTGGCGATGCAGGCTGGTCTTCATCAGGCCGTCTCCATCAGCAACGCGATCGGGCTTCGTGCAGGCGCGCGGCCAGGCCTGCGCCGGCCGGGCGCACCGGGCCGGCGGATCCGGCCGATCAGACCGGGCGCGCATCGCAGCGGCTGCAGCATCATCAAGGTCACAGCCGCATCGGCGACGACAACATGAACCACAGCGCACCGAGCAGTGCGATGGCCGCCACCACGACGACGGCATGCGACACCTGCGGATCGGCAAGCCGCGACGCGATTCCGGCCAGGAACAGCACCGACGCGAAGAGCACCGACGCCAGCACATAGCGGCCGCTGGCGCTGCTGGCCACATCCGCCGCATCAAGCGCGGCCTGGGCGCGGGCGTTGGCCAGGTCGGCCGCCGCCTGCGTCGGCAACACGTACTGCGCCTGGTCGAACGGGCTGCCTTGCGGCAGGCGCGCGCCGGCCGGGACCGCGCCTTGGCGCCAGGCATCGAAGGCTGGGCGAAAGTGCGGCCGGAAGCGCGCCTGGACCTCGCTCGCCAGCGCCGCGTCGCCCCGGACCTCGGCCTCGAGCCAGGTCGAGAAGATCATCAAGTCGCTCGACAGCTGGCGATTGGCGACATCGGATTGTCGAGCGGCCTCGAAGCGTTCGCCGTTGGAGGCACGGGTGTGCTGCGAGTACGCGGAGCCCCAGCCGGCGGCCTGGAAACCGCACCAGGCCGATGCGAGCGTCGCCATCGACAGCACCACGGCCGCAAACAAGGTCCAGCGGTACTCGTCCGGCTCGACCTCGACCTCGGAGGTGTCTTTCGCGTTCATCTTCGCTTCCTCGGCTGCCCATCAGTGCCGCCGCGATCGCGGCAAGCCCAGGCAAGCCAGCGAGCCCTGATGATCTGCGAGGCTGCCGTCTGCCGCTGGCGTTGGACCAACGCAGATGATGCCAGCGCGACGATCGAATCGGCCGCATCGAGATCGGCGTTGGTGCTGCTGCATCAGGCGTCGGGGCTTTTCCCGGCGCAATGCTACAGACCATCTATGGGCATGGCGTGATGCACGCGCCGTGCTTATCATCGCCGCGCACGACGCCGCTGCCGAGACAGCGCAGGACAAGATCAAGAGGAGAACCCCATGGGTGCATCGTCCCGCTCCGATCTGCACGACGACGTCGACGCGGCGCCGGTCGAGGACTTGCTGCACGACGGCGACGCGGTCCGGGTCGAGCTCGCGCGGCTGCGCCGCGGCCTGATCATGGTCGCGCTCGCGCTGGTGGCCAGCAGCGTTGCCTACGCGCTCATGCCCTTCGAGCCGGCACCGAAGAAGGGCCTGGCGCTGCTGCTGTTCATCGCCATCCTGTGGCTGACCGAAGGCGTGCACGTGACGCTGACGGCGATCATGGTGCCGGTGGGCGCGCTGCTGCTGGGCTTTCCCGACTTCAACACCACCAAGGCCTTCGCCCCCTTCGCCGATCCGATCATCTTCCTGTTCTTCGGCGGCTTTGCCCTCGCCACCGCGATGCACGTGCAGCGGCTCGACCGCAAGATCGCGTTCTGGCTGATGTCGCTGTCGGGCTCGCACCTGGGCGTGGCGGCACTGCTGCTGTTCGCGGTGACGGCCGGGCTGTCGATGTGGATCAGCAACACGGCAACCGCAGCGATGATGCTGCCGCTGGCGATCGGCATGATGAGCGAGCTCGACGAGCGCAAGGACCGCAACACCTTCGTCTTCATCCTGCTCGGCATCGCCTATTCGGCCAGCATCGGCGGCCTGGGCACGCTGGTCGGCTCGCCGCCCAACGCCATTGCCGCGCGCGCGATCAACATGGATTTCGCCGGCTGGATGAAGGTCGGCCTGCCGATCATGCTGGTGCTGATGCCGCTGATGGTGCTGACGCTGTGGCTGGTGTTCCGCCCGCGCCTGAACCGCCGCATCGAGGTGCCGGACGAGCAGATTCCGTGGACGCCGCGGCGCGTCATCGCGATGGTGGTGTTCGCGTTGACCGCGCTGGGCTGGATCTTCGGCAGCTCGTTGAGCCAGTGGCTGGGCATCAGTTCGCCCGACTCCTTTGTCGCGATGGTGGCGGCGATCGCCGTCGTCACGCTCGGCCTGGCCAGCTGGCATCAGGTGTCGGACCACACCGACTGGGGTGTGCTGTTTCTCTTCGGCGGCGGCCTGACGCTGTCGGGCGTGATGCGCAGCTCGGGCGCGTCGGCCGTGCTCGGCGATCAGGTCGCAGCCTTCCTGGCCGGCACCGGGCCCTTCGCCGTGATCCTCGGCGTGACCACCTTCATCATCATCCTGACCGAGTTCACCAGCAACACCGCGTCGGCGGCGCTGCTGGTGCCGGTGTTCGCGGCGATCTCCGAGCGCATGGGCATGCCGCCGCAGATCCTGGTGCTGATGATCGGCATCGGCGCGTCGTGCGCCTTCATGCTGCCGGTGGCGACACCGCCCAACGCCCTGGTCTACGCCACCGGACTGATGCGCCAGAGCGACATGATCAAGGCCGGTGCGGTGCTCAATGTCTTCTGCGTCATCGTGCTGACGCTGTGGGGCTACTTCTTCCTGCGCTGAACGCGCCCGATCGCCACCGGGTTGGCGCCGCCTGTCGCCGAGGCGGCGGCACGCGGCCGGCACGGCCGGGGCGGCGCGCGACGCCGCGCGAGCTCAGAGCAGTTTCTATCGGCCTATAAGCATTGGTTGCCCATCGCAAGCCGCAAGATTGCGGCGCTGGCTTGGCGCAGGGCCTGCCGCGCCAGATGCGGCGGCACGGGATGCGACACTTGCGCCATTGATCCGTCCTGCCAATCAATCACCGGAGTGTCTGTTCATGAGCCCTCTTTCCAAGCGCCTCGCACTGTGCAGCGCAGCCCTGGCTGCGCTCAGCCTGTACCCGATGTTCGCTCACGCGCAATCGCGCGTGCAGTACGGCCGCATCACCAACGTCACCGCCACCACCGTCACCGATTCGACCTCGCGCAACGTCGGCACCGTGGTCGGCGGCGGCATCGGCCTGGCCAGCGGCAGCGGCCGCTCGAGCAGCAACCGCGCGCTGCGTACCGCGGGCGGCGCGGCCGCTGGACGCAGCGTGGGCAACATGGCCAGCCGCTCGCAGGCCTTCGAGTACACGGTGTTGATCGGCGGCACCTCGACCATCCGCATCGTCTCCGACCAGGCCGGCAAGCGCGTCGGCGACTGCGTGGCGGTCGAACAGGGCCAGTTCGCCAACATCCGGCTGGTTGCGGAATCGCGCTGCGCGCCGGCCGGCGCACCACCTGCGGCGCCATCCGACGTCGATTCCGCCAACGCCTGCGAGCAGGCCAAGCAGCAGGTGCTGGCCGCCGACACCGACGAGGCCTTCGACGTGGCCGAGCGGCGCATGCGGCTGCTGTGCGGCGAGTGATCGCGCAGCGGCCACCGGCACCGCCCGGCGCGGGCGCTGGCGCGGCATGACGGCAGGCCGCCGGCCGTGCCGCGGAGCATGGCCGCGTACAGTTGCCGGCGTGGCCACCTCGGCCGCAGGCCGCCCTGCCCCGACCGTACCGCTGCGCGTGACCGCCTTGCGAGCCCCCAACCCGACTCACGGCCGGCGCGGCATCGGTGCCGCGCTGGCTTGCCGCTGGATGCCGTTGCGCACGGCGTTGGTGCTGCTGTGGCTGACGCTCGGGCTGGGGTTGGCAGCCAGCGCTCAGACCCTGACGACGCCGCCGGCGAACGCATCCACGTCGAGCTCGAACGCGGTCGACAGCGCGCTGGCGATCGCGCCCGGCGACATTCCGTCGCGTGCCGACGCCGACGAGAAGTTCTTGCTGGCGGTGCAGCGGCGCATCCAGCTGACCGACGAGGTGCGGCGCATCGAGCACAGCCTGTCGCGCCAGACACAGGGGCTGGACCGGCTGGACGAGCGCACCGAACGCAATGACCTGACGCAGTTGTCGGTGCAACGGCTGGAAAGCCTGGAGCGCCACTGGCTGCTGAAGGAGCGCACGCTGGTGCACACGCGCGCCGAGCTGTCGGAGCTGACCAACGCCGCGTCCGAAGACGCCGCCGAGCTTGCGGCGCGCCGCGCGGCGTGGCAGGCGACGCACGACCAGCCCTACCTGTCGCCGGCACTGGTGCAGCGCTCGGCCGAGCTGATCGCCAGCATCGACCGCGCTCAGACCGCGCTGGGCAAACCGCTGGTCAAGCTGCTCGACCTCGGACGCAAGAGCAATGCGCTGTCGCTGCAGGTGCAGCGCGGCGGTGCGGCCGTCGCCACCAAGGTGGCCGAGCAGGACCGGCGTCTGGTGTCGATCGACATGCCGCCGCTGTGGCAGGCGATCATGGAAGCCGACGCGCAGCAGCCGATGACCGCAGGGCTGCGCCGCAACCTGGAGATCGAGACCGCGTTCGCCCGCGACTTCGATGCATCGAACGCACGCTTGCTGCCGGCGCTGGGTGTGGCCGCAGTCCTGCTGCTGCCGCTGGTGTACTGGTTCAAACGCCGCGGACGCAAGCTGATCGCCGCCGGCCAGCTGGGCGAGCACGCGCTGCGCGCACTGGCGCGGCCCTGGGCCGCGTGGCTGCTGCTGGTGGCGGCGATCGCGGTGGTCTACGGCCTGCAGGGGCCGAACCTGCGCCAGCAGCTGGTGATGCTGCTGGCGTGGATTCCGGTACTCGCGCTGCTGCAGCGAAGCATGCTGAACCTGTTGGGTCCGTGGTCGTACCTGAGCGCGCTGTTCTACTTCTTCAACGCCGTCATCTCGCTGCTGATCGGCAACCCGCTGCTGTACCGGCTGCTGCTGCTGGTGCTGAACCTGCTGATGCTGCTGACGCTGGCGATGCACCTGCTGCGCTCGCGCCGGCGCGGCGCGCAAGGCGAGAGCCGCTTCGAGTCCGGCTCGTGGCGGCTGGTGGCATGGACCGCCTGCCTCGTGCTCGCGGTGGCGGCGCTGTCCAACCTGATCGGCAACATCTCGCTGTCGGCGATGCTGGTGTCGGCCACGCTGAACAGCAGCTATGCCGCGCTGGCGATCTATGCCGCGAGCAAGGTGGTCGTGGCGCTGGCGCAGGTGCTTCTGGCCGGACAGACGGTGGCGCGGCTGGTCGAACGCTATTCGTCCTCGCTGTCGCCGGCAACGACCACCGTCGGGCGCGTGCTGCTGATCGGCGCGTGGCTGGTGTTCACGCTGCAGTCGTTTCGCGTGTACCGGCCGGTGTCGACCTTCGCGGTGACGGTGATGACTTCCAGTTTCCAGATCGGCGAGCTGTCGCTGAGCCTGGGCAGCCTGGTGTCGTTCGTGCTGGCCACGATGCTGGCGTTCTGGCTGGCCAAGACCATCCGCCAGGTGCTGGCCGAGGACATCCTGCCCGGGCTGGCGCTGCCGCGCGGCGTGGGCAACAGCGTGTCGTCGCTGAGCTACTACGTGGTGCTGTTCCTCGGCCTGCTGGCGGCGTTGGCGGCGGCGGGCTTCCAGGTCGGGCAGTTGACGCTGGTGCTCGGCGCGCTCAGCGTGGGCATCGGCTTCGGCCTGCAGGACGTGGTGCGCAACTTCGTCGCCGGGCTGATCCTGATGTTCGAGCGCCCGCTGCAGCGCGGCGACACGGTCGAAGTCGCCGGCATCCTGGGCCAGGTGCGCGAGATCGGGCTGCGCGCGACCATCGTCACCACCTTCGAAGGCGCCGACGTGGTGGTGCCCAACGGCATGCTGCTGGCCGACAAGATGATCAACTGGACGCTCAACGGCACGCGCCGGCGTTTCGACCTGAACATCAGCACCCGCTACGACCAGGATCCGCAGCGCACGATGGACCTGCTGGTCGAGATCGCGCGCTCGTGCAGCAACGTGGCCGCCACGCCGGCGCCGACCTGCATCATGACCGGCCTGGCGCCCGGCGAGTTGCAGTTCAACGTGCGCGCCTGGACCAAGGATTTCGGCGACTGGCTCGGCGCGCGCACCGAGCTGGCCAAGAAGATCCGCGACGGCCTGGCCGAAGCCGGCATCGAGGTGCCGCGGCCGCAGCGCGAGGTGGTGGTGCGCAGCGTCGGGCCCGGGCCCGCCGCACCCGACGCCGATGCCGCCGCGGCCGCGAGCTGAGCACCCGGCAAAGCGCGGGCTGCGGCGCTGCTAGACTGCCGCCCCGCTTTGACCGCCACCTCGCCCCAATGCAAGCGCCCGGCAATCTGTTCGTGGTCGCCGCCCCCAGCGGCACCGGCAAGTCGACGTTGGTCAAGTCGCTGCTCGAGGTCGATTCGCATCTGGAGGTGTCGGTGTCGCACACCACGCGCGCACCGCGCGGGCAGGAGCAGTCGGGGCGCGAATACCACTTCGTCGACGACGGCGAGTTCAACGCGATGATCGCGCGCGGCGCCTTCGTCGAGTGGGCACGGGTGCACGGCCACTTGTACGGCACCTCGCAACTCGCGATCGACGAGCGGCTGCGCAGCGGCCAGGACATCGTGCTCGAGATCGACTGGCAAGGCGCACTGCAGATCAGGCAGCGCTTTGCCGAAGCGGTGCTGATCTTCGTGCTGCCGCCCAGCTGGCAGGAACTGCAGCAGCGGCTGCAGCGCCGCGGCGAGGACCGCGCCGAAGTGATCGAGCAGCGCATGGCCAACGCCCGCGACGAGGTGGCGCAGGCCCGCAACTTCGACTTCGTTATAATCAACGCGCTGTTCGAGACCGCACTCTTCGACCTGAAGACCATCGTGCACTCGCAGCGTCTGAAGTACGCGGCCCAGGCCCGCCATCGTCCACAGGTGTTCGCCGCCCTCGGTTTGGCCTGAACGCCCGGATCGCCCCCATCCACGGAATTCACATGGCCCGCATCACCGTCGAAGACTGTCTGACGAAGATCCCCAACCGCTTCCAGCTGGTGCTGGCCGCGACCTATCGGGCGCGCATGCTCAGCCAGGGCCACGCGCCCAAGGTCGAAGCCCGCAACAAGCCCGGCGTGACCGCGCTGCGCGAGATCGCCGCCGGCGAGGTCGGGCTGGAGATGCTGCGCAAGGTGCCGGTCTGAGAGCCTGTGCAGCATTCCGCCACGCCCGCTCGATCGCCCCAAACGGCGCCGCTCGTCGTTGCAAGTGCTCGCCGTAGCCCGAGCTACGGCTGCGCTTTGCGCCTCGATCAACACCGTTTCGGACGCCCGCTCGGACGCGCCGGAATACTTCGCAGACTCTGACGGCTCCCCCGGGGCCGAATCCGGCCGATCGATCGTGCCGAACGGCCGTTGCGCCGTACTCGAGCGGCACTTGATTCGCAGCGGCACTTAATTCGCAGCGGTCCGCAGCTCGCCCGGCCGATGGGCCCCGATCAGCCGCCGCTGCGCTTGACGGTGTAGCCCAGCGCTTGCAGCAGCGCGATCACGCGCTCGACGTGTTCGCCCTGCACCTCGATCACGCCGTCCTTGACGGTGCCGCCCGCGCCGCAGGCGCTGCGCAGTTGCTTGCCCAGCGCCGCCAGCGCGTCGGCCGCAAGCGGCACGCCGGCCACCAGCGTCACCGTCTTGCCGCCGCGCCCCTTGCTCTGCCGCGACACGCGGACGATGCCGTCGCCGGCCACCGGCCGTGCCGCCTGGCACGCGCACTGCGCCAGCGGGCGCCGGCAGCCCGGGCACATGCGCCCGCCGTCGGTGGAGTAGACCAGGCCGCCCTGGCGCTGTTGCATGCCCATAGGGCCGCGGACTATAGCGGCGCCGCTCAACGCAGGCCGCCGCGTCGGTAGACTGCCAGCCACCGCGCCCTGCGCACCGACACCCCGACCGCATGTCCGTGTTCACCGCCATTCCCGCGCTGGCCCGCGGCGCCCGCATCGTGGCTGCGCCGCAGGCGCGGCGCGTGGCCTGATGGAGGCACCCGCCTGGCCGGACGGGCTGGTCGACGCCTACCCGTCGTTGGCCGACATGCCGGCAGCCTTGCGCGACGCCGCCGGTGCCCAGGCACTTCAGGAGATCAGCGTGCCGGCCGGCACGCTGATGTTCGAGGAGCACGCGCCGTGCCTGGGGTTTCCGCTGGTGCTGGACGGCGAAGTGCGTGTCGCGCGCGGGTCAGCGCAGGGCCGCTCGCTCGAGCTGTACCGCGTCGGCCGCGGCGAGCTGTGCGTGGTGTCGGCCTGCGGGCTGTTCGGCCAGTCGCCGCTGGCCGCCCACGGCGTGGCGCTGGCGCCCACCCGGCTGTTGATGCTGTCGCCGGCCGGCTTCGAGCACTGGGTGGTGCATGCGCCGTTCCGCCGCTTTGTCTTCGGCGTGTTTGCCGACCGCCTGGCCGACCTGATGAGCCTGGCCGAAGCGGTGGCCTTCCAGCGGCTGGACCAGCGGCTGGCTGCCACGCTGCTCGGTCATGGTCAGACGCTGCAGACCACGCACCAGGCGCTGGCCGACGAGCTGGGCACGGTGCGCGAGATCGTCACCCGGCTGCTCAAGCGCTTCGAGCGCGCCGGCTGGGTGCAGCTGGGCCGCGAGCGCATCGATCTGCGCGATGCCGCGGCGTTGCGCGCGCTGGCCGCCGGCGACGTGCCGCCACCCGCCCAGGCTGGGTGACCCAGGTCACAGACCCGCGCGCAGGCCGCGGCCACACTGGCCCCATGCCGCGCACCGGTGACGCGGCGCAAGGAGCCAAAGCCATGAAAACGAATCAAGGAAACATCGATCGCGTGCTGCGCGTGCTGGTCGGTCTGGTGCTGATCGCGCTGACGCTGACCGGCACGATCGGCGTGTGGGGCTGGATCGGCCTGGTGCCGGTCGCCACCGGCGCGATGGGCTGGTGCCCGGCGTACACGCTGCTGGGCATCAACACCTGCCCGTTGAAGTCACGCTGACGCGCCACTGCTGCCGGGGCGGCCGTGCCGGCTTGGCAGCGGCCGCCACCGGCGCACGGCGCGGCCCGTCAGCCGCCCGACGCGGCGCTGCCGGGCTCGCGCCGCAGGTGGGCCGCGCAGGTCGCGGTGGCGACGAGTTCATCGCCGGGCGCAAACAACTCGGCGCGGACGAAGGCCACCGTGCCGCCGGCCTTGACGATCGAGGCCACCGCGGTGAACTGCCCGGCGCGCGCCGCTCGCAGGTAGCTGACCTGCAGGTCGATCGACGCGATGCGCACGCGCCCAGGCACGCTGGCCAGCAGCACATGCGCCATCGCCGCATCGAGCATCGCGGCGACGAAGCCGCCCTGCACGATGTCCACCGAATGGCAGAACTGCGGCCCGATGCGAAAGGCCATGCGCAGCTGCTGGCGCTCCAACGCATACGCGACCACGCGGCCCTCGAGCGTGCGGATCACGGCCGGCGGATGCGCATTCAAGCGCGCGACGATCGCCGCGCTGTCGATCGCGTCGGGGGTTGCGGCGGGCGGCTTGGCCAAGGGCCGGATGCTACGATGAAGCATCACCGGCCCCGGCCGCGAAGCACCCCGACGTGATTCCCGACGTGATACCCCACCCCGTCGAACAATGGCACCGGATCGTTCAGCGCCGCGACCTGGCCGCGCTGCAGCGGCTGCTGGCCGACGACGTGGTCTTCGTCTCGCCGGTGGTGCACACGCCGCAGCGCGGGCGCGCGATCACGCTGGCCTACCTGCAAGCGGCGATGCGGGTGCTGAACAACGCGAGTTTTCGCTACGCGAGCCAGTGGTTCGGGCCTGACTCGGCGGTGCTCGAGTTCGAATGCGAGCTCGATGGCATCGGCGTCAATGGCGTGGACCTGATTCACTGGAACGCCGACGGCCTGATCGACCAGTTCAAGGTGATGGTGCGGCCGCTGAAGGCGGTGAACAAGGTGCACGAGCAGATGGCCGCCGAACTGCAGCGCACGGCAGCGCCAGCGCAGCGCGCCTGAGCCCTGCGCCAGCGGCACCGCGCACGCAGGCGTTGGCGTGGCCGAACCGTTCAAGAACCTGATCGATGCGGCAGGCGTGCGCGACATCGCGCGCCATCTGCGGCGCGCCTGGCCAGGCTTCGACGTCGTGCGCTTCGAAGCCGCCGCGCTGCACGGGCTGGAAACGCTGGAGCTGAAAGCGCGCACGTTGCAGATCGCCGCCGCGCTGCAGACAACGCTGCCGGCCGACTTCGCCCGCGCCGCCGACATCATCGAGGCCAGCCTGGCTCCAGCGCACGACAGCGGCGACCTGGGCCTGCAGCGCAGCAGCGGCGCCGGGCTGGCCGGCTGGACGGTGTGGCCGCTGTGCGAGTTCGTCGCGCGCCGCGGCCTGACCCGCCCCGAGCGCGCACTGCGCACGCTGCACGCGCTGACGCAGCGCTTCACCGCCGAGTGGGCGCTGCGGCCGTTCATCGTCGCGCAGCCGGATCTGACCTTCGCCACGCTGCAGCGCTGGTGCAGCGACCCCAGCGCGCACGTGCGCCGGCTGGTCAGCGAGGGCAGCCGGCCGCGGCTGCCATGGGGGCTGCAGCTGAAATGCCTGATCGCCGACCCCTCGCCCACGCTGCCGCTGCTGCGCGCGCTGCAGGACGACCCCAGCGCCTACGTGCGCCGCAGCGTCGCCAACCATCTGAACGACATCGCCAAGGACCACCCGGCGATCGTCGTGCAATGGTTGGCCGAATACCTGCCCGGCGCCTCGGCCGAACGGCGGCGGCTGCTCGCACACGCCAGCCGCACGCTGGTCAAGCAAGGACATGCGCCGGCGCTGCAGCTGTGGGGTCTGGGCGCCGGGCTGTGCGGCCGGGCGGTGCTGCACGTCACTCCCAAGGCGCTTCGCATCGGCGATGCGCTGCAGCTTCGAGTCGAGCTGCACTCGGCGGCACAGCGCGCGCAGCCGCTGCAGATCGACTACGCGGTGCATCACGTCAAGGCCAACGGCAGCGCGTCGCCCAAGGTGTTCAAGGGCTGGTCGCTGACGCTGGACCCGGGTGCGGCGCTGCAGCTGGCGAAGAACCATTCGATGCGCGCGGTCACCACCCGCCGCTATCACCCCGGCCACCACGAGGTCGACCTGCGCATCAACGGCCAGGTGGTGGCGCGCGACGGCTTCAAGCTCAGCGGCTGAACAACCTGCCAAGCGGCGGCTGGCGGCTGTTCGCCGGGGTGCCGCACCGGCGCGGCGCGGCCCGCTCAGCGCGCCAGCCGCAGCGCCCAAGCGTCGGCATCGAAGCCGACGCTGAGGCTGTCGTCGGCCCACTGCACCACCGGGCGCTTGATCACGCTGGGCTGCGCGTGCATCAACGCCGCCGCGCTCGCGGCGTCGGTCACGGCCGCGCGCTGCACGTCGTCCAGCCGGCGCCAGGTGGTGCCGCAACGGTTGAGCAGGCGCTCCCAGCCCAGCGCATCGATCCACATCGGCAGCGCCGCCGGCACGCCGGCCCTCTTGAAGTCGTGGAATGCGTAGGCCACACCCTGCCCGCTCAACCAGGCGCGTGCGCGCTTGACCGTATCGCAGCCCGGGATGCCGTACAGCGTGATGCCAGCCATCAGCGTCTGCCTGACGGGCTGGGCGGATCGCAGCGCGGATCGATGCCATAGGCGCCGCCGTCGCGCAATAGGCCATCGTCCAGGATCGACACCTGGTACCACAGGCATTCGTTGGTCGGGTAGCGCCACGACCAGACCTGCCCGCCCTGCCAGCCGCCGCCGCGCACCTCGCCCGGGCGGCCCAGCGTGTAGCGCAGCCATTGCTGGTCCTTGCCCTGGTAGTTCAGCTGCACCCGGGTGAAGTGGGCCTCGTCAAGCACCTGGTCCCAGCCGAGCACCTTGCCGGCGGCGTCGAAGTCGACCATCCAGGTGACGCGGCCATAGGGACCGGTGGCGAACTCCAGCCGCGTCTGGCCCTGCGGGCCGGGGTAGCGGCCGGTGGGCTTGCCCATCAGGCCCAGCACCTCGGCCTCGGACTGGCCCGGACGAATCTGCTGCGGCTGGTAGTTGGCGCAGCCGTGCAGCGCAACGGCAAGTGCAGCCAGCAGTGCGCCACGCAGCAGTGTGTTCATCGGCCGGTGCATGCCCAACGACAAGGGTCTGCAGCATATACGCCGCCGCGCGGCGCCGCAGCCTTTGGCCTGCCGCGGCCGGGCAGCAGCCACGATGCGCCGACAATGGCGCGCCGCCCGCTGGCGGTTTGCCGCTCCGCCTGCCACGCCCTGCCATGCCCGCGACCGTCGTTTCGTCCACCCTATCCGTCGACAGCCCCGCGGCCACACCGCCGGCCGCGGCGCTGCTGGAACTGCGCGACCTGGCCTGCGTGCGCGGCCGGCGCCGGCTGTTTCGCGGCCTGAACGCCACGCTGGCAGCGGGCCAGCTGCTGCGCGTGACCGGCGCCAACGGTGCCGGCAAGACCAGCTTGCTGCGCATGCTGTGCGGGCTGCTCGCCCCGGCGCACGGCCAGGTGTTGTGGCAGGGGCAGGATCTGAAGCGGGTGCGCGACAGCTTTCACCGCCAGCTGATCTACCTGGGCCACGCTGCCGCCTTGAAGGACGACCTGACGCCGCTGGAGAACCTGCGCGTGGCCACCCGCCTGGGCGGCGACGCGCCCGACGATGCCGCGGCGCGGCAAGCACTGGCCGCGGCGGGTTTGAGCGGGCGCGAGCATCTGCCCGCGCGTTCGCTGTCGCAAGGCCAGCGCCGCCGCGCCGCGCTGGCGCGGCTGCCGCTGGGCTCGGCTCGGCTGTGGGTGCTCGACGAGCCGTTCAACGCGCTGGACACCGCCGCCACCGGCTGGCTGCTCGGCCTGATCGAAGGCCACTTGCAGCGCGCCGGCATGGTGGTGCTGACCAGCCACCAGGCGGTGGGCCTGAGCGCGCACTGCGCGCAGCGCACGCTGGCGCTGGGGTGAGTGCCGCCATGCCCCGCAGCCCGAGCGCCGCGCCGGCCGATGCGTTGGCCCACACCGCGGTGTCGGGCGACACGCCGGCCGCAAGCCCGCACGACCGCTGGGCGCCCGGCTGCGGCGAGTCCGATGCGCGCATCGGTGCGGCGCTGCTTGCGGTGTTGCGCCGCGACCTGCGCATCGCGCTGCGCCGCCGCGCCGACACCGGCAGCGCGCTGGTGTTCTTCGTCATCGTGGTCAGCCTGTTCCCGCTGGGCGTGGGGCCGCAGTTCGAGTTGCTGCGCCGCATGGCCCCTGGCGTGGTGTGGGTGGCGGCGCTGCTGGCGTCGATGCTGGCGCTGGGGCGGCTGTTCGCCGACGATCACGCCGACGGCACGCTCGAGCAGATGCTGCTGTCGCCCACACCGCTGGCGCTGCTGGTGCTGACCAAGACGGCCGCGCACTGGCTGGCCTCGGGGTTGCTGCTGGTGCTGATCAGCCCGCTGCTGGCGCTGCAGTTCGACCTGGGCATGCAGGCCGCGCTGGTGCTGATGCTGTCGCTGCTGCTGGGCACGCCGGTGCTCAGCCTGCTCGGGGCGATCGGCGCCGCGCTCACGGTGGGTTTGCGCGGCGCGGGCGTGCTGCTGTCGCTGCTGGTGCTGCCGCTGGCCTCGCCGGTGCTGATCTTCGGCGCCGGCGCGGTCGAGGCCAGCATGGCCGGGCTGGGCTTGGCCGCGCACTTTTCGCTGCTGGGCGCGATGCTGCTGGTCGGGCTGGTGCTGGCGCCGCTGGCCGCGGCGGCGGCGCTGCGCATCGCGCTCGAATAACCCTACGCCAGGCCGGCCATGCTCGGCGCACTAGACCGCTGTCAAGGGCAAACCCGCAGCGCAAGGCAAAATGCGGGGTTCATGTCCTGGACCCATTACGCCGCCCCGCAACGCTTCTATCCGCTGGCCGGACGCGCGCTGCCGTGGTTCGCCATTGCCGCGCTGCTGCTGACGCTGGCCGGGCTGACCATCGGGCTGGCGCTGGCACCCACCGACCACCAGCAAGGCGAGTCGTACCGCATCATCTTCGTGCACGTGCCCGCCGCCTGGATGTCGATGATCTGCTACCTGGCGCTGGCCTTCTGGGCCGCGGTGGGGCTGATCTTCAACACCCGGCTGGCGTCGATGATGGCGGTGGCGCTGGCGCCCACCGGGGCGTGGATGACCTTTCTCGCGCTGTGGACCGGCGCGCTGTGGGGCAAGCCGACCTGGGGCACCTGGTGGGTGTGGGACGCGCGGCTGACCTCGGAACTGATCCTGCTGTTTCTGTACATAGGCTTCATGTCGCTGCACGCCGCGATCGACGACGAACGCCGCGCCGACCGCGCCGCCGCGCTGCTGGCGCTGGTGGGCGTGGTCAACGTGCCGATCATCTATTTCTCGGTGCAGTGGTGGAACACGCTGCACCAGGGTGCTTCGGTCAGCCTGACGCGCTCGCCCAGCATGGCCAGCGTGATGCTGGCCGGCATGCTGGTGATGACGCTGGCGTTCTGGATGTACTGCATCGCGGCGGTACTGGCACGGGTGCGCATCATCATCCTCGAGCGCGAGCGCCACACGCGCTGGGCGCGCGCGGTGCTGGAGCCGGCATGAACGCCCCCGCCTGCCGCGCGGCGTCCAAGGCCCGGTGCCGCCAGCACCGGCGCGGCGCCAGCGCCGCGGCCCGCGCAAGGGCACGGCGATGAACTGGAGCAGCCTGGGCGAATTCGCGCACATGGGCGGCTATGGCCTGTACGTGTGGGGCTCGCTGGGCATGTGCGCGGCCGCGATCGCCGCCGAGTGCTGGGCGCTGAGCGCACGCCGGCGCCGGCTGCGCGAGTTGCCGCTGGACGAAACCGACGACCTGGACCCGAGGCCGATCCATGAATCCTAGAACCCGACGCGCCGTGGCCATCGTGGCCGGGCTGGCCACGCTGGGCGTGGCCGTGCTGCTGGTGCTGAACGCCTTCCAGAGCAACCTGGTGTTCTTCTTCAGCCCGTCGCAGATCGCGGCCAACGAGGCGCCGCGCGACCGCTCGTTTCGCATCGGCGGCCTGGTCGAGGAAGGCAGCCTGAAGCGCGACGGCAGCAGCCTGACGGTGAAGTTCGTCGTCACCGACATGGCGCAGCGCGTGCCGGTGTCGTACACCGGCATGCTTCCCGACCTGTTCAAGGAGGGCAAGGGCGTGGTCGCGCAGGGCAAGCTGGGCGCCGACGGCGTGTTCCGTGCCGAGCAGGTGCTGGCCAAGCACGACGAGAACTACATGCCGCCCGAGGCCGCCGAGGCGCTGGAAAAGGCGCGCCACGGCCAACTGCCCACCGACATGAAGGTGCAACCATGATTCCCGAGATCGGCCACTTCGCGTTGATCCTGGCGTTGGCGATGGCGCTCGCCCAAAGCGTGCTGCCGCTGATCGGCGCGGCCAACGGCAACGCCGCGTGGGTGGCGCTGGCGCGGCCGTCGGCGCGCGCGCAGTTCGGCTTCATGCTGATCGCCTACGCCTGCCTGACCTGGGCCTTCATGACCGACGACTTCTCGGTGGCGCTGGCGGCAAACCACTCCAACAGCATGCTGCCGGCGGCCTACAAGTTCACCGCGGTGTGGGGCAACCACGAGGGCTCGATCCTGCTGTGGTCGCTGATCCTGTCAGGCTGGACCTGCGCGGTGACCTTCTTCTCCAAGCCGCTGGACGAGCGCACCCAGGCGCGGGTGCTCGGCGTGATGGGCCTGGTGTCGTGCGGCTTCATGCTGTTCACGCTGCTGACGTCCAACCCCTTCGAGCGGCTGCTGCCGGCCGCGGCCGACGGGCAAGACCTGAACCCGCTGCTGCAGGACCCGGGCATGGTGCTGCACCCGCCGCTGCTGTACATGGGCTATGTCGGCTTCAGCGTCGCCTTTGCCTTTGCCGTGACCGCGCTGCTGTCGGGGCGGCTGGACACCGCCTGGGCGCGCTGGTCGCGGCCCTGGACCACGGTCGCCTGGTGCTTCCTCACGCTGGGCATCGCGCTCGGCAGCTTCTGGGCCTACTACGAGCTCGGCTGGGGCGGCTGGTGGTTCTGGGACCCGGTGGAGAACGCCTCCTTCATGCCCTGGCTGGTGGGCACCGCGCTGATGCACTCGCTGGCCGTGACCGAAAAGCGCGGCGGCTTTCGCATGTGGACCGCGCTGCTGGCGATCCTGGCGTTCTCGCTGTCGCTGCTGGGCACCTTCATCGTGCGCTCGGGCGTGCTCAGCTCGGTACACGCCTTTGCCAGCGACCCGGCGCGCGGCGTGTTCATCCTCGGCTTCCTCGCGCTGGTGGTGGGCGGCTCGCTGCTGCTGTTCGCCTGGCGCGCGCCCAAAGTCGGCGCCGGCGGCAGCTTCGAGTGGGTGTCGCGCGAATCGATGCTGCTGGCCAACAACGTGCTGCTGCTGGTGGCGGCGTCGGCGGTGCTGCTGGGCACGCTGTACCCGCTGGTGCTGGACGCGCTGGGGCTGGGCAAGATCTCGGTCGGCCCGCCCTACTTCGACGCCGTGTTCGTGCCGCTGATGGCACCGGCGCTGTTCCTGATGGGCATCGGCCCGATCGCGCGCTGGCGTTCGGCCAAGATCGGCGATCTGGCGCGCAAGCTGCGCTGGGCGCTGGCGGTGAGCTTCGTCAGCGCGGCGATCGCGCCGTTCGTGCTCGGCCGCTGGACGCCGATGATCGGCTTCGGCCTGCTGCTGGGCGTGTGGATCGCCAGCACCACGCTGTGGACGCTGTGGAGCAAGCTGCGCGAGCAGCCGGCGGCGCGCTGGCGCGCCTGGATGGCGCAGCAGCCCGGCAGCTGGTACGGCATGCTGCTGGCGCACTTCGGCGTCGCCGTGTTCGTGTTCGGCGTCACCATCGTCGGCGGCTTCCAGGTCGAGAAGGACTTGCGCATGGCGCCCGGCGAAAGCACCGAGATCGCCGGCATGACCGTGCGTTTCGACGGCGTGCACGAGGCGCGCGGCCCCAACTACACCGCCGCGCGCGGCACGCTGCAGCTGTCGCGCGACGGCCGCACGATCGCCACGCTGCACCCCGAGCGGCGCAACTACCTGGTCAGCCGCATGCCGATGACCGAGACCGCGATCGACCGCGGCTTCACCCGCGACCTGTACGTGTCGCTGGGCGAGCCGCTGGACGGCAGCGCCTGGAGCGTGCGCGTGTACTACAAGCCGCTGGTCGGCTGGATCTGGGGCGGCTGCCTGCTGATGGCGCTGGGCGGCCTGCTTGCGGTGCTCGACCGCCGCTACCGCGCGCCGCGCAGGGTCGGCGCCGCCGACCAGGCCGCGCCCCCGCGCAGCCCCAATCCGAACCCGGCGCTGGCCCGCCGCGGCGCCAACCCATGAAGCGCTACCTGTTGCCGCTGCTGGTGTTTGCGGTGCTGGTCGGCTTCCTCGCGGTGGGGCTGAAGCTGGACCCGCGCGAGGTGCCCTCGCCGCTGATCGACAAGCCGGCGCCGGCCTTCAACCTGCCGCGGCTGGACGCACCCGAGCAGACGATGGCACTGCACGATCTGAAGGGCAAGGTCTGGCTGCTCAACGTGTGGGCCTCGTGGTGCGTGGCCTGCCGCATCGAGCACCCGGTGCTGGTGGAACTGGCCGGCAGCGGCACGGTGCCGATCTACGGCCTGAACTACAAGGACCGGCGCGAGGACGCGCTGGCCTGGCTGGCCAAGCACGGTGACCCCTACCTGGTGTCGCTGTCCGACACCAAGGGCCTGGTGGGCATCGACTTCGGCGTGTACGGCGTGCCCGAGACCTTCGTCATCGACAAGAACGGCACGATCCGGCTCAAGCACATCGGGCCGGTCACGCTCGAGGTGCTGCGCGACACCATCCTGCCGCTGGTGAAGAAGCTCAATGCGTGACGGCGCTCGCTCCGCGCGGCCGGCGCTCGGCCGCCGCCGCGCCGCCGTGTCTGCGCCGCGCGGCTGGCTGCACGGCTGGCTCGCGCCGCTGCTGCTGGCGTTGGGCTGCGCGATGGCGGCGACGCTGGCAGCCGCACAGACGGCGCGGCCGCTGGCCGACGACCCGGTGCTCGAAGCCCAGGTGATGCGCATCGCCGAGGAACTGCGCTGTCTGGTGTGCCAGAACGAGACCATCGCCGCGTCGCAGGCCGACCTGGCGGTGGACCTGCGCCAGCAGATCCGGCTGAAGCTGCAGCAAGGGCAAAGCCGCGAGCAGATCGTCGACTTCATGACCCAGCGCTATGGCGACTTCGTGCTGTACAAGCCGCCGCTCAAGGCCAGCACCTGGCTGCTGTGGGGCGGGCCTTTCGTGCTGCTGGGCATCGCGTTGATCGCGCTGGCCGTGAACATCCGCCGCCGGCGCAGCAGCGCTGCGCCACTGCAGGCCGACGAAAGCGAACGCCTGCGCCGCCTGCTCGATCAGGACAAGAGTTGAACATGACAGGCTTCGTGATCATCGCCGCGCTGATGCTGCTGCTGGCCGTGGCGGTGCTGGTGGTCGCGCTGCGCCGCGCACCGCGTGCGGCCAAGGGCGGGGTGTCGAACCTCGAGTTGCTGAAGGTGCAGCTGCGCCAGCTCGATCAGGATCTGGCGCAAGGCACGCTCGATGCCGCGCAGCACCGCAGCGCGCGCGCCGAGATCGAGCGCCGCGTGCTCGATGAGGAAAGCACCGCCGCCGGCGCCGCCTGGCACGCCGGCTCGCCGCGCGCCACGCTGGTGCTGCTGGTGTTGGCGGTGCCGGCGCTGGCGCTGGCGCTGTACGGCTGGACCGGCAACCCGGCCGCGCTGTCGCCACACGCGCGCAACCAGGCGCAAGCGCCCGATGCGCAGCAGGTCGAACAGATGGTCGAACGGCTGGCCGAGCGCATGGAAAAGCGCCCGCCGGGCAACGTCGACGACACCGAAGGCTGGGTCATGCTCGGCCGCAGCTACGCGCTGATGCAGCGCTACGCCGACGCCAGCCGCGCCTTCGCCCGCGCGCTGCAGCTGATGCCCGAGCACCCGCAGATCCTGGTCGACCAGGCCGACATGCTGGCGATGCAGCAAGGCGGCTCGCTGCAAGGCGAACCGCTGCGCCTGATCGAACAGGCGCTGCGTCACGACCCGACCAACCCGAAGGCGCTGGCGCTGGCCGGCACCGCGGCCTACAACCGCAAGGACTTCAACGCCGCGGTGGGCTACTGGAGCCGCGCGCGCGAGACCGCCAGCGGCGCCGACGGCGAGTTCACCCGCGCGCTCGATCGCAGCATCGCCGACGCGCGCGCGGCAGGCGGCATCGCGGCGCCGGCCGACGCGGCGCCGCCCGCTACGGCTGCCACCGCTGCTGCCTCTGCTGCCATTGCCACGGCGGCTGCGCACGCCGCGGCCTCGGCTGCGGGCCCCGCCGCAGTCGCCACCGCCGGCACGATCCGCGGCCGCGTCAGCCTCGACCCGGCGCTGGCGTCGAAAGTCGCACCTGGCGACACGCTGTACGTGCTGGCGCGCGCCGCGCAGGGCCCGCGCATGCCGCTGGCCATCCTCAAACGCAGCGCGTCCGAGCTGCCGTTGCAGTTCACGCTGGACGACAGCATGGCCATGGCCCAAGGCATGAAGCTGTCCGACTTCGACGACGTGGTCGTCAGCGCGCGCATCTCGCGCAGCGGCGAGGCCATGCCGCAAAGCGGCGACCTCGAAGGCCACAGCGCAGCGCTGCAAGGCCGCAACGACAGCGTCGAACTGCGCATCGACCGCGTGCGGCCGTAGTCCGCCGCGCCGGTGCCGCGCGCGCCCGCGCGCATCACGATGGCGCGGCCTCGAGCAACGCAGCAAGCTGCGCCGGGCGCTCGATGCACCAGCCCGCTGTCACCGGCATCGAGCCGACATCGCCGTAGCCCCAGCCGGCCCAGACGCAGGGCGCGCCAGCCGCGGCGGCGGCCGCGACGTCGGCCGCGCCGTCACCCACCATCAGCAACTGGCCAACCGGGATGCCCAGCCCAGCCGCCGCGCGCTGCAGCAGCAGCGGCGCCGGCTTGCGCAGCGCCGCGGTGTCGGCCCCGTGGACCGCGACGAAGCAGCCGCCGATCCCGGCCGCATCGAGCACCGCGCGCGCCAAGGTGCCCGGCTTGTTGGTCACCACCACCAGCGGCCAGCGCGGCCGCAGCTGCCGCAGCAGCGCGTCGATGCCGTCGAACACGCGGCCGTGGCGCAGCGGCGCGGCCAGCGTCGCACGATCGAACAGACCGCGCAAAGCCCCATGCAGCGCAGCATCGTCGCGCTGGCCCAGCGCGCCCAGCGTGCGCGAGATCAGCGCGTCCGGGCCGTCGCCGATCCAGCCAAGCACGCGCTCGAGACCGACGCGGGCCAGGCCGCAGGCCTGCAGCGCGCTGTTGAGCGCAGCGGCGATGTCGGGCGCGCTGTCGACCAGCGTGCCATCGAGGTCGAAGGCCACCGCCTTGGGCAGGGCCAGTAAGGGGGCAGCGTCCATCAGCGGATGCTAGGCCGACTTTGCGTGGCGCGGCCCGTGCCGTTGGGCCAACGCGGCCGGTGCGCAAGTGCGACCGCAGGGCGCCGGTCAGCGCGCCGGCACAAGCCCGCACGCATTGGCACCGGACGGGACGCCTACACTTCGCCGTCGCCCGACCTCGCGCTCCCGCCAAGGACACCCGATGAATGCCACTTCGCGCCGCAAGGCGCTGCGCCTGGGCCAGCAGACGGCCGAACTGTTCACTGCCGCACCGCGGGTGGTGGCGCACCGCGTTGCCCGTGCGGCGCAAGCCAAGAACCCGCCCAGTGCCCGCGACCAGCGCGAGTTTCAGCTGATGGGCGCCGAAAAGTTCGCCGCCTTCGGCGAAGCCTGGCAGGCCATGGCGCTGCAGATGCTGAAGGCGCAGGCGCAACTGGCCGCATCGATGTGGCAAGGCGGCTGGGTCAGCGCCTGGCCGAGTTGGGCGATGCGGTCGTTCTCGGCGTCGAACCCGTGGACAGCGACCTGGCAGTCGACGGCACTGGACGTGCTGAATCAAGGCATCGCGCCGGTGCGCCGCCGCGCCAGCGCCAACGCACGGCGCCTGGGCCGCCAGCGCAGCCGCTGACACGTACCCGCAGCGGCATCGGCGCGAGCGCGAAACGCGCACCGGCCACGAAGCGGGCTCACAGCAGGCTCACAGCGGACCGAGCCCGTTCAACGCCAGTTTGAACTTGACGGTGACGTCGTTGGCCACCACCGAGGTGTCGGCCCATTCGCCTTCGCCGATGCCGAAGTCCAGCCGCTTGATGACGAAGCTGCCGCTGGCGGTGGACTCGGCGCCGGCCTGAACGATCTGCACCGGCACCACGATGTCGCGCGACTTGCCCTTGATCTGCAGCTGACCCGCGACCTCGAACTTGCCGCCGCCAGCGGCCTTGATGCTGCTGGACTTGAAGCTGGCCTGCGGGAACTTCGCGACGTTGAACCACAGCGGCTTGGGCATCTCCGCATCGGGCTCGGGCGAGCCTAGCGTGGCGCTGGCGGTGTCGACCTGAAAGGCGATGCTGCCGGACGCCGGTTTGCGCGGATCGAGCTGAATCTGGGCGTCGAACTTCTTGAAGTGGCCGTCGACCGGCACGCCCATCTGCTTGCTGACGAAGGCGACCTCGCTGCGCGCCGGCAGCATCTTGGCCGCGGCCACCTGCGCCAGCGCGGGCGGCACGTGCAGCGCCGCAAACCACAGCGATGCCCCGAGGAGTAGCGTCTTGTTCATGCGCCGATGCTAACGAGTCGAACGGCCCGAACGCACAAAGCCATTGCACGCAGCCGACGAAACGCAGGCCCGATGCGGGTCGTGTCAGCGCGCCGCCTGGCTCGCCCCCACAGGGGCTCGGCGGGACATGTTGCGGCACTGACCTGGGGCTGCGGCTGCGGCTCGAAGGCTGGCTGCCGCGAGGCCGAGCCGGTACCGCGTCGCGCCACGGCCGCGGCCGCGGCCGTGGACTACTCGCCGGCGTCGGCGACCGCCCCGCCCTCGGCACGCCAGCGCAGCATGCCGCCGCGCAGGTTGGCCACCTCGTCGAAGCCGGCCTTGGCCAGCATCGCCGCGGCGCGCGCCGAGCGTGCGCCCGAGCGGCACACGGTGACGATCGGCCGCTGGCGCGGCAGCTCGGCCAGGCGTTGCTCCAGCTGGCCAAGGGGCAGCAGCAGCGCGCCGTCGATGTGGCCCAGGCCCTGGCCGAACTCGGCGGGCTCGCGCACATCGAGCAGCTGCACCTTGTGCAGTTGCTCGGCCAGCGCATGCGGGGCGATCTCCCACACCCCCGAGATCGACCAGCTCAGCGGCGCCCACTGCGGGTCGGCCGGCGGCACGACATCGCCTTCGGGCCGGCCGCAGCGCAGGTTGGCCGGTACCGCCAGATCCATCTTCTTCGGGTGCGGCAGGCCCAGGTGCTGCATGAAGCCGGTGAAGTCGGCCTCGGCCACGTCGCCGCCCAGGCGCGGGTTGAAGCGCCGCTCCTCGCCGATGCTGCTGACACCCATGCCGTTGTAGTCGTGTCCCGGGTAGACCAGACAGCTGCCAGGCAGCGTGAACAACTGCATGTGCACCGAGCGGTACAGCGCCGCCGCACTGCCCTGCTGGAAATCGGTGCGGCCGCAGCCGCGGATCAGCAGGCAGTCGCCGCTGAAGACGCGCGACTCGTCGTCGAGCACGTAGCTCAGGCAGCCGTCGGTGTGGCCCGGCGTGGCGCGCACCTGCAGTTGGCGCGACCCGAAAGCCAGCAGCTCGCCGTGATGCAGCAGCCGGTCGGCGCCGCTGGCGCCGCCATCCACCGACAGCGCGATGCGGCTGCCCAGGCGCTGGCGCAGCAGCCACGCCGCAGTGACGTGGTCGGCGTGCACGTGGGTTTCCAGCGTCCACTTCAGCTTCAGCCCGAGCTCGTCCAGCAGCGTGCAGTCGCGGCGCAGTTGCTCGAACACCGGGTCGATCAGCACCGCCTCGCCGCTGGCGGCATCACCCAGCAGGTAAGTCCAGGTGGACGAAGCGGGGTCGAACAGCGGGCGAAAGATCAGCATGGCCGGGCCTCCTTCGGTGGCGTTGCGCGCACGGAGCAGCGGCGGCTTGGCCACGCCAGACACGCCGCCGCGATGCTACGCCGCGGCGGTCGCGCAAGCGACGGCGCCGGCCGGCGCCGCGACCCGACAATCGCGCAATGCCAACTCCGGTGCAGCGCGTGAGAAGCTTCGACGCAGTGCTGTGGGACTTCGGCGGCGTGATCCTGACCAGCCCCTTCGAGGCCTTCAACCGCTACGAGGCCGAGCTCGGGCTGCCGCACGACTTCATCCGCCGCGTCAATGCACGCGACCCCGAGCACAACGCCTGGGCGCGTTTCGAACGCGCCGAGATCGACGCACAGCGCTTCGCCGAGCTGTTCGAGGCCGAGGCCCGCGCGCTCGGCGGCACGCTGTGCGGCCACAGGGTGATCGAGCTGGTGTACGGCCAGGTGCGTCCCGAGATGGTCGAAGCACTCGCGCGCGTGCGCCGCCACTACCGCGTGGCCTGCATCACCAACAACATGCCGCTCGCGCAGCGGCCGGCGCGGCCGGGACTGGGCGCGCAGGGCGCGCAGGCCGCGCAGATCGCCGAGATCCTGTCGCTGTTCGAGCTCGTGGTCGAGTCGAGCAAAGTCAAGCTGCGCAAGCCCGATCCGCGCATCTACCTGCATGCCTGCGCCTTGCTCGGCGTGGCGCCCCAGGCCTGCGTGTACCTCGACGACCTGGGCATCAACTGCAAGCCGGCGCGCGCCTTGGGCATGGCCACGATCAAGGTCAGCAGCGCGGCGCAGGCGCTGGCCGAGCTCGAGGCCTTGCTCGGCATCGCGCTGCGCTGAAAGCAGCCACGTGCCGCCGTGCGCCGCGCGGCCGTGGCATGCTCGGCAGCATGAAACTGTCCGTACTCGACCAGTCGATCGCGTTGGCCGGCGCCAGCGAGGATGCCGCCATCCGCGACACCCTCGCGCTGGCGCAGCACTGCGAGCAACTCGGCTACCACCGCTTCTGGCTCAGCGAGCACCACGGCTTGCCCACCATCGTCGGCACCGCGCCCGAGATCGTGATGGCCGCGGTGGCGGCACGCACCACGCGCATTCGCATCGGCAGCGCCGGGGTGATGCTGCCGCACTACGCCGCGCTGAAGGTGGCTGAAGCCTTCCGCGTGCTCGAAGCACTGGCACCGGGACGCATCGATCTGGGCGTGGGCCGCGCGCCCGGCGCCGACATGCGCGTCGCGCAGTTGCTCAACCCCGACGCCTACCGCGCGGCCGAGGGCTTCCCGCAGCAGATCGCCGACCTGCAGCGCTGGACCGCCGGCGAAGCCCACCACGGCGTGATCGCCCATCCGCGCGGGCCGCAACGGCCGCAGCTCTGGGTGCTGGGCAGCTCGGACTACGGTGCGCGGCTGGCCGCGCATTTCGGCCTGCCCTACGCCTTTGCCTATTTCTTCGCCGACGGCCAGGGTTGCGAGCAGGCGCTGCACCTGTACCGCAGCCTGTACCAGCCCAGCGAGCGTCATCCGGTGCCGCAGGCGACGATCTGCGTGTGGGCGCTTGCCGCCGACACCGAGGCCGACGCGCTGCACCATGCGCTCAGCCGCGAGCGCTGGCGCATCGACCGCATGCGCGGCGTGCTCGGCCCGCTGCAGCGCCCCGACGACGTTGCCGCGCGCGGCTTCAGCGCCGACGAGGCCGCCGTCGTCGAAGCCGCACGCGCCAAGGCGCTGGTCGGCAGCGGCCAACAGGTGGCCGACAAGCTGCGCGCGCTGGCCAGCGCGATGGCGCTGGACGAGATCGTCGTCAACACCTGGGCGCACGAGCCCGGCGTGCGCCGCCGCTCGTACGCGCTGCTGGCTGATCAATTTGGCCTGAGCGGCACGCCGGCATGAGGCAGATCGACTTCGAGCTGCGCGGCGAGTTCATCCCGCTGGACGCCTTGCTCAAGGCCACCGGGGTGGCCGACAGCGGCGGGCGCGCCAAGGCGATGGTCGCTGCCGGGCTCGTGCAGGTCGACGGCCAGCAAGAGCTGCGCAAGACGTGCAAGCTGCGCGCCGGGCAGGTGGCTCAGATCGGCGCGGTGCGCATCCGCCTGACGGCCGCCGCTGGCCCGTCGGCCTGAGCTGGGCCGGCGACTGCAGCGCTTGCGCCGCCAGGGGCGTCGATGGCGTGGCACTTGCGCGCACGCGGCGCGCCCGGCCGTACCTGCCGCAAACCCCGGCGCTGGCACAATCAAGGCTGCTTGAGGCCGCGCTGGTGCGGCCGCACAACCCCCTGCAGCGCAAGGATCCTCGCCAATGAAGCACGCATTTCTCGCAGCCGCGATGGTCGTCGCCGCGGCCCTGACGGTGACGCCATCGGTGTCGGACGCCAAGCGCTTCGGCGGCGGATCGTCCAGCGGCATGCAGCGCAGCATGCCCAGCGCCGCACCCAGGGCGCCGGCGGCGCCGCAGCAAGCGGCCCCCGCGGCCGCCCCGGCCACGCCCGGCGCGGCGCCAGCCGCCGCGGCCGCCAAGCGCAGCTGGATGGGCCCGATCGCCGGCCTGGCGGCGGGGCTGGGCATCGCCGCGCTGATGAGCCATCTGGGACTGGGCGAGGCCTTCGGCAACTTCCTGATGCTGGCGCTGCTGGTGATGCTGGGGCTGTTCGCGGTGCGGTTCTTCCTGCGCCGCGCCGGCGCACCCGGCGCACCCGGCGCACAGCCGCACGGTGCGCAGCGCGAACAGCTCGCCACCGCCGGTGCGCCGCGTCAGGCCTCCGCCTGGAACCCGCCGGCCAGCGCCGCGGGCGCGGCCCCGCTCAACCCGCGCGGCAGCGACGCCGCAGTGATGTCGGCCGACGGCTCCACCCGGCTGGCCGCGATGCCCGGGTCGACCCAGGTTTCGGTGGTGCCCAACGCGCTGCCGGCCGACTTCGATACCGAAGGCTTCTCGCGGCTGGCGAAGATGATCTTCATCCGCATGCAGGCCGCGCACGACAGCGGCGACTTGAACGACCTGCGCAGCTTCACCACGCCGGAGATGTTCGCGGTGGCCAAGCTCGATCTGCAAGAGCGCGGCGGCAAGGAGCAGACCACCGACGTGATCAAGGTCGACGCCGAGGTGCTGGATCTGGCCAAGGAAGGCGAGCGCCAGGTGGTCAGCGTGCGCTTCCACGGTCAGATCCGCGAGGAAGCCAGCGCGCCGGTGGAGAACTTCGACGAGATCTGGCACCTGACCCGCTTCGGCGACAGCCCGTCGTGGTCGATCGCCGGCATCCAGCAGCGGCACTGAAGCCCCCCTTGATGCGGCCGCCGCGCCGCGTCACCGTCAGGCCCCGCCGCGTGCGGGGCCTGGCGTTTGCGGGCCCGGCAAACACCGGCACCTGCGCGGGCCGCCGCCTGCGGGTATCGTTGCCCGTCATGGCACGGCTCGACGACATGGATGAATCCGCCGCCGGCGTCGATGCCGAGCTGGTGCAAGCGATCCGCGCGCGCCGCGGCGGCGAGTTGCTGAACCTGGACCGGCAGCTGCTGCACAGCGCGCCGCTGGCGCGCGGCTGGAATGCTTTGCTGGGTGAGCTTCGCGGCCACACGCGCGTGGACGGCAGCCTGCGCGAGTTGGTGATCCTGCGCGTGGCGGTGCTCAATCGCGCGCCCTACGAGTTCGCGCAGCATGCGCCGGTGGCGCGCGCCGAAGGGCTGTCGCAGCCGCAGCTCGATGCGCTGGCGTCGTGGCAGGACTCGGCGCTGTTCAGCCCGCGCGAACGCGCGGTGCTGGCCTATGCCGACGCGATGACCTTGCAGGTGCAGGTGCCCCAGCCGACCTTCGATGCGCTGCGCGCGCACCTGGACGATCGCGCGCTCGTCGAACTCACCGCCACCGTGGCGGCCTACAACATGGTGTCGCGTTTTCTCGAGGCGCTGCAGATCCAGGCCGAGCCCACGCGCGCGTAGCCGATCGGCCTGGCGCAAACCAAAGCGGCGCCGCATCGCTGCGGCGCCGCGATCATGGCTGGCGGATTACAGCGTGCGGATGTTCGCGGCCTGCAGGCCCTTGGCGCCTTGCTTGACTTCGAACTCGACGCGCTGGTTTTCTTGCAGGCTCTTGAAGCCGCTGCCCGACTTGATCTCGCTGAAGTGCGCGAACAGGTCCTTGCCGCCGCCTTCGGGCGTGATGAAACCGTAGCCTTTGCCGTCGTCGAACCACTTGACCGTGCCGGTCTGGGTGGCGTTGTCCATGGATGAACTCCTCGAGGGGTAAAACGAAAAACGCGCCACCGGCCCCGGCGGCGCGCACCACAGACACTCAAGAAACATCAACCTGGGGGAATCTCGAACCGGGCCGGCCGTTGCCGTGAAGGCGCAGGCGGGGTGAAGCGGAAGAAGACCTCGAGCAGCGGTCCTGCGTTTGTCTGTGCGCGCATTGTAGCGACGCATCGCTTCGGCTTGGCTGTGCACCCGAGCCAGTGGGAGACCGCGCACCGCAGTGCAAGCGACAATTGCCGCGCCACGGCGTTGCAACCTACAAGCGGCGCAATCAGCGCAACCGGGGCTCGCCCCAACCCAGATTCGCAAGCCTGCAGCCGATGCCGATCGATGCCAACCCCTTGCTCAGCGTGCGTGGCGTGGCCGTGCGCTTCGGCGGCATCGTCGCCCTGGACGGCGTCAGCTTCGATGTGCGCCGCGGCGACGTGTGCGGCCTCATCGGTCCGAATGGCGCGGGCAAGACCACGCTGTTCAACTGCTTGAGCCGGCTGTACCCGACCCAGGCGGGCGAGATCGTGTTCGAGGGCCGCTCGATCAACCACACGCCCGCGCACCGCATCGCTGGCCTGGGCATGGGCCGCACCTTCCAGAACCTGGCGATGTTCAAGACCATGTCGGTGCGCGAGAACGTCATGGTCGGCGCGCATTGCCGCTCGCGCTGCGGCTTCGTGTCCAGCGCGCTGCGGCTGCCGCGCGTGTCAGCCGAAGAGGCGCAGCTGCGCGAGCGCGCCAGCGCGATCATCGACCACCTCGGGCTCGCGCCCTACGCCCACCGGCCGGTCGGCGACCTGCCCTTCGGCATCCAAAAGCGCGTGGAGTTCGCGCGTGCGTTGGCCGCCGAGCCCAAGCTGCTGCTGCTCGACGAGCCGGCCGCGGGGCTCAACCACGAAGAGCTGTCGGCGCTGTCGACGCTGATCCGCGACGCGCGCGACCGGCTGGGCATCACGGTGCTGCTGGTCGAGCACCACATGAGCTTGGTGATGGGCGTGTCCGACCACATCGTCGCGCTGAACTTCGGCCGCAAGATCGCCGAAGGCACGCCCGCGCAGATCCAGCAGCACCCCGACGTGATCGAAGCCTACCTCGGAGCACCGGCCCATGCCTAGGCTGCTCGAGGTCAACAAGCTGGGCGCGTGGTACGGCGCGACGCAGGTGCTGCACGGCATGGACTTCACGCTCGAGGCCGGGCACATCACCGCGATCCTCGGTGCCAACGGCGCCGGCAAGACCACCACGCTGCGCGCGCTGTGCCAGGCGGTAAAGACCCGCGGCAGCATCGTGCTCGACGGCCAGCAACTGGCAGGCAAGTCCACCGAAGCCGTGGTGCGCCTGGGCGTGGCCCACGTGCCCGACGGGCGCGGCACCTTCACCGCGCTGTCGGTCGAAGAGAACCTGCGCCTGGGCGCCCACGTGCGCGGCAACAAGGCCGAGATGCTGCAGGACCTGCAGCGCATGTTCATGCGCTTTCCGATCCTGAAAGATCGCCGCCACCAGCAAGCCGGCACGCTGTCGGGCGGCGAGCAGCAGATGCTGGCGATCAGCCGCGCGCTGATGCTGCGGCCCAGGCTGCTGCTGCTGGACGAGCCCTCGTTCGGCGTGGCGCCGCTGGTGGTCGCCGAGATCTTTCGCATCCTGCGCCAGATCAACCGCGACGATGGCGTCAGCATGCTGCTGGTCGAGCAGAACGCCAACCTCGCGCTCGACCTGGCCGACCACGCCTACCTGCTCGAGACCGGACGGGTCGCACTGTCCGGCGCGGCGGCCGACATCAAGCAGGACGACAAGGTGCGCGAAACCTATCTCGGCTACTGACGATGGAAGAGTTCGCGCTGCAGGTGTTCTCGGGGCTGGCCAGCGGCATCATCTACGGCTCGGTGGCGCTGGCGCTGGTGATGATCTACCAGGCCACGCACCACATCAACTTCGCGCAGGGCGAGATGGCCACCTTCAGCACCTTCATCGCCTGGTGGCTGATCCAGCGCGGCTGGCCCTACTGGGGCGCGTTCTTCGCCACCGTGGCGCTGTCGTTTGCCGGCGGGCTGCTGATCCAGCGCACCATCCTGCGGCCGATCGAGAAGGCGCCGGTGATGACCAACGTCATCGTCTTCATCGGCCTGCTGCTCGTGTTCAATGCGCTGTCGGGCTGGATCTTCGACCACACCATCAAGAGCTTCGACAGCCCGTTCCCGAAGGACTCGATGCTCGCCACCAAGTACTTCTCGGCGCACCAGCTCGGCTCGGCCGGCGTGCTGCTGGTGCTGCTGCTGGCGCTGTTCGGCTTCTTTCGCTTCACCTCGCTCGGGCTGGCGATGCGCGCGGCGGCGCAAAACCCCGACTCGGCGCGGCTGGTGGGCATCCGCGTATCTTGGATGCTCGGCCTGGGCTGGGGCCTGGCCGCCGCGGTCGGCGCGGTGGCCGGCATGATGGTCGCGCCGGTGGTCTTTCTCGACCCGAACATGATGGCCGGCATCTTGCTGTACGGCTTTGCCGCGGCGCTGCTGGGCGGCATCGACAACCCGGCGGGCGCAGTGCTCGGCGGCTTCATCGTCGGCGTGCTGGAAAACCTGCTGGGCGCCTACGTCATCGGCACCGAGCTCAAGCTCAGCGTCGCGCTGGTGCTGATCGTGGCGACGCTGACGCTGCGGCCCAACGGGCTGTGGGGCAAGAAGGTGGTGACGCGGGTATGAGCCGGCCAGTCAACTCTCGCTGGGCCTGGATCGGCGGCGTGCTGATCGCGATCGCGCTGCTCGTGCTGCCGTTCCTGTTCAAGAACTACCGCGTGTTCCAGTTCAACCTGGTGCTGGTGTACGCGGTGGCGATCCTCGGGCTGAACATCCTGACCGGCTTCAACGGCCAGTTCTCGCTCGGCCACGGCGCGTTCTACGCGTTCGGCGCCTACACCGCGGCGATCCTGATGTCGCTGGTCCAGCTGCCGTACTGGGCGACGCTGCCGGCGGCCTTCGTCGTGTGCTTCGCCATCGGCGTGTTGATCGGATTTCCGGCGCTGCGGCTGGCCGGCCACTTTCTGGCGCTGGCCACCTTCGCACTGGCGCTGGCGGTACCGCAGCTGCTGAAGTACAAGGCGATCGAGCACCTGACCGGCGGCGTGCAGGGCATCGTGCTGAGCAAACCCGAGCCACCGCTCGAGTTCAGCCTGTTCGGCCAGCCGCTGTCGGCCGACCGCTGGCTGTACTTCTTCACTCTGGCGGTGGCCGCGCTGATGTTCGTGCTGGCGTGGAACCTGCTGCGCGGGCGCGTCGGGCGCGCGCTGGTGGCGATCCGCGACCACCCGATCGCCGCCAGCGCGATGGGCATCAACCTGCCGCTGTACAAGTCGCTGTGCTTCGGCACCTCGGCCGGCACCACCGGGCTGGCCGGCGCCTTGGGCGCGATCGTCGTCGCCTTCGTCTCGCCCGACAGCTTCACCGTGATGCTGTCGATCTTCCTGCTGGTGGGCGTGGTCGTCGGCGGCGTGGCGTCGATCCCCGGCGCGATCTTCGGCGGCATCTTCATCCAATACGTGCCCAACCTGGCCGACCAGTTGTCCAAGTCGGCGCCGGCCGCGATCTATGGCGTGCTGCTGATCGCGTTGATGTACCTGCTGCCCAGCGGCGTGATGGGCGCGCTGAAGCGCTTGAAGCTGCGCCAGCGCGGCGCCGCCGAGGGTTGATCCCGACGCCGCCGCGGCGCGCCTGCCGCTAGCTTCGCAACCACCCCACCGGAGACCTGCCTGATGAAGCTGACATCCATTGCCTGCGTGCTGTACGGCGCGGCCGTGCTGAGCCTGAGCGGCACTGCCCTCGCGCAGAAAAAATACGACCCCGGCGCAAGCGACACCGAGATCGTGATCGGCGCGATCCACCCGTACTCGGGGCCGGCATCGGCTTACGGCGCGATCGGCAAGGCGATCGGCGCGTACTTCGACAAGGTCAACGCCGATGGCGGCATCAACGGCCGCAAGATCAGGTACATCCCGCTGGACGACGGCTACAACCCGGCCAAGACGGTCGAGCAAGCGCGCAAGCTGGTCGAGCAGGAAGAAGCGCTGCTGGTGTTCAACCCGCTGGGCACGGCGTCAAACACCGCGATCCAGAAGTACATGAACGACAAGAAGGTGCCGCACCTGTTCGTCGCCACCGGCGCCACCAAGTGGGGCGACCCGAAGAACTTCCCGTGGACCATGGCCTGGCAGCCCAGCTACCAAGCCGAGGCGAGGATCTTCGCCCAGCACATCCTCGAGACCAAGCCCAACGCCAAGATCGCGATCCTGTACCAGAACGACGACTACGGCCGCGACTACCTGAAGGGCTTCGAGGACGGCCTGGGCGACAAGGCCAAGGCACTGATCGTCAGCAAGGTCACCTATGAAGTCACCGACCCGACGATCGACAGTCAGATCGTCACGCTCAAGGGCACCGGCGCCGACGTGTTCTTCAACATCACGACGCCGAAGTTCGCCGCGCAGGCGATCAAGAAGGTGGCCGAGGTCGGCTGGAAGCCGACGCACTACCTGAACAACGTATCGGCGTCGGTGGGCTCGGTGCTGACGCCGGCCGGGCTGGACAACAGCAAGGACATCATCACCGCGCAGTACATCAAGGACCCGACCGACCCGCAGTTCCAGAAGGGCAAGGAGTGGGACGACTACGTCGCCTGGTTCAAGAAGTACAACGCCAACGCCAACCTGGCCGACGGCTTCAACGTCTACGGCTACACCGTGGCGCAGGGCCTGGTGCAGGTGCTCAAGGCGGCCGGCGACAACCTGACGCATGCCAACGTGATGAAGCAGGCGGCCAGCATGAACATGACGCTGCCGATGTTGCTGCCCGGCGTGAACGTCAAGACCGCCGCCGACGACTACTTCCCGATCGAGCGCCAGCAGCTGGCGCGCTTCGACGGCAAGACCTGGGTCTTGTTCGGCAAGGTCTACGGGCCCTGAGCGGCCGCGCGCGCGGCGGCGCGGCACCCGCTGGAGTGCCGCTTTTCCTTGGACGATCGCCGCGATGACGCCGCTGTTCGAGGACGACGCGCTGCTGGCCTTCGACAAGCCGGCCGGGCTGCTCGCCGTGCCCGGACGCGGCGCCGACAAGCACGATTGCCTGTGGCAGCGCGTGCGCGAGCGCTGGCCCGACGCGCTGGTGGTGCACCGGCTGGACATGGCGACATCGGGGTTGATGCTGTTCGGTCGCGGTGCCGAAGCGCAGCGCCGGCTGAGCCGCGACTTCGAGCTGCGGCGCATCGGCAAGCGCTACGTCGCCGTCGTCGCCGGGCGCATGCCGGCATCCAGCGGACGCATCGAGCTGCCGCTGGCCGCCGACTGGCCGCGCCGGCCGCGGCAAAAGGTCGACCCGCAGCATGGCAAGCCGGCGTTGACCGACTGGCAGCTGACCGGCTTCGACCCGATCGAAGGCAGCTCGCGGCTGTGCCTGCGCCCGCTGACCGGCCGCAACCACCAGCTGCGCGTGCACCTGGCCGCGATCGGCCATCCGATCCTGGGCGACCCGCTGTACGGCACGGGCACGCCACGCCGCGAGCGTTTGCTGCTGCACGCCGCCGCACTGCGCCTGGCGCACCCGGTCGACGGCCGCACGCTCGAGCTGCAGTGCGCAGCGCCGTTTTGAGCGCCCCTCGAGGCGGGCAGCGCCAGCGCCGATCTCAGGCCAGCAATGCGGCAAGGCGCGGCAGATCGACATTGCCGCCGCTGACGATCACGCCCACCCGCTGGCCGCGCAGGTCGATCGCGCCCTCGAGCAGCGCTGCCGCGGCCAGGCAGCCGGTGGGCTCGACCACCAGCTTCATGCGCGACGCGAAGAAGCGCATCGTCTGCACCAGCTGCGCATCGCTGACCGTCAGCACGCCGGCCACCAGGGCCTGGATCACCGGGAAGCTGAGCTGGCCACTGGATTGCGTCTGCGCGCCGTCGGCGATGGTCTGCGGCGTGTCGATGCGCACGATCTGGCCACGCTGCAGGCTCAGCTGGGTGTCGTTGCCGGCCTCGGGCTCGACGCCCCAGACCGCCACCCCGGGCAGCAGTTGCTTGGCCGCCACCGCGCAACCGGCGATCAGCCCGCCGCCGCCCACGCACACCAGCAGCGCATCGAGCGCGCCCGCGTCCTCGATCAGCTCGAGCGCGGCGGTGCCCTGCCCGGCCATCACGTCCGGGTGGTCGAAGGGCGGAACCATCGTCATGCCGCGTTCGTCGGCCAGTTGCCGGCACAGCGCTTCGCGGTCTTCGCGGTAGCGGTCGTAGAGCACGACCTCGCTGCCTGCCATGCCCTGCTGGTAGCCGCGGGTGGCGTCCAGCTTGCTCTGCGGCGCGTCTTGCGGCATCACGATCACCGAGCGCATGTCCAACAAGCGCGCGGCCAGCGCCACCGCCTGCGCATGGTTGCCCGACGAGAACGCGATCGCGCCGGCGCGCCGTTGTTCGGGCGTGAAGCGGGCGAGCGCGTTGTAGGCGCCACGGAACTTGAACGCGCCCATGCGCTGCAGGTTCTCGCACTTGAAGAACACGCTCGCGCCGCTGCGCTCGTCGGCCTGGCGCGACCGCAACACGGGTGTGCGGTGCGCGACCCCCGCCAGGCGCTGGGCGGCCTGGCGCACGTCGTCGAAGCCGATCGCCAGACTCACGGCTGCCCCGCTTGCTGAAAGCCGCCGCCGCGGTAGGTCAGCACCAGCGTGTCGCGGTACGCCGGCCGCGCGGCGTCCAGCGGCTGGATCGGCGTGGTCTCGTGGATCACGCGCTCGTCGTCGAGCAGCAGCGCGCTCCACGGCTCGTCCAGCGTGAAGCGCAAGCCGTGCGGGCCGCGCGCATCGAACACCCGCGTCTCGCCGCCCTTGACGTTGTGGCGCGCCACCAGGATCACCGCCACCAGATCGACGCCGTCGCGGTGCGCGCCCTCGGGCGTGGGCCGGCCGATGCCGTCGGCGCCGGTGTCGATACGAAACTGGTGCGCCTCGACGAACCAGCGCCGCGCGCCGCGCAGCCGGCTGGCGCAATCCGCCAACGCAAGCAGCATTCGCGCCCAGGTCGGGTCAGCCATCAGCGCATCGGGCAGCGGCTCGAACCAGCGTTCGATACCGCCATGCAGCGCGTTGTATTGCACCGGCTGCCAATGGGCACGGTGCGCCACCAGCGTCAGTACATCGCCTTCGACCACGAAACTGCCATGGCGGCGATGCCGGTAGCGCCCGCCGTCGCGCAGGTGGGCATCGGGCGGCAGGTCGCTCCAGAAGTGATCCCACTGCTGTAGTTGCTGCAGCGCAACATCGTTCATTCGGACGAATGACGCGGTATCGAGCACCGCATATCCTGCTGCATGCAGTTGAGCATCGAGGCCCGCCGAGGTGGCAGGAGCGGACGGTGGCTTCACCGACAGGGTTCCCATGCCGCAATTGTCGTTCGAGCGCTGGGGCGCTCACTCTAGTCGGCGTCAGCCGGCGTTACCGGTCCAGCGTTAAGCTGTTTGAAGGTCCAGCGGGATTACATAGCCACCCCATGAACGCAAGCACATTGACCGAGCACGGCGCGTTGCGGCTGGTCGACATCGTCGAGCTGAAATGGTTGCTCGCCGCCGAGGGGCTGCACGTGCACGTCGAAAAGCTGCAGTCCGACCCCGATTACGCGCACGAGTGCCTGCTGGCCGCCGAGCGCTCGACCAACGCCGCGGTGCGCCAGGTTGCGGGCAAGCTGCGCGCACGCATCGACGCCAACGCACGCTAGGCACAGGGGCGGCAGTTGCGCGTGCACCGTGCAGGCCGCCACGACAATCACAGTCGGCACCACGGCGCAAACGCAAGCCTCGCCTAGACTGCGCGCTGATTGCGCACCGACTCGATGTCCGACACCGCCAGTATCGAGCCCGAGGTGTTGGCAGCTGCGCCAACCGTCGGGCTCGAGCCCGCCACCGCCAATGCCTTGCTGCACCGTGCGCCCACGCCGATCGCGCTGTGCGACGGGCTGGGCCGGGTCGAATGGTGCAACCCGGCGCTGCTGGACCTGACCGGCGCTGACGCCGCCACCGCGCGCGGCCAGCCCCTGGCGCAACTGCTGCGCCTCGAAGCCGACGATGCGCAGCGCTTGCAGCAGGCACTGCGCAGCGCGCAGGCCGGGCCGCTCGGCGACGTGCGCATCGCCACGCGCTGGTGGCGCGCACAGCTCGGGACGCTGGCCGACGGCCGGCGCGCGGTGCACTGGCAAGCGGCGGACGAGCAGCGCCGGCAAGCCGCCGAGGCCGCGCGGCTGAGCGAGTTGCTCGATCTGGCGCAAGACTTCGGTCGGCTCGCGGTCTGGGAGCGCGACACCCGCACGCTGCAGGGGTGGTGGGATCACCACATGCACCGCATCTGGGGTCTGGCCGAAAGCGACGGCGCGCCCGGCTTCGACCAGGCCACGCAGTCGGTGGTCGAGGAAGACCGCGCCTTGCTGCGCTGGACCTTCCGCGAGTCGATCCGCCACGCCGGCAGCTACGCGCACCGCTACCGCGTGCGCGGCAGCGACGGCGTGGTGCGCCAGTTGCACTCGCAATGGCTGGTGAAGAACGGTACGCAAGGCACGCCCGAGCGCGCGCTGGGCATCGTCGTCGACGACACCGAGGCGCTGGCGCGTGCACGGTCCGACGCCGAGGCCGCCGAGCAGCTGAACCTGGCGCTGACACTGGCCCACGTGATCGTCTTCAGGCACGAGCTGCACAGCGACCGCGTGCGCATCACCGAGCGTGCCTTCGAGCTCGGGCTGCCCGAAGGCTGCGCCGACCTCAGCAGCGCCCAGTTGCGCGAGCTGGTGCATGCGGATGACCACGCCGCGTTGCGCAGCGCGACCGAGCAGGCGCTGGGCAGCCGCATGCCGGTGGACGCGCAGATCCGCTTCCGCCACGCCGACGGCGGCTGGCGCCACGTGCTGACCCGGCGCATCGCGCAGCGCGACGCCCAAGGGCAGCCGGTGGCGCTGCTGGGCGTGGGCCTGGACATCAGCGAGCGGGTACACGCCACCCAGCGCGAGACCGAACTGGTGCGCCAGTTCGAGCTGACCGCTCACGCCGCCGGCATCGGCTACTGGAGCGTGCTCGCCGATACCGCTGCAGCGCGCTGGAGCGACCAGACCTTCGCCTTGCACGGCCTGCCCGCGGGTGGCAGCGCGCCGTCCACCGCCGAGTGGCTGCGGCGCTTCGTGCACCCGGGCGACCGCGACGCGGTACGCCAGCGCTACCGCCAGTGGGCCAAGAGCGGCGGTCCCACCCTCGAGCAGGAACTGCGCATCGTGCGCAGTGACGGCGCGACGCGCCACCTGCTGAGTTATTCGCGGCTCGAAGGTCCGCCGGGCCGGCACGACTTTTACGGCGTATTGGTCGATGTGACCGAGCGCCATGCGGCCGAGACCGCGCTGCACCGCGCCAGCGAGCGCGCCGCGCTGGCCACGCGCGGCGCCGGCATGGGCACCTGGGAGCAAGACCTGCTGAGCGGCCAGCCGTACTGGGACGAGCAGATGTGGCGGCTGCGCGGCCTGCAGCCGCGGCCGCAGCCGCTGAGCGTGGACGAGCGCATGGCGCTGGTCCACCCCGACGACCGCGACGCCACCCTGCACGAGCTGATGCAGGCCACCCTCGAGGCGCGAGCGTCGTACCTGGAATACCGCGTGCGCTGGCCCGACGGCCAGTGGCGGCTGCTCGCGTCGCGCTCGGTCGCGGTGCGCGACGAGCACGGCCAGCCAACACGGCGCATCGGCATCAACTGGGACATCACCGACGCGCGCCAGGCGCAGATCGCGCACGAGGAGAAGCTGCGCGCCGAGCGCGAAAGCCGCGCCAAGTCGCAGTTCATGTCGCGCATGAGCCACGAGCTGCGCACGCCGCTGAACGCAGTGCTGGGTTTCACGCAACTGCTGCTCGGCGACGCCCCGACGGTGCCGGGCGAGACCCGCCGCCGCCGGCTGGAACAGATTCAGCGCGCCGGCCAGCACCTGCTGTCGCTGATCGATGACGTGCTCGAGCTGTCCAGCATCGAAGGCGGCGAGCTGAGCATCCGCTCGCAGCCGGTGGTGCTGGCACAGCTGCTGGCCGAGACGCTGCCGCTGGTGGCAGCCAACGCGCAGCAACGCAAGGTGGCGCTGCACAACCGGGTGGAAGCCGGCGTCGCGCTGGCCGACACCACGCGCTTGCGCCAGGTGCTGCTGAACCTGCTGACCAACGCGGTCAAGTACAACCGCGAAGGCGGCCAGGTCACGGTCGAATCGCACCCCGGCCCCGGCACCGTGCTGCTGCGCGTCAGCGACAGCGGCCGCGGCATGGATGCGGCGCAGTTGCAGCAGGCCTTCGAGCCGTTCAACCGCCTGGGCGCCGAGCACGAGGGCATCGAAGGCACCGGCATCGGCCTGGGCATCGTCAAGGCGCTGGTCGAGCGCATGGGCGGCAGCCTGCACGCGAGCAGCACGCCTGGCCAAGGCAGCGTGTTCGACGTCACGCTGCCCGACGGCGCGCCCAGCCAGGCCCGCGCCGAACGGCACGCGGCTGCCAGCATCGCACCGCCAAGCCGGCCGTCCGAGCGCCATGGCGCAGCAGCGCTGCTGTACATCGAGGACAACCCGGTGAACCTGCTGATCGTGCAGGAGCTGCTGGGCCAGCACGCGGATGTGCGCCTGCACACCGCCAGCAACGGCCTGGACGGCGTGCGCATGGCGCGCGAGGCGCTGCCCGAGCTGATCCTGGTCGACATGCAGTTGCCCGACATCGACGGCCTCGAGGTGCTGCGCCGGCTGCGCGCCGACGCTGCCACCGCCGCCATCCGCTGCATCGCGGTGTCGGCCAACGCGATGCCCGGCGACATCCAGCGCGCACTGCAGGCCGGCTTTGCCGACTACTGGACCAAGCCGCTGGACTTGGCGCGCTTCATGCAATCGCTTCGGGCGATTCTCGGCGTGCGGCACTGAGCCGCTGGGCAGCGCGGGCCACCCGCGCCGCGCGAACCGCCCAGCGCACCATCACCGTTCAGTCCAGATCCAGCCCACGCTTGCGCAGCAGCGCTTCGACCCGCGGCGCCCGGCCGCGGAAGGCCGCGTAGGCCGCACCAGGTTCCACGCTGTTGCCGCTGGCATAGATGTGGCGGTGCAGCCGCTGGGCGATGCCCGCGTCGAAGGGGTCGCCGGCCTCCTCGAAGGCCTCGAAACCGTCGGCGTCCAGCACCTCGGCCCACAGGTACACGTAGTAGCCGGCGGCATAGCTCGAACCGGCGAACAGGTGCTGGAAGTGCACCAGCCGGTGGTTGAAGCCCACGCCGTCGGGCAGCCCGGCGCGCCGCAGTTCGTCGTCTTCCCAGCGGCTCAGGTCGGTACCCAGCTGCTCGCGCGGCAGCGCGTGCACCGCCATGTCGGCCAGCGCGCTGGCGCAGTAGCGCACGGTGTCGTAGCCCTGGTTGAAACGCCGCGCCGCGTGCAGCCGCTCGATCAGCGCATCGGGGATCGGCTCGCCGGTGTGCCAGTGCCGCGCGTGGCGCTTCAGCACCTGCGGCTCGCTGATCCAGTGCTCGAACAGCTGCGACGGCAGCTCGACGAAGTCCTTCAGCACCTGCGTGCCCGACAGCCGCTCGTAGGCGACATCGGACAGCATGGCGTGCAGGCCGTGGCCGAACTCGTGGAACAGCGTGCGTGCGTCCTCCAGCGACAGCAGCGTCGGCGCGCCGGGCGCACCCTTGGCGAAGTTGTTGTTGTTCAGCACCACCGGCAGCGCGCTGCCGCCGCCCGGCTCATTGCGGCTTTGCGAGCGCAGCGTGCTCATCCACGCGCCGCTGCGCTTGCTGGTGCGCGCGTAGTTGTCCTGCAGGAAGATCGCCACCACCCGGCCAGCGGCGTCGCGCACCTCGTAGGCCTTGACGTCGGGGTGGTACACCGGCAGGTCGTCGCGCGGCGCAAAACGCAGGCCGAACAGCCGCTGCGCGCAGTCAAAGGCGGCCTGCACCACGCGCGGCAGCGCGAAGTACGGCTTGATCTGCGCGTCATCGAGCGCGTAGTGCCGCTGGCGCACCTTTTCCGCCCAGTAGCGCCAGTCCCAGGCCTCGATCGGCTGCGCGGCCGCGCCGTGATCGGACATCACCTGGCGCAGCTGCTCGCGCTCGCGCTGCAGTGCGCGCAGCGCGCGCGGCCAGACCTCGTCCAGCAGCTGCTGCACCGCCGCGCGCGTGCCGGCCATGGTGTCGGTGAGTGCGAAGTCGGCGTAGCACGCATGGCCGTGCAGCGCGGCCTGCTCGCAGCGCAGCTCGAGGATGCGCCGCACCAGCGGCCGGTTGTCGTGCTCGCCGCCATGCCCGCCGCGGCCCACCCACGCGCGCCACGCCTGCTCGCGCAGGTCGCGCCGTTCGGAAAAGGTCAGGAACGGCACGATCAGCGAGCGCGACAAGGTGATCACGTGACCATCGCCCAGGCCGCGCTCGAGCGCGGCCTGGCGCGCCGCATCGCGCACGAAGTCGGGCAGCCCGGCCAGATCGTCCGGCCCGCTCAAGCGCAGCTGGTAGCCGGCCTCGTCGTGCAGCACGTTCTGCCCGAACTGGGTGGTGGCCTCGGCCAGCTGCTCCATCAGCTCGGCGTAGCGCGCCTGCGCCGGCGGCGCGAGCTTGGCCCCGGCAAGCACGAAGTCCAGGTGCGTGCGCTCCAGCAGCCGCAGCTGCTGCGCCGTCAGCCCCAGCGCGTCGCGCTGCGCGTGCAGCGCATCCAGCCGCGCGAACACGCCCGCATGCATGTACACCGCGCTGGCGTGCGCGGCCAGCGGCGCCGCCAGCTCGAGCTGCACCGCCTGCAGCTCGGGCGAGGTGTGCGACGCGGCCAGGTTGTGCAACACCGCGTCGATGCGTGCCAGCAGCCGCGCGCAGCGGTCGAACGCGGCCACGGTGTTGTCGAAGCTCGGCGCTTCGGTCTGCGCGGCGATCGCGTCGAGCTCGGCGCGGTGCTGGCGCATCGCCTCGCGCAGCGCCGGCTCGAAGTGCTGCAGGCCGATCGCCGCGAACGGCGGCAGCGCGTAGGCGTTGTCCCAGTCCTGCAGCAACGGGTTGGTCGAAAGCGTGGCGGCGACGCGCTGGTCCATGGCAGACGAAAACTCCAGACGAGTCGGCCATGATGCCAGCTCGAGCGCGCTGGAATAATCGGCGCACGCCGCCCGCCCGTTGCACATGACCGAACCGAACGCCTTGTCCGCACTTGTCGCAGGCCGCCGCATCGAGCGCGACGCGGTGCATTTCCAGGTGGCCGACGACTGGCTGCAGGGGCGCACCTGCTACGGCGGGCTGATCTCGATGCTGGGCGTGGTGGCGATGCGCGACTTGGCCGGCCACGCCTTCGCCGCCGAGGCCAGCCTGCGCGGGCTGCAGACCTGCTTCGTCGCGCCGGTCAGCCCGGGGCCGCTGGAGATCGGCGTGCAACTGCTGCGCCAGGGCCGCAACCTGTGCCAGGTGCAGGCGCAAGCGCGCCAAGCGGATCAAGTGGCGGCGGTGCTGATCGGCGTGTTCGGCGCCGGTCTTGCGTCCAGCCTGCGACCGTCTCGCCCGGCCCGGCCCAAGGCGCTGCGCGAGGCGGCCGATCTGCCGGCGCTGCCGCGCGGCATCGGCCCGGCCTTCATGCAGCATTTCGATCTGCGCTGGGCCGAGGGGCCGCCACCCTACAGCGGCGGCGAGGGCCAGCACAGCTGCATCCACCTGCGGCTGGCCCACGGCGCGGGCGCGGCGCTGTCGCCCGAGCTGCAGACCGTGCTGCTGGCCGACCTGCCGCCCACGCCAGCGATCGGCCAGTTGCGCCAGCCCGGGGCCAACAGCTCGGTCAGCTGGGCGCTCGAGCCGCGCCCGCTGAGCACGGTCGCGCCCGACGGCTGGTGGCGCAGCGACAACGAGTCGCTGATGGTCGACGCCGGCTACGTCAACCACCGCTCGCTGCTGTGGGCGCCCGGCGGCGAGCTTGCCGCCTATGGCAGCCAGGTGGTGGCGGTGTTCGGTTGAGCGTGCACGAAAGCGCCCCCGGCATGGGCACGCTGCGCCGCCAGGCGCTGCGGTGGCTGGCCTGCCCCGACCCCGACGCCAAGGCCCGCGGCGTGCGCGGCATCGACCCGCTGGGCGCGCTTGGCGCCGCCGAGGCCATCGAACAAGCCGGCGGCCTTCCCGGCCGCCCGGCGCGGCCGGCGCTGGTGCCGCACACGCGGTTGAAGCCGCGCTCGGTGCACACGCCGCTCGGCCGCGCCGCGCTGCTGCACGCGCTGGCGCACATCGAGTTGAACGCGATCGACCTGGCGCTGGACGCGGTATGGCGCTTCGCCGGCCTGCCCGACGACTACTACCGGCAGTGGCTGCAGGTGGCGCGCGAGGAGGCGCTGCACTTCGAACTGCTGCGCGGCCACCTCGGCTCGCTCGGCCACGCCTACGGCGACTTCGACGCCCACGACGGCCTGTGGCAGATGGCCGAGCGCACGCGCCACGACGTGCTGGCACGCATGGCGCTGGTGCCGCGCACGTTGGAGGCGCGCGGGCTGGACGCGTCGCCCGCGGTCAAGGCCAAGCTGCTCGCTGCCGGCGATGCGCGCGGCGGCGAGATCCTCGACCTCATCCTGCGCGACGAGATCGGCCACGTCGCCATCGGCAACCATTGGTACCGCTGGCTGTGCGCGCAGCGCGGGCTCGACGTGCATGCCACCTACGCCGCGCTGGCCCGCGAGCACGGCGCGCCGCGGCCGCGCGGCCCGTTCAATCTGGATGCACGCCGCGCCGCCGGCTTCGACGAGCACGAGTTGCAGGCGCTCGACGCCGGCGCATCCTGAGCCCTTGCCTGAACGCTCGCCACGCCCACCCCATGCGCATCTTCGTCGCCGGCTTCCAGCACGAGACCAACACCTTCGCACCCACCCGAGCCGACTGGCCAGCGTTCGAGGCCGGATCGACCTTTCCCGCCTTCAGCCACGGCGAGGCGATGCTGGAACGGCTGGCCCCCACCAGCCTGCCGATGGGCGGCTTCATCCGCGAAGCGCGCCGCCACGGCTGGACATTGCGGCCCTCGGCCTGGGCCGGCGCCAGCCCGTCGGCGCAGGTCACGCGCGACGCCTTCGAGCGCATCGCCGCACACATCACGGGCGACGCCGCGGGCGGCGGTTTCGACGCGGTCTACCTCGACCTGCACGGCGCCGCCGTGGCCGAGCACCTGGACGATGCCGAAGGCGAGCTGCTGCAGCGGATGCGCGCGGTGGTCGGCCCGGCGATGCCGCTGGTCGTCAGCCTGGACCTGCACGCCAACGTCACGCAGCGCATGCTGGCACATGCCAGCGCGATGAGCGCGTACCGCACCTACCCGCATGTCGACGCCGCCGATACCGGCGCGCGCTGCGCCGCGCTGCTGGCCGAGCTGTGGCAGCGCGGCCGGGCGTGGCACACGCACGCGCTGCGGCTGCCGTTCTTGCTGCCGCTGAACTCGCAGTGCACGTCGATGCAGCCGGCGCGCGGCGTGTACGAGCGCCTGGCCGAACTCGACGCGCGCAGCGGCGTGCGGCTGAGCTTCGCGATGGGTTTTCCGGCGGCCGACTTCGACGAATGCGGCCCCGTGGTGTTCGGCCACGGCGCCGACGCCGCCACCGTGCACAAGACGGTGCAGCGGGTGGCCGACGAGTTGATCGAACTGCGCCCCGAATGGCGGCAGGCCCTGCCGAGCCCAGCCGATGCGGTGCAGCGCGCGCTGACGCTGGCCGAAGCCGCCGACAAGCCGGTGGTCATCGCCGACACCCAGGACAACCCCGGCGCCGGCGCCGACAGCAACACCACCGGGCTGCTGCACGCGCTGCTCGCGGCCGGCGCCGGCCGGCGTTTTCCGGGCCGCGTGGCGGCGGGCCTGCTGTTCGACCCCGACGCCGCGCGCCTCGCGCACGCCGCGGGCGTCGGCGCCGAGCTCGACCTGGCGGTGGGCAAGGCGGTGCGCTGCTACGACGGGCGGCCCAGCGATGCGCCGCTGCGCGGGCGCTTCAAGGTGCTGTCGCTCAGCGGCGGCGTGCTGCCGCTGCACGGGCCGATGACCCAGGGCCACACCGTGCGGCTGGGCCCCAGCGCCGGCGTCGAGATCGAAGGCATGCGCATCCATCTGGTCAGCGGCAAGTGCCAGATGCTCGACCTGGACCTGTTTCGCTTTCTCGGCGTGCAGCCCGAGCAGATGAAGCTGCTGGTGGTCAAGAGCTCGGTGCACTTTCGCGCCGCGTTCGCGCCGGTCGCCTCGCACATCCTGGTGGCGGCGGCGCCGGGGCCGATGGCGGCCGACCCGGCGGCGCTGCCGTGGACCCAGCTGCCGCCCGGCATCGCCCGCGCGCCCTGAGGCCGCCGCGGCGCTGCGGCGCACGCCCCAGCGGCCGTGATGCCGCCGCCCGCGCTTCAGCCGCGCGGATGGTGGCGCGCGTGCAGCGCCTTGAGCCGCTCGCGCGCGACGTGGGTGTAGATCGTCGTGGTCGAGATGTCGGCGTGGCCCAGCAGCATCTGCACCGCGCGCAGGTCGGCGCCGTGGTTCAGCAAGTGGGTGGCGAAGGCATGGCGCAAGGTGTGCGGCGACAGCGGCGCGTGGATGCCGGCGCGCAGCGCATGCGCCTTGATCAGCTTCCAGAACATCTGCCGCGTCATCGGCCCGCCGCGGCCGGTGACGAACAACGCGTCGCTGCTTTGGCCCTTCAAGATCGCGGCGCGCGCTTCGGCCAGGTAGCGGCGCACCCAGGCGTGGGCCTCGGCGCCGAAGGGCACGATGCGCTCCTTGGCGCCCTTGCCAGTGACGCGCAGCGCGCCTTCGTCCAGGCTGACATACACCGTCTTCAGGCTGACCAGCTCGCTCACGCGCAGGCCGCTGGCGTACATCAGCTCGATCATGGTGCGGTCGCGCAGGCCCAGTGGCGTGGCCACGTCGGGCGCGGCCAGCAGCGCTTCGACCTGCGCTTCGCTCAAGCTCTTGGGCACGCGCAGCGGCATGCGCGCGGCGCCGAGCTTCAGCGTCGGATCGGCATCGACCCGCTTTTCGCGCAGCGCCCAGCGCCAGAAGCGCTTGAACACGCTCAGGCGCCGGTTGGCGCTGGTGGCGCGCGAGCCGTCGTGGCGTTCGGCCATGTAGGCCAGCAGGTCGACTTCGCGCGCCTGCCCGATCGCCCTGCCCTGCGACGCCGCCAGCCAGCGCGCCAGCAGCGTCAGGTCGCGCCGGTAGGCGGCCTGGGTGAGCGCGGCCAGCCCGTCCTCGATCCACAGCGCCTCGATGAAGCGCTCGATCATGTCCTTGCTGGCTTGCAGTGGGTCCATCAGCGATGAAGGCGGCGAAGCCACCTTGCGGTGGCTTCGCATCAAAGCAGCGCTGCTTCGCGGGTTATTCGAGCCCCAGCTTCTGCTTGGCGACCACGTCCTTGTAGACGTTGAACTCGGCCGCAATCTGCGCGCCGAACTCGGCCGGCGTGTTGCCGATGATCAGCGAGCCGGTGTCCTCGATGCGCTTGCGCACCGCCGGGTCCTGCAGCACCTTCAGCGTCGCCGCGTGCACCTTGTCGACGATGTCCTTGGGCGTGCCCTTGGGCGCCAGCAGCCCGTAATAGGCCATGCGGTTGACCGGCTCCAGCCCCACTTCCTTGAAGGTCGGCACGTTGGGCAGCACGCCCAGGCGCTGCGGCGCGGCCACGACGATGGGCACGAGCCGGCCGTCCTTGATGAAGGGCAGCGCCGACGGCAGGTTGTCGAAGATGATCGGCACCTGGCCGGCCACGGTGTCGTTCAGCGCCGGGCCGGCGCCGCGGTACGGGATGTGGGTGATGAAGGTGCCCGACAGGTTCTTGAACAGCTCGGTCTGCAAGTGGCCGATGCTGCCGGTGCCGGCGCTGGCGAAGCTGAACTTGCCGGGGTTGGCTTTGAGCAGCGCGATGAAACTCTTGTAGTCCTTGGCCGGGAAGCTGGGGTGCACCGCGATGATGTTGGGCGTGGCCGCGATGTTGACGACCGGCGTGAAGTCGACCAGCGGGTTGTAGCCGATCTTCGGGTTGATCGCCGGGTTGGCGGCGGTGGTCGACACCGTGGCCACGCCCAGCGCGTAGCCGTCCGGGGCGGCCTTGATCATCTCCAGCGCACCGATCGAGCCGCCGCCGCCGGCCTTGTTCTCGACCAGCACCTGCTGGCCCAGCTCCTTGCCCAGCCCGGGCGCGACCACGCGCGCGATGATGTCGGTGGTGCCGCCGGGGGCGAAGGGCACGATCAGCCGGATCGGCTTGGTCGGCCAGGCCTGCGCCAGCACCAGCGCCGGCGCCAGGGCCAGGGCCAGCGCGGCGAATGCCGTCTTCACGGGGGTCGAGAACATATCGGGCTCCGCGGAGGGTGGGGGTAGGCCGCGCATTTTGGCAAAGCGGCCGTGCCGCGCTGTTCAGGGTTGTCGCCGGGGCGGCGCGGCCGCCAAGCGCCGCCGCGGCAGGCGCTGGCACACTGCCGCGCATGCTCGATGCGCTGCTGCTGTTGCCCGACTTCCTGCTGATCTTCGTCGGCTTCGCGCTGTGCCGCGGCACGGCGCTGAATCGCGAGGTCTGGGACGGCATCGAGCGGCTGGTGTACTACGTGCTGTTCCCGGTGCTGCTGTTCAACTCGATCCTGAAGTCGCCGCTGCAGTTGCAGACCACGCTGACGCTGGGACTGAGCGGCCTGGCCGTGGTCGGCAGCGGCGTGCTGCTGGCGCTGGCGCTGCGGCTGCTGCCGGGCATCGACGCGCGGCTGCATGCGTCGGGCGCGCAGACCGCGTACCGCTTCAACTCGTTCATCGTGCTGGCGCTGGCCGAGCGGCTGGCTGGCGCGCCCGGCCTGGCCTGGGCGGCGATGCTGATCGCGCTGTGCGTGCCGCTGTGCAACGTGGCGGCGGTGTGGCCGCTGGCGCGGCACGGCGGGCAGCACACGCTGCGCGAGATCGCGCGCAACCCGCTGATCCTGAGCACGCTGGCCGGCTTTGCCGCCAACCTGGCCGGGCTGCGCTTTCCCGACGCGATGGCCACCGCGCTGCAGCGCATCGGCGTGGCCGCGCTGCCGCTGGGCCTGATGGCGGTGGGCGCGGGGCTGAAGCTCGGCGGCCTGAAGCACGCGCCCGGCCTGGTCGGCGCGCTGCTGACGATCCGCCACGCGCTGCTGCCGGCGCTGGCACTGGCGCTGTGCGCGGCGCTGCCGCTGCCGCCGGCCCAAGGCGCGGTGCTGATGGCCTTTGCCGCGGTGCCGACCGCCTCGTCGGCCTACGTGCTGGCGGCGCGCATGGGCGGCGAAGCGGGCTTCGTCGCCGGGCTGGTCACGGTGTCGACGCTGCTGGGCGCGCTCAGCCTGCCGCTTTGGCTGACGCTGCACGACTCGCTGCCCGCGCGTTGAGTCTGATTGTCTGAAGCCTGCCGCAGCGCCCATTCGATGTGCTCGGCCAGCAGCGCGCTGGCGCCGTCCAGGCGCTCGCGCAGCGCGCGTTTGATCGCCTCATCAGCTTGCGCGCGCAGCGCATTGCCCAGCGCTACCGCCAGGTTGCGTTGCCAGCGCGCATGGCCGATGCGCCGGATCGGGCTGCCTTCGGTGCGGTGCAGGAACTCGGCCTCGTCCCAGGCCCACAGCTGCAGCAGCGTGGCGCCGTCCAGCGGCGCGCGTGCGTCGAAGTCCGGCAGCGTCGAGCGCTGCGCGTACTTGTTCCACGGACACACCAGCTGGCAGTCGTCGCAGCCGTAGATGCGGTTGCCGAGCGGCGCGCGCAGCTCGAGCGGAATCGCGCCGTCGTGCTCGATCGTCAGGTACGAGATGCAGCGCCGCGCGTCCAGCCGGTACGGCGCGACGATCGCGCGCGTCGGGCACACCTCGATACAGGCGCTGCAACTGCCGCAGTGCGCGGGCACCGGCACGGTGGCGGGCAACGCCAGGTCGACGAAGATCTCGCCGAGAAAGAACATCGAGCCGCCCTCGCGCTGCAGCGCCAGCGTGTGCTTGCCGCGCCAGCCGGTGCCGCTGCGCGAAGCGAGTTCCACCTCGAGCACCGGCGCCGAGTCGGTGAACACGCGCGCGCCAAGCTCGCCGACCTCGGCCGCGAGCTTGTCGGCCAGCGCCTGCAGCCGCGCGCGCAGCACCTTGTGGTAGTCGCGGCCGCGCGCATAGATCGACACGCTGGCCTGCCGCGGATCGCCCAGGCGCTGCCATTCGATCGCCTGCCAGCCGGGCGCGGTGGCGCGCGGCAGGTAGTCCAGCCGCGCGGTGATCACGCTCAGCGTGCCCGGCACCAGCTCGGCCGGGCGCGCGCGCTTCAGGCCGTGGCGCTGCATGTAGTGCATCGAACCGTGGCAACCTTGCGTCAACCAGGCCTGCAGACCGGCTTCGGCCTCGTGCAAACCGACCGTGCTGACGCCGATCTGTGAGAATCCCAGCTCACGCGCCCACTGCCGCAGCTGCGCCACCAGCCGCTGCCCGTCGAAGTGATGACGCTCACCCATGCGCCGATTCTAGAAACCCGCACCCTCGAATGGCCCGATGAGGCCGCCTGCGCCGCGCACGCGGCCGCGCTGGCCCGCCGGCCGGCACTGCGCGACGCGATCGTCGAACTGCAAGGCGCGCTCGGCGCCGGCAAGACCACCTTCGCGCGCCACTTGCTGCGCGCGCTCGGCGTGGCCGGGCGCATCAAGAGCCCGAGCTACGCGGTGCTGGAGCCCTACGCGCTGCCGGGGCTGGCGGTGTCGCACTTCGACTTCTACCGCTTCGACGACGCACGCGAGTGGGAGGACGCCGGCTTTCGCGAGGTGTTTGCCGCACCAGGCTTGAAGCTGGCCGAGTGGCCCGAGAAGGCAGCGCAGCTGCTGCCTACGCCCGATCTGCGGCTGCACATCGAGGCTCTCGACGAATCGCACCGCCGCGTCACGCTGCAGGCGCTGACGCCGCGCGGACGGGAGCTGCTGTGCTGAGGCCGCGCCGCGCCGCGCTGCAGCGCCTGGGCGCGCTGGTACTGAGCTTCGCCGCGGTGCAGCGCGCGTGGGGCGCGTCGATCGTCGGCGTGCGGGTGTGGCCGGCCGACGACTACACCCGCGTCACGCTCGAATCCGACCAGACCTTGAGCGCGCGCCACCAGTTGCTGGCCAACCCGCCGCGGCTGCTGGTCGACATCGACGGGCTTCGGCTGGACCCGGCGCTGCGCGAGCTGGTCGGCAAGGTGCAGCCCGACGACCCCTACATCGCCGGCGTGCGCGTCGCGCAAAACGCGCCCGGCGTGGTGCGGCTGGTGCTCGACCTGAAGCAGCCGGTCGCACCGCAGCAGTTCGCGCTCGAGCCGGTAGCGGCGTACCGCCACCGCCTGGTTCTCGACCTGTACCCGACGCACGAGGCCGACCCGCTGCTGGCGCTGATCCGCGAGAAAGAAAGCGCCGACCAGCGCGCCGCGCAAAGCGTGCGCGACGCGCTGGGCGAGCTGATCGCCCAGGTTGACAAGCCGATGGCGGCGGCGCCCTTGCCGGTACCGGCACCCGCACCGCGCCTGTCTGCCGATGCCACGCCGGCGCCCACCGTGGCCACCGCGCCCACGCGCGCACCGACGCAGACCAAAGCGCCACCGCCGCCGCCCAGCGCCGACGAGCAGCGGCGCATCGAGCGGCTGATCATCGTCGCGCTCGACCCCGGCCACGGCGGCGAGGACCCCGGCGCCGTCGGCCCGGCCGGCACCAAGGAAAAGGACGTCGTGCTGCAGATCGCGCTGCGCCTGCGCGACCAGCTCAACGCGCTGCCGAACCTGCGGGTGATGATGACGCGCGACGCCGACTACTTCGTGCCGTTGCACGAGCGCGTGCACAAGGCGCGGCGCGTGCAGGCCGACCTGTTCGTGTCGATCCACGCCGACGCCTTCACCCGGCCGCAGGCGCGCGGCGCCAGCGTGTTCGCGCTCAGCGAAGGCGGTGCCAGCAGCACCACCGCGCGCTGGCTGGCGCAGCGCGAGAACGCCGCCGATCTGGTCGGCGGCATCAACGTCGCCGCGGCGAAGGACCGCCACGTGATGCGCGCGATGCTCGACATGAGCACCACCGCGCAGATCAAGGACAGCCTGGAGCTGGGCAACGAACTGCTCGGCCCGCTCGGGCGCGTCGGGCGGCTGCACAAGCGCCAGGTCGAGCAAGCCGGCTTCGCGGTGCTGAAAGCGCCCGACGTGCCCAGCATCCTGGTGGAGACTGCCTTCATCTCCAACCCCGAGGAAGAGCAGCGGCTGCGCGATCCCGACTACCAGGCGCAGCTGGTACAGGCGCTGGCCACCGGCATCCGCCGCTACTTCGCGAAGAACCCGCCGCTGGCGCGCAACCGCCAGCTCTGAGGCACACCCCCCCAAGGCAACGGTGAAGACGCTGCTCATCGTCTGGCACAGCCTGACCGGCGGCACCTTCCAGATGGTGCGCGCGGCAGCCGATGGCGCGCGCAGCGAAGCCGGCGTGACGCTGGTGCAGTGCAAGGCAGCCGGCTGCGGCCCTGACGACGTGCTGGCGGCCGACGCGATGCTGTTCGCTACGCCGGAGAACCTGGCCTCGATGGCCGGCGTGATGAAGGACTTCTTCGACCGCTGCTACTACCCGGTGCTCGGACGCATCGAGGGCCGGCCTTACGCAACGATGGTCTGCGCCGGCAGCGACGGCAGCGGCGCGGCGCGGCAGATCGAGCGCATCTGCACCGGCTGGCGGCTCAAGGCCGTGGCGCCGCCGCTGATCGTGTGCACCCACGCGCAGACACCCGAGGCGATCCTGGCGCCCAAGACCATCGCGCCGCAAGAGCTGTCACGCTGCCGCGATCTCGGCCAGGCGCTGGCCGCCGGGCTGGCGCTGGGCGTGTACTGAAAGCCGGTGAGGCTGCCTAGAATCGCCACCGATTTCCCGACTCTGGTTGCCCGCCATGCACCGTCAAACCCCCCATCGACTTGCCGTTGCCACCGCCTGGGCAGCCTGCGGCGCCGGCCTGAGCGGCATGGCCGTGGCGCAAACCGCGCCAACCACGCTGGCCGAGTGCGCGGCGGTTGCCGCCGACAACGAGCGGCTGGCCTGCTTCGACCGCCTGAGCGGGCGCACGCCGGGCGCCGCCGCGCCCAAGGCCAGCGCCGCACCCGCGCCGGCCGAGGCCGCACCCGCGACGGTGACGACGCCGGGCACGCCGGACGGTGGTTCGATGTTCGACAAGGCCTGGGCTTTCGATCCGTCCAGCGCGCGCTACAACGTCTCGCTGTACGCACCGAACTATTTCCTGTTCGGCCGCTACACCACCGACCTGAACACCGCGCCCTTCGACCCGCTGATCGGCAATGTGATCAAGCCCGGCACCGAGCTCGACAGCACCGAGGCGGCGTTCCAGCTGAGTTTCAAGTTCAGGCTGTGGACCACCGACGACCGCCGCTTGGGCGTGTGGGCCGCGTACACGCAGCAAAGCCAATGGCAGCTGTACAACGACTCGGGCAACGCGTCGCGGCCGTTTCGCGAGACCAACTACATGCCCGAGCTGATCCTGGGCTACAAGCCCGGTCTGCGCCTGGGCGATGCGCAGGTGAACCTGTTCACGCTGGCCTTCAACCACCAGTCCAACGGCCGCACCGACCAGATTTCGCGCAGCTGGAACCGCATCATCGCCGGGGCCGGCGTCGAGCATGGCAACTTCGCCTTGATGGGCCGGCTGTGGTGGCGCATCTCCGAGAGCGACGACTCCGACGACAACCCGACGATCTCCGACTACTACGGCTGGGGCGACCTGTCGGCGATCTACAAGTGGCGCGACCAGAGCTTCAGCGCGACGATCCGCGGCAACCCCAGCACCGGCAAGGGCGCCGGCCAGCTGACCTGGACCACCCAGCCGCTGCTCGGCCCGTTGCGCGGCTACGTCAAGGTCTTCAGCGGCTACGGCGAGACGCTGATCGACTACAACTGGAACCAGACCACCTTCGGCGTCGGCGTGACGCTGAACGACTGGCTGTAGCGCCAGGCGCGGCGCTGTGCGGTACCGCCGCCGCGCCGCGATCAACCGGCCGGCTGCATGCCCTTGCGCCGCGCGCGCCAAGCGCCGGCCAGCGCCACCAGCCCGGGCACGATGATCATCGCCCAGATGATCAAGCTCATGTTGGCCTTGACCCACGGCAGGTTGCCGAACAGGTAGCCGATGGTCACCAGGCCGAGCACCCACACCAGCGCGCCGGCCACGTTGTACAGCGTGAACTTGCGCCGCCCCATCTCGGCCACGCCGGCGACGAAGGGCACGAAGGTGCGGATGAACGGCAGGAAGCGCGCCAGCATGATGGTGATGCCGCCGTACTTCTCGTAGAAGTCGTGCGCCTGCTGGAACGCGCGCCTGTTGAACCAGCGCGAGTGCTCCCACTGCCACACCTTCGACCCTACGGCGCGCCCGATGCTGTAGTTGAGCTGGTCGCCGGCGACCGCGGCTGCCACCAGCAGCGGCAGCACGATGCCCAGCTGCATCAGCCCCAGGCCGCACAGCGCGCCGACCACGAACAGCAGCGAATCCCCCGGCAAGAACGGCATCACCACGACCCCGGTCTCGACGAAGATCACGGCGAACAGCAGCGCGTAGACCCAGGCGCCGTACAGCGCGACGAACTCGGCCAGGTGCGAGTCGACGTGCAGCACGAAGTCGGCAAGAGAGGCGATCGCGTCCATGGGCGGCGCACTCTACCAGCACGCGCACGCGCTGCTGCCGGGGTGGGCGTGCGCGGCCACCGCAAAGACCAGCGCGCAGCCAGCGGCAATCGGGCGGCAATCCAGCCGCAGGCCGGCCATGCTGCGCTACCCTACGGCCCCGCAAGAGTTCATCAACCCGACACCGCGATCAAGGAAGGATCCCGCATGGACACCGACGGCAACAACAACTTGGCACCCAGCACCGACATCCATTCGCGCCGTTACGACGAGAAGATCCGCTCGGGCCAGCAGGCCGCGCATCGCGCGGTCGATCGCATGGCCGATGGCGCCGGCCGGCTGGCCGACAGCGCCGACCACTTCGCCCGGCGCGGCATGCATGCGATGCGCGAGCGTGGCCATCAGGTGCGAGAGCATGCGCGCCACATGACCGACACCACCGTCGTGCACATCCGCGAGGAGCCGTTGAAGTCGGTGCTGATTGCCGCGGCGATCGGCGCCGCGATCGGCTACCTGCTGTCGATGGGCCGCTCGCGCCGTTGAGTTCGGCGCACGCGGGCGCGGCCGTCAGGCGGTAGCGCCGGCGGACTGCTCGCCGTGCCGCGGCGGCTGGCCGATGCCGCGCCGGTACAGCTCGTCGGCGAAGCATCTGGCGTCGAAGGGCTTTTGCAGCAAGCCGTCGAAGCCGGCGGCCCGCGCCATGTCGCGCGTGGCCTTGTCGGCCAGGGCCGACCACGCCAGCAGCACCGCGTGCGCGGCGGCGCCGGGCCGCGCGCGCACACCGCTTGCCACCTCGTAGCCGTTCAATCCAGGCAGTTCGAGGTCGATCAGCGCGACATCGCTGGGCTCCAGGCGCAGCAGCGCAAGACCGTCATCGCCGCGATGGGCGACGAGCACCTCGTGGCCGGCGCTGCGCAGCAGCCGCGCCACCGCCTGGCCGGCATCGACGTTGTCCTCGACCACCACGACGCGCAGCTGCGGCAAGGCCGGTGCCGCCGGGTCCGGCGCCGCCGCGACCGGTGAGCCCGCGCGCAAGGGCAGCCGCACCTCGAAGCACGCACCCTGGCCGTCGCCACCGCTGTGCGCGCTGACGCTGCCGCCGTGCAGGCCGACCAGGCGCTGCACCAGATGCAGCCCGAGCCCGAGCCCGCCGCGCGTGCGGTCGCCCGCCGGTTGCGCCTGCACCCGGGCCTGGAACACCTGCGACAGCAGCTCGGCCGGGATGCCGACGCCGTCGTCGGTGACGCGAAGCAACGCCATGCCATCGGCGCCGCGGCACAACTCGACCGTGATGTGGCCGCCACTGCGGCTGAACTTGGCCGCGTTGTGCAGCAAGTTGGCCACCACCTGCTCCAGCCGTGCCGCATCGCCACGCACGCGCAGCGGCTCCAGCTGCAACGACAGCTCGATGCCGCGACCTTGGCAGGCCTGCGCGACCGCCCGCGCCGCATCGCCCGCCACCACCGCCAGGTCGACGTCGCCGAGTTGCAGCTCGATCGCGCCGGCGTCGATGCGGGCGCTGTCGAGCAGGTCGTCGACCAGCCGCGCGGCCATGTCGACCTGGCGGCGCAGCACCTGACGCGCCTGCAGCTGGTCGTGCGGCGTGGCCTGCGGCGACTCCAGCAGCCCCACCGACGCGGCCATCGCGCTGAGCGGGTTGCGCAGCTCGTGCGCGAGCACGTTGACGAAGCGATCCCGCGCGTCGGCCAGCTGTTCGGCCTGCGCCCGCGCGGCTTGCGCCTGCTGCAACGCGCGCGCCTTGGCGTGCAGCGTTTCGTCCAGCCGGCGCCGCAACTCGTTGGCCTCGCTGATCGGCAGCGGCTGCTGCGCCGCCTGCTCGCGCTGCGGCTCGCTCATCGGCAGCATTCGCGATAGCGCAGCGAACGCGCGCGCGATGCGCCGCCCCAGCAGCACCGCCAGCGTCGTGGCCAGCATGGCGGCCAGCAGCACGCCAAGCCCGACGAGCAGCGCCGGGCGCAGCACCGGTGCTTCGATGTCGGTCGTGGGCACACCGGTGGACAGGGTCCAGTCCACGCTGTCGAGCCGGCTGAAGGCGGCATGGAAGGGTTGACCTTCCAGCCCGGTGGTGACCAGCGCGCCCTCGGGTTGCTTCAGCGCCTGCGCCCAGAACTGCGCGCGCGCCGGCTTGCCGACCCAGCGCTCGTGGTTCAGCGTACGCGCGATGATCTGGCCCGACGGGTCGCTGAGCGTGAGCGTGGCGTCGCGCGCGATCGGAAAGCGGCGCAGGAACTCCAGCCAATGGGCCGCCGACACGCCGACCAGCAGCACCCGTTCGACCTGGTCTTCGTGCAGCACCGGCACCGCGATGAAGGTGCTGTGCAGGCTGCCGTCGGCGCTGCCGAGCAGGCCCGAGATCTGCGCCGCACCGCTGGCCACCACGCGCTGCACCAGGTCGCCGGCCGCCGGCTCGCCGCGCTGCGCGTCGTCGGCCGCGGCGTAGGCGCTGCGTGCTCCGCTGCGCTCGACCAGCGCGACCGACGACCAGCGCGGATTGCGATCGAGCAAGCGCTGCAGCTCGCGGTCCAGTGCGGCCGCGCCGGCAGCGCGGTCGGCATGCAGCGAGCGCCGGTCGGCAAAGGCCTTCAGCGTGCGCAGGCTGCCCTGCAGGTCGGCGTCCAGCGCCAGCCGCAGCGCGCGCACCCGCTCCAGATGGCGCTGCGTGCTCAGCTGCTGCTGGGTGTCGTACCAGCCGTGCAGGGCCAGCGCGGCCAGCAGCGCCACCGGCGCGATCGCCGCCGTCACCAGCCAAGCCAACTGCCAACGGATCTTCAAGCCATCCTCCCTGTGAAGCGATGGCCATTCTGCGTTGCGCGCCAGCCAGCGGCAACGCCCCGGCGGTGTGCGGGCTCAGGGGTCTCGGCCGGGCCCGAGCATGCGCCGCGGGTCGACCCAGGCGTCGAACTGTTCGGCCGTGACCACGCCGCTTTGCAGCGCCGCCTCGCGCAGGCTCGTGCCCTGCGCATGCGCGTTCTTGGCAATGCCCGCGGCGCGGTCGTAGCCGATGTGCGGTGCCAGCGCGGTCACCAGCATCAGCGAGCCTTGCATCAACTGCTGCATGCGCGCGGCGTCGACTTCCAGCCCTTCGACGCAGTGCGCGGCGAAGCTGGTCATCGCGTCGCCCAGCAGCTGCAGGCTGTCGAGCACGTTGTAGGCGATCAGCGGCTTGTAGACGTTCAACTCGAACTGGCCCTGCGCCGCCGCCACGCCGATCGCCACGTCGTGGCCCAGCACCTGCGCGCACACCATGGTCAGCGCCTCGACCTGCGTCGGGTTGACCTTGCCCGGCATGATCGAGCTGCCGGGCTCGTTGGCCGGCAGCCGCAGTTCACCCAACCCGGCGCGCGGGCCGCTGCCCATCAGCCGGATGTCGTTGCCGATCTTGGTCAGCGCCACCGCCAGCATGCGCAGCGCGGCATGCAGGCCGACCAGCGCCTCGTGGCCGGCCATCGCCGCGAACAGGTTGTCGGCGACGGCGAACGGCGCTTGCAGCCGCTGCGCCAGGCGCGCGGCGACGCGGGCGCCGAACTCGCGGTGCGTGTTCAGCCCGGTGCCCACCGCGGTGCCGCCGATGGCCAGCGCGTGAACTGCCGGCAGCGCGGCGCGCAGCGCGGCCTCGGCCAGCGCCAGCTGGGCGTCGTAGCCGCCGAACTCCTGCCCCAGCGTCACCGGCGTGGCGTCCTGCATGTGGGTGCGGCCGATCTTCAGCGTTGCCGCGAACGCGGCCGCCTTGGCCTGCAGCGCGGCGCGCAACCGCGCCAGCGCCTGCAGCAGCAAGCGTGCCTGCAGCACCGTGGCCAGGTGCATGGCGGTGGGGAAGACGTCGTTCGACGACTGGCCGAGGTTGACGTGGTCGTTCGGGTGCACCCGCGGCGCCTCGCCGCCCGCGGGCAGCGCCGCTTGCGCCAGCGCCTGCGTGGCCAGGTGCGCGACCACCTCGTTGACGTTCATGTTGCTTTGCGTGCCCGAGCCGGTCTGCCACACCGACAGCGGGAACTGCGCGTCGAACTCGCCCGCGGCGACGCGCCCCGCGGCTGCGGCGATGGCCTGCGCGCGCGCCGCATCGAGCAAGCCGAGCTCGGCGTTGACCTCGGCCGCGGCGCGCTTGACCTCGGCCAGCGCATGCACCACGGCCAGCGGCATGCGCTGCGCACCGATGGCAAAGAAGCGCCGGCTGCGCTCGGTCTGCGCGCCCCACAGCGCATCGGCCGGCACTTCGATGGTGCCGAAGCTGTCGTGCTCGGTGCGGGTGGGCTGGTTCATCGCTGGCGCCCCATGGTCGGCGAACGGGCCGAAGGTGTCGTTCAGCCCGATCCTAGCCACATGAGGCCGTCAGGGTCACTTACGGCCGCGCCGTGCCTGGCCGCGCGGCCGTGGCCCTACTTGCGCGCCGCGATCGACTTCTCGGCCGCGTCGACCAGGCCTGCGCCGACGGTGGCCTTCCACTTGTCGTACACCGGGCGGGTGGCCTTGACGAACTCGGCGCGTTCGGCGGGGCTGAGCGCGGTCACCGTCACGCCCATGCCGGCGATCTCCTTGAGCATCGGCTTGCCCTCTTCCACCAGCCCCTTGCGCGCCAGCGCGACTTCCTGCTTTCCGGCTTCGACGGCGGCCGCGCGCACGATGTCCTGGTCGGCTTTGGTCCAGCTGTTCCAGATGTCCTTGTTGACGACGAAGATCAACGGGTCGGCGACGTAGCCCCAGGTGGTGACGAACTTCTGCCCCACCGTATGCATCTTCAGGATCGTGAACAGGAACAGCGGGTTCTCCTGACCGTCGACCGCGCCGCTGGACAGCGCCGGCTGCGCGTCGGCCCAGCTCATCTGCGTCGGGTTGGCGCCCAGCGCGGTGAAGGTGTCGGAGAAGATCGGCGAGCCGACGACGCGGATCTTCATGCCCTTCAGGTCGGCCGGTGCCTTGATCGGGTGCTTGGAGTTGGTCAGCTCGCGAAAGCCGTTCTCGCCCCAGGCCAGCGGCACCACGCCTTGCTTTTCCAGCGTGGCGAAGATCTGCTTGCCGACTTCGCCGTGCGTCAGCGCGTCGATCGCGGCGTAGTCGGGCATCAGGAACGGCATCGAGAACAGGTTCAGCTGCTTGACCTGCGGCGACCAGTTGATGGTCGAGCCGATCGCCATGTCGGCCACGCCCTGGCGCAGCGCGCTGAATTCGCGCGTCTGGTCGCCCTGGATCAGCGACACGCCGGGGTACAGCTTCATGTTGATGCGCCCGTTGGTGCGCTCGCGCACCAGGTCCGACCAGATCTTGCCGGCCATGCCCCAGGGCGTGGGCGGGCCCAGCACCAGCGACATGCGGTATTCGGCCTTGTAGTTCTGCGCCTGCGCGCTTCCAGCGAGGCTGCCCAGCGCCACGGCGGCTGCGGCGGCGGCCACGAGGGTGCGGCGAATCTTCATGCGGGTCTCCTTGGTCAAGGTCGGGTTGGGGAAAACGGGGAATCAGTAACCCAGCTGGTGCGGCAGCCACAGCGCCAGCGGCGGCCAGGCGATCACCGCCACCATCACCAGAAACATCGCCAGCAGCATCCAGCCGACCCAGCGCACGGTCGCTTCCATGCGCACGCCGGCGATGCGGCACGACACCATCAGGTTCACCGCCAGCGGCGGCGTGAATTGGCCCAGCGCCACCTTCAGCGTCAGGATCACGCCGAACCACACCGGGTCCCAGCGGTAGTGCTCGACGATCGGCCACAGCAGCGGCACGAAGATCAGGAAGATCGACACGCCGTCGAGAAACATGCCCACCGTGACCATCAACAAGATCAGCAGCGCCAGCACGCCGTACTCGCCCAGGCCCGAGTGCACGATGGCGTCGGCCACCGGGTCGATCACACCCAGCGTGGACAGCGAGAACGCGAAGATGCCGGCCAGCGCCACCACCAGCAGGATCACCGCCGACAGCTCGCCCGATTCGCGCAGGATCACGAACAGGTCGCGCAGCTTGATGGTGCGGTGCACCGCCATGCCGACGAACAGGCCGTAGAACACCGCCACCACCGCCGCTTCGGTGGGCGTGAACCAGCCGGCGCGCATGCCGCCCAGGATCAGCACCGGCGCGAACAGACCCCAGCTGGCATCGCGCAGGCTGGCCCAGAACGGCGGGCGCGGCAAGCTGGCCTCGAGCGCGCCCATGCGGTGCCTGCGCGCCAGCCACACCGCCGGCACGATCAGCGCCAGCCCGGCGAGCACGCCGGGCACCATGCCGGCGGCGAACAGCGCCGGCACCGACGCGCCGGGTACCAGCACCGAATAGATGATGAAGGCCACCGACGGCGGGATCAGGATGTCGGTGGCGGCCGCGGCGCCGACCACACTGGCCGAGTACGCCGCCGGGTAGCCGGCGCGCGACATCGCCGCGATCATCACCCCGCCCACGGCGGCAGCGTTGGCCGGCCCCGAGCCCGAGATGCCGCCGAGGAACATCGCCACCGCGATCGCCACCAGCGGCAGCATGCCGGGGCCGCGGCCGACGATGGCGACCGCGAAGTTGACCAGCCGCAGCGCCACGCCCGAGCGGTCGAAGATCGAGCCCACCAGCACGAACATCGGCACCGCCAGCAGCGGGTACTTGCCGAGACCCGCATAGAAGTTCTGCGGCACCGCCAGCAGGCCGAACCACTGCGTGTCGGCGTTGGCCAGCGCGATCGCCACCGCGCCGGCCAGGCCGAGCGCGGCGCCGATCGGCACGCCCAGCAGCATCAGCGCCAGGAAGCCGACGAACAGCAGCGTCGGGATCATGGCGCGCGGCCGCGGCGCAGGTACAACCCGAGCGCGCGGCCGGCGATCGCCACCGACATCACCGGCAGCCAGATCGTGTACCACCACATCGGCACGCCGATGCCGGGCGAGGTCTCCTCGTACTGGACCTGGTCCCACACGATGCGCGAGCTCAAGCCCGCCATCAGCGCGAACAGCACGAACACCATCAACGCACCGAAACGCGCCAGCGCGCGCTGCCGCGCCGGCGGGCCGCTGTCGGCGAAGAACTCGATGCGGATCTGCCGGTTGCGCGCCACCGAAGCCGAGCCGGCGACCAGCGCCAGCACGATCATCAGGAACACCGAGAATTCCTCGGTCCAGGCGAAGGACTGGTCGGTCAGGTAGCGCACCACGACGTTGGCGAAGGTGATCAGCGCCAACAGCGCCATCACGATCACCGTGAGCCAATCCTCGATCGCCAGCGGCACGCGAGTCGGCTCGTCGGGTTCGTCGGGGTCGGGCGGCAGTTCGGAAGCAGTGCTCATGCGCTGGCCTGCGGGTTCAATCGAGCAGCCGCCGCGCGGCCGCGGCGACGGCGTCGGCACCGATGCGCGACTGCGCCTCGAGCACCGCCGCATAACCCACCGGGATGCGCGGCGCACCCAGACGGCGCACGCGGCAGCCGGTGGCCTCGGCCGCGCTGGCGGCGATCTCGGCGCCGAAGCCGGCCACCTGCACCGCCTCGTGCACCACCAGCAGCCGGCCGGTCTTCGCACATGAAGCCAACACCGCGTCGCGGTCCCACGGCCACAGACTTCGCAGGTCGATCAGCTCGGCCTCGATGCCCTGCAGCGCGAGCTGCTCGCAGGCCTGGGCGCAGACCTGCACCTGCCGGCTCCAGCTAACCAGCGTCAGGTGGCGGCCCGCGCGCAGCGTCGCGGCGCGGCCGATCTCGACGCGCAGCGACGCATCGACCGCGCCGCGCTCGCCCCACAGCGTCTTGTGTTCGAGGTAGACCACCGGGTCGCCGCAGTCCAGCGCGGCGCGCAGCAACGCATGGTTGTCCTGCGGTGTGGCCGGGCACAGCACCACCAGCCCCGGCAGGTGGGCGAACCAGGCCTCGAGCGACTGCGAATGCTGCGCCGCCGATGCGTCCCAGATGCCGATCGGCATGCGCACCACCAGCGGCACGCGGCCCTGGCCGCCGAACATGAAGCGATTCTTCGCCGCCTGGTTGACCAGCTCGTCCATCGCGCACAGCGCGAAGTCGACCACGCGCATCTCGACCACCGGGCGCAGCCCGGCCAGCGCCATGCCGACCCCGGCGCCGAGGATCGCGGCTTCGCTGATCGGCGTGTCGACCACACGCTCGCTGCCGAAGCGCTGCTGCAGCCCCTTGTACTGGCCGAAGATGCCGCCGCGGCCGACGTCCTCGCCCAGCACCACCACGCGCTCGTCGGCAGCCATCGCATCGGCCAGCGCGTGCGTGCCGGCCTCGGCATAACTCATCGACGGGCTCAGGACCATGTCAAGACCATATGCCGGCCCCGGTGTCCTGTACGTCGCTGTAGGCGGCAGCCGCATCGGGCCAGGGCGCGGCCTCGGCAGCGGCGAGCGCGGCCTGAACTTCGGCCTGCGCCTGTTGTTCGATCGCCTCCAGCTCGGCAGCGTCGGCGCCCGGCAGTGCCAGCAGCGCGGCGCGCGCACGGGCGATCGGGTCGGTGTGCAGCGCCGCGGCCAGTTCGGCCGGTTCTCGGTATGCCGCCGCGTCCACCGACACATGGCCCTTGATGCGGTAGGTCAGCGCATGCAGCAGCCGCGGCCCGCCGCCGCCGCGCACTTCGGCCACCAGCCGCGCGGCGGCCTCGGACACCGCGAACACGTCGTTGCCGTCGAGCTGCAGCGCGGCGATGTCCAGGGCTTGCGCTCGCGCCGCGGCACCGGCACCGGCGGTCATCGCGCCGCTGGCGGTGGTGGCACTCCAGCGGTTGTCCTCGCACACCAGCAGCAGCGGCAACTCGTGGATGCGCGCCCAGTTCAGCGCTTCCAGAAAAGGCCCGCGGTTGATCGCGCCATCGCCGAAGAAGCACGCGGTGATGGCGTCGCGCCGCTGCAGCTTTTGCGCGTGGGCGGCGCCGACGGCGATGTTCAGCCCGGCCGCGACCACGCCGTTGGCGCCGAGCATGCCGACCGAAAAATCGGCGATGTGCATCGAGCCGCCCTTGCCGCCGTTGCTGCCCGTGGCCTTGCCGAACAGCTCGGCCATCATGCGGCCCATGTCCGCGCCCTTGGCCAATGTGTGGCCGTGGCCGCGGTGGGTGGAGGTGAGGTAGTCGTCGCGCCGCAGCTGCGCGCACACGCCGGCGGCGACGGCCTCTTGCCCGGTGGACAGGTGCAGCGGCCCGCGCACCTTGGCGCTGCTGCCAAGCGCGCTGCCGAAGGCGCTGACGCCGCCTTGACTCGCCGCCTCCGCCGCGTTCTCGAATGCGCGGATGCGCAGCATGCTGCGGTATAGCGTCGCGCCGTGCCGCGCTGCGTGGCTCAATCCGGTTCCCGAGCTGTGGCTGATTTGGCGCGGGATTCTATAGAGCGCCCGCCGCCGGCCACGCCGGCGCGCGCTGCGCCGGCCCACGCGGAATCACGCAGCGACGGCCTGGCGCTCGAGCTCGACCTTCAGCCCATCGGGCAGCTTCAACTGGCGCGCCAGCTCGTCGAGGTAGGCACGCTCCATGAAGCTGGTTTCGTCGGCCACCAGCAGGCTGGCCAGGTACATCTCGGAGGCCATCTCGGGCGAGGTGGCGGCGCGCGCGACGTCAGCCGGGTCCAGCGGGCTGCGCAGCTCTTCTTCCAGCCAGCGCCGGGTCTCGGCGTCGGCCTGCAGGCGGTTCAGCTCGGCCTCGACCAGGCCGCGCTCACGATCGTCGAGGTGCCCGTCGGCCTTGGCCGCGGCAATCATCGACTTGAGCATCGCGCGGCTGTGCAGCTCGACTTCGGGTGCGGGCAACAGGTTCACGGTTTGTAGCGGCGGCGCCGATTGCGATCCTGGTTGCGTCGGCTGGCTCGGCTGGCCCTGCTGACCTTGCCACTGGCCGTAAGCCTTGTAGGCCAGCGCACCGAGTGCAGCGATGCTGCCCATCTTCAGCGCCTTGCCGCCGAGCTTGCGCCCGCCCTTGCTGCCCAGCAGCAGGCCCAGCGCACCGCCAGCCAGCGCGCCGGCGCCGATCTGGTCCCACTGCGCCGCGCCGCTGCGCTGCGGCGCGGCACCCTGCGGCTGGGATTGGGACTGGGACGGGGGTTGGGGTTTGCCTTGCAGCGCCGCCATGCCCGAGTTGAGCAGTTGTTCGAGCATGCCTTGTGCGTTCATCGTGGTTTCCTTGGTCGGTGGATGGATTGGTCGATGGCGAAGTGCCCCGCGCATGGACCCGCGGCGACGCCGCAGGTTCCAGGCCCCGGCGCGAAGGCTACAGTGAACGGCCCCACCGCCGCCCCACCGCCGCTGCAAACCATGTCCGCCTTCCCGCAACGCATCGTCTGCCTGACCGAAGAACCCACCGAGGTGCTGTACGCGCTGGGCGAGCAGGCACGCATCGTCGGCATTTCGGGCTTCACCGTGCGCCCGCCGCAGGCGCGGCACGACAAGCCGCGCGTGTCGGCCTTCACCAGCGCCAAGATCGATCGCATCCTGGCGCTGCAGCCCGATCTGGCGATCGGCTTTTCCGACATGCAGGCCGACATCGCGCAGGCGCTGGTCAAGGCCGGCGTCGAGGTCTGGATCAGCAACCACCGCTCGGTCGAGGGCATCCTGGGCTACGTGCAGCGCCTGGGTGCGCTGGTCGGCGCGCCTGTCCAGGCCGAGGCCTACGCGGCGCGGCTGCGCGCCCAGCTGCAGGCGGTGCGCGAGGCCGCGGCGCGGCTGCCCAGGCGGCCGCGCGTGTACTTCGAGGAGTGGGACCAGCCGCAGATCAGCGCGATCCGCTGGGTCAGCGAGCTGCTGGCCATCGCCGGCGGCGACGACATCTTCCCCGAGCGCGCCGCGGCCAGCCTGGCGCGCGAGCGCATCGTCGCCGACCCGCTGGAGGTGGTGCGCGCCGCGCCCGACATCGTCATCGGCTCGTGGTGCGGCAAGAAGTTCCGCCCCGGGCAGGTGGCGGCGCGGCCGGGCTGGAGCGCGGTGCCCGCAGTGCGCACCGGCGAACTGCACGAGATCAAGTCGCCGCTGATCCTGCAGCCCGGCCCGGCCGCGCTGACCGACGGGCTGGATGCGCTGCACGCGATCGTCGCGCGCTGGGCAGCGGCGCGAAGCTAGACCAGCAGCGCGACGATGAACACGCCGACCATGGTGAAGGCGATCACCACCTTCGACGCCATGCCGGCCATGATGCCCAGCCAGGTGGCCACGCCGACGTGCAGCGCGCGCGCGTGGTCGCGCCGCGCCAGCCATTCGCCGATGGCCGCGCCCACCAGCGGCATGAACAGCACGCCGAGCAGTCCCGTCAACAGGCCGGCCACCGTGCCCAGCGCGGCGCCAACCAGCGCCTGGCGGCTGGCGCCGGCCTTCTTCGCGCCGAGCAACGCGGCCGCGTAGTCCAGCACCCAGGCGAGCACCGCCAGCACGACCACCACCGCCAGCACGCCCCAGCCGACGCGGGCGAAATCGTCGACCCACGCCCCCAGCACGATCCCGGCCAGCACGAACAAGGTGCCGGGCAGCGCCGGCAGCACGGTGCCGGCCACGCCAACCACGATCAGCAGCACGCTGAGCGTCCAAAGCAGCAGGTTCAGGGTCATGCGGGTTCCTTGCCCTCGCGGCCGGTGCGGCGCGCGCGGCGACAATCATCGTGCAATGCAATGGACCGCCCTGCGCGCCGCGATCGTCTCGAGCAAGCCTGCGGCCCTCGCGCTGCGCACGCTGCGCGGGTTTCGCGCGCACCAGGGCATGCTGCTGGCCGGCGCGGTGGCCTACTACGCGCTGCTGTCGATCGTGCCGCTGCTGATCCTGAGCGTGATCGCGCTGTCGCACTTCGTGCCGCAAGACGAGTTGCTCGCCACCCTCGGGCGCTACCTGGAATGGCTGATGCCGGGGCAGTCGGGCGCGATCGTCGGCGAGCTGCGCAGCTTCATGGCGCACCGCGAGGTGATCGGCTGGTTCTTGCTCGGCAGCATGCTGTTCTTCAGCTCGCTGGCCTTCAGCGTGCTCGAAAACGCGATGGCGGTGATCTTCCACCACCGCGTGGCAAGGCACCGCCGCCACTTCCTGGTCTCGGCACTGCTGCCGTATGCGTGCATCCTGTGCCTGGGCATCGGCTTGCTGCTGGTGACGCTGGTGGCCGGCAGCCTGCAGGCGATGGGCGAACGCGAGGTCGACTTCCTCGGCCGCAGCTGGTCGCTCGATGGCCCGTCGGGCGTGCTGCTGTACCTGATCGGCCTGGGCGGCGAGGTGCTGCTGATCGCGTCGATCTACATCGTGATGCCGGTGGGCCGGCTGTCGTGGCGCCATGTGCTGATCGGCGCGGCGACGGCAGGCGCGCTGTGGGAGCTGTCGCGCCATGCGCTGCTGTGGTACTTCGATACCTTGTCGCAGATCAGCACGGTGTACGGCTCGCTGACCACCGCGATCGCGGTGCTGCTGAGCCTGGAGGTGGCGGCCGCGCTGCTGTTGCTGGGTGCGCAGCTGATCGCCGAATACGAACGCCTCGGCCGCGGCGCACCAGTGGCCGCGCCGGCGCAACCGCAGACCGGTGGCGGCGGCTGAACGGCGCGCTCAGCGCGGCGCGAACAGCCCCGACTGCTTCGCCGCTTCCACCAGCTGCGAGGCCAGCAGTGCGAGCTGGCGGTTGACGTCGGACGACGGCGCCGCGCTGGCGCGCGCGCTCCACATCAACTTGCCGCTGGCCACGTCGGTCAGGCCCGCGCTGGCGCCAAAGCCGGTCTCGGCCGGACCGCCGCCGCCGACCGGCGCCGACATGCCGATGCCCACGCCGCCGCCGCTGCGGTAGCCGCCGCCGAAGCCGCCGATGCCGATGCCGATGGTCGGCGCCGGGGCGACCGAAGTCGTCTCGGCGATGATCGTGGTGCGCAGCAGCGCAGCCGCACCGGCCGCCCGCGCCGCGCCCAGCAGTGCCGCGTCGTCGGCCGCAGCGCCGTCGGCGTCAGGCGTCGGCAGCGGCTGGACCCCGGCCGCCAGCAACTGCTCGCTGATGCGATCCACACAAAGCCGGCGCAGCGTCAGATCGGGCGTGTGACAGGCCACCAGCACCTTGGTGCCTTGCGCCAGCTGGCCGGCGAACTGCGGATCGCTCCACTGCGCCACCAGCTGGCTCGACGCGCAGCCGGCCAGCCACAGCACGGTGGCGCAGGCCAGCGCGGCGCTTGCGCCGAGGCGACGATCGTCGTGGCAATTGCGGCGTGGCCGCAGGGGGTTGGGTGTGCTCATGACGCGATCTTGTCATGCGCGGCGGCAAACCGCCCGAGCGTGATCAGCGCACCAGCAGCACCCGCATGCCCAGCGCCTTGCCGGCCGCGCGGTCGAGCACCTGCACCGTGGTCTGCCGGAGCTTGAAACCCTCGGGCAGCGGCACGCTGCCGCGCAGCACCTCATGCCGGCCCAGCGACAGCGCGATCGGCTGCAGCGCCACCGAGCTCGCCGCGCCGCGCGCGGACTGGCCGGCCACGGTGAACTGCAGCACCCCCGACAGCGTCTTGTCCCTGGCGCCGTCGCGCATCAGCACCACCTGGTAGTCGAGCGCGCCGTCGCGCGCGTTGAACTGCGCGGCGCGAACCTCGACCGCGCCGCCACGCGGGTCGGGCGGCAGCGCGTCGAGCACCGCTGCCAGATCCGCGCGCAACTCGTCGGTGCGGGCACGGCTGCGCACCAGCGCGTCGGTCAGCGCGGCGTTGTCGCTGGCGAGCTGCTGCGCGCGCTGCTGCTGGCTGGCTTGCTCGGCCTGCAGCCGCGAGCGCTGCTCGTCGGCAGTGGCAAAAGCCTGTCGCAACGCCACCGATTCCGCGCTCGACAGCCGCGGCGGCAGCACGCGCTGCTGCACGAAGACGACACCGGCCGCACCGGCCAGGGCACCGCCCAGCAGCAGCCATAACCAGCGCGGCACACGCCGGCGCGAGCGCGCGGTGCCATGCGGATCGAACAAGACGGGGCGGGAACGCGAGAACACGGCAGTCGAAAACTCTGGATTGAGGCAACAGGGGCGAAAGCTACTACGGACAAGCGTAGGAGCTGCAACACGATGTGTCGGCCGGTGCAGCGCTCGATGGCAGCGCCTTACGCTTCGTAGCACTACGCAAACCCTTGCCGCGGCGTGACCGCTTAGATTGCAGCGCATGCCGTGCCAACGATAGGAGTGACGATGCCCCGCCCGCTTGATCCAACCCCGCGCTCGTGCCCGCCGGGGCCGGCCGCGCCGGCTGTCACCGAGCGTGGCGCGGCTTCGACCTGCGGGCTGGTGGCGCGCGTGTTCAGCGCCGCAAGCCACCCGCTGCGCGTGCGACTGCTGAACTGCCTGATGCAGCCGCTGGGCACGCTGGGGATCGCCGGCGTGGCGGCCGGCGCCTTCGCGGTGTTCGTGGCCCGCGACAGCGCCGGCACCCGCATCGACGTCGAGGCCATCACCCAGGTGGCCCAGGTCACGCGCCGCCAGGTGCACGAGCTCGCGTCCTTCGTCGAGCAGGTCGACCCGCAGGCCCTGCTGCAGTTCGCGAGCCTGGCATCAGTCGGCTCGCTGGCCCTGGCCAGCGGCTTCAGCGCCGCCGCGCTGGCCTTGCTCTACCGCCGGCTGCAGCCGGTGAGCGCGCCGCACGGCACCGCCGCAGCCCGCCTGCACCGCGCGCGCTGACCGCGGCGCGAACAAGGCCGGCCGTCAAGGCGCCACCAGGCCGATACGCAACTGCACGTCCGCACTGCCGGCCACCTCGGGCTCGGCCAGGCGTGAGCCGGCCACACCGCGCGACATCAGGTGCTGGCGCACGCTGGCGGCGCGCCGCTGCGCCAGCGCGGCCGCACCAGCGCCGTCGCCCGGCGCGGCGATCAGCTCGACGCGCAGCGCGGCCTTGCGCTGCAGGCTTTGCGCGAGCTTGTCCAGTACCGCCGCCAGCGGCGGCTTGATCTGGCTGCGCCCACGATCGAAGCTGAACTCGCGCGGCACCTCGATGCCAAAGGCGCGCGTGCTGAGCTGCTCGATGCGCACCGGCGTGCCGGCAAACCATGACTGCAACCACTGGCGCTCGACCGCCAGCGCCGCCGGACGCGCCGGTGGCGGCGGCTTGGCCGTGGCCGCGCCGCCCGACGCCGCCGAGGGCGCCGTCGCGATGCCGGCACAGCCCTGCAAGGCCAGCACCGCCGCCGTCACCGCCACCACCGCCGTCAGCGCTGCACACCGCCCGCCGCCGCGCGCCGCGGCGAGCAAACCGCGCATCGACGGGCGAGGTCCAGCACCGCACATCAGCGCATGCTAGTGCACTGTGACGAATCGCAGCCGCCGGCCCCAGCGGCAGCGGCAGCAGCGGCAAAAGCGTGTTGCACCGCACCGATAATCGCGGCATGACGGCTTTTTATTGGGTGATGAGCGTGCTCATCGTCGGCACCTTCGTGCCGTCGGTGCTGTACCTGGTGCTCTATGCCACCACCGGCGAAGACGGCTGCCTGCGCCGCGCGCGCAGCCTGTGGAACTTCACGCGGGTGTTCACGCTGCTGGCCGGCAACATCCTGATCTGGGGTCACGTGATCGTCGGCCTGTGGCGCATCTGGTTTTCCTGAACGCGGCGCGGCCATGACCGAAGACGATCACGCGATGCCTGCTGCCCGCGGCCACGGCGTGGGCATCGCACGGGTCGGCGCCTTCGACGCCGCGGCGTTCGAGCGCGCGGTGGCCGATCTGCTGCGCGCCTGCGGCCTGCCCACCGACGGCGTGCACACCGGGCACACGCCGCGGCGCGTGCGCGAGCTGTGGCAACAGCGGCTGCTTGGCGGCTACGCGCTGGACCCGGCACAGGTGCTGGGCAGCGGTTTCGACGACCCGCGCCAGGACATGGTGGTGGTGCGCGGCATCGCGATCCACGGCGTGTGCCCGCACCACCTGGTGCCGTTTCGCGGCATCGCCCACGTCGGCTACGTGCCGGGCGGGCGGCTGCACGGCTTCGGGCGCATCGCGCGGCTGGTCGACGCCATCGGCCACCGCCTGACCTACCAGGAATGGATGACGCGCGACATCGCCGAAGCGATGGTGCAGCACGGCCAGGCGCGCGGCGCGGCCTGCGTGATCGAGGCCGAGCAGTTGTGCCTGCTGCTCGGCGAGGACCGGCGCGGCGACGAGCGCGTGTGCACCCAGGCCTTTGCCGGCGTGCTGGCCGACGACGAGCGGCTGCGTGCCGAGTTCATGCGCGCGATTGCCAGCCGGACGCCCTGAGCGGCACCCGCTCCCACCTTTTCAGCCAGCGGAGACTTGCGATGAGCATCCGGATCCAGCGAGACCTGACGGCCAAGATGCGGCACCGCGTGCGCATCGGCGAGCACGGCCTGGACGTCGACGAGCCGCCGGCCAACGGCGGCGAGGATCTGGGCCCGACACCGCACGACCTGTACGACAGCGCGCTCGGTGCCTGCAAGGCGCTGACGTTGCTGTGGTACGCGCGGCGCAAGCAGATCCCGCTGCACGACATCGGCGTCACGGTCGAGCGCGACGACAGCCAGGAGCGCCAGGGCGTGTACCGGCTGCAGGTCACGCTCGAGCTGGGCGGGGCGCTGGACGATGCGCAGCGTCAGGAGCTGCTGCGGGTGGCCGACAAGTGCCCGGTGCACAAGCTGATGACGCAGGTGCGCACCGAGGTCACGACGCAGCTGGCGCCGACGCCGGGCTGAGCGGCGCGCGGGGACGTCTACGGCGCGTGCAGCGTGTCGCGGCACACGCGGCCGGCCTGCACGATCAAGCGGATGCCGCGCTCGGGCTCGGCCAGCATCGACAGCTCGCGCGTCGGATCGCCGTCGACGATCAGCAGATCGGCAAGAGCGCCGGGCACCAGTTGCCCGAGCCGGCCCGCCTGGCGCATCAAGCGCGCGGCCTCGATCGTGGCGCCTTGCAGCACCTCCACCGGCGTCTGTGCCGCCGAGCGGATCGCGAACTCGCCCGACTGGCGGTCATGCATGTGGCCGAGCAGATCGGTGCCGAAGACGATCGGCACGCCCTCGGCCTTGGCGATCGCCAGCGACTCGATGCCGCGCGAGCGCACCTTGGCCAGCTTGTCCAGCATCGCCGCCGACCAGCCCAGGCGCTGCCCTTCGTCGGCCAGCGCGGCGTAGGTCGACAGCGTGGGTACCAGGTAGGCGCCGTGCGTCTTCATCAGCCGCGCGGTGGCCTCGTCGATCAGGTTGCCGTGCTCGATGCTGCGCACCCCGGCCATCACCGCGCGGCTGACCGCGCGCGGCGAATAGGCATGCGCCAGCGCGTACAGGTTGGCGGCCTCGGCCTCCTCGCATGCGGCGCGCAGCTCGTCCAGCGAGAACTGCGTGCCTTCGAGCGGGTCGCTGGGGCTGGCGATGCCGCCGCCGGCCATGATCTTGATGTGGTCCGCGCCCTGGCGCACCTGCTCGCGCACCGCGCGCCGCACCTCGCCGACGCCGTCGGCGATGGCGCCGATCAACCCCAGCCCGGCGCAGCTGCAGAAGAACTCGCGCTGGCGCGCGCCGCGCGGGCGCATGTCGGCATGGCCGCCGGTCTGGCTGACCGGCGAGGCGGCGACGAACAGCCGCGGGCCTTCGAACAGGCCGTCGGCCACCGCCTGGCGCAGGCCGTGGTCGGCGCCCCCCACATCGCGCACCGTGGTGAAGCCACGCTGCAGCATGTCGCGCAGGATCAAGCTGCTTTGCGCGGCGACCAGCGAGGCCGGCTGCAACGCCAACGCCGACAGATCGTGCGACGACGCGACGACGTGCACGTGGGCATCGATCAACCCGGGCAGCACCACGCGATCGGCGGCGTCGATCGTCAGCGCCGCGTCGCCCACCGTGATCGGCTCGTCGCTGACCGCGGCAATCGTCTCGCCCTCGATCACGATCTTGCAGTGCGGCCGCAGCACGCCCGCGGCGCTGTCGAACAGCGTGGCGCGGTCGATCAGCACGCGGCGCGTCATGGCGTGCTCAGCGGGCGCACACGCGCAGGCGCGCCGCGTCGTACTCGCGCTTCAGCCGCGCCACCAGCTCGGCCGCCGGCACCACCGCCTTGACCGCGCCGATGCCCTGGCCGCAGCCCCAGATGTCCTTCCACGCCTTCTTGGCGCCGTAGTCGCTGCCGAAGCTCATCTTGCTCGGGTCGCTGTGCTCCAGGTTGGCGGGGTCCAGCCCGGCATTGCGGATCGACGGCGCCAGGTAGTTGCCGTGCACGCCGGTGAACAGGTTCGAGTACACGATGTCGTCGCTGCTGGACGCGACGATGCACTGCTTGTAGGCGTCGGACGCACGCGCCTCGTCGGTGGCGACGAAGGCCGAGCCGATGTAGGCGAAGTCGGCGCCGCAGGCCAGCGCGGCGAGCACGCCGGCGCCAGTGCCGATGGCGCCCGACAGCGCGATCGGGCCGTCGAACCACTCGCGGATCTCGGCCACCAGCGCGAACGGGCTCTTGGTGCCGGCGTGGCCGCCGGCGCCGGCGGCCACCGGAATCAAGCCGTCCGCGCCCTTGTCGATCGCCTTGTGCGCATGGGTGTTGTTGATGACGTCGTGCAGCAGCACGCCGCCCCAGCCGTGCACCGCGTCGTTGACCTCGGTGCGCGCGCCCAGCGAGCTGATGACGATCGGCACCTTGTACTTCTCGCACATCGCCAAGTCGTGGTCGAGCCGGTCGTTGCTCTTGTGCACGATCTGGTTGATGGCGAAGGGCGCGGCCGGCGCGTCGGGGTGGGCGCGGTCCCAGGCGGCCAGCGCCTCGGTGATCTCGGCCAGCCATTCGTCGAGCTGCGCGGCCGGGCGCGCGTTCAGTGCCGGCATCGCGCCGATCACGCCGGCCGTGCACTGCGCGATCACGAGCTTGGGGTTGCTGATGATGAACAGCGGCGCACCGATGATCGGCAGCGGTGCACGGGCAAGGATCGGGGGCAAGGCCAAGGCGGTCTCCGGCAGTAGGTGGCTGAGGCTGCAGTGTGTGCGGCCTGCAGCTGCGGCGCTTGTCGCCGCAGCGGCGAGCGTGCGGCTACAGCGCGTCCAGCGGCATCTCGGCCAGCGCCGCCGCGCCGTGCACGACGCTGTGGCCGAGGCCCGGCACGCGGCTGAGGATGTGGTCGGCGTAGAAATGCGCGGTGGCGATCTTGGCGCGCATGAAGGGCGCGTCGTCGCCGTCGGCCAGCCGGCGTTCGGCCGCCAGCAGCGCGCGCGCCAGCTGCCAGCCGGCCACCAGGTTGCCCGCGAGCATCAGGTAGGGCACGCTGCCGGCGAAGACCTCGTTGGGCTGCGCCTGCGTGCGCCCGGCGATGAAGTCGACCACCTCGACGAAGGCCTGCCGCGCCGCCGCCAGGCGGTGCAGCATCGCCGCTGCCGCGGCGCTGCCGCTGCCGCGCAGCTCGGCCTCGGTGGCCTCGACGTGCGCGGCGATGGTCTTGGCGGTGGCGCCGCCGTCGCGCGTGGTCTTGCGCCCGACCAGATCGTTGGCCTGGATCGCGGTGGTGCCTTCGTAGATCGGCAGGATGCGCGCGTCGCGGTAGTACTGCGCCGCGCCGGTCTCCTCGATGAAACCCATGCCGCCGTGCACCTGCACGCCCAGGCTGGTGACTTCGAGGCTCATCTCGGTGCTGTAGCCCTTGATCAGCGGCACGAGGAACTCATAGAAGCCGCGGCTGAGCAAGCGCGTGTCGGCATCGGGGTGGGCGTGCGCCGCGTCGTAGGCGGCCGCCGCCATCAGCGCCATCGCGCGGCAGCCTTCGGTCAGCGCGCGCATCGTCATCAGCATGCGCTGCACGTCGGGGTGGTGAATGATCGGCGCCGCCCCCGGCGTCGAGCCGTCCACCGGGCGGCTTTGCACGCGCTCGCGCGCGAAGGCGCTGGCCTTCTGGTACGCGCGCTCGGCGATCGCGATGCCCTGCACGCCCACCGCGTAGCGTGCGGCGTTCATCATCACGAACATGTAGGACAGGCCCTTGTTCTCGTCGCCGACGAGAAAACCCGTTGCCCCCCCGTGGTCGCCGAATTGCAGCACCGCGGTCGGGCTGGCCTTGATGCCCAGCTTGTGCTCGATGCTGACGCAGTGCACATCGTTGCGCGCACCCAGGCCGCCGTCGGCGTTGACCAGGAACTTCGGCACCACGAACAGGCTGATGCCCTTGACACCCTCCGGCGCGCCGGCCACGCGCGCCAGCACCAGGTGCACGATGTTCTCGGCCATGTCGTGCTCGCCGTAGGTGATGAAGATCTTGGTGCCGAAGATCTTGTAGCTGCCATCGGGCTGCGGCTCGGCGCGGGTGCGCACCGCCGCCAGGTCGGAGCCGGCCTGCGGCTCGGTCAGGTTCATCGTGCCGGTCCACTGCCCCGACACCAGCTTGGGGATGTAGGCCTGCTGCAGCTCGGCCGAGCCGGCGGTGAGCAGCGCCTCGATCGCGCCGTCGGTCAGCAGCGGGCACAGCGCGAAGCTCATGTTGGCGCTGTTGATCATCTCGATGCAGGCCGCGCCGATGGTCTTGGGCAGGCCCTGTCCGCCGAAGCCGGACGGGTGCTGCAGGCCCTGCCAGCCACCGGCGCCGAACTCGGCGAAGGCCTGCTTGAAGCCCGGCGTGGTGGTGACGGTGCCGTCCTTCCACGACGACGGGTTCTGGTCGCCGTCCCAGTTCAACGGCGCGAGCACGCCTTCGCTGAACTTGGCCGCTTCTTCCAGCACCGCGGCGGCGGTGTCGTAGCCGGCGTCCTCGAAACCCGGCAGCGAGGCCACGGTGGCGATATCGGCCAGTTCCTTGATGACGAAGAGCATGTCCTTGACGGGGGCGCGGTAGCTCATGAGCGGCTCCAAAAGACAAAACGGGCTCCGCGAGGGAGCCCTTGGCATGCGGGAAACGCGAGCTTACAGGCTCTTCACCAGCTCGGGCACCGCGGTGAACAGATCGGCTTCGAGGCCGTAGTCGGCCACCGAGAAGATCGGCGCCTCGGGGTCCTTGTTGATGGCCACGATGACCTTGCTGTCCTTCATGCCGGCCAGGTGCTGGATCGCGCCGCTGATGCCGCAGGCGATGTACAGCTGCGGCGCGACGATCTTGCCGGTCTGGCCGACCTGCCAGTCGTTGGGCGCGTAGCCGGCGTCGACCGCGGCGCGGCTGGCGCCGAGCGCGGCACCCAGCTTGTCGGCCAGCGGTGTGAGCACCTCGTTGAACTTCTCGCTGCTGCCCATCGCGCGCCCGCCGCTGACGATGATCTTGGCGGCGGTGAGCTCGGGTCGGTCGTTCTTGGCGATCTCGCTGCCGACGAAGCTGGACAAGCCGCTGTCGGCCACCGCGGCCAGGCTTTCCACCGCGGCGCTGCCGCCGCTGGCCGCCGCCGCATCGAAGCCGGTGGTGCGCACGGTCAGCACCTTCACCGCATCGGCGCTTTGCACCGTGGCAATGGCGTTGCCGGCGTAGATCGGGCGCTCGAAGGTGTCGGCGCTGACGACCTTGGTGGCGTCGGAGATCTGGCCGACGTCGAGCTTGGCCGCCACGCGCGGCGCCACGTTCTTGCCGTGGGCGGTAGCTGGGAACAGCAGGTGGCTGTAGTTGGCGGCGACCGCCAGCACCTGGGCGGCGACGTTCTCGGCCAGTTGCTCGGCCAACTGCGCGGCATCGGCGTGCAGCACCTTGGCCACGCCCTGGATCTGCGCGGCGGCTTGAGCCGCGCCGGCCGCGTTGTGGCCGGCCACCAGCACATGCACCTCGCCGCCGCAGGCCAGCGCCGCGGTGACGGTGTTGAGGGTGGCGCCCTTGAGGCTGCCGTGGTCGTGTTCGGCAATGACGAGTGCGCTCATGTTCAGATCACCTTCGCAACGTTCTTCAGCTTGTCGACCAGCGTGGCGACATCGGGCACCTTGATGCCGGCGCCGCGCTTGGGCGGCTCGGCGACCTTCAAGGTCTTGATCTTCGAGCTGACATCCACGCCCAGATCAGCGGGCTTGACCACGTCGAGCGGCTTCTTCTTGGCCTTCATGATGTTGGGCAGCGTGACGTAGCGCGGCTCGTTCAGGCGCAGATCGGTGGTGATGATGGCCGGCAATTGCAGCTTGACCGTCTCCAGCCCGCCGTCGATCTCGCGCGTGACCTGGGCCACGCCGTCGGCGATCTCGACCTTGCTGGCGAAAGTGCCCTGCGGGCGATCGAGCAGCGCGGCCAGCATCTGGCCGGTCTGGTTGCAGTCGTCGTCGATCGCTTGCTTGCCCAGGATCACCAGGCCGGGCTGCTCCTTGTCGACCAGCGCCTTCAGCAGCTTGGCCACCGCCAGCGGCTGCAGCTCGTCGGCGCATTCGACCAGGATCGCACGGTCGGCGCCGATCGCCATCGCGGTGCGCAACGTCTCCTGGCACTGGGTGACGCCGCAGGACACGGCGATGACGTCGGTGGCCGCGCCCTTTTCCTTCAAGCGCACCGCCTCCTCGACGGCGATCTCGTCGAAGGGGTTCATGCTCATCTTGACGTTGGCGATGTCCACGCCGGTGCCGTCGCTCTTGACCCGCACCTTGACGTTGTAGTCGACCACCCGCTTGACGGGGACCAGTACCTTCATAGTCGGTTGCTCCTGTGCGTTGTGTGCCTAGCGCAACGATTCTAGGCGCCGGGCTCGCCGCTGCCAGCCGCCGTGGTTGCATGACTGGCCGATTCGGCAGCAGCAACGCCCCGCGGCACGTTCACCGGCAGCAGCAGCAGCAGGCCGGCGACGAAGAACAACCCGGTCGACAGGATCGCGGCGCGGTGGTTTCCGGCCGTCAGCAGCGTCACCAGCCCGTAGGTCATCGGCCCGATGATCGCCGCCAGCCGCACCGCGAAGGTCCACAGACCGAAGAACTCGGCCAGCCGCTGCGCGGGCGCGAACGCGCCGGCCAGCGCGCGCCCGGCCGACTGGCTCGACCCCATGCACAGCCCGGCGACGAGCGCGGCCACCCAGAACAGCGCCGCACCGGTGGCGGCCGCGGCCAGCAGCGTCATGACGATCCAGCCGAGCAGCGTCAGCGCCAGCGCCCTGCGGTGGCCGAGGCGGTCCTGCCAGTAGCCGAAGCCAAACGCGCCCAGCGCCGAGGCGATGTTCACCAAGAAGATCAGCAGCATGGTCTGCGTCTGCTCGAAGCCCAGCACCTGCTCGGCATAGACCGCGGCCAGCGCGATCACCACCGCGATGCCCGCCTGGTAGGCCACCGCGCACAGCAGCAGCCAGAAGAAGTCGCGGTAGTGCTGCGCCTGGCGCCAGGTCTGGCCCAACCGGGCCAGCGAAGCGCGCAGGCCGCTGTCATGCTGTGCCGCGGCCTGAGGGCTCGCGCGTTCCTTCAACAAGGCAAAGGTCACCAGCGATGCCGCACCATAGACCGCCGCGGTGATCAGCATCGTCAGCGGCACGAATTGCTGCGCCGTCTTGCCTTGCGCCTGCGCCCACAGCACATAGCCCAGCGACAGGCCCAGGGTCAGCATGCCGCCGAAGTAGCCGAAGCTCCAGCCCCAGCCGGAGACGCGGCCCAAGGCGTCGCGCCGCGCCAGTTCGGGCAGGAAGGCGGCGGTCAGCGACTCGCCATAGCTGTAGAAGATGTTGGACACGACGATCGCGGCCACCGCCAGCCACACATCGCCGGGGCCCACCAACGCCAGCAGTGCGGTAGCCAGCACGCACCCCAGCGTGCTGAGTGCCAGCATGCGCTTCTTGGCCGCACGCAGGTCGGCCAGCGCGCCCAGCGAGGGCATCGTGAACATCACCACCGCGCTGGACAGGGCCAGCGCGCTTGTCCAGGCCAAGGTGGCCCAAGAGGCGTTTGCGGCGATGACGCCGACGAAGTAGGCGTTGAACACCGCGGTCAGTACCACCGTGGTGTAGCCGGAGTTGGCGAAGTCGTACATCGCCCAGCCGAACACCTCGCGCTTGCGCACGCCAGCGTTCAGCGCGGCGGAATCGAATAGCGGCATGACGAAGGACACCGTGCAGTGGTGCCCAGGACGGGAATCGAACCCGTATGCCCCGTGAAGGGCCGCGGATTTTAAGTCCGCTGCGTCTACCGATTTCGCCACCCGGGCTGCGCGCGGATTATCAGCGTGCAGCCCAGCGCGCGGCTCGATGATCAGGAGGCTGGAGGCGCGAGCCGGAGTCGAACCGGCCTCAACGGATTTGCAATCCGGTGCATAACCGCTTTGCTATCGCGCCGTGTTGCCGGCCCGCGGCGGGACGACAAAAAAGGGAAGCCTGGGCTTCCCTTTCAACACCATCTGGAGCGGGAGACGAGTCTCGAACTCGCGACCTCAACCTTGGCAAGGTTGCGCTCTACCAACTGAGCTACTCCCGCGGGGCCTTGAAGCCTCGCTCGAGACCGGTCAGATCCCGAGCGAAGCCAGCATTATAGGCACAAAGACGAGGCTCAATGCGGCAACGCATCCGCTGCCGATGCGCCAGGCGCACCGTCGGCGACTTTCTGCACTTGTTTGGCGATTTCGTCGTCGGCCAAAGGCTTGGGCATGTGCTCCAGCGCCACCTCGAGCACCTGGTCGATCCAGCGCACCGGCACGATCTCGAGGTTGCTCTTCGCGTTCTCGGGGATCTCCTGAAGATCCTTGACGTTGTCTTCAGGGATCAGCACGGTCTTGATGCCGCCGCGATGCGCGGCAAGGAGTTTTTCCTTCAGCCCACCGATGGCCGTGACCTCGCCGCGCAGCGTGATCTCTCCGGTCATCGCCACGTCGGCCTTGACCGCAATGCCACTCAACGCCGAAACGAAAGCGGTGGTCATTGCAATACCCGCGCTCGGGCCGTCCTTGGGCGTGGCGCCGTCGGGCACGTGAATGTGAATGTCGCGCTTTTCGAAGGCCTCGTCCTTGATGCCCAGCCGCGCCGCGCGCGAGCGCACCACCGACCGTGCCGCTTCGACGGACTCCTTCATCACGTCACCGAGCTGGCCGGTGCGAATGATGTTGCCCTTGCCCGGCATCACCGCGGCTTCGATCGTCAGCAGGTCGCCGCCGACCTCGGTCCAGGCCAGGCCGACCACCTGGCCGACCTGATTCTTCTTGTCGGCACGGCCAAAGTCGAACTTGCGCACACCCAGGAACTCGTTCAGGTTGTCCTCGTTGACGACCACCTTGTCCTGGTACTGCTTGAGCTGGATGCCCTTGACCACCTTGCGGCAGATCTTGGAGATTTCCCGCTCCAGCGAGCGCACGCCGGCCTCGCGCGTGTAGTAGCGCACGATGCCGCGCAGACCTGCGTCGGTGACTTCGAGTTCCTCGTCCTTGACGCCGTTGTTCTTCTGCTGCTTGGGCAACAGGTAGCGCCGCGCGATGTTGAGCTTCTCGTCCTCGGTGTAGCCGGCCAGGCGGATGACCTCCATCCGGTCGAGCAGCGCCGGCGGGATGTTCATGCTGTTGCTGGTGGCCACGAACATCACGTCGCTCAGGTCGAAGTCGACCTCGACGTAGTGGTCGCTGAAGCGGTGGTTCTGCTCCGGGTCCAGCACCTCGAGCAGCGCGCTCGACGGGTCGCCGCGGAAGTCCATGCCCAGCTTGTCGATCTCGTCGAGCAGGAACAGCGGGTTGCGCGTGCCGACCTTGGTCAGGCTTTGCAGCACCTTGCCCGGCATCGAGCCGATGTAGGTGCGGCGGTGGCCGCGGATCTCGGCCTCGTCGCGCACGCCGCCCAGCGCCATGCGCACGAACTTGCGGCCGGTGGCGCGCGCCACGCTCTGCCCGAGCGAGGTCTTGCCCACGCCCGGCGGCCCGACCAGGCACAGGATCGGCGCCTTGACCTTGTCCACGCGCTGCTGCACCGCGAGGTATTCGAGGATGCGGTCCTTGACCTTCTCCAGCCCGTAGTGGTCTTCGTTCAGCACCTCCTCGGCGTTGCCCAGGTCGTGCTTGATCTTGGTCTTCTTCGCCCACGGCAGGTTGACCAGCGTGTCGATGAAGTTGCGCACCACGGTGGCTTCGGCCGACATCGGCGACATCAGCTTCAACTTCTTCAGTTCGTTGTCGGCCTTCTTGCGCGCTTCCTTGCTCATGTGCGCGGCTACGATCTTCTTTTCCAGCTCCTCCAGGTCGGCGCCCTCCTCGCCGTCACCCAGCTCCTTCTGGATCGCCTTGACCTGCTCGTTCAGGTAGTACTCGCGCTGACTCTTCTCCATCTGGCGCTTGACGCGCCCGCGGATGCGCTTTTCCACTTGCAGGATGTCGACCTCGTGTTCCAGCAGCTCGAGCAGCCGCTCCAGCCGCTTGGACACCGCGAACAGGTCCAGCACCGACTGCTTGGCTTCCAGCTTCAGCGGCAGGTGCGCGGCGATGGTGTCACCTAGGCGGCCGGGTTCGTCGATGCCGGCGATGCTGGTCAGGATCTCCGGTGGGATCTTCTTGTTCAGCTTGACGTAGGCGTCGAACTGCTGCGTCACGGCGCGGCGCAGCGCCTCGATCTCAGGCGAGGTGTCAGCGGCCGGTGGCACCGGCTCGACCTCGGCGACGAAGTGTTCGCCGTTGTCCGAGATCTGTTTGGTGTTGGCGCGCTGGATGCCTTCGACCAGCACCTTCACCGTGCCGTCGGGCAGCTTGAGCATCTGCAGGATGCTGGACACGCAGCCGACCTCGAACATGTCGTCGGCCTTGGGCTCGTCCTTGCCGGCGGCCTTCTGTGCCACGAGCATGATCTGGCGGCCGGCTTCCATCGCGGCTTCGAGCGCCTTGATCGACTTGGGCCGACCGACGAACAGCGGGATGACCATGTGGGGAAAGACCACCACATCGCGCAGCGGCAGCAGCGGCAGCGTGATCGGGTCGCTGGGAAGAACTGCATGTCCAGACATTGGAACCTCACTTTCTCAGGCCGAACTTGGGCCCGAGAGCAGAAAATGCAAGGCTTGCGCTGCGCGCGGCAAGCCGCGGCAGCCAGCTCAGGCGCTGGCCTTGGTCTTGGCGGGCTCGCGGTAGACCAGCAGCGGCTTGCTGCCTTCTTCGACGATGTGCTCGTCGACCACCACCTTGGCCACACCGTCCAGGTTGGGCAGATCGAACATGGTATCGATCAGCGCAAACTCCAGGATCGAGCGCAGTCCGCGCGCGCCGGTCTTGCGCGCCAGCGCCTTGCGCGCGATCGCGCTCAATGCCGACGGGCGGATCTCGAGCTCGACACCGTCCATCGCGAACAGCTTCTGGTACTGCTTGACCAGGGCGTTCTTCGGCTCGGTCAGGATCTGCACCATCGCTTCTTCGGTGAGCTCGCCGAGTGTGGCGACCACCGGCAGGCGGCCCACCAGTTCAGGAATCAGGCCGAACTTGATCAGGTCTTCGGGCTCGACCTCGCGGAACAGTTCGGAAACCTTCTTCTCGCTCTTGCTGTGCACGGTGGCGGCAAACCCGATGCCGGACTTCTCGGTGCGGTTCTGGATGACCTTTTCCAACCCGTCGAAGGCGCCGCCGCAGATGAACAGGATATTGGTCGTGTCGATCTGCAGGAAGTCCTGGTTCGGGTGCTTGCGCCCGCCCTGCGGCGGCACGCTGGCCATCGTGCCTTCGATCAGCTTGAGCAGCGCCTGCTGCACGCCCTCGCCCGACACGTCGCGCGTGATCGAGGGGTTGTCACTCTTGCGGCTGATCTTGTCGATCTCGTCGATATAGACGATGCCGCGCTGGGCGCGCTCGACCTCGTAGTTGCAGTTTTGCAGCAGCTTCTGGATGATGTTCTCGACGTCCTCGCCGACGTAGCCGGCCTCGGTCAGCGTGGTCGCGTCGGCAATCACGAACGGCACGTTGAGTAGCTTGGCCAGCGTTTGCGCCAGCAGCGTCTTGCCCGAACCGGTGGGTCCGATCAGCAGGATGTTGCTCTTGGTGAGCTCGACCTCGTCCTTCGAGGCACCCGCATGCTTCAAGCGCTTGTAGTGGTTGTAGACCGCCACCGACAGCGTGCGCTTGGCCACGTCCTGGCCGATCACGTAGGCGTCAAGGTTCGCCTTGATCTCGCTGGGAATCGGCAACTCCGACCTCGATGCCGCCGTGCCGGCCCCATCGGCCGGAATCTCGTCGCGGATGATGTCGTTGCACAGCTCGATGCACTCGTCGCAAATGAACACCGACGGCCCGGCGATGAGCTTCTTCACCTCATGCTGACTCTTGCCGCAGAACGAGCAGTACAGAACCTTCTCGCCAGAGGCGCCCTTCTTGTCGGCCATGGATATGCTGTGCCTGGAAGTACGTTGATGGGGCGACGCCGGTCATGATAGTCCAAGCCCGCGGCGTCAACCGGCGAGGAAATGCCGCCCGTTTCCGGGGCTTTCAGCAGCTTTGCCGCGCGCGGCAGCGGCCGACTCAACCGCGTCGATCGATCACCTTGTCGATCAGGCCGTAGTCGACGGCCTCGCTGGGCGACATCCAGCGGTCGCGCTCCATGTCGGCAGCAATGCGCTCCAGCGCCTGGCCGGTGCGCTCGGCGTAGATGCGGTTGAGCTGCTCGCGGGTTTTCAGGATCTCGCGCGCCTGGATCTCGATGTCGCTCGCCTGGCCCTGCGCCCCGCCCGAAGGCTGGTGGATCATCACGCGGCTGTTGGGCAGCGCGAAACGCTTGCCCTTGGCGCCGGCCATCAGCAGGAAGCTGCCCATGCTGGCGGCCATGCCCATGCACAGGGTGGACACGTCGGGCTTGATGAACTGCATCGTGTCGTAGATCGACAACCCGGCGCTGACGCTGCCGCCCGGCGAGTTGATGTAAAGCGAGATGTCCTTGTCGGGGTTCTCGCTCTCCAGGAACAGCAACTGCGCGACAACCAGGTTCGCGGTCTGGTCGTTGACCGGCCCGACAAGGAAGATCACGCGCTCGCGCAGCAGCCGGCTGTAGATGTCGTACGCGCGTTCGCCGCGGCCCGACTGCTCGATCACGATGGGCACCATGCCCAGGCCGACGGTGTCAGATACGCTCATGCCAGTTCTCGCTGCGGGGTTGGAGGATGACCTGTGATTCACCAGTGGGTCAGCGCGCCTTCAGCCGTTCATCAGGTCGTCGAATGCGAGCACTTTCGCCGTCACCTTGGCCTGCGCCAACACGAAGTCGGTGACGTTCTTCTCCACCACCAGCGCCTCGACTTCAGCCATGCGGTTGCGGTCGCTCAGGTACCAGCGCACCACCTCGGCCGGCTTTTCGTAGCTCTGGCTCATCTCCTCGATGTGCGCCTGCAACTGATCCGGTTTGGCCTGCAGGTTGTGGGCCCGAACCAGTTCGGCCACGACCAGCCCGAGCCGCACGCGGCGCTCGGCCTGTGCCTGGAACAGCTCTTGCGGCAGCGCGACCTTGTCGGCGTCCTTGACGCCGCGGCCCTTCAGGTCATCGCGTGCCGATGCGGTCAGGCGCTCGACCTCGTTGTTCACCAGCGCCTTCGGCAGTTCCAGCGTCGACTGCCCGAGCAGCGCATCCATCGCCGCGGCCTTGTTGCGCGCGAGCACGCGCATGCGCACCTCGCGCTGCAGGTTGCTCTTCACGCTGTCGCGCAGGCCCTGCACGCTGGCCTCGGCGATGCCCAGCGACTTGGCGAAAGCCTCGTCGACCTCGGGCAGCTTCTGCGCTTCGATCTTGGTCACGGTGACGCGGAAATCGGCCTCCTTGCCCGCCACGTCCTGGCCGTGGTAGTCATCGGGGAACTGCAGCGCGAAGGTCTTCGATTCGCCGACCTTCATGCCACGAACCGCCTTGTCGAACTGCTCGAGCATCTGGCCTTCGCCGATGATGAACTGAAAACCCTCCGCCTTGCCGCCGGCGAAGGCCTCGCCGTCGATCTTGCCCTCGAAGTCGATGGTGACGCGGTCGGCCTCCTGTGCGCCCTCGCCGGCCGGACGCTGACCGAAGGTGCGCCGCTGCTTGCGCAGGATCTCGACGGTGCGGTCGACCGCCTCTTCGGTGACCTCGGCACTGACCGAGTCCACCTCGGCCGCCGACAGGTCGCCGATCTGCACCTCGGGGTAGACCTCGAAGGTGGCATCGAAGACGATCTGGCCGTCCTGGGCGTCGTCCTTTTGCTCGATGCGCGGCGCACCAGCGACCCGAAGCTTGGCCTCGGTGGCGGCGTCGCTGAAGGCGCGACCGACGTGGTCGTTCATCACTTCGTAGTGCACCGAGTAGCCGTAGCGCTGCGCGACCACCGACATCGGCACCTTGCCGGGACGAAACCCAGCCGCCTTGACGGTGCGCGACAGCTTGCGCAGCCTGGACTCGACTTCGCTGCTGATCTGCGCGCTGGGCAGCGTCAGCGTGATTCGACGTTCCAGCTTCTCGAGGGTTTCGACGTTCACGGCCATGATGGAGTCTGCTTCCGATGATGTGGTGGTGCGCGGGGCCGGACTCGAACCGGCACGCCGGTGAAGGCGTCAGGACCTAAACCTGGTGCGTCTACCAATTTCGCCACCCGCGCGGCGGCCGGGGTGCATGACGACGAGCATGCCAGCCACGGCCTCCCATGCGGCAACCCGGCGAAACGCGGATTCTAGCGGCGCACGCCGCCAACGAACCGCCACGGCGTGGACAATGCCCCGGATGGCTGAGCGGCACTACGAGAACTTCCCGGTGGCTTCGCTGCTGTGTCCGCGCGAGTTGCGCCCGGCGGTGATGGCGCTGTACCGCTTTGCCCGCACCGCCGACGATCTGGCCGACGAGGGTCACGCAGCGCCGCTGCAGCGCCTCGAGCAGTTGCGCGCCTACCGCGGCGACCTCGCCGCAGTGCTGGCGGGCCGCAGTGACAGCGGCCGGTGGCCACAGGTGTTCGCGTCGCTGGCCACCGCCGTGCAGCAGCACTCGATGCCGGGCGCGCTGCTGCACGCGCTGCTCGATGCCTTCGAGCAAGACGTGCACAACCCGCGCTACCTCGATCGTGCGCAACTGCTCGACTACTGCGCGCGATCGGCCAACCCGGTGGGCCGGCTGCTGCTGCACCTGTACCGCGTCGGCGACGCGCTGTCGCTGCGCCAGTCGGATGCGATCTGCAGCGCGCTGCAGCTGATCAACTTCTGGCAGGACCTGAGCGTGGACCTGCCGCGCGGCCGCAGCTACCTGCCACTGAACGATCTGCAGCGGCACGGCGTCGACCCGGCGTCATTGGCGCAGCAGCCCGACGACGCATCGACGCGCGCGCTGACGCGCGATCTGGTGCGCTGGGCAGCCACCCTGATGGCCGACGGCGCACCGCTGGCGCTGCGGCTGCCAGGGCGAGTCGGCTGGGAACTGCGGCTGGTCGTGCAAGGGGGTCTGCGGATTCTTGAGAAAATCAGCGCCATGGACCACACCAGCATCCGCACCCGCCCACGACTGCAGCGCAGCGATGCGCCGCGGCTGCTGTGGCGTGCGCTGCGCATGTCATGACGAGCGCGTCAGCCGCGCCAGCGGCTATCAGCCCCGAGCGCTACGTGCAGGACAAGGCGGCGGCGAGCGGCTCGTCGTTCTATTACGCGTTCCTGTTCCTGCCGCCGCCGCGGCGCGCGGCGATCACCGCCTTTTATGCGTTTTGCCGCGAAGTCGACGACGTGGTCGACGAAACCCGCGATGCCAGCGTCGCTGCGGCCAAGCTCGCGTGGTGGCGCCAGGAGGTGCACGCCGCCTTTGCCGGCCAGCCCAGCCACCCGGTGATGAAGGCGCTGGTGCCGCTGGCCGCGCAGTTCGAGATCGCACCGGCCCACCTGCTGGCGGTGATCGATGGCTGTCAGATCGACCTGCAGCAAACCCGCTTTCTCGACTACGCCGGGCTGCAGCACTACTGCCACCTGGTCGCCGGTGTGGTCGGCGAAGTCGCTGCCGGCATCTTCGGCCGCACCGACGCGCGCACCACGCAGTACGCCCACCGGCTCGGGTTGGCGCTGCAGCTGACCAACATCATCCGCGATGTCGGTGACGATGCCCGGCGCGGCCGCATCTACCTGCCGATGGCCGAGCTGCAGCGCTTCGGCGTGCCGGCGGCGGACATCCTGCGGCGCGAGGCGCCCTGGGGTTACAGCGAGCGCTTCGACGCGCTGATGCGCTTTCAGGCCGAGCGCGCGCAACGCATGTACGACGAGGCCTTCGCGCTGCTGCCCGAGGTGGATCGTCGCGCGCAGAAACCCGGCCTGATGATGGCCAACATCTACCGCACGCTGCTGCGCGAGATCGAGGCCGACGGCTTTCGCGTGTTGCACCAGCGCACGTCGTTGACGCCACTGCGCAAGCTGTGGATCGCCTGGCGCACGCACTGGCGCGGCCGCTGAATCCCTTGCGCGTCGCCGTCGTCGGCGCCGGCTGGGCCGGCCTGGCCGCAGCAGTGCATGCGCAGCGTCTCGGGCATTCTGTCGAAGTGTTCGAGATGGCACCACGCGCCGGCGGGCGTGCGCGCAGCGTGCAGGCCGCGGGGCTGACACTGGACAACGGCCAGCACATCCTGATCGGCGCCTACAGCGCCACCTTGGAGCTGATGCACCTCGTCGGCGCCGATATCGCAACCGTGCTGTGCCGGCTGCCGCTGACGCTGCAGTACCCCGACGGCCAGGGCCTGCGCCTGGGCAAGGGGGCCGCGCTGCCGGCCTTCGTGCGGGCGGTGCTGACCAGCCCGGGCTGGAGCTGGCGCGACCGCGTCGCCCTGCTCGGCGCGTCGCTGCGCTGGCTGGGCTCGCGCTTTCGCTGCGACGACAGCCTCACCGTGGATCTGCTGTGCCGCCGGCTGCCGCCGGCCGTGCGCCAGCAGTTGATCGAACCGCTGTGCGTGGCGGCACTGAACACCCCGGCGGCACAGGCCAGCGCGCGCGTTTTCCTGCGCGTGATGCGCGACGCGCTGTTCGCGGGCGCGGGGTCGTCGGACCTGCTGCTGCCCAGCGCGCCGCTCGATGCCTTGCTGCCGCAGCCGGCCAGCGCGTGGCTGCAGGCCCGACAGGTTCCACTGCATACCTCGACCCGAGTCTCGCGCCTGAGCCGCGACCACGGCTGGCGCCTCGACGAGCGCAGCTTCGACGCCGTGGTGCTGGCCTGCAGCGCGAGCGAAGCGGCACGCTTGTGCAGCACGGTCGCACCCGACTGGGCACGGCAGGCGCACGCATTGCGCTATGAACCCATCGTCACCGTCTACCTGCACTGCCCTGGCGCGCGCCTGTCGCAACCGATGCTGGCACTGCGAGCGAGCCCAACCGCGCCCGCGCAGTTCGTCTTCGACCTCGGCGCGTTGAACGGCCCGTCAGGGTTGTTTGCGTTCGTGATCAGCGGCGCGGCTGATTGGGTCGCGCAGGGCCTGCAAGCCACCGCGGCGGCCACGCTAGCGCAGGCGCGGGCGGCGTTCAGCGCAGCGCACTGGCCGAGCCCGCCCACCATCGCGCACGTCAGCGCGCAAAAGCGCGCGACCTTCCGTTGCACGGCCGGGCTGAGGCGGCCGCCTGCAGCGATCGCCGCGGGCTTGTGGGCCGCAGGCGACTACGTTGACGGCCCCTACCCCGCGACGCTGGAAGGCGCGGTGCGATCGGGGCGCGACGCCGCGCACGCGCTTTCGAGCACCTTGCCGATACCGCAGTCGGCGATCTACCAAGATGCAGCGCCGCCTTCCGCAATACAGAATCCCTGAAAGCGCGCGACAATTGCCGGATGAAGGACAAGTCGACCTCCAAACCGGCGATCCAGGTCCTGGAACGCAGCTTCGCGCTGTTCGATGTGCTGGCTGCACATCAAGATCCGGTGTCGCTGAAGGAGATCAGCGCCAAGACCGGCCTTCATCCTTCCACCGCGCACCGCATCCTCAACGACCTGGCCCACGGCGGCTTCGTCGACCGGCCGCAGCCCGGCAACTACCGGCTCGGCATGCGTCTGCTCGAGCTGGGCAACCTGGTGAAGGCGCGGCTGGACGTGCGAGAGGCCGCAACCGGGCCGATGCGCGAGTTGCACAAGCTGACCCACCAGCCGGTGAACCTGTCGATGCGCCAGGGCGACGAGATCGTCTATATCGACCGCAGCTACAGCGAACACTCGGGCATGCAGGTCGTTCGTGCGGTGGGCGGGCGCGCACCGCTGCACCTGACCTCGGTGGGCAAGCTGTTCCTCGCGATGGACGACGCGCAGAAGGTGCGCGCCTACGTCACGCGCACCGGCTTGTCGGGCCACACCCGCAACAGCATCACCACGTTGCCCGCGCTGGAGCGCGAACTGGCCCAGGTGCGCCGCCTCGGCGTCGCGCGCGACGACGAAGAGCTGGAACTGGGTGTGCGCTGCATGGCCGCCGGCATCTACGACGACCAGAACAAGCTGATCGCCGGCCTGTCGGTGTCGGCGCCGGCGGATCGGCTCGAGGAAAGCTGGCTCGAGCGCGTCAAGGCCACGGCCGCGCAGATCTCCGCGGTGCTCGGGCACCGCGGCTAGGGCGCAGGGGCGCTAGAAGCGAGCGCCGGCTGCCTGCGCCGCCGGCGGCAGCACCGCCTGATCCAGCCACTTGCGAATGCGCTCGGCATCGCCGATGCGCGAGTAGCGCCCGGCCGAATCGAGCAACACCATGATCAGCTTGCGTCCGGCCAGTTCCGCCTGCATCACCAGACAGCGCCCGGCCTCGGAGATGTAGCCGGTCTTTTGCAGACCGATGTCCCAGTCGGAGTTGCGCACCAGGCCGTTGGTGCTGCGGAACTGCAACTGCCGGTTGCCGACATCGACCTGCGTCTCGCGCGAGACCGACAGCTCACGGATGATCTTGTGCGCGTAGGCCGCGTCCACCAGCTTGGCCAGGTCCATCGCGCTGGAGCGGTTGTCGCTGGACAAGCCGGTGGGCTCGACGTAGCGCGTGTCGTGCATGCCCAGCATCTGCGCCTTGGCATTCATCGCGGCGACAAAGCGGCCCAGCCCCCCTGGGTAGTGGCGCCCCAGCGCATGGGCGGCGCGGTTCTCCGACGACATCAGCGCCAGGTGCAGCATCTCGCCGCGCGTCAGCTGCGTGCCCACCGTCAGCCGCGAACGGCTGCCCTTCTCGGTATCGACGTCTTGTTGCGTGATCGTCAACGTCTCGTCCAGCGGCAACGCGGCTTCAGTGACCACCAAGGCGGTCATCAGCTTGGTGATCGACGCGATCGGCAGCACGGCCTTCGGGTTCTTGCTGAACAAGATCTGGTGCGTGTCCTGGTCAACGACCAGGGCCACGCTGGACTTCAGGTCCAGCGGATCGTCGGTCTCATGCAGCCCGTAGACCTGGCCCAGCGATGGCCGTGGCGGCGCCGCGCGCACCACCGTCTTGCTCGGCTTGCGCACCGTCGCGCGCTTGCCCGAGCTAACCCGCAGCGTCCTCGCGTTCTTGCTGGACTTCGCCTTGGCCCCCGCCGAGGCCGATGTTTGCTTGGCACTGCGCGCCTTGCCGGACGCCGCCTGTGACACCGGGGAATGCGCCAGCGCCAACGCAAGCGCAACAACCCCCAGAAACTGCCGCACCCAAACCAGACTCAAGCCACCCCGCACGACCGCTCCTCACTTGTTGTGCCCGCAGTATAGGAGAAGCGGAAACCCATGCAAGATCAAAAACTTGCCACATCTTCCTCAAGCTTTGCGCTGGGCGCTTCCGAAGCCGTTGCCGTGATGCAACAAACGCCGCCGATCAACCCTGTGCCGCCACCCGTTCCGCGGTGCAGTGCAGTTTGTTCAGCGCCGCGAGGTAGGCCTTGGCGGAGGCGACAATGATGTCCGGGTCTGCCCCGACGCCGTTGACCACGCGCCCACCCAGCTGCAGCCGCACCGTGACTTCGCCTTGCGACTCGGTGCTGCCGGAAGTGATCGCGTTGACCGAATAGAGCTGCAGCTCGGCGCCGCTTTGCACCTTCGATTCGATCGCCTTCAGGCTGGCATCCACCGGTCCGTTGCCGTCGCTTTCGGCATGGTGCTCGACCGCACCGGCCGCGAATGCCACGCGCGCGCGCGGCCGCTCGCCGGTCTCCGACTGCTGCGCCAGCGACAGCAGCCGGTAGTGTTCCTGCTCGCTGGTCACGCTCTCGTCACCCATCAACGCGATGATGTCCTCGTCGAAGATCTCGCTCTTGCGGTCGGCCAGGTCCTTGAAGCGCGCGAAGGCCGCGTTGATGTCGGCCTCCGAGTCGCTCTCGATGCCCAGATCCTGCAGCCGCTGCTTGAAGGCGTTGCGCCCCGACAGCTTGCCCAGCACGATCTTGTTGGCGCTCCAGCCGACGTCCTCGGCGCGCATGATCTCGTAGGTGTCGCGCGCCTTCAGCACACCGTCCTGGTGGATGCCCGAGGCATGTGCGAAGGCGTTGGCGCCGACCACCGCCTTGTTCGGCTGCACCACGAAACCGGTGGTCTGCGCCACCATGCGCGACGCCGGCACGATCTGCGCGGCGTCGATGCGCAGGTCCAGCCCGAAGTAGTCGCGCCGCGTCTTCACCGCCATCACCACTTCTTCGAGCGAGCAGTTGCCGGCGCGCTCGCCCAGGCCGTTGATCGTGCATTCGACCTGGCGCGCGCCGCCGATCATCACCCCGGCCAGCGAGTTGGCCACCGCCAGCCCCAGGTCGTTGTGGCAGTGCACCGACCACACCGCCTTGTCGGAGTTGGGGATGCGCTCGCGCAGGTTGCGGATGAATTGGCCGTACAGCTCGGGGATCGCGTAGCCCACGGTGTCCGGGATGTTGATCGTGGTCGCGCCTTCGTTGATCACCGTCTCGAGCACGCGGCACAGGAAGTCCGGGTCCGAGCGGTAGCCGTCCTCGGGCGAGAACTCGACGTCGCCGCACAGGTTTCGCGCGAAGCGCACCGACAGCTTGGCCTGCTCGTAGACCTCGTCGGGCGTCATGCGCAGCTTCTTTTCCATGTGCAGCGCGCTGGTGGCGATGAAGGTGTGGATGCGCGCGCTGGCCGCCGGCTGCAGCGCCTCGGCCGCACGCGAAATGTCGCGGTCGTTGGCGCGCGCCAGCGAGCACACCGTCGAATCCTTGATGTGCGCGGCAATGGCGCGAACGCACTCGAAGTCGCCGTTGCTCGACGCCGCGAAGCCGGCCTCGATCACGTCGACACGCAGCCGCTCGAGCTGGCGCGCGATGCGCAGCTTCTCGTCCTTGGTCATCGACGCGCCGGGCGACTGCTCGCCATCGCGCAAGGTGGTGTCGAAGATGATCAGTCGGTCACTCATGCTCTTGGTCTCCTTGTCAGTCAGCGATCGGTACGGCCGCCCCCGCGCCTTGCAGCGCCTGTGCTCGCGCCATGCCGGACAGCAGCGCCTTGAACGACGCCGCCACGATGTCGGCGTCGATGCCCACGCCGTACAGGCTGCGCGCGCCGATGCGCATCTCGATGTAGGCTGCGGCGCGCGCCTTGGCGCCGCTGCCGATCGCGTGTTCATGGTAGTCCAGCACCTGCAGCTCGGCACCGAAGGCCGCTTGCAGCGCCGCCGCGAAGGCGTCGACCGGACCGTTGCCCTGGCCGCGCAGCACCACCGGTTCGCCGTCGACACGCAGCCGGGCATCGAGGCGCACGCGGCCGTCGCCGTCTTCGTCGAGCCGGTAGTGCTCGAGCATGCGGCCGTCGAGCCGGTATTCGCGCTCGAACACCTGCCACAGGTCGGCCGCACTCATCTCGCGGCCCTGCACGTCCATCACCGCCTGCACCGCCTGGCTGAACTCGATCTGCAGCCGGCGCGGTGCGTCGATGCCGTACTCGGCCTCGAGCAGATAGGAGATGCCGCCCTTGCCCGACTGGCTGTTGACGCGAATCACCGCCTCGTAGGAACGGCCCAGATCCTTCGGGTCGATCGGCAGGTAGGGCATGTCCCAGATGTCGTCGTCGCGCCGCGCGGCAAACGCCTTCTTGATCGCGTCCTGGTGCGAGCCGGAGAACGAGGTGTAGACCAGATCACCCACGTACGGGTGGCGCGGATGCACCGGCAACTGGTTGCAGTGCTCGACGCAGCGGCGGATCTCGTCGATGTTCGAGAAGTCCAGCCCCGGCGCCACGCCCTGCGTGTACAGGTTCAGCGCGATGTTGACGACGTCGACGTTGCCGGTGCGTTCGCCGTTGCCGAAGAGACACCCTTCGATACGGTCGGCGCCGGCCATCAGCGCGAACTCACCGGCGGCCGTGCCGGTGCCGCGATCGTTGTGCGGGTGCACCGACAGCACGATCGAGTCGCGCCGCGCCAGGTGGCGGTGCATCCATTCGATCATGTCGGCGAAGATGTTCGGCGTGCTGTGCTCCACGGTCGACGGCAGGTTGATGATGCACTTGCTGTCTGGCGTGGGCTGCCACACCTCGGTCACCGCATCGACCACGCGCTTGCTGAACGCGAGTTCGGTGCCCGAGAACATCTCGGGCGAATACTGGAAGGTCCAGCGCGTGCCGGGCTGCTGAGCGGCCAACTGCTGCACCATGCGCGCATGACGCATCGCCAACTCGACGATGCCGTCCTCGTCCAGCCCCAGCACCACGCGCCGCATCACCGGCGCGGTGGCGTTGTACAGGTGCACGATGGCGCGCGGCGCACCCATCAGCGCTTCGAAGGTACGCTGGATCAGTTCCTCGCGTGCCTGCGTCAGCACCTGGATCGTCACGTCCTCGGGGATCAGCTCGCGCTCGATCAGCAGGCGCACGAAGTCGAAGTCGGCCTGCGACGCCGAGGGAAAGCCGACCTCGATCTGCTTGAAGCCGATGCGCACCAGCATCTCGAACATGCGCAGCTTGCGCGCCGGGTCCATCGGCTCGATCAGCGCCTGGTTGCCGTCGCGCAGGTCGACGCTGCACCACAGCGGCGCGCGCGTCAGCACCGCGTCGGGCCAGCGCCGGTCGGTCAGGCGCACCGGCGCGAAGGCACGGTACTTGGTCGCAGGTCGGGTGAGCATCGTCATGGTGTCGAACCTCGTGGTGGGATGGCCACGCGCAACATCGGAAAGAAAAACGGCCCGTTGCGCGAGCTGACGGGCCGTTGATCGAAGAAGGTACGGATGTGGCTGATCAGCGCGCCCGAAGCACTCCTAGAAGCAGTAGCGAAATGGCGGTGCGGCTGAACATGGCGCGGTCAATATAGCACGAGGCCGGGCTCAGTGAAGGCCGCGCTCGTCGGGCTCGTCGGTGGAGATCGCGATCACGCTCACCGGCTTGCCCTTGGTCTTGCGCCAGGCGTAGACCGCGTAACCCGACAGGCCGTACACGCAGAAGGCACCAAACAGCACCAGCGGCGGATGCAGGTTCACCGCCGCGATGCCCAGCGCCACCAGCACCAGCACGACGAAGGGCACCGAGCGCCGCTGGCCGATGTCCTTGAAGCTGTAGAACGGCACGTTGGTGACCATCGTCAATCCGGCAAACAGCGTGACCGCCAGCGCGCCCCAGGCCAGCCACTCGATGCGCGCGACACCCTTGAAGCCGGCGTCGTCCATCACCCAGATGAAGCCGGTCACCAGCGCGGCGGCCGCCGGACTGGGCAACCCCTGGAAGTAGCGCTTGTCGACGACGCCGATGTTGGTGTTGAAGCGCGCCAGGCGCAGCGCGGCCGACGCGCAGTAGACGAAGGCCGCGACCCAGCCGGTCTTGCCCAGGCCCTTGAGCGCCCATTCGTAGACGATCAGTGCTGGCGCCGCGCCGAAGCTGACCATGTCCGACAGGCTGTCCATCTGCTCGCCGAACGCGCTTTGGGTGTTGGTCATGCGCGCGACGCGCCCGTCCAGGCTGTCGAGCACCATCGCGCAGAACACACCGATGACGGCGTGCTCGAAGCGGCCGTTCATCGCCATCACGATGGCGTAGAACCCGCCGAACAGCGCCGCCAGCGTGATCATGTTCGGCAGCACGTAGATGCCCTTGCGGCGCCGCCGCACGGGCATCTCCCCGTCCAACGTCGAATCCAGCGTGGAGTCCAGCGTCGACGCCGGTTCGTCCTTCATCAGCTCGGGCGCGTCTTGCTTCAGTTGCGGCTCTTGTCGACCAGCTTGTTGGCCTTGATCCACGGCATCATCGCGCGCAGCTTCTCGCCGACCACCTCGATCGAGTGCTCGGCCATCAAGCGGCGGCGGCTCAGCAGCGTGGGCGCACCGGCACGGTTCTCGAGGATGAAGCTCTTGGCGTACTCGCCGCTTTGGATGTCGGCCAGCATCTTCTTCATCGCCGCCTTGGACTCGGCGGTGATCACCTTCGGGCCGGACACGTACTCGCCGTACTCGGCGTTGTTGCTGATCGAGTAGTTCATGTTGGCGATGCCGCCTTCGTAGATCAGGTCGACGATCAGCTTCAGCTCGTGCAGGCACTCGAAGTAGGCCATCTCGGGCGCGTAGCCAGCCTCGACCAGCGTCTCGTAGCCGGCCTTGATCAACTCGACCGTGCCGCCGCACAGCACCGCCTGCTCGCCGAACAGGTCGGTCTCGGTCTCCTCGCGGAAGTTGGTCTCGATCACGCCCGCCTTGCCGCCACCGTTGGCCGCGGCGTAGCTCAGCGCCAGGTCGCGCGCCTTGCCGCTCTTGTCGGCGTGCACCGCGATCAGGTGCGGCACGCCGCCGCCGCGCGTGTAGGTGTCGCGCACCGTATGGCCCGGCGCCTTGGGCGCGACCATCCACACGTCCAGATCGGCGCGCGGCACGACCTGGCCGTAGTGCACGTTGAAGCCGTGGGCGAAGGCCAGCGACGCACCCTCGCGGATGTTCGGCTCGACGTCGTCGCGGTAGACGGCGGCGATCTGCTCGTCGGGCAGCAGCATCATCACGACGTCGGCGTCCTTGACCGCATCGGCCACGCTCGCCACCTTCAGGCCGGCCTTTTCCACCTTGGTCCAGGACGCGCCGCCCTTGCGCAGCCCGACCGTGACCTTCACGCCGCTGTCGCTCAAGTTCTGCGCATGCGCATGGCCCTGCGAGCCGTAGCCCACGATCGTGACCTTCTTGCCCTTGATCAGGCTGAGGTCGGCGTCCTTGTCGTAATAGACCTTCATGTTGCTCTCCGTTGAAAGTTGCTGTTTGGCGGCCCCGGCGGCCGTCCGCGGTCAGACTCTGAGAATCCGCTCGCCGCGGCCGATCCCGCTCGAGCCGGTGCGCACCGTTTCGAGGATGGCGCTGCGGTCGATGGCCAGCAAGAACGCATCCAACTTGGACGCATCCCCGGTCAGCTCGAGGGTGTAGCTCTTCTCGGTGACGTCGACGATGCGCCCGCGAAAGATGTCGGCCATGCGCTTCATCTCCTCGCGCTCCTTGCCCACCGCGCGCACCTTGATCAGCATCAGTTCGCGCTCGGTGAAGCTGCCTTCGGTCAGGTCAACCACCTTGACCACTTCGATCAGCCGGTTCAGGTGCTTGGTGATCTGCTCGATGACTTCGTCGGAGCCGGTGGTGACGATCGTCATGCGCGACAGCGAGCGGTCTTCGGTGGGGGCCACCGTCAGGCTTTCGATGTTGTAGCCGCGCGCCGAGAACAGCGCGACGACGCGGGAAAGTGCGCCGGGTTCGTTTTCCAGCAGCACGGCAATGATGTGTCTCATGGGGTTCGTCCTGCGCGCTCTTCACCCTCGGGGGCCGGTGGGCCGCCGCGGCTTGGCCACGCGTTGCGAGTTGAAAGTCGACTCTTCGTTCCGGGGTCGGATGCACGCGCCGCCGCCGGCCGCGCCGCACCGGCACGGTCATGCCGGTGTGCACGACGGCGGCGTGCCGCGCTACAGATCCTCGGAACCCAGCAGCATCTCGGTGATGCCCTTGCCAGCCTGCACCATCGGCCAGACGTTCTCGGTGGGATCGGTGCGCACGTCGATGAACACGGTGCGGTCCTTCAGCCGAATGGCCTCGCGCAATGCAGCTTCCACGTCGCCAGGCCTTTCCACCAGCAGGCCGACATGGCCGTAGGCCTCGGCCAGCTTGACGAAGTCGGGCAACGCGTCCATGTAGCTGTGCGAATAGCGCCCGCCGTACTGCAGCTCCTGCCACTGCCGCACCATGCCCAGGTAGCGGTTGTTCAGCGAAATCACCTTCACCGGGGTGTCGTACTGCTTGCAGGTCGACAGCTCCTGGATGCACATCTGGATGCTGCCCTCGCCGGTGATGCAGAACACGTCGGCTTGCGGCTTGGCCAGCTTGATGCCCATCGCGTACGGAAGGCCCACACCCATCGTGCCCAAGCCGCCGGAGTTGATCCAGCGGCGCGGCTGCTCGAAGCCGTAGTACTGCGCAGCCCACATCTGGTGCTGGCCGACGTCGGAGGTGATGTAGGTGTCGCGATCCTTGGTCAGCTCCCACAGCTTCTTCACCACGAACTGCGGCTTGACGACATCGTCGCTGTTCTTGAACTTCAGGCAGTCGCGCTTGCGCCACTGGCCGATCTGCTCCCACCAAGCCGCCAGCGCCGGCGCGTCCGCCTTGGACGGTGCCGCGGCCAGCTGCGCGATGAGTTCTTGCAGCACATCCTTGACGTCACCGACGATCGGGATGTCCACGCGCACGCGCTTGGAGATCGACGACGGGTCGATGTCGACGTGGATGATCTTGCGCTCGACCGAGGCAAAGTGCTTGGGGTCGCCGATGACGCGGTCGTCGAAGCGTGCTCCCACGGCCAGCAACACGTCGCAGTGCTGCATCGTCATGTTGGCTTCGTAGGTGCCGTGCATGCCGAGCATGCCCAGGAAGCGCGGGTCGCTGGCGGGCACCGCCCCGAGCCCCATCAGCGTGTTGGTGCAGGGAAATCCGAGCAACTCGATCAGCTGCCGCAGCTCGGCCGACGCGTCGCCGAGAACCACGCCGCCGCCGGTGTAGATGTACGGCCGCTTCGCGCTCAGCAGCAGTTGCACCGCCTTGCGGATCTGGCCGCCGTGACCCTTCTTGACCGGGTTGTAAGAGCGCAACTCCATGCGCTCGGGATAGTGGAACGCGGTGGTCTTGATCGACACGTCCTTCGGGATGTCAACCACCACCGGACCGGGCCGGCCGGTGCGCGCGATGTGGAACGCCTTCTTGATCGTGGAGGCCAGGTCGCGCACGTCCTTGACCAGGAAGTTGTGCTTGACCACCGGGCGGGTGATGCCGACGGTGTCGCATTCCTGGAACGCATCGAGACCGATCGCCGGTGTGGGCACCTGCCCGGTGATGATCACCAGCGGGATCGAATCCATGTAGGCCGTGGCAATGCCGGTGACCGCGTTGGTCACACCCGGGCCGGAGGTCACCAGTGCCACGCCGACCTCGCCGGTGGCGCGCGCATAGCCGTCCGCCGCGTGTACCGCAGCCTGCTCGTGGCGCACCAGGATGTGCTGGATCGAATCTTGCTTGTACAGCGCGTCGTAGATGTACAGCACCGCGCCACCCGGGTAGCCCCACAGGTACTTGACCTGTTCGGCTTGCAAGCAGCGCACCATGATCTCCGAGCCGCTGAGCTCGGTGGGGGTGTCTGAAGGAGGTTGCGCCGAAGCAGCGCGCTTGAGTTCCGCGGGGGAAATTTCCATGTCTGACCCTTTGCGATTTTCTCTGACGAAAAACGATCGGTGCCCCTCCTCGCGCCCTCGTGAGGCGGATTCGGATAGCTGCGAAGCCGGATCTCCGATGCCCGGGTCGGGCCATCGGGCTCCCGGCGTGGGAGCTCATCGTGCGAACCCAGGATTATGCCACCGGCCGCCGGGTGGAATAATGCGCCCGGCCCGCAACGCGCCGATGCACCCTGCTGCCCTTTGGCCACCGACAAAGAACTGTCCGACTTCCTGCGAGGCGCCGAACGGCGGGCTTTCAAGCGCACCGCCTATACCGTGCGCGACGACGACGCCGCGCTGGACATCGTGCAGGACGCCATGATCCGCTTGGCCGAGAGCTACGGCGAGCGCCCTGCCGCGGAACTGCCGCTGATCTTCGGGCGCATCCTGTCGAATGCCACGATGGACTGGTTTCGCCGGCAAAAGGTGCGCCGCGCCGCCGTGCAGAACTTCTCCGAACTGCAAGGCGACGCCGGCGATGGCGATCTGGCCCTGCTAGAAAGCCTGGCCGGCGTCGACGCCCACGACATGACAATGGCGCCGGACTCACAACTCTCCCGAGCCCAAACCCTGCGCCTGATCGACGCCGAAGTCGCCGCGCTGCCGGCCCGTCAACGCGAGGCCTTTTTGTTGCGTTACTGGGAAGAACTGGACACAGCGGAAACCGCGCAGGTCATGGGCTGCACCGAAGGCAGTGTGAAGACGCACTGCTCGAGGGCGGTTCATGCGTTGGCGAAGGCGCTGTCCGCCAAGGGATTTAGACCATGAACCCAACCAGCACCTACCGGCCCGGCGTGTCCGAACTCGAAGCCCGGGTGGCGCAGCGCATCGTCGCGCGCCTGAGCGAGCACTCCGGGCTGCTCGGCCACGACATCACCGAGCGGCTGCGCGTGGGGCGCGAGCAGGCGCTGGCTCGGGCTCGCCAAGCGCGGCAGGCCAAGGCGGTGGTCCGTCCGGCGCTTCAGGTCTTCGGGGCGTCGCGCAGTACCCTCGCGCTCGGGCGGACGCCGTCGCGGTGGCTGCGCCTGGCGTCGCTGCTGCCGCTGCTGGTGCTGATCGCAGGCCTGCTGGCGATCCAGCACCTGCACGAGCAGGCGGAAATCGAGGCCGCGGCCGAAGTTGATGCCGCGCTGTTGTCCGACGACCTGCCACCCGAGGCCTACGGCGACCCGGGCTTCGTGGTTTTCCTCAAGCAACCGCAACCCTGAGCGTGAGCGAACGCACTCACCGTTGCCGGCCGCGCAAGATCGGCTCGCTGGTACTGCTGACGCTTGGTCTGGCGCTCGGCGCCGCCGCGCATGCGCAGACACCCCCTAGGCCAGCGGCCGATGCCACGCTGAGCGGCACCGCCTGGCCGGCGCTGACATCTCAGCAGCAGTCGGCACTGGCCCCGCTGAAAAGCGATTGGCACAACATCGATGCGACGCGCCGCCAGAAGTGGCTGGAGATCGCGGCCCGGCTGCAGTCGCTGCCGCCGGCAGAGCGCCAGCGGATCCAGGACCGCATGTCGGAGTGGGCGCGCATGACACCCGACGAGCGCGGCCGCGCGCGGCTGCAGTTCCAGGAATTGCGCCAGATCAGTCCCCAGCAGCGCCAGGCGCGGTGGGATGCCTATCTTGCGCTGCCGCTGGCGGAGCGCCGGGCGCTGGCCGAGACGGCCCGGACCGTGCCGAAGGTGCCCGTGGCCAAGAGCGAGAGCGTCGGGCGGGCCAACACGCCGCGTGCAGCCACGCAGCCGGCGCCCAAGGTGGTTGCGCCCACCGTGGTGCAGGCCAAACCTGGCGCCAGCACCACGCTGATCTCCCGCACCGCGCCGCCACCATCGACAACAGCGCGGCCGAAAGCGGATAACGCGAAGGCCGCACTCGACCGGCGCACCCTGCTGCCCAAGCCCGAGACACGAGCCGAGGCTCCGTCCGCGCCGCAATGACCGCGGCCGCCGCCGGCCTGCCGAGTTCGACGACACCCAGCCTGCGCCGTCGGTTGGCTGCCTTCGTCTATGAAGGCGTGTTGCTGTTTGGCGTGCTGATGCTCGCCGGCTTGATCTATGGCGTCGTGACGCAGCAGCGTCATGCGCTGGTCGGCTTGCGCGGCCTGCAGTTCTTCGCCTTCGTGGTGCTGGGGCTGTACTTCGGCTGGTTCTGGACCCACGGCGGGCAAACGGTGGCGATGAAGACCTGGCACTTGCGCCTGCTGACCAAGGATGGCCTGGAGGTGGGCGCCGCCCGGGCGCTGCTGCGCTACCTGTTGAGCTGGCTTTGGTTCGCGCCGGCTCTGGCGTGGAGCCACTTTGCCGGCGTGCACAGTGCAGGCGCCGTGGGCGTGACGTTGATCGTCGGCGTGCTGGTCTATGCCGCCTCTTCGCGCCTGAACCGGCAGCGCCAGTATTGGCACGACCTGCTCAGCGGCACCCGCCTGGTGCAATGCCGCGCCCCGGCGCCGCGTCGAGGTTGACGCGCCGCAGCCCTCACCCCTGCCACCTCGAATCATGACGCAACAACCCGAGCCCAGACCGATCAGCGTGTGCGTGTTCTGCGGCTCGCGCCCGGGTGAGAGCGCGCAGTTCGCCGCCGCGGCGCGCGACACCGGCACCCGCATCGCCCTGCTGGGCTGGCAACTGGTCTACGGCGGCGGCCGCGCCGGGCTCATGGGCGAACTGGCCGACGCCACGCTGGCTGCCGGCGGGCGCGTGGTTGGCGTCATCCCGCAATCGTTGATGCAGCGCGAGCAGGGCCATCCGGGCCTGAGCGAACTGCACGTGGTGCAAACGATGCACGAGCGCAAGCGGTTGATGGCCGAGCACAGCGATGCGTTCATGGCGCTGCCCGGCGGCATCGGCACGATGGAAGAGCTGTTCGAGGTGTGGACCTGGCGCCAGCTCGGCTACCACGACAAGCCGCTCGGCCTGCTCAACATCGCTGGCTACTACGACAAGCTGCTGGACTTCATCGAAGACAGCGTCGCCGGCAGGTTCTTGAAGCGCGAGCACAGCGCGCTGCTGCAGGTGGCATCGGACAGCGCAACCCTGCTGCAGCGCCTGGGCCGGCTGGCGCTTGGCGCCACCGCGCCCGACGACTACTCGAGCACCTAGATCTGGGGCGGACTACACCGCCGCTTCGTCGATCTCGCCGGTGCGGATGCGCACCACCTGCTCCACCGGAATGACGAAGATCTTGCCGTCGCCGATCTTGCCGGTCTTGGCCGCACGCACGACGGCCTCGATGCAGCGCTCGACATCGGCGTCCTTGACCACCACCTCGATCTTCATCTTGGGCAGGAAGTCGACCACGTATTCGGCACCGCGATAGAGCTCGGTGTGACCCTTTTGCCGGCCGAAGCCCTTGACCTCGGTGACGGTCAGTCCGGACACGCCCACATCGGCCAGCGCCTCGCGCACTTCTTCCAGCTTGAAGGGTTTGATGATGGCAGTGATCTGTTTCATGGCCGGCCCTTGCGGCGAACGTTGCGTGGCCGCGATTTAATCATGGATCGACACGCGCCCGTATGCACCGCACCTGCCAAGCACGCATGTCCGCAACGTCCGTCACCATAGACCTGCATGCCGACCCGGCCGAGGTCGACGCCCACGCCTGGAACGCGCTGCTGGCGCTGCAGGGTTCGGCCACGCCGTTCATGCGCCATGAGTACTTGCACGCGCTGCATGCGTCGGGCAGCGCCACGGCCGCCACCGGCTGGGCGAACCGCCTGCTGCTGGTGCACCGCGGCGGCGTGCTGCTGGGCGCCTGCGCGCTGTACCTGAAGACGCATTCCTTCGGCGAGTACGTGTTCGACTGGGCCTGGGCCGACGCCTACCGGCGTCACGGCCTGCCGTACTACCCGAAGCTGGTGGGCGCCGTGCCCTTCACCCCGGTGACTGGCAGCCGCTTGCTGTCACGCGACGCCGACACGCGCGCCCTGCTGCTGCAAGCGGTGCGCGAGCTGTGCGAGCGCGAGCGGCTGACGTCGGCGCACCTGCTGTTCGTCGACGAGGCCGACCGTCACGCTGCGGCCGACGCCGGCTGGTTGCTGCGCCAGACCGTGCAGTTCCACTGGCACAACCGCCAGCCGCGGCCCTACGCCGATCTGGACGACTACCTGGGCAGCCTGCAACGCGACAAGCGCAAGAAGATCGCGCAGGAGCGCCGCCGCGTCACCGACGCCGGCATCGCGTTCAGCGTCCACGCCGGCGGGCAGATCGACAGCGCGCTGTGGGACTTCTTCTACCGCTGCTACACGCTGACCTACGCCGCGCACGGATCGGCGCCGTACCTGACGCGCGAGTTCTTCGCGCGCATGCAGCGCACGATGGCACGGCACTGGGTGATGTTCGTCGCCGAGCACCGAGGCCGGCGGGTGGCCTGCTCGCTGGTGGCGATCGACCCCGAGCGCGGCCACGCCTGGGGCCGCTACTGGGGCTGCACCGAGCCGGTGCCGCTGCTGCACTTCGAGGCCTGCTACTACCAGCCGCTGGCCTGGTGCATCGCCCAGGGCTACCGCTGCTTCGAAGGCGGTGCGCAAGGCGAGCACAAGATGGCGCGCGGGCTGCTGCCGGTGCTCACGCACTCGGTGCATTGGCTGCGCCACCCGGCCTTCGCCGATGCGGTGTCGCGCCATCTGCAGCACGAAGGCGCTGCGGTCGACAACTACGTCGGCGAACTGCGCGAGCGCAGCCCGTTTCGCGGCGGCTGAACCCAGCCCGCGGCGGGATCAGCCGCCGTGCTTGGCCTTGAAGTTGGCGATGCCCGACGAGACCTCGGCGCGCGCGCTGTCGGTGCCCTCCCAGCCCATGACCTTGACCCACTTGCCGGGCTCCAGATCCTTGTAGTGCTCGAAGAAATGCTGGATCGTCTTCAGCCGCAGCGGGTTCAGATCCTCGGGCCGCTTCCACTGCGTGTAGATCGCCAGCACGCGGTCGATCGGCACCGCCAGCAGCTTGTTGTCGCCGCCGGCCTCGTCGTCCATGCGCAGCAGGCCCAGCGGCCGGCAGGTGACGACCACGCCCGGCAGCAGCGGCACCGGCGTGATCACCAGCACGTCCACCGGATCGCCGTCGTCGGACAAGGTGTCGGGGATGTAGCCGTAGTTGCACGGATAGTGCATCGACGTGCTCATGAAGCGGTCGACGAACAGCGCGCCGCTCTCGTCGTCGACCTCGTACTTGATCGCGTCGGCGTTCATCGGGATCTCGATGATCACGTTGAATTCGTCAGGCGCATTGGCACCCGGGGTGACGTTGTCGAGGCTCATCGCGGACCTTTCGTTGTGGGCACGGCGGATTCTACGAAGCGCCCTTGCGACGCCCTGACAGCGCGCGCTTACACGAAACCCGAAGTGAAATCAACCGGCGGTTGGCCTCGCACTTTCCCGTAGCATCCGCGCCGCGAACCTCTGGCCATGCCCAACCCGGCCGCGTCGGCCGCGCTTTGGCGTGTGCACAAACCATCCCCGGCAAGTCCAGACCCAAAGAGGAAACACCTTGATATCGACATCGATGGCGCTGAATATCGCGCTGCTGTGCGGCCTGGCGGCCGTACTCTACGGCTTCGTCCAGCGAAGCTGGATCCTGAGGCAGGACGCGGGCAACGCTCGCATGCAAGAGATCGCCAGTGCGATCCAGCAAGGCGCCGCGGCCTACCTGGCTCGGCAATACAAGACCATCGCCATCGTCGGCGTGGTGCTGGCGATCCTGATCGCCGTGTTCCTGGACGTGACCAGCGCCATCGGCTTCGTGCTCGGCGCGGTGCTGTCCGGCGCCTGCGGCTTCATCGGCATGAACGTGTCGGTGCGCGCCAACGTGCGCACCGCGCAGGCCGCCACCAAGGGCATCGGCCCGGCGCTGGACGTGGCCTTCAAGGGCGGCGCCATCACCGGCATGCTGGTGGTGGGCCTGGGCCTGCTGGGCGTGGGCATCTTCTTTTGGTACCTGCTCGGTGCTGCGCCGGCCGACGCCAAGCTGTCGGCCGTGCTCAAGCCGCTGCTGGGCTTTGCCTTCGGCTCGAGCCTGATCTCGATCTTCGCGCGACTGGGCGGCGGCATCTTCACCAAGGGCGCCGACGTCGGCGCCGACCTGGTGGGCAAGGTCGAAGCTGGCATCCCCGAGGACGACCCGCGCAACCCGGCGGTGATCGCCGACAACGTGGGCGACAACGTCGGCGACTGCGCCGGCATGGCCGCCGACCTGTTCGAGACCTACGCGGTGACCATCATCGCCACCATGGCGCTGGGCGCGCTGGTGGTGAGTGCCGCCGCGATGCAGGCCGCGGTGTACCCGCTGCTGCTGGGCGGCGTGTCGATCATCGCCTCGATCATCGGCTGCTACTTCGTCAAGGCCAGCCCGGGGATGAAGAACGTGATGCCGGCGCTGTACAAGGGCCTGGCGGTCGCGGGCGTGCTGTCGCTGATCGCTTTCTACTTCGTCACCACCGCGGTGATGCCGGCCGACGCGCTCGGCGCGGGCACGCACATGCGGCTGTTCGGCGCCTGCGCGGTGGGCCTGGTGCTGACCGCCGCGCTGGTGTGGATCACCGAGTACTACACGGGCACGCAGTACAAGCCGGTGCAGCACATCGCGCAAGCCTCGACCACCGGCCACGGCACCAACATCATCGCCGGCCTGGGCGTGTCGATGCGCTCCACCGCCTGGCCGGTGATCTTCGTGTGTATCGCGATCATGGTGTCCTACGCGCTGGCCGGGCTGTACGGCATCGCCGTGGCCGCCACCTCGATGCTGAGCATGGCCGGCATCGTGGTCGCGCTCGACGCCTACGGCCCGATCACCGACAACGCCGGCGGCATCGCCGAGATGTCCGAGCTGCCCGACAGCGTGCGCGACATCACCGACCCGCTGGACGCGGTGGGCAACACCACCAAGGCGGTGACCAAGGGCTACGCCATCGGCTCGGCCGGCCTGGCCGCGCTGGTGCTGTTCGCCGACTACACGCACTCGCTCGAAGCACGCGGCATGAGCCTGGCCTTCGACCTGAGCGACCCGAAGGTCATCGTCGGCCTGTTCATCGGCGGCCTGATCCCCTACCTGTTCGGCGCCATGGCGATGGAAGCCGTGGGCCGCGCCGCCGGTTCGGTGGTGGTCGAAGTGCGCCGCCAGTTCCGTGACATCAAGGGCATCATGGAAGGCAAGGCCAAGCCCGAGTACGGCACCGCGGTCGACATGCTGACCAAGGCGGCGATCAAGGAAATGATGATCCCGTCGCTGCTGCCGGTGGTGGTGCCGATCCTGGTCGGCCTGCTGCTCGGCCCGGCGGCGCTCGGCGGGTTGCTGATGGGCACGATCGTCACGGGCCTGTTCGTCGCCATCAGCATGTGCACCGGCGGCGGCGCCTGGGACAACGCCAAGAAGTACATCGAAGACGGCCACCACGGCGGCAAGGGCAGCGAGACGCACAAGGCCGCCGTCACCGGCGACACCGTGGGCGACCCGTACAAGGACACCGCCGGCCCGGCCGTCAACCCGCTGATCAAGATCATCAACATCGTCGCGCTGCTGATCGTGCCGCTGCTGCCGGTGGTGTCCAACACCACGCCGGCGCATGCCGCGCCGGCGGTGGCGGTGGTGGCAGTGCCGGTGATCGTCGAGGTGGCGAAGATCAGCATCGAACCCGGCCTGGTCAAGTTCTACTTCGACAGCGGCAAGAGCGATCTGGCCGGCGGCGCGGCCGACGCGCTGAAAGACGTGATCGAGGGCGTCAAGGAAGGCAAGAAGGCCGTGATCAGCGGCTACCACGACGCCACCGGCGACCCGGCGATGAACGCCGAGCTGGCCAAGCAGCGCGCGCTGAAGGTGGCCGAGACGCTGAAGGCGGCCGGCGTGCCCGACGACAAGATCGAACTGAAGAAGCCTGAAGCGCTGACCGGCAGCGGCCCCAGCGCCGAGGCGCGCCGCGTCGAAGTGCGGCTCGAGTAACCCAGGCGGCGACCCGCCGCCCTCCCGCGAAGCCCGCCCTGCAGCCGCAGGCGGGCTTTTTTTCGTGCCTTTGGACGTGTGGTCTACGCCGGCACCAGCCGCAGGTGGGTGATCTCCGACGGTGCGCCCAGCCGCTTCGGCGGGCCCCAGTAGCCGGTGCCGCGGCTGGTGTAGACCCACATGCCCTGCCAGCGGTGCAAGCCGGCGGTGAACGGCTGCTGCAAGCGCACGAACCACCGCCACGGCAGGAACTGTCCGCCATGGGTGTGGCCCGACAGCTGCAGGTCGAAGCCCGAGCGGGCCGCCGCGATCGCGCTGCGCGGCTGGTGCGCAAGCAGCACCCGCACCCGCGCATCGGCCGGCGCGCCGGCGATCGCCGCCTGCGGGTCGCTGCGGTGCGCCGCCTCGAAGTTGTGCGCGCCGAAGTCGGCCACCCCGGCCAGCGCCAGCGACGCGCCGCCGTGCCGCAGCAGCACGTGTTCGTTCATCAGCACCTGCAGGCCCAGCCGGCGCAGCTCGTCCACCCAGGCCTGGGCGCCGCTGTAGTACTCGTGGTTGCCGGTGACGAAGAAGGTGCCGTGGCGCGAGCGCAGCCCGGCCAGCGGCGCCACGTGCCAGGCCAGGTGCTGCACCGGGCCGTCGACCAGGTCGCCGGTGACCGCGACCATGTCGGCCTGCAGCGCGTTGGTGCGCGCCACGATCGCCTCGACGTAGCCGCGCTTGATCGTCGGCCCGACATGCACGTCGCTGATCTGCGCGATCGAAAAGCCGTGCAGCTCTGGCGCCAGGCCGGCAATGGGCACATCGACGCGCACCACGCGCGCGGTGCGGCGCGCGTTCACGTAGCCCCACAGCGTGACCACCGCAGCCGCCACCGGCACCGCCAGCGCCGAAGCCGGGGCGAGCCAGCCCGGCGCGGGCAGCCACAGCGCCACGACCGCCAGCGGCAGCGCCAGCAGGTCGCGCAGCAGCGTCAGCACGAACAGCGACGAGAACAGTCCCATCGTCACCACGCCCGACCAGGCGACGCGGTCCGACAGCGGCTGGCGCCGGATGCGCCGCGCCGCCAGCGACAGCGGCATCAGCACGAACGACGCCAGCAGCAGCGCCGCCAGCAGCCACTGCAGCGCCGGCGCGAAGCCCAGCGCCGGAATCAGCCGCCAGCCGATGTAGGCGTGCACCAGCAACAGCACCGTCAGAACCAAGGCCATGCGCGTGAGGCAAGAGTGTCAACCTGCTGCATGTGGGTGCGATCGGCGCATCTGCAAGAACGCGGCTGTATGCGCATCCAGCCTCTAGACTGCGCGCATGCCTGCCAGAACCCCGCCCACCGACCCGTTCAGCGCGTTGAACGACGAGCAGCGCGCGGCTGTGCTGCACGGCCGCGACGATGGCGCGCCACCGCTGCTGATCGTCGCCGGCGCCGGCTCGGGCAAGACCACGACGCTGGCGGCGCGCGTCGCGCGCCTGGTGCTCGACGGCGCCGACCCGCAGCGCATCATGCTGCTGAGCTTCTCGCGCCGCGCCGCGGCGTCGCTGCAGCGGCGCGTGGGCACGCTGCTGCAGCAGGCGCTGGGGCTGCGCAGCACGCAGCCGGGGCCACAACTGCCCTGGTCCGGCACCTTCCACAGCGTGGCGGCGCGGCTGCTGCGTGAGCAGGCCGCGCGCATCGGCCTGAATCCGGCCTTCACCATCGCCGACCGCGGCGACAGCGAAGACCTGATGGGCTGGCTGCGCCAGGAGCTGGGTTTCGCGCAGACGCGGCAGCGCTTTCCGCTGCAACGCACCTGCATCGCGATCCATTCGCGCGTGATCAACTCGCAGGGCCCGCTGGCTGACACGCTGCAGCAGCACTTCCCCTGGTGCGCGACGTGGCAGGCGCAGCTGAAGCAGCTGTTCGGCGCGTACGCCGCCGAGAAGCAGCGCCAGTGCGTGCTCGACTACGACGACCTGCTGCTGTACCTGCGGCTGATGCTCGACGACGCGGCGCTGGCGCGCGAGCTGGGTACGCGCTTCCAGCACGTGCTGGTCGACGAATACCAGGACACCAACCGGCTGCAGGCGCAGATCCTGCACGCGCTCAAGCCCGACGGCCGCGGCCTGACGGTGGTGGGCGACGACGCGCAGTCGATCTATTCGTTCCGCGCCGCCGAGGCGCGCAACATGCTCGACTTCCCGGCGCAGTTTCAACCGGCCGCGGGCGTGCTGACGCTGCAGCGCAACTACCGCTCGACCCAGCCGATCCTGCAGGCCTGCAACGCCGTCATCGCCGAGGCGCCCGAACGCTTTGCCAAGACGCTGTGGAGCGACCGCGATCAAGGGCCCAAGCCGCAACTGGCGAGCCTGCCCGACGAGATGGCGCAGGCGCAGTGGGTCGCCGGCCAGGTGCTGGCGCAGCGCGAGGGCGGCGTGCCGCTGCAGCGCCAGGCGGTGCTGTTTCGCACCAGCCACCACAGTGCGGCGCTCGAGCTCGAACTGCTGCGGCGGGGCATTCCGTACACCAAGTACGGCGGGCTGAAGTTCCTGGAAGCCGCGCACGTCAAGGACCTGCTATCGCTGCTGCGCTGGCAGCAAAACCCGCGCCATCGGCTGGCGGGCTTTCGCGTCGCGCAGTTGGTGCAAGGCATGGGGCCGGCCAGCGCGCGGCGCCTGCTCGATGCGATGGCAAGCGCCGACAACCCCGAGGCCGCGCGCCGCAGCTACAAGCCGCCGGCCGGCGCCGCTGCCTCCTGGGCCGGGCTGCTGGATGGCCTGAACGCGATGCAGGCCACACCGTGGCCGGCGCTGCTGCAGCCCGCGCTGCAGTGGTACCTGCCGCAGTTGCAGCGGCTGCACGAGGACGCGGCCACGCGCCGCGCCGACCTGGAGCAGCTGCAGCGCCTGGCCGCCGGCTTCGCCTCGCGCGAGGTCTTCCTCGCCGAGCTGACGCTGGACCCGCCCGAAGCCACCAGCGAGGTCGTGCCGCCGGCGCTCGATGACGACTACCTGATCCTGTCGACGATCCATTCGGCCAAGGGGCAGGAATGGTCGGCGGTGTACGTGCTCAACGTGGTCGACGGCTGCATCCCGTCGGACATGTCGGCGAGCAGCGCCGCCGAACTGGAAGAAGAGCGCCGGCTGCTCTACGTGGCGATGACCCGTGCGCAGCACCAGCTGCAACTGCTGGTGCCGCAGCGCTTTTACGTCACGCAGCAGGCCGCGCTGGGCGACCGGCACGTGTGGGGCGGGCTATCGCGTTTCGTCACACCCGGGGTGCAGGCCTGTTTGGAGCCGGTCTGTGCCGGGGCGCCGCCTGCGGCCGCGCTGCCGGCGCCGCCCCATCCCGCCGCGGCGATCGCAGCGACGATGGACATCAGCGCGCGTGCGCGCGCGGTCTGGGGCTGACGGAGCGGCCTGATGTGGCGGCCAGCCCGAGGGCGATGCGGGCGCGCGACAGCCGTCGAAGCAGGCCGCGCCGTGTTCACTGCCGTGCGCCGCCCACTGCCGCAACCCGGGCGTCGCTGGTCATGGTTGACGATCCGAACGTGGATGCCAGATGCGGTCCGCCGGTCGATGACCGTGCACGCAAAGCCGCCGGTCACGAAGCCTCGAGGGCGGACCAACGTTCGAGTTCGGCGTCACTTTTTCGGCCGGCGTCAACACCTTCGCCGACTGGGGCGAGGTGTTCCCCAACGCCGCGTGCGTCGTCTCGCTCGTGGACCGACTCATGCACCGCGCCGAGGCCGTGCGCATCGAGGGCCAGTCCTACCGCGCCAAGGAAGCGCAGGAGCGGCTGGCCGCGCGTGCCAGCCTGGGTTCGATCCGAACGACCCCTTCTGAACAGCGCTCGCTCCAATGCACGAGGGACCTTGCCGGGCCCTCATCGCTGGGTGTCCACGCTGCAGCCATCGAACCCGCGTCCTCGCCGCCGAATAGAGGCGGATTGGCACCGCCGCCAACACACGCGCACCGCCGACGGTGCAAGATGCGCCATCGGCGCTGTTCGGGGTGGGATTTGATGGGCTAACCGGTTCGCGGCGCGCACAAGCCAATGCTGCGCTCGCCGGCTCAGCCCCGCACCCCAGCCACACCCGATCCACCCTCACACGATTCGCGACTCGTGCCCGGCCCAGTACTTGTCGCGCAGCGGCTTCTTGTACAGCTTGCCGGTAGGCAGCCGCGGCAGCGGGTCCATGAAGTCCACGCTCCTCGGGCATTTCAGCTTCGCCAGGTGCTGCTGGCAAAAAGCGATCAGCTCGGCCTGCAGCGCAGGCCCCGGCGCCACGCCCGGCATCGGCTGCACCACCGCCTTGACCTCCTCGCCCATCTCCTCGTTGGGCACGCCGAACACCGCCGCGTCGGCCACCTTGGGGTGGGTGATCAGCAGGTTCTCGCACTCCTGCGGGTAGATGTTGACGCCGCCGCTGATGATCATGAAGCTGGAACGGTCGGTCAGGTAGAGAAAGCCGTCGTCGTCGACGTAACCGACGTCGCCCACCGTGCTCATCGTGCCGTCGGCCGAGCGCGAGGCTTGGGTGCGCTCGGGGTCGTTGAAGTACTCGAAGGGGCTCGCGGTCTTGAACCAGATCTCGCCCGGCGTGCCCTTGGGTGCGGGTTGCATGTCGGCGTCCAGGATGTGCAGGTCGCCGATCATCACCTTGCCCACCGTGCCCTCGTGCGCCAGCCATTGCGCGGTGTCGCAGGCGGTGAAGCCCAGGCCCTCGGTGGCGCCGTAGTACTCGTGGATGATCGGCCCCCACCAGTCGATCATCTGCTGCTTCACCTGCACCGGGCACGGCGCGGCGGCGTGGATCGCGATCTCCAGCGTCGAGCGGTCGTACCGGTTGCGCACCTCGGGCGGCAGCTTGAGCATGCGGCTGAACATCGTCGGCACCAGCTGGCTGTGCGTGACCTGGTACTTGGGGATCAGGCTCAGGTACTGCTCGGGGTCGAAGTGCTCCATCACCACCACGGTGCCGCCGACGCAAAGAGTCAGGCTCACCGCGGCGTTGGGCGCCGAGTGGTACAGCGGCGCCGGCGACAGGTAGACCATGTCCTCGCGGTAGTGCCACAGCTTGTGCAGGAAGTGAAACAGCGGCAGCGGCTCGCTGGGCGGCTGCTCGGGCAGCGGCCGCAGGATGCCCTTGGGCCGCCCGGTGGTGCCCGACGAGTACAGCATCGAGGTGCCCAGGCGCTCGTCGCCGATCGGCGCATCGGGGTGGGCCGCGACAGCGATCGCGTAGTCCTTGAAGGGCCGCGTCAGCCCCGGCCCGCCGTCGACCACCAGGCACAGCTTGATCTTCGGGCACGACTTCAGCGCCTCGGCCGCCACCGGCAGGTGGCTGCGCGAGGTGATCAGCAGCCGCGACTCGCTGTTGTTGACGATGTAGGCCAGCTCCTCGGCGGTGAGAAAGCTGTTGATGCAGGTGAAGTACAGCCCCGCGCGGTAGCCGGCCGAGCAGGCCTCGAGGTAGCGGCTGTTGTTCTCCATGAAGATCGCGTAGTGGTCCAGCCGCTGCAGCACCTGCGCGCGCAGCAGGTGTGCCAGCCGGTTGCTGCGCGACTCGAACTCGCGGTAGCTGACCGCCTCGCCGCTGCCGGCCATGATGAAGGCCCGCCGCTCGGGGTGCTGCGCCGCATACTTGCCTGGGTACATGGTGTCGTCTCCTTGTCATGTCCGGCCGGCAGGCAACGGCCGCGCGCCATCGGCGGCCGCGGGCCTGCATCCGGGTTTGGCCGACATGGCCTGCGTGCTGCGGCAGCCGCTGCTGCTTGTCGAGGGCGCGGCCGCGCAAGATGCGCGCAAAAGGCGCGCAGAGGCGCGCAGCTCATCGTGCGCCGGACCGAACCGCTTGCGCAGAGTCATGGCTTCGCCTGCGGGTGTCGGGTGTTCGCCTTCGCGGTGAAGGGGTCGGGTCGAGGGTCTTCAGCCCTGGCGCCTCACCGTGGCCCTCCCCTCGGGGGAGAGGGCGACGAGACGGGGCGAGACCGGCGTCAGAGCCGTTCGATGATGGTCACGTTGGCCTGGCCGCCGCCTTCGCACATCGTCTGCAAGCCGTAGCGCTTGCCGCGTGCGTGCAGCGCGTGCACCAGCGTAGCCATCAGCTTGGTGCCCGACGCGCCCAGCGGGTGGCCCAGCGCGATCGCGCCGCCGTTGACGTTGAGCCGCTCGGGGTCGGCGCCGGTGTGCTGCAGCCAGGCCAGCGGCACCGGCGCGAAGGCCTCGTTGACCTCGAACAGGTCGATGTCGTCGATCGTCAGGCCCGCGCGCTGCAGCGCCAGCGTGGTCGCCGGCAGCGGCTCCTCGAGCATGATCACCGGGTCGCCGCCGAGCACCGTCATCTGGTGCACCCGCGCCAGCGGCTTGGCCAGCAGCGCCTTCAAGCCGCGCTCGTTGACCACCATCACGCCCGAGGCGCCGTCGCAGATCTGGCTGGCGTTGGCTGCCGAGATGTAGCCGCCCTCGCGCAGCGTCTTCACGCTCGCAATGGCGTCCAAGGTGGCGTCCATGCGGATGCCTTCGTCGACGCGGTGCAGTTCGTCCACTTCGCCGCCGGCGCCGCGCACCGCAACCGGCACCACCTCGGCATCGAAGGCGCCAGTCTGCGTCGCCGCCTTGGCGCGCTGGTGGCTGGCCAGCGAGTAGCGGTCGAGCTGCTCCTTGGTCAGCTTGTACTTCGCGCACATCATCTCGGCGCCCATGAACTGGCTGAACTCCGGGCCCGGAAAACGCTGGCGGATCACCGGGCTCATGTAGTGGCCCAGGCCCGCGTCCTTGAACACCTTGCCCAGACTGGCCATCGGCACCCGGCTCATGCTCTCGACGCCGGCGGCGATCACGCAGTCCATCGCGCCCGACATCACCGCCTGCGCCGCGAAGTGCAGCGCCTGCTGCGACGAGCCGCACTGGCGGTCGATGCTCACGCCGGGCACGGTCAACGGCAGCTTCGACGCCAGCACCGCGTTGCGCCCGATGCAGTTGCTCTGCTCGCCGACTTGCAGCACGCAGCCCATGATCACGTCGTCGACCAGCTTGGGGTCGGCGCCGCTGCGCTCGAGCAGCGCGTCGATCAGCTGCGCAGCCAAGTCCACCGGGTGCCAGCCCGAGACGCGGCCGCCGCGCTTGCCTCCTGCAGTGCGCGCCGCGGCGACGATATAAGCTTCAGCCATGATGCGTTTTCCTTTCGATGAACTCGGCCGCTTCGGCCACAGAATGCCCGGACGCAGCATAGCGCCCGGCACGCATCGCGACAGCGTCGCGCAAGCGACACCGGCCACCGGCCATCAACCCGCAAAGGCAACCCCCGCATGAAACTGTCTTCCGAGATCTCGGCCGTCGTCACCGGCGGCGCTTCCGGCCTGGGTGCGGCCACCGCCAGGCGGCTGGCCGCCAGCGGCGTCAAGGTCGCGATCTTCGACCTCAACGTGCAGGCCGGCGAGGCGCTGGCCCAGCAGATCGGCGGCGTGTTCTGCAAGGTCGACGTCACCGTCGAGGAGCAGGTCGACGCCGGCTTCGCCAAGGCGCGCGCGGCGCAGGGCCAGGAGCGCGTGCTGGTCAACTGCGCCGGCACCGGCAACGCGATCAAGACCGCCAGCCGCGACAAGAAGACCGGCGAGATCAAGACCTTCCCCACCGCCAACTTCGACCGCATCATCCAGATCAACCTGGTCGGCACCTTCCGCTGCATCGCCAAGTCGGCCGCCGGCATGCTGACGCTGCCGCCGCTGGCCGACGGCGAGCGCGGCGCGATCGTCAACACCGCGTCGGTGGCGGCGCAGGACGGGCAGATCGGCCAGGCGTCGTACTCGGCGTCCAAGGCCGGCGTGGTCGGCATGACGCTGCCGATCGCGCGCGACCTGATGGGCGAAGGCATCCGCGTGAACACCATCCTGCCGGGCATCTTCGAAACCCCGCTGCTGGCCAGCCTGCCCGACAACGTCAAGGAAGCGCTGGCCGCCACCGTGCCGTTCCCGAAGCGGCTGGGCCAGCCCGACGAGTACGCCGCACTGGCCGAGTTCATGGTCTGCAACGGCTACATGAACGGCGAGTCGGTGCGGCTCGACGGCGCGATCCGCATGGCGGCCAAATGAACCCGGCCGCAAGGACAGCGCGATGAGCGAAGCCACCCCCGGGCGCGAGCGCGCGGACAAGCCCGCGCTCGCCTACCCGTTCGATCGCGTGCCCGAGCCGGGCACCACCTTCGAGGTCGCCCCCGGCGTGGTGTGGATGCGCATGCCGCTGCCGATGGCGCTGGACCACATCAACATCTGGAGCATCCGCGACGACGACCATGACGGCTGGGCCCTCGTCGACACCGGCATGCGCACCGACGAGACCCTGGCCGCGTGGCGCCAGATCTTCGCCACGGCCTCGGGCGGCAAGCACCTGAGCCGGGTGTTCGTCACCCACATGCACCCCGACCATGTCGGCATGGCCGGCTGGCTGACGCGCAAGTTCGACATTCGGCTGTGGATGACGCGGCTGGACTACCTGCACTGCCGCGTGCTGCTGGCCGACACCGGGCGCGAGGCACCGGCCGACGCGCTGGCCTTCTACCGCCGCGCCGGCTGGAGCGAGGCCGCGCTCGAGACCTACCGCGCGCGCTTCGGCAACTTCGGCAAGCGCATCCACGCGATGCCCGACAGCTACCGGCGCATCGTCGACGGCGAGGTGCTGCGCATCGGCGAGCACGACTGGCGCGTCATCGTCGGCACCGGCCACTCGCCCGAGCACGCCTGCCTGTACTGCCCGGGGTTGAAGCTGCTGATCAGCGGCGACCAGGTGCTGCCGCGCATCTCGTCCAACGTCTCGGTGCACCCCACCGAGCCCGACGCCAACCCGATGGTCGACTGGCTGGACTCGCTGGGCAAGATCAGGGCTGAGGTGCCGGACGACGTGCTGGTGCTGCCGGCGCACAACGAGCCCTTCCGCGGCCTGCACGCGCGGCTGGACAGCCTCGCGTCCGGACAGCAGCGCACGCTCGCGCGGCTGCGCAAGACGCTGGCCGAGCCGCGCCGCACGGTCGACGTGTTTACCGCGCTGTTCGGCCGCGCGATCGGCGACAGCGACAACTTCACGCTCAACCTGGCCACCGGCGAGAGCCAGGCCTGCCTGAACTACCTGCTGCAGCGCGGCGAGGTCACGCGCGAGATCGACGCCGACGGCGTCGCCTGGTACCGGCTCGCGGCGTAGCGGCAAAGCCCAGGCGCTTCGGCGCCGCGCCCGGACTCACGGGCCGCCGCCCGGCTTCGGGTAGTGCAGCCCGTCTGGCGCCGACACCGCGGCCTCGGTCATGCGGGCCGGCTCGATGCGGTGCTCGCCCATCAGGTGCAGCACCTCGCGCCCGGCTTGCAGCAGGTAGTCGGCGACGATGCGGCGGTGGCAGCGCCACCACACCGCCTCGGCGCACATGATCGCGCAGCGCCGCTGGGCGCCCAGCTCGAGCAGCCGCTGCAGCCCGGTGCGAAAGGCCGCTGACAGCGCGTAGTCGGCATAGTTGTGAAAGCTCGGGTGCGTCCAGTAGGCGTTGACCTCGGGCAGCACCGTCTTGGACTTGCCGCGCAGGCCGCCGAGCTCGGCGATGCGCAGGTAGTCGATGCCGGCCGCTTGCAGGCCGCCGCCGATCACGTCGTGGTTGAACTGCGGGTTGTGGCGCGAGCGCGCGACGCTGCGGATGTCGACCACCTGTTGCACCTGCGCGGTGCGCAACAACGCGGCGAACTCCGCCAGCGTGCGGTTCGAGTGTCCGACGGTGCAGATGGGAAGCTGGCTCACTGGCTGGGCATCTTGCGCTGATTGCCGTTGTACGCCCGCGGCCAAGACACTGCCGCCGCCACGGTCGCGGCGGCGGCGAGCGCGGCGGCCATGCCGCCAGATGGCGCTGAACTCAGGCGCTGAACTCAGGGCGCCGAACTCAGGGCGATCAGGGCGCTCAGGGCGTGATGACCACCAGCACGCTGCAGGGCGATATCGCGATCAGGCTCTTGGACACCGAGCCGCGCCACCAGCGCTCGGCCCAGCCCTCCAGGTGCTTGTGGCCAACGATGATCAGGTTGGCCTGCACGCGCTGCGCGACGCGCACGATCTCGTCGATCGCCACGCCGGTGACGACCTCGCCGTGCACGTCGAGCCCGGCCGCGCGCAGCCGGGCCACGCCCTCGTCGAGCACCGCCTGGAAGTGCGCCTGGTCCTCGCTGTCGGCGCCGGGGCTGTAGGCCCAGGCCTCGCCAGCGATCAGCGCCACCGGCGGCGGCATCACCGCCACCAGATGCAGCTGCGCCTGGCTCCACTGGCCGATCTCCTGGCAGTCCAGCAGCGCGCGCTGCCCCGCCTGCGAGCCGTCATAGGCCAACACGATGGTCTTGTACATGGTCGATGTCCTGATGCTTCATTGCCCGTTGCGATCCCATGGCCGAACCCCTGGCTCAACCCATGGCCCGACGCCCTACCGCGCCAGTGTCGCCCAGCGGGGCCGCTCCTACAATGCGCGCCCTTTCGACCGGCACTGTCATGTTCAAGAACGCATTGATCCTGCGCATCGAAGCCTGGGACCCGCCCGAGCGCGCAGCCATCGAGCAGCGCGCGCAGCAGCAGCGTTTCGCCGCCTGCGCCGCATCGCAAGGCGAGTCGGCCGGCTGGGTCGAGCCGCGCGGCAAGGCGCACGGCGCGATGCTCGAGCAGGTGGCGGGCCACGCCGTGCTGCAGTTGTGCATCGAACGCAAGCCGGTGCCGGCCTCGGCGGTCAAGGGCCTGCTCGACGAGCGGCTGGCCAAGATCGAGGCCGACACCGGACGGCGCCCGCGCGGCAAGGCGCTGCGCGAGCTGAAGGAAGACATCGTGCACGAGCTGCTGCCGCGCGCGTTCGCCAAACGCTCGCAGCTGCGGGTGTGGATCGATGCCAAGGCCGGCTACGTCGTCATCGATGCCGCCAGCGTCAAGCGCGCCGACGCCGTGACCCCCTTGCTCGCCGAGCTGCTGGGCGGCGGCCTGCGGCTGGCGCCGCTGCAAACGCAGATCTCGCCGGCCACCGCGATGGCCAACTGGCTGGCCGCGCGCGAGGCGCCCGCCGGCTTCAGCATCGACCGCGACTGCGAGCTCAAGCAGCCCGACAGCGACAAGGCCAGCGTGCGCTACGCGCGCCACACGCTGGACATCGACGAACTGGGCGAGCACATCCGCCAGGGCAAGCTGCCGACCCAGTTGGCGCTGACCTGGGCCGGGCGGGTGTCGTTCGTGCTGACCGAAGCGCTCACGCTCAAGCGCATCAAGCTGCTCGACGTCGTGCTCGAAGGTGCACCCAAGCCTGACGGCGACGACCACTTCGACGCCGACGCCGCGCTGTTCTTCGGCGAGCTGGCGCCGCTGCTGCCCGAGTTGATCGCCGCGCTGGGCGGCGAGCAAGCGCCCGGCTGAGACAGCGGCGATTGCAGGGCCGCGCCAACGCTGCGATGATGGCCCGCACCGCGCGGCGCGCCAACGCCTGAGCCGCGGCGCCCAGCGGGGCGACACCCAGCAGACACCCAGGAGACATCCATGGCCGACCTGTTCGACAACCCGATGGGGCTGATGGGCTTCGAGTTCGTCGAGTTCGCCTCGCCCAGCGCCGGCGTGCTCGAGCCGCTGTTCGAGAGCATGGGCTTCACGATGGTGGCCCGGCACCGCAGCAAGGACGTGCTGCTGTACCGCCAGGGCGACATCAACTTCATCGTCAACCGCGAGCCCAAGAGCCTGGCCGGCTACTTCGCCGCCGAGCACGGGCCCAGCGCCTGCGCGCTGGCCTTTCGGGTGCGCGACTCGCACCAGGCCTACCACCGCGCGCTCGAGCTGGGCGCGCAGCCGGTGGACGTGCCCACCGGGCCGATGGAGCTGAAGCTGCCGGCGATCAAGGGCATCGGTGGCGCGCCGCTGTACCTGATCGACCGCTTCGACGACGGCAAGAGCATCTACGACATCGACTTCGAATGGCTGCCCGGCACCGAGCGCCACCCGAAGGGCCACGGCTTTCGCATCATCGACCACCTGACACACAACGTGTACCGCGGCCGCATGGCCTACTGGGGCGGGTTCTACGAAAGGCTGTTCAACTTCCGCGAGATCCGCTACTTCGACATCCAGGGCGAGTACACCGGGCTGACCAGCCGCGCGATGACCGCCCCCGACGGGCTGATCCGCATCCCGCTGAACGAAGAGGCCAAGCAAGGCGGCGGCCAGATCGAGGAGTTCTTGCTGCAGTTCAACGGCGAGGGCATCCAGCACATCGCGCTGCTCAGCGACGACATCTACGCCAGCATCGACGCGCTGCAGTTGGCCGGCGTGCCGCTGCTGACCGCGCCCAACGAGGTGTACTACGAGATGCTCGAGCAGCGCCTGCCCGGCCACGGCGAGCCGGTGGCCGAGCTGCGCACCCGCGGCATCTTGCTCGACGGCAGCACCGCCGGCGGCCAGCCGCGGCTGCTGCTGCAGATCTTCAGCGAAACGCTGCTCGGGCCGGTGTTCTTCGAGTTCATCCAGCGCAAGGGTGACCAGGGCTTCGGCGAAGGCAATTTCAAGGCACTGTTCGAAAGCCTGGAGCGCGACCAGCTGCGCCGCGGCGCGATCGGCGCAACCTGACGCCGGCTCGACGCGACACCGCGCGCCCGCAGCGGCGACGGCCTGTCGCCACGCCGCATCGGCCTGACCGGCGCCACCGGCACGCCATTCGCGGCGATGGTGCCGAGCGTTCAGCCGAGCGGGCGAGGGCTCGTCGCGCCCATGCGGCCAGCTGGCTCACGGCCGCAGCCGGCAATGCACACGATCGATGGCCGCAGCCGGGCGGCTTCGGCCCTACGCCCGGGCTTGATCGGCGCGGCCCTGCGGCTCGGGCCGCTGCCAGGGCCAGCGGCCTTCGATCTCGACCGCGAGCGTCCAGCTCAGGAAGGTTCGCACCAGCACCAGCAAGCCGAGCACCGCGACGTTGCTCAGGGTCGGCTCGAGCGCGACGGTGCGCACCACGTCGCCGGCGACCAGGAACTCCAGCCCGAGCAGCAGCGACCGGCCGATCTGGTGCTTGTAGCTTTCGTAGGCGCCGGGCTCGCCGAGTTTCATCAAGAAGCGCACGGTGCCGCGCGTGATCGCCACGCGCAGCACGCCGGTGACGATGACGATCGCACCAAGCATCTCGATGCCGAGCGCCGCCCACTCGATGGCGCCGCGGATGGTTCCGATCAGTTCCTCGCCGTGCATCGCTGTTCCCTGCGGCAGCCCATGGGTCGGGCCATTTTGCGTGACCGGCGCCAGCCCGGTGTGCCGCCCAGGTGCATGCGCTGACGCGGCCCGGCGCCGACCGCAGTGGACAATGGCCCGCATGACGCTGCTGCCCCACCCCCTGCACCTGATGCGCGGCCCGAGCTGGCCGCATCGCCTGGCCCTGGCGCCGTTGACCAACTGGCAAAGCCATGCCGACGGCACGCTGGGCGAGGACGAATACCGCTGGCTGACGATGCGAGCCCACGGCGGCTTCGGCATGGTCACGACCTGCGCCGCCCATGTGCAGGCCAACGGCCAGGGCTTTCCGGGGCAGCTCGGCGTGTGGTGCGACGCCCAGCTGCCCGGGCTGACGCGGCTGGCGCAAGGGCTGCACGCCGCCGGCAGCGTGTGCAGCGTGCAGCTGCAGCACTCCGGCCGGCGCGCCAACCCCAAGCTCAGCCGCCAGCCGGCGGTGGCCCCCTGGGACGACCCCGAGACCGGTGCACGCGCGCTCGGCACCGCCGAGGTCGAGCAGGTGGTGCGCGACTTCATCGCTGCCGCGCAGCGTGCCGAGCGCGCCGGCTTCGACGGTGTCGAGCTGCACGGCGCGCACGGCTACCTGCTCGCGCAGTTTCTCGACGCCACGCACAACCAGCGCGCCGACCGCTACGGCGGCAGCTTCGACAACCGCTGCCGCATCATCCATGAGCTGATCGATGGCATCCGCGGCGCCACCGGCGCACAGTTCCAGCTGGGCCTGCGGCTGTCGCCCGAGCGCTTCGACGTGCGCCTCGACGAAGCGCTGGCGCTGGCGCGCGAGCTGCTGAGCGATGACCGGCTCGACTATCTGGACATGTCGCTGTGGGACTGCTTCAAGCCGCCGCAGGACGCCGCCCATGCCGGCCAGCCGCTGATCGCGCACTTCGCGGCGCTGCCGCGCGGGCGCACGCGGCTGGGCGTGGCCGGCAAGATCATGGACGCTGCCACCGCCCAGCGCTGCCTGGACGCGGGGGCCGATTTCGTGTTCATCGGCCGCGGCGCGATGCTGCACCACGACTTCGCGCGCCGTGCGCTGACCGACCCGGGTTTCCGTTGCATCGAGCGCCCGGTGAGCCGCGCCCACCTCGAGGCCGAGGGCCTGGGCCCGGCCTTCATGGGCTACGTCGCCACCACCTGGCCGGGCTTTGTCGCCGACGACTGACGCTTGCCGGCCCGGTCCACGGGCCCGACACGCGCGCCAAGGCGCCTCAGTGCGCCTGCAGCCGCTGCCGCTCGGCCACCTGCAAATGGCACCAGGCGGCGGCCAGCACGCCGGCATCCAGCCCGGCGGCGCGCACGCGCTGCAGCATGTCGCCCACCACGTGCGCGGCCTCGGTGCGCCCGCCGCCAAGCAGGTCGCGCAGCATCGACGCGGTGGTGGTCGACGCCGGGTCGGACCACATCGGGCGAAACGCCGCCAGCGCCGGATCGCGCGGCGCGCAGCCGGCCGCGGCGGCCGCACCGGCACACGCGGCGTAGGTGGACGCGAACAGCGCGGCGCCGTCGTCGCTGTGCAGGATGTCGCCGACGCTGCCGCGCATCAGGCAGGTCATCGCCGCCAGCGTGGCCAGGATGCTGAACTTCTCCCACAGCGCGCGCATGATCTCGTCATCAAGCGTCGCCTCCACCGGCGTGCGCGCGTACAGCTGGTGCAGCGCCTGCAACCGCGGCAGCGCGCCGGCTGCGGTACCCGGCAGCAGGCCAAAGACGATGCGGTGCAGCGGCCCGAGTTGCAGCACCTCGCCCCGCGGCGACAGCGTCGCCTGGATGCTGCAGCTGCCGCCGGCGACGCGCTCGGCGCCGAAGGCCGAGCGCAGCCGCTCGATGTGCGCCAGGCCGTTGAGCAGCGGCACCACCGTGGTGGTGTGGCCCACCGCCGGGTGCACCGCGTCGATGGCGGCGTCCAGGTCGTAGGCCTTGCAAGCCAGCAGCACCACGTCGGCGGGTGCGTCCAGTTCCTCACGCAGCAGTGCGCGCGCCGGCAGCGTGAAGTCGCCGTACGGGCTGCGCACCACCAAGCCCTCGGCGCGCAGTTGCGCCTGGCGCTGCGGGCGCACCAGAAAGCTCAGGTCGCCACCGGCCTGCGCCAGGCGGCCGCCGAAGTAGCCGCCGATCGCGCCGGCGCCGAGCATCAGGATCTTCATCGCCATGCGGCTCGTGCCTCCCGCGGTGTTGCTGCGCCGCAAGCGGCGCGCCTGTCCAGGTCGCCGACTGTAGCCGCCGCGGCGGCGCAGCAGCACGGCATGCGGCCATGCCCCGCCGCCGCCCTGTGGTACACCGCGGCGTCGCCGCCCCGCCTGCTGCCACGCCCACCGTCATGAAGCCATCCAGCCTGCCGATCGACCTGCGCTCCGACACCGTCACCCGGCCCACCGCTGCGATGCGCGCGGCGATGGCCAGTGCCGAGGTCGGCGACGACCAGTACGGCGAGGACCCCAGCACCAACCGGCTGCAAGCGCGCGTGGCCGAGCTGCTGGGCAAACCGGCCGCGGTGTGGCTGCCCAGCGGCACCATGGCCAACCAGGTGGCGCTGCGCACGCTGACGCGCCCCGGCGACGAGGTCATCGCCTGCCGCGAATCGCACGCCGCCTGGCATGAGCTCGGCGGCGCGGCGGCCAACGCCGGCGTGCAGATCCACGAGATCGGCGCGCACGGCGTGTTCAGCGCCGAAGAGCTGCGCGCGGCGGTCAAGCCCGGCGGGCTGCCGGTGTTCCCCACCAGCACCCTGGTGCAGGTGGAGAACACCCACAACCGCGCCGGCGGCGTGGTGGTGCCGCAAGCCCAGGTGCAGCGCATCTGCGCCGCGGCGCGCGAGCTGGGGCTGGCCAGCTTCCTCGACGGCGCACGGCTGTGGAACGCCAGCATCGCCAGCGGCGTGGCGCTGGAGGTGCTGGCCGCGCCCTTCGATCTGGTGGCGGTGGCTTTCAGCAAGGGCCTGGGCGCACCGGGCGGCTCGATGCTGGCCGGCCCACCCGAGCTGATCGCCGCGGCCGATCGCCATCGCCGGCGCATGGGCGGCGCAATGCGGCAGAACGGCATCTTCAGCGCCGCCGCGCTGCACGCGCTGGACCACCACCTGGCGCGCCTGGCCGACGACCACGCCAACGCCCGCGCCTTCGCCGAGCGGCTGGCGCGCGCAGCGCCGGTGCCGCTCGACCCGCGCAGCGTGCAGACCAACATCGTGGTGTTCCACCTGCCGGCGTCGGTACCGCTGGATGCGTCGGCACTGGCCGCACGCGCGCGCGGCCAAGGCGTACTGGTCAACGCCTTCGGTGTGCGCACGCTGCGCGCCGTGACCCACCTGGACGTGGACCGCGCGCAATGCGAACACGCGGCCGAGGTGCTGGCCGCGTTGCTGCAGCCTTAACGGCTCGGCTCGGCTCGGCTCGGCTCGGCAAGACGCCGGCGCCGCGCTGCACGGCCGCGGCGCCAGCGCATCAAGGCGGCACGCAGGCCGCACCGCCGCCTTGGCCGATATCAACGGCGCACCTGGGGCCTTGCGCTAGGCTTGGCACAGCCGCCTCGCCTCGCGGCCAGACTTCACGCCATGCTCAGCCCGCCCACCCCGGCCGCCGCGCCGGCCAAAGCCCCTGCCGCCGATCCGGCGGTCGTGTTCGACGGCGCATTCCATGCCGCGGTGGCACCGCTGACCGGCGGGCTGTCGCCGATCTCGCTGCTGCTGGCGCAGTCCGACTGGGCGCTGCACTTGCTGACCCAGCCGGCGCAGTCGCTGCGCCTGGTGCTGGACGCGCAGCGCACCGCGTTCGAGCGCCTGCTGCAAGCCTTGCAGCCGGCACCCGGCCAGGCGCCGCAGGCACCGGCCGACGCGCGCTTTCGCGATCCCGGCTGGCAGCGGTGGCCGTTCGCGCCGCTGGTGCGCGGCTATCTCGATGCCGAAGCCTGGTGGCAACGCGCGACCGACCTGCGCGGCATGAGCACGCACCACCGCGACGTCACCCGGCTGTTCGCGCGCCAGTGGCTGGACCTGCTGTCGCCGGCCAACTTCGCGCTGACCAACCCCGAGGTGCTGCAGCGCACGCGCGAGCGCTTCGGCGCCAACTTCGTCGACGGCGCGGCCATCGGCCTGGACCAGTGGCGCCGCCATCACGCGTTGCCGCCGCTGCAGCCGCCCGAGCATGCGTACCTGCCGGGCGTGGACCTGGCCGTCACGCCGGGCAAGGTGGTGCACCGCAATGCGCTGGTCGAGTTGATCCAGTACGCGCCGAGCACGCCGCAGGTGCATGCCGAGCCGGTGTTCATCGTGCCGTCGTGGATCATGAAGTACTACGTGCTCGACCTGTCGCCGCACAACTCGCTGGTGCGCTGGCTGGTCAGCCAGGGCCACACGGTGTTCATGGTGTCGTGGCGCAACCCGGACGCGAGCGACGCGCTGCTGTCGATGCAGGACTACCTGCAACTGGGCGTGTTCGACGCGCTGGGGGCGATCGCGCAGCGCGTGCCCGACACGCCGGTGCACGCCTGCGGCTACTGCCTGGGCGGCACGCTGCTGGCCATCGGCGCGGCGGCGCTGGCACGGCCGCAGCGCGTGCAGCGCGCCGAGCTGCTGGCGCCGCTGGCCAGCGTGTCGCTGCTGGCCACCGAGACCGACTTCAGCGAGCCGGGCGAACTGGGCGTGCTGATCGACGAAGCGCAGGTGGCGATGCTCGAGGACCAGATGGCCGAGCGCGGCTTTCTCACCGGGCGGCAGATGGCGGGGAGCTTTCAGTTCCTGCACTCGCGCGAGCTGGTGTGGTCGGCGCGCACGCGCGAGCTGCTGCTGGGCGAGCCGGTGCGGGCGAACGACCTGATGGCCTGGAACGCCGATGTCACGCGCATGCCCGCGGCGATGCACAGCGAGTACCTGCGCCGCTGCTACCTGCGCAACGAGCTGGCCGAAGGCCGCTACCCGGTCGAGGGCCGGCCGGTGTCGATGGCCGACATCAGCTTGCCGATCTTCGCGGTCGGCACCGAGCGCGACCACGTATCGCCGTGGCATTCGGTATACAAGCTGCACCGGCTGACGCAGACCGAACTGTGTTTCGTGCTCACCAACGGCGGCCACAACGCCGGCATCGTCAGCGAACCCGGCCATGCGGGCCGGCACTTTGCGCAGCGCACCCGGCGCCGCGGCGACCCGGTGCTGGACGCCGGCGCCTGGCAGGCGCAGGCCGCGCGCCACGACGGATCGTGGTGGCCGGCATGGCACGCCTGGCTGGTCAGCCACGGCAGCGGCACGCAAGTGCCGGCACGCACCATCGACGCGGCCAACGCGCTGGGTGACGCGCCGGGGCAGTACGTGCTGCAGCGCTACAACGACTGATCCGGTGTCGCGCCGGTTGCGCCGGCGCGCGCGAACAGCCGGCGCACGCGATCGCGCAGCCAGCTGTGCGCCAAGTCGGCGCTGGCGCTGCGGTGCCAGACCATGCGCACCGAATAGTGCGGCCCGTGCCCGGGCAGCTGCCACACGCGCACGCTGTAGCGCGAGCTGAGCGAGTCGGCGAACATCTGCGGCACGATCGCCATCAGGTCGGTGCAGGTCACCAGCTCGGGCAATGCGCCGTAGTGGCGCGCGCGCACCACCGCGCGCTCGGTCAGCTTCAGCCGCGTCAGCATGGCCTCGACGCTGCCGTGGAAAGTGGCCGTCGGCGCGGCCACCGCCAGCGTGGTGTGCGCCAGCTGCTGCGGGCTCAGGCCGGTGCCCGAGCGGCCCACCGGCGGGCGCCAGTGGCTGCCGGTAATGGCCACGAAGTGCTCGCGAAACAGCTCCTCGCTGGCCACGCCCGCGTGGTCGGGCAGCAAGATGCCGATCGCCAGATCGATGTCGCCGGCTTCGAGCGCGGCGCTGACCCGCGCGGCGTCGACCGACACGTTGGACACCCGGCTGTGCGGCGCATCGGCGCGCAGCGCGGCGGCCAGCGGCGGCAGGAACATCATCTCGCCCAGGTCCGACAGCGACAGCCGCCAGTGCAGCGCGGCGCTGGCCGGCTCGAAGGTCTCGGCGCGGCACAGCTCGAGCTCGAGCTGGCGCAGGTGCCCATCCACCAACGGCACGATGCGCTGCGCCAGCCGGGTCGGGTGCAGACCCGCCGGCGAGCGCACGAACAGCGCGTCGTCGAAGGCGCGGCGCAGCCGCGCCAGCGCGTTGCTCACTGCCGGCTGCGACATCGCCAGCTGGCGCCCGGCCGCGGTGACCGAGCCGGTGCGCTGCACCGCGCACAGCACGCGCAGCAGGTTCAGGTCGAGCTGACGGAAATTCATCGCGGCTTTCGTTGCCGGGTTGAGCGCCGGGTCGGGCGCCGGGCCGGGCACTGAATCGGTTTGGTGAATGGGCCGGATTCTGACCATCAATTCGACGCGCGCGCCGCTCGGCGCTAGATTGGACTGCGCCGCACCCGGGCACGCTCGGGCAATGTGGCGCGTGCACGAACTGGAGGCTTTGGCGTGCTGCAGATCATGATCCAGGGCCGCGGCGGCCAGGGGGCGCAAACCGCCGGCAACCTGCTGGCGATGGCCTTCTTCGACGCGGGCAAGCAGGTGCAATGCTTCGCCAGCTACGGCGGCGCGCGCCGCGGCACGCCGGTGAGCTCGGCGCTGCGCGTGGACGACCGGCCGGTGCGGCTGCGCTGCGACATCGAGCGCGCCGACGCGATCCTGTGCTTCGACGCCAGCCTGCTCGAAGGCCGGCTGCTCGCCACCGCGCATGCACGGACCTTGATCGTCGTCAACTCGGCGCAGTCGATCGAGCACTTCGGGCAGACGCTGCCCGGCTACAGCGTGATCCCGATCGACGGCCTGGGCATCGCGCGGCGCCACGGCCTGGGCCGCATCGTCAACTCCGCCTTGCTGGGTGCGTGTGCGCGGGCGCTGCGCTCGCCCTCGCTGGAACAGATGGAGCGCACGCTGGTGCGCAACTCGCCCAAGCTGCACGACGCCAACATCGCCGCCTGCGAAGAAGGCTACCGCCGCGCCGATGAGTTGCTGCGCGAGGTGGCGACATGAACGCAGCGCTTGCGATCCCGCCCACCTGGACCACTGGCAGCACCGCGGTCATCAAGACCGGCACCTGGCGCGCGGCGCTGGCACGGCATATCCAGGCGCCCTCGCCTTGCCACAGCGCGTGCCCGATGCACGGCGAGATCGCCACCTGGATCGGCCAGGCGCGCGCCGGCGAATATCACGCCGCCTGGCGCACGCTGTCGCTGCACAACCCCTTCCCCGCGGTGATCGGCCGCGTGTGCCACCACCCCTGCGAGACCGCCTGCAACCGCGCCGAGGTCGACGGCCCGCTCTCGATCTGCAAGCTGGAGCGCCATGTCGGCGACATCGCGCTGCAGCGCGGCTGGCAGCACGAAGCGCCCACCGCACTCACGGCGCGCGCCGAGCGCGTGGCCGTGGTCGGCGGCGGCCCGTCGGGGCTCGCGGCGGCCTACCACCTGCGCCGCCGCGGCTTTGCGGTCACGCTGTTCGAGGCCGGCGCCGACCTCGGCGGCGTGATGCGTTATGGCATCCCCGGCTACCGCCTGTCGCGCGAGGTGCTTGACGCCGAGATCGCGCGCGTGCTCGCGCTGGGCATCGAGCTGCACTGCAACCATCCGATCACCACGCCCGAGGCGCTGAGCGAGCTGCGCGCGCAGTTCGATGCGGTCTACCTGGCCTATGGCGCGCGCCGGCCGAAGCGGCTGCCGCAGCTCGACTATTCGAGCAGCCGGGTGCTCGACGGCGCCGACTACCTGGCGCGTGCCAACGCCGGCAGCCCGCCGCCGCTGGGGCGGCGCGTGGTGGTGATCGGCGGCGGCAGTGCGGCCTTCGACGTCGCGCGCAGCGCACGCCGCGCCGGCCACGAGGTGACGATGCTCGCGCTCGAAGCCGAAGCCCAACTGCCGGCGCAGCACGAAGAACTGGACGAGGCACGCGAAGAAGGCATCGTGCTGCGCGACGCCGCACAGCTGTGCGCTGTCATCGAAGGCAACGGCGCGTTGCGGCTGCAGTGCGAGCACGTGCGCTTCGAGCCCGGCGCGCGGGCCGGAGAGTTCAAGCTCACGCCGCTGGAAGGCTCGCGCTTCGAGCTTCAAGCCGATGCCATCGTCAGCGCGATCGGCCAGGACCCCGAGCTCGCAGCGCTGGCCGGGGTGGTCGACAGCCACGGCAAGCTCGCCGCGGCTGACCGCTTCGGTGCCACCAGCGCCGCCGGCGTGTGGGCCGGCGGCGATCTGGCCAGCAACGCCCGCTTCGTCTCGGTGGCCATCGGCATGGGCGAACGCGCGGCGCTGGCGATCGAGCGCGCGTTGAACTCCCGCGCCGGCACGGCGTCGACGCCACCGGCCGAGATCGGCGCCACGGTGCCGCTGAAGGACATCAACCTGCACTACCACCCGGCGCAGCCACGCGCCGAATCGGCGCGGCTGAGCGTGGCCGAGCGGCTGCAAGGCAGCGCCGAGGTGCAGCTCGCGCTGGACATCCAGCAAGCGCTGGCCGAGGCTGCGCGCTGCTACTCCTGCGGCACCTGCACCCACTGCGACAACTGCATCACCTACTGCCCCGACCTGGCAGTGCAGCGGCTGGGCGGCGGCTACACCGTGCTCACCGACTACTGCAAGGGCTGCGGCCTGTGCGTCGAGGAATGCCCGACCGGCTCGATGACCATGCTCGAGGAGGCCAAGTGAGCCGCGCATATCGCACCCAAAGCCGCAGCGCACACCCGGAGCAACAGCCATGACCCCGAGCGAATCCCCGGTGCTGCTCACCGGCAACCACGCGGTCGCCTGGGGCGCGCGGCTGGCGCGGCCCAAGGTGGTGCCGGTGTACCCGATCACACCGCAAACGCCGGTGCTGGAGCTGCTCACCGACTTCCAGGCCGAGGGCGAGTTCGACGCCGAGATCCTGACCCCCGAGTCCGAGCACTCGGTGATGTCGGCATGCATCCCGGCGTCGCTGGCCGGCGTGCGCGTGTTCACCGCCACCGCCTCGCAGGGGCTGCTGCTGATGCACGAGCTGCTGCACTACGCGGCCGGCGCGCGCGCGCCGATCGTGATGGCCAACGTCAACCGCACGGTCGCGTCGCCGTGGGCCTTCTGGCCCGACCAGACCGACAGCCTGGCGCAGCGCGACACCGGCTGGATCCAGTACTACGTCGAAACCGCGCAGGAGGCGCTGGACACCGTGATCCAGGCCTTCCGCGTCGCCGAGCAGGTGCTGCTGCCGGCGCTGGTCAACCTCGACGCCTTCTACGTGTCGCACGCGCTGGAGCCGGTGAGCCTGCCGGCGCAGGATCGGGTGGACGCCTACCTGCCGCCGTTCGCGCCAGTGCAGCGGCTGGACACCGCCGCGCCGTCGGGCTGGGGCAACGTGGTCAGCCCCGACATGTACAACCGCCACCGCCAGGACATCGAAGCGGCGATGGGCCGCGTCGCCGCCCTGGCCGCCGAGGCCGACCGCGAATGGGCCGAAGCCACCGGCAGATCGTGGGGCGTGGTCGAGCGCTACCGCTGCGACGGCGCGCGCTGCGTCGTCGTCGCCATGGGCAGCCTGTGCGGCACGGTGCGCGAGGCGGTGGACGCGATGCGCGACGCCGGTATGGCGGTCGGGCTGCTCAAGCTGCGGCTGTTCCGCCCGCTGCCCGTGGCCGCGCTGCGTGCCGCGCTGCACGGCGTGCCCGACGTGCTGGTGCTCGACCGCGACCACTCGCCCGGCTGCGGCGGCGTGCTGCACCAGGAGCTGCGCGCGGCGCTGTACGGCATGACCGATGCGCCACGCATCCACGGTTATCTGGCGGGGGTCGGCGGCCTGAACGTCGCGCCCGAGCATGTCGCGGCCTACGTGCAGCGCGCGCTGGGCGGCACCGCGCAGGTGCATTCGGAGTGGGTGCGATGAACGCGACGATCGAAGCCACCATCGAGCCGGCAGCCGCCGCGCCGCAGCCGCTGCTGTGCTCGGGCCACGCCGCCTGCCCGGGCTGCGCCGAGCCGCTGTCGCTGCGCCACATCCTGGACGTGCTCGGGCCCGACACCATGGCGGTGATCCCGCCGTCGTGCATGGCGATCATCGCCGGGCCGCAGCCGTTCAGCTCGCTGCGCATCCCCGTGTACCAGCCGACGCTGGAAGCCAGCGCGGCCGCGGCGTCGGGGCTGCGCCGCGCGCTCGACGCCAGCGGCCGAGCCCACACGCAGGTGATCGTGCTGGCCGGCGACGGCGGCACCTACGACATCGGTTTCCAGTGCCTGTCGTCGGCGGCCGAGCGCAACGAGAACATCATCTACTTCTGCCTCGACAACGAGGGCTACATGAACACCGGCGCGCAGAAGTCGTCGTCGACACCACACTTCGCGGTCACCGGCTCCACCCCTGCCGGCAAGACCACGCGCAAGAAGAACCTGCTCGAGATCATGGCCGCGCACGGCATCCCGTACGCTGCCAGCGCCAGCGTCGGCCACCTGGCCGACCTGCGCTACAAGGTGGAAAAGGCCAAGCGGCTGCGCGGGCTGCGGCTGATCACGCTGCTGATCCCCTGCCTGGACGGCTGGGGCCTGGCCGACGACAGCGCGCTGCGCACCGCGCGCCACGCGGTGGAGTGCGGCGCCTATCCGCTGGTCGAGATCGAGGACGGCCAGCGCTACACGCTGAACGTGGCGCAGCGCACGCGCCCGGTGGCGCAGTACCTGGCGCTGCAGCGCCGCTACCGCCACATGAGTGCCGAGGACACGCAGCGGCTGCAGGCCGAGGTCGACGAAGGCTGGGCGCGGCTGCAGCAGCGCGTGGCGGCGAGCGCGCTGGCCTGAACCTGCGGCGTCGCAGCGGATCCGTTCCGATAGTCAATTCATTCACCGCGCAGACGCAGCGGGCGCACAGTCCTCGCAGAGGCATACCGAGACTGAGGTCTTCTCTGCGCCCGCTGCGCCTCTGCGGTGAAGGCTGTTTGCCCGCCGGCACGCAGCCCCGCCTCACCCGGCACCAACCGTTGAACCAGATCAAGTCTTTATCGGTATTGTGGTACCACAATCCGCCAATACAAAGGCCATTCCCGTGCCGCGGGCAGGGCCACCGCGAGGAGCCCGAGCGCCGTGAGCAAGAGCCTGCTGAGCCTGAACGTCAACGGCCGTACCGCGCAGCACGCGGTGGCCGACCACGCGCTGCTGGTCGACGTGCTGCGCGGCACCCTCGGCCTGACAGGCACCAAGCAGGGCTGTGACGGCGGCGAATGCGGCGCCTGCACCGTGCTGATCGACGACCAGCCGCGCCTGGCCTGCCTGACGCTGGCCGCCACCTGCGACGGCCAGCGCATCGAAACCGTCGAGCACCTGGTGCAGGGCGGGCGCATGGGCCGGCTGCAGCGCGCGTTCCACGAGTCGCTGGGCGCGCAGTGCGGCTTTTGCACGCCGGGAATGATCATGGCCAGCGAAGCGCTGCTGCGCCGCGAGCCGCAGCCCAGCGAGGCGCAGATCCGCGAAGCGCTGTCCGGCAACCTGTGCCGCTGCACCGGCTACGTCAAGATCATCGAAGCGGTGCAAAGCGCCGCGCAGGTGGCGGCATGACTGCGCAGCGCAGCGCCGCGGGCTCCTCGCAGCACAGCCACCCAGCGCCGGCCGGCGCCGCCGGCATCGGCGTGCGCACGCCGCTGATCGACGGCGTCGACAAGGTCACCGGCCGCGCGCGCTACACCGCCGACCTGCCACTGGGGCCCACGCTGGTCGGGCGCATCCTGCGCAGCCCGGTGGCGCACGGCCTGATCCACGGCATCGACACCTCGGCCGCGCTCGCGCTGCCGGGCGTGCACGCGGTGATCACCGGCGAGGATTTCTCGGCGCCCTACGGCGTGATCCCGATCGCGCAGAACGAGTGGCCGCTGGCGCGCGAGCGCGTGCGCTACCGCGGCGAGCCGCTGGCCGCGGTGGCGGCGGTGGACGAAGCCACGGCCGAAGCCGCGCTGCGCGCGATCCAACTCGATATCGAGCCGCTGCCGGCGTACTTCACCGCCGCCGACGCGCGCGCCGAGGGCGCGCTGGCGCTGCACGACAACCGCCGCGGCAACATCGAGCGCCAGGTCGAGCAGGACTTTGGCGACGTCGACGCCGGCATGGCCGCGGCCGACCTGGTACTGGAACGCCACACGCATTGCGCCGAGGTCGCGCACGGCCAGATCGAGCTCAACGCCTCGGTGGCCTCGTGGGACGCCGAGGCCGAGCGCCTCACCGTGCATTCGGTGACGCAGGTGCCGTACTACCTGCACCTGACGCTCGCACAGGTGCTGGGGCTGGACAGCTCGCGCATCCGCGTCGTCAAGCCCTTCGTCGGCGGCGGCTTCGGCCACCGCGTCGAGCCGCTGAACTTCGAGATGATCACGGCTGCGCTGGCACGCGCGGCCTGCGCCACGGTGACCACGCAGCAGTCGCGCGAGGAGGTCTTCCTCACCCACCGCGGCCGCCCGGCCACCGACGTGCGGCTGAAGATCGGCGTCAAGCGCAGCGGCGAAATCACCGCGGTGGATGCCGAGGTGGTGCAGCGCGGCGGTGCTTACGGCGGCTACGGCCTGGTGACCATCCTGTACGCCGGCGCGCTGCTGCACGCGCTGTACCGCGTCGGCGCGGTACGCTTTCGCGGGTACCGGGTCTACACCAACTTGCCGCCGTGCGGCGCGATGCGCGGCCACGGCGCGGTCAACGTGCGCCAGGCCTTCGAGACGCTGCTCGACGAGCTGGCCACCCAGCTCGGGCTGGACCCGTTCGCGCTGCGCCGCGCCAACCTGATCGCCGCGCCGTACCGCACGCTGAACGACCTGCAGGTCAACTCCTACGGCCTGCCCGCCTGCATGGACTGGGTCGAGCAGGCGTCGGGTTGGGCGCAGCGGCACGACAGCCACAGCGGGCACGACGATGCGCCGCACATCAAGCGCGGCATCGGCATGGCCTGCTCGCACTACGTGTCGGGCTCGGCCAAGCCGGTGCACTGGAGCGGCGAGCCGCACGCGGTGGTCAACCTGAAGCTGGACTTCGACTGCAGCATCACCATCCTCACCGGCGCGTCCGACATCGGCCAGGGCTCGTCGACGCTGCTGACGCAGGTGGTGGCCGAGGTGCTGCAGCTGCCGCTGGCGCGCATCCGCGTCATCGCCACCGACAGCGCGCTCACGCCCAAGGACAACGGCTCGTATTCGTCGCGCGTGTCGTTCATGGTCGGCAACGCGGCGCTGCGCGCGGCCGAGGAACTCAAGCGCGTGCTGCTCGACGCCGCCGCGCGCCGGCTCGACGCCACGCCCGAGGCGATCGAATGGGCCGGCGAGTGCTGCAGCGTGCTCGGCACCGACCGGCGCTCGAGCTTCAACGAAGTGGTCGAGGCCGCGCTGGCAGACAGCGGCACCATCACCGTCAAGGGCACCTGGTCGACACCCAAGGAAACCCAGGGCGGCAAGTTCCGCGGCGCGGCGGTGGGCTCGACCGCGGGCTTCTCGTATGCCGCGCAGGCAGTGCAGGTCAGCGTCGACACCGACACCGGCGTGGTGCGGGTCGACAAGGTCTGGGCCGCGCACGACTGCGGTTTTGCCATCAACCCGCTGGCGGTCGAAGGCCAGGTGCAAGGCGCGGTGTGGATGGGCATGGGCCAGGCCTTGAGCGAGGAGACGCAGCACCACGAGGGCCTGCCGCTGCGGCCGAACTTCCTCGACTACCGCATCCCGACCATCGCCGAGTCGCCAGCCATCGAAGTGCACCTGGTGCAAAGCATGGACCCGCTGGGCCCCTTCGGCGCCAAGGAGGCCAGCGAGGGCGCGCTGCACGGCTTCCCGCCGGCGCTGTGCAACGCGGTGTACGACGCGGTCGGCATCCGGCTGCACGAGCTGCCGGTGACGCCCGACCGCGTGCTCGAGGCGCTGCAGCAGCGCCGCCGTGAGCAGCGGCTGCAGGCGCGGCGCGCGGCGGCGAAAACTTCCGCTGCCGAGCCACTGGCCAGCGCGATCGCGGCCACCGCCAAGTGAATCCGAGATGAGCCGCTGACCATGCAACACCTGCCCGCGTTCCGCCTGTCGCGCCCGTCCACCTACGGCGAAGCCGCGGCGCTGCTGGCAGCCGACCCCGGCGCGCGGCTACTGGCCGGCGGCACAGACTTGGTGCCCAACCTGCGCCGCGGCCTGGAAGCACCGCCGCAGTTGGTGGACCTGGGCCGCGTGCAAGGCGCCGCGCGCATCGAGTTCGGCAGCGAGGGTTTGACGCTGGGCGCCGGTGTGACGCTGGCGCAGCTGGCCGACGACGCGCGCATCGAAGCCCACTACGCCGCGCTGGCGCAGGCCGCGCGCGCCGCCGCCGGCCCCGGGCACCGCAGCGTCGCCACCCTCGGCGGCAACCTGTGCCTGGACACGCGCTGCGTGTACTACAACCAAAGCGAATGGTGGCGCCACGCCAACGGCTACTGCCTGAAGCGCGGCGGCACGGTGTGCCACGTGGCGCCGCAAGGCGAGCGTTGCCACGCCGCCTTCAGCGGCGACCTGGCACCGGCGCTGATCGCGCTGGACGCGCAGGCCGACTGGCTGTCGCAGCGCGGCACGCGGCGGCTGCCCTTGGCCGAGTGTTATCGCGACGATGGCGCCGCGCATCTGGCGGTCGAGCGCGACGAGTTGCTGGTGCAGGTGCACCTGCCGGCGCGCGAGCCCGGCGTGCGCAGCGGCTATTTGAAGGCACGGGTGCGCGCCGCGATGGACTTTCCGCTGGCCGGCGTGGCGATCGCGCTGCGGCTGCAAGGCGATGCGCTGGCCGCGTTGCGCGTGGCCATCAGCGGCACCAACTCGCATCCGCTGTGGCTGCAGCGCACCGACACGTTGCTGGGCAAGCCGGTGGACGACACCACGCTGGCGGCACTGGGCAAGCTGGTGCAGCAGCAGGTCAGCCCGATGCGCAGCACCGCCACGCCGTCGAACTACCGCCGCCTGGTCGCCGCCGCGCACGCGCAGCGCCTGCTGCGCGAGTTGGCCGGCGCGGCAGCGCCCTGAACAACGAGCGCGAGGTTCACGATGACGCTGTCGACGCTGCACCCCGAACCAACCGAAGCGCCCGGCGCCGCCGGGCGCGCGCCGCGCCTGATGAACGCGGCGGCCGTGCTGCTCGACGGCCACGACGCGCAGCACCCCGCGCTGCTGTGCCACTGCAGCGAGGCCCTGAGCTACGGCGAACTGCGCGACCGGGTCGCGCGCAGCGCCGCGTGCTGGCGCGCGCACGGCGTGATGCCCGGCGACCGCGTCGCGATCAAGCTGCCCGACAGCGCCGACTGGGTGGTGGCCTTCCTGGCGTCGATCTGGTGCGGCGCGATCGCGGTCGGCGTCAACCCGCAGGTGCCGGCCGCCGACTGGCTCTACATCCTCGGCGAGAGTGACTTCAAGCTGATCGTGGTCGACCAGGCCGACGGCGAGCTCGGTGACGACACCACGCCCGCGCCGTGGCGCGAGCGGCTATTGACCCGCGCGGCCTGGCGCGCCGAACTGCCGCAGCACGCACCGCTGCCGCCGCAGCCGATGGACGAAGACGCGCCGGCGGTGTGGTGCCACTCGTCCGGCACCTCGGGCAAGCCCAAGGCGGTGGTGCATGCGCACCGCTTCGCCCGGCGCATCGAACAGGTGTCGCGCGAGGGCCTGGGGCTGCGGCCGGGCGACCGTCTGTTCGCCAGCTCGCGGTTGTTCTTCTCGTACCCGCAGACCAACGCCCTGTACGCCGGGCTCAAGCTGGGGCTGACGATCATCCTGGATGCGTGCTGGCCCAGCGCCGAGAGCGTGGCCGCCACGGTGGCGGCACAGCGCCCCACGGTGCTGTTCAGCGTACCGTCGCTGTACCGCAACATGCTGCACGCCGGGCTCGCGCCGGCCATCGCCGCTGCGGGCGTGCGGCTGTGCGTGTCGGCCGGCGAAGCGCTGCCGGCCAGCCTGCGTGACGCCTGGCGTGAGCAGACCGGGCTGACCATCGTCAACGGCTACGGCGCATCCGAAACGCTGGTGCTGGTGATGATCGACCACGGCAACGGCTTCGCGCCCTCGCCCGGCATCGACATCCAGGGCGCCTACGACGTCAATGCAGGCCAGCCCACCAGGCTGATGATCCGCGCGCCGACGCTGGCGATCGGCTACTTCGATCGGCCGCAAGCGCAAAGCGAGCACTTCCGCGACGGTGCATTCTGCCCGGCCGACCTGTTCGCGCACGACCCAGCCAGCGGCTGGCGCTTTGCCGGGCGCGAGGATTCGCTGGTGAAGATCCGCGGCCGCTGGGTCAACCTGGTCGAGCTCGAGGAGCGCATGGCGCGCCAGGCCCCCGGCATCGCCGAGGGCGCGGCGGTGTGCGTGCCCGATGCCGACGGCGTCGATGCGGTGGCCTTCTACTACGTGGCCAGCGACAGCGCGGCGGTGGAAGCCACGCTGCGCGCCACGCTCGAGGCGATGCCGCCGCACCAGCGCCCGCGCTGGCTGCGCTGCATCGACGCGCTGCCGCGCACCGCCACCGGCAAGCTGCTGCGGCGCAAGCTGCAGGAGCTGCACCTGCAGCAAAGTTGAGACCATGGCCGCGCTGCTCGCCACCGAACGCATCGGCCGCGTGCTGGTGGCCACGCTGGCGCGCTCGCCGGTGAATGCGCTGGACGAGCGGCTGATCGCGCAGCTTGACGCGGTGCTCGACCAGGCCATCGGCGATGACCGCATCGCGCTGCTGCACCTGCGCAGCGAGCAGCGCGCGTTCAGCGCCGGCGCCGACTTGGCCCTGATGGCGTCGTGCTTTGCCACTGCCGACGGCCCCGATCGCATGACCGAGGTGGTGCGCGAGATGCAGCGGCTGTTCGCGCGGCTCGAAGCCGCACCGCTGGTCACGCTGGCCGAGATCAGCGCCCCGGCGCTGGGCGCAGGCTTCGAGCTCGCGCTGGCCTGCGACCTGCGCGTGGCGGCCAACGAAGCGCGCCTGGGCCTGCCCGAAGCGCGGCTGGGGCTGCTGCCCGGCGCCGGCGGCACGCAGCGGCTGACGCGGCTCGTCGGCCCGGGGCTGGCCAGGCGGCTGATCCTGGGCGCCGAGGTGGTCGACGGCAGCGCCGCCGAGCGGCTGGGTCTGGTGCAGTGGGCGCTGCCGCACGCGCAGCTGGCTGACTTCGCGGCCCGGCTCGCGCAGCGCGTCGCGGCGATGCCCAAGGCCGCGCTGGCCGCCAACAAGCGCTGCATCGCCGCCGCCACCGACCCCGCGCGCGACGGGTTTGCCGACGAGATCACTGAGACGCGACGGCTCTACGACCACCCCGACACGCGCGCCAGGGTGTCGGACTTCCTCGCTGCCAGAGCGCATTGACCCGCCATCGAAGGCCAACGCACACCACTGAAGGACACCCCATGACCCTAGACAACCAGATCGCCATCGTCACCGGCGCCGGCTCGGGCATCGGCCGCGCCACCGCGCAAGCGCTGGCGCGTGCCGGCGCGCAGGTGATCGTCGCCGACATCGCCACCGACAGCGGCGAAGCCACTGCCGCGGCGATCCGCGCCGACGGCCAGCGCGCCAGCTTCCGCCAGGTCGACCTGACCGACCCGGCGTCGATCCACGCCTTCGCCCAGGCGGTACAGGCCGAGCACGGCGCGGTCGACGTGCTGGTCAACGCCGCGGGCTGGGGCCGCACCGAGCCCTTCGTCGATGGCAAGCCCGAGTTCTGGGCCAAGCTGGTGGCGCTGAATTTCGTCGGCCCGATGACGCTGACGCAGGCGCTGCTGCCGGCGATGATCGAACGCAAGCGCGGGCGCATCGTCAACGTCGCCAGCGACGCCGGGCGCGTGGGCAGCCTGGGCGAGACGGTCTACGCCGGCACCAAGGGCGGGCTGATCGCCTTCACCAAGTCGCTGGCGCGCGAGATGGCGCGCTACGGCATCAACGTCAACTGCGTGTGCCCGGGGCCGACCGACACGCCGCTGATGGCCGCGGTGCCCGACAAGGTGAAGGACGCGCTGATCAAGGCGATCCCGCTGCGCCGGCTGGGCCGCCCCGACGAGACCGCCGACGCGATCGTCTTCTTCTGCGGCCCGGGCTGCAGCTACATCACCGGCCAGGTGCTCAGCGTCAGCGGCGGGCTGACGATGGCCGGCTGAACCTGCGGCGCGCACCATGGACTACAGCCTGGGCGAATTCCTCGCGCACGCGCTGGCGCTGGAGCGCGAAGCGGCCGAGCGCTATCTGGAGCTGGCCGACATGATGGAAGCGCACCGCAACGATGCGGTGTCGGCGCTGTTTCGCGACATGGTGCGCTTCTCGCGGCTACACCATGATTCGATCGCCGAGCGTTCGCGCGGCATCGAGCTGCCTACCCTGCGCTCGTGGCAGTACCGCTGGACGCACCCGCCCGAAGCCGGCGGCGACGAGGCCTTCGACTACACGCTGGACGCCTACACCGCACTGCGCTACGCGCGCGAGAACGAGGTGCGCGCGCTCGACTACTACGCCCAGGTCGGCCAGAACTCGAGCGACGCCGAAGTCAGGCGGCTGGCCGCGGAGTTCGCCGCCGAGGAAAGCGAGCACGTCGAAGCGCTGGAAGACTGGCTGGCGCGCACGCCGCGGCCGTCAGCCACCTTCGACGCCGATCCGCAGCGCCCCGGCGAACGCTGAAGGCTTCATGCGCCCGCTGCTGCCGCCGCGCCGCACGCGCGCCTTACTCGCACAACCGGCGGATGTCGTCGGGGATCGCGATCGAGTGGATGCGCCGGCGGTCCTGCGCATCGCGCACGCAGAAGATGCGCGTTTCGGTGCTTTCGCAGATCAGCTCGTCGTCGCGGCGCACGGTGTGCTGCTGCAGGAACACCTTGGCGCGCCACTCCACCACCCGGGTGTCGATCGTCAGCCGCTCGCCGTAGGTCGCGCTCTTGACGAAGCGCGCGTGGTGCTCGAGCAGCGGCGTGCCGATGATGCCGGTGCTGTGCTCCAGCACATGCCACGGCGGCACGCCGCAGCTCATGAAGAAGTTGAGCGAGGCCGCGTCCATCCAGCGGTGGTAGCGCGGGAAGAACACGATGCCCGCCGGGTCGCAGTCGCCGAAACGGATCTCGACGTTCATCGTGGTGGTCTTGCTCATGCGCTTGGCGGTCGTGGCGTGACGGAATTCTATGGGCCGCAGCCCGCGGCACGAGCGCACTGAACCTCCAGGAGAAGCCACTTGAAACGCATCGCGATGGCCGGCTACCGCGCCCGGCACTTTGGCTACAGCGTGGCCGACTCGGTGGCCACGATCCGGCTGAACCGCCCTGAGCGCAAGAACCCGCTGACCTTCGACTCCTACGGCGAACTGCGCGATCTGTTCCGCGAGCTGGCCTACGCCAGCGACGTGCGCGCGGTGGTGTTCACCGGCGAGGGCGGCAACTTCTGCTCGGGCGGCGACGTGCACGAGATCATCGGCCCGCTGGTGAAGATGGACATGCCCGAGCTGCTGGCCTTCACCCGCATGACCGGCGATCTGGTCAAGGCGATGCGCGCGTGCCCGCAGCCGATCGTCGCGGCGATCGACGGCGTGTGCACCGGCGCCGGGGCGATGATCGCCTGCGCGTCGGACCTGCGGCTGGCCACTGCGCGCAGCAAGCTGGCGTTCCTGTTCGTGCGCGTGGGCTTGGCCGGCGCCGACATGGGTGCGTGCACGCTGCTGCCGCGGCTGATCGGCCTGAGCCGCGCGGCCGACCTGCTGTACACCGGGCGCACCGTCGGCGGCGACGAGGCCGCGGCCTTCGGCTTTCACAACCGGCTGGTCGAACCCGAGCAGCTCGAGGCCGAAGCGGTCGCGCTGGCCCGCAGCCTGGCCGAGGGCCTGAGTTTCGGCCACGCAATGACCAAGACCATGCTGTGGCAGGAGTGGAGCTCGGGCCTGGGCGAATGCATCGAGGCCGAAGCGCAGGCGCAGGCGATCTGCATGCAGACCAAGGACTTCGAGCGCGCCTTCCACGCCTTCGCCAACAAGCGCAAGCCGGTGTTCGAGGGCGACTGACAGGCGCGCCGCGATGACCGACACCGCACCCGCACCGCGCCGCTGGCGCGACGCCCAGGGCGAGCACATCGACGTGCGCGGCCTGCCGCGGCCGCAGCCGCTGGTGGAAGTGCTGCGGCTGCTGCACAACTGGCCGCACGATGGCGGCGCCGTCTTCGGCCACTTCGATCGCGACCCGCTGGGGCTGTACCCCGAGCTGGCCGAGATCGGCTGGGCTGCCACGCCGCTGCCCAGCGCTGGCGGCTCGGCGCTGTTGCGGCTGGAGCGGCTGCAGCCGCCGCCATGACCGCCACCAAGCCGGTTGCGGTCAAGCGCGGCGGCACCTTCTTGGCCGGCGCCACCAGCCGGCTGCTGCCGATGTCGGTGCCGTTTCGCTACTTTGGCGCCGCCTTGGTGTTCCATCTGCTGGGGTGGCTGGCGCTGCTGGCCGGTGCGCCGCGCGTGCCGCGCTTCGCCGGCGGGCTCGACTGGCCACTGGCGGCGCTGCACCTGATGACGCTGGGCGTGCTGGTGATGACCGCCATCGGCGCCAGCCTGCAGCTGCTGCCGGTGGCCACGCGCCAGCCGGTGCGCAGCGCGCGCGCGCCGGCGGCGATCTTCATCGTCTACGCGCCCGGCGTGGCGCTGGTCGCATTGGGCATGGGCCTGGGCCGCCCGAACTGGCTGGGCGCCGGCGCGCTGGCTGTGACGCTGGCCCTGCTCGCCTGGGCCGGGTTGATGCTGGCCAACCTGCGCCAGGCGCGCGGCATGCCAGGCGTGGTGGCCTTCGGCTGGGCCGCGCTGGCCGCGCTGGCGGTGATGCTGCTGTCGGCGCTGTCGCTGATCGCGCTGTACCTCGGGCTGCCGGGGCTTGACCGCTCGACCGCGCTGGCGCTGCACATCGCGTTCGCGGTCTACGGTTTCATGGGGCTGCTGGCGCTGGGGTTCTCTTACATCCTGGTGCCGATGTTCGCGCTGTCGCCGAACCCGCACGAGCGCCGCGCGACCCTCGCCTGCGTGGTCGCGCTGACCGCTCTGGCGCTGGCCGCCCTGGCGGCCTTCGGCATCGCGCCGCTGCCGCTGCGCGTGGCGGCGCTGGCCCTGGGCACCAGCGCCGCGGTGCTGCACCTGCAGCAGATGCGCGTGGCGCTGCGCGACGGCATGCGCCGCGAGCTGGGGCGCTCGTTCAAGCTGGTGCGCGCGGGCTGGGCGGCGTTGCTGCTGAGCCTGCCGCTGGCGCTGCTGCTCGCGCTGCAAGCCGATGCACCGGGGCTGCCCGCGGTGCCTGCGCTGTGGGCGCTGAGCGCCGTCGGCGGCTGGCTGCTGAGTTTTCTGCTGGGCATGCTGCAGCGCATCTTGCCGTTCCTGGCCGCGATGCATGCGGCACGCGGCGCGCGGCGCGCTCCGACGCCGTCCTCGCTCAGCGCCGAGCGCCCGCTGGCGCTGCACTTTGCCGCGCACCTGGCGGCGCTGGCCGCGCTGGCGCTGGCGATCGTCAGCGACAGCGCGCTGCTGGTCGTGTTCGGCGCCGTGGCCGGCGCGGCCGGCGCGCTGGCGCTGCTGGTGTTCTTTGCCACGCTGTGGCGCCGGGTGCGCGGCCGCGCCGCCCCGCCGGCACCGGCCAAAGCCACGGCAGCTTGAACTGCATCAAGGCAGCCCCCGGCCGCAACGCTATTCTGGTACTTTGATACCAATTTGAGTCAAGAACCATGGGCCAGGTCAGTCAAACCCTCGATGCCGAACACCGCAACGCGCTCGACGTGCTCGGCCGCATGGAGCAGGCGCTGTCGCGGCGCGAGGTGCCGCGCGACAGCCAGTTCGCCGCGCTCGCCAGCGCCTTCGTGCGTCTGCTCGAGCACGACACCGGCGCGCACTTCGACTTCGAGGAGCAGGAGCTGTTCGTGCGCATGGCCGAGGCCGGTGAGTCCGACATCGCCGCGCTGCTGGCCGAGGAGCACGACGCGATCCGCGAAGCCACCGCCGAGTTGCTGCCGCTGGCGCGCGCGGTGGCGGCGGGCACGCTGGCCGAAGCCGACCTCGAGCCCTTCAGGCGCGGCGTGCTCGAGATCGTCGAGCGCCAGGTCGCGCACATCCAGAAAGAGACGATGGCGCTGCTGCCGCTGCTCGACGACCTGCTCGACGACGACACCGATCGCGAGCTGAGCATGATGTATGCATCGGCTTGATGCACGCAGCGGATTGAAGCCAAGGCTCGACGCGACCGCGAGGACCCCATGAACCAGCCCACCCCGCAAACGACGATCCGCGCGCTGAACGCGCAGGACCTGGACGCGGTCGTCGCCATCGACGCGGCAGTCGAAGGCCGCTCGCGGCGCAACTACTTCCAGCGCCGGCTCGACGCCGCGCGCGCGCAGCCGGCGCTGCACGTGCAGTTGGCGGCGGTGGACGCTGCCGGACTGGCCGGGTGCATGCTCGCGCGGCGCACCAGCGGCGAGTTCGGCCGGCAGCGCCCGGGCCTGCGGCTCGAAGTCGTCGGCGTGCGCGACGACCGCCGCGGCCAGGGCGTGGGCGCCCAACTGCTGCATGCGATCGTCGACAACGCGGCGCGCCACGGTGCGGCCGAGCTGCGCACCACCGCGGCGTGGACCAACCAGCGCATGCTGCCGTGGCTGCAGGCGATGGGCTTCCAGCGCGCCGACGAGCAGGTGCTGGACTGCGCGGTGGGCTCGCCTGCCGCGCGCGCCAACGCGGTCGCGCCGGCGATCGTCGACGCCCGCCCGCCAGAGATCGACTACGGCAGCCCCGAGGCCAACGACTTCGAGCGCTCGGGCAAGTCGGCGGTGGACGTGCAGCCGATGCGCAGCGACGACCTGGGGCCGATCTGCCGCATCGACCGCCAACTCACCGGCAAAGACCGGCGCGGCTACATCGCCGAGAAGCTGGACGAGGCGCTGCAGGATTCGGCGATCCGCGTGTCGCTGAGCGCATGGCTGGACGGCGCGATCGTCGGCTTCCTGATGGCGCGCACCGACCTGGGCGACTTCGGCCGCACCGAGCCGGTGGCGGTGCTCGACACCCTCGGCGTCGACCCCGACTACGCGCACCGCGGCGTCGGGCGCGCGCTGATGGCGCAGTTGTGCGCCGATCTGCGCGCGCTGCACGTCGAGCGCGTCGAGACCGTGCTCGGGCCGGATGACCTGGCGCTGCAGGGCTTCCTGCGCGCCTGTGGTTTCGCCCCGTCGCAACGGCTGGCCTTCGTGCGCGCGATCTGAGCGCGAAGCGGCCAGCGCAACTGTCGCACCTGCCGCACCGCTGCCCTGACGCCGCCGCATGTGGCGCGCGCCGCCGCGCCGCAATCCCTGTGTGATCGCCGCGCGACCCCTGTGCAACCCCTGTGCTGCGCGCCGCAATGCTGCCTGTATAACGCCGCGGTGTGACTGCACCGCTGCCTGCACCATGCCAAGGAGAATCACCATGAGCCCGTTCACCATGAACCCGCTGCGCGCGTCGCTGCTTGCCTGCATGGCCCTGAGCCTTGCTCCCGCGGCCGCACACGCCCAGCCGCAGGGCAAGCTCAAGGTCGGGCTGATGCTGCCCTACACCGGCACCTACGCGGCGCTGGGCAACGCGATCGAGAACGGCTTCAAGCAGTACGTGGCCGAACATGGCGGCAAGCTCGGCGGGCGCGAGATCGACTACATCAAGGTCGACGACGAGTCCGACCCGGCCAAGGCCACCGACAACGTCAACAAGCTGGTCAAGCGCGACAACGTCGACGTCATCGTCGGCAGCGTGCACAGCGGCGTGGCCATGGCGATGGCCAAGGTGGCCAAGGACAGCGGCACGATGCTGATCGTGCCCAACGCCGGCGCCGATGCGGTCACCGGCCCGATGTGCGCCATCAACATCTTCCGCAGCAGCTTCAGCAACTGGCAGCCCGGCTACGCGATGGGCGAGGCGCTGGCGAAGAAGGGGGTGAAGAACGTCGCCACCATCACCTGGAAATACGCTGCCGGCGACGAGATGGTCAAGGGCTTCCGCGAAGCCTTCGAGAAGGGCGGAGGCAAGGTCGGCAAGGAACTGAACCTGCCCTTCCCCAACGTCGAGTTCCAGGCGCTGCTGACCGAGATCGCTGCTGCCAAGCCCGAGGCGGTGTTCGCCTTCTTCGCCGGCGGCGGGGCGGTGAAGTTCGTCAAGGACTACGCCGCCGCCGGCCTGAACAAGAGCATCCCGCTGTACGGCACCGGCTTTCTCACCGACGGCACGCTCGAAGCCCAGGGCGACGCCGCCAATGGCGTGCAAACCACGCTGCACTACGCCGACGGCTTGAACACGCCGCGCGACAACGCCTTCCGCCTGGCCTATGCCAAGGCCTACAAGCTGCAGCCCGACGTCTATGCGGTGCAGGGCTACGACGCGGCGCAGATGCTGGGCATCGGCCTGGCCGCCACCCAGGGCGATATCACGAAGAAGGCCGAGTTCGCCGCCGCGCTGCGCAAGGCCAAGATCGACAGCCCGCGCGGCGCGTTCACGCTGTCGCCCAGCCACAACCCGGTGCAGGACATCTACCTGCGCCAGGTGGCCAACAAGGAGAACAAGGTGGTCGGCATCGCCAGCAAGGCGCTGGCCGACCCGGGGCGCGGCTGCAAGATGTAGCCACGACGCGCAGCGCCGCGGCGCTGCGCGCGGCGCGTGCCATGGACCTGGCCACCTTCCTGATCCAGTGCCTGAACGCGCTGCAGTACGGGCTGCTGCTGTTCCTGGTGGCCTCGGGGCTGACGCTGATCTTCGGCATCATGGGCGTCATCAACCTGGCGCACGGCAGCTTCTACATGATCGGCGCGTACCTGGCCTTCGGCCTGGCCGCGCCGGTGGCGGCCGCCTTCGGCGGCGGCTTCTTCAGCGTGCTGGCGGTCGGTGTCGTACTGGCGGTGGCGCTGGGCTACCTGCTCGAGTGGGCCTTCTTCGCCTACCTGTACGAGCGCGAGCACCTGCAGCAGGTGCTGATGACCTACGGCCTGATCCTGGTGCTCGAGGAAACGCGCAGCATCGTCTTCGGCGACGAGGTGCACGGCGTGTCGCCGCCGCCGCTGCTGGCCGGCTCGCTGCCGCTGGGCGACACCATGAGCTACCCGGTGTATCGCCTGTTCATCTCGGCGGTGTGCATCGTGCTGGCGATCGGCATGTACCTGGTGCTGACGCGAACGCGGCTGGGCATGATGATCCGCGCCGGCAGCACCAACCGCGAGATGGTGCAGTCGCTGGGCATCGACCTCGAGTTCCTGTACCGCGTGGTGTTCGCCGCCGGCGTCGCGCTGGCGGTGCTGGCCGGCATGGTGGCCGCGCCGGTGTCGTCGGTGTACCCGGGCATGGGCAATACGGTGCTGATCGCCTGCTTCGTGGTGGTGGTGATCGGCGGTATCGGCTCGGTGCGCGGCGCGCTGCTGGCGGCGCTGCTGATCGGCTTCGTCGACACCTTCGGCAAGGTGCTGCTGCCGCAGGCCGCTGGCGTGGCGGTGTACGTGCTGATGGCGCTGATCCTGCTGTGGCGGCCCGAGGGCCTGGTCCGGGCCGGATGACGCGCCGGTGAAGTCGCCGCTGGTCTTCGTTGCCGCGTGCTTCGCGCTGCTGGCCGCCTACCCCTGGCTGGGCGGCGCCTACGGCATCGACCTGGTCGCCAAGATGATGATCTACGCCATCTTCGCGCTCAGCCTCGAACTGCTGGTCGGCGGTACCGGGCTGGTGTGCTTCGGGCAGGCGGCGTTCTTCGGCGCCGGCGCCTATGCGGCGGTGCGGCTGTCGCCCGCCGACGCACCGGCCGCACTGGCGTGGCTGCTGCCGGCCAGCGTCGCGGCCGGTGGGCTGGTCGCGCTGCTGGTCGGCGCGCTGTCGCTGCGCACACGCGGCGTGTACTTCATCATGGTCACATTGGCCTTCGCGCAGATGGCCTACTACGTGGTGCACGACACCGCGCTGGGCGGCGGCACCGACGGCATCTACCTGTACTTCAAGCCCACGCTGGGCGGGCTCGATCTGGACGACGCACGAGTCATGTATGCGTTCATCCTGCTGTGCCTGGCGGCCACCTTCGCCTTCCTGGCGCTGCTGCGCCGCTCGCGCTTCGGCCGCGCGCTGGCCGGCATCAAGGCCAACGAGGCGCGCATGCGCGCCTCGGGCTATTCGACCTACCCCTACAAGCTGGCGGCGTTCACGCTGTCGGGCGCGATCGCTGCGCTGGCCGGCTTCCTGTTCGCTGTGAAGGACGGCTTCGTCAACCCCGAGCTGCTGAGCTGGCATTTCAGCGGCGCGGTGCTGGTGATGATCATCCTCGGCGGCCTGGGCCATCTGCGCGGTGCGCTGCTGGGCGCCTTTGCCTTCACGCTGCTGCAGGAGTTCTTCAAGTCCGAGGCCGTCTTCGGCGCCTTCGCCAAACACTGGATGCTGGGGCTGGGCCTGACGATCATCGGCTGCGTCGCGCTGCTGCCGCGCGGGCTGGTGGGCATTCCGGCGCTGTGGCGCGACAAGCGCGACGCCCGCGCCGCCGCCGGCGCAACGAGGGCCGGGCATTGAGCGCGCCGCAGGTGCTGCTGCGCGGCGAAGCCATCAGCCGCCGCTGGGGCGGGCTGGTGGCGGTGGACAAGGTGTCGATCGCGCTCGAGCGCGGCGCGGTGCACGCGGTGATCGGCACCAACGGCGCCGGCAAGTCCACGCTGGTGAACGTGCTGGCGGGCGAGCTGGCACCCAGCAGCGGTCGCGTCGAGCTGCTGGGCCAGGACGTGACTGCGTGGCCGCAGCCGCGGCGCGCGCGCGCCGGCCTGGGGCGCAGCTACCAGCGCACCAACATCTTTGGCGACTTCAGCGTGCTGGAAAACTGCAGGCTGGCGGCACAGGCCCGCACGCAGCGCGCCTGGGACTGGTGCAGCCCGGCCGCGCGCTGCCGCGCCAGCAATGCGGCCGCGCGCCTTGCGATCGAACGCGCCGGCCTGGGCGAGGTCGCCGCTCGCGCCGCCGGGTTGCTGTCGCACGGCCAGCGCCGCCAGCTCGAGATCGCGATGTGCCTGGCAATCACGCCGCAGGTGCTGCTGCTGGACGAGCCGCTGGCCGGCATGGGCGCCGACGAGACCGAGCGCATGCTGGCGCTGCTGGCCGAACTGAAGCGCGAGCACGCGATCCTGCTGGTCGAGCACGACATGGACGCGGTGTTCCGCATCGCCGAGCGCATCACGGTGATGGTCAACGGCGCGGTCATCGCCTCCGACACGCCCGCGGCGGTGCGGGCGAACGCGGCGGTGCAGGCCGCCTACCTCGGCCACCAGCGCTGAGCCGCCCGCGACGAAGCATGGATACGCTGCTGGCCGCCCGCGATCTGCACGCCTGGTACGGCAGCAGCCACGTGCTGCACGGCGTGTCGCTGGCCATCGGGCGCGGCCAGACGGTCGGCCTGCTCGGGCGCAACGGCATGGGCAAGAGCACGCTGATGCGCACGCTGCTGGGCCATGTGCGCCAGCGCAGCGGCGCCATCGAGTGGCTGGGCCGCGACATGTCGCGCGCCAGGCCGCACGAGATGGCACGCGCCGGCGTGGCCTACGTGCCCGAAGGCCGCGGCGTCTTCCCCAACCTGAGCGTGCGCGAGAACCTGCTGATGGCGGCACGCCGCGGCGTTGACGGCCGCGACGACTGGACGCTGGCGCGGGTGCTGCAGAGCTTTCCGCGGCTGGCCGAACGCCTGCAGCACCTGGGTGCGCAACTGTCGGGCGGCGAGCAGCAGATGCTGTCGATCGCCCGCGCGCTGCTGACGCACCCACTGCTGATCATGCTGGACGAGGCCACCGAAGGCCTGGCGCCGCTGGTGGTCGACGAGATCTGGCGCGTGATCGCCCAGATCCGCAGCGACGGCATCGCCACGCTGATCGTCGACCGCGACTACCGCCGCGTGCTGGCGCATGCCGACTGCGCGCTGGTGCTGCAAAAGGGCCAGGTGGTGCTGCGCGGCAGCGCGGCCGAGGTCGCCGCCAGCGCGCAGCTGGCGGCTTACCTGGGCTTGTAGTCCAGCGCCACGGCCAGCAGCGGCGTCAACTCGGCGCAGTCGGCCACGTCAGGCGCCGCGTCGAGCAAGCCGAAGTAGCGCTTCAAGCTGGCGATCGCCGCCGCGCGCGGCGCCAGCACACGCTTCGGCGGCGGCAGCTGCTGCGCCAGCGTGAACAGCGTGTGCTGCTCCAGGTATTCCAGCTCGAGCTCCAGCCGGCCCAGTCGCTGCCGCAGCGCCGCCGCCCAGCCGGCAGGCAAGTCCGCGGCCGCGGCCTTGACCGCACGCCGCGCACGGCGCAGCGGCTGGATCGCGTCGCGCTGCCAGGGCCCGACCGCCGCCAGCGTCTGGCGCCAGCCGCGCTGGTCCAGCGTCTGGCCGCGGCAGGCCAGCCAGCACGCATACAGCAGCAGGTTGGTGTCGGTGCCGCAGCGCTCCTGCAGCGCCAGCAGCGCGGCCTCGACCCCGGGCCGGCGGTACACCGCGAGCGAGTAGCGCCACAGCGGATTGGCGATCAAGCGCATGCGTGTCTTCGGGGCGCTATCGGCGCATAGCCGACACCCAATACATTCACCGCAGAGGAACGGAGGACGCAGAGTTTGCGCAGAGGAATACAAGTCTGGCTTTACTCTGCGGACCTCTGCGTCCTCCGTTCCTCTGCGGTGAAGGCTGTTCTGCATTGGGCTGCATTGCACCGAATGCCGTCACCCCGATCTTCGCGATCGAGCAAGACTGCGGCTGCTCACACCGCACGCAGCACCTCGTGCGGCTGTGCCTCGGGGCCGTGCCCGTTCCAGCGCGCGAACAGGTCGTGCTCGATGCCCACCTGGTCGAGCGCCTTGCCCAGGCTCTGGTGGATCAGGTCCATGATGGTCTTGGGCCGGTGATAGAAGGCCGGCATCGGCGGCAGGATCATCGCGCCGCAGTCGGCGGCGCGCGACATCAACTCCAGGTGCCCCTTGTGCAGCGGCGTCTCGCGCACCATCAGCACCAGCTTGCGCCCTTCCTTCAGCTGCACGTCGGCGGCGCGCACCACCAGGTTGTAGGTGAACGAGTTGGCGATCGCCGACAGCGTCTTCACCGTGCACGGCGCGACGATCATGCCGCGGGTGCGAAACGAACCGCTGGCCACCGCCGCGCCCACGTCGCGGTTGTTGTAGACCTTGTCGGCCAGCGCGCGCACCTGCTCGAGCGTGACGTCGGTTTCCAGCGCCAGGTTCAGCCCGGCCGCCTCGCTCAGGATCAGGTGGGCCGGCTGGCCCAGCGCCTTCAGGATGCGCAGCAGCTCGACGCCATAGATGACACCGGTGGCCCCGGTGATGGCCACGATCAACGGCAGGCTCATGGCTTGACTCCTTGGCAACGATGCGCTCGGCGGCCTCAGGCGGCCACCGCCGCGGGCACCGGCTCGACCGACTCGAGCACGACGAAACCGGCGGCTTCCAGCGCGGCGACCACATCGCCGAAGTCGCGCGCCTGGAAGTGCACGACCAGCTTCTTCGCCGCCGCGCCGCCGCGCGCGTGGCGGTCGGCATGGCGATCGAAATGGTCGATCGGGTACAGCGCCTGCAGCACCGCGCCCGCGCCTTCAGCCACCGCGGCGATGCGCCCGAGCACGCCGGGACCGAGTTCGATCGGCGCCAGCGTGACGCCGCTGCGCCGTTCGCACGCACCCAGGCAGTGCGAGGCCAGTTGGAAGATCTCGTTGGCCGAGATCACGCCGACCACGTGCTCGCCGTCGAGCACCGGAAACTGCGCCACGCCCAGCTGCTGGCCCTTGAGCAGGCAGTGCTGCATGGTGTCGTCGGCCTGCACCGTGGCCGGGTTGCGAACCATGATGTCGCGCACCTTGAGCCGGGTGACGAAGTAGTTGAACTCGTCGGGGTTTTGCGTGCGCAGCACGAAGTGGCCCATGCGCAGCAGGCTGGCGCGCGTGACCAGCCCGCGCAGCCGGCCGTCATCGACCACCGGCAGCGCATGCAGGTTGTTCTCGCTCAGGATGCGCTTGGCCTCGGACACCAGGGTGTCGCTGGCGATCACCGCCGGGTCGGCGTGCATCCAGTGGCGCACGATCATGGCTGCAGCTCCTCGATCGCTGCCGGCGCGTGCGCCGCGCGGTACAGCGCCGCGAACTCGTCGACCGCGACGCGTGCGAACTCGCTGGTGTACAGGTGCAGGTCGAGCTCCTTCACGCGCTCGGGCATGGTCAGCCCTTGCTTGAGCCGGGCGACGAAGGCGGCGTCGGCCGCCGGGTCGTGGATCGGCCGGCCCGGCTTGTCCAGCGACGACCAGCCCTGCGTGGGCACCAGGAAGGTCCAGGGCCCGCGCGCGTCGTTCAGCCGCTGCGCGATCACGTCGGCCGCCTGGCGCAGCTCGTCGGCGGTGGTGCGCACCTGCACGCGCAGCTTGTCCTGCACGTACTGCACGCGGTCCTTGGTTTTTTCCAGCATGTCGGCGCGCCCGCCGTAGGACAGGATGTCCAGCCCGCACGGCGCCAGCACCACCGGGATGCCCGCGGCGGCAGCGGCCTCGAGCCGGCCGGGGCCCGGATCGCGGTTGCCCTTGAACAGGTGTTCCATCACGCCGCCGATACAGATGTCGAGCACACCGGCGAAGGCGCCGTCGGCGATCATCTCCTCCATCGCGCGGTCGCCCTTGCCCTGCGCGTGGCACACGATCGGCGTGAAGCCGGCGTCCTCGAGCATCGCCAGGGCCGACTGCACCGCCATCTCGCCGAAGCCGAAGGACGAGATCGCGACGCAGGGTTTGTCGAACCTGAAGTCGTGCCCCAGCGTCATCTCGACCATGCCGCAGATGGCGCCCACCGCGTTGGTGATCTGCGCCTCGAGCAGCGGGTTCATCTTCACGATGTCGAGCACCGTGTGGTGCATCGTGATGTCGCGCGTGCCGACGTACTGGTCGATGTAGGCCGGGTGCGCGGCCATCGGCGAGGCCATCAGCTTCGGCAAGCCGAAGGGCAGCTGCTTCATCACCGAGGTCGCCACCAGCGTGGCGGTGCCGCCGCCGATGCCGATCGCGCCATGCACGCGCCCGGCGCGCAGCAAGTCGGCGACGATCGCCGAGGCGCCGCGGATCTGGTTGTTGGTCGCGGTGTCGCGGTCGCTGCGGTACTTCTCGCGCACCACCTCGATCGCCAGGCCGCCGCGCGCGGCGACGTCCTCGGTGCGGATGTCGCCCGGAAACGGTGGCGGCTCTTCCATGCTGAAGTCCAGCAGGATCGGCTCGTGGCCGCGCGCGGCGATCAGCTGCTTGACGAAGACGATGTCCTCGCCGCGCGTGTCCAGGTTGCAGATGACGACGATGCCCTTCTTGGCCATGGTGCGGCTGCCTGGTCTACATCTCGTGGGTCTTGGCCTTCTTCGCCGGTGCTTCGGGGCGCGTCAGGCGGTTGATCATCTCGGCCACCGGGCTGGTGCCGGCAAAGCCGTATTCGTTCCAGCGGCTGGAGACCTTGTGCAGCATCGCGCGGTCCATGAAGATCTCGTTGGGCTTGTTCTTCCACTCGTAGGGCGTGCAGGCGTCGAGGATGATGCGGCTGGTGATGTCGCGCGCCTCGATCGGCAGCCCCGGGTCCAGCGGCGTCGAGCGGCCGCGGTCGATGATCTGCGCCGAGCGCTTGGGGTCGAAGCGCGTGGCCAGCGCCCACCACACGCGGTCCATGTCGTCGGCCTCGATGTCGTGGTCGACGACGATCACGCCCTTCAGGCCGTAGTGGCCGGTGGTGCTGGCGATCACCGCGTTGCCGACGTGGTTCGAGTGCCCCGGGTACATCTGCTTGACCGACACGATCGCCCAGAAGCGCCCGGTGGCCGCCGCCGGCAGGTACACGCTCTGGATGCCCGGCACCTTCATCGTTTCCAGGTCGTACCACATCGCGCCGGTGCGGTTCAGCGACTGGATCATGTGGATGTCGTTGATCGGCTTGCCCACCGTGGTCGACCAGAACACCGGCTTGTTGCGGTGCAGGATGCGCTTGACGCGCAGCACCGGCTTCGGATAGTCCTTGCCCTTGTTGCCCGAGTAGTAGCCGGTGTATTCGCCGAAGGGGCCCTCTTCCATCAGCTCGTTCGGATCGATCCAGCCCTCGGCGATGATCTCGGCGTTGGCCGGCAGCGTCAGCCCGGTGAGTTCGGACTTGAACACCGGCACCGAGCGCCCGCGCAGCGCACCGGCGATGTCGTACTCGTCGACCTGCGCGCTGACCAAGGTGGAGCCGGCGAGAAACAGCACCGGGTCGCAGCCGACGACCGCGGCCGCGGGCATGAGTTCGCCGCGCTCGGCGTACTTCTTCATGTGCATGTCGCCATGCTTGCCCTTGATGATCTGCGAGCCCAGGATGTTCTTGCCCAGCACCTGCGAGCGGTAGGTGCCCAGGTTGGTCCAGCCGGTATCGGGGTCCTGCGTCACCAGGTAGCCGGCAGTGACGAAGAAGCGCCCGCCATCGTCGGGATAGAACCACGGCACCGGAAACTGCTCGAGGTCGACCGCGTCGCCTTCGATCACGTTCTCCATCACCGAGGGCTGGTCGACGTAGGTCGGCTTGATCAACTGCTTGGTGGTCAGCTCCATCCACTTGCGCGACAGCTGGCACATCGTCAGCCCCGGGTCCTGCTCGAGCGCGATCGCGATACGCTCGGGCGTGGTGAAGGCGCTGGTGAACACCGGGATCGTGTGGCCCTTGACGTTCTCGTACAGCAGCGCCGGACCCTGCTTCTCCTCGTTCACCTTCGAGACGTGGCACAGCTCGTACTTCCAGTCGACCTCGCACCTCACGCGGTGCAGCTGGCCGTGGGTCTCGAGCGCCGCGATGTAGCTGCGCAGGTCGTCGATGGGCTTGACTTCGGTACGTGCGTCCATGGGGGCTCCAGGTGTTGGCGAAGGGTCGGGAGATCGATGCCGCGGGAATTCAGCCGCGCTAGCCGAGCTTCTTGCCGGCGAGCATGCCGCTGAGGATGTAGTCCATCGCCGAGCCGCCGGGCGCGGCCACCGAGGACGAGGTCTTGGCGCTCCACACCGTCTCGGGGCGCGCCTGCAGGATGAAGATGTTGCCGCCCGAAGGCAGGTCCTTGTCGAGCGCCCACTCGATGTCCATCGGGCAGCCGTAGTGCTTCTCGACGCGCTTGCCCAGCCAGGCCAGCTCGGTGATCTCGTCGTCGACCAGCGACTGCACGTTCTGCCGCTCGAACGGGATCTCCACCGCCTGCGAGCTCTGGGTCTTGGCGTCGACGGTGAAGCACATCTGCTTGGTCGAGACGATGCGCTCGATGATGTCCAGCGTGACCTTGTTGACCACGAAGTGGTCGGGCGTCACCTGGCCCGACACCACCGACTCGCCGAAGCCGAAGTTGGAGTCGATGACGATCACCGAGCGGTCGCCATTGGCCGGGTGGATGGTGAACATCACGCCGGCGGTGAAGGCGTTGGCCATCTTCTGCACGCCCACGCTGATCGCCAGTCCGGTGTCGTCGAAGCCCTTGTTGGCGCGGTAGGCGATGGCGCGCGCGGTGTACAGGCTGGAGATGCAGCGCCGCATGTGGCACAGCACCTCGTCGATGCCGCGCACCCACAGGTAGGTGTCCTGCTGGCCGGCGAAGCTCGCGCCTTCCAGGTCTTCGGCGGTGGCGCTGGAGCGCACCGCCACCGGCACGCCGGGCATGCACGCGCGCAGCGCGAGCTTGCGGTAGCACTCGGCCACCTGGTCCTCGATCTGCAGCGAGAACGGCTGGGCCTCGATCAGCGCGCGGATGCTTTCGCTCAGCCGCTCCAGCGCCGGCAGGTCATTGACATCGGCCGCGCTGAGCAGCGCGCGCACCTGGCGGTCCAGCCCGGCCTCGGCCATGAAGCGGCGGTAGCCCTCGGTGGTCAGCGCGAAACCGGGCGGCACGCGCACGCCGGCATGGATCAGCTCGCCCAGCGACGCGCACTTGCCGCCCACCAGCGCCACCGCGTCGCGGCGGCAGTCCTCGAACCAGCACACCAGCGGCGCGCGCGCCGCCGCGCGGCCCGCGCCGGGCCAGGCCAATGTCTCGGTGACGCTGCCCATGGCGGTGCCGCCGTCAGCGTGCGATCGTCACCGCGCCGGTCGAGCCGTCGACCCGGATGTGCATGCCGGTGCGGATGATCTTGGTCGCGTGCCCGGTGCCGACCACCGCCGGCATGCCGTACTCGCGGCACACGATCGCAGCATGGCTCATCACGCCGCCGACATCGGTGATGCACGCGCCGATCTTGGCGAAGGCCGGCGCCCACGACGGCGAGGTGGTCGGCGCGACCAGGATCTCGCCTTCGCGCAGCTCGCCGACCTCGTCCACCGTGCGGCACACGCGCGCCTTGCCTTCGCGGATGCCGGGGCTGCCGGCGAAGCCCTTGAGTTCGGTGATGCTGTCCGGGTCCTTGACCTCCTGCACCGCGGCCCAGTCGGCCAGCGACTTGTTGGTCACGCCCCACAGCACGATGGTGAAGGGCTCCTGGATCACCTCGGGTGCGGTGCCGATGGCCGGCGGCGCGCTCCACTGCCTGAACTTGTCCATCACGCCCTTGCGCCAGGCGATCTCTTGCGGCCAGGTCTGGGTGCCGCGCGGCGTGACACCGGTGGCCCAGGCGGTGACGATGTCCCACAACGCGGCCTTGACCTCGTCGCGGCGCAGCAGCCACACGTCCTCGACGTCTTCGATGACGCCGTGCTCCTTCATGATCGCGGCGACCTCGCGCATCTTGTTCCAGAACACCGAGTGGAACCAGTGCTCGACGTAGAACAGGTGGTTCTCGACGTAGGGGAACACGGTCTTGGCGCAGCCGAGCAGCTCGTCGAACTGCTTGCGATCGGCGTCGTTGTCGATCAGGCCGCGGTACTCGGCGGTGATGCGGTCGCGCTCGGCGCGCACCTTGTCGGTCGGCCGGTCGATGGACACGCCCTGCTGGAGCTTGCCAATGTAGGTGGCGATGCCCGACAGCGGCACGTTCATCTGGTCGTTCCACGAGCGGTCGTGGTGGAACCAGCCGGTGCCGGTGGAGATGTTGAACCAGGGCTCGCGCGCCAGGTCCAGCGAGCTCAGCCACTGCACGCCGGCGGGCAGCTTCATCAGCGCTGCTTCGACCACGCTCCACTCGGGGCTGAAGGTCACGACCGGGTCGACGCCGAGCTCGATCGCCTTGCGCGCCAGCTTCTTCAGCTGCTCGTCGGGCTCGTACATGATGACGTCGATGCCCGAGATCATCTGCGTCACGCGCTGCGGCGGGATGCTGGGGAACAGCTTTTGCACGAAGTCGAGGAAGAACACGTAGGCCGCGTAGCCCAGGTTCAGGAACTCGAAGTGGTACTGCCAGCACTTGATGCCCAGGTTGATCAGGTCGTCGTAGTTCTTCAGCAGGTGGTAGCCCTGCGACTCGCCGAGCGCGTCGGTGACCACCGACATGTCCTCCATCTCGGCCAGGCGCGGAATGCGCAGCGCCTCGAGCTCGCGGATCGTGGCCTGCATCTTCAGCTTCCACTTGGCCTCGAGCTCGTCCCAGTTCTTGTAGTAGTAGCCGGCGCGCTCCATGAAGTTGGGCACGCGCTTGCCGATCTCGTCCGGATCCTTGACCGGCACCGGCGAGATGTAGACGTAGCCGTTGATGATGCGGTGGTCCACGCCGCGCACCGGCGGCACCATGAAGATGCGGTTGTTGAACTGCGACAGCGCCAGGTACCAGGCCTCGTCCCAGATGGTGTCGAAGGGGTAAAGCGGCTCGGGGTAGTGCAAGCCGTCGTAGAACCAGAAGGTGTCCTTCTCGTAGGCGTTGCGCACCGGGTCGTCGCTGACGAACTGGTAGTGGTACGGGTACATGCGCTCCCAGCCTTCGGTGCCGGGAATCGTCTTCGCCTTCACGTCGTGGGGTACCGGGAACTTCATGCGCTGGTCTCCTGGTGGTGATGGGCGCGGCGCCGCTGCCGGGCAGGTAGGCCTGCGATGCGGGCCGCGCTCGTGACCCTTGCAATGCACGGTCCGTGCCAGCGGCTGCAGCTTCGGCCTGCACTCAGCGCCAGCGGCAGCGCACGCGGTGCCGCTGCGCCTGCGCCGGCGCGGCAACACGAGCTGGCCGAGCAGCGAGCGCAACGCGATGCGGCGCAATCGACCGTTGATCATTTCGTGACTCCTGCGGCCTCGATCGGCGGGCAGTGTTCATTTCGTGAAGCCGCATCCAACGCTGCTGTGCGCCCCCCGCACTGCAGGGGGTCTGGCTCGCGCGCTCCTTGGTCCACATCAAGGCGCGCTCGGGCACGCGGCGCTAGAAGGCGATTTGCCCAGGGCGGCGATCGAGCGGGTGTCTCAACGCCAAGCGCCGCCCGCGCGCAGGAGTCAGCGACGATGACGGTCTCGGTCAGCAAGCTGCACAGCATCGCGCACGCGGCCAGCGACGAGCTGCGCGCGCGCGTGCACTTCTGCGCCGAGACCGGCCAGATCTGGCTGCACGAACACCGCATGCTGCTGGTGCACGCCGAGGCGCAGGCGCTGCTGCGCAAGGAGTTGATTGACTCGCTCGGCATGGACCGCGCGCGCGGCCTGCTCACCCGCATGGGTTACGCCTCGGGCCTGCGCGACGCCGAGCTGGCGCGCACCCGCGCCGAAACCTGCAGCGACCTCGAGGCCTTCATGACCGGGCCGCAGCTGCACACGCTGGAAGGCATCGTGCACGTCACGCCGGTGAAGATCGAACTCGACCGCGCCAGCGGCCGCTTCTACGGCGAGTTCCTGTGGGAGAACTCATGGGAGGGGCAGTGGCACCGCCACCACTACGGCATCCACCACGAGCCGGTGTGCTGGACCCAGATCGGCTACGCCTGCGGCTATACCTCGGCCTTCATGGGCCGCCCGATCCTGTACAAGGAAACCGAATGCGCCGGCATGGGCCACCCGCACTGCCGCATCGTGGGCAAGCCGGTCGAACAATGGGACGACGCCGCCGCGCACATGCGCTACTTCAAGCCGGAGGCCATCGCCGACCAGTTGATCGAGCTGCAGACCCAGGTGGTACAGCTGCGCTCGACGATCGCGGCGCGCGACAAGCTGCCGAGCGAACTGATCGGCAGTGCACCGGCCTTCACCGCGGCGTGCGAGCTGCTGGCGCACGCCGCGGCCAGCCAGATCACGGTGCTGCTGCTCGGCGAGACCGGGGTCGGCAAGGAGATGTTCGCGCGTGCGCTGCACGCCATGGGCTCGCGCCGCGAGCGTGCGTTCGTCGCGGTGAACTGCGCGGCGATCCCGAACGATCTGGTCGAGTCCGAACTGTTCGGTGTCGAAAAAGGCGCCTACACCGGTGCGCTGCTGACGCGCGCCGGCCGCTTCGAGCGCGCCGACGGCGGCAGCCTGTTCCTCGACGAGATCGGCGAGCTGCCGCTGCCGACGCAAAGCAAGCTGCTGCGCGCGCTGCAAGAGGGCGAGATCGAGCGGCTGGGCGACCACCGCACGCGCAAGGTCGACGTGCGCATCATCGCGGCCACCAACGAGGACCTGCGCCAGCGCGTCAAGGACGGGCGCTTCCGCTCGGACCTGTACTACCGGCTCAACGCCTACCAAGTGCCGATCCCGCCGCTGCGCGAGCGCAAGCAGGACATCTCGCCGCTGGCCAAGCGCTTCTTGGAGAAGTACTGCGCGGTGCACGCGAAGAAGCTGCGCGGCTTCACCGACAAGGCCAAGCGCGCGCTGCTCAGCTACCCCTGGCCCGGCAACATCCGCGAGCTGCAGAACATGGTCGAACGCGGCGTGATCCTCGCGCCCAGCGGCACACGCATCGAGGTCGACCAGCTCTTTCCCGCCTGCAGTGCCGAGCGCGCGCGCGAGTTCGGCCTGGACCCGCACGGCGGCCTCGAGGCGCAGCCCGGCGGGTCGACCGCCGCGCTGTGCGAAGCGGTGTTCAACGGCGTGATGACGCTCGACCAGCTCGAGTCGACGCTGATCGAAACCGCGGTCGACAAGGCGCGCGGCAACCTGTCGGCCGCAGCGCGCATGCTCGGGCTGACGCGGCCGCAGCTGGCCTACCGGCTCAAGCGGCTGCACGAGGCCGACGCCGGCACGGCCGGCGACACCGCCGCGCCGCCACCGGCCCCGCGCTGATGGCCGCCGACGACCTGGCCACCACGGTCGCGCAGTACCTGCAGCGCCACCACGTGATGACGCTGGCCACCTGCGGCGCCGGCGGGCCATGGGCCGCGGCGGTGTTCTACGTCAGCGTCGGCCCGGCGCTGTACTTCCTGTCGTCGCCCACCAGCCGCCACTGCCGCGACCTGGCCGCCAACCCGCGCTGCGCGGCGACGGTGCAGCAAGACACCGGCGAGTGGCAGCGCATCCAGGGGGTGCAACTCGAGGGCTTGGCGGTCGAGCTTCAAGGCGACGAGCAGCGGCTGGCCCGGCTGCACTACGGACGCAAGTTCCCGCTGGTCGGGCAACCCGAGCACGCGCCGGCGCCGATCGCCGCGGCCTTGGCCAAGGTGCGCTGGTACCGGCTGCAGCCCACGCAGCTGCACTTCATCGACAACAGCCGCGGCTTCGGCCAGCGCGAGGCGGTGGCGCTGGACCGCTGGCGCTGACCTCGAGCGCCGCGCACTCTGCGCTGCCGCGGCAGCGGCCGCCAGACGGCCGGCCAATGCCCCTCGCCCGGCGCACCGCGACGGGCCTTCCTACAATTGCGCCAGTGCACCTTCTCAACGCCGACCTCCACTGCCATTCCGTCGTCTCCGACGGCACCTTGCAACCCGAAGCGCTGGCCCAGCGCGCCAAGGCCAACGGCGTCGAGCTCTGGTCGCTGACCGACCACGACGAAGTCGACGGCCAGCGCCGCGCCGCCGCCGCCGCGCGCGAGCTCGGGCTGGACTACCTCAGCGGCTGCGAAATCTCGGTCAGCTTTGCCGGCACCACGGTGCACATCGTCGGCCTGGGTTTCGATACCGGCGACGCCGAGCTGCGTGCCGGGCTGGCCGCCACACGCGGCGGGCGCGACGCACGCGCGCACGAGATGGCCGCGTCGCTGGCCGGCGCGGGCATCGACGGCGCCTTCGAAGGCGCGCTGCGCTACGCCGGCAACCCGGCGCTGATCTCGCGCACGCACTTCGCGCGCCATCTGGTCGACGCGGGCGTGTGCGCCGATGTGGGCGAGGTCTTTCGCCACTACCTCACCGAAGGCAAGCCCGGCTTCGTGCCGCACCGCTGGGCGAGCCTGGGCGACGCGGTACGCTGGATCACGCAGGCCGGCGGCATGGCGGTGATCGCGCACCCGGGGCGCTACCGCTTCACGCCCACCGAAGAGTACGCGCTGTTCACCGAGTTCATCGGCCACGGCGGGCGCGGGGTCGAGGTCATCACCGGCAGCCACGGCCAGGCCGACTACCTGAAGTACGCCGACATGGCGCAGGAATTCGGCCTGCTCGCTTCGCGCGGCAGCGACTTCCACTCGCCCGGCGAGAGCCGAGTCGACCTGGGCACGCTGCCCGACCTGCCGGGTCGGCTGACACCGGTGTGGTCGGCGCTGCAGCCGCGCATCCAGCGCGCCTGACGCAAGAGGGCCGGCGCGCGCCGGCGCGCTGGCGCAGCCGACGACAATCAGCACATGTCGCAATACTTCGAGGTCCACCCCGACAACCCGCAACCGCGGCTGCTGAAACAGGCCGCGCTGATCCTGCAGCAAGGCGGCATCGCCGCGGTGCCCACCGATTCCAGCTACGCGCTGGTGTGCCGGCTCGAAGACAAGGCTGCATCGCAGGCGCTGCGCCGGCTGCGCCAGGTCGACGACAAGCACCACCTGACACTGTTGTGCCGCGACCTGAGCGAGCTGGCCACCTACGCACGCGTCGACAACCAGCAGTACCGGCTGCTCAAGCTGGGCACGCCCGGGCCGTTCACCTTCATCCTCGAGGCGACCAAGGAAGTGCCGCGGCGGCTGAGCCACCCGTCGCGGCGCACGATCGGCCTGCGCGTGCCGGCGCACCAGGTGCTGCACGACCTGCTCGAGGCCTTCGGCGAGCCGCTGCTGAGCACGACGCTGATGCTGCCGGGCGAGCGCGAGCCGCTGAACGACGCGCAGCGCATCCGCGAGCACTTCCAGAAACAGCTGCAGGCGGTGATCGACGCCGGTGCCTGCCCGATGCAGCCGACCACGGTGATCGACCTGGCGTCGCGCGAGCCGCAGATCCTGCGTGTGGGCCGCGGCGATCCGGCGCGGCTGGGGCTGGTTGCGCAGTGAGGCCTGCCGGCGCTGCGCGCCGGCGCGCGGCCGACGCCGGCAGCCAGCGGCTTCAGTGCGGCTCGAACTCGCGGCGCGGCCGCCGCGCGTAGGCGCGCAGCGCATCGGCCAGCAGCCAGCTCAGCAGCCCGAAGGCGATCGACCAGCAAGCCGCGGCCGCAACCAGCAGCCACACCGCGTGCCCCGGCCACATCGCCGCCGCGACGCGGCCGGCCGCGGCGAGCGCAATCAGCGCCGTGCCCCAGACCAGCCGGCGCTCGGCCGCGGCATCGAGCCGCGCGCGCGTCAGCAAGGTGACGGCCATGACGTTGAAGGTCAGCGTACCCAGCGCGCCGATGGTCAGCAGGTGCAGCGCGGCGGTGCGCTGCGGGCCCGGTGCGGCAGGCGCGAGCGCGCACAGCCCCACGCCGAGCCAGGCGTAACCGGCGCCCAGGCACAGCAGATCGGGGCGCCGCCGGCAAGCCCACAACCGCCAGCGCGCCAGCCGCACCAGCGCCAGCATGCCGGCCGCAGCGCAAGCCAGCCGCAGCACCAGATCCAGGCGCGGCCACGGCGCCGCGACGAAGGCCAGCGCCATGGCCACCAGGATCGCGCCCTCGAGCCAAGGCTGCACCCGGGCCTGCAGGTTTGCGCCCTGGCGGTAGAACTGCCCGGCCGCGGCCGGGGCGATGATGCGCCCGCCCATAAACAGCATCAGCGCCGCCAGCGCCAGCACCAGCGCCAGGACGACGGCGTGCACCGCCGCGCCGGCGGCGAAGGCCGCGACGTCGACCGCCACCGCGGTCAGGCACAGCGCCGCCAGGATCGCCGGCAGCGCCTGGTTGCGCAGCTTCTTCGCCGCCTTGAACAGCCTTGGTGCGGCGCGCAGCCCGAGCGCGGCGGCGAAGGCGATATCGAAGACCGTCGCCACCGCGAGTGGCAGCACCAGGTAGGCCAGCCGCGCCGCCAGCCACAGACCCAGCATCAACCGCAAGCGCCATCGCGGCAGCGCGCCAAGCTGGTTGCCGGCGACGACGGCCAGCGCGTAGCCGAGCAGCATCTCGTGCGCGTGGCCCAGCGGCGTGGCCAGCGCCACCGGCCAGGCAGCGATGCCGGTCAGCGCCAGCACCGACCACGGCAGCGCCAGCGCGGCGTACAGCGCGGCGGCCGGATAGAACACCGTGCCGGCGGCGGCCAGCGCCGGCTTCGGCGGCGGCTGCGCGTGCCGTTGAGGTTGCGGCCGCGGCTGCGGATCAGGCCGCAGGCGCTGCGCGGCCTGATCTGCGCTCAACTTTTCAGGCGCAACCGCCCGAGGTAGTCGCGCTTGCCCAGCGGCATGCCGTGCTGGCGCAGCAGGCCGTAGGCGGTGGCCAGGTGGAAGTAGAAGTTGGGCACCGAGAACGACAGCAGGAAGTCCTCGGCGACGAAGGGCATGCGGCGTTCGCCGAGTTCGAACACCACGTCGCGACCGGCCAGCGCGTTCACCTCGTCGCGGCCCAGCGCGGCCAGGCCCTCTCGTGCCTGCGCCAGCAGCGCCTGCAGCGCGGCGAGGTCCAGGCCCTCGGCCCGCGCCGGCGGCTTGAACAGGCCGGCGCGCGCGCCGTGGATCGCACCCAGCGAGTGGTGAGCAGCCGAGACGACCTGGAAGCTGAACGGCAGCATGTCGGGCGCCAGCCGCGCGCCGACGATCTCGGCCAGCGGCTTGCCCTGCGCCTCGAAGTGCGCGGGCGCGCGGCCCAGGATCGCCTCCAGCGCGGCCACGCCTTGCTGGAAGTTGGCAACGGTGGCGTCGTAGAGGGAAACGGGCATGGTGGGGTTCTCCTTCGGGCGCGCGGGTGTAGCGCGGCGGCCATTCTTGCGCAGTCCCTGCGGCGCGGCGCCGGCTGGCTGGTGACACGGGGCGGTGCTGGACGCGGTGGAGTGCTTCCCACCAAACCAAAGAGTGACTGCCATGAGCGAAGTCGTCGTCACCACCCTCGGCCCGGTCGCCGGCAGCCGTGAGAACGGCCTGCGCGACCAGATCGCCGCGCTGCAGTGGGTGCGCGACAACATCGCCGCGTTCGGCGGCGACCCGAAGCAGGTGACCATCGCCGGCGAGTCGGCGGGCGCGATCAGCGTGGCCTGCCTGATGGCCAGCCCGCGGGCCGCGGGGCTGTTCCACCGCGCCATCTCGCAGAGCGGGTCGGGGCACATCGCGCTGAAGCCGGACACCGCGAAGCGGATCACCGAACTGTTCGCCCAGCGGCTGCAGATCGAGCCGACGCGGCAGGCCTTCGCCGCGCTCGACCTGGACCGGCTCGTCGCCGAGGTGGCCGCCGTGCGCATCGAGATGGCGGCCAACCCGAACCCGATGGTGTGGGGCGAGGCGGCGCAGCACGGCATGGCGATGGAGCCGGTGATCGATGGCGACGTGCTGCCCAAGCTGCCGATCGAGGCGCTGCGCGATGGCGCGGGCCAAGGCGTGCCGCTGCTCGTCGGCACCAACCGGCACGAGTTCCACTTCTTCGCGGTGCCGATCGGCAGCATGGCCGCGGTGAACGACCAGCTGCTGAAGCTGGCGCTGATGGGTTACGGCTACGACCCCGAGGCGCTGGACGTGCTCGGCGCCGGGACGGACCAGCCGGGCGAGATGCTGACGCGGCTGATCACCGAGTGGTACTTCTGGATCCCGTCGATCCGGCTGGCCGAGGCGCTGAGCCGCCGCGGCACGCAAGCCTACCTGTACGAGTTTGCCTGGCGCACGCCGGTCTTCGACGGCAAGATGGGCGCCGGCCACTATCTGGAGGTGCCGTTCGTCTTCGACACCCTGGGCGTCGAGACCGAGGCGCTGCTCGGGCCGAAGCCGCCGCAGCCGCTGGCCGACGCGATGCACGGCGCGTGGGTGGGTTTCGTCAAGACCGGCGAGCCGGGCTGGGCGCCCTACGACGAGCAGACCCGCGCGACGATGGTCTTCGACGAGGTGTCGGCCGCGCAGCAGGATCCGCATGCGCGCAACCGCAGCGCCTGGGGCAAGGCCAAGGTCCCGCGGTAGCCATCGAGCTTGGCTTGCGGTGGATCGAGCGCACCGGCGCGCCGGTGCCGCCCCAGGCCGGCACGAAGGGCGGCTATGACAACACGACAAGACGACAACAGCAGCGCACGCTGCGCGAAGAATCGCATAGCGGCTCACGGCGCTTCGCCGACCTTGTGCGACCGACTCCCAGTTCACCCTTCCGACCCTCAGATCAGACGTCGTTCAGGTTTGCGCCGCCGACGGCGGCAGCGCAGCCGCCGTTCGCGACTAACCAGCCGAGACGTGCTTGCTACCATGACTGAGCGAACGCCCGACACTCGGCGGAAAGCAGCATCACTATCCGGCAGTGCCGCATGTCGCCCGGCGTTCAAGCTGAGTCCGCGAAACCACCACCATCATGCTTCCAAGCGTCTTTCTGAGCCACAACCACGCTGACAAGGTGTTCGTTCGACGCCTCGCCGCCGACTTGGACAATCAAGGCATCCCGTATTGGCTGGACGAAGCCGAGATCAAGGTTGGCGAGTCGCTGATCGAGAAGATTCGCGCCGGGATCGACAAGGTTGACTTCGTCGCCGTCGTTCTTTCTCCGGAGTCCGTTGCATCACCGTGGGTTCAACGTGAAGTCGATGTCGCCATGAACCAGGAAATCATGGGTCGTCGAGTAAAGGTCTTACCACTGATGTACCGGAAGTGCGAGCTGCCAGGATTCCTTCTGGGGAAGCGCTACGTGGACTTTTCCGAAGACTCTCGCTACCCGATCTCTCTCGAAGATCTTGTCCGGAGTCTCGGCGTCGTCTTCAACAAGAACGCGTACGCGCCGCCAAGTAGAACCACGAACCTTGGTCAGGCCATCGACAAGGCGTGGACCAGAGCATTGCCATTGCTCAATCGACCTTTTCATCGCCCGTTTCAGTACATGGGCATGACGATTCAAGACGCAGCGCGAGCCACAGGCGGTGTACCCAATGATGTCGGAAACATCATCCTGGATACAGAGGAGTGCCACATGTGCCTGGAAGCTGAAGGCAACTTCGTCAGCTACGTGGACGTAGAACTGAAGAGGACAGCGCCACATCGCCAGGATCAGGAGTTCGACTCTGAAGTCGTGCTCGGCGCCCTGAGCATCAATCCCGCAGAGCTTGAGCTCATCCGCAGGAAGACGCACTTCCACACGTACTACGACCACAGGAAGCGACTGAAGGTCAGCGTCTCCTGCCTCTACGACGGAGCGCCTCTCTCGGTCGGCTTCAGCAGCAAGTACTACGGCATGTAGGGCTGTCGTCGTAGCGCGAACGTGGGGCGTGTAGCGGCAGCAAGCAGGCCGCCCGTCGAGGCGGCCGCCGCCAGCGCACGGCAGGGCACGGGCCCCGCCGCGGTCGGTTGTCAGGGCATCGGCAGCGCGCGCTCGGCGCGCAGCGCATCGGCCAGGTCGTGCTCGCCGCCGCGCTCGGCGGCTTCGATCAGCGTCAGGTCGATCAGGTCGCGCTGCGCGTGGCTGCCGCCGAAGCGGTGCGCCTCGTGCCGCACCGCGCGCAGCAGGCGCGAAGCCTCGCCGTAACGCTGCTGGCCGAAGGCCAACACCGCACGCGTCGCGGCGTGGCCGACATCGCGCAGGAAGTCGACGTTGTCGCCGCCCGCGGCCAGTGCCCGGTCCTGCGCGGCCAGCAGCCGCTGCGCATCGGCATCGCGCCCGGCGCCGACGAAGGCCAGCATCGCGTGCAGGTCGTTGAACGCATAGTTGTCGGCGTCGATCTGCGGCACCCAGCGTTCGGCCAGCGCCTGCCAGCGGTTGCCGACGTCGATGCCGCGCAGCTGCAGCCGCCACAGGATCTGCGAGCCGTCGACCATGTTCAGCACCAGCGGCGAGGCCGGGCCCAGCACCTGCGCGTCGACCAGCGCCAGCACCTCATCGACCTGCTCCAGCCCCAGGTGGAACAGCGCCAGGTGCCACCAGTTGTGCGTGGCGAAGAAGCTGTCCGCGCTCCAGGTGTCGCGGTGCTCGCCGAGCCAGGCGACACCGTCGCGGCGGCGGGCCTGCATTTCCATCACGTGCGCCACCGCGTGCCAGGCCCAGCCGTCGCGCGGCTGCAGTTCCACCGCGCGGCGGCCGACGTTTTCGGCCTGCGCATAGGCGCCCATCTCCTCCAGGCCGAAGGCGTACATGCCGAGCACCGCGTGGCAGCCGGGCATGTCGGGCCGCCAGTGGCCGATGACGCGCGCGATGCGGTCGCGCAGCATGCGCGAATCGCCGCGGAAGAAGTCGATGCTGTGCCCGGCCTGCAGCGCCAGCGCGTCGCGCGGCCAGCGGATGCTCAGGTCCTCGAGCACCAGGCCGGCGGCGTGCCAGCGGCCGTCGATCACGTGTTCGATGGCCTGGCAATGCGCGGTCTCGCGCTCGTTGGCCGGGAGCGCGCGCGCCGCGGCCAGCGCCTCGCGCGCCGCCGGCAGCGCCAGCGACTCGGTGCCGAGCAGATTCAGCCAGGCCATCAGCACCTGCGCCATCGTCATCTGCGGGCTGGCCTGCAGCGCGGCCTGCGCGCTGGCCACCGGGTCGCCGACGTAGCAGCGCAGCTGGTGGCAGGCGGCCTCGAAGTGCTCGACCGACTGGGCGGTGGCACCGCTCAGGGTCTGGTCCAGATAGTCCTTGGTGCTCATCTCGGGCTCCTTCGCTTGCGAGTTCAGGGTTGAGGGCCCCATGCTGCGCCTCGGGCGTCCGCTGCGCGTCCCTTGGCGGCGCGCCCGGTCACCGCCTCGAGCACGGCGGCGTCGCAACCCGGTCGTGCGGGCCGCGCGATGCAAGCCTTGGCCGGCGGCGCCACGTCCCGCTTGCCGACCTGCCGGCAGCGGCCCAGAATGCCGCGCCAGCGAGGGCGCGCCTGCCCACACCGCACGCCCCTCGCCAACAACAACCGGCCAACGAAGGAGATCGCAGATGGGCCTGGGCATCGTTGGCATCGTGGTCTCGCTCGGCCTGCTGATCTTCCTGGCCTACCGCGGCTGGAACGTGATCATGATCGCGCCGTTCTGCGCGGCCGTGGCCTTGTTGTTCAGCTGGGGCGAGTCGCCGCTGCTGGCCACTTACACGCAGATCTTCATGCCCGCGCTGGGCAGCTACTTCGCCAAGTTCTTCCCGCTGTTCATGCTGGGCGCGATCTTCGGCAAGCTGATGGACGACTCCGGCTCGGCGCGCACCATCGCTCACAAGATCGTCGGCTGGGTGGGCAAGGAGCGCTCGATGCTGGCCGTGGTGCTGGCCTGCGCACTGCTGACCTACGGCGGCGTGTCGCTGTTCGTCGTGGCCTTCTCGGTGTACCCGATCGCGGTGTCGCTGTTTCGCGAGGCGGCCATCCCCAAGCGCTTCATCCCCGCGGCCATCGGCCTGGGCTCGTTCACCTTCACGATGACGGCGCTGCCCGGCACGCCGGCGATCCAGAACGCGATCCCGATCCCCTTCTTCGGCACCAACAGCTTCGCCGCGCCGGGCCTGGGCATCATCGCGTCGATCTGGATGTTCGGCTTCGGCATGCTGTGGCTCAACCGGCGTACCGCCAAGGCCAAGGCCAAGGGCGAGGGCTACGGCGACCACAAGGAAGAGATCGCCGCTGCCGACGAGAGCAATGCGCCGAGCTTCGCCGTCGCCTTGCTGCCGATCCTGCTGGTGCTGGGGTTGAACTACGTGTTCACCAGCTACGTCTTTCCGGCGCTGGACACCACCTATCTGGCGACCGACAAGTTCAAGAAGGTGCCGCTGTCGGCGGTGCTGGGCATCTGGTCGATCATCGCGGCGATGGTGGTCGCGGTGGTGGTGGTGGTCATCCTCAACCGCTCGCGCCTGAAGGACCTGGTCGAGACGCTGAACAAGGGCACGCTGGGCTCGCTGCTGCCGATGGCCAACGTCGCCTCCGAGGTGGCCTACGGCGCCGTCATCGCCAGCCTGGCGGCGTTCGCGGTGGTGCGCGAGGCGCTGCGCACCGTCAGCCCCGATCCAGTGGTGTCGCTGTGGGTGGTGGTCACGGTGCTGGCCGGCATGACCGGTTCGGCTTCGGGCGGCATGAGCCTGGCGCTGGGTGCGATGGGCGACTACTACGCGCAAGCCGCGCAGGCCGCGGGCATCGACCCACAGATCATGCACCGCATGGCGGCGCTGGGCTCGGCGGCGATGGACATCCTGCCGCACAACGGCGCGGTCATCACGCTGCTGGCGATCTGCGGCCTGACGCACAAGGAGTCGTATTTCGACCTGTTCATCGTCGGCTCGCTGTCGGCCTTCACCTCGAGCATCCTGGTGCTGCTGACCTACGAGATGTTCGGCGTGTTCTGACGAAAGGAGCGCTCATGCTGCGCCTGATCATGCTGCTGCTGGCCGCGCTGTGGCTCGCGCCGGCGCGTGCGCAGGAGCTGCGGCTGCTCGCCGCCGAGCTGCCGCCCTACACCTTCCGCGTGCCGTCGAGTTCGGTGTCGGAGTTTCCGGGCCCGGGGCGCGGCATCGTCTTCGACGTGGTGAGCGCGATGGCCAAGCGAGTGGGCCACAGCGGCGAGATCGAATTCATGCCGTGGCGCCGCGCGCAGCAGATCGCGATGAGCGAGCCGAACGTCGGCATCCTCGCGCTGACGCGCACGCCCGAGCGCGAAGACAAATACCGTTGGCTGGTGAAGATCCTGACCGACGACCTGGTGCTGGTGGGCGGGCGCGGGGTGGACGTCTCCGCCCTCGACAAGGTCAAGGACCGCCCGACCGGCGTGCTGCTGCGCAGCGGCGCGCAGGCGCTGCTCGAGGACAAGGGCTTCAGTCGCATCGTGGCCGCGCCCGAGGAATGGATGAACGCGCGCCGGCTGCGCGAGCGGCGCATCGACGCCTGGCTGGCGCCGCGGCTGATGGTGATCTACGCCTATCGCGAAGTCGGCGGCGACCCGGCGAGCCTTGACATCGGCGCGATCGTGCGCCCCAGCGAGATCTGGCTGGCGGCATCGAAGTCGCTGCCCGACGCCGAGGCGCGCAAGTGGCAGCAGGCTTTCGAGGCGATGCGCGCCGACGGCAGCTACGAGCGCATCCTGGCCGAGTACAACCAGTTGAAAGTCGAGCCGCTGGCCGACGACGCGCGGCGCAAGAACTACGAGCCGGTCTGGACCTATTGACAACGGGCGGACGGCCGGTGCGCCCGGCAAGCGCGTCTCGAGGGTCTGGCGGCGAAGGCCGCTGGCGGATCAACCCACCGCCGCCGTCACCACCATCTCCAGCTTCCATTCCGGCTTGGCCAGCCGCGCCAGCACGGTGGCGCGCGGCGGCGCGTGGCCGGCCGGCAGCCAGGCTTCCCAGACTTCGTTCATCGCGGCGAAGTCGGCCAGGTCGGTGATGAAGATCTGGCACATCAGGATGCGCGACTTGTCGCTGCCGGCACGCGCCAGCAGCGCGTCGATCGCCGCCAGCACCTGGCGCGTCTGGCCGCGCATGTCCTGGCTGCCGTCGTCGGGGATCTGGCCGGCCAGGTAGCACACACCACCGTGCACCGCCATCTCGGACAGGCGCGGGCCGACATCGAAGCGTTGGATCGTCATGGCTGTCCTTTGCGGGGGTTCTTGCCGCGGCGCTGCGACCTCGCGCGGCGCACCGTGGCCGGCGGCGCGGCCGCAGCGGCCTTGGCGCCGAGGCGCGATTCGGTGCCGGCCAGCAGCTTGCGCATGTTCGGCTGGTGGCGCCACAGCAGCAGCACGCTCATCGCCGCCACCGCCGGCAGCGCCGGCGACGCGCCCCAGATCAGAAGTTGGTAGAACGGCGCGAACAGCGCCGCCACGATCGAGGCGAGCGACGAGTAGCGAAAGAAGACCGCAACGATCAGCCAGGTCAGCAGCGTGGCCCCGCCCAGCAGCGGGTTCAGCGCCAGCAGCACACCGGCGGCGGTGGCCACGCCCTTGCCGCCCTTGAAGCCGAAGAACACCGGCCACAGGTGGCCGACGAAGGCCGCCAGCCCGACGTAGGCCGCCGCGCCCTCGCCCAAGCCCCAGGCCGGGCCGAACACGCGCACCAGCAGCACCGGCACGTAACCCTTCAGCGCATCGAAGGCCAGCGTCAGCACCGCGGCCGCCTTGTTGCCCGAGCGCAGCACGTTGGTCGCACCGGGGTTGCCCGAGCCGTACTGGCGCGGATCCTGCAGCCCCATGCCGCGGCTGACGATCACGGCAAACGACAGCGAGCCGATCAGGTAGGCCGCCAACACGGCCAGCACCGGGGTCAACGTGGACATGCGCGGCAGTGTAGCTGTGCCCTCGAGCGTGCCCCGGCAAGCGCCCTGACGCGCCGCGTCAGGGCAGCGCGCAATGCACCGGCGTCGCACCCAGCGTCGCGCTCAGCACCGCCGGCGCCACCCCCACCAGGTAGCCGCGCCGCCCGCCGTTGATCCAGATGCGCGGCAGCTCGAGCACGCTGGCCTGCACCACCACCGGCAACGGCTTGCGCGTGCCGAACGGCGAGGTGCCGCCAACCAGGTAGCCGCTGTGGCGCTGCGCGACCTCGACCGGACAAGGCTCGATGCTCTTGACGCCGAGCACGCGCGCCAAGGCCTTGGTGCTGACCTCGCGGTCGCCGTGCATCAGCACCAGCAGCGGCTGCGCCTTGTCGTCGTGCATCACCAGGGTCTTGATCACCGCGTGCTCGGGCACGCCGAGCTGGCGCGCCGACTCGGCCGTGCCGCCGTGGTCGACGTAGTCGTACGGGTGCTCGCTGAACTCCACCCCGTGGCGGCGCAGCCACTGCGTGGCCGGCGTGAGGCTGACGTGCCGTTCCTTCTTCGCCATCGCTCAGCGGCTGCGTCGGGGCCGCGCCAGGTCTAAGGCGGCGCGCCTAGGCCGCCGCGACCGGGCTCGCAGACAATGCCGCATGTCGACGCAACCGAGCGCGCTGCCGCCACCGGCATGGCCGGGCGCGCCGCGACGGCGCTCCATGCCGATGTGGTTGCCGCTGCTGCTGATGGTCGTGGCGCTGCACCTGCTGCTGCTGCAACTGGCGCAGCAGGCGCTGCGCGCCACGCCCAAAGCGATCACGCAGCCAACCGCGACGCTGGTGCTGCTGCCGCCGTCGGTGGTGCCGCGCAAGGCGTTGCCGTCACCACCGCCACCGCCCAGCGAACCCAAGCGCCGGCTGCAGCGCCTGCCCGATCGCGCACCGCCGACTCCGCCCGCAGCCGCCCCCCGCGTCGCCGCGCCGGCCGCCAGCCCGGCCTCGGGTGCCGCCACTGCAACCGCCGCCGTACCCGACGCCGCCCCGGCCCACGCCGCCGCGAGCGCCAGTGCACCCGGCGCGCTGCTGGACAGCGAGGCCACGCGCAACGCGGTGCGCGAGCTGGCGCGCAAGCCGTCGATGGCCGAGCTGGGCGCGCAGGCCACGGGCGCCGCCGCGCCGCTATCGGAGCAACAGCGGCTGGGCAACGAAATCGCGCGCGGCGCCATCGGCGATTGCCTGAAGGGCGAGTACGCGGGTTCGGGCATGGGGCTGCTGAGCCTGCCGTTCTGGCTGATGGCCGAGCTGCGCGAGAAGTGCCGGCGCTGAGCGCTCGCTGCGGCAGCGGCCGGATCAGCGGAACCTGGACTGCGCGATCGTGTGCACGTCGCTGGGCAGCGAGCCCAGGTACTCGGCGATCGCCTTGAGTTCCTTGTTGCTGAACTGCTTGACCTGCGCCGACATGATCGCGTTGCCGCGCCCGACGTAGTGGTTGCCGTCGGTCTTGTAGGCCTTCAGCGCGGCGAACAGGTAGTCGGCGTACTGGCCGGCGAGCTTCGGGTAGGCGCCGTCGATCGGCTTGTTGAACTGCTCGCCGTGGCACGACGCGCAAGCACCCTTCGTCAGCAGTTCGGCGACCTCGGCCGAAGGCGCCGGCAAGGCGGCGCTGGCGGCGGCCAGTTCGGCGCCTTGCTGCGAGTAGTAGGCCGCCAAGTCGGCGATGTCCTGCTCGGTCAGCGTCTGCGCCATCGCGTGCATCGTCGGGTGCTTGCGCTCGCCCTTCTTGTAGGCCTCGAGCGCGGCGGCGATGTACTTGGCGTTCTGGCCCGAGATCGCGGGCACATGGTAGACCTCGGGGAAGCTCGACTTGTAGCCGCTGATGCCGTGGCAGCCGGTGCAAGCGGCGTTGATCTTGGCACCGCGCGCCGCGTCGCCGGTGAGGTCCTGGGCCTGGGCCGCGAAGCCAACACCGGACAGGGCAAGCAGCAAGGTCAGCGCAATCTTCATCGTCGGGTACCGGCAGGAATGGGTTGATGCAAAGGCGGGCGGCGCGAGGCGGCACCCCCTCGAAGGCGGCGGATTATACGAACGCAATACGGGTCCGCCTGGCGGCCGCGAAAGGCCCCATCCACGCCGCTGATGAGCGGCCCTTATACTGGCCCGCGCCCCTTTTTCGCGGCCGCCTGCCGCCGGCCCGGCCCGTCCCGACATGCCAGCATCGACCAGCAAGTTCCAAGGCACCGACAGCTACATCGCCACGCCCGACCTGATGCTCGCGGTGAACGCCGCGGTCACCTTGAAGCGCCCGCTGCTGGTCAAGGGCGAGCCCGGCACCGGCAAGACCATGCTGGCCGAGGAAGCCGCCAGCGCGATGAACATCCCGCTGCTGCAGTGGCACATCAAGAGCACCACCAAGGCGCAGCAGGGGCTGTACGAGTACGACGCGGTCAGCCGGCTGCGTGACAGCCAGCTCGGCGACGAGCGGGTCAAGGACATCCACAACTACATCGTCAAGGGCGTGTTGTGGCAAGCCTTCAGCGCCGAGCAGCCGGTGGCGCTGCTGATCGACGAGATCGACAAGGCCGACATCGAGTTCCCGAACGACTTGCTGCGCGAACTCGACCGCATGGAGTTCTTCGTCTACGAAACGCGCGAGCTGATCCGCGCGCGCCACCGGCCGATCGTCTTCATCACCAGCAACAACGAGAAGGAACTGCCCGACGCCTTCTTGCGCCGCTGCTTCTTCCACTACATCAAGTTCCCCGACGCCGACACGATGAAGGCGATCGTCGACGTGCACTTCCCGGGATTGAAGAAGGAGCTGCTTGGCGCGGCGCTGAAGACCTTCTACGACGTGCGCGGCCTGCCCGGGCTGAAGAAAAAGCCCAGCACCTCGGAGTTGCTCGACTGGCTGAAGCTGCTGGTGGCCGAGGACATCCCGCTCGAGGTGCTGCAAAGCAAGGACGACAAGGTCAGCGTGCCGCCGCTGGTGGGCGCACTGCTGAAGAACGAACAGGACGTGACGCTGTTCGAGAAGCTCGTGTTCATGCAACGGCACAATCGATGAGCATGGAACACGCTCGTCGATTGCAGCGCAGGCTGACTTCGCGCCGCGAAGTCAAGGCACGCAGCGCCGGCCGCAGCCACAACCGGTGAGCTGGCCCGGCGCGGTCACCCTGAGCGGTGCACACGCCGCGCTGGTGCCGCTGTCGGCAGCGCACCTGGCCGGGCTGCAGGACGCTACGCGCGACGGCGAGCTGTGGCGGCTGTGGTACACGTCGGTGCCGTCGCCCGAGGGCATGGCGGCCGAGATCGAGCGCCGGCTGGCGCTGCAGGCCACGGGCTCGATGCTGCCCTTCACCGTGCTCGACGGCGACGGCCGCATCTGCGGCATGACCACCTACATGAACATCGAGGCCCGGCACCGCCGCGTCGAGATCGGCTCGACCTGGTACGCCAAGCGGGTGCAGCGCAGCGCACTGAACACCGAGTGCAAGCTGATGCTGCTGACGCACGCCTTCGACGCACTCGGCTGCATTGCGGTGGAGTTCCGCACCCACCGGCTGAACAGCCAAAGCCGCCGCGCGATCGAGCGCCTGGGCGCGCAGCTCGACGGCCTGCTGCGCTCGCACCAGATCAGCGCCGACGGCAGCCTGCGCGACACGGCGGTCTACAGCATCGTGGCCGCCGAGTGGCCCACCGTGCGCGCGCATCTGCGGTTCCAGCTTGAGCGCCGCTAGCCGGGGCGGCGGCCGGCGGCCTGCCCGCGCCCGAAGGGCTATCCTTGCAGCTTGAACTGACGCCGCTCGCGCACGCCGCGCGCGGCGCATAGGCCGTTCCGATGCTGATCAACTTCTTCTACACGCTGCGCGCGGCCAAGCTTCCGGTCTCGGTGAAGGAGTACCTGACGCTGCTCGACGCGATCAAGCACGGCGTGATCGGGCCGTCGGTCGACGATTTCTACTACCTGGCGCGCACCGCGCTGGTCAAGGACGAGGCCCACTTCGACAAGTTCGACCGCGCGTTCTCGGCCTACTTCAAGGGCGTGGAACTGCTCACCGACTTCACGCAGGATCTGCCGCTGGAGTGGCTGCGCAAGAACCTGGAGCTCGAACTGTCGCCCGAGGAGAAAGCCAAGATCGAGAAGATGGGCTGGGACGAGCTGATGGAAACGCTCAAGAAGCGCTTCGAGGAACAGAAGAAGCGCCACGAAGGCGGCTCCAAGATGATCGGCACCGGCGGCACCAGCCCCTTCGGCGCCTACGGCTACAACCCGCAGGGCATCCGCATCGGCCAGGACAAGGGCCGCAACAAGAGCGCGGTCAAGGTCTGGGACCAGCGCCAGTTCAAGGACTACGACGACACGCTCGAGCTGGGCACGCGCAACATCAAGGTCGCGCTGCGGCGGCTGCGCCGCTTCGCGCGCGAGGGCAACGAGCTCGAGCTCGATCTGGACGACACGATCCACAGCACCGCCGCCAACGCCGGCATGCTCGACATCAAGATGGTGCCCGAGCGCCACAACAAGGTGAAGGTGCTGCTGCTGATGGATGTCGGCGGCACGATGGACGAGCACATCCACCGGGTCGAGGAGCTGTTCTCCGCCGCCAAGGGCGAGTTCAAGCACCTGGAGTTCTATTACTTCCACAACTGCGTCTACGACTTCATGTGGAAGAACAACCGGCGGCGCTTCTCCGAGAAGTTCAGCACCTGGGACGTGATCCGCAAGTACAACCGCGACTACAAGCTGATCTTCGTCGGCGACGCGACGATGAGCCCCTACGAAATCCTGCAGCCCGGCGGCAGCGTCGAATACAACAACGAGGAACCCGGCGCCGAATGGCTGCAACGGCTGACGCATGCTTTCCCCAAGTACGCGTGGATCAACCCCGAGCCGATGGGCGTGTGGCACTACCGGCAAAGCATCGCGGTGATCCAGCAGATCATGAACCAGCGCATGTTCCCGCTGACGCTGCAGGGCCTGGAAGGCGCGATGCGGTTGCTCAGCAAATGATCTTTCGCGCAGCGCTGCACCTGGCGCTGTGGTTCGTGCTGGCGGCAGCCCTGGGCGGCTGCGCCAGCTTGCCCTTCACGCAAAGCAAGCCTGAAGGCGCCGGCGTCGAGGTCCGGCGCGAACCACAGTTCAGGCTCGAGATCGACGCACCCAGCGAGCTGCGCGCGTTGCTGCAGCAGCATCTGGATCTGGCGCGGCTGCAGTACGCGGCCGAGGCCGATGCGCTGACGCGCGGCGAGATCGACCGCCTGATCGGCGCGGCGGCGGCGCAGGCGCTGTCGCTGCTGCAGACCGAGGGCTACTTCAACCCCGAGGTCAAGGTGCGGCGCGTCGACGACGGCGCGGCACCGCCACTGCTGCGCATGAGCGTGCGCCCCGGCGAGCGCGCCACGATCCACCGCCTGACGCTGCAAGTGCAAGGCGCGCTGTACGACGAGACCGAAGCCGGTGACGCCCGCGCGATCGAGCTGACCGAAGCACTGCACGACGAGTGGGCGTTGGCGCCGGGCCAGCCGTTTCAGCAATCGGCGTGGGACCGCGCGAAGAACCGCGTGATCGCCAGCCTGCGCAGCAACGGCTACCTGCAGGCGCAGTGGGCCGGCACCTCGGCCCAGGTCAACGCCGACACGAACAGCGTGCGGCTGTTCGTGGTGGCCGACAGCGGCCCGCTGTACCGCGTCGGCAAGATCCACACCGCCGGGCTGAAGCACTTCGACGAGCAGGCGGTGCTGCCGGCGGCACGCGAGCTGATCGGGCGGCCCGCCACCGAGCAGACGATCCGCGACGTGCAGGACCGCCTGCTCAATCTGGGCCTGTTCGAAAGCGCGATCATCGATGTCGATGCCGCCAGCCCCGACCCGGCGCAGGCGCAGGCGCTGCTGGCGCTGCGCGAGGCACCGCTGCAGCAGGCCACCGTGGGCGTGGGTTTTGCCGACGACACCGGATTCCAGGTGACGCTGGAGCACACCCACCGGCGCATCTTCGACACCCGCTGGGTGCTGCACAACCGGCTGCAGATCGGCCAGGAGCAGACCATGTGGAGCGGCGACCTGACCTCGCACCTGCTGGACAACGGCTACCGCAACCTGCTGGCCGGCCAGGTCGAGCGGCTGACCACCAACGACGAGACGCGCACCTCGTGGCACGTGCGCGCCGGGCGCACCCGCGACTCGCTGCGCATCTGGCGGCTGATCTACGGCGAATACGCGCGCTCGCTGCTCGAGACCGCGGCCGGCGACAACGACAGCGAGGCGCTGTCGGCCAACTACCACTGGACCTGGCGCGACGTCGACGACCTGCGCACGCCCACGCGCGGCACGGTGTGGTCGCTGCAAGGGGCGCTGGGTTATGCGCGCGGCACGACCACGCCGCTGCCCGGCGCGGGCGACGAGACGGTGGACTCGGGACCGTTCTCGCGCCTGTACGCCCGGGTGCAGGGCTACCTGCCGCTGCCCGACGGCTTTTACGGCAGCGGCCGGATCGAGTTGGGCCAGGTGTTCGTGCGCGAAGCGCTGAGCGTGCCCGACACGCTGCTGTTCCGTGCCGGCGGCGACGAGTCGGTGCGTGGTTACGCCTATCGCTCGCTCGGCCCCGAACTCAACGGCGCGGTGCTCAGCGGCACCACCTTGTTCACCAGCAGCCTGCAGATCGCGCGGCCGATCTTCGCCGACCGGCCCGAGTTCCTGTGGGCGCTGTTCGTCGACGCCGGCAACGCGTCGGACGGCTGGAAGGACATGCGCCCGGTGTTCGGCTACGGCGCCGGCCTGCACTGGCGCAGCCCGGTCGGGCCGCTGCGCATCGATCTGGCCTACGGCCAGGAGGTGCGCAAGCTGCGGCTGCACTTCAGCGTCGGCGTGGTGTTCTGACACGGTTGCGAGCCCCGCGTGATGGCCGACCCCGCCCCGTCCCCCTCGCCCAACCCGCCGCCGGCGGCAACGGCCAAAGGCGCGCCGCCGCCGCGCCGCGGCGCGCTGCGCCGCCTTGGCGCAAGCTTCGGTGTGTACCTGGCCGGCGTGGTCGCGGTCGCGTTGCTCGCCGCCGCCGCGCTGGGCTGGGTGCTGCTGACCGAATCGGGCGCGCAGTGGCTGCTCGCGCGGGTGCCGGGGCTGCAGGCCAGCGGCGTCAGCGGCAGCGTGCTCGGGCGCTTCTCGGCGCAACAGCTCGACCTGCAGTTGCCCGATGGCGGCATGCGCGTAGCCGTACACCAGCTGAGCTGGAGCGCGCCGCGGCTGCGCTGGGGCAGCGGCAGCGTGTGGCTGAACCTCGAGTTCGATGAGCTGCAGGCGCAGCGCATCGAGCTGTGGCCATCCAGCCAGCCCGACGGCGAGCCTGTGACCGCACCGACCCGCCTGGACTTTCCGCTCGGGCTGCAGGTCGAGGCGCTGCGCATCGGCGAGTTGCGCATCGAGGGCCTGGACCCGCCGCTGCGCGAACTGGGCGCGCGCGTCGCGCTGGGTACCGACGGCGGCGCGCTGCACCGGATCGACGCACTGTCGCTGGCCTGGGACCGGCTGCGCCTGTCGGGCCAGGCGCAACTGGCCACACGCGGCGATCTGGCGCTGGATGCGGCGCTGCAGATCACGCAGCAGGCAGCGCCACAAGCCACGGCGCCGTCCGCGCCGGCCGCCGCCGTCGGCGCGGCCACCGCCGCCGACACTGCCGCCGACACTGCCGAATGGTCGGCCGCGCTGCAGCTCAACGGCCCGCTGACCAGCCCGCACCTGCGGGCCACGCTGCGCGCGCGCGGCGTGGCCTCGCAACCGGCGCAGACGCTGGACGCCAGCGCCGAGCTGCGCCCCTTCGCCGCCTGGCCGCTGGGCGAGCTGCAGGCCAGCGCGCGCGCGCTTGATCTGTCGGCGCTGCACAGCGCGGCGCCGCGCACCGCGCTGGACCTGCAGGCCTCGGCCAGCTCCAGCGCGCGCGAGCTGCCGGCGGCGGTGGCGCTGACGCTGCGCAACCACGACGCCGGCCGCTGGAGCGACGGCCAGCTGCCGCTGCGCACGATGGAGCTGCAACTGCAGGCACGCCCGGACGACCCCAGCCAGATCGACATCCAGGCCTTCGAGGCCGAGTTGGGCAGCGCGCGCAGCGCGGCCGGGCAGCTCAGCGGCAGCGGCCAGTGGCATCCGGCCGCATGGCAGCTCGACACCCGGCTGCGCGCGCTGCAACCGGCTGCGCTGGATGCACGCGCGCCGCAGATGATGCTGGGCGGCCAGTTGCAGCTCGAAGGCAGCGGCTTCGACGGCACCGCGCCGCACAGCGCCACGGTGCGCGTGCGCGGCCAGATCGACGGCCGTCAGCTCGGCATCCGCAGCGCGCAGCCGGTGCAGCTGCGGCTGGACGCGCAGCTCAACCCCTTGCACATCGAGCTGCACCAGTTGCTGGCGCAGGCGGGCAGCGCACGCGCCAGCGCCAGTGGCCGCTTGACGCGGCCTGACGAGAATGCCGCCTGGGCCGCGCGCGCACAGGTCAACCTGAGCGACTTCGACCCGGTGCCGTGGTGGCCGGGGCCCGAGGACTCAGCGTGGCGGCGTGCGGCGCACCGCATCAACGCCAGCGCCGATGTCGACCTGCGGCTGCCGCAGTCGGCCAACTCGGCGCTGCAGTGGCTGCAGCGGCTGCGCGGCCAGGCGCAGTTGAAGTTGTTGCCCAGCCAGCTCGCCGGGGTCCCGCTCAGCGGCCAGCTCGCGCTGCGCGCGGCTGCGGCCGGGCCCGCCACCGGCCAGCTGCGGCTGCTGGCCGATGGCAACCAGATCGACGCCCAGGGCCAATGGGACAGCGCCGGCGCCGGCCGCGCCGACCGGCTCGAGCTGAAGGCCGACCTGCCGGCACTGGCCCGGCTGCAACCGCTGTGGAAGCTCGCGTTGCCTGCAGGTGAAGACGCCCGGCTCGACGGTGCGCTGCAGGCGGACTTCAGCATCGACGGGCGCTGGCCGCAGCTGCGCGCCCAGGGCCGGCTCGACACCGGCAAGGCGCTGCAGCTCGGTGCGCTGCGCATCCAGCGCGCCGACGCGCGCTGGAACCTGGGCAGCGCACCCGACGCGCTGCTCGATGCCCAGGTCGATATCCAGGGGCTGGCGCACGGCGAGCGCTCGGCCGATGCCGTGCAGCTGAAGCTGCAGGGCACGCCGCAGGCCCATACCCTGCAGTTGCAGGGCGACTCGAAATCGCTGCCGCCGGCCTGGGTCGAGGCGCTGCAGAACGCCCCGGCGGGGACCCGTTCCAAGCGCACTCACGCCGAGTTGCGCCTCAGCGGCGGCTTGCAAGGCAGCCCCGGCGCACCCAGCGGCTGGAGCGGCAAGCTGCAGCAGCTGCTGCTGCGCGGCGACGCCGCGGCCGCCGCGCCCTGGCTGCAGCTGAAGCAAACCGAGCTGCGGCTGCGCTGGGCCGACGGGCCGATGCACGTCGCCGCCGAAGCCGGCAGCGCCGAGCTGCTGGGCGCCACGCTGGGTTGGAACCGCATCGCCTGGACCGCGGCCGACCCCGGTCGCGCGCCGGCCAAGATCGACGTCGATGCGCAGCTCGAGCCGCTGGACGTGGCGCCGCTGCTGAAGCGCGCGCAGCCGCACTTCGGCTGGGGCGGCGACCTGCGGCTGCGCGGCCACGTGCAGCTGCGCAGCGCGCCGTCGTTCAGCGCCGACGTGGTGCTCGAGCGCGCGTCAGGCGACCTCAGCGTCACCGACGACGCCGGCACCCGCACCCTGGGGCTGAGCGACCTGCGCCTGGGCCTGGTCGCGCAGGACGGCAGCTGGCGCTTCAGCGCCGGCCTGGCCGGGCAGACGCTGGGCCGCGCCGCCGCCGGCCTGACCGCACAGGCCAGCCCGCACAGCGTGTGGCCTGGCGCCGATGCGCCGCTGTCGGGCGTGCTCGAGCTGCAGATCGACGACCTCGGCGTGTGGGGCCCGTGGCTGCCCCCAGGCTGGCGCCTGAACGGCGCGATGCACGCCAGCGCCAGCCTGGGCGGGCGCGCCGGCGCGCCGCTGATCGAAGGCCGGCTCGACGGCAGCAGCATCAGCGTGCGCAACCTGCTGCAAGGCGTCGACGTGCGCGACGGCACGGTGGCGATCGCGCTGCTGGGCGAGACCGCGCACATCGAAACCTTCACTGCACGCGCCGGCGACGGCAGCCTGAAGCTGCAGGGCGACGCCCACCTGGGCGCCGCGCCGCGCGCCGAGCTGAAGCTCACGCTCGAGCAGTTCAGGCTGCTCGGCCGCGTCGACCGGCGCATCGTCACCAGCGGCGACGCCACGCTGCGGCTGGGCGCCGACACGCTGGCGCTGAGCGGCGCGCTGCGCGTCGACGAAGGCCTGATCGACTTCAGCCGCAGCGAAGCACCGAGCTTGTCCGACGACGTGAACGTCTACCGCGGCGAGTCGGCCGACTTCAAGTTCGCCAGCGCCAACGGCGCACAGACCGACGCCGAGAAGGCGCGCGCGCGGCGCGTCAGCTTGGACCTGCGGGTCGACCTGGGCGACAAGCTGCGCATTCGCGGCCAGGGCCTGGACGCCGGGCTGCGCGGCGAGCTGCGCCTGAGCGCGCCGCAGGGCCGGCTGCGCGTGGACGGCAGCGTGCGCACCGTGGACGGCAGCTACCGCGCCTACCGCCAGCGGCTGGACATCGAGCGCGGCGTGCTCACCTTCAACGGCCCGATCGACAACCCGCAGCTCGACATCCAGGCGGTGCGCCCGAACCTGGACGTGCGCGTCGGCGTGGCCGTCACCGGCACCGTGCTGGTGCCGCGCATCCGCTTGTTCTCCGAACCCGAGATGGCCGACGCCGAGAAGCTGAGCTGGCTGCTGCGCGGCCGTGCCAGCGACGGCCCCGGCACCGGCGACACGGCGCTGCTGCAGGCCGCGGCGATGGCGCTGATCTCGGGCGACGAGCCCAGCGCGCTCGACCAGTTCTTCAACCTGTTCGGCCTGGACGACCTGTCGGTGCGGCAAAGCGACGACGTCGGCGGCGGTGCCATCGTCTCGGTGGGCAAGCAGCTGTCGCGCAACTGGTACGTCGGCTACGAGCGCGGCCTGAACGCCACCACCGGCAACTGGCAACTCATCTACCGCATCGCGCAGCGCTTCACCATCCGCGCGCAGTCGGGCGAGCAGAACTCGATCGAGCTGATCTGGAGCTGGCGCTGGAACTGAGGGGCTGCGTGCCAGAATCGCGCGCGCCTCGCCGTCGTCTAACGGATAAGACAGCCGCCTCCTAAGCGGCAAATTCAGGTTCGATTCCTGACGGCGGGACCAGCTCCGCGGCGCTTGCGCACCGGCCCGCTATCTCGGTCCCTGATCCGCGGCGAGCCTCATCGCGGATCACGTGGCGCCGCGACGGGCGCATCGGCGATCCGGCCGCCGACGTCCTCGAGCAAACGCTTGAAATCCGGCGAATCGGCAATGATCCTGCCGGCCGCGGCGCGCGTGCCACCGCCCGAGAACGCCAGGATCACGTAGGTTCCACTCTGCGCGGTGCTTTGCCCCTGCCGCGTCATCTCGTCAGAGCCGCCCGAATCGACATGCTTCAGCGGCGGGTTGATCGGGCGGATCATCGACTGGCAGCCGGCCAGGCCCAGCACGCAAGCGACGAGCCACAGGCCCAGGGTGCGTGTGCCGTTCATGCGAAGCGTCGAAGCACCGACGATCTTCGGCATGCGGCGAGGACAGCGTGCGTCCTGGGCCTTCAGCGTTGCCGCAACGCCCGCGACAACAGCAGCACCGGCAGCAGCCCGACCGCGACGATCGCCAGCGACGGCAGCGCCGCTTCGCCCAGGCGCTCGTCGCGCGCCAGGTTGTAGGCCACCACCGCCAGCGTGTCGCTGCCGAAGGGGCGCAGCACCAGCGTCGCCGGCAGTTCCTTCATGACGTCGACGAACACCAGCAGCGCCGCGGCCAGCGCCGAGCGGCGCAGCAGCGGCAGGTGCAGTTGCATGAAGACGCGCCGCGGCGTGGCACCGAGCAGCCGCGCGGTCTCGTCGATGCTGCGCGGCACGCGCGCCATGCCGGACTGCAGCGACTGCCACGCCACTGCCGAGAAGCGCACCAGGTACGCATACATCAGCCCCAGTACGGTGCCGGTGACCCAGGTGCTCAACCCGGCCTGCGGCCAGCGCTGCTGCACCCAGCCCAGCGGCAGCAGGATGCCCACCGCGATCACCGCGCCGGGCATCGCGTAGCCCAGCGAGACCACGCGCGTCAGCAGCGGCAGCACACGGCCGCGTCCGCCGCGGCGCTGCGCGACGCTGAGCGCCAACGCCAGCAGCGTGGCCGCCACGGCGGCCAGCGCCGCCAGCCGCAGGCTCGAAGCCGACCAGCCGGCAAACCGCTGCAGCGGCAGGCCGAACTCCGAGGTGGTGGCCTCGATCCACAGCATGCGCAGCAGCCACAGCACCGGCAGCACGAAGCCGAAGGCCACCGGCAGCGCGCACAGCGCCCAGGCCCCCAGTGCGGCGCGGCCGTGCAGGCGCAGCGGCCGCGCCTCATGGGTCTGCGCGCTGCGCCCGGCGGCAAAGCGCAGCCGCGCCTGGGCGCGGTGCTCGGCCAGCAGCAGCAGCGCCACCGTCAGCAGCAGCAGCGACGCCAGTTGCGCCGAGGCGACGCGGTCGTTCATCACCAGCCAGGCCTTGTACACGCCGGTGCTGAAGGTGCTCAGGCCGAAATAGGCGCCCACGCCGTAGTCGGCCAGCGTTTCCATCAGCGCCAGCGCCACCCCGGCGGCGATGGCCGGGCGCGCCAGCGGCAGCGACACCTGCAGCACGCGCCGGCGCAGCGGCGCCCCCAGCAGCCGCGCCGCCTCGAGCATGTGCACGCCGCGCTCGGCCAGCGCGGTGCGCGTCAGCAGGTAGACGTACGGGTACAGGCACAGCACGAACAGGATCACCGCGCCCCACAGGCTGCGCACGTCGGGCCACAGCGGGCCTTGCACGCCAAGCGCGGCGCGCAGCGCGCTTTGCAGCGGGCTGCTGTATTGCAGCGCGTCGGTCCAGGCGTAGGCCAGCACGTAGCCCGGCATGGCCAGCGGCAGCAGCAACGCCCACTCGAAGACCCGCCGCCCCGGAAACTCGAACAGGGTCACGGCCGCCGCACACAGCGAGCCGAGCACCATCACGCCCAGCGCGACGCCCAGCGCCAGCAGCGTGGTCTGCACCACGTAGCCGGGCAGCACGGTGCCGGCCTGGTGCGTCAGGATCGCCCAGGCGCCCTGGTCCAGCGCCAGCCAGGCGCCCAGCACGCCCAGCACCGGCAGCGCCAGCAGCAGGCACAGCCCGCTCAGCAGCGCGCGCATTGCCCGTGCCGGCTGCAAATGCGATTCATGCTCATCAAGCAAATTATCATGGCGCGATGTACCTGAGCCTGGAATCGGTGGTGGTGCGCCACGCCGGCGCGCGCAGCGACCACGCGGCCGTCGACGGCGTCAGCCTGGGCCTGGACGCGGGCCAGATCGGCGTGCTGATCGGCCCGTCGGGCTGCGGCAAGACCACGCTGCTGCGCGCGGTGGCCGGGCTGGAACCGTTGGCCGGCGGGCGCATCCGCATGGACGGGCGCGTGCTCGGCGACGCCGCCGACGGCACGCAGGTGCCGCCGGAGTCGCGCCGCATCGGCATGGTGTTCCAGGACTACGCGCTGTTCCCGCACCTGAGCGTGGCCGACAACGTGGCCTTCGGCGTGCAGGATCTGCCGCGCGCCGAGTGCAGCGCGCGGGTGCAGCGCATGCTCGACCTGGTGGGCCTGGGCCAGGTCGCGCGGCGCGCGCCGCACCAGCTGTCGGGCGGGCAGCAGCAGCGCATCGCGCTGGCGCGCGCGCTGGCGCCGGGGCCGCGGCTGCTGCTGCTGGACGAGCCTTTCTCCAACCTGGACGTCGACCTGCGCGAGCGGCTCGCGCACGAGGTGCGCGCGATCCTGAAGGAAACCGGCACCACCGCGCTGTTCGTCACCCACGACCAGCTGGAGGCCTTCGCGCTGGGCGACGTGATCGGCGTGATGCAGCGCGGCCGGCTCGAGCAGTGGGACGACGCGTACACGCTGTACCACCGGCCGGCGACGCGCTTCGTCGCGCAGTTCATCGGCCACGGCGTGTTCACGCCGGCGCGCATCGACCCGACGCGCGCGGCCGAAGCCGGCGGCTGCGTGCACACCGTGCTCGGCGCGCTGGAAGACCTGCAGGAATGCCCGCTGCCCGAGGCCTACCCGGGCGGCAACTGCGACGTGCTGCTGCGCGCCGACGACATCGTGCACGACGACTCGAGCCCGGTGAAAGCACGCATCGAGCGCAAGGCGTTTCGCGGCTCGGACTTCCTGTACACGCTGCGCCTGGCCGGCGGCCAGCAGGTGCTGGCGCTGGTGCCGTCGCACCACGACCACCAGGTCGGCGAATGGATCGGCATCCGCGCCGAGGTCGACCACGTGGTCACCTTCGAGCGGCTGCGCGCCTGATTGGCCCGCCCGCGCGCCCGGCGGACGAAAGTCGCCCGCGCGTGCAACTTTCACCCCCGCTTCATACTCACATGCAGGTCGAGTTTTATACTGGCACGGAATTTGTATGAGCACGCGCGGAGCACGCATGAACGCCAAACTGAGGGTCGCCGGATTCATCGCGCTGGGTGCGCTGGCCGGTGCCCTGGCCACGACGCAGCTGCAGGCCTTCGCGCGCAGTGACACCGGCGCGCTGCCGCTGGAAGAGCTGCAGCAGCTGGCCGCGGTGTTCGGCATGGTCAAGAGCGACTACGTCGAGCCGGTGGACGAGAAGAAGCTGATCGGCGACGCCATCAGCGGCATGGTCGCCGGGCTGGACCCGCACTCGCAGTACTTCGACAAGAAGACGCTGAAGGAATTCCGCGAGCAAACCGGCGGCAAGTTCGTCGGCGTGGGCATCGAGATCGGCATGGAAGACGGGCTGGTCAAGGTGCAGTCGCCGATCGAGGGCTCGCCCGCGTTTCGCGCCGGCATCAAGAGCGGCGACCTGATCACGCGAATCGACGACACCGCGGTGCGCGGGCTGACGATGGACCAGGCGGTCAAGCGCATCCGCGGCGAGCCCGGCACCAAGGTCACGCTGACGCTGTTTCGCAAGAACGAAAGCCGCAGCTTTCCGGTGGTGCTGACGCGCGAGGAGATCCGCATCCAAAGCGTGCGCGCCAAGGTGCTCGAGCCCGGCTACGCCTGGCTGCGCGTCAGCCAGTTCCAGGACCGCACGGTCGAAGACTTCGTGCGCAAGCTCGAGGAGATCTACAAGCAAGAGCCCAACCTGAAGGGTCTGGTGCTCGACCTGCGCAACGATCCGGGCGGGCTGCTCGACGCCGCGATCGCGATCTCGGCGGCCTTCCTGCCGGAAAACGTGGTCGTCGTCACCACCAACGGCCAGATCGCCGAGTCGAAGGCCACCTACAAGGCCGCGCCCGAGTACTACGCGCGCCGCCCCGGCAACGACCCGCTCAAGCGGCTGCCGGCGGCGGTGAAGACGGTGCCGCTGGTGGTGCTGGTCAACGAAGGCTCGGCCTCGGCCAGCGAGATCGTGGCCGGCGCGCTGCAAGACCACAAGCGCGCCACGATCATGGGCGCGCAGACCTTCGGCAAGGGCTCGGTGCAGACGGTGCGCCCGCTGTCGGCCGATACCGCGCTGAAGATCACCACCGCGCGCTACTACACGCCGGCGGGCAAGGCGATCCAGGCCAAGGGCGTGGTGCCCGACATCTGGCTCGACGAAACCGCCGAGGGCAACGTCTTCGCCGATCTGCGCATGCGCGAGGCTGACCTCAACAAGCACCTGACCGGCGCCGACGAAAAGACCGAGGAAGCCCGCGCCAAGGCGCGCGAGGAAGCGCGCGTCAAGCTCGAGGAGCAACTGGCCAAGCAGAAGGAGCCGCCCAAGCCGCTGCCCGAGTTCGGCACCGCCGAGGACTTCCAGCTGCGCCAGGCGCTGAACCAGCTCAGCCACAAGCCGGTGGTCGTCAGCAAGACCGCCACCGAGCGCAAGGCCGAGGCCGAAGTCAACTGACGCGGCCCGCCGCTTCCGCCCACGCTGCCCAAGGCCCGCCCCCGCGCGGGCCTTGGCGCTTGCCGGGCGGCGAAAATGCCCAAGCCATGGACGACCAGCAACTGCTGCGCTACTCGCGCCACATCCTGCTCGACGAACTCGGCATCGAGGGCCAGCGCCGGCTGCTGGGTGCCCATGCGCTGATCGTCGGTGCCGGCGGCCTGGGCTCGCCGGTGGCGCTGTACCTGGGCAGCGCCGGCGTCGGCCGCATCACCATCGTCGACGACGACGCGGTCGACCTGACCAACCTGCAGCGCCAGATCGCGCACGACCTGTCGCGGCTGGGCGCCCCGAAGGCCGAGTCGGCGCGCGACCGCGTGCGCGCGATCAACCCCGACACCCAGGTGCTGGCGTGCGCGCAGCGCGCCGATGCGCCGCTGCTGCACGAGCTGGTCGCGCGCAGCGACGTGGTGCTGGACTGCAGCGACAACTTCGCCACACGCCACGCGATCAACGCCGCCTGCGTCGCGCACGCGCGCCCGCTGGTGGCCGCCGCGGCGCTGGGCTTCGATGCACAGGTGTCGGTGTACGACACCCGCGCGTCCGACGCGCCGTGCTATGCCTGCGTGTTCCCGGCCGAGGCCCGGGTGCACGAAGCCGCCTGCGCGACCATGGGCGTGTTCGCGCCGCTGGTGGGCATCGTGGGCAGCATGCAGGCGGCCGAGGCGCTGAAGCTGCTGGCCGGCATCGGCCGCTCGCTGGCCGGGCGGCTGATGATGCTGGACGCGCGTTCGATGGACTGGACGACCATCGCCGTGCAACGCGACGCGCATTGCAGCGTGTGCGCGCAGCGGCGCGGTGCGCCGGCGCGCTAAGCTGCGGCACGCACCATCGAGCGAGCCTGCATGGACGTCAGACGCAGCGACCTAAGCGCCCGCAACTTCGCCACCGCCGAGGAATCCGCGCAGGCCGCGCCGCAGACCTCGCGCTACGGCGGACCCGACAGCGCGCACCGGCTGGCCTTCACCGACGTCGACTTCCTGCTGCGCGAAGAGCTGCGCCCGGTGCGCATGCAGCTCGAGCTGCTCAAGCCCGAGATCGTGCAAGAGCGCATGGGCATCGACTCCACGCTGGTGATCTTCGGCAGCGCGCGCATCCCGGCGCCGCAGGCGGCGGCCGACGAACTCGCGCTGGCCCAGGCCGGCGGCGACGCCGGCGCGCTGCGCCGCGCGACGATGCGCGTGCAGATGAGCCGCTACTACGACACCGCGCGCGAGTTCGCCGCGCTGGTCACCGAGCGCTCGCGGCGGCTGGACACGCCGATCTTCGTCGTCACCGGCGGCGGGCCCGGCATCATGGAAGCCGGCAACCGCGGCGCCTTCGACGTCGGCGGCAAGAGCATCGGCCTGAACATCGTGCTGCCGCACGAGCAGGTGCCCAACGACTACATCACGCCGCAGCTGTGCTTCCAGTTCCACTACTTCGGGCTGCGCAAGATGCACTTCCTGATGCGCAGCGTCGCGCTGGCGTGCTTTCCGGGCGGCTTCGGCACGCTGGACGAGTTGTTCGAGACACTGACGCTGATCCAGACCGGCAAGTGCCGCAAGCGGCCGGTGCTGCTGTTCGGCCGCGAGTTCTGGTCGCGGCTGATCGATTTCGAGCTGCTGGTGGACACCGGCATGATCGCCGCGGCCGACCTGGGGCTGTTCCACTACGTCGAGACCGCCGACGAAGCGTGGTCGCTGCTCGAGCACGAGTACGGCTTCGACCCGCCCACCACCGAGACCGGCGACCTGGCGGTGGATATCTGATGGCCCCGGCCCACGCCTTGCGCACCGGGCGCGGCCGTTGACATGCCGGGCATGCGCCAGCTCAGCCTGATCGGTGCGCCCACCGACATCGGCGCTGGCGACCGCGGCGCGGCGATGGGCCCCGAGGCGCTGCGCGTGGCCGGGCTGGCGCAAGCGCTGGCGCAGCACGGCGCCGAGGTCATCGACCGCGGCAACCTGGCCGGCCCGGCCAACCCCTGGCTGCCGCCGCGGCATGGCTACCGCCACCTGGACGAAGTGATCGCCTGGAACCGCAGCGTGCACGACGCGGTGCTGGCCGAGTTGCGGCTGCAGCGGCTGCCGCTGCTGCTGGGCGGCGACCACTGCCTGGCGATCGGCTCGATCTCGGCGGTGGCACGCCACTGCCGCGAAGCCGGCAAGCGGCTGCGCGTGCTGTGGCTGGACGCGCACGCCGACTTCAACACCAGCGCGCTCACGCCCAGCGGCAACCTGCACGGCATGCCGGTGGCCTGCCTGTGCGGCCACGGCCCGCAGCCGCTGCTGGACATCGGCGGCCAGGTGCCGGCGTTGAACCCGAAGTGGATCCGCCAGATCGGCATCCGCAGCGTCGATGCCGGCGAGAAGAGGTTCGTGCACGACGTCGGCCTCGAGGTGTTCGACATGCGCTACATCGACGAGATGGGCATGCGCCACACGATGGAGCTGGCGCTGGCCACGCTGGACGAGCACACGCACCTGCACGTCAGCTTCGACGTCGACTTCCTCGACCCGCAGATCGCCCCCGGCGTGGGCACCACCGTGCCCGGCGGACCCACCTACCGCGAAGCGCAGCTGTGCATGGAGATGATCGCCGACACCGGACGCCTGGCCAGCCTGGACGTGATGGAGCTGAACCCGGCGCTGGACGTGCGCAACGCCACCGCGCGGCTGGCGGTCGACCTGATCGAAAGCCTGTTCGGCAAGAGCACCTTGATGCGGGCGTGAGCGCCGGCGCGTCGAGCCGTCTCGCAGGCTCATGGGGTGAGCCTGTGGTGGGGCACACTGCACCCATGGATGCCACGAGCTCCCACTTCACCTACTGGGGCAAAGCCGCCGCGGACAGCGGCGGGCGATTTCACCTGCTGCCCTTGCATGCCCTGGACGTGGCCGCCGTGGGCGCCGAAATCCTCGAGCGCGTCCCAGCGACCCTCGCCCTGTTCGCGCGCAAGCTGGGGCTCGATGCCGCCGCGCTGCGGTCGTTCGTCGCGTTCTGGCTCGCCCTGCATGACCTGGGCAAGTTCGCCGAATCGTTCCAGAGTCAGTCGCCGGAGGCCTTCAGCGTGCTGCGTGGCCGCACGCCCGACCCTGCCAAGCCCTACACGCTGCGTCACGACAGCCTGGGCATGCAGTTCTGGACCTCGGTGGTGCGCGAACAGGCCATCACCAACCAATGGTTCGGCCCGCAGTCCTTCGACCTCGCCGATGGCCTGGACTTCTGGGCCAGGGCCTGCACCGGGCATCACGGCCAGCCGCCGACCGAGGGCGACTACTGGGGCCAGCACTTCGACACCGTCGAGGATCGCGCCGCCGCCCTCGGCTTCGTCGAGGCCGCACGGCGCATGTTCCTGACCGGCGCAGTGGTCGAGTCGATCGCCGGTCAGGACCCGGTCCGGTTCTGGCAAGCCAGCCGCGAACTGTCGTGGTGGCTCGCCGGCCTGGCCGTGCTTGCCGACTGGCTGGGCTCGAACACCAGGTTCTTCCCCTACCACGACCAGCCGCGATCGCTGGCCGACTACTGGCGGTACGCCCTGCGCCAGGCCGCGGCCGCGCTTGATGCCAGCGGCATCGTGGCACCTGCCAGCGCGCCGCCGCAGCCCTTCACCGCGCTGTTCCCGCACATCGCCGAACCCTCGCCGTTGCAGCAATGGGCCGCCAACGTCCCGCTGGGCGACCAGCCGCAATTGCACCTGCTCGAAGACGTCACCGGCGCGGGAAAGACCGAGGCCGCGCTGATGCTGACGCACCGTCTGCTCGCCAACGGGCAGGCCGGCGGCTTCTACGTCGCGCTGCCGACGATGGCCACGGCGAACGCGATGTACGCACGGGTCGCGGCCAGCTACCGGCGGCTGTTCACCGACCCGGCCAGCCTGGTGCTGGCCAGCAGCCAGCGAACGCTGGTCGAGGAGTTCGCCGCCACGGTGCTGCCGGCGGATGCCGCCGAGCACGACCCGCGCCAGCTCGACGACACGGCCTCGGCACGCTGCAGCGCATGGCTGGCCGACCACCACAAGCGCGCGCTGCTGGCGCCAGCCGGCGTGGGCACCATCGACCAGGCGCTGCTCGCCGTGCTGCACAGCAAGCACCAGTCGCTGCGGCTGCTGGGCCTGGTGCACAAGGTGCTGGTGGTCGACGAGGTGCACGCCTGCGATGCCTACATGCTGGCCGTGCTGGAGCGGCTGCTCGAGTTCCACGCCCGCGCCGGCGGCAGCGCGATCCTGCTTTCGGCCACGCTGCCGATGCGCATGAAGCAGCGGCTGCTCGCGGCCTTTGCCGCCGGCACGCTCACCGCCGGCAAGCCCCGGCCACAGGCCGAGGCGTATCCGCTGACCAGCAGCCTGCATGCGGGCAGCGCCGCGGTGGCCGAGCAGGCCGTGGCCACACGCGCAGCCATGCGGCGCACCGTGCGCGTGCACCTCGCCGAGACCACCCGCGCGGTCGTCGAGGCCATCGATCACGCGCTGCAGCAGGGCCGATGCGTGTGCTGGGTGCGCAACACCGTGGCCGACGCGGTCGACGCGTGCGAACTGTTCCGCGATCGCCTGCCGGCCGAGCGGTTGCTGCTGTTCCACGCGCGCTTTGCGCTGCACGATCGCCTGGGTCTGGAAGAGCAGGTGCTGGCCGGCTTTGGCAAGACCAGCGGCGCGGCCGAGCGCGCGGGCCGGCTGCTGATCGCGACCCAGGTCGTCGAACAGTCGCTGGACGTCGACTTCGACCTGCTGGTCAGCGACCTGGCGCCGATCGACCGCCTCATCCAGCGCGCCGGGCGGCTCGCCCGCCATCGCCGCGCCGTCGACGGCACGCCGCTGGCCGATCCGGCGCTGCCCGACCGGCGCGGCGAGCCGACGCTGTGGGTGCTGGCGCCACCGTGGTCCGACACGCCCGAGGCAGGCTGGTTCAAGGCAGCTTTCGCCAAGGCGGCGACGGTCTACCCGGACCACGGGCAACTCTGGCTCACGCAACGTGCGCTGCGCGCCGGCGCCTTCACGATGCCCGACGACGCACGCGCGCTGATCGAAGGTGTCTTCGGGGAACACGCCGACGTGCCCGCAGGCTTGCAGTCGGTTTCGCTCGCCGCCGAGGGGAAGGAATTCGCCGATCAGGCTCAGGGGCAGATGAACGCGCTCGCGCTCGACGAGGGCTACACGCGCAAAGGCGTCGACTGGTGGAGCGACGCGAAGACCCCATCGCGGCTCGGCGAGGCGACGAGCACGGTAGCGCTCGCGCGCTGGGTCGATGGCCGGCTGCTGCCCTGGGCCGAAGCGGCTTCGCTCAGCCACGCCTGGGCCTACAGCAGCCTGCGCGTGGCCGCACGACTGATCGACGCGCCCGCCCCGCTGGCCGACCCCGCGCAGCAAGCCGCCGTCGATGCAATCCGCGAGACCCTGCCCGCGCAGGGCCGCTGGACCGTGCTGCTGCCGCTGGTCGAGCGCGACGGCCACTGGGTCGGCGAAGCCCTCGCCGCGCCGCGCCGCAACGAGCCGCCCCGCCGGCTGCGCTGGGTCTACGACACCCGATGCGGCCTGCGCTTGCTCGCGCACAACGATCGCGATCCCACTTTCAGCGACGATTCGGATTCATGAACCTGCTGCACGACCCCTGGATGCCGGTGCGGGACGTTGCCGGCGCGCGCTGCTGGATCACGCCCGAGCAGTGGTCCGACCCGCGTTGGCGCGCCTTCGATGCCGACCGGCCCGACTTCAACGGCGCGCTGATGCAGTTCGCGATCGGCCTGCTGCAGACCACCACGCCGCTGGACAACCCGATCGAATGGCGCCGCGGCCTGAACAGCCCGCCGGCGGCCGCCACGCTGCGCCAGTGGTTCGCGCCGGTGGCCGAGGCCTTCCAGTTCGACGGCGACGGTGCGCGCTTCATGCAGGACGTCGACCTCGGCAACGAGGGCGTGGCCATCAACGACATCGCTGCGCTGTTGATCGATTCGCCCGGCGAGCAGGCGCTGAAGAACAACACCGACCATTTCGTCAAGCGCGGCCAGATCGGCGCGCTGTGCGGCGCCTGCGCGGCCACGGCGCTGTTCACGCTGCAACTCAACGCACCGGCCGGCGGTGCCGGGCACCGCACCGGGCTGCGCGGCGGCGGGCCGCTGACGACCCTGGTGCTCGCGCCCGAGCCGGCCAGCCTGTGGCAGCACCTGTGGATCAACGTCGCGCTGCGCTCGGAGTTCCTGGCCCGGGGCGGCGACAAGGCCCACGGCGCGCCGCAGCGCAGCTTCCCGTGGTTGGGCCCGATCGCCAACCTGCAGCCGGCCGACCCGAAGGGGCAGATCGCGCAGTCGCAGGTGCATCCGGCGCACCTGTACTGGGCGATGCCGCGGCGCATCCGGCTGGAAGCGGCCGTGCCGGCCGGCGGCAGTTGCGACGCCTGTGGTCGTGAGGGGCAAAACCTGTTCGTGCGCTACGCGACCAAGAACTACGGGCTCAACTACAAGGGCGAGTGGAGCCATCCGTTGTCGCCGTACTACCAGACCAAGGAAGGCTGGCTGCCGGTGCACCCGCAGCCCGGCGGCATCGGCTATCGCCACTGGATGGCCTGGGTGCTCGGTGCCGCGACCGACAAGCAATCGGTCCGGGTCGCTCCGGTCGTGCAGCGCGTGCTCGCGCTGCCGCCGCAGACGCTGCAAGGCCCGCTGCGGCTATGGGCCTTCGGCTACGACATGGACAACATGAAGGCGCGCTGCTGGTACGAAGCGGCCTTGCCGCTGTACCACCTGGCCGACTGCGAAGCCGGCGCGCGTCAGGCGCTGCAAGCCGAGGTCGGGCGCTGGCTTGCGGCAGCCGCGCTGGCGGCAAGCGCTCTGCGCGGCGCGATCAAGGACGCCTGGTTCGATGCCGACGCACGCGGCGACTTCGGCCACGTCGACGCCGCCTTCTGGGCTGCCACCGAGTCCACCTTCTATCGCCAACTGCAGACGCTGATCGAGGCTCTGCGGCAAGGCACGCCCCCGCCGCCGCTGCCTGCGCGCGAGGCCTGGCAGCGCAGGCTCGCCGCCACCGTGCTGCGGCTGTTCGACCAGCGTTTCGTCGGCGCCGGCCCGATCGAGCAGCAGAACCCGCGCCGCGCCGCGCTCGCGCGCAGGCAACTGCAGCGCAACCTTCAGGGGCCGAAGCTGCGCGCCGCGCTCGGCCTGCCGGTGGACGAATCCGCAGCCCGACCCAAGCGCAAGGCAGCCGCGCGCCGCACCAAGGAAACCGCATGACCGACCTGAGCTTCCGCCCGCAGCAGCCCTGGGGCGACATCCTGCTGAACTGGTGGCGTGGCCTGGCCGACGACACCGGCGGGCGCGCCGCGCTGCGCCGCGCTGCCGAGCCGACCGCGGTCGTGATGTCGCCCGCCTACCAGCGGCTGTACCGCCGGCTGCTTGCCGCCGGCTGGCCCGACGAACCCTGGCGCCGCGATCGCCTCGCCGCCGCGGCCGGCCTGCTGGCCCATGTGCGCGAGGTCGACGAGCGCAGCCTGCCCGCGGCGATGAGTCAGCGCGAAGGCGACAAGCCGCGCGTCGGCCCGCTGCGCTTTCGCCGCCTGCTCGAGTCGCGCGACGTCGACACGCTCTTCACCGGGCTGCGCCGCACCTTGCCGCTGCTGCAGCACCGTGCCGACCCGCTGGCGCTGGCCAGCGATGTCGTCGCCTGGGGCGACGGCGTGCGCAAGCGCTGGGCCTACGGCTACGACTGGCCCGAGCAGAAGACCGCCGCTTGATCCGCCGCTTCAGCGATTCACCGATTCGCCACCCGCACCACGCTCACCCACCGGAGATCCGAGCCCATGTCCCGTTTCGTTCAGCTTCACGTGCTGACCGCCTACCCGCCCGCCAACCTCAACCGCGACGACACCGGGCGGCCGAAGACCGCGCTGCTCGGCGACGCGCAGCGGCTGCGCATCTCGTCGCAAAGCCTGAAGCGGGCGTGGCGCACGTCGGATGTCTTCGAGACGACCTTGGGCCGCGACCACCTGGGCCAGCGCACCAAGCGCCTCGGCATCGAACTGCACGCGGTGCTGACGCAAGCGGGCGTGGCCGACAAGCAGGCGCGTGAATGGGCGCGCGCGATCGCCGGGCAGTTCGGCAAGCTGAAGGCCGACAAGCTGACCGACGCCAGCGACGACCTGCAGATCGAACAACTCGCCCATGTCGGGCCCGACGAGCGGGCCGCGGCCGAGACGCTGGCGAAGTCCTGCGCCACGCGCAAGAGCGCACCGAGCGACGACGAACTGAAGCTGCTGCGCAAGCCGCGCGAGGCCGTCGACATCGCGATGTTCGGCCGCATGCTGGCCGACACGCCGGCCTTCAATGTCGAGGCCGCGGTGCAGGTTGCCCACGCCATCACCGTGCACAAGGCCGCGGTCGAGGACGACTACTTCAGCGCCGTCGACGACCTGAACGCCGGGCTCGAAGACAAGGGCGCAGGCCACATCGGCGAGCGCGGCTACGGCGCCGGTCTGTTCTACCTGTACCTGTGCATCGACCGCGAACTGCTGCGCGACAACCTCGGCGGCGACGCGGATCTCGCCGGCCGGGCGCTGCAGGCGCTGCTGCACGCGGTCGCGCAGGTTGCCCCCACCGGCATGCAAAACAGCTTTGGCTCGCGCGCCTACGCGAGCTACCTGCTCGCCGAGAAGGGCAACCAGCAGCCGCGCTCGCTGGTGCAGGCCTTCCTCAAGCCGGTGCGCCCCTGGGGCGAGCACGACATGCTGTCGCTCGCGGTGCAGGCGCTGCAGCAACGGCTGGCGAACTTCGACAAGGTCTATGGCGCCTGCGCCGACAGCCGCTGCCAGTTCGACTGCGAAAAGGGCGAAGGCTCGCTCGCCGAAGTCGTGGCCTTCGTCAAGGAGTAAGCGGTGCAGTTCCTGGTGTTCCAGCTCGTGGCGCCGCTGGCGGCATGGGGCGACGTGGCCGTGGGGCAGACCCGCGGCAGCCGCGACGCGCCGGGCGAATCGGCGCTGGTCGGGCTGCTGGGCGCGGCGCTGGGCATCCGGCGCGACGACGAGGCGGCGCACGCTGCCCTGCGCGACGGCTATGCGTTTGCGGTCGGCACGATCGACCCCGGCGCGCTGCTGCGCGACTATCACACCGCGCAGGTGCCCAGCCGCAGCGACCTGAAGGGCCGGCCGCAGCGCACGCGTCGCGACGAGCTGACCGTGCCCAAGCACCAGCTGAACACGATCCTGTCGACGCGCGACTACCGCCAGGGCGGCGCATGGCTGGTCGCGCTGCAGGCCCTGCCCGGCGCAGCGCACGAACTCGGCGCACTCGAAGGCGCGCTGCGCGAGCCGCGCTTCGTGCTCTACCTCGGCCGCAAGAGCTGCCCGCCGGCAGCGCCGCTGGCGCCGCAGCTTATCGACGCAGATTCGGCGCATGCCGCGATCAGCGCCTGGCTGCAGGCCGCAGGGCGGCAGGCCACGCTGCGCAGCCTCGCCTGGGGCGACCGCGCCGCGGCCGGCGTGGCGCCGCACCTGAGCGTGCCGCGCAAGGACCGGCTGATCCGCCGCAAGGGCTGGCTGTTCGGCGACCGCACCGAACACGTGGCGCTGCTCACCGAGGGCGATTGACCATGTACTTCAGCCTGATCCACCCTACCCCGGGCCAGGAGCGCGCCGCCGCGCACGACTGGATCGCCAGCGCCTACCAGCAGCACCAGTGGTTGTGGCGCTTCGTGCCGGCACCACCCGGTGCGCCGCGGCGCTTCGTGTTCCGGCGCCACGATGTGGACGGAGTGCCACGCTTTTACGTCGTATCGGCGGCCGAGCCTTGTGCGCCCACGCCGCACTGGAGCGTCCACACCAAACCCTATGCGCCGCGGCTCGAAGCCGGCGACGTGCTGAGCTTCGAGCTGCGCGCCAACCCGGTGGTCACCACGCGCAGCGCAGACGGCCGCGCCCGCCGGCACGACGTGGTGATGCAGGAGAAGAAGCGCCTGCTCGCAGAGCGTGGACTGCCGCGATGGGCCGAATGGACCACGGCGGACCGCCCGGCGCTGCCCGATCTGGTGCGCCGCGCCTGCTCGGCCTGGTTGCTGGCGCGCTCGGACAGGCTCGGTGTGGAGTTCGACGCCGACGCGCTGCGCGCCGAGGCTTACATGCAGCACCGCGGCAAGAACGATGAACTGCGCTTCTCGACGGTGGACCTCAGCGGACGGCTGCGCGTGGTCAACTCCGAGGCGCTGGGCTCGGCCCTGCGTGATGGCATCGGCCACGGCAAGGCATTCGGCTGCGGCTTGATGATGTTGCGGCCGGTCGGGTAAGCTCGATTCGCCGCGCCCCCGGAGCAATCACCATGCACACCCTCACCACCGAAGACTTGGCTCTGCGGCCCCAGCAACTGCTGGACGACGCCGCGCGCGGCGAGACTTCGCTCGTGACCCGGGCCGGCGAGCCGGTGCTGCTGGCCGTGCCGCTGGGCGCTGGCACCAACACGCGCGAGGTGCGGCTGGAACTGGCGGCACGGCTGTACGACAGCGAGCAGATCAGCCTGGGCGTGGCCGCCCGCATCGCCGGGCTGTCTTACAGCGAGATGATCGACGCGCTGGGTGCGCGCGGCATCGCCACCATCCGTCTGGAACCCGGCGAACTGCAGCGCGAGCTTGCCGCCTTCGGCCCGTAGCGCCAGCGTGAAGGTTGTCGTCAGCGATGCGGGGCCGCTGATCTCGCTGGGCAGGCTGGACCTGCTCGCCGTGCTGCCCAAGGTCTTCGCGCAAGTGCAGGTGCCCACGGCCGTGCTCGACGAGTGCAGGGCGCGGCCGGACAACGCTGACACAGCGCGCATCCAGACAGCACTCGACAACCGCTGGCTGGTGGTGTGCGACGCCGTGCCCATCGTCGCCGATGGCCTCGACCCCGGCGAATGCGCGGCGATCGGCCGGGCGATGCAGATCGGCGCCCGCTTGCTGGCCGACGACCGGGCGGCCAGGCACTGCGCAGCACAGATGGGCCTGGAAGTCATCGGCACGCTCGGTGTACTGGTGCTGGCCAAGCGCGCGGGCCTGCTGCCGGCCATCCAGCCGCTGGTGCAGCGGCTGCGCGCCGGCGGCCAGCGCCTCAGCCAGACGGCCGTATCGCAGGCGCTGGCCGCGGCGGGCGAGGTACCGGATTGAGCGGCCTGCTGCCGCCGCTGAAGCCGCTGCCGATCAAGGAGCGCATGTCGGTCGTGTTCATCGAGCGCGGCGAGATCGACATGCTCGACGGCGCCTTCGTCGTGGTCGATGCCACCGGCATCCGCACCCACATCCCGGTGGGCGGCGTAGCCTGCATCATGCTCGAGCCGGGCACGCGCGTGTCGCACCGCGCCGCGGCGCTGGCCGCGCGCGTGGGCACGCTGCTGGTGTGGGTGGGCGAGGCCGGCGTGCGCCTGTACTCGTCGGGCCAGCCCGGCGGCGCGCGCGCCGACCGGCTGCTGTACCAGGCACGCCTGGCGCTGGACGAGGAGCTGCGGCTGAAGGTGGTGCGCAAGATGTACGCCATGCGCTTCGGCGAGGAGCCACCGTCGCGGCGCAGCGTCGAGCAGCTGCGCGGCATCGAAGGCGCGCGCGTGCGCCGCAGCTACCAGCTGCTGGCGCAGCAGTTCGGCGTGAAATGGAGCGGGCGCGACTACGACGCCGACAGCTGGGACAAGGCCGACGTGGCCAACCGCTGCCTGTCGGCCGCCACCGCCTGCCTGTACGGCGTGACCGAAGCGGCGGTGCTGGCGGCGGGCTACGCGCCGGCGGTGGGCTTCATCCACACCGGCAAGCCGCTGTCCTTCGTCTACGACGTGGCCGACATCTACAAGTTCGAGACGGTGGTGCCGGTGGCCTTCAAGGTGGCGGCGGCCAACCCCGGCAACGCCGAGCGCGCGGTGCGGCTGGGCTGCCGCGACGTCTTCCGGCAGAGCAGGCTGCTCGACCGCATCATTCCGGACATCGAGATCATGCTTGCCGCCGGCGAGATCAAGCCGCCCGAGGCGCCTGTCGATGCCATCGGGCCGGCGCTGCCGAATCCGGAGAACCTTGGCGATGCTGGTCATCGTGCTTGAGAACGCCCCGCCGCGGCTGCGCGGCCGGCTGGCGGTGTGGCTGCTGGAAGTGCGCGCCGGCGTGTACGTCGGCAACTACTCGCGCCGGGTGCGCGAGCACATCTGGTCGCAGGTGGAAGAAGGCCTCGAGGAGGGCAACGCGGTCATGATGTGGCGCAGCAGCAGCGAGGCCGGATTCGACTTCGTAACGCTGGGCAAGAACCGACGCATGCCCGCCGACTTCGACGGCGTGCAGTTGGTGCGGTTTCACCCCGAAGGCGACGCCACAGCTCCTTAACAAGCCGGCCCCGTCAACGCATGCGCAGTCGGTGGAAAATCGGGCAGCCGAAATGTCGTTGCGTGACAACGAGGTAGAAGAAGTGTGTTCCCCACGCCCGTGGGGATGAACCGTGCGTTACGTCGATTTCCACGGTTAGTCCCTCGTGTTCCCCACGCCCGTGGGGATGAACCGGTCCCGTTGATAATCTCAAAGTAGGTAGTGTCGTGTTCCCCACGCCCGTGGGGATGAACCGCGGTAGCGACGAAACGTCGTGCGGCGTGTTGCCGTGTTCCCCACGCCCGTGGGGATGAACCGCCGGTATTTCTCCGCATCAATCGCCTTCAGCAGTGTTCCCCACGCCCGTGGGGATGAACCGCCGGCAAGGGCCGCAGCGTGCCCCTCAATCGCGTGTTCCCCACGCCCGTGGGGATGAACCGAATCTCCGCAGCAGGGCGCAGACGGTTTGCTTGTGTTCCCCACGCCCGTGGGGATGAACCGACGCCGGGTTCGAGGTCCGCGACCAAATCGGGGTGTTCCCCACGCCCGTGGGGATGAACCGCAAACGTCGCGCTAGCGCAAGCGGCAGCGCGCGTGTTCCCCACGCCCGTGGGGATGAACCGGGTAATGCCGCCGGCCTGCTGCCGCGAATGGAGTGTTCCCCACGCCCGTGGGGATGAACCGGGCTGCAGCGGCTCGGCCGGGCCGGCCAGGCCGTGTTCCCCACGCCCGTGGGGATGAACCGGCCTGGGGTGAAGCGCTCATGGCTGCCGCGCGGTGTTCCCCACGCCCGTGGGGATGAACCGGCGATCTGCACGCCGGTCTCGTCGCCCGCGTCGTGTTCCCCACGCCCGTGGGGATGAACCGCCAACAAGACCAATTGGGGAAGCGCTCTTGGTGTGTTCCCCACGCCCGTGGGGATGAACCGCACCTGCCCGACCAGGCCGACGTGCTGATCGCGGTGTTCCCCACGCCCGTGGGGATGAACCG
>WBZL01000007.1_pt1 | contig 262850 bp, 249 predicted proteins | sample 5204291 | NCBI WGS metagenome assembly WBZL01 (sample SAMN12344345, study PRJNA552823) | activated sludge metagenome | biome: Activated sludge suspended growth; feature: Nitrification reactor; material: Wastewater; isolation source: activated sludge from nitrification reactor of wastewater...
CATCTCCCCGCCCAGCGCTTCCACCAGCGCCGCCAGCAGCTTGGCCAGTTCTCCGCTCATGAGGGCGAAATCGATGTCGAAACGCTCTTCATCCGTCTCGGCCTGGCCCTCGGCTTCTTCCTTGAGGATGTCCAGGAAGGCCAGGCGCTTGATCTGGAGGTCTTCCGTCAGGACGAAGGAAATGCGGTCGTTCCAGGTCATGCCAAGACGCGTGGCGCTCTTGCCCTCGGCGATGTGCTCGCGGATCTCCTCGCCTTCCAGGGCGTGGCGCACATAGCGCACCGTGGCCCGCTCGTCGCCGGGGGCGCGCAGTTCCAGGTCCCGGTCCAGGGTGAAGCCGGCGGGGGCCTCGCCCTCGGACAGCCAGGTGGTCATGGCGGCGCCGGGAGACATTTGGGTTTTCACCAGCCTGGCCGGCAGTTCGTCCACGGACTTGATGAGATGGCCGAGCAGTTCCTCGGCCTTGGTTTTCGCGGCGGCATCCACCACCAGCCAGCCGTGGACCGGATCGATCCAGGCCCGGGTGATGCGGCGGCGGACAAAGGCCCGGGGCAGCAGTTCATCGGTGATCCGCTCCTTGAGTTCGCGCAGTTCCTTGCGGCCCACCGGGCGGCCTTCCCGGGCGGAGATGTCGGCGGCCCGGTCCTTGGCGAACTGGTTGACGATGGCGGCGGGCAGCAATTTTTCCTCCTGGCCGAAGGCCAGCAGGGCCTGCCGGTTCAGGGCGCGCAGGAAGCGCTCGTCGCCCATGGGCGAGACCCAGCCCTGGCTTCGCATGTCCATGTTGCCGCAGCCCGGCAGGGCATGACTGGCAAGTTGCTCTTCCAGGCGCGCGACATCCAGGTCCCAGGCCACGGGGAGGCGATAAATCTGGAGATTCTTGAACCACATGGGCGCCTCGCAAAAAGTTTGGATTATACGAAGGGCGGGCCCGCCTCACCTGTCTTGTATCGATTGGCGATGCCCGACGGGCCGCGTGTGGCCCACCGCGCGAAGCTTGCCGAACCGAGGCCCCCATGGCCCTGTAACAATCATCAGACACACTGGATTTGTTCATCCGCGAGGGTTCATCATTCCCTCTCCCGCAAGCGGACCCTAGGGTTTCATCCGCATCGCGGATGCGGCGCATGAAGACTCGATAAACACTCAAGGAGACACGGCATGACGAACATCCCCTCGCTTCTCGGCAATGAAGCCGAATCCCTCCTCGCCCACACCTGCAACACCTTCCCCAGGTCGGCGCTGCACCTCCCCGGCCCGGACTATATCGACCGGGTGGTGGCGGGCAGCGACCGCACGCCGGGCACGCTGCGCAACTTCCAGCAGATCTTCAACACCGGCCGACTGGCGGGCACGGGCTATCTGTCCATCCTGCCGGTGGACCAGGGCGTGGAGCATTCCGGCGGCGCTTCCTTCGCGCCCAACCCGGATTACTTCGATCCGGAGAACATCGTGAAACTGGCCATCGAGGGCGGCTGCAACGCGGTGGCTTCCACCCTGGGTGTGCTGGGGTCGGTGTCGCGCAGGTACGCGCACAAGATCCCCTTCCTGGTGAAGCTGAACCACAACGAGATGCTCACCTACCCCACCATGCACGACCAGACCCTGTTCACCGACGTGCGCAAGGCCTTCGACCTGGGCGCGGTGGCGGTGGGCGCGACGGTTTACTACGGCTCGCCGGAATCCCGCCGGCAGTTGTGGGAAGTCTCCCAGGCCTTCGCCGAGGCCCATCGGCTGGGCATGGTCACTTTCCTGTGGGCCTACCTGCGCAACTCCGGCTTCAAGAAGGACGGCGTGGACTACCACGAGGCCGCCGACCTGACCGGCCAGGCCAACCACCTGGCGGCCACCATCGAGGCGGACATCGTCAAACAGAAGCAGGCCACCAACAACAACGGCTACACCGCCATCGCCTTCGGCAAGACCCATCCCAAGGTCTATTCGGAACTCACCTCGCCCCACCCCATCGATCTGGTGCGTTACCAGGTGGCCAATTGCTTCATGGGCCGGGCCGGCATGATCAATTCCGGCGGCGCCTCGGGCGAGAACGACCTGGCCCAGGCGGTACGCACGGCGGTGATCAACAAGCGCGCCGGCGGCATGGGCCTGATCTCCGGCCGCAAGGCATTCCAGCGCCCCATGGCGGAAGGCGTGCAACTTCTCAACGCCATCCAGGACGTGTACCTGTCCCGGGAAGTCACCGTGGCCTGAGGTCCGCATGATGTTCAGGGCAAACGCCCAAGCTCGGAGACCTGTTGTACGAAACATGTCCAGTCTTGGAGGGAGGTGACCGGTCTTTTTTACATGCCGCGAAGCACCATGAACCCTTGAGTTGTGCACATGGAGAAACTTGACAGGGCGCTTCTCCGCAGGCATCAGCGCCCACATGAATAGGGCTTTACAGGCCTTTGATTTTATTGTTTATGTTTACTGCATAAAATTTGCGCCGCGTGGGTAAGCTCTCGTTTTATAAGCTTTCTTTCGGCTTCGCGCATGGTTTTCAACATGTTTATGCACAGGTCCGGTGGACAACCCGGAAAGTCCTTTTCACATGATGCGGTTCATTGCCGCTCCTGCGAAACCACTTTAAGAAACGGCGCCAGCTTCCGACATCCTCGGACACCAGGTCCTCTCCCCGCCCTGCGCCATAATCCCTTCATTCCTCCTTCCCCGTCTCCCGTGCTGCCCGACCGTCTGGCCTTCATCGATCTGGAAACCACCGGTGCCAATCCGGTATTGGACCGCATCACCGAAATCGGCATCGTGGAGGTGGATGGGGACCGGGTCGCCACCTGGAGCACGCTGGTCAACCCGGAACGGCCCATCCCCCACTTCATCCAGCGGCTCACCGGCATCGACGATGCCATGGTGGCCCGGGCGCCCACCTTCGCCCAGGTGGCCGAGGAGCTGGCCGAACACCTGCATGGCCGCCTGTTCATCGCCCACAACGCCCGCTTCGACTACGGCTTCGTGCGTAACGAATACCTGCGCCTGGGCCGGCGTTTCCGGGCCGATGTGCTGTGCACCGTGCGCCTGTCACGCAAGCTGTTTCCGGGCCATCCCAAGCACAACCTGGACAGCTTGATCCAGCGCCACGGCCTGAACGTCGGCAGCAACCGGCACCGGGCCCTCACCGACGCCGACCTGATCTGGCAATTCTGGCGCCTGGCCCGGGCGGAACACGGCAACGACGCGCTCCTGGATGCCCTAGGCCACCAGCTCAAGCGACCCACCCTGCCTCCCCACCTGGACCCGGGCCTGCTGGACGATCTGCCCGATTCCCCCGGGGTCTACCTCATCCATGGCGAAAACGACACCCTGCTCTACGTGGGCAAGAGCATCAACCTGCGCCAGCGAGTGTTGTCCCACTTCGCCGCCGATACCCGGGAATACAAGGAAATGCGCCTGGCCCAGGAAGCGCGCCGGGTGGACTGGCGCGAGACCGTGGGGGAGCTGGGCGCCCTGCTGCTGGAATCCCGCCTGGTCAAGGAAGGGCAGCCCATCCACAACCGCCGCCTGCGCCGCGCCTCGGACCTGTGCGCCTGGCGCCTGGAGGAAGTCGCCCCCGGTGACTTCCGCCCCCGGCTGGCCAGCGGCCAGGATCCGGATTTCGGCCGCGCCGGCGACCAGTTCGGCTTGTTCGCCACAAAACGGGAAGCCAACAACACCCTGCGCAAGATCGCCGAGGCCTACGAACTGTGTCCCATCATCCTGGGCCTGGAGAAGGCGACGAAACCCGGCCGCCCCTGCTTCGCCCATCAGGTGGGCAAATGCCGAGGCGCCTGCGTCGGCAAGGAAAGCATTGGCCTGCACAGCGCCCGCCTGATGGCCGCCCTGGCCAGACTCAAGCTCCAGGCCTGGCCCTATCCCGGCCCCATCGGCCTGGTGGAGCGGGACGAGTTCCGTGGGCTGGAGGAAATCCACCTGGTCGATGGCTGGCGCTATCTGGGCACCGCCCGGGACGAGGCCGGCGTCCACGAAATATTGGAAAATGCCAGCCGGATCGCCTTCGACATGGATACCTACAAGCTGCTGAAAGCTCACCTGGCGAAGGGTAAGGTGGGGGTGCGCATGCTGTGAGGCGTCTGTGCCGCGTCGGCGCTTGGACAAGCCCTTGTCCAGACCCATGAAGCCAGCGTGGCCAGCTCTGCTGGTCGCTGGGAACGGGCATCAAACTCGTGCGCGATCTGATGCCAGGTCAATTCCAGACTCGGAATCGAACCCGTGTCCGTATGGTGGTTCAGACGGAGGGTTCGGCCGCCGCGTCATTTTCGGCGGCGGGATCGGTGAGCCGCCGAATGGTCAGGGCACAACGTTGCTCAATCAAGGCGTTGATTCGCTCAACCACGCCATTCCCGGCAAAGCCGTATTCAGGAGCGGATTGGAGCTTGCGCGCCGTGGCTGACAGTGACTTTGCCAACTCCAGAATGCGCCGTTTGGCCCGAGCCTTGGTGAGACCGACGCCTTCCGCAAACTGCTCCCAGTGCCGCGCCTGGACTTCGCTGAACTTGTACTTGCCTCCGATCTTCATCGCCATCTTCGGCGTCAGCGTTGGATAGACCGCTGTCGAGAGCGTGTCGTAGAACGGCGCCAGAACGGGTGTCTTGCCCGAATACAGCAGTGAGAAATTCTTGGCGTGCGCATCATGATTGCCGACCAGAGCATTGAAGATCACGTAATCGAGCAGCCGCAGGATCTGCGGCGCACTGGGTCGCGTCGCACGGCGCACCAGATCAAAGCACTGGGCCAGATCCGGACCACCTTCACTCTGGTATTTCATTTCTGGCACCACACCCAGCGCCTGGCAGAAATCTTCTTGATGAAGGCGTTGTCGGTGCCCATGGGCATCGATCAGTCGGTCGTAGCGCTCAACCAGCAGGAACGAGCGACCCGACACCCGGTGAACTTTTGATTTCGCTGGCTTGAGCTGCATCGCCTCGGCCAGCGCCATGCAGAATCTCTCGTTGATCACGCTGTCTTCAACAGCATGAATGGCGGGTTTCAGGATATGGGAGCTCGGCGTGCCGTTGAGGGGTAGCCCAATGCGAGCACCATCGAATACCACCGGTAGTTTGTCCTGGGCACCCGCCAGGGAAAGCCGCAGGCCGTCTTGGCCTGCCAGCATGGGGCGACGCGGCAATTCATCCAGGATGGCAACGACTTCCTCGTCGTTCAGCCATTGAACATCATCATTGCGGGTTGGCACAGGCAAAGCCTGCCCCGGTTCAAGGAAGGTCACGGCTCCGGCACATTCGCCGCCGATATGGCCCAGCAGCGCAAAGTCGTTTTGGCCAGATACCTGGAACTGCTGCGCAATCAGGCGGCGCATCCGCCCTTCAGGCAGCAGACCGGCAAAGAAGGGGCGTGTTTTTCCATCGTCGAACAGCTCTGCCCGCGGAGGCAGCGAGGCGGACAAGGCAACAGCGTCTTCATGCGACAGCCAGCCAGGTGCGTAGCAAAAGTTCAGTCGTCCATCGACCAGCGCCAGCGTGCCGACACGATCGGCGAAAAGCCAGACTTCCAACTCATGCGCCATGGTCACCACCTTTACGTTGATCGTCGGCCACGACAGATGGCAAGCCGCTCAGTTGGATCTCACCCCCCAGAGCGTCAATGACCCGAAGCACGTTTTCCAGTCGCAAGGTGGGTTTGCCTGCCTCAAGGTCGACGATGAAGCGCACACCAACCCCCGCCGCGAGGGCCAACTGGGGCTGTGTCAGCCCGAGTTGCTTGCGAGCGGCGCGCAGTGCTTCGCCGAGTTGTTGAGGTGATCGAATGGATGTCATGGTTTTCTAAGTTTCCCGTTCGGGAAACTATCGACCACAACAGGACTATGTGCAAGCGATATTTCCCGATCGGGTATTTTTGTGTAGTCAGACCATGGATTGGCCATGCTTTTCCCGATCGGGAAATCACGATAATCCCGATTCCAAATTGACGCCCATTTCACGCAATTTGGGCGGTTTTCAGAACCGCGCCAATTCATGGCGCAGTTCGCCCGTCGCATGCCCGAACTGCGCCACCGCCTTTTCTTTGCGGAGAATGACGGCATCTATCTCCGCAATAACTTCGGCCGGCAAGCTGAACTCGTGGCCTGCAGGTTTGCTTCCCGGCACAGAATTCGAAGTACCACCTGGCATGGTAAAACGCCCGGAATGCCAGAGTAACAGCGCTGTCCAGGAATGTTGCCGGCGCGATCAGGCAAGAAAAAACCCCAACCGAGAACGGTTGGGGTTTTGTTAATGGTGGAGCCGGCGGGAATCGAACCCGCGTCCGAAAGTCCTCTACAGCAAGTTCTACATACTTAGTCCGGTCATTTGATTTTGACCCGAACCACGCCGTCCGGACAGGCTGGGTTCAGGCGAGCCACCTAAATTTAACGTCGGTCCAAGTAGCCCGGGCTGACGCGAGTCCATGTTAATGACTCCACCGCTGGTTTCCCAGCCCGGCCCATGGACCTACCGGTGTGGAGTCTGACCGTCAAGCGGCCAGAGCGTAAGTATCGTCGTTGGCGATTACTTGATTCCAGATGGATTTACGAGGTGACTGGTCCTCGGTATGCGCTTGTCTGCTTCGCGACCCCCGTCGAAACCAGGTCGGCCCCAGAAAGTAGTACTCAGATGGTGCCCGATGGCGAAAGTTCAAGTCACCGGTCAGGGCAATCTACGCGGCGCTCGCGCTTCCGTCAATCAAGCCAGTCGAGCAAGCCGCCCGGCGTCGCGATCTGGCCGAGGGCGCCCCAGTCCCCGGGCCGGTCTTCCTCGCCCAGATAGCCGTAGAGGGCGACCACGACGGGCATGCCGGCGGCATTGGCCGCCACCACGTCGCGTTCGGCATCGCCCACGTACAGACATTGGGCGGGTTCGCTGCCCGCCTGGCGGCAGGCGTGCAGCATGGGGGCGGGATGGGGCTTGCTCCAGGCCAGGGTGTCGCCGCAGACGATGCAGGCGGCGCGCCGCTTCAGACCCAGGTGGGCCAGGAGGGGTTCGGTGTAGCGGGTGGGCTTGTTGGTGACCACGCCCCAGTTCAGGCCCCGTGCTTCCAGTTCCGACAGGACTTCGCCCATGCCCGGGAAGATGGGGGAGCTTCGGGTGAGATGGGCCTGGTAGATTTCCAGGAATTCACGGCGCAGGGCCGGGAATTCGGGGTGATCTTCGCCCATGCCGAAGCCCAGGCGGATCAAGCCCTGGGAACCGTGGGAAGCTTGGGGGCGGTATTCGGTTTCGCCGAGCGGGGCCAGGCCTCGCCGATGGCGCAGCTCGTTGAGGGTGAAGCCCAGATCGGGGGCGGTATCCACCAGGGTGCCGTCCAGGTCGAACAGGACCGTGCGGATCGCGGTTGGCCGATTCATCGATGACATGTGTGCGATGACATGTGCGCCCCTCGCCGCCGGCCCCTGGGAGCTTCCGGCGCGGCTTGCGCGGCGTTCGAATCAGATACGCCGGCAGGCCATGAGGTAGTTGACGTCGGTATCCCGCTCCAGGCGGTAGACCTTGGTGAGGGGGTTGTAGGTCATGCCCATGAGTTCCGCCGGCTCCAGGCCAGCTTGCCGCGCATGGCTGGCGAGTTCATGGGGCTTGATGAACTTGGCCCAGTCATGGGTGCCCTTGGGCAGCAGGCTGAGGACGTATTCGGCGCCCACGATGGCGAATAGATAACTCTTGGGATTGCGATTCAGGGTGGAGAAGAACACCCAGCCGTCGGGCTTCACCAGGCGGGCGCAGGCGGCCATGGTGGAGGCCGGGTCGGGGACGTGCTCCAGCATCTCCATGCAGGTGACCACGTCGAACTGCTCGGGCGCCTCCTCGGCCAGGGCTTCCGCAGCGATTAACCGGTAGTCCACCTGGACGCCGGATTCCAACTGGTGCAGCTTGGCCACCTTGAGGGCCTTATCCGACAGGTCGATGCCGGTAACCCGGGCGCCCTTGGCCGCCATGCTTTCCGCCAGGATGCCGCCGCCGCAACCCACATCCACCACACGCTTGCCCTGGATGCCGCCGGCCAGCCGGTCGAGCCATTCCAGGCGCAGGGGGTTGATGTCATGCAAGGGCTTGAATTCGGAGTTGGGATCCCACCAGCGGTGGGCGAGCTGGCTGAACTTGTCCAGTTCGAGCGGGTCGGCGTTGGCCATGATGTTCCTTGTATCGGATGCCGCGGAGTGAAGCCCGGATTTTCCGGCAGCCGTGAGCGACGCGCTACTGTTCCTTGCTCAGGCTCTGGTAATGACGCAGGAACAGGGCTTCGAGTTCATCGATGACCACTTCGGCGGGTTTGCCGTGGATCAGATGGGCGGTCATGCATGCGGAGGTGTCATTGAGGATTTTGGCCCGGTCCACCATGGGATAGGTCTCGCGCAATCGCTTGATGGCCTTCACCACGCTTTCCTCGGGCGGGCGTGGAATATCCAGGGGGGTGACGGGCGTTTCCGGCGCGTCGGGCAACACCCGGTTGAGCAGGAACTCCGCGTAATCCAGCAGGCCGGATTGCTTGTTTTCCGGAAGCGCCCGGAACAGGCGCAGCAGGCGGCGTTCGTCGGCCGTCATCAGAACTTCCTGGGGATGGCGTATTCCTTGATGAGGGGGCTGTTTTCCAGGAAGTCGAGGAAGGACTGGAGCAGCTTGCTGCGGAATTTTTCCTGGGGATAGACAAGGGAAAGCTGGCGGCGCAGGGGCGGGTTGAGGCAGATGGCCACCAGTTCGCCCAGTTTCACTTCCTTGGCCACCGTGGTGCTGGACACCACGGCCACACCCAGGCCGGCGGCCACGGCGCCCTTGATGGCTTCCCGGCTGCCCAGTTCCATGACCAGATTCACCTCGTCCAGGGACACACCGTTCATCTTGAAGAAATCGTCGATGCATTCCCGGGTCCCGGAACCGGATTCCCGGCTGATGTAGGGATGGCCGGCCACCTGCTTGGGATTGACGCACTGCAGCTTGGCCAGGTCCGAGAACGGCGCGCAGATCATCACCAGTTCATCCTCGCAGCACACCTGGGTCACCAGGTTGGGGTGGTGGGAGGGGGATTCGATCAGGCCCATGTCCAGGGTGTGGTCGGCAACCTTGTTCTCGATGGTTTCCGAATTGGCCACGGTCAGGCGGGCCTGGGTTTCCGGGTGCAGCCGCTTGAACTCGCCCAGCAGTCGGGGAAGCATGTATTCGGCGATGGTGGTGGAGGCGCCGATGAGCAGGGGGCCGCTGACCTGGCCGGTCAGTTCGGAAATGCGGGCTTCCATCTCGCCGGTCATGTTGAGGATGCGCTCGGCGTAATCCAGCGCCAGTTCGCCGGCGGGCGTGAGGGATATCTTGCCGTGGGAGCGCTCGAACAAGCGGGTATTGAAGTGCTCCTCCAGTTGCTTGACCTGGAAGGTCACCGCCGGCTGGGTCATGAACAGCAATTCCGCCGCCTTGGTGAAAGACAGCTGTTTTGCAACGGTATGAAACACTTGCAAGCGACGGTCAGCCATTCTTATGCACGGATAAATTTTAGTTATGTAATTCAATCATAATTTGCTTATCGATGACAGCCGTATCGGCATGCGTGGGGAAATAACCCGAACAACCCCGTGGCTGGTTGGAACAGCCCGCCACATCATGATTTCCGGGTAGTCTCGCCCGCATGCCCATGATATAACCCCGGCACTCCCAAACAGCTCCAAGCCATACAAGGCCTGAATGAATCGCGGCTTTTACATCATTCTGACGGCGCAGTTTTTTTCCGCCCTGGCCGACAATGCCCTTCTCTTCGCCGCCATCGCCCTGTTGAAGGAACTGTCCGCGCCGGACTGGCATACGCCGCTGTTGCAGCAGTTCTTCATCATTTCCTACATCCTGCTGGCGCCTTTCGTGGGCCCCTTCGCCGATGCCCTGCCCAAGGGCCGGGTGATGTTCATCTCCAACACCATCAAGATCCTCGGTTGCCTGGCCATGCTCCTGGGAATGCCGCCCCTGTATGCCTATGCCATCGTCGGCTTCGGCGCGGCGGCCTACTCGCCCGCGAAGTACGGCATCCTCACCGAATACCTGCCGCCCGCCCTGCTGGTCAAGGCCAACAGCTGGATGGAGGGCGCCACCGTGGCGGCCATCGTGCTCGGCGCCATCATCGGCGGCTTCCTGATCAGTCCCCGGCTCATGGGCGGTTACCTGGAATCGTGGGGAATGGCCGGACGGCTCACGGTGCCCCAACTCTCCATCGTCGTCATCCTGGTCCTGTACGCTGTGGCCGCCTGGTTCAACTATTACATCCCCCGCCTGCCCATCGATCACAAGGTCCCGAAGAAGAACCCCGTGTTCCTGGTCTACGATTTCTGGCACGCCTTCAAGCTGCTATGGAAAGATCCGCTGGGCCAGGTTTCCCTGGCGGTGACCACCCTGTTCTGGGGCGTCGGCGCCACCCTGAGGCTGGTGGTGCTGGCCTGGGCCGCCTTCAACCTCAAGTTCGACCTGGCTCATGCCACCCAGCTCACCGCCATGGTGGCGGTGGGCATCGCCATGGGCGCGGCCGCGGCCGGCAAATGGGTGAAGCTGGAAAGCTCGGTCAAGGTGCTGCCGGCCGGTATCGCCCTGGGACTCATCGTCATCACCATGATCTTCGTCACCGACTGGCGCATGGCCATGGGCCTCATGTTCGTCATCGGCGCCCTGTCGGGCTTCTTCGTCGTCCCGCTCAACGCCCTGCTGCAACACCGGGGCCATCTGCTCATGGGCGCCGGCCATTCCATCGCCATCCAGAATTTCAACGAGAACATCGGCATCCTGGTGTTGCTGGGCGCCTACGCCTTCATGGTGGGCAACGGCGTGCACATTCACTGGGTCATCGTCAGCTTCGGCCTGTTCATCAGCCTGGCCATGACCGTGATCTGGCGGCGCCACCACAACGACGAAGTGCACTGAACTCTTGCCACTACCCCCACCATGCGGGAGTTGGTACAGCCATCAACGCAGCCATAAATATTACGAATTATCTTATTATCTTATTTCCTAATAAGATACGGCCATCTTCCAAGCCGAAACCACCGCCATGTCGCGCTTACCCTTCCTCGTCCTGCTCGGTACCGCGGTCTGCTCGCCTCTTCTGGCTCACGACCTGTGGATCGAGCGGGACGCACAGGTTCATACCCTGTCCTACGGCCACGAGCGTTCAGGCCACCAAGGCGTCAAGCGGCTGGAATACAAGCCGGAAACGGTCAGGCAGGCCGAGTGTTACAACGCCGCCGGCCAGGGGCAAAAGACGGAGCGCGGCCAAGCTTATCCTGTCACCCTGAAGGGCGATTGCGCCGCCAGCTGGTTCCTGGTGTCCACCGGCTACTGGAGCAAGACGCCCTACGGCACGAAGAACCTGCCCAAGGGCGAGGCGGGCGCGGTCATGGACAGTTGGCTTTCGGTGGAGGCGATCAAGCGCATCGATCGCTGGGGTGAAGACCTGGCGCGGCCCCTGACCCAGGAACTGGAACTGGTGCCGACGGCGAATCCACTCACGCTGAAAAGCGGCGACAAGCTGCGCCTGCGCGCCTATTACCAGGGCAAGCCGGCGGCACATGTCACCGTCGCCTATTTCGGCAAGCCGCGCGGCGTCACCGGCGTCGATGGCGCGCTCAACATTCGCCTGAACGAACCCGGCCTCCAGCTCGTCCAGGGCAGCCTGGAACTGCCCCTCGACGACGGCAAGGCGGACAGGGTCATCCGCGCCACCACCCTGCAGTTCGCAATCAGATGAGTGTCCTGCGATTACTGCTGCCGCTCCTGTTGCTGCTGGCAGCCAGGCCCACCCTCGCCCATGACCTCCAGCACACCGTCACCGGCGGCCAGGCGGTGGTGATCAAGCTGTTTTTCGTGGACAACACGCCGTTCGCCTTCGAAGGCTACGAAATCTACCACGATGGCGAGAAACTGCCCTACCAGGTGGGTCGAACCGACAGCCGGGGACGCATCGCTTTCCTGCCGGACAAGGCCGCCACCTGGCGGGTGAAGGTCTTTTCCGCGGACGGCCACGGCCTGGACTTCAAGCTCGACACGAATGCCGCCGCTGTCCTGACGGGCGCCGAGAAACCCGCTTTCGAACGCTACGGCCGCATCGCCGTCGGGGTGGCGGTCCTCCTTGGCTTGTTCGGTGTGCTCAATCTTTACGTGAAAAGGAAGAAAGTGAAATGAAATCCGCCCGCTACCTCGCGCTCGTCCTCGCCGCCGCCGGCAACTCGGCCCTGGCCCACCATGGTGTCGCCACTCTGGGCGCCATCTCCCTGGACGGGCCGGGCGCGCCGGTGGAAACCTCCTCCTCCGCCACCCTGGGTGAAGGCACCTGGCTGGTTTCCCTGAAGGTGGACCACGCGAAGTTCGAGACCGGAAGAACGCCGCCGCCGGACCAGAACGCGGAAAGCGAATACAACCAGTACTGGCTGCTGACCCTGGGTTACGGCTTCAAGCCCTGGCTTACGGCCTATGTCACCCAGCCCTACAACGTCAAGGTGGATGAGCCCGATGGCCAGGATTCCCGGGGCCTGGCGGATATGTCGGTGGGGGCGGCGATCGGCTTCAAGTACGATGAGGGCTTCATGCTGACGCCCGCCAACGAAAGTCTGGACGACCTCATGGACTGGCACTTCTCCGTCATGGCGGGCATGACCCTGCCCACCGGCAACCCCGACAAGCGCCTGCAGGGCGGCATCATCGATCCCGGCAAGTCCACCAGCTTCGGCGAGCCTTCCTTCAGCTATGGCCTGACCGCCACCCGGCAATTCACGGAGCAGGCCACCTTCGTCGCCGAGGCCGCCCAGACCCGTTTCCGGAAATACACCTATGACGACGGCAACAGCATGAAATTCGGCACGGAAACGCGGCTCAACGCCGCCCTGGCCTACCGACTGATGAAGCATGCCGAGAGCCGCTTCCGCATGGACGGGGTGGGGGAGCTGAATTACCTCAAGCTGGGTCGGGACGAGGCGAACGGCCAGGGCGAGGCGGCCACCGGTGGGGAAATGGTGTACGGCGTGCTGGGCGTGCGCCTGTTCAAGGACAACATGAGCCTGGCCCTGGCCCTGAAGAAACCCCTCTGGACCGACCTCAACGAGGAACACGACCAGCAGGGTGCCGAAGGCAAGGAGGACTACCGTTTGATCGCCAACCTTTCCGTCGCGTTCTGATTCGCGCCAACTACCCATCCTTCATGCACATCCCCGACGGCTTCATCTCGCCCCAGACCTACCTGCCGGCCTACGTCCTGGCGGCGGGTTTCTGGACCTACGCGGCCCGGCGGGTGAAACAAAAACTGGACGCGGATACCCTGCCCTTCCTCGCCGCCTATACCGCCCTGTCCTTCGTGCTCACGATGGTGGCCCTGCCTCTGCCCGGCGGCACCACCGTCCACGCCGCCGGCATCGGCCTCCTGGCGGTGTGCTTCGGCGGCTGGATGGCCTTCCTGGCCGTGTCTCTGGTGCTTGGCATGCAGGCCTTGCTGTTCGGCGACGGCGGCATCACCGCTCTGCCCATCAACGCCCTGGCCATGGGTCTGGCCGGAAGTTTCGTGGCGCTGGCGGTCTGGAAGCTGCTGGGCCGACTCAACGAGAACGTGGCCCTGTTCCTGGCCGGCTGGTTGTCCATCGTCCTGCCCGCCGTGCTGGTGGCCCTGGCCCTGGGCATCCAGCCCCTCATCGCCCACGATGCCGGCGGCGCCCCCCTGTTCTTCCCCTTCGGCCTGAAGGTCACACTGCCCGCCGTGGTGCTGCCCCATCTGCTGGTGGGCATCGCCGAAGGTATTCTGACCGTGCTGGGCTACCGCTACTTGACCCGCCTGCGCTCGCGCCTCGCGTCCTGATCGCGGAGCGGGCGTACATCAAGGCTGGGGGATTGGACGCGCAACAAGGACAATGGCCCCATGAACCGCGACCGACTGTTCCTCCTCCTCTACCTGGCCGGCATCCTCGCCGCGACCCTGGTCCATGATCCCGCCTGGCTAGCCGCCGGCCTCGTCGTGGTGCTGGCGGCGGCGGAGGCGGAAGCCTGGCGCCTGCTGCGGCGGGCACTGCTCGCCATCCTCGCCTTCAATGCCGTCATCAGCCTGAGCTACGCGCTTATGGCCTGGTGGCACGATCTGTCGCCCTGGGAAACCCTGTTGCGCCTCAACCTGCGCGTGCTCCTGCTCACCAGCCTGAGCTTCCTGTTCATCGCCCGCGCCAACCTGTTCCGCGCCCTGGATTTCTCGAAAAACCTCACCTACGTGCTGGGCCTATCCTACAGCCAGGCCCTCACCTTCCGCCGCGCCCACGAGGATTTCCGCCTGGCCCTGGCCAGCCGATCACTCAGGCGCCCGGGGCTGATGGACCGCTACCGGGCCAGCGCGGCGGCGGCCTCCTGGTTCCTGGAGAAGTCCCTGCACGCCGCCACCCAGTCCGCCCAGGCCCTGCGTTCCCGGGGGTTCTTCCATGACTGAGATGCGCTACCGGGTGGTTAAGGGAGCTGACGCCACCACGCCCCCCTTTGGAAAAGGGGGGCCGGGGGGGATTCCAACGCCCACGCCAGCCAAGCAAAACCCCCCCTACCCCCCCTATGCAAAGGGGGGAAAAACGCTCATCGAAGCCGCCAGCATCTCCCATCGCTACGGCGCCAAGGAAGTCCTGGCGGACATCTCCTTCCAGATCCACGCCGGCGAAAAAGTGGTCCTGCTGGGCTGCAACGGCAGCGGCAAATCCACCCTGCTGAAAATCCTCGACGGTCTCGTGGCCCCATCGGCCGGCCGCTTCAGCTATGACGGAGAGGACATCACCCCCGCCCGTCTCAAGACCGCCGGCCTGCACCACCGCTTCCGAAGCGAGATCGCGCTGTTGTTCCAGAACCCGGACGCCATGCTGTTCAACCCCACGGTGTACGACGAGATCGCCTTCGGCCCGCGCCAGCTGGGGCTGGCCGACCTGGACGCGCGGGTACGACATTGGGCCGCCCAGGTGGGCGTCACCCCCCATCTGCAGCGTCCGCCCTTCTCCCTGTCCGGCGGCGAGAAGCAGAAGGTCTGCCTCGCCGCCCTCCTGGCCCTGGAGCCCAGGTTGCTGCTGCTGGACGAACCCACCGCTTCCCTGGATCCCCGCTCCACGGGCTGGCTGGTGGATTTCCTCTCCGGCTTGCCGGTCACCACCCTGATTACCACCCACAACCTGAGCTTGGCCCCGGAACTGGGCCAGCGCGCCCTGGTGCTGGGGGAAGACCACCGCCTGATCTACGACGGCGACATCCACGGCCTGCTGGGAAACATGAAGCTGCTCGCCGCGGCGAACCTGGTACACACCCACAGCCACCGCCACGGCGGCGTCGAGCACCGCCACAGCCACGTGCACGACTGGCAATAGCGATCAGTGCCTGGCCAGGGGCAGCCGCAGCGTGAAGAGCGCGCCGCCCTCGGGTGCGTTCCCCGCGCTCAGGCTGCCACCGTGGCGCTCCACGATGCCGTAGGTGATGGCCAGGCCCAGCCCCGTCCCCTTGCCCACCGGCTTGGTGGTGAAGAAGGGCTCGAACAGGTGGGGCAGGTTGTCCTCGGGAATACCGGGGCCGTTGTCCCGGAAGCGCACCACCACGTTTTCTCCCTCGCGCTCGGCGCGGATCTCCAGGCGCGGCTGGGGCTGGTCGGCGGTGGCGTCGGCGGCGTTCTGTACCAGATTCATCATCACCTGCTGCATCTGGCCCGCCGAACCCAGCACGTTGATGCCCTCGGGCAGGTCGGTCACCACCTTCAGCTTGTCCGCCGCCGCCTTGGTGACCCAGTGCACGGCCTGCTCGATGACCTGGGTCAGGTTGAAGGGCTGGGTCTCGTTGCGGTCCACGGCGGAGAAACGTTTGAGGCTGTCGACGATGTCCCGGGTGCGCTCCGCGCCTTCCACCGTGCCCTCGATCAGGGGCGGAAGATCCTCAAGCAGGCGGTCGATGCGCAGATCCCGGCGCAGGGCTTCCAGTTCTTCCCTGGGCCGGCCGGCATGGAAGGCGGCCAGGTATTGCTCCAGGCGCTGGGCGTAGCGATGCAGGGCGTGGGCGTTGCCCAGGACGAAGCTGATGGGGTTGTTGAGTTCGTGGGCGACGCCGGCCACCAGACGGCCCAACGAGGCCATTTTTTCCGAATGCAGCAGTTGCTGCTGGGTGCGCTTCAGGTCCTCGTGGGCTTCCCGCAGGGCCTGGTAGGCGCGGCGCAGCTCCCCCACCGGCCGGCCGGTGATGACCATGCCCACCTGGGTAGCCTGGTGGTTGAAGCGGGGCGTGCAGTTGAGGGAGACCGGCACGGCGGCGCCGTCGGCACCCTTGAGGGGCAGTTCGCAATCGGCCAGGCCCTTCATGCCGTGGTTGGCGAACATGCGCTCGGCGTTGGCGCGGGCGCCGTCGTCGGCGAACAGGTCGAACAGCGGCATGCCGATCAGCTCGCCCTCCGGCTTGCCGGAGAAAGCCACCAGGGCCTGGTTCACCACCTCGATCCCGCCGTCCCGGTCACACACCACCAGGATGTCGGACATGGAGGCCAGCACCGAGAACACGAACTGCTGGGATTCCTCCAGGGCCGCGTTCTTCTCCTCCAGCGCCACCTCGTACTGGAGCAGGTCGTTGTACACCTCGTCCATCTTCTGGATGACCTCGATCCAGGCGTCCTCGCCCAGGCTTTGCAGGCCTTCGGCGAGGATGGGAGGACTGGAGTGCTTGCCGGACATGGGGCGGAGGATGGTCGCGGTTGGGTGGTGGGAATGGACAAGTCGAATCCTATACAGGTCATCGCAATCCCGCTCGCGGAACCATGCGACCCTTGCCCTTGAATGCCCTAAACCCTGCCCCCACCTTTGGAATAGGCTCTTCTCTCGAATGCTGATGAAACGGTTGGCGTCGCAGGTTCCCCCCTTTGGAAAAGGGGGGTGAGGGGGGATTCGTCGTTCCATGGGCCAGGCGCAAACCCCGTTGAATCCCCGCTCCCCCACTTCCATAGGGATAAGCAACCCACCACCCGCGCCAACAACCATCCCATCTCATCCCGTAACCAAAACAGAGCCAAACTTAACGCCATAATTAGCTAGAATGAATGCCATATGGCACAAACAGGAATTTCACCATGAGCGCGACCCTTTCCCTTGAAGCCATGCTGGGCGGCCAGCGCAGCCTGCCGTCCAAGCCGCGCACCCCGTTGCAGTGGGTCTCGGTCATCCGCCAGGGCATCCCCTCCGTGGCGGTGGACTCGCTGACCCAGGCCATGCGCATCACCCAGGCCGAATTGGCCGCCGCCCTCGCCATCCCCGACCGCACCCTGGCCCGGCGCAAGCGGGAAGGCAGGCTCAACAGCGAGGAAACCGCCAAGCTGGTCCGCCTGGCCCGGGTCATCGCGCGCGCGGAGGAAACCTTCGAGGACATGGACGCGGCGCGCGACTGGCTGAAATCGGCCAACGCCGCCCTGGCCGGCGCCACACCCCTGTCCCTGCTGGACACCGACATCGGCGCGGAAAGCGTGATGGATACCCTCGGCCGCATCGAGCACGGCGTCTTCGCCTGATGCCGCTCACCGTCTGGCGGCTGGTCACTCGACGCTTCGCCGACACCGCCTTCTCCGGCGACGGCGCCCGCCTCCATGGCGGCCGCTGGAACCGCAAGGGCATCCCCATGGTGTACACCTCGGGTAGCCAGTCACTGGCCATGCTGGAAATGCTGGTGCAGGACGAGCCGCTGCGGGCCAACTACATGATGATCCCGGCCACCCTGCCCGACACGCTGGTCATCGAACACATGGACGCGGCCCGACTCCCTGACGACTGGCGCGCACTGCCCGCGCGGGAATCGTTGCAAGCCGTGGGTTCGGAATGGGCCAGGCTGAAAAAGAGCGCCGTTCTCGCCGTCCCCAGCGCGGTGATCCCGGCGGAAACCAACTACCTGCTCAACCCGGCCCACCCGGCCTTCGCGGAAATCGAAATCGGCATAGCCCAGCCTTTCATCACCGATCTGCGGTTGATCAAGCGGTGAAGTGCAAACAATTCAGGGGGAGCGGTACGAGGACAGCCGCATCGAACTTGGCCGTGGAGTGAACACACAGCAACCTGGTCCATTGAAAGGGAATGACTGTTTTCGACCCGTTGCTGTCAGCAGCCGGCGATGGTTGTCGGGCATATACGGGTCAACTCCAGTCACCGGGGCTGGTTCCCATAGTTCGCTCGAATGTCAGCTTCGGGGTGACATCCGCATCGTGCGGCACCCCGGCCGGTACGGGACCGGTCGGCATGCGGAAGTCAATCTCCCCTACATCGCCCGCGGCCTCGGACTGCCGGTCCGGGCGGGCATCTTTTCCAGGTAGCGCAGGATGCCCGCCACGATGGCCTGGGCGATCTTGTCCTGGTGGGCCTCGTCGGTCAGGCGCTTTTCCTCCTCGGGGTTGGAGATGAAGGCGGTTTCCACCAGGATCGAGGGGATGTCGGGCGCCTTCAGCACCGCGAAGCCAGCCTGTTCCACCTGGGCCTTGTGCAGGGTGTTGATGCCCCCCAGTTCCTCCAGCACCGCTTTTCCGATCTTGAGGCTGTCGGTGATCTGGGCGGTGTGGGAGAGGTCGAGCAGCGTCTGCCTGAGGTAGACGTCTTTCACTTTGGTGTTGATGCCGCCGATCAGGTCGGCGCTGTTTTCCCGCTGCGCCAGCCACCTGGCGGCTTCGGAAGACGCCCCTTTCTCGGACAGGGCGAAGACGGAGGATCCGCGCGCGTGGGGCTTGATGAAGGCGTCGGCGTGGATGGAGACGAAAAGATCGGCCTGGAGCTTCCGGGCCTTGGCCACCCGTTCCTGCAGGGGGATGAAGTAGTCGCCGTCGCGGATCAGCACGGCCCGCATGTTCTCCAGACGGTCGAGACGGGTCTTGAGTCGCCTTGCGATGGCCAGGGTGATGTCCTTTTCCCGGGAACCGTTCGCGCCCCGGGCGCCCGGGTCCTCCCCGCCGTGGCCGGCATCGATGGCCACCGTGACCAGCCGCGCATAGTCGGGTATGTCCGGCGCCACTAGCCCGGCCTGAGGGGGCATGGTCGCGGGGGGCGCCGGCGTTTCCCCCTGTTCTTTCGTCTCCGGCTCCAGCGTTGCGGCAGGCGCCGCCCCCGGCGCGGCGACGGGGTAGAGATCCGCCACCAGGCGGTACCCGTATTCCCCCATGGGCCTCAAGGAAAAGATCTGGGGCCGGACCGCCCGCTTCAGGTCCAGCACCAGCCGTGTCACCCCCGGCCGGTTCGTGGCCGCGCGCAGCCCGGCGATCAGCGGGTCCTGGGCCGACACCTTGTCCTCCAGCAGGGACTGGAGCGTGGCGGCATGCACCTGTTCCAGGTCCAGCACCACCCGGTCCGGCCCGCTCAGCACGAAGGACCTGAACTTCACCTCCGCATCGAACTCCAGGGCCAGGCGGGTGTAATCCGGCCCGGGCCAGAGCCGCGCCGCCTTCAGTTCCAGCGCCTCCGCCGGCAGGGCGCCCAGCAGGACCAGACCCGCCAGCAGCAGGGTGGCGCGCCGAAGGCCGTTGATGAGACCCCTCCCAAGCATCAGTGGGTCCAGTTCCACCACCACCGGGCGTTGTGCCGGTGCCGGGCCACGAACCGCGGCTCGAAGTCGGCCCGATCCAGGCTGCGATGCAGCATGCGCTGGTTGAGGGTGCGCAGGCGGTGGTCGAACACCCGCCGCAGCCAGCGCGGGGCTGCCCGGGAACCGCAGTCCGCGTGCAGGCGAACCAGTATGGCGCGGCCCCGGGCGGAATGCCTGTCCACCTTGGCCGTCAGGCACAGGGAAGCCAGGCCCTCCGGGCTGTCCCGCAGCATCCTCGCCTCCACATGGGGCTGCTTGCGCATGCGATATGACCGTGCCATGGAAACCCCTCCCTGAGCAGTCGCGTCACCCCCCAACGCGGAGGTATCCGAAGTCGTTGACGGGGATCTTGCCCCCGCTACCACGCGCGGCGCGAACATGGCTAAATTATCCCTAACACCCGGCCAGCGGGTGTCCACAAGATCGAAGCGAGGAGGGGGGTTCATGGTCATTCATCCAGGTAAGTCCGGACGCCCGTCGCCGGGCCGCCGCGAACGTCTCGCCGCCCGTCACACCCTCCTCGTCGTCCTGAGCCTGCTACCCGGTCCCTTCGCCCAGGCCGCTCCCCCGCCGGACGACCCGCCCGGCCAATGTCGCGAGGCCGCCGGTTTCACCACCCGGGATGCCCTCGATACCGTCAACATCGACCCCCCGGCCGCCATTGCCCTGTGCCGCAAGGCACTGCAAGCCCGGCCGGACGACGCCCGCCTGCTGGCCTACCTGGGCCGCGCCCTCTACAAGGCCGGGCAGATGCCGGAAAGCCATGCGCTCATCGCCCGGGCTGCGGACCAGGCCAGCCCCCTGGGCCAGGCCCTCATGGGCGTGCTGTACGAGCAGGGCTACGGCGTCCCTGCGGATTTGCGCCAGGCGGCGGACTGGTACCGCCTGGCCGCCCAGGCCGGCAATCCCCTGGCCCAGTACAACCTGGCCATGCTCCTGTTCAGCGGGCGGGGTGTGTCTACGGACGCCGCCCTGGCGGTACGGCTGATTCAAATGTCGGCCGAACAGGACGATGCGGAAGCCCAATTCAAGCTCGGCCAACTCTACGAAGAAGGCCGCGGCGTCAACCCGGACCCCAAACAGGCCCGCGCCTGGTACGACAAGGCCGCCCAACAAGGCCACGGCGGCGCCCTGGCCTGGAAACTCATGGACAGCGTACGCAAGTTCGCGCAGCCATACGCGGACCCTCCCCCGGAGCCTCCCGCCCCACCGGTCATTCCCCTCAACCTGCCCGACAACCAGGGGTGATGCCCATGTCACGCGATACCAACGCCGCCGCCCCGGCGGCGCACCCTGAAAACCTTGCCGGCCATCCTGGACGCGGCCGGACTGCGGCTGGCCGTCACCCGGCGGGAAGAGGCGGAACACCCGGCTTGATGACGCCCCAGGTATCAGACATGTAAAGGAATACCGCGAACCGTCATTTTTTCCTGTAGTCAATGACTTATACAATCCACCCATGCACAGCACCCGATTCCAGCGCCCTGTGGTCGTGACCTACCATGCCGCACAGCGCATGATCGAGCGGGGAATTTCCGAGGAGATATTGCTGGAAGTGATCGACACGGGAGAAACACGTTATGCGGATCAGACCCGCCTGTGGGTTTTCAAGGCTTTCCCAGCACGAGATGACAATCTCTTGTGCGCGGTTCTGATTCTGGAAGATGCGCTGGTGGTAAAGACGGTGATGCACCATTTCGAGGTGCTTTGAGGAGGCAATATGCGTACTACCTATTACGATGTGGATGACATTCTGGTCGTGCATTTGTCCGATAAACCTATCGTGCGCGAGGTATCGCAAGACTGGCATACCCATGTGAGCTATGCGGCGGACGGCTCCACCGTTGAACTGGTGTTGCTGGATGCCCGAGCCAACGGGGCATTCCCGTTCGAAGTGCAACACGCCCGCGCCGCATGAGGTGCGGGCCCCGGTGGCCAGTACCGTTTTCTTGAGGACCGCCAGCCGCCTTTCCCTTACCGAAGCAACCGCTATAGTTGACAGCAAAGCCACGCCCGCGAGAAGGCGTCTTCTGTCCCATTGAGGAGGTTGCCATGTCCCTGACCCGTTTTCTGCTGATGTGCCTGCTGGTTCTGGCCGGCCCCGCCGGGGCGCAGGACCAGGCCCAGACCTGCCGCGACGCCGCCGGCTTCAATGAGCAGGACTCCTTCGTCCGCCCCGTGACCGACGCCCCCAAGGCCATCCGCCTCTGCCAGGCCGCCCTCAAGGCCCTGCCCGATGACAGTCAGATCATGGCCTACCTGGGCCGGGCGCTCTACACCGCCAACCGCAACGCCGAGGCCCGCCAGTGGATCGAGAAAGCCGCCAAACACAGCCAGGTAGGCGAGGCCCTCATGGGCGTCACCTACGAATTCGGCATCGGCGTGCCGGAGGACATGGGCCTGGCGGCGGAATGGTACGAGCGCGGCGCCATCCCCACCGGCGAACTCAGCACCCTGCGGGGCAACCCCAGCGCCCAATACAACCTCGGCATGATCTACCTGCAGGGCAAGGCCGACGCGGCCGGCGAACAATACGCCCGCTTCCGCAAGAACCCCGAACAGGCCGCCAAGTGGCTGATCCGCTCGGCCGAACAGGGCGACGAGCTGGCGCAGCTCAAGCTCGGCAAGATATTTCTGGTGGGCCATGGCGTACGTGCCGACCGCGCGGCGGCCCTGGAAAACCTGAAGCTGTCCGCCGCCCAGGGCAATGCCGATGCCCTGAAGGAACTCGGCACCCTCAAGGGCCTGGGCATCCCCGGCGCCTACGCCAACCTGGCCGAGATCTACCTGGACCCCAAGCGGGCCCTGCACGACCCCGCCAAGGGCCGGGCCATCCTGCGCCAGGCCGTGGCCGACCTGGCCGCGGGCAAGCTCATCTATCTGGATCAGGGCGACTGCCAATATCAGATGGGCGTCATCTACCGGCGCCTGGCGCAGCACGAACAGGCCGCCGAGTGGTTCACCAAGGCGGCCGAGCAGGGCAACGCGGCCGCCCAGTACGCTCTGGTCGAGCACTACCAGGCCGGCCGTGGCGACCCCGCCCGCGCCGCCTACTGGCTGGAAAAGGCCGCGCGCCAGGACCACCGGCCCGCCCTGCTGGCGCTGCTGCAACTCTACCGCGACACCCCGGCCCTGCGCCCGCCCAGCGCCCAGGTGGCGGACCTGTATGCCCAGGCCGCGCTCCAGGGCGATGACGCGGCCCGCTATGAGTACGCATTGCTCCTGCGCGCCGGCGACGGGGTGGCCAAGAACCTCCCCCGCGCCCACGAATTGCTGGGCATGAGCGCGCGCCAGGGCCACCGCCCCGCCCTGGACGTCCTGCAGGGCCAGGCCCGGGCGGGCTATCCCCAGGCTTACGCCCTGCTGTCCGAGATCTACGGCGACCACGCGTTCGCCCAGCACAACCCCGCCCAGGCCGAGCACTGGCTGCGCCAGGCCGTCCAGCGGCACAAAGCCGGGCAGCTCATCGTCGCGGACGCCATGGACCGCCGTTACCTCATCGGCATCTATCGCCAACTCGGGCTCCCCTCGCCTTTCCAGGCAATCAATCAGGCTTGGCAGTCCGGCGCTTTTTGCGAGTGCAACGCTGAGGATGCTTTTCCAGGCGTAAGTCTGGGTTTTACACGCGCCGAGCTTGCAGAAATTAAAGAAAAATTCGTAAGCGTAGACCCTAGACAAAAGATTGATCGCACGGCCCCTCGCTTTCAGCCCCTCAATGCCATCGGACAGGTTGTTTTGCTGGATAGAATTAATGATAATGGTCGAGTTAAGACTGTCACTGCGGGCTTTGGTACGGGTATTTTGTTACCCGGCAATTTGGTTTTAACAAATGCCCATGTTGGACAAGATGTTGGGCGCATTGTTCAGTGTAAAATCGGACAGACAGAGCCCAACAATCGTAACCGCTGGCAAGACACCATTTACGGTAAGGTGGTGAATTTAGGCAGTCGAATTGGCACAATTCCAGAGGATTGGGCTCTGATTGCTCTAGACACCTCAACCACTGATTGGAACAGCAAGTATGGTTATATCACTCCCTCTATGATGACTGCAGAGGCCTTTCAGCGAGCCAGCGAAAACGGTCAACTTATGACCGCGGGATATCCAGGCTTTAAAGACCCACGATACCTTTGGGGACAAACTCAAGTTCAATTGTTAAATGACACAAGCGAAGAAAATGGCAAAAAACCAGAACCTTCTGAGTTAGCTGCAGCATCCTCATCTGGTATGTCGGGTGGTGCGGTTTTGTACGAATACGAAGAGGGAAAATTTAAATTGGTCGGTCTTGTACGAGGCGGGGACGAAGGTATTGCTGAATTAATGGCTAATAAGGGCTTTGGTTATAACTCTACGGGAACACACTTCGTTAACTTTAAAGATCCTCGATTTGCTAGAAAATTTGGAGCAGATTATAAACGACTCACAAGCGAAAACAGATAAGGGCACCGCTACCGGGGACTGGCCCTAGTGCCAGTTCGAAAATATTCTTCTATACATCAAAGTAAAAGATTTTAAAATAAAATGTGTGTTTTTAATTTTATGGACATTGTGTTTTTTATTTGCAGAATCTGTTACGGCCTTAGGATCTGGTGAAATGCCGCGAACTTCGCAAAGTATTTTGGTGTCGGGTGCGATTCGAACCAAGATTCATTTTGATCGCAACTGGGCAGAGTTTGAACATCAAAATGGACAACTGACTGGGTGCGTCATTCCCGCAAAGCGGGAATCCAGTGGGTCCGTGTCCAACCGGGATTGAACGGCAATCCGATATCCGCGCTGGTTTCCGGGCCAAGCCCGCAATGACGGTTCCCAAACGGTGCGCGTGACCCCTTAGCCTGGTCCTCGGCGGGAGGGATGTCGCACGATGGATGTGCGGCACCAAGGTGCCGACGCACGGGGCGCGGGCACAACGCTTAGGGTTCATCTTTCGCCCTCCGCACACCCGCTCAGGCCGTCGCGAGCGTCAAATGCCCGACCGGCTCGGAGGCCAGCCGCACCTTGATTTCGATGTCGTAGCCCAGGCGATTCAGGCAATCCATCAGCTTGCGTTCGGACAGGTTGGTGAAATCGCCGCGCATCATGCCCGACACCTTGGGCTGCGGAATGCCCATGCGCTTCGCCGCCTCTTGCTGGGTGAGCCCGAGGGCGCGCATCGCCTTCCTGATCTCGACCACCAGGCCGGTCTTGATCCTCAGTTTCTCGGCGTCGGGCAGCCCAAGGTCGGCGAAGACGTTGTCCGAACCGCGTTGCACCTCTGTGCCCTCAATGATTCGTTTGCGCATTGCGTAGCTCCTTTGCCAGTGCCTCGGCCACCTTCAGCCGAGCGCGGATGATGTCCATGTCCGCCTTCGGCGTGGCGATGCCGCTCTTGCTCTTCTTCTGGAAGCAGTGCAGGACGAACACCGCTTCCGTGAACTTCACCGTGTAGACGGCGCGATACGTGCCGCCGACATCGTCTTCGATGACTTCAAGCACGCCGGCGCCGCCGAAGCCCTTGAGCACCTTCGCCGCATCGTCCTGGTCGCCCTTTTGCGCCAGCGACAGCGCGTAACCAAAGCGCCGGCGCACGTCGGGCGGCAGCGCCATCAGATCCTTGTAGGTGCTCGCAATCCATTCGAGCGGTTTATCTGTGTCGGCCATCGCGGTTAGTTTATACCTGTTCAGGTAAAGCTCAAGGGGGCATGGGGGGCCTGGCGATGGCGGCAGGCCTGGGCGCGGCGTTCAGGGCGCCGGCAGCGGCTTCGGCTTGGGGCGGGCCGACGATTCCTGCGCGGCGGGCGTGTTGTCCGTGAGCTTGGTGAACACCTTGTAGTCGCCGCTTTCGTAGAGTTCGGGGGTGTGCTTGGTCAGCAGCCTGGGCTTGTCGATGTCCTGGTCCGCGTTGAGCAGGCCCCAGAGGACGAAGCTGCGCGGCGCCTTGGTGATGCGCAGGGGCAGGTAGCGGCCGCCGGGGGGGATCTCGACATTGGCGTAAAGCCGTTCGTCGGTGTGGCGCATGAGCAGGCGGTGCCTGGCCAGCACCAGCTCATCGCCGCGGGCCTCGACCCAGGCCACCTGGAGCATGCCAGCGGGCGCGTCTTCCACGCGGGTGGTCAGCGTCATCTCGCCGTCGAACCACTGGCCGCTCCAGGCGGCTTGCTGCCCGCGCAGATCCAGGGGCAAGGCGCCTTCGGGCTGGTCCACGTAGGCACAGCCGGCGAGGCTGGCCAGAACGGCCATCAGCAGCCACCGCAACGGCCGCGGCAAGGATGGGGGGCGGGTCAGGGCGGGTCTCCTCTCGCTGGCTTGCGGCAAGCCCGACGGGCGGCTAGATGCAGCCCGGGCGGGCCTCCCGGGCCAGCTTGATCCAGTCGTCGATGGACCGGATGGGTTGGCCGCAACGGCAGTGGGTCAGCCCCCTGCCGCATTGCCAGCAGTAGCTGCTCATGCACTTGGCACAGAACCTCAGGTTGTCGATATCGTTGCGCAGGCCGCATTCGGTGCAGTTGTGCTTGTGGCCGTGGCGGACGAGGGTGAGGACGTTGTCCACCCAGAGCAGGCTGGCGGCCTGGGCGGGGTCGGCGTCTTCCGCTTCGGCGCGGGGCCGCCCCGCGTCGGCTTGCGCCGGGGGCGTGGCCGGCTCGCGGTTGCCGCCGCGCAGCAGGTTAAGGAATTTGTCGAACATGGGGCCTCCTGGCGCGGAAGGGCCGGTAGACGAGGAACTCGTAAGCCAGCACCAGGCAGAGGGGGAGCAGCGGCAGCAGCCATTCCCCCGCAAAGGCGTCCTCGATCTCGGGGTGGAAGGCGAAGAGCAGTTCCGGCACCCCAGGCAGGACGAACAGCGCGACGGCCAGCCCCCCGCTCACGGCGGCGGCCATTCCGCCGCCGGCCCCCAGCGAACTCGCCTGTCCCGCGGGCAGCAACCCCAGGGCCTGCCCCACGCTCTGGGTTTCCAGCGACACCACCCCGCCCACCGCGCCGATATGCATGATCAGGAACATCGCCAGAACCACCCAGCGCCCGGCCAGCACGAGGGACCATCGTTGCGCCGCGTGGTTGCGCGAAGGCGGCGGGGTCGTGGTGCAAGTCATCTCAGAGGGGTTTGGCATGGGGGGCTCCTGATGGGTTAAGACGCATCCTCGTGGTCTTGCTCGGCCCAGAGTTTGGCGGTGTCGCACAGCGATCGCCAGATGTCTGGGGGCAGGGCGACCGCCAGGTCCTGGGTGCGCACCCAGCGCTCATGGACCAAGACCCAGTCTTCCACCGGCCAGGCCAGCATGGATGACGCCCAACCGGGCAATTGGTGGACGTAGCGCAAGTCTGGGTCGGAGCCGTGGGGCAAACCTGCCAGATAACAACGCATGGCCCAGGCAATCTGTGCACAGCCGGCCAGCCTGCTCCCCTCCGCGTTGAATTCCTGCCATGTGCGTTCGGCGTTGGCCCAACCGGGCTGTGCCAGCCTTTGCCATAAGGAAGGAGCAAGCGCCTGGGGTTGGACCAGGGGGGTGGGGTCTTCGAAGTGCTGAACCAGGGCCGATACATCCTTGATGAAAGCGTGGAACACGGCAACGTAACCCCGCCACTCCGCCTCGGTGGTCGGCCATTGCGCCACCGTCAGCCACTGCAGGGCATGCAGACCCCCGAGGAGATCGTGCTCGGGAAAGAGCCTGAGATACGCAGGATCCACCCGGGCCAGGGCGATGGCCGTGTCCTCGGTAACTTTCAACCGATCCGCCAGCAACTTGAGAGGACGCCCATCGCCCCGAAGACCCGGCGGCGCATCGAGCCTGAGGCGGACCAGATCCAGGCAGGGCTTGAGCCAGGGTGGCAAGGCGTAAGTCTTGTCCACCTGGGCATCTCGATGGTGGGCAGCGGTCAACTCGGCTTCGCTGAGCGTGGGGAACATGAACTGCTCATCGTCGGTCATGATCATCTGACCAAGGCAGGTAGGGTTTAGCCAACCGGGTGAGGGTTTCTTCCTGCCCCAGTTTCCACATCGACCAGGTAGTCCTGAACAGCACACCAAGCAAACCGGGCTTGGGTAAAGAGTACTTGGCCCGGAAGGGGCGATAGACCAGGAACTTATAGGCCGACCACAATAGCAACGGGCCCATGCACACCATCAAACTGGTCATAAATAGGGGGGTGTAACCAATGCCGTTAAGTGAAGCCCAGGATAGAGGGAATATTTTATCACGGCCGCAGGGCTATTGCCTTAACTTAACGGCATTGGGATCATGCCAGGGTATTCAATCCTTTATACAATAATTCAAGGCGATGTATGGTTGCATGATATTATGCGCTAAGCCTTGGCCTACAGAGTTTGTCTGGAAATTATGGGTGTGAGCCGCCAAGGGCCAAACAGAATCGTTTCTATCATGGTGAGACACACCCCCAGCCGAGCTGAAGCCAGTGACATGGTTATTAAAAATCCCCTGACCTGCACCATGAACAGCGCGATAGCTCATTGAATTACCATGACTTGTTACCCCACTGTGGTAATGGCTTGGCATTTCATCAATACTAAGCACATGTTTCTCCGAACCCCCTACATCGCCTAGTCGACGGTCAGTTAGACCGCTTCCGACTCCTGCGCCTAGGATTACTCGCCCCATTGCCGGGATAAAGGGAGACCAGCCTGTAGGACAGGTGTTGCCTTTGAAAGCCATCACTGAATATTTAGGCACAAGTTTTTTGATCGCATCATTTAGCCTCACAACCTCATCCCGCAGTTCGTCGTTTGATCTCTGGAGGGCTCTGACACTCTCTTCTAGCACACTTGGCGCAACCTCTTGCTTATCAGCGGCAATTGCATTGGAAATAGCGCAAAAGAAGGCGGCGGCAGCCAAATTGGTAATTCCGGTACAATATTTCAACCTTTTCACGGCGTTCTCCAATAATACTTACCCATCTACCTGTCCATAATGCAGACGAATTGAGATGCCCCTCTCTTCATATTTTCTGTGGCTTCGAATCTCCCTATCTGGTGTTGGGTGTAGCCCGCTGGGCATCCTAGAGCATTGGTGACTGGATTTTTTTTATGGGCTTCAGCCGGTACTTTTCCATCTTTACCATCCCATTCATCTACTCTCTGATAAATGCCGCCAAAGAAATGATTATTTCTCTCCATCCGGACAAGGCGATTTCGGAGATCTATTATTTGATTCTGCTGTTCTGTCAATATGTTACGAAGAAGTCTATTTGTCTCGGCGAGGCTATTATTGCTAGCCTGTGTGTCACTGGATTGCTTCGTACCTAGTGATGCCAATGCGTCTTTCAGCCTAACCACATCGTCCCGGAGTTCATCGTTTGAGCTCTGGAGGACTTTGACACTTTCTACAAGCACGCTAGGAATAACCTCTTGTGCCTGCGATAGCGCAGAGACGGTGACAAAAGGAATCGCCAAACACCAACCTAAGATACGGCTGGTCTTTCGGGGCACAGGCGCTGCATTTTCCCGACCAATTGCCTCATTAATCGCTTTCATTACAACCTCCTTCAATTTGAATGACTGGGAAGCAGAAGTGATACTACGTATTAATTCGGAACTGCGAGAATAGGCACTTCCAGCGCATCGATTGCAATGGATGCCGGTTGATCACCGGATAGTGCCCTTTTGATCTCTTTCACCCGCTTATGGCGGTTTCTAACGTCAGTCGTTAGGATCAACACGGTCCAGGTTCCTAGTGCGCCTGAACCGACCCACTTGTTGCCCCCCTCTCCAAGTAACGCCGATTCCATGTTCTTCTTAGCGTTAAAGTCGATACTATTGCGCAGAACCTTTACCTTCCGACTATCGAATCTTCGTACTTGCCAGTCTGCATCGGCTTCCGCTGATAACCCCCAGCCAGGATGCATATATGGCCCCGGAATATCGCCAGGCCCCGCCAACAAGGGCGGCGGCAACACCATGAAATTCGTGTTATCAGGGCATCTCCGGCACAAAAATCTTGGTTGTGCCAAATTGGCAACATAAGCCATGGTTCCTTTGCCAATAATATCCGAAGCCGCCGCCAGGTCTTCCAATAATGGTGGCGTCGATTTCAAGTCTCGCTGGAACAAGAAACCACCGACCAACTGCTCTTTCAGTGAGTTGGAGTCAACAGAATTGAATTTCTCCAGTTCGCCCTCTACTTGTTTACACAATTGAGACCTAACCAAGGTCTGGTCTATGCTAGGCGTACTCGCCCCGGTATGCCTAACCGGCCTCGCTTCGCAAAGTTGCTGAAAAGGCCCATCAAACAGGTATACACGATCGGCGTTGATGTTGCTTGAAGGGGCGTAGACCTCAACTTGGCGAGCCAAATTATCGAATGTCGGCTTAATGCAAGCTGTACTCAGATTTTCCAGACTCTTGCGGACCTCAGTAGCTATGTCAGGCTTTGCCAGGATATCCAGCAAGGCTGAATAGGCGCCCTGCGGGACTTTGCTACAGGACGTTGTAGCGTCCTTGCCAGGGGCAAGTAGCCTCACCCACTGAATCATGCCGACTAAAGCATCTGCAGCCTCAACGACCCCCGTCTTGGCGTGACCAGCCATGTTGTACTCGACGATCCACGCACGCGCACTTGCGGCGGGAATGCCTTGGGGCCGGGTCACATCGGGTTGCGGATTTTCGCAGTCGATGCCATGAGTCCAACAGGCTCTTGCGGCGGTAACGGCTTCACGTGAGGCGATACTCAAACGCGCCTCACCCGCTAGAAGAAGTTCCTCACTCATCTGGGATTTAGCGCGCATCTGTTCAACGAACAAGTCCTGCGCTTCTTCCCCAGCTTTGGCCATCTCGACCCGTTTCATGCTCTGCTTGAGGCGCGCCTCCGCTGCTCGCGCTACCGATTCGGCGGCGCTGGATTCGTAGGAGGCGATGGTGGCCTCGTCTTGTCGGTCATCCAAGACACCCTTTGCCTGCTGGATCTCATTGGACAAGTCTTCTACTGCTTTCCTGACATCGTCAATCCTGGCATCTACACCATTCCGGCTCTTATCGTCCAAGAGGTCATTTAATACCCCAATGTTTTCTTCCTGAGTCGCCCTTGTTATGTCAGCAGACAGAACAGCAGAAATATTCTGCATATTTTCTAAAAGACTCTTTATTGCTGCTGTTCCAGCTTGCTTTCCCTCTCGCTGCAGACGTCCCTGAAACGCCAGCATCTTCTGGTTTATTGCAGCCGTCTCGGCAGTAATTTTTCGATCTATGGCTAGGATTCCATCAGCCGTAGGCACAATCAGCAACCCCTGCTGAAGGGCTAATGAGAACTTCTCAGCCTCCGCCGGGGCGGTTTCAAGTGCAGCCTTGAGGCCGGCTGCGGCCGCGTCCAATCGACGCTTGGCATCCCTAGCATCGAGTCGTCCTGTCACCTCTTGCCTCAGATCGTCTGGCAAGTCTGTGATGGCGGCATCGATAAGGGCGCCAAGCTCGCCAACCTGCTTTGACCTGAATTCGAGATCATTTCGAAGTATGCCGCCCGCAGCATGAAGCTCGTTCAATGCGCTTACTATTTTCAACTCGGTCGTCAGTTTGACCGCCGCTCCTTGATCCAGCCCCAAACTTGTTCCCGAAGCGTCACTCTTTACCTGGAGAGGAAAACCACTTGCCATGGCCGATGCAAGCACCACACGTTCAGCATACTTGGGTACTGCTTTGAGAGAAGCCGTTAGCAGTGCCGTTTCCCTTTGGAACTTGTCCCTTGCCGCCTTATCTAGGTCCTTTAGGCTATTTTCTAACTGCTTTGCGCCTGCCAAGTACCTTTGACCAGTCTTCAGCACATCCCTGGTGAGATTGTTGCCCCAGTTTTCCACCCTCGCCTTTACATTGGCCACCTCAGGCGAAACGCTTGCTAGAACTTCCAGCGCATTACCCACATCGATTGGCTGCCCGGTACTTATCTGATCGGCCAATTCGATCATCCGAGTCGCTGTCTGGGCATAGGCCAAGCTGGCTCCACCGGTGAAGGGTGCAGCAACGGCTAGGACCACGTTTACGACCGCCTTTGCAACTTCAAGGCTTTGGCGCCTCGCGGCTGCCTCCTGTCGATCCTTGATCTGTGTAATCGCAGCTTTTATGGACCCCTTCGCCCCTTCGAGATCCTGAATCGCCACCTCTGCAATTTTTTCGGCCTGAATCGCGGCCTGCTCAAGCGCATCCAGCCTCGCCGCAGCCAGATCACGAACGCGCGTCGAGTACTCAAGTCGCAGCTTTGCCCGCTTCTTTTCATCTTCACCGGCGAGCTTCATCGCCTCGCTAAATTCGACGCCGAGTAACTCGGCCTCTACCCCAAGTTTCGCCATGGTCGAAAGCTTCTCGGCATAAGCGATTCCCAACTTGGATACACGCGTCCCCAATTCATAGGCAAGTTGCTCATGGCGTGACGCCCTGAGGGCCTCCTGCTTGTTGTTGTAGTTATCAACGAGCAGTTGCCTTTGGTGCCGCTGTTCCGCGTCATCCATGGTGTCTTTCAACCGATTGAGCGCGTGTCCAAGATCGTCCTTGTACTGGTTGAAGGTCTTGTTCGGCATGGCGTAGGGAGAGCGGCTTAAGAGTGGATGGCCCCTCATCTCGGAAAGCGCGTGGCCGGTAAGTGCCGCCGCCCCCTCTCCTTTAGCGATGGTGTTCAAGTCGATTTGCAAACGATGGACGCGGCGGGTGCCATTGATCACGTCGATGATGGCAGCCAAGTCGCCCTCCATTCGTGTGCACTCTTCAGCTGATCCTCCTTTGACTACCGGCGCACGTGGCCTCAATGCGTCGGATGTTGTCCCTTCCCATGTAAAAGCGAAGTTCTTGCTTGCCATATCTAATTGCTCAAGAGCTGAGCGGAGTGCTTCTACATGCCGACTTGTTGCGCTGGTATCGGTGGAATAGGCCGATTCAAACTGTTGCTTCGCCATGCTTTCTTTGGCGCCGACAAACTTGATGTAGTTGTATGTCAGTGCAGAAAGATCCGATGCTGCCGCACTCGCCGTTTCGCAGGCGGGGTTCTGGTCCCAGCGCGAAAACATCCCGCTGTCGTCCGTCTTTAAACAGCCCTCAAACCCGTCATAACTTTCAGCCAGGCCTAACCGCTTCCATTGGTCGGCAAGGATGCCAGGCGCGGCGGAGTATAACCGCAGATTCGCGGATTGATCCTCCACCAGCGCCAGTAACAGCAAGTACCTAATCCAAACCTGTGCCTCCACCAAGTGCTGGGGTTTCCCGTTAACTAGGACGGGCTTTGCCGCGTCAAGCAACTTTTGAAAGCCAGGAGGATTCGAAATTGGACCCGATTTTGCAAGACTCTCTTTTACCTCTTTGATCAACTTGGCAAGGCTGGTGTCGGTTGCGTAATCCTGCCGAAAGCTCACATAATGGGCATAACGGTCAAGCACGGCGTCGAACGCACTCCCGCCCATGGCATTAGCTCCGCTATCCGCCAGGAAGGCTGATGCGAGCACCCTCGTACCCCGGAGATCTTGAAGCCATGACCTGACATGCTCAGACGACTCGCCGCCATCCGCGAACAGGCGATCCAATTGAAGATTCAGCAGCTTGAACAGCGTCAAGCCGTTGTAGGAGGTAGCTGAAGGCTTCCCGAAACGGTCATTGGGCAGACCGACAAGCTCTGCCGAGGTCGGGATCTTGCTCTGCTGGTGGTCATTTTGGGGCCAGTGCTTGCTGAAAAACCCCAACTTCCGTTCTTCCATTGCCAGTTGGAGCGGATAGGACGGGCGGGTCGCCCTTAGTGCGATTTGATTGTATGTGGCCAGCAGCAAGGCGAGGGGCTGGTCGGTGCCTGCCGAAAGCAACTTCGTGGAACCACCGGGCGAATTGTAGTTAATACCACGCTGAATCAGGTCGTGGTAAACCGCCCACAAGTGCAGCCATGCCGCAGCGCGGCGGGATTGAATATCTGATTTTCTGCTTCCAGTGGGATCCCGTTCTGCGTTCAAGTAATCAAACTCGGCATCGAGTTGCATCAGTTCCCGAAGCCGAGAGCCGAGACGTTGAATGCAGACACTGCGTAAAGCTTTACCAACAACGCAGTCATCATAAACCTGCACTGCCTCAGTGACATTACACCGGGCCGCCACGAGAGAGTTGTGGTTGCTGATCTGACAGGAGGCCCACGACGGGCTCGCAAGGAAGACCCCGAACAGGGGTAGGATGCGAGTTAAATATGAAAGGCGTGACAGTATGAATAACAAATTCATGATTAAACTCCTCAATCCTGACGCCTCAGAACTGGCACGGATCAATGCAGGAAAATCAGCGTTAGCTGGTCACTGAAACGTAATTGCACACTTCGATAATTCCGTGACTTCGACGTTGTGTCTGCCACGATCGTCCTGGTATGGATGAATGTGTATCCAGCGCTCCAGGACCACAGGTTTGTTATCCCTATCCCGGAATGCCCTTAAATGAAGACCGATCGAGTCGCCCTGAAATATCCGCCCCGCCAATTCACCAAGTCCGATTCTGCGTGACGACTCAAGCTGTGCGATCAGTTCGTTTGTCAATCCAATATAAGTACCCACCATGGGAAGGTGTGCGATGACGGATGGAAGCATCACCGATCCTTTGGCCAATTCCCTGATATGGGTCTTGAGACGCAGTGCCTGATCTGCGTCCATTTTTGTCTCAAAGAAAAGCACACCTTTTCCATCCGCCACGAATGCATCGAATTTCTTCTGATCGACTAGGCGCTCGTCCGTACTAATCCCTGCCTTTTCCTTCCATGCGTTGGAGACTGTGAAATATGTAGCCTTGCCTATTTGTCCAGCATGTCCAGGTTTGTCGATATAGATCCTGGACAACAAACTTGTCGCGGTCATTTCGACACTGCATTCCCGAGTTGCTGCGGCTGTAACAGTTTGGCAGGCTGATAATGTAATCAAGGCAAGCAGGAATGTTTTCGTCATCGCTTCTCCACGAACGTTCTGGTTGTCAAATATAAACATTATTCAGAAGCCCCAAGCGGCGCGCAGCATCTTTATAGGCCGGCTCCCTGACCGTACCACACTCGGTCCGCATCCTGCCGCCGCCCCAAAGGCCCCCGCATCCCCCAAATGGATGAGACGGAAATCTTTACATGCTATTTTTCCGCCTGCGGCATGCCGCATGAGGGGAGGAAAGAACAATGCCCAGCCTGGAAAAGGAAGCATTGCGACTGGTGGAGTTGGCCTATCAGGCGGTGGCGGACCCCGCACAGTGGCCGTTGCTGCTTGAAGCCCTGGCTGCGGCCGTGCGGGCGGAAGGCGGTTTGCTGCGGCAGGTGGATTACCGCAACGACCGGGTCGGCTTCAGCCAGACGCTGGGGTATGAGGAAAGCTACGTCCGCGCCTATCGCGAGCATTACATCCATCTCGACCATTACCGTGACATCCTGTTGCGCCAGCCGGTGGGCGCGGTGCTAACCAGCGATGCGGTGATGGCGCCGGAGGTACGGCGCAAGACGGTGTATTTCAACGAGTACGAGCAACCGCAGGACCGCATCCACGTGCTTGGCAGCGTACTGGCGCGGGACGAGGAGGCGCTGGTCTATCTGGGTTTGCATCGCGGCGAGCGCGGGCAGGCTTTTGCCGGCCGCGATTTGCGCCTGATCCGCCTGCTGCTGCCGCATCTGGCCGGGGCGGTGCGCTTGCAGGGACTTCTGGCGGCGTGCCGGCAGGGACAGTTGCTGATCGGAGCGGCAATCGACCGGCTACGCGTCGGGGTGCTGCTGACGGATGCCGCCGCGCGGCCGTTTCTGGTGAATCACGCGGCGGAACGCTTGATGGCGCGCACCCGGGCCTGGGCGATCAGGCCGGATGGCCTGACCCTGGCGAAACCGGCCGATACGGCGCGCCTGCGCCATTTAATCGCAACCGCGGCGGCAACCACCGCGGGGTCCGATACGATGTCCGGCAGCGATCTGCTTGTGATGGCGCCGGATGGGCTGACCCCCATCCAGTTCTGGATCACGCCCCTTGCACGCTCGCATCTTGGCAGCGATTTGACCGCGCCATCCGCCTGCGCGGCGGTGTTCGTCGCCTGCCCCGGGGCGACGCGCCTGCCCTGGCGCCGCGTAGCGGTTCAATACGGCCTGACCCAGGCCGAGGCGCGTCTGGCGGTGGCGTTGTGCGAGGGGCTCAGCGTGGAAGAGGCGGCGGCGCGATTCGGCGTCTCGCTGGCGACGGTGCGTACGCAACTCAAGGCGGTGCTCGCCAAGACCGGCACGCGCCGCCAGGCGGAATTGGTGGGTCGATTGATGTGCGGCGTGCTGGCGCAATGCGCGACGGACGAGGCGGACACATGAGCACCGAGGGCAGTGTTGAACTGGAGGATGGCCGCCGACTGGCCTATTGCGAATACGGCGCGCCGGACGGCGAGGCGCTGGTGCTGTGCCACGGCATCCCCGGTTCGCGCCTGACGATCATGCCGGAGATGGCGGCCACCGCGCGCGCACTCGGGGTGCGCCTGCTGGTGCCGGACCGGCCAGGGTTTGGGGCCTCCGATCTGCCCCAGGCGTGGCTGGACGACGTTTGGCCGCGCGACCTGGCGGCGCTGCTCGATGCGCTGGGCATCGCACGTTGCCGGGTGGTGGGGTATTCCATCGGCGGTCGGTATGCCCTGCACTGCGCCTGGGCCCTGCCGGCGCGGATCGACGCCGTCGAGTTGGTCTGCGCGCTGGCGCCGGCGTCGTTGGATGCGGCGTTGGTGGATACGCTGTCGCCCACGCTGCGCGATCTCCTGACGCAAGCTAGGGATGCGCCCGAACTGCTCGCGCAAGGCCTGTCGGGGCTGGATGCGGGTCATTTGTTCGAGTTGTATGCCGATGCCCTGGCGCCGGAGGATCAAGTCCTTCTGGCACGGCCAAATGTGGCGCAGGCGATCAGGCGGGGCAGCGCGGAGACGCTGCGCCAGGGGGTGGGGGGCGTCATCCGCGATTACCACCTGGCGGCAAGCACATGGCCGTTCGCGCTGGAGGCGGTGCGGGTGCCGGTGCGCGTGTGGCATGGCCGGCGGGACCGCACCATCCCCCCGGCGATGGCCACCCGGCTGGTGGAAGGCCTGCCGCTGAGTGAGGTGCGCTGGCTGGAGGCAGCCGGGCATTTGTGTTTGTTCACGCATTGGGAAGACATTTGCCGGTCAGGGAAATGAGGCGCCTGGGATGATGTTCCCGACCGGGCGGAGTGGCCAATGAATTCCCCACGCATTCAGGAATGAACAACGGCATCGCCCTTGTCCGCGAATGTTGACCTGGGTGGGAATGGAACCGCGGGGGCGTCGGCGGTTCAATAGGCCCGGTGCCGAGGTTGCCCCGCCACGGTGGAGTCAGCCGCCCGCCGGGCCCGATTTCTTGCACTTCGCCTGTTCCGGCAGGTCCAAGATAAAGGGCACCGCCGCTGGGCTGAAGTAACGGACCAGCCCGCCGGCATAGGTGTTGTCGGGCGGGTGACTGCCATCCAGCAATTTCATGGCCCGGTCGTAGTCGTACTGTCCGCCTTCCTCGTCCAGCAGCCTTGCCACGAGTTCCGTGCGTGCGGCCGTGTCGCCCTGGTCAGCGGCCTTCTCGAGCCAGGCCAGGGCTTCGGGCGCGTTGTGGGCGGGGCTGTCGCCTTGGGTGTGCATCCGGGCCAGGGTGCGCATGGCCAGGCTACTTCCCTGGGCCGCCAGGGCCAGCAACGCATCGCGCGTGTGGTCGGGCGGGTTGCCTGGCTGGCCATCCAGCCAATCCAGCCAAGCCAGGGTGCGCCGCGCCTCGGGGTGGCCGTTGGCGGCGGCCAGGTTCAGAAATATCCGGGCCTGGAATACGCTGGTGCCGGGCACGCCCCAGCCATGGGCGTGGAATTCCCCCAGCCCGTTTTGCGCCACGCTGCTGTCGGGCGCGGTTTTTTCCAGATGTTCCCATTCGCGCAGCTGAATATGCCGCGCCGCTGTCAGGTGGCCCCGCCGGGCTGCCTGGATGAACCAGGTGCGGGCGGTTTTCTCCCGGGTCTCGTTGTCGTCGGGGCCATAGCGTTCCCAGGGCGTCGCAAGGTCCACGAGGTCCTGGTAGAGCTTTCCCAGCTTGAAAGAGGACTCGGCATCTCCCGCGCCGGCCAGTCGCTTGAGGTCTTGGTAGGCCTGGTATTGGCGGGCTTCCTCGTAGTCCTGGGTGGCCGACTTGGCGAACCAGGCATCCGCATCCTCGTGGTCTTGCGCGTCCGGGTCATACAACACCGCGCCGAGTTCGAACTGGGCCTCGGCGCCCCCTTTCTCTGCCAGGGGGCGCAGGATGGTTTCCACCCAGTGGCGGAATGTCGGATCGTCCCTGCCGCGCTCGGCATCGAACACATGTCGCTGACCTTGCCACAATGTGGCAGGCACATGGCCCTGGCCGGCAGCTCGGGCGATCCATGCCCGCTCCTCTTCCCGCGCCCAGCGACGCTGGTCCGGTGTGGGCAGTAGGGTGGATAGCTGAGCGAAGTACTGCCCGCGCGCAAACTGGGCAACGGCGTTTCCGGCCTCCGCGCCGAGGCTTTCCTGGTAAGCGTCATCCAACGAGGCGGCACGGGGTTCGCCGGCCGCGGCGGTGGCCTGCAGCAGTGACGCGTCATGAGTTGGCACGTCCGCGCAGCCGGTACCCAATTTCCACAGCCAGACCAGATAGCGTGCCTTGATGTGGCCTCCTTCCGCCGCTTTCAGGAGCGTCGGCATCGCCCACGGCTTGCCGGACTCCAGCCCCAGCCGGCCCAAGTGGAACAGCGCCTCGGCGTCGCCCGCATCCGCCCCCAAGCGATACAGCGTGACGGCGGCCTCTTCGTCATCACTCACCAGCCAGCCGTTTTCGTGCAACCGTCCCAATAGCACTTGAGCCGTGGCGTTTTTCGCGCTTGCCTGGCGCAGCAGCTCCGCGCCCTCCGCATGCTTGCGCGTAGCCAGCAGCAGGTGGCCCAGATGGGCCTGGATGTCTGCATTTCCGGGCGACTCGTCGAGGGCCTGTTGGCAAAGCCGTATGGCGGCGGAGGGCGCCCGGGGCACTTTGAGGTTCGCGCTGAACTGCCGTTTCTCGTCGAACCCCGCGGCATTTCGGCAAGCGGCAGTCCGGTCTTCCGTGGCGCCGACCGGGCCGGCCACGATCAGGAGGCATATCGTCAGGATACGAATCAGGGGCATGCGTGACCTCGCTTCGGATGTTCTTGGAAGCCCCTGCTTGTTGGTGGGCTTTCGTAAATGTACCGGGCCGCACCGTTTGCTGCAGGGGGCAACCAGATTTTGCCGCACTGCTATAGGTCGCGAGTTGCAGGGTGTTGGCCTGGGAAGCTGACACTCGCGAATGGCCGGCGTTGGGAGTGTTGGCAGGCCGGACAAGCCGAACTGGAGCCACCCACGGCAAGCATCTTGAACGTCTCTTCCTGGCCGGGAGCAGTCACAGACAACTACGCACCATCCAACCCAACACATCAAGCGTGAATCGCTGCTTCAAGGATCAGTGGAGAAGAAGAAGGGCCAGGTGCTTCAACTGTTTTATCCCCCTCCCCTGCTGAACCAGTCCGCGAAAAATCTGATTCTCCAGTGAATCGGGCCCGTCCGTTTGATCGTGTAAACCGGCGGTATTCAGCGCTTCGCCGCCACCTTGTAAACCGCGTTGCGGTCGCGCTTCCCTACCGCCACCACAAGGACGACCAAGCGCGCATCCTGCACCTCATAGACGAGGCGGTATCCGATTGCCCTGAGCTTGATCTTGTAGCGATCCGGGTGCCCGAACAGTTTTGCTGACGGCACGCGCGGGTCGTTCAAGCGCTCCGCGAGCTTTTTCTTGAACGGGTCTCGCACGGAAGCGTCCAGACGTTTCCACTCGGCCAGTGCTTCTTCCAGAAACTCCAGATCAAAGGGCATCAAGCGTGACCTTCACGCGCTTCTGCCCGGCGCGGGCATCGGCGATGGCGTTCAGTTCAAGGTCTTCAAGCCGCTCCATCATGTCCTCGAAGGCTTTTGCGGGTACGCAGTAGAAGGCGGGTTCGTTGCGATTGAGGATGGCAACGGGCGCGCCTTCGCCGGTGGCCACGGTACCCATGGGGTTACGCTTCAACTCGGTAATGCTGGCCGCGGTTTCCGACAAAATCTGGTGGGCCATGGCAATCTCCAGGTGCTTGTAGAGGCTCTCATGCTAGTGCCTTGAAGAGTGCCTTTCAAGATGCCTGTATCCACGCTCCACGGAGGGAATGGTGAGCAAGGGCCAAGGCTCATTCAGCCCGGCCTGGCCTCGCAAGCCGTCTACTTATCAACGCATTCAGCGTAAATCGCCGCTCCATGGATCAGTGCACCGTGCACACCATGCAGGGATCGAATGACCGCACCACATGCTGCACCGCCACCGGCATGGGATCGTCAGGGTCTACTTCCATCCCCGCCAATGCCTGCTCCAGCGCGCCGGGCACACCTCCCGCGTCACGCGGCGAGAAATTCCAGGTGGTGGGGGCGATGATCTGGTAGTTGGCGATGCGGCCGTGGCGTACCGCGAGCCAATGGCCCAGGCTGCCCCGGGCGGCTTCCACCAAGCCAACGCCGACGCCTTCGTCGGGAAGTTCCGTGTGGTGGCACCAGGGCTCGCCGGGGGTCAGCGCCTTGGCCCAGCGCTCCATTTCCGGCACCACCAGGGCCAGTTCCAGCAACCGCGCCAGCACCCGGGCCGTCACACTGCCGCCCTTGGCGGCCACCCATTCCCGGATCAGGGGATGGCCAGCCACCATCTGGCGCGCCAGGGCGCCGGTTTCGACCACATGTCCGCCATAGCGCGGCGCCTTGCACCAGGTGTAGGCATCGGCCTTGTCCGGCAGGGGTTGGGTCATGCCCTGGGCGGGCGGCAGGGCGTCGCCTGCCATCCAGGCGTGGCTGACGTCCTCGACGATGGCGGTCGGGTCCAGGGGCCCGGTGTCGCCGTCCCACACCCCGGCGGGGAACAGGCCATAGGCGCCATGGCTGAGGAAGCGGTCGGTGGCCCGGCCCAGGCGGTCCAGGCCCAGATCGTCGGCGATGGCCAGGAACAGGGCCAGGTCCCCCGCCCTACCCTCGCGCCAGCGGTCCAGGGCCGCCAGGCTGTCCAGGCCGGCCACAGACTCCAGCTCGGCGCCGAAGGTGTGGTGCTCCAGGAAGCGGCGGAAGCCACCCAGCAGGGTGATCAGGCGCAGGATTTCCGATTGCTCCAGTGGCCGGGAGGTGCCGCCGGGTTGCAGGCTCAGGGTGTGGGGCCACTTGCCGGCCATCAGGCCCATGAGATGCATGAATTCGGCCCGGGCCGGCAACACGTCGTTGGCCGCGCTGCCGGACACCGCTTTGAAGCGGGCCTCGATGGCGGGAAACCAGGGCCGGCTTTGATACGCCGGCCGGGCGAAATCCGGCATGAAGAACAGGTAGAAGTGGGTCAGGTGGTCGGCCAGGTTCTCGCAGGCGCCGATCAGGTGTTCCGCCAGGCGGCCGTTGGGGGGCGGCATCAAGCCCATGAGGTCGCGCAGGGCGGCGGCGGCGGCGGCGCTCTGGGCCACGGAGCAGATACCGCAGATGCGCGGCACGATGACCAGGGCGTCCAGGGGAGACTTGCCGGGCAGCATCTGCTCGAAGCCGCGGTAGAGGGGGGAGTTGACGCGGGCCGCCGCGACCCGGCCGTCGGCGATGTCGAGATGGACTTCCAGGTCGCCTTCGACGCGGTTGAAGGGGCCGAGGATGCGGGTGGTCATGGTTGGGGCCGGGTGGTTGTGCGAGCGGCGGAGAAATCCCCCCTGGCCCCCCTTTGAGAAAGGGGGGGAATCGCGAAGTGGGCGGCATCCCCCTTTGCGAACAGTGCGCGGACACGGCGGTGTTCTCCCCCCTTTCTTAAAGGGGGGCTGGGGGGGATTTTGCTCGCGTAATACAAGAGAGACCGCTGACCGGGAACCATCACTTCAACCCCGTCTTCTTCACCGCAGGTGTCACCACCGTATGGTCCGCCACCGCGTTCTCCCGCACCCGCTTCGGCGTCGCGGACTTCGACAGCGCGGCCAAAGCGACGAACCAGGCCTTCGGCATGTCGGTGGGCAGGCCGATGGGGATGCCAGCCACCTTGGGGGTCTCGGCGAAGGGATGGCCGGGTTCCTCGAATCTCGGCTCGGTGCAGGAAACACAGGCGTAGCCGCCGCGCAGGCAGGAGCCGGAACCGTTCCACAGCCGGGTGTTGCAGTCGGCGTGGGCCTGGGTGCCCTTGCAGCCCATGTTCTCCATCATGCAGCCCTGGTCGGAGGCTTTCTCGGCGCTGGCTTTGAACTCGTAGAACTCGTTGCGCGGGCAGCCGTGGTGCACCAGATGATCGGCATACAGGCGCGGCCGATGCAGGGAATCCAGGTCGGTCGCCGTGAAGCGCTCCAGGGCCAGGGCCAGCAGGGTGTCCAGCACCCAGCCGGGGTGAGTGGGGCAGCCGGCCACGTTGATCACGGGCAGGCCAGCGCCGGCGCGGAACCCCTGGCCCAGCAGGCCGCCCGCGTGCTCGCCGTCGTATTGCAGGCCCACCGCCCCGGCTGGATTGCCGCCGGACGCGGTGATGCCGCCGAAGGCCGCGCAGGTGCCCACCGCCAGCACGTGGCGCGCGCGCACGGCCAGGTCCAGCACCCAGGACATCATGGGCCGGCCGGTGCCGGACAGCATGTGGAAGCGGCCGCTGCCGTGGGGGCCAGTCATGATCGAGCCTTCGACGCAGAGGATGTCGAGGCGCTCGCGGCCCTCGGCGCAGGCGGCCAGAATGTCCAGGGCCTCGGCGCCGGATTCCTGGCTCAGGCTGGGATGCCACAGCAGGCGGATGCCGGCCTGCTCCAGCAGGGTGAAGAGTTGGGGCTGCTCGGCGTTGAGCAGGGACAGGGTGCAGCCGCCGCAACCGCCGGACTGGAGCCAGAGGAGGTTGAGGGGGTTAGGGGGCATGGCTGGCTTTCGTGGGAATGTCGGCGTTGCTAAATCCCCCCCGGCCCCCCTTTGATAAAGGGGGGAGAAAATCAGGGCCAGGTTGAACGAAGGGTTCCCCCCTTTCGTAAAGGGGGGACAGGGGGGATTTCTCCCCGGCATCCATCACCACCTTACACATCCTCGCCCTCCTTCCTCTTCCCCGGCCGCTCCACCCCCAGCCGCAGCATCTTCTTGGAGAGCCCCAGCCGCGACAGGCCCAGCTCCCGGGCCGTTTTGGAAAGATTGCCGTTGTTGCGCTCCAGGGCCTCGGCAAGCACCCGGCTTTCCAGGGCATCCACCCGGCCGCGCAGGCCGGCGGGCGTATTGCCCTCCAGGGCTTCCGCCAAGCCGGCCTGGCGGATATGGGGCGCGAGCAGGTCCGGCGTCAGCACCGGGCCGTCGGACAGCACCAGCATGCGCTGGATTTCGTTCTGCAATTCCCGCACGTTGCCGGGCCAGGCGTAGGCGGCCAGGCAATCCAGAGTCGCGGGCGCGAAGCCTTCCACCGGCCGGCTCAGGGCCTTCCCCGCCTTGCCGAGGATGGCCCGGGCCAGGGCCGGGACGTCCTCGGCCCGCTCGCGCAGGGCGGGCAGGCGCAGGGGCACGGTGGCCAGGCGGTAGAACAGGTCCTCGCGGAAGCGGCCGGCCTTCACCTCGGCTTCCAGGTCCCGGTTGGTGGCGGCGATGACGCGCACGTCCACGGTGACCGGCCGGTTGCCGCCCACGGGGCGGAACTCGCCTTCCTGCAACACCCGCAGGAGCTTGACCTGGAAGGCGGGCGAGGTCTCGCCGATCTCGTCCAGGAACAGGGTGCCGCCGTGGGCCTGCTGGAACAGGCCGACGCGGTCCTCGAAGGCGCCGGTGAAGGCGCCGCGCTTGTGGCCGAACAGTTCCGATTCCAGCAGGTTGTCCGGCAGGGCGCCGCAGTTCTCCACCACGAAGGGCTGGTCGGCGCGGCCGCTGGCGTAGTGGATGGCCCGAGCCAGCAACTCCTTGCCGGTGCCGGATTCGCCGGACAGCAGGATGGACACGTCGTAGCGGGCGGCCCGCTCCACCAGGTCGCACACGGCGCTCATGGGGCTGCCGGGCGTGCGCACGATGTTGTCGATGGCGAAGGCCTGCTTGACCCGTTTGCGCGTCGCCTCGACCCGCCCGCGCAACACCGGCTCGGCGGCGCGCAGTTCCACGGCAAGCTGGCAGTTCTCCTGTTGCAGGCGGTACAGCTCGGCGGCCCGCTTCAGGGTCAGCAGCAGCTGTTCCGGATGCCAGGGCTTGAGCAGGTACTGGTAGATGCCCGCCTCGTTGATGCCGGCGATGATGTCCTCGCTGTCGGTGTAGCCGGAGATGATGATGCGCACCGTGTCGGGCCAGGTGCGGCGCACTTCCTTGAGGAACTCGACGCCGCTCACCTCGGGCATGCGCTGGTCGGTGAGGACGACCTGGACGGACTGCCCTTCCATGAGGGTCCGGGCTTCCGCCGCGCTGGAGGCGGTGAAGACCTCGAAGTCCTCTTCCAGGGTGCGGCGCAGGGCCTCCTGGGAGCGGACCTCGTCGTCGATGACCAGGACGGTGGGCAGGGGGGTCATGGGATTGCCGAGGGCTGTACGAGCGCAACCGTGGAAGAAATCCCTCCTGTCCTCCCTTTAGGAAAGGGAGGAACCCTTCGGCCTGCGTCATAGGCTCTCCCCCCTTTCGTAAAGGGGGGTTGGGGGGGATTTAGCAACGTTGGAATCACCCGGAAACCTGCCCTGTATCCACCGGTACCACCCACCCCAACTCCCGATGCACCGCCAGATGCCGCGGCGTCCAGGAATGGGGCGTCTTGCGCACAAAGTGGTGGCGGGCCACGTGGTAGCTGGGGTCGAAGCCGTAGAAGTTGCGCTGCATGTGCTTCAGTTCCTCGGCCCGGTAGGCGTCCAGGGGCTTGGCGGCCTCGTCTGCCGCGCGGCGCTGGCGTTTGGCTTCGAGCTGGGCGGCGAAGTCCTTTGCAGCGGCCAGGGCCTCGGCGCGCGTAACGATTTCCTGCTCGAAGCCGGTGAGATCGTCACCGAAAGCTTCGTCGAGGAAACCCGTTTCCACAGCGTCCGCCGCCCCCAGTGGCAAGCGGTTGCGCATGATCCGCGCGGCCCGTTCCACGCCCACCCGGCGCGGCAGCAGATAGCTCCAATACTCCGAGCCGTACAGGTTGCCCATGTTCTTGTAATGGGGGTTGAGGATCACCCCGCGCCGTGCCCAGACCCGGTCCGCCGCCAGGGCCAGGAAGGCGCCGCCGGCGCCGGTATTGCCGCGCAGGGCGCTGACCGTGAGATGGGAATCGGTGGTCAGGATGTCGCGGCAGAGGTCGTCCATGGCGTTGATGTTGCGCCAGGATTCGTCCGGCGGGCTGTCCGCCGCTTCGATCCGGTTCAGGTCGAGGCCGTTGCTGAAGAAGTCGGCGCCGCCCATGAGGACGATGACCCTGGTGGGGCGCTGCTTGGCGGCTTCATACGCGGCCAGCAGGCGCTCGCAGGCGCTGGTGCTCATGGCTCCGTTGTAGAAGTCGAAGTGGAGGTAGCCGACTGATGCGGATTCCTCGTAGCGGATGTCGGAGTCTGGCGAAATCCCCCCTGTCCCCCCTTTTTCAAAGGGGGGGACGCCCGAAATCCCGTTGCTGTCCCTCCCCCCTTTGTAAAAGGGGGGCTGGGGGGGATTCGTCGTCACCGGAATCTCTCCCAACACGGCAGTTTCCGGAAACACCAACGCCACCGGCAACTTGATCCCACCCTCCACCTTGCAATGCCCGATCCACACCGCGCCATCGGCGGTGGCTCGCACCACGCCCTCCCCCACTCTTCCCAACACCTCGCCCGGTATGCCTCGGGTGGAGAAAACCCGGCCGTTGTAGATCTGACAGAACTGGCCGAACAGGCTGTCGCGCACACCGGGGAAACCGTCGGCGCAGTTGAGCTTGGCCAGGACGATAGCGGTGGAATCCTTCGTCCAGTCGATGGCCCGGTCGATCTGCTGCATGAGGGCATGCATGGGGCGCAAGGCCACCGCCTGGGGCCACCAGGTGCCAGCCTGGTAGGCAGGCAGGCGCCCGATGGCCGTCGTCACCGCCAGCACCGCCGCTTCGGTGACCTCGTTGCGGTACAGGCTGGACTTCTTCGCTTCCCGCATGGGGAAAGTCTCGCTGGCCCACACCGGTCCGGCATCCATCTCGGCCTCGGCCTGGAGCACAGTCACTCCCCATTCTTTCTCGCCGTTCAGGATCGCCCAGTCCAGCGCCGACGGCCCCCGGTCGCCGACGATGCCGGGATGCACGATCAGGCAGACATGCTCGCGCCAGATGGCTTCCGGAATCGCCCGGCGCAGATAGGGCGCCAGGATCAGGTGAGGCTTGAACAGTTTGACGGCCTCGACGGTGACACTGTCGTTGATGTCGAACTCGATGGATATCTCATGGCCCAGGGCGGTGAGCTCCACGTAGAGCCGTTGGGTCAGGCTGTTGAAGGCGTGGGTGAGGAAGAGGATGCGCATGGCGTGGCTATTCCTGGGCAGGGTCGGTTTGGCTGGCGTCGTTAAATCCCTCCTGTCCTCCTTTATCCCCGAACGGGGGCTTTGGGAAAGGGAGGGACGCTTCGGTTGGGGTGCGAGGTACCTCCCCCTTTGTAAAGGGGGGGCGGGGGGGATTTCGCCGACGCATGCGGCTTCGACCACCTTGAAAATCACCTCCATGACCGCCTGGGTCTCCGTCAGCACCTGCCGATCGTCGAAACGCACGACCCTCAGGCCCTGAGAGCGTAGCCAGGTATCCCGCGACTCTTCTTTCTTCCTGACTATTGGATCGTCCAAATGCTGGCTGCCATCCAGCTCAATGACCAGTCGGGCTTGAAAGCAATAGAAGTCCACGATGTAGGGGCCGAGGGGCTTCTGCCGGTAGAACCTCACACCCAATTGATCATTGCGCAGGTAGCGCCAAAGTTTCTGCTCCGCGTCCGTCATCCGCCTACGCAAGCCCCTGGCCAGCGGCGCGTTGCGCTGCGCATATCCCAGCATCAACAAATCCTCGGCAACTGCTCGCCGCTCAACCAATCCACCATCCGTCGCCCGCCGAAGGAAGTCTTCATCTGCACGAAACCATTGGGGTCTTCCACCACCTTGCCGATGACCGCCGCCTCCCGGCCCTGGGGATGGGCGCGCATGGCGGCGAGGAGCCTGTCCGTGTCCGCTGCGGCGCAGACGGCGATGAGCTTGCCTTCGTTGGCGATGTTGATGGGATCCAGACCCAGCAGTTCGCAGGCGGCGTCCACTTCCGGCTTCACTGGAATCGCGGCTTCCTCCAGGTGGATGCCGACGCCGGACTGGTGGGCGATCTCGTTGATGGTGGCCGCCAGGCCGCCCCGGGTGGGGTCGCGCATGACCTTGATGTTGGCGCCGCTGGCCAGCATGGCGGCGGTCAAACCATTCAACGAAGCCGTGTCGGACAGGATTGGCGCGTCGAAGCTCAGGTTCTCCCGCTTGGACATGATGGCCACACCGTGGTCGCCGACGCTGCCGGACACCAGCAGCACGTCGCCGGGCCGGGCCAGGTCGCCGGAGAGGTGGATGCCCTCGGGCAGGAAGCCGATGCCGGTGGTGGTGATGAAGACACCGTCGCCCTTGCCCTGCTCCACCACTTTCGTGTCGCCAGCCACCAGCTTCACGCCGGCCTCATTGGCCGCCCTGGCCATGGACTCGACGATACGGGCCAGGTCGGCCAGGGGGAAGCCTTCCTCCAGGATGAAGCCGGCGGTGAGATAGAGGGGCGTGGCCCCCATCACCGCCACGTCATTGACGGTGCCGTGCACCGACAGGCAGCCGATGTCGCCGCCGGGGAAGAAAAGGGGCGAGACCACATGGCTGTCGGTGGACACCACCAGCTTGCCCTGGCCCAGGGGCAGGCAGGTGCCGTCGTTGCCCTGGGCCAGGTATTCGTTGCCCAGATACTTGGCGAACAGGTCGGTGATGAGTTGCACCATGGCCCGGCCGCCGCCGCCGTGGCTCATGTCCACGCGGCCGTGCTTGATGTCCAGGGGGCGGGCGTAGCCCTTTTTCACTTGGCCGGACATGGGGGTATTCCTTGGCTGTGGGGTTGTTCAAGCGTTGCGAAATCCCTCCTGTCCTCCTTTATCCCCGCATGGGGGCTTTGGGAAAGGGAGGAACCCTTCGGCAAGCACCTGGGAATACTCCCCCCTTTGCAAAGGGGGGCAGGGGGGGATTTCTCCAACGTATCCCTACGAAAACCTGTCATTCAGCCACCTCAACATCCTTGTAACGTCCATAGGTGTAATGCGCCGCGCAGGCCCCCTCCGACGACACCATGCAGCTGCCCATGGGGTTCTCCGGCGTGCACACCGTGCCGAAGATCTTGCAGTCGGTGGGCTTCTTCACGCCGCGCAGGATGGCGCCGCATTCGCAGGCCTTGTTGTCCGGAACCGGCTGGTATTCCAGGTGATAGCGCCGCTCGGCGTCGAACTCGGCGTACTTCTCGCGGATGCGCAGGGCGGAGTACGGCACCTCGCCCAGGCCGCGCCATTCGAAGCTGCGGCGCAGCTCGAACACGTCGGACACCAGGTTCTGGGCTTTCTCGTTGCCCTCCGGCGTCACGGCGCGGGTGAACTCGTTCTCCACCACGGCCCGGCCCTCGTTGACCTGGCGCACCAGCATGAGGATGGCCTGCATCACGTCCAGGGGCTCGAAGCCGGCGATGACCACCGGTTTGCGGTACTCCTCGGCGAAGAACTCGTAGGGCCGGCTGCCGATCACCGTGGAGACGTGGGCCGGGCCGATGAAGCCGTCCAGGGGCACGGTGCCCAGTTCGCGCACCTCCGGCGATTCCAGGATATTCATGATGGCGGACGGCGTGAGCACGTGGCAGCACAGCACGGTGAAGTTCTTCAGGCCTTCCGCCTGGGCCGCCTTGATGGCCACCGCCGTGGGGGGCGTGGTGGTCTCGAAGCCGATGGCGAAGAACACCACCTCCTTGCCCGGATTGTCGCGGGCGATCTTGAGGGCGTCGGTCACCGCGTAGACCATGCGGATATCGCCGCCCCGCGCCTTGGCCCGCATCAGCGACAGGCCGCCGGAAGCCGGCACCCGCACCGTGTCGGCGTAGGTGCAGAGGATGACGCCCCGCTCCAGGGCCAGCTTGATGGCCAGGTCGATGCGGCCGATGGGCAGCACGCACACCGGACAGCCGGGGCCGTGGATCATGCGCACGTTCTCGGGCAGCAGGTCCGGCACGCCGTAGCGGGAGATGGCGTGGGTGTGGCCGCCACAGAACTCCATGAAGTTGTAACGGCGGTCGGCGCGGACCTCGGCGGCGATGGCTTTCGCCAGCACCTGGGCGACATCGCCGTCGCGGAATTCATCGACGTATTTCATGGTTTTACCCCCCTCCCCCCTCGGGGGAGGGGCGGGGGGATAACCAGCGACTTGGCTGCCGTTGTTGGGCAGCCAAGTCGAATGGCTAGTTGTTTCATCAGAGGGAACACGCTTTGCAGATTGGAATAGTTCATGTTGATCAACGGTTGCTCCCTCACCCCAATCGTCTCCCGGCGGGAGAGGGAGAAAAGCGCCCTCATGCCAACTGCTCCAGCAACCCCGCCTCGGCCATCAAGGCCAGGGTCTTCTCCGCCTCCTCCGGATCGAGCCGGGTCAGGGCATAGCCCACGTGGACGATGACGTAGTCGCCCACCTTCACGTCTTCGACCAGCGCCAGGGAGACGTCCTTGCGCACGCCGCCCAGGTCGACGATGGCCAGATCGTTCTCGGCGACTTCCACAACGCGGGCGGGGATGGCGAGACACATGGCGAATTCCTTTTCAGCGGATTTGTTGCATTGCAACCCAAGCCTGCCCCAGGCTCAAGCCCCCGTCGTTGGGCGGCGCCTGATTGGCTGTCAGTACGGTCAAGCCCCGCTCTGTCAGCAGCCGGGTCAGGTTGCGGGAAAGAATGTGGTTGAGAAAACAGCCGCCGCCCAGGGCGACTGTGGTGAGACCTTCCCGGCGGGCGGCGCGTTCAGTCCAATCCGCCAGGGCCTGGGCCAGGGTGGCGTGGAACAAGGCGGCGCCGAAGGCGGCGTCGGGCTCGTCTGCCAGGCGGGCCAGCAAGGGCAGCAGATCGAGCCGGCCCGATTCATCGAGCGAGTATCCGTCGGCCAGAGGTTCCACCTCGCCGGCCCCTTCCGCCAAACCCTCCAACAGCATCGCCGCCTGCCCCTCGTAGGCCATGACCTCCCGCGCGCCCAGCAGGCCGGCGGCGGCGTCGAACCAGCGGCCCAGGCTGGTGGTGGGCGGGCAGTGGACGTCGTGCTCCAGCAGCACGTGCAGTTGCCGGGCCAGGGGCTGGCTGGGGAAACGGAGGGGAATTTCTTCCGTGCGTCTCAGCCTGAACAAGGCGGCGGCGGCCATGCGCCAGGGCTCCTTGGCAGCCTTGTCGCCGCCGGGCAGAGGCAGGGGTGAAAGATGGCCCAGGCGGGAGAATTCCGAACCTTCGACCCGCAACAACTCACCGCCCCAGGCGCTGCCATCGCTGCCCAGGCCCACGCCATCCAGGGCCAGGCCCAGGATGGGTTCGGTCACCCCATGTTCCGCCACCACGGCGGCGATATGGGCATGGTGGTGCTGCACGGCGACGGCCGGCACGTTCCACCGGTCCGCCAGTTCCAGGGCGTGGCGGCTGCTGAAGAAATCCGGGTGCGGGTCGTGGGCGACGGCCTCGGGCCGTACTTGCAGGATGTCGAGGAGGTGGTCGGCGACTTCCATCAACATGCCGCAGGTGGCCGGGTTGTCCAGGCCGCCGATGTGCTGGGAGACGAAGGCCTCGTCGCCCCGGGTCACGCAGATCGTGTTCTTGAGGTAACCGCCCAGGGCCAGCACCGAGGGGCCGGAGCGGGGCAGGCGGATGGAGCGGGGGGTGTAGCCGCGGGCGCGGCGGATGAACCCCACATTCCCTCCCCCCTCGCGGGGGAGGGTTAGGGTGGGGGGGGAAGCACCACTGACCATGGCAGCCCAATCACCCCCACCCCTGCCCTCCCCCATCAAGGGGGAGGGAGAAAAACGCACCACCGAATCGTCACACCGTACCACGACATCCCGGTCATGCATCAGCACCCCATCGGCGATGCCGGCCAGGCGTTCCAGCGCCTCCTTGTTGCGGATTACCAGGGGCTCGCCGCCCGGGTTGGCGCTGGTCATCACCAGCACCAGGCTTTGCGCTCGATCCATCCAATCCGTGCCGGCGGGCCGACCCACCGCCTCATGGAAAATCAGCCAATGCAGCGGCGTGTAGGGCAGCATGACGCCCAGCCAGGCCAGGCCGGGGGCAATGCCGGGCAAGGCCGCGTCGGCCCCCGGCTTCTTGCGCAGCAGGACGATGGGCCGTTCTGGGGATTGCAGCAGTTCGGCCTCGGCGGGGCTGATCTCCACCCAGTCGGCGATGGAAGCCAGGTTCGCGGCCATGACCGCGAAGGGCTTCTCCTCCCGGTTCTTGCGCTCGCGCAGGGTGCGCACCGCTGCGGCGTTGCGCGCGTCGCAGGCCAGATGGAAGCCGCCCAGGCCCTTGATGGCGACGATCTGGCCGGCTTGCAGGCGATGGAGGGTGTCGGTAATGGGGTCGGATGGGTTCTGCTGGACGTCGCTAAATCCCTCCTGTCCTCCCTTTACGAAAGGGAGGGACGCTTCGTCAGCCCGACGCTGTTCCCCCCCCTTTCTTAAAGCCCTCATTCGAGGATAAAGGGGGCCGGGGGGGATTTCGCCAAGCTCAACCATCTCCAACCCCGGCCCGCACACCGGACACGCCGTCGGCTCCGCATGAAATCGCCGGTCGGCCGGGTTACGGTATTCCCGCTCGCAATCCGGGCACAGGGGAAACGCCGCCATGCTGGTCTGGGCCCGGTCGTAGGGCAGGCCCCGGGTCAGGGTGTAGCGGGGGCCGCAGTGGGTGCAGTTGATGAAGGCGTAGCGCCAGCGCCGGTCGGCCGGGTCGAACATCTCCGCCAGGCAGTCCGGGCAGACGGCGGTGTCGGGGCCGATCATGGTCGCGGCCTGCCCTGCCCCACTTTCCGTGATGGTGAAATCGGCGTGCTCGCCCGTGGCCGGGCTGTCGTTCCAGGTGAGGTCGCGCACCTTCGCCAGGGGCGGGATTTCCTGGGGCAGGCGGCGGGTGAAGGCTTCGACTTGCTCGGCTTTTCCCTCCACCAGCACTTCCACCCCGGCGGCGTCGTTGCGCACCCAGCCGGCGAGGCGAAGGTCCTGGGCGAGATGCCAAACATAGGGGCGGAAGCCGACACCCTGGACGATGCCGGCGATACGCAGGCGGCGTTCAATTCGCGTCACTTGGTCACAACTCCACTACCCACAGCCGCAGTTGGTTTGGCTGCGGATAATTCCTCGGGATTGCAGACAGCGAAAATGGCAGATCAGGTGCATTAACAAGCGCGACTTGCATCAGGTTCATCTCGTGGCTTATTTCTATCGCCAACTTGAGATAACGACGAAGTAGCAGAATGGAAGGAAATTGGTTCTTTTCAGACAACCATTCGAGTGCATCACGCGCGCATTTGGAGCTATTGCACGAACGACATGCCCAGACCAAGTTATCTCCAGTGTTGGCCCCTCCCCGCTTGGTAGGAATAAGGTGATCAACCGATAAATGATCTCGGCTACCACAGTAGCAACAGCTTTGTGGCAGCACCATTTTCAAACGTTCATCTTCGGCAAGCGGACCAATGCTCATGGTCTGCTTGTTCAAGCCCGCATAAAGGCGGGAGCGAATCATGAAATGAGCACGCCCGTACTTCTCAACCTTGGTTGTGAGAGCCGCGTGGGCCATCGCGAGGTTCGCATACGACCAATGAAGCAATTCACCAACGGTGGTGATTTCCATTCGAACTACTGGTTCGCTGCCTGTTGCGCGAGTTGAGCCTCCAACTCCGCGATCCGCTTCTTCAGCAACTCCACATTCGCTTCCCGCGCCCCCTTGGCCAGCCCCAACCCCGCCAGCAGCCACCCCAACCACGCCTCCATCCCGGCGCCGCTGGTGGCCGAAACCTGCATGACCTCCAGCTTCGGATTCACCCGGCGAGCGAATTCCACGCACTTGGCCACGTCGAAAGTCAGGTAGGGCAGCAGGTCGACCTTGTTGAGGATCATCAGGTCGGCGGCGTTGAACATGTCCGGGTACTTGAGGGGTTTGTCCTCGCCTTCGGTCACCGAGAGGATGACCACCTTGTGGGCTTCACCGAGGTCGAAGGCAGCGGGGCAGACCAGGTTGCCGACGTTTTCGATCATGAGCAGGCTGTCGTCGGGCAGGTTCAGGCGTTCCAGGGCGTGGCCCACCATGTGGGCGTCCAGGTGGCAGCCCTTGCCGGTGTTGACCTGGATGGCCGGTGCTCCTGTTGCACGAATGCGGTCGGCGTCGTTGCTGGTCTGCTGGTCGCCTTCGACAACAGCCACCTTGGCCTTGTCTTTGAGCATCTCGATGCTCTTCACCAGCAGGGTGGTCTTGCCGGAGCCGGGGCTGGAGACCAGGTTGACGGCGAAGATGCCGTGCTCGCCGAAGTGCTTGCGGTTGCCGTCGGCGTAGCGGTTGTTCTTGCCCAGGATGTCCTGCTCGATCCTGACCATGCGCTCCTGGGTCAGGCCGGGCGCGTGGGCGTGGGCGGGGCCGAGACCGTAGTGGAGGTCGCCTTTTCCCGCATCGCCCTTGTGCTCGTGGTAGTGCATCTGGCCACCTTCGCCATGCAGTTCCGAATCGGCGTGGCTGTGGTCGTGGCCGGCACCGGCGTCGTGGAGATGGTCGTGCCCGTGATCGTGGCCGGTGTGGCCGTGCTCGTGGCTGTGGACGTGGGGATGCACGTGGCCGTGCTCGTGGGGATGGCTGTGGCTGGTGCCGTCCGGGTGGGTGTGCTCATGGCCGTGGACGTGGCCATGCTCGTGGTCGTGTTCGTGGGTGTGGGGGTGGCTGTGATCGTGGGGATGATCGTGAGCATGTTCGTGCTCGTGGCCTTCGATCTTGGTTTCACCCTGGCCGCAGCCGCAGACGGTACACATAGCTTTTTCTCCGAAAAAGAGTCGGCAGTTTTCAGTTGGCAGTCGTCAGTAAAACCATGGGGTGACTGCCCACTGCCCACTGACGACTGACGACTTCATTCAACAAGCAAATCCTTGACCCGCATTTCCGTGCCGCCGGTGGCCTGCACCTGGTAACCGCCGCATTTCGGGCAGGCGTCGTAGAGGGCCGTGATCTCCACGGTCTCGCCGCAGGCCAGGCACCAGCCCTGGCCGGGCAGGCGTTCCAGCTCGACGCGGGCGCCGTCGGCGACGCCGCCTTTCAGCACCACGTCCAGGCAGAAGCTCAGGGCTTCCACTTCGACGCCGGACAGGGCGCCGATTTCCAGGCGCACTTCGGTGACCCGCTTGAAGCCTTGATTAGCGGCGGTGTCCTCGACGATCTGGAGGATGCCTTCGGCAAGGGACATTTCATGCATTGATGATCATTGCTCCAACAACTCAACTCCATAGGCCACGCAGGGGTCCAGGGACTGGGACACCAGCCTGGCCGCCGACTCCAGGCCGGCACCGGCACCCAGGCCGGACAGGGCCTGGGCCAGGGGGCCGGCGGGGTGAAAATTCCATTCCGTGGGCGCGACGATGCGGTACTCCGCGATCTTGCCGTCCTTCAGCCGCGCCACATGGAGCAACAGGCCGCGGGAGGTTTCCACGCCGGCCATGCCGGCATTTTCCTCCAAGGGCCAGGCGCGGACCACCTCCCGGACCACCCCTGAGCGGCCGGCCGGATCCGGCTCGGCGCGCAGGCGCTGGGGCAGCTCGGCAAGCTCCAGCAGGCGCGCCAGCAGCCGGGCGCCGGCGCCGCAACCGCGCCGGGCGATCCAGGCGGCCAGCATGGGGTGATCCGCCATGCGGGCCAGGGCACCGGTTTCGGCGGGGGCGCCATGCCACAGGGGCGCGGCGCAGAAGGCGGGGTCGGCCAGGGCGCGCCGGGCCAGATCGGTGGCCGGGCCCGCGTCCAGCTTGGCCAGGGGCGGCAGCAGCGCACAACGGCTGACGCCCGGGTCCGGCCCGTCGCCCAGGTCGGCGAAGAGTTTCGCCACCAGGCTGCGGCCATCCCGGCGCCAGATATTGAAGCCGGCCAGATCCCGGTCCAGCCATTGGTCCGGCGACTCGCCCAGCAGGACGGCGCCCAGCAGGTTTTCCAGGACGTCGGCGAAAGCAAGCGGGTCTTCGGCCTTCTGGCGCAGAAGCAGCAGGCTGGGCATATCCGCTCCGCGCCCGGACTGTTCTGGCCAGTTGAGCAGCAGGCGCCAGGCGTGTTCCTGGGCCAGTTCCACCAGCACGCCGCGTTCGCGCCACCGCTGGGCATCGCGGCCGGGAATCAGGCCCCGCGCGGCTTCGCAGGCGGCCTGGGCGGCGACCTTCTGGGCCTTGCCGCACAGGCTGAAGATCAGGCCGGCCAGGTCGGCGGCCTCTTCCGGCCCGCGTCCGGCCATGAGTTTCTGGGCGAGCTGGGGTCGGGAGGAACGAATCTCCACGTCCGTCACGGCATCCCCATGCCGGGTCAGACGGATGTCGATGCGGCCTTCCAGGCTGGAACTCAAGACTTATCCCCGGGACGCAGGAAGGCGCCGAAGAAGCCGCGCCGGCTGACGGGTTGATCCAGCTTGGCGGTGAGCCCCACCGGTGGGGGAGCAGGAGGGGAAGCGGCCGGCGCCGCTGCCGGCTCGGCGGGCGTGAACATTTCCGCCAGGGCCGCCGCCGCCACTTCCCGGGCGCGGTCCATGTCCGGGAACTCGAACATGGGCGAGAACAGGGAGCTGGTCAGATAGGCGCCCAGTTCGTCTTCGTGGGCGGTGAGGAATTCGTAGCTGCCCGAGGGCAGCTCCACGTCCCGCTTACTGCCGCTGGACTCGGGTTCCCAAGCGGAAGCCGGGCCGGGCAGGCTGATGAGGCTCATGAACCAGGGGGTGACGAGGACGCCGACCCAGTCGCCGCGCCAGGGCCGGAAACCCACGGCTTCCACGTCCAGGGCCGGATTGAGGATGGAAACATCGGCCATGCGGGTGGCGGCGATATGGCGAAAGACCGCCTCAAGGGCGGCGGCCGGGTTCTCTCCCCTTTCATAAAGGGGGGCTGGGGGGGATTTGACGACGGTGGTCATAGCCATGCCATGCGGAAATCCCCCCTCCCCCCTTTATCCCCGCACGGGGGCTTTAGGAAAGGGGGGAAAAAGACGGGTCGCGCGCTAATCATCCAGCACCATGAATTGTTCCCGGGCGCCGTCGCAGTTGGGGCAGCGCCAATGGGGTGGCAGGTCCGCGAAGGGCGTGCCGGGGGGAACCTGCCAGACCGGATCGCCCTCGGCCGGGTCGTAGACGTGCCAGCAGATCTTGCATTCCAGCCGGGCGTCCGGCGGCAAGCGGCTGGCGTCGCCCAGGAAGGAGCCTTCGAAGGTGGTCATGGCGGGAATCACTGAACCTGTTTGCACTGCAACATAATGGCCCTCGACACCCGGTTTTGTCTCCCCCTTTGTGAGTGGGGGAACAGACGGGGGAACTCCGGTATCAGCCTATCCACTCCAGGACTTCGGTCAGCCGTTCGGCGCTGTCTTCCAGGTCCTCGGCGGCGGCCCGGGCCACCTCGGGCACATCGGTGACCTCCAGGGTGTTGAGGATGAGGGCATCCTGGGAGTTGAAGAACTGCACCCACCAGACCCGATTGATGCCGGTGGCGGTGATGCGGCAGTTGCCGTAGCCCCGGGACAGCAGGGTGACCCGGCCCCGGCCCAGGCACTGGTCCAGCCAGGCGGCATCCTCGGGACTGAAGGGCAGCAGGGACAGGTTGATGACGTGGGTGGCGGCGCTGGGGCGGGCGACCTGCTCGGCGATCTCCGCCACCAGGGCCGGCGCGTTGACCACGCCGGGGGCAAGATCAACCCGCAAGGGGGCCGCCAATCCGTCCTGGCCGGCCAGGCGCACGGCGGCAGGCACATCGCCCACCTCCACCCGGTCGGCGAAGGCGTGGCCTTCCAGGTCCCGGCCGCGTAGGCGCCAGACGCCGGCGAACACGCTTTCCTGGATAAACAGGGTGCCGGACTCCCCGGTCACCTGGGCACCCACCTCCCCTTCGCCCAGGACCTGGTCGATCAGGGTGCGGTCGGCTTCGGCCAGACCGCTCATGTCCAGGCTCACCGTGTCCTGGCCGGCGCGCCAGTTCTTCACCGCGTCGAGCAGGCGCCCCAGCCAGACGCGGACATCGGCGCGCTCGCGCACGTCTTCCGGCTCCGGCAGGATCGGCGGCCGGTAGGTGCGCATGTCGTGGGGCATGGGCAGGTAGTCCAGGGTTTCGTCTTCCTGCTGGGAGCCGGGACCACGGGTTTCTCCAAATGCAACAACCGGGATGGGGAAAGCATGCATGGCGTGATCCTCAGTGGCAGGTGTGAGAGGCGGAGGCGGAACTGACCGGGATGCCGATGGAGGGCGGCCGGTGGGCGGGAGCGGCCAGCAATTCGTTGATGCGGCCCAGGTAGACGGACCAGTCCTGGATGCCGGAAATCACACCCACGTAAGCGCCGCCGCGCAGAAACACCAGGGTGGGCCAGCGGTTGAAGCCGTAGCGGGCCTGCATGGCGGGCTCCAGCTCGCTTGCGGCGATACCCGCCCGGAAGCGCCCCGGAAAGGCGCGCAGGATTTCCGGCAGCACCACGGCCACGTCCAGGCATTCCGGGTACTGGACCGGGTCGCCGGCGCAGAACAGGACGGCATCGCCGGGCGCGGCGTTCCAGGCTTCCAGGTTGCCGGCATCGAGCTTGGGATAGCCGAATTCGTCGATGAGTCGGGCGATCAGGGGATGGATGGGGGGCTGGTGCGGGGTCATGGCGTGATTCCTCTGAGGTGAGGGGGCAATTCGGGGGTGCGCTCGAACAGGTCGGCGAAATGGGCGGAGAGGTCGGTCTCGCCGGCCATGACGGCTTCCAGCCCGTCCAGGGCGGCATTGATGCGGGCGGCGGATTCGGCGTCGATGATTTCCCGAGCGGCGTCGATGAAGCAGAGCAGCCAGGTGCCCGGCGCCTGTTCGCCCACCAGGGCCAAGTCGATCCGGCGCTGGCCGCCGCGTCCGTGGCAGAGGGCGACGTAGCCGTTGGACTCGATGACCTGCATGGGGAGGCCTAGGCACATGGCGCGGGACTCCTGGCCGGGTTAAATCCCTCCTGTCCTCCTTTATCCCCGCATGGGGGCTTTACATAAGGGAGGGACCCTTCGGCATGGGGTGACGGGTGTTCTCCCCCCTTTCCTAAAGGGGGGTTGGGGGGGATTTCGACGGTAGTGGCATGGCAGGCGTCGCTAAATCCCTCCTGTCCTCCCTTTACAAAAGGGAGGGACCTTTCGGCACAGGTTAATGGGTGTTCTCCCCCCTTTTCTAAAGCCCCCATGCGGGGATAAAGGGGGCGAGGGGGGATTTCAACAACGCCCATCATCCCGCCACCTCCAGAAACCGCCCATCCCCCATCCGGCAAGCCATCTCGGCGCTGGGCCGCTGGCCTTCGTAGAGGCCCATCTCCAGGCTGTCCAGGGTGATGCGTTCCGACCCATCGGGCGGCGAGGCGCGGCGCTCGGGCCTGGCCAGCCAGCCGTAGAGGGTGTCGAGGGCGATATCCAACGCGTCCGGCAGACGCGCCTTCACCGTAGCCGAGATGCTGCCGCCGTAGTCGTCCAGGGTTTCCGGCTGGCAGCCGATCAGGGTCACGCTTTCAGGATGCCAGCCGCGCAGCCTGGCCACGGACAGCACTTCCTGGAAGCCGGTCTGGTGCAGGCTCATCTTCTTGACGCCCATGAAGGCCGGCACCTCCTCGTCCCGCACCACCTTGAGGCTGCCGGGGGCGAGGCCATAGTCCACCGCGTCCAGGATCAGCAGCTTGCGGCAGCCTTCCACGTAGGGCAGCAGGTAGAGGCCCTGGGTGCCGCCGTCCAGCAGGCGCACGCCGGCGCGGAAGCGCCAGTCGGCGTGCAGCCGCTCCAGGGCGCGGATGCCGAAACCCTCGTCGGCCCAGAGCAGGTTGCCGATGCCCAGCACCAGGATGTCACAGCGGTAGTCCAGGCCATTCATGGCTTGTCATCCTTGAACATGCGCCAGCCGGACAGCATGGTGGACACCAGGCTCTGGCGCGACATGATGTCTTCCCGGATGGCGGCGTAGATGTGCAGCAGCACGAACAGCACCATCACCCACAGACCCACATGGTGCCAGGTGTGCACGTCCTGGCTCTGGCCGAACAGGGGAATGACCCAGGAGGTGAACAGGGTGTGGGACCAGCTGCCTTCCTGGGCGCCTTCGCCGTACAACGCGAAGCCGGTGACCATCATGAACACCACGGTGGTGAGGAACAGGGTGAACATGGAGAACTGGGCCAGGGGGTTGTGACCCACGTACTTCTTCGGGTCCCGCTCCAGGAACAGGTACCAGCGCAGCTCGAACAGCACTTCCTTCCACCAGGTGCCGTTGAAGATGGGCAGCACGAACAGTTGCCGGGCATGGTGGTTGCCGACGAAGGCCCAGTAGACGCGGCCGAGGAAGCCGATCAGCAGGACATAGCCGGCGGCGAAGTGGGCGAAGCGGATGTAGCCCATGAGGAAGTTCTCGCTGGCCTCGCCGGGCTGGCTGGGCAGCGGGCTGGCGATGAACCAGCCGGTGATGGCCAGCACGGTGATGGCCAGGGCGTTGACCCAGTGCCACAGCCGGACCGGCGCTTCGTAAACGTAGACCGCCTTGACCGCGCGCCCGTGGGCCGCGGCTTCCTGCATGTCTTGTGCTGAGAGCATGTGTTTCTCCTGGTTAGACGGAGGTGGTCAAGCCACGCGGGGAGAAATCCCCCCTGCCCCCCCTTTGCAAAGGGGGGAACCTTCCCGCATGGGGATACGCGGATTTGCTCCCCCCTTTCTCGAAGGGGGGCCGGGGGGGGATTTGCCGCGCTTGGCTCAAGCACCACCGCTTGGCAAGCCCGTTCACCGCACCCGCACCTTGGTCAACTCCGCCCCGTCCGGCGCCATGACGTGGGTCGAACACGCCAGGCAGGGATCGAAGCTGTGCAAGGTGCGCAGGATCTCCAGGGGCTGGTCGGCCTTGGCCACCGGGGTGTTCATCAGGCTGGCCTCGAAGGCGCCGATCTGGCCCTTGGCATCGCGCGGGCTGCCGTTCCAGGTGGTGGGCACCACGCACTGGTAGTTGTCGATGCGCGTGTCCTTGATCCTGATCCAGTGGCCCAGGGCGCCGCGCGGGGCCTCGGTGAAGCCGACGCCCTTGGTTTCCTTGGGCCAGGTGGCGGGTTCCCACTTGTCGATGTTGGCCGTGGACAGGTCGCCGGCCTTCAGGTTGGCCATGAGCTTGTCCTGGAAATAGCGCATCTTGTGGGCGGCCCAGGAGGCCTCCAGGCCGCGAGCGGCGGTGCGCCCCAGGGTGGAGAACAGGGCGGTCAGCGGCAGGTCCAGTTTCTTCAGCACCATGTCCACCGGCTCCTTGAACTCGGGCTTCTTCTGCACGTAGCCGATGATGTAGCGGGCCAGGGGGCCCACTTCCATGGCGTGGCCGCGCCAACGGGGGGCCTTGATCCACGAGTACTTGCCGCCCTCGTCGATCTGCTCGATGTTGGTACTGGTGCCCTTGGCGTTCTTGCCCAGTTCGTAATGGGGCGCGGTTTCGCCGTCCCAGGGGTGCAGGCCTTTCCCGGCGTTGTTGCCCCCCTCGTACTTGAACCAGGAGTGGTCCACGAATTCCTGCACCTGGTTCGGGTCGCGCAAATCCACTTCATGGACCTTGCTCAGGTCGCCATTGATGATGGCCCCGCGCGGCAGCATGAGGTTGGCCGCCGAGTAGTCATTGGCCTTGTCCGGGATGTCGCCGTAGGACAGCACGCTCTTCGAGGACAGGCCGCCGCCGTGGGTCCAGTCCTTGTAGAAGCCGGCGATGGCCAGCAGGTCCGGGATGTAGACCTGGTCGATGAACTCGATGGTGCGGTCGATGATGTGGGAGATGAGGTTGAGGCGCTCCATGTTGATCGCGCCCACGGCCCCCGTGTCGTGCACGTTGATGGCGCACGGCACGCCGCCCACCAGCCAGTTCGGATGCGGGTTCTTGCCGCCGTAGATGGTGTGGATCTTGACGATGTCCTTCTGGAAATCCAGGGCCTCCAGGTAGTGGGTCACCGCCATCAGGTTGGCCTCCGGCGGCAGCTTGTAGGCCGGGTTGCCCCAGTAGCCGTTCATGAAGGGGCCCAACTGACCGGATTCGACGAACTTCTTCAGCCGGTTCTGGATGTCGCGGAAATAGCCCGGTGACGACAGCGGCCAGGACGAGATGCTCTGCGCCAGTTCCGAGGTCTTCTTCGGATCGGCCTTCAGCGCCGAGACCACGTCCACCCAGTCCAGGGCGTGCAGGTGATAGAAGTGCACCAGGTGGTCGTGGGCCTGGAGGGTCAACTGCATGATGTTGCGGATGCTGTTGGCGTTCTCCGGAATCTTGATGGCCAGGGCGTCTTCCACGGCCCGCACGCTGGTGAGGGCGTGGGTGCCGGTACAGACGCCGCAGATGCGCTCCGTGAAGGCCCAGGCGTCGCGCGGATCGCGGCCCTTGAGGATGACCTCCAGGCCACGCCACATGGTGCCGGTGGAGACCGCGTTGCGGATCACGTTGTTGGCATCCAGGTTCACTTCCACCCGCATGTGGCCCTCGATGCGGGTCACCGGGTCCACCACCACGCGCTTGCCGGAGTTGTCGAGCTTGAAGCCCTGCGTTTCGTATGCGCCCATGTCGCTCACCCTTGCTTGTCGTTACTGTCGGATTGCTTGGAACGGCTCTGCTTGATGGCGCTGACCGCCGCGTGGGCCACCACGGCGGCGCCCACCACCCCCACCACCGCGCCGCCCACCTGGTCGGCGCTGGATTCCACGCCGAACTGCTGGATGCCGGTGACCCGGTCGTAGAAGCCGCCCTTGTCCCAGAAGCCGTCCTCGGAACAGCCGATGCAGCCATGGCCGGACTGGATGGGGAAGGACACGCCGCCGTTCCAGCGCACGGTGGAACAGGCGTTGTAGGTGGTGGGCCCCTTGCAGCCCATCTTGTAGAGGCAGTAGCCCTTGCGCGAACCCTCGTCGTCCCAGGCTTCGGCGAACTGGCCGGCGTCGAAGTGGGGACGGCGGTAGCACTTATCGTGGATGCGCTGGCCGTAGAACATCTTCGGCCGGCCCTGGCGGTCCAGTTCGGGGATGCGGTCGAAGGTCAGCATGTAGGTGATGACCCCGGTCATCACCTCGGCGATGGGCGGGCAACCCGGCACCTTGATGATGGGCTTATCAAAGATGACCTTGTGCACCGGCGTCGCCTGGGTGGGGTTGGGCTTGGCCGCCTGGACGCAGCCCCAGGAGGCGCAGGAACCCCAGGAGATGATCGCCTTGCAATCCTTGGCCACGTGCTTCAACTGCTCCAGGAAGGGCTTGCCGCCGATGATGCAGGACATGCCTTCCTGGTTCAGGGGCGGGTTGCCCTCCACCGCCAGGATGTAGTTGCCCTTGTACCTGGTCATCACCTCGTCGAGGATGGCCTCGGCCTGGTGGCCGGCGGCGGTCATGATGGTGTCGTCATAGTCCAGGGAAATCATGGACAGCACCGCGTCCTTGGCCAGGGGATGGCCGGAACGGATGAAGGACTCGGAGCAGCAGGTGCACTCCAGGCCATGCAGCCACAGCACCGGGGTGCGCGGCTTGGTCTCCATGGCGTGGGCGATTTTCGGCACGAACGCCGGCCCCAGGCCCAGGGAGGCGGCGGTCAGGCTGCAATATTTGAGGAAGCTGCGGCGCGTGATGCCCTGCCGCCGCATCACCTCGTAGAAGGTCTCCACCATGGGCTCGGTCTCCTGTCGGTCGGATTGAAGGCATTCCCGGCCCGGGGATCAGGGGGGAATGGCAATCCTGTTTAACAAGAACCGTGCCAGCGGCGTCTAAATAATATAAATGCTATTTTACTGATGGTTACGTAGCGCTTATCAACAATCACGTGAACTTTGTATGTTCACATGCTATTCACTTTGTTTTTAATTTTGATAACTCTGTTTTCACTATCACCCCCCTCGCGAAGCGCCTCGCCTCTTCGGATGAGACCGCATCGCCACATCCAGGACGGGATTCTTTTCTGGAGATAAGAGTCTAATTGACGCTTTTGACCTGGGGAATTAGCGTGACCGCACTCATCCAGATGCCTCCGTCATGAACAGCAAACGCAAACCGATAGTCGTCCTTCTGAGCGGCATGATGCTCGCGTCTCTAGCCATCGTGGCGGCCGATAGCGCATGGAGCGAGGCCCCCGGCAAGAGCATCGGCAAGAAAACCACCGCCAAGAAGCCCGCCACCAAGAAACCCGCGACGAGGAAATCCAGGCCGGCCGAAACCGGTGTCCTCAAATCCGCCCCCGCGGCCACCCCCGCCGCCAAGGTCGTCACCAGCCCCGTCAACAAGGTTGAAGTGGCGCCCCCGACCAATCTGCAAGCCTCCGGCACCCTGGCTTCCGCGCCCAGGGCCATTGCCGCCCCATCGCAAGCCGCCGCCGCAAGCCCCGCCCCCCAGCCCCGGGTACCGGTGCCGACGAACCCCTACCTGACCGTACCCCAGGCCAATCCCTGGAATGTGGGGATCGTGAAGGCACCGATACCGCCGAACCCCTACGCGAATCCATACCTGGCCTATCGCCAGGCCCCCCTGCCGGCGGCTCCCACGCCCTGGTCCGCCCCCGTTTTCCAGGCGGCCCCCTATGGCGCGCCGACCTGGGTCAATCCCTTCCTTGCCTTTCAGTTCCCGGCCTTGCCCTTCCCGGCACCGGTGGCGCCGGCACCCCAGGTTCTCCAGGCGCCCCCCATCATGCCGCCGGCGGTGATCAATCCCTATCTGGCTTACCGGCTCCCGCCAACCCAGCCAAACCCGCCGACCCCCTGGACCGCGCCGGCCAGCCAGCCAGCCCCATTCCCGGTTCCAGCCTGGATCAATCCCTTCCAGGGCGCCCAGCAGGCGATGATTCCAGTCGTTCCCACGTTGCCGGCATTGACCCCGCCCAACTGGTCCGGCAATCCCTATCTGGCCTATCAACGCCCGCCCGCTCCGGTGCCGGCCATCGCTTCCCCGGCGCCCTCCCCGGCGAAACCCATGGCCATCGCTCCGGCCCCCGCGCCCCAGGCCGCCCCCGCCACGCCTTCGCAGTCGGCTGATCAGGGCGTCACCCCCTGGACCCTCCCCTCCCCTCCCCTAACCCGGAAACCCGCGGATAACGTGGCGAGTTCCCTTGTCCCGTCATTGGACGGCCTGAAATCAAGCCTATTAGCGAGCATCCCCCCCATGGACCAGGCCATCCTGCCGGTGGTCAAAACCGTTTATCCGACGGGGGAGAAACCACTGAAGGTATTGACGTTCAAGTGCCCGACCGAACTGGTGGGCGTTACGCCTCTGCCGACCAAGGCCCTGCATGAACTGGTGAATCTGGCCATGGACGGCATCAACAGCACCGACCTGCTGCCCTTCAACATGCAGCAGGTCTGTCAGTAATCGGCTTGGCAAGCGCCATAGCCCCAGCAGGGAACCGATCGGGATAAGACGAGCCTGATAAGCTGGCATATCGCCAGGGCTTATCCCATGAATCCGCCTCCAACCCGCCAGGTCATCGAACTGCCCATTTCCGGCATGACCTGTGCCGCCTGTTCCACCCGGCTGGAGAAGAATCTGAACCGGCTGGAGGGGGTGAGCGCCAGCGTCAACCTGGCCACGGAGAAGGCGCGGGTGGAATTCGATCCGGCCCTCGCCGACCCCGCCGGCATCGCCGAGCAGGTCAGGAAAACCGGCTTCTCGGTGCCGGCCCAGACCCTGGACCTGGCGATTTCCGGCATGACCTGCGCCGCCTGCTCCACCCGCCTGGAGCGGGTGCTGAACCAGGTGCCCGGCGTCGAGGCGCGGGTCAATCTGGCCACCGAGAAGGCCCGGCTGCGCTACACCCCGGGCCTAGCCAGCGCCGACGATCTGGTGGCCGCCGTGGCCCGCGCCGGCTTCGCCGCCAGCCCCATCACCGAAGCCAGCCGGGCCGAGGAAAAGGCGCGCAAGGCCGCCGAGTACCGCAACGAGTTGCGCGTCTTCCTCATCGCCGCCCTCTTCACCCTGCCCCTGCTGGCGCAGATGGTGCCCATGCTGGGCGGTGCCCACCATGTGGAATGGATGCCGCCCTGGCTGCAATGGCTGCTGGCCACCCCGGTGCAGTTCTGGGCCGGCCACCGCTTCTACACCGGCGCCTGGAACAGCCTGCGCGGCGGCGGCGCCAACATGGATGTGCTGGTGGCCCTGGGCACCAGCGCCGCCTATTTCTTCAGCGTGGCCGTCATCCTGCTGGGGCTGGACAGCCACGTGTACTTCGAGGCCAGCGCCGCGGTGGTGACCCTGGTGCGGCTGGGCAAGCTGCTGGAAGCTCGGGCCAAGTCCAGAACTTCCGCCGCCATCGAGCAACTGCTAGGCCTGCAGCCCCGCACCGCCTGGGTGGAGGGAAATGCGGGCGGAGAAGCCGTGGAAGTGGAAGCCGCTCTGCTCAAGGTCGGCGACGTGGTTCGGGTGCGGGCCGGCGAACGGGTACCGGTGGACGGGCGGGTGCTGGACGGCGCCTCCAGCCTGGACGAAAGCCTGCTCACCGGCGAAAGCCTGCCGGTAGCCAAGGCGGCCAGTGACACGGTGCACGCCGGTACCCAGAACCTGGACGGCACCCTGCGCGTCCGCGCCGAGGGCGTCGGCGCCCACACCCAGCTCATGGAAATCGTGCGCCTGACCGAGGCGGCCCAGGGCTCCAAGGCCCCCATCCAGAAGCTGGCGGACCGGATTTCCGGCGTCTTCGTGCCAGCGGTGATCACCATCGCCACCCTCACTTTCGCGGGCTGGTGGTGGGCCTCGGGCGATTTCACCCAAAGCCTCATTCCCGCCGTGGCGGTGCTGGTCATCGCCTGCCCCTGCGCCCTGGGCCTGGCCACGCCCACGGCGGTGATGGTGGGCCTGGGTCGGGGCGCTCAACTGGGCATCCTGGTGCGCTCGGCGGAAGCCCTGGAGCGGGCGGAGAAGCTGGCCGTCCTGGCCCTGGACAAGACCGGCACCCTGACCGAGGGAAAGATGGCCCTGGTGGGCCTCACTCCGGCCTCGGGCCTCTCGGAAGAAGCGCTGCTGCGTCTGGCTGCCGCCCTGGAACAGGGCAGCAGCCACCCCATCGCCCGGGCGGTTCTGGCGGCGGCCGGGGAACGGGGCCTGAGCCTGCCCAAGGTGGAGGGGTTCGAGAACCGGCCGGGTGAAGGGGTGGTGGGCCTGGTGGAGGGGCGGAAGTTCCGCCTGGGCTCGCTTGCCGAGTCCATCCCATCCCCTCCCCCCGCAAGCGCGGGGGAGCGCGGCGCGATGGCTGGCGTATCCAGTATCCATCTGGCGGATGAATCCCGGCTGTTGGGCCGCCTGGATCTGGCCGACCGGCTGCGCCCCACCTCCCGCGCCGCCCTGGCCCGCCTGAGGGACCTGGGCATCGTCCCGGTCATGCTCACGGGCGACCAGGAAACCACCGCCGCCGCCATCGCCGCCGAGGCCGGCATCGCCGACTTCCGTGCCCGCGTGAAGCCCGGGGACAAGGCCGCCGCCGTGACCGCGTTGAAGGGCGAGGGCCAGGTCGTGGGCATGGCTGGCGACGGGGTGAACGATGCCCCCGCCCTGGCCAGCGCCGACGTCAGCTTCGGCATGGCCGGTGGCAGCGACATCGCCCTGGAAGCGGCGGACATCACCTTGATGCGGGCCGACCTGAACGGCGTGGCGGATGCGGTGGAACTCTCACGGGCGGTGATGAGGAAAATCCGCCAGAACCTGTTCTTCGCCTTTTTCTACAACGTGCTCGCCTTGCCCCTGGCGGCGGCGGGCCTGCTCAACCCGGTCATCGCCGGGGCGGCCATGGCCCTGTCATCGGTGTCGGTGGTGAGCAATTCCCTGCTGCTCAAGCACTGGCGGCCAGAACAGTCGTCCGGGCCGAGGGGATCAGTCAGGTAGGCCGAGCGCCCAGCTCACGCCCACCAGGGCGCCAGTCAGCAGGACAAAATGGGCGGCGATCAGCCAACCGTAACGCCTGCCCAGTTTTTCCGGTGCGTGGTTGGAGATCAGGTAAGGCTTGCCCCAACGCGGTTTGGCGAGGAAGTGACGCGTGGGCTGGGCGCGGATTTCCCGATGGCGTTGTTCCACTTCCCGCTCGGCGGCGCGCCGGGCGAGCTCCCATTCCCTTGCGTCGATGGCCCCGTTGCCGTCCAGGTCGAAGCGGCCGTACAGATCCGTCTGGTCGGCCTTCCATTCCCCGAGCAACTCGCCCACGTCGCGGCGCCGGTCGAGCGGGACATGCTCGCCGTTGTCGCTACGGAATTCACCCAGGGCATATAGTGAATCGCCCTTGAGCAGGATGTGCTCGGTGGTACGCCGATCGCCCTGGGCGCGGGTTTCCTGGTGAGCGGCATGGATCTCGGCGCCGCGGGGATCGACCTGGCATCGACCGGAGCCATCCTCCAGCATGAAAGGCAAATCGCTTTCCCCATGTTCGATCTGCTTCCACTCGCCGTTGTCCCGCTCTTCCATCGTGTAGCGATACCAGAGGCAGGGCAATTGGCTAAGGGGGCTGAGGAGCTGGGTGTCGGCCAGGGGCTGGCCGGTGCCGACGAGTTCCACATAGCCCTGGGCGGCGGATGCCACGCGCGAGGTGGGCGTGTCCTGGATCGCCCGGCGCCGGCCCAGAGCGATGAGCCAGGCCCAGAGATTGATGAGCACCGCGAGGGTAAAGGCCAGCAGCCAGAGCCGATTGGAATCCGACTGGGCGGCGATGCCGAAGGGCACCACCTGCAGGAAGAAGGGCAGCGAGTCGGTGCGCCAGCGCCCAATCCTGATGCGCATCGTTACCGTGCACGTCGCGGAGCGACGCCTGAAGCTCCCCGCTCTCGCGGGCGGGAGAGGGGCCGGGGGGTGAGCAAGGGGTTTCGCGAAGCATGGTTCGCGCCTTGCGAACGGCCTTGGCGGATAAGCCAAGGCGCGCCCCGCAAGGGAGGGAACGGACCGGCGAGGTTCATGCCTCGGTGTGGCTCGTCGCCATGACCGTTAGCCGAACAGGGCCTTCACATCCACGTCCTTCCTATCTTCCTCGCTGAAGGTGAGCAGGGGCTTGGCGGCGAAGCCGAACAGGCGGGCGACGAAGTTGTCGGGGAACTGCTCGATGCGCACGTTGTTGATGTTGACGCTGTCGTTGTAGAACTCGCGCCGATCGGCGATGGCATCCTCCAGGCCGGAAATGCGCTGCATCAGCTGGTTGAACTGTTCGTTGGCGCGCAGTTCGGGGTAGGCCTCGACCACCGCGAATATCTGTCCCAGCCCGGCGCGCAGGGCGCCTTCCGCCAGGCCCAGGGCGGGGATGTCCTGGGCCTGGCTGGCGGTCTGAACCCGGGCCCGGGCCTCGGTGACCCTCCGCAAGGTCTCCTGTTCGAACTGCTTGTACTGGCGGCAGGTTTCCACCAGCTTGGGCAACTCGTCATGACGCTGCTTGAGCAGCACGTCGATGTTGGACCAGGCCTTGGAAACGTTGTGCTTGATCTGGACCAGGGCGTTGAAGATCACCACGCCATAGATCAGCGCGATGAGGACCAGAACCCAGAAGATGATGGCGGTGGACATGTTCTTTCCTCCTTTGACGTTGTCATATCGGCATGGCCCGGCCCGTCTTGAGGATGGTCACCGCCGATGCGGGCCCGGGTCGAGGTAAATCACTCCTCCTCGGAATCCAGCACCCTTTGCAGCCCGGACAGTTTCTCGCCCTCGCCCAGGTTGATCAGCGTGACGCCCTGGGTCGAACGGCCCAGGGAACGAATTTCGCTGACCCGGGTGCGGATCAGCACGCCGCCGGTGGTGATGAGCATGACCTCGTCGTCCGGCTGCACCAGGGTGGCGGCCACCACCTTGCCGTTGCGGGCCGAGGTGGAGATGGCGATGACGCCCTGGCCGCCGCGGCCGTGGCGGGAATAGTCGCCCACCGGGGTGCGCTTGCCGTAGCCGTTCTCGGTGGCGGTGAGCACGCTCTGGGCCTCGTTCTCGGCCACCAGCAGGGAGATGACCTGGGCGCCAGCGCCCAGCTTGATGCCGCGCACGCCGCGGGCGCCCCGGCCCATGGCGCGCACCTCGGTTTCGTCGAAGCGGTTGGCCTTGCCCTCGTCGGAGAACAGCATGACGTCGTTCTCGCCGTTGGTGATGGCCACGCCGATCAGGTGGTCGCCCTCGTCCAGGCTGACGGCGATGATGCCGGCGCTGCGCGGGCGGGAGAACTCGGACAGGGGGGTTTTCTTGACCGTGCCGAAGGCGGTGGCCATGAACACGTAGTGCTGTGCGTCGAACTCCTTGACCGGCAGGATGGCGTTGACCCGCTCGTTGTCTTCCATCTTGAGCAGGTTGACGATGGGCTTGCCGCGCGCGGTGCGTCCGCCCTGGGGCACCTCGTAGACCTTGAGCCAGAACATGCGGCCCCGGTTGGTGAAGCACAGGATGTAGTCGTGGGTATTGGCGATGAACAGCTTCTCGATGAAGTCCTCTTCCTTGGTGGTGGCGGCCTGCTTGCCGCGCCCGCCGCGCTTCTGGGTGCGGTACTCGTCGAGCACCTGGGCCTTGATGTAGCCGGTGTTGGACAGGGTCACCACCACGTCCTGGGGCGTGATGAGGTCTTCCATGGACATTTCCTGGGCATGGACGACGATCTCGGAGCGACGCTTGTCACCGAAGGCGGCCTTGATCTCGGCCAGCTCGGCGGCGATGATTTCCGTCACCCGCCCGGGCTTGTCCAGGATGTCCAGCAGGTCGGCGATGCGCGCCATGACCTCGCCGTATTCGCCCACGATCTTGTCCTGTTCCAGCCCGGTGAGGCGCTGCAGGCGCAGATCCAGGATGGCCTGGGCCTGCACCTCGGTGAGGAAGTAGCCCTGCTTGTGCAGGCCAAACTCCGGGGCCAGGTCCAGGGGGCGGAAGGCGTCGGTCTTGGGCCCCAGCAGATCGCCGGCCGCGCGCACCAGCATGTCCTCCACCACCTTCGAACGCCAGGGCCGGGACAGCAGCGCCGCCTTGGCTTCCGGCGGCGTGGCGCTGGACTTGATCAGGGCGATGATCTCGTCCACGTTGGCCAGGGCCACCGCCAGGCCTTCCAGGATGTGGCCCCGGTCCCGGGCCTTCTTCAACTCGAACTGGGTGCGGCGGGTGACCACTTCCCGGCGGTGCTTGAGGAAGGCTTCCAGGAACTGCTTCAGGTTCAGCAGCCGGGGCTGGCCGTCCAGCAGGGCCACCATGTTCATGCCGAAGGTGTCCTGCATCTGGGTTTCTTTGTACAGATTGTTCAGGATCACTTCCGGCACTTCGCCGCGCTTCAGCTCGATCACCACGCGCATGCCGGACTTGTCCGACTCGTCGCGGATCTCGCTGATGCCTTCCAGGCGCTTCTCGCGCACCAGCTCGCCGATCTTGGCGCACAGGTTGGCCTTGTTCACTTGGTAGGGCAGCTCGTCGATGATCACCGACTGGCGGCCGCCGGCCTTGTCAATGTCCTCGAAGTGGCACTTGGCGCGCATGACCACCCGGCCGCGGCCGGTGCGGTAGCCGTCCTTCACCCCGGAAAGACCGTAGATGATGCCGGCGGTGGGGAAGTCGGGGGCGGGAACGATATCGATCAGGTCCTCGATGTCGATGAGCGGATCGCGCAGCACCGCCAGGCAGGCGTCGACGATCTCGGTCATGTTGTGGGGAGGGATGTTGGTGGCCATGCCCACGGCGATGCCGGTGGAGCCGTTCACCAGCAGGTTCGGGAACTTGGCCGGCAGGATCAGGGGCTCATGCTCCGAACCGTCGTAGTTGGGGCCGAAGTCGACAGTTTCCTTGTCGATGTCGGCCAGCAGCTCGTGGGCCAGCTTGGCCATGCGGATTTCGGTGTAGCGCATGGCCGCCGCGTTGTCGCCGTCCACGGAACCGAAGTTGCCCTGGCCGTCCACCAGGGGGTAGCGCAGGGAGAAATCCTGGGCCATGCGCACGATGGTGTCGTACACCGCCGTGTCGCCGTGGGGGTGATATTTACCGATCACGTCGCCGACCACGCGGGCCGATTTCTTGTAGGCCTTGTTCCAGTCGTTGTTCAGTTCGTGCATGGCGAACAGCACGCGCCGGTGCACCGGCTTGAGGCCATCGCGGACATCGGGGAGGGCGCGGCCGACGATCACGCTCATGGCGTAATCCAGGTAGGAGCGGCGCATTTCCTCTTCGAGGCTGACCGGGAGCGTCTCTTTGGCGAACTGGTTTTCCATGGGGGAAGCTGTCTCTGTAAGGAATTGTTATGGTGGGCGAAAATCCGCGCGATTTTAGCACGCCCACCCTGCCCCGCCGGCCGAAAAAGTGACTCGAAACCGCCCTTGCCGGTAGCATCCGCCAACCTTATCGTCCGCCCGGAGCCCGCCATGCCCTCGTCGCCCGACCCGCACGCCGATCTGCGCATCGATGCCGGCTGGATCGTGCCCGTGCAGCCCCGGGGCGAGGTGCTGGCGAACCACAGCCTGCTGGTCCGCGACGGCCGCATCGCCGCCACCCTGCCCACCGGCGAGGCCGATGCCTGGCTATCCGCCAGCCATGTCCGCCTGCCCGGCCACGCGCTGATGCCCGGCCTTGTAAACCTGCACACCCACGCCGCCATGAATCTCCTGCGCGGCTATGCCGACGACCTGCCCCTGATGACCTGGCTGCGGGACCACATCTGGCCGGCTGAAAACCGTCACGTTTCGCCGTCCTTCGTGCGCGACGGCACCCGCCTGGCCTGCCTGGAAATGCTCAAGGGCGGCGTGACCTGCTTCAACGACATGTACTACTTTCCGGAGGCGGCGGTGGAAGCCTCGGTGGAGGCCGGCATGCGCATCGCCGCCGGGCTGATCGTGGTGGATGCCCCCACCCCCTACGCCGCCGATCCCGACGACTACCTGAACAAGGGCCTGGCGACGCGGGATGCCTGGCGCGACCACCCCCTGGTCCAGTTCTGCCTGGCGCCCCACGCTCCCTACACGGTGGGCGACCGCAGCCTGGAAAAGATCGCCATCTACGCCGCCCAGCTGGATCTACCGGTGCACATGCACATCCATGAAACCGAGGACGAGATCCGCCACGGCCAGGAAAAATACGGCCCGCGCCCCCTGGCCCGGCTCAAGGCGCTTGGCCTGCTGGGGCCCGGGCTGGTGGCGGTGCATGCCGTGCATCTCAACGACGAGGAAATCGGCTGGCTGGCGCAACACGGCTGCCATGTGGCCCACTGCCCGGCCTCCAACCTCAAGCTGGCCAGCGGCTTCGCCCCGGTGGCGCGGCTGCTCGCCGCCGGCGTCAACGTCGGCGTGGGTACCGATGGCGCGGCCAGCAACAACCGGCTGGACCTGTTTTCCGAGATGCGGCTCACCGCTACCCTGGCCAAGTGTGTCGGCGGCGATCCCTCCACCCTCCCCGCCCACCGGGCCCTGGAAATGGCCACCCTCGCCGGCGCCCGGGCCCTCGGCATGGAACAGCGCATCGGCTCGCTGGAGGTCGGGAAAATGGCGGATGTCATCGCCGTGGATCTGGCCGGGGTGGCGACCCAGCCGTGCTACGACCCGATTTCCCAGTTGGTCTACAGCGCCGGCAGGGAACAGGTCAGCCACGTCTGGGTCGGCGGCACGGCCGTGCTGGAACATGGCCAGAGCCTGCTGCTGGATGAGGCGGACGCCCTGGCCCGAGCCCATGCCTGGCGCGGAAAAATCGCGGGCAAATAGCGCGCCGGGCTCCCCAACCCCTCAGTTCGCGTCGCGCCACTCGCCCGGCCCCAGGCCGGCCAGTTGATGGCCGCCCACGGCGGCGCGGATCAGCCGCAGCGTGGGAAAACCGGCCCTGGCCGTCATGCGCCGCACCTGGCGGTTCTTGCCTTCGGTGAGCACGATTTCGATCCAGGCGGTGGGAATGGCCTTGCGGAAGCGCACCGGCGGATCCCGGGGCCACAGGACTTCCGGCTGCGCCATCACCCGCGCCCGGGCCGGGCGCGTGACGAAATCGCCCAGGTCCATGGGCCTTCTCAGGGGTTCGAGGGCCTGGTCGTCCGGATCCCCTTCCACCTGGGCCCAGTAAGTCTTGGGCAACTTGTGGCGAGGATCGGCCAGCCGATGCTGTAGCGCACCATCGTCGGTTAGAATCAGCAGGCCTTCGCTATCCACATCCAGCCGGCCGGCCGCGTACACCCCCGCAATCGGGATGAATTCCTTGAGCCCGGGATGTCCATCCTCGGACGTGAACTGGCTCAATACGCCATAGGGTTTGTTGAACAGGATGATGCGGGCCATCGCTTAGTTTTTCGTTTCTCGATCAGGAGCCATCGTGAGCAGCCACATCCAGACGCCGCAAGCCGGCGCGAAAATCACCGTCAACGCCGATTTTTCCCTGAACGTGCCGGAGCGGCCGATTATCCCCTTCATCGAGGGCGACGGCACCGGCGTGGACATCACGCCGGTGATGCGCGAAGTGCTGGATGCCGCCGTCGAGAAAGCCTATGGCGGCAAGCGCGGGATCGAATGGATGGAGGTCTACGCCGGCGAGAAGGCCACCCGGGTCTACGGCCCGGACGCCTGGCTGCCGGATGAAACCGTGGCCGCCGTGCGCGACCATGTCGTGTCCATCAAGGGACCGCTGACCACCCCCACCTCCGGCGGCATCCGCTCCCTCAACGTGGCCCTGCGCCAGATGCTGGATCTCTATGTCTGCTTGCGTCCGGTGCGCTATTTCGACGGCGTGCCCTCGCCGGTCAAGGCCCCGGAAAAAGTGGACATGGTGATCTTCCGGGAGAACACCGAGGACATCTACGCGGGCGTGGAATGGGAAGCCGGCAGCGCCGAGGTGAGGAAGGTCATCGAATTCCTGCAAAAGGAAATGGGCGTCAAGAAGATCCGCTTCCCCGAATCCTCCGCCATCGGCATCAAGCCAGTGTCCGTGGACGGCTCGGAGCGCCTGATCCGCCGCGCCATCCAGTACGCCATCGACAACCGGCGCAAGTCGGTGACCCTGGTGCACAAGGGCAACATCATGAAGTTCACCGAAGGGGGCTTCAAGAAATGGGGCTATGAACTGGCGGCCAGGGAGTTCGGCGCCACCCTCATCGACCAGGGCCCCTGGATGAAGCTACCGGATCACCTGGGGGGCATCGTCATCAAGGACGTCATCGCCGACGCATTCCTGCAGCAGATCCTGCTGCGGCCCGACGAGTACGACGTCATCGCCACCCTGAACCTGAACGGCGACTACATCTCCGACGCCCTGGCGGCGGAAGTCGGCGGCATCGGCATCGCCCCGGGCGCCAACCTGTCCAACGACGTGGCCATGTTCGAGGCCACCCACGGCACCGCGCCCAAGTATGCCGGCAAGGATTACGTCAACCCGGGCTCCATCATCCTGTCCGGGGAAATGATGCTGCGCCACCTGGGCTGGACCGAGGCGGCCGACCTGATCATCAAGGGCATGGACGGCGCCATCCGCGCCAAGAAAGTGACCTACGATTTCGCCCGTCTGATGGAGGGCGCGACGCGGATTTCCTGCTCCGCCTTCGGCGGGGAAATCATTCGCTGGATGGCCTGACGGGTGTCGTCACGCGGGGTGGAAGTTCCACCCCGAGGCGATGGAGCAGCCCGATCAATTCGTCCGCGATGGGGCCGAGTTCCTCCTTCTGGCGTTCGAGCCCGGCGAGAAGATGCGCGAGTTCGCCTCCCGGCATGCTCGTGTTCGCCGTGATATCGAGAGGTGGAACCTGATGGGGGGTGTTCATTTTGGCCTCTCCTGCGCCAACGCCTTGTTTGACGTATAGCACAGGGGGCCAGGATTGGCGGGCGGCAATTGCCCCGCCCGCCGAAAAAACCGGATTACACCGGCACCGAATTACATCGGCTGGATGTTAGAGGCTTGCTTGCCCTTGGGACCGTCCACCACATCGAAGGTAACGCGCTGGTTTTCCTTCAGGCTTTTGAAGCCTTTGCTCTGGATGGCGGAGAAGTGGGCAAACACATCATCTCCACCGCCATCCGGGGTGATGAATCCGAAGCCTTTTGAGTCGTTAAACCATTTAACAGTGCCAGTGGCCATCGAAACCGCTCCTAAACGAAACAAAACGATTGACTTGTTCAGCCCGGACAATTGCGGTCCCGAGCCAAACGCCGGCTTTTTACCTGCCAAATAACCGTTCCGTCAATCGGCTTGAAAAAAATCTTCATACCGCCACAATCGGCCTGTCATCGCATTCCCCATACATCAATGGCAGTAAGGCATCGCGAGCAGTCGGAGGCGGGCACGGCGATCATCGCAAGCCCGCCGCCACCGCTATATAAGGTTTTACTTCTGAATGACGATTTCACCCCCATGGATTTCGTCATTCAGGTATTGGAACGTTTTTTTCGCATGGATCGTGAACAAGCCACGCGCGTCATGCTCAAAGTGCATAATGAAGGCGCCGGGCTGGCTGGTGTCTATCCCCGCGATGTCGCGGAAACCAAGGTTCATCAGGTCACGGATCATGCCCGCGAAAACCAGCACCCGCTGCAGTGCGTGATGGAGGAAAACGAATGATTGCCCAGGAGTTGGAAGTCAGTCTGCACATGGCCTTCATGGACGCAAGGCAGAAACGCCACGAATTCATTACCGTGGAACACCTGCTGCTCGCCATGCTGGACAACCCCTCCGCAGCCGAAGTTCTAAGGGCATGCGCGGCCAACATCGACGACTTGCGCAAGAAATTGTCCGATTTCATCGATCGCCACACGCCACGTGTACCCGGGGAGGCGGATGTGGATACTCAGCCCACCCTGGGCTTCCAGCGCGTCATCCAGCGCGCCATCCTGCATGTGCAATCCTCCGGGAAGAAAGAGGTCACCGGCGCCAACGTGCTGGTCGCCATCTTCGGGGAAAAGGATTCCCATGCCCTGCATTTCCTCACCCAGCAAGGCCTGACCCGGCTGGATGTGGTGAATTTCATCTCCCACGGCATCGCCAGGACACCCCAGGAAGCCGCGTCCAGCGGCCGCGGGGAAACCGCGGGCGAGCAACAGGAGGCCGAGGAAAAGACCGCCTCCCCCCTGGAGTCCTTCACCAACAATCTCAACAACCTGGCCTTGTCGGGCAAGATCGACCCGCTGATCGGCCGTGAGCAGGAACTGGAACGGGTGATTCAGACCCTGTGCCGGCGCCGCAAGAACAACCCCCTGCTGGTGGGAGAGGCGGGCGTGGGTAAAACGGCCATCGCCGAGGGCCTGGCCCGGCGCGTGGTCGAACGGAACGTGCCCGACATCCTGGACGGGGCGACGGTCTATGCCCTGGACATGGGCGCCCTGTTGGCGGGAACCAAGTATCGTGGCGATTTCGAGCAACGCCTGAAAGCCGTCATCAAGCAGCTTTCCAGCAATCCCAAGGCGATCCTGTTCATCGACGAGATCCATACCGTGATCGGCGCCGGCGCCGCCTCGGGTGGCACCCTCGATGCCTCCAACCTGCTGAAACCCGCCCTGTCGGCGGGGCAATTGCGCTGCATCGGCGCCACCACCTACGGCGAGTTCCGCGGCATCTTCGAAAAGGATCACGCCCTTTCCCGCCGCTTTCAGAAGATCGACGTGAAGGAACCCTCCGTCGAGGAAACCGTGCTGATCCTCAAGGGCCTGAAATCCCGCTTCGAGTCCCATCACGGCGTGAAATACACCCAGGGCGCCCTGTCCACCGCCGCCGAACTGGCGGCCCGCTACATCAACGACCGCCATCTGCCGGACAAGGCCATCGACGTCATCGACGAGGCCGGCGCCGCCCAGCGCATCCAGCCCAAGTCCAAGCAGAAGAAGGTGATCACGCCCAAGGAAATCGAGGACATCGTCGCCAAGATCGCCCGGGTACCCGCCAAGACCGTGGCCAACGACGAGCGCAACGCCCTGAGGAACCTGGACCGGGACCTGAAGGCCGTTGTGTTCGGCCAGGACAGGGCCATCGAGGCCATGGCCACGGCCATCAAGATGACCCGTTCCGGACTCGGCAATCCCCAGAAGCCCATCGGCTCCTTCCTGTTCTCCGGCCCCACCGGCGTGGGCAAGACCGAGGTGGCGCGGCAACTCGCCTATACCCTGGGCGTGGAACTGATCCGCTTCGACATGTCGGAATACATGGAACGCCACGCCGTGTCCCGGCTCATCGGCGCGCCGCCCGGCTACGTGGGCTTCGAACAGGGCGGCCTGCTCACCGAGGCCATCACCAAGAATCCCTACGCGGTGCTGCTGCTGGACGAGATCGAGAAGGCCCACCCGGACATCTTCAACGTGCTGCTGCAGGTCATGGACCACGGCACCCTGACCGACAACAACGGACGCCGCGCCGACTTCCGCAACGTGGTGATCATCATGACCACCAACGCCGGCGCCGAAGCCATGAACAAGACCGGCATCGGTTTCTCCCTGCCCAAGAAGGCCGGCGACGAAATGGCGGAAATCAAGCGCCTGTTCACGCCGGAATTCCGCAACCGGCTGGATGCCACCATCTCCTTCGCGCCGCTGAGCGAGGACATCATCCTGCGGGTGGTGGACAAGTTCCTCATGCAACTGGAGGAACAACTCCACGCCAGGAAGGTGGAAACCCATTTCACGGACGGACTGCGCGCCTGGTTGGCCCGTAAGGGCTTCGATCCCCTCATGGGTGCCCGCCCGATGGCCCGACTCATCCAGGACACCATTCGCAAGGCGCTCGCCGATGAATTGCTGTTCGGGCGTCTCAGCGAGGGCGGGGAAGTCACGGTGGACGTGAACGAGAAGGAGGAAATCCAGCTCGCCTTCGCCACCGAGCTCGAACCCGCCTGAGCGCCTACCCGAGGCGGATCCCGACCGGCGGGCGCGAAAGCGCCCGTTTTCTATTGGGTCGCCGGCCGGAACAGTTCGAAGAAGTTCCGGGTCGTCGCCTCCGCCACCTCGGCGAGGGGAATGCCCCGCAGGCTGGCGATCTCCTCGGCCACGTGGCGCACGTAGGCGGGCTCGTTGCGCCGGCCGCGATGAGGCACGGGCGCCAGGTAGGGGGAATCCGTCTCGATCAGCAGCCGCCCCAGGGGGACACGCCGGGCCACGTCCTTCAGATCGCTGGCGCTCTTGAAAGTGACGATGCCCGAGAGCGAGATATGGAATCCCATATCCAGGGCGAACTTGGCCACGTCCCAGGTTTCGGTGAAACAGTGCATCACGCCGCCCGCATCCCCGGCCCCCTCCTCCGCCATGATGGCCAGCGTGTCTCCGACGGCATTCCGGGTATGAATGATGAGGGGCTTGCCGGCCAGGCGCGCGGCGCGGATATGGGCGCGGAAACGGTGGCGCTGCCAGTCCACCTCCTCGCGCTTCATGCGGTAGTAATCCAGTCCCGTCTCGCCGATGGCCAGGACTTTGGGATGGCGGGCCAGGTCCACCAGCTCCGCCACCGAGGGCTCGCGACCTTCATCATGATCGGGGTGCACCCCCACCGAGGCATAAATATTGTCATGGGCCTCGGCCAGGGCCAGCACCCGGGGGAAGGTCTCCAGGCCGACGGCGACACACAGGGCGTGGCTCACGCCGGCAGCCGCCATATTGGCCAGCAGCGGCACGACGCCCTCGGAGAACTCCGGGAAATCGATGTGGCAGTGGGAGTCTACGAACATGGGGAGTAGAAAGTAGGCAGTGGGAAGTAGGAAGTAGGCAGTGGGGGGAAGCGGTGACGTGTGCGCCCGCGCCAGACGAATCGGAAAGCAACAACTCGTATTCGCTCTGACGACTGCCTACTGCCTACTGCCCACTACCCAATCACATCGTATGGGTCAGGCGGGTGGACTTCATGGCATTGCCGAGCATGCCCTCGATCTTCTGGCGAACCGCCGTGGCGCCCTCGCCTTCGTCGAACTGCACGCCGATGCCTTGCTGGCGGTTGCCCTGGGCGCCGGAGGGGGTGATCCAGACCACCTTGCCGGATATCGGCAACTTGTTGGGTTCATCCATCAGGGTCAGCAGCATGTAGACCTGATCGCCCATCTGGTAGGGCCGGTTGGTGGGGATGAACAGGCCGCCGCCCTTGACGTAGGGCATGTAGGCGGCGAACAGGGCGGAACGTTCCTTGATGGCCAGGGAGAGCATCCCGGCTCGGCCGGCTGTCTGGCGCGTGCTTTCACTCATGGCTGCCTCGGGTTACCTGGACGTAGCGGATGAGCCAGGATTCTAGCAACAACTGGGCGCTCAACGGGTGGCGCAACCAGCGGGCGGCCTCGCTCAATTCCCGCTGAAAATCCAGCAGGCCGACCAGGTCCGCCTGCCGGGCGACCTGATCGATCGCGGGAGACCGATCGCGAAAATAGCGGTTGCCGCCGGCAGACCGCAGCGCGACGAGGTCGTGGGTCCAGCGGGCCAGCCATCCCCAACTTTCGACCAGGAAATCCTTTTGCGACTGGGCCAGGGCGCAGGGGTCCATGCGGGCCGGGCGGGCGAGTTCGTCGAGAAAGGCTTCCAGGCGCGATCGCCGTTCCGGATCCGCGTAGCACAGGGCGGTCAGGGGCGCGCCTCCCGCCTCCGCCAACACATCCTCCGGCGACCCCACCCCGGCCTGTCGCAACCATTCCAGGGCCGCCTCCCGGGGGGGCGGGCTCACCGCCGCCTGGCGGCAGCGGGAGATCACGGTGGGCAGCAGACGGCCGGGCTGGTGCGATACCAGGATGAGGAGCACGCGGGGCGGAGGTTCTTCCAGGGTCTTGAGGAGCGCATTGGCGGCGGCGGCATTCATGTACTCCGCCGGATGGACCACCGCCGCGCGCCAGCCGCCGCGATGGGCGGTGAGACCCAGGAAATCGGTGATGCCGCGCACCGATTCCACGCTGATCTGTTTGCTGGCCTTCTTCGTCACCTTGCCGCTGTCGTCGACCTCCTCCTCCTGGGGTTCGACCTGGCGGAAGTCGGGATGATTGCCCTGGAGGAACCAGTTGCAGGCATCGCAGACGCCGCAGGCGCCGTTGGCCGTGGGGGCTTCGCACAAGGCCCATTGGGCCAGTCCCATCGCCAGGTCCCGTTTGCCCACGCCGGCGGGCCCGCGCAGCAGCAGGGCGTGGGGCATGCGCTCCCGATCGACGGTGAGTTGCCGGAACAGGGGCAGATTCCAGGGGTGGATCACGTCCATGACTCCAGGATGCCGGCCAACTGGGCGCGCACGTCCTCCAGACTCCGGCTGCCGTCGATCACCCTGATCCGCGCCGGATGACGTTCCGCCCGGCGCAGGTAGGCGGCGCGCACGCGGGCATGGAAATCGCCTTTTTCCCGCTCGAACCGATCCGGCGAACGGGCCGTGGCCAGGCGCCGGGCGGCGATCTCCGTGGGCAGGTCGAACAACAGGGTGAGGTCGGGATTCAGGTCGGCGTGGACCCAGGATTCCAGCACTTCCAGACGGGCATCGGGCAGGCCGCGACCCCCGCACTGGTAGGCGAAGCTTGCGTCGGTGAAGCGGTCGGAGATCACCACTTCGCCCTTGGCGAGGGCGGGCCGGATGACCTGTTCGATATGCTCGCGCCGGGCCGCGAACATGATCAGCGCCTCGGTCTCGGCATGCATGGGTTCATGCAGGACGATCTCGCGCAGTCGCTCTCCCACCGGCGTCCCACCCGGCTCCCGCGTCATGCGCACGACACGACCCCGCGCGGAGAACCAGGCGGCCAGCCAGTCCAGATGGCTGCTCTTGCCGGCGCCGTCGACGCCTTCCAGGGTGATGAACAAGCCTTGCATGGGGGGCTTTCTAACGTTTCTGGTAGCGGAACACGGCCCGGTTATGGGCGTCCAGGTTATCGGAAAACTCATGCCTGCCGTTGCCCTTGGCGACAAAATACAAGGCCCGGCTCTTGTCCGGATTGAGGGCCGCGCGCAGGGCCTCGGCCCCGGGAAGGGCGATGGGGGTGGGGGGCAGGCCGGCCCGGGTATAGGTGTTGTAGGGCGTATCGGTGAGCAGATCGTTCTTGCGCAGGTTGCCGTCGAAACCGGGGCCGATGCCGTAGATCACGGTCGGGTCGGTTTGCAGGCGCATGCCGATGCGCAGGCGGTTGACGAACACGGAGGCGATCAATGGCCGTTCCTCGGGCGCCCCGGTTTCCTTCTCGATGATGGAGGCCATGGTCAACGCTTCGTAGGGCGTCCGGTAAGGCAAGCCGCCGGCCCGTGCCGGCCATTGGGCCTCCACCAGCTTCTTCATGGCGCCGTAGGCGCGCTTGTAGATGGCCAGGTCGGAACTGCCGGCATCGAAGAAATAGGTGTCCGGGAAGAACAGGCCTTCCGGATGGCCTTCGCTGGCATCGACCGCCTGGAGCAACTCAACGGCCGACATGCCGGCGCTGTCGTGGCGCAGGTCGGGATGGGCGTCCATCGCCCGACGCATGTCGGCGAAGCTCCACCCCTCCACGATGGTGAGCTTGCCCAGCACCATCTCGCCCTGGGTGATCTTGCGCAGCAGGGCCATGGGCGTGGTCGGACCATCCAGGGCGTAGCTGCCCGCCTTGACGTCACCCGCCAGGCCTCGGATGCGCGCGATGAGGACGAAAGCCCAGGGGGTTTCCAGGGCGCCCGCGGCGCGCAGGTCCTGACTGGCCTTTTTCAGGGTGGCGCCGCGCTCGATGGAAAAAGCCAGGGGATAGGCCACGCCCGTTTCCCCCATGGGCGTGCTGGCGTAGTAGAGCAACCAAGCGGCCAGGCCAAGGCCGGCGAGTAGCGCAAGGGCAAGAAGCCGGGAAATAGGTTTACGCATCCAGGAATACCGCCAGACGCGGGCCGACGAGGGGTTGGGGCCAGGTTTTATCGCCAAGGCGGGCCACCCGGCGAAGGCCCATCAGGCTATTGGTCAGCATGACCTCATCCGCGTCCAGCAATGCCGCCAAGTCGAAATCCGCTTCTTCCACGGTCAGGCCCTCCGCCGCCGCCCTCCGCATCAGCCGGGCTCGGGCCACACCCGCCACACCGCACTGTTCCAGGCTCGGGGTTTGCAGGCGCCCGTTTCGCCACAGGAAGAGATTGCTCGACACGCCGCAAACCACTCGGCCGGAGTGATCCAGGAGTATGCCCTCGTCAATGGCGGGATCATTCCATTCCGCCCGGGCCAGGACATTCTCCAGGCGATTCAGATGCTTGATGCCGGCCAGGGCGGGCTGCGGCCCCAAGCGCAGCTGGCACACCCGCAGGGTCAGCCCTTCCCTGGGGTATTCGGCGCCATCACCAGGCCAGCAGGTCAGTATGCGCGTGCATCGCGGGGAGATCGGTGGACGATAGCCGCGCGGCCCTTCGCCGCGAGTCAGCGTAAGGCGGAGCACGCCCGACGCCGGCAACGGCTCAAGCCGGGCCAGGTCCCGGTCGAGAACCGTCGCGTCGGGACAATCCAGGCCCAGGCGGTTACAGTCCTCGGCAAGCTTGGCCAGATGATCGCTCCACCAACGCGGCCGGCCGTCCGCGATACGGAGGGTGCGAAACACCCCGTCGCCGTAGTTCAGGCCCCGGTCCAACGCGGCAATGCGGGTTGCCGCGAGGCCGTTGATCAGAATGCGGGGAAGAACGCCTGGCTGAGCAGCCATCGAGCCTACCCGATGGCTGAACTCAAACCCTGCGGAAGATCAGGGTGCCGTTGGTGCCGCCGAAGCCGAAGTTGTTCTTCAGCGCCAGCTCGATCTTCATGGGCCGCGCCACATTGGCGCAGTAGTCCAGGTCGCACTCCGGATCCTGCTCGAAGAGATTGATGGTGGGCGGCGAGACCTGGTGATGCACGGCCAGGGCGGTGAACACGGATTCAACCCCGCCGGCGCCACCCAGCAGGTGGCCGGTCATGGACTTGGTGGAGTTCACCACCAGCTTGCGCGCCGCGTCGCCGAAGGCCAGCTTGATGGCCTCGGTCTCGTTCTTGTCGCCCAGGGGCGTGGAGGTGCCGTGGGCGTTGATGTACTGGACCTCATCCGGATTGATGCCCGCGTCGCGCAGGGCGTTGACCATGGAGCGCCTGGGACCGTCGGTATCCGGCGCGGTCATGTGGAACGCATCGCCACTCATGCCGAAGCCGGCGATTTCCGCGTAGATGCGGGCGCCGCGCGCCCTGGCGTGCTCGTATTCCTCCAGGACCATGACGCCGGCGCCCTCGCCCAGCACGAAGCCGTCCCGGTCCTTGTCCCAGGGACGACTCGCCGTGGCGGGATCGTCGTTGCGGGTGGACAGGGCCTTGGCGGCGGAGAAACCGCCCACGGCCAGGGGACAGACCGTGGATTCGGCGCCACCGCAGACCATCACATCCGCGTCGCCGTGCTCGATCATGCGGGCGCTGGTACCGATGGCGTGCAGGCCCGTGGTGCAAGCGGTGACCACGGCCAGGTTGGGCCCCTTGAGGCCCAACAGGATGGACAGGTTGCCCGAGATCATGTTGATGATGGTGCCCGGGATGAAGAAGGGCGAAATCTTGCGGGGCCCACCGGTTTCCACATAGGTCTGGTGGGTATCCTCGATCATGGGCAGGCCGCCGATACCCGAACCGATATTGACGCCGATCCGCTCCCGGTTCGCATCCGTGATTTCCAGCCCGGAATCCTTGACGGCATCGATCCCCGCCGCCAGGCCGTAATGGATGAAGACATCCATGCGCCGGGCCTCCTTGGCGGAGAGGTATTTGGCCACATCGAAGTCTTTGACCTCCCCCGCGATCTGGGAAGGAAACCCGGTGGGATCGAAGCGGCTGATGCGGGTGATTCCGGAACGACCCGCGATGATATTGGCCCAGCCTTCTTCCACGGTGTTACCCACCGGTGAAATCAAACCTAAGCCGGTAACCACCACTCTGCGCCTGGGGGGACGGGAAACCTGGGACAAGATAAGGCTCCTGATGCGGAAAAAGAAAAAAACCCGGCCGAGGCCGGGCGCGCGCGCCGCCGCGAGGCCGGCGACGCGCGGTATACCGCGATTACTTGTTCAGGTGGCCGTTGATGTAATCAACAGCTTGCTGGACGGTGGTGATCTTCTCGGCTTCCTCGTCGGGAATCTCGCACTCGAAGGCCTCTTCCAGAGCCATCACCAGTTCCACCGTGTCGAGAGAGTCGGCGCCCAGGTCATCCACGAAGGAAGACTCCAGCTTGACGTCGGCTTCATTGGCGCCCAGCTGCTCGGCGACGATCTTTTTGACACGCTGCTCAATATCACTCATCAGAAAACTCCCTACGGGTAGCAAAAAAGCGGGGGCATTCTAGCAAAACCCCGCGACGAAGAATCAATTGGATGGCGAATAATACGACTTCCCGCCTCAATCCATGTACATGCCGCCGTTGACATGCAGGGTGGCGCCGGTGATGTAGCCCGCCCCATCGGAGGCCAGGAAGGCCACGCCGTGGGCGATATCCTCGGGCGTGCCCAGTTTGCCGAGGGGGATCCGCTCCATCAGCTTGCTCCTGGCCGCCTCGGGCAAGGCCTTGGTCATGTCGGTGTCGATGAAGCCTGGCGCCACGCAATTGACCGTGATGCCCCGGCTGCCCACTTCCTGGGCCAGGGACTTGGAAAACCCGATCATGCCGGCCTTGGCGGCGGCGTAATTGGTCTGGCCCGCGTTGCCGGAAGCCCCCACCACCGAGGCGATGCTGATGACGCGGCCGAAGCGGGCCTTCATCATGGGCCGCAGCACGGCGCGGGAAAGGCGAAACACGGAGGTGAGATTGGTGTCGATGATGGACGCCCATTCCTCGTCTTTCATGCGCATCAGCAGGTTGTCCCGGGTGATGCCGGCATTGTTGACCAGGATATCGATGCGGCCGTGCCTTCCCAGGATGCCGTCGATGGCGGCGTCCACCTGGGCGGCATCGTTCACGTTCAGCATCAGGCCCTCTCCCTTGAGGCCGGCTTCGGCCAGGCCCGCGCCGATGGCCTCGGCTCCGGACTCGCTGGTGGCGGTGCCCACCACGATGCAACCGGCCTGGCCCAGGGCGTGCAGAATGGCCTTGCCGATGCCCCGGGATGCGCCGGTGACCAGCGCTACGCGTGCTTCCATGCTCGCCTCCTTAACTCTTGATTTTCGCCAGGGTGTCCGCCATGGCGGCGGCATCGGCCAGGGCAACGCCGGTGACGCCGTCCACGATGCGTTTGTTCAGGCCGGCCAGCACCTTGCCAGGGCCACATTCGGCGATCAGTTCGACGCCCCCGGCGGCCATGGCCTGAATGGTTTCTACCCAGCGCACCGGGCTGTAAAGCTGCCGGGCCAGGGCATCGCGGATGGCCGCCGGATCGGCATGGCCGGCCACGTCCGCGTTGTGCAGAACGGGTACCACGGGCGACTTCACCTCGATGCCGGCCAGGGCGGCAAGGAGTTTTTCCGCCGCGGGCTTCATGAGGGCGCAGTGGGACGGCACGGATACCGGCAGGGGCAAGGCCCGCTTGGCGCCCTTCTCCTTGGCCAGGGCGCAGCCCCGGTCCACCGCCGCCCGGTGGCCGGCGATGACCACCTGGCCCGGGGAATTGAAATTGACCGCTTCCAGAATCTCGCCCTGGGCCGCTTCCGCGCACACGGCGCGCACGGCGGCATCGTCCAGGCCAAGCACGGCGGCCATGGCGCCGACACCTTCCGGCACGGCGGACTGCATGGCCTCGGCCCGCAAGCGCACCAGTTTCACGGCATCGGCAAAGCCGATGGCATTCGCGCACACCAGGGCGCCATATTCACCCAGGCTGTGGCCCGCCATCAGCGCCGGCGCCGGACCACCCCGGCTTTGCCAGAGACGGTAAGCCGCCACGCCGGCCGCCAGCATCACGGGCTGGGTATTGACGGTCTGATTCAGGAGATCGGCGGGGCCGTCGCTCGCCATGATCCAGAGATCCTGGCCCAGGGCATCGGCTGCCTCGGCAAAGGTCTCGCGAACGGGCGCGGCATCGCCATAGCCGGCCATCATACCCACCGACTGGGAGCCCTGGCCGGGGAACACGAATGCAAATTTCATGGACATCTCCGATTGATCGCTCAAGCGAACCGACGGCTCAAAAACGAACGAGTACCGATCCCCAGGTGAAACCGCCGCCGAAGGCTTCCATCAGTACCGTTTCGCCCACCTTGATCTTGCCTTCCCGCACGGCCGTGTCCAGAGCCAGGGGGATGGAAGCGGCGGAGGTGTTGCCATGGCGGTCCACCGTAACCACCACCCGCTCCATGCTCATGCCCAGTTTTTTCGCCGTGGCCTGGATGATGCGGATGTTGGCCTGGTGGGGCACCAGCCAGTCAATGTCGGTCTTGTTCAGGCCGTTGGCCTGCAGGGTTTCATCGACGATGGCGTCCAGGGTATTCACCGCCATCTTGAACACGGCGTTGCCGGACATGCGCATGTAGCAGGCGCCTTCCTTCTTGAGGGAAACGCCGCCATCCACGAACAGCAGGTCCTGGTAGCGGCCGTCGGCATGGAGATGGGTCGCCAGGATGCCGGGCTCATCGGATGCCCGCAGCACCACGGCGCCGGCGCCGTCACCCCAGAGCATGCAGTTGCCCCGGTCGCTCCAGTCGGTGATGCGGGACAGGGTTTCCGCGCCCACCACCAGGGCGGTCCTGACCTGCCCGGAACGGATGAACTGGTCCGCCACCGACACGGCGTAGACGAAGCCGCTGCACACGGCCTGCACATCGAAGGCGGGACAGCCGTTGGTGATGCCCAGCTTGGCCTGGAGGACGCAGGCGGTGCCGGGGAATACGCGATCCGGCGTGGTCGTGGCGACGACGATGAGATCGATTTCGCCGGCGTCGATGCCGGCCGCCTCGATGGCCTTTTCCGCGGCCTGCTGGGCCAGATCGCTGGTGAGCTCGCCTTCGGCCGCGATATGACGTTCGCGGATGCCCGTGCGCTCGAGGATCCACTCGCTGGTGGTCTCGATCTGGGCCTCGAGTTCCGCGTTGGTCAGCACCCTGGCGGGAAGATGGCTGCCGGTGCCGATGATTCTCGAATAAATTCTGGACGCCTGATTCAAGCGGGTTCTCCTTCCTGGGCCAGGCCTTCGCCGCCGCCGTTGTGGATGCCGACCTGCTCGGCGATGCGCCGCAACAGACCGCCGCGCACTTCCTCGGCCGCCTTGAGGATGGCCTGTTCGAAGGCGAATACGTCGGCGGAGCCGTGGCTCTTGATGATCACGCCGTTGAGCCCCAGCAGGCTGGCGCCGTTATAGCGGCGCGGATCCAGCTTGCGCTTGAAGGCGCGCAACACGGGCAAGGCGATGATGCCGGCTAGGCGGGTGATGAGGTTTTTCTTGAATTCACCGCGCAACTGGTCGGCCATCAGCTTGGCCAGGCCTTCCGATGTCTTCAAGGCGATATTGCCGACGAAGCCGTCGCACACCACCACGTCCACGGTGCCCTTGTAGATGTCGTCGCCTTCCACGTTGCCCTGGAAATTGAGACCGCTGGTCTTGAGCAACTCGCCGGCCTGTTTCACCACCTCGTTGCCCTTGATGTCTTCCTCGCCGATATTGAGCAGGCCCACGCTGGGCCGCTCCTTGTGCTCGATGGCCGCGGCCAGGGCCGCCCCCATGATGCCGAACTGGAGCAGATGCTCGGCGCTGCAATCCACGTTGGCGCCCAGGTCCAGCACGTAAGTGCTGCCGGCGCGGGAAGGCAGGGTGGAAGCGATGGCGGGTCGATCGATGCCAGGCAGGGTTTTCAGGACGAAGCGGGAAACCGCCATGAGGGCACCGGTATTGCCGGCGGAAACGCCGGCATCGGCCTCGCCGCGCTTCACCAGGTCGGCGGTCACGCGCATGGAGGAGTCCTTCTTGGTGCGCAAGGCGACCGGCAAGGGGTCGTCCATCTTCACCACCTCGCTGGCGTGATGGACGCGCAGCCGGGTGCCCGGCTCGGCCTTGTTGGCTTTCAGTTCGGCGCGGATCACATCCGCCAGGCCGACCAGGACGATGTTGATGTCCGGCTCCCGGCGCAGGAAGTCCAGCGCGGCCCTGACGGTGACATGGGGACCGTGATCGCCCCCCATGGCGTCAATGGCGATTGTGATTTCTCGCATGGTCGATCAGCCTGGCCGCGCGAGGACGCTCGCCCCCGCATGGCATTGCCGGTCGCGGAGAAGGATCAGCTGTTGTCGGCCTTGGTGCTGACGACCTTGCGGCCACGATAGTAGCCGTTGGGGCTGATGTGGTGGCGCAGGTGCATTTCGCCGGTGGTGGCTTCCACGGCGGTGGGCGGCGTGGTCAGAAAATCGTGGGCGCGATGCATGCCGCGCTTGGAAGGGGACTTCTTGTTCTGTTGAACGGCCATAACGTTCTCCTTGATTAAAACCTGTAAATCAGGCCTGAAAGCCCGCGCCGCACCGCCCATCCTCATGACGGGGCGATACCGGCAGGCTCAAAATAATCTCGTCTTCCACCAGGCTTGCCACATCCAGGGGCGCTTCCGCGACCAGGGCATCCACCAGGGGATCTTCACTTTCCCAACGCTCCAGCTCGGCCTCATCCCGCGCCACGGACAGAACATTGCTCAATTCAAGCCGCTCCGGAAACTTTTCCAGACAACGCTGGCATGTCAGCCAAAGCCGGGCGTCGATCCGCAGCCGCAATACGGGCCGGCCCGCCTCCGATCCGCCCGCAATATGGTATTGCACTGCAACATCATCTGAGGTCAAATTGTCACGCAAGCGGGGCAACTCATCGACACGCAACTCGCCTTCCAGGCTTCCGCCGGAGCGGGCGAAGCGCAGCGCGTCCAAGAGTGCCGGTGCAGACATAAGCCGGAAATGCTAAGCTTTACGGCCCTTTTTGTCAAAGTTACGAGGCCATTCAGAACAGGTTTCTTTCTGGAATCCTCTCGGTGCCACCTTCAAAGGCCATAGCGTGATCAAGAAGATACTCATTGCCAACCGGGGCGAGATCGCCGTCCGCATCGTGCGGGCTTGCAAGGAGATGGGGATCAAGTCGGTGGCCATTTACACCGACGCCGATCGCCATGCCCTCCATGTCAAGAAGGCCGACGTGGCCTACAACATCGGCTCCGACCCGGTCCTGGGCTACCTCAACGCCCACAACATCGTGAACCTGGCGGTAGCCTCGGGCTGCGACGCCCTCCATCCCGGCTATGGCTTCCTCTCGGAAAACCCCGTCCTGGCCGAAGTGTGCGCCCGGCGCGGCATCAAGTTCATCGGCCCCTCGCCGAAGGTCATCACCCAGATGGGTGACAAGATCCAGGCGCGCCAGGCCATGATCAAGGCCGGCATCCCGGTGGTGCCCGGTTCCGACCACAATCTCGAGAATGCCGAGGAAGCCCTGAAACTGGCCAAGGAAATCGGCTATCCGGTCATGCTCAAGGCCACCAACGGCGGCGGCGGGCGCGGCATCCGGCGCTGCGACTCCGACGACGAGCTGGTCAAGAACTACGAGCGAGTGGTATCCGAAGCCACCAAGGCCTTCGGCAAGCCCGAGGTGTTCATCGAGAAGTGCGTGGTGAATCCCAAGCACATCGAGGTGCAGATCATCGGCGACAGCCACGGAAACTGCGTGCATCTGTACGAGCGGGACTGTTCCATCCAGCGCCGCAACCAGAAGCTCATCGAGATCGCCCCCTCGCCCCAGTTGACCGATGCCCAGCGGGAATACATCGGCAAGCTGGCCGTGCGCGCCGCCAAGGCGGTGGGCTACGAGAACGCCGGCACCGTCGAGTTCCTGCTGGACCACGACAACCAGTTCTACTTCATGGAGATGAACACCCGCCTCCAGGTGGAACATACGGTGACCGAGAACATCACCGGCATCGACATCGTCCAGGAACAGATCCGCATCGCCGACGACCTGCCCCTGCAATACAGACAGGAGGACATCCGCTATCGCGGCTTCGCCATGGAATTCCGCATCAACGCGGAAGACCCCCAGAACAGTTTCCTGCCCAGCTTCGGCCGCATCACTCGCTATTACGCGCCCGGCGGTCCCGGCGTGCGCACCGATGCGGCCATGTATTCCGGCTACACCATTCCGCCCTATTACGACTCCATGTGCGCCAAGCTCACCGTCTGGGCCCTGAACTGGGAGGCGGTCATCGAGCGGGGCCGGCGCGCCCTGGACGACATGAAGGTCTACGGCGTCAAGACCACCATCCCCTACTACCAGGAAATCCTGCTCTGCCCGGATTTTCGCACCGGCCGCTTCAACACCGGCTTCGTCGACGCCCACCCGGAACTCCTCAACTACGCGGTCAACCGCCCCCCCGAGCACGTGGCCGTGGCGCTCTCCGCGGCCATCGCCGCCCACCTCGGCATCTGAACGGAAGAAATCAAGATGACTCAAGTCAAGATCACCGACCTGGTTCTGCGCGACGGACATCAGTCCCTGATCGCCACCCGCATGCGCACCGAGGACATGCTGCCCATCTGCGGCAAGCTCGACAGCGTGGGCTTCTGGTCCCTGGAAGCCTGGGGCGGCGCCACCTTCGACGCCTGCGTGCGCTTCCTCAAGGAGGACCCCTGGGAGCGCCTGCGCAAGCTGCGCCGGGCCCTGCCCAATTCCCGCATCCAGATGTTGCTGCGCGGCCAGAACCTGCTGGGCTATCGCCACTATCCCGATGACGTGGTGCGCGCCTTCGTCCAGAAATCCGCCGACAACGGCGTCGATGTGTTCCGCGTGTTCGACGCCATGAACGACATCCGCAACCTGCGCGTGTCCATCGAAGCGGTGAAGGCCGCCGGCAAGCACGCCGAGGGCACCCTCAGCTACACCACCAGCCCGGTGCACGACATCCCCTATTTCGTCGCCATGGCGCGCGAACTGGAAGCCATGGGCAGCGATACCCTGGCCATCAAGGACATGGCCGGCCTGCTCACGCCCTACACCACGGCGGAGTTGGTGAAAGCCATCAAGGCCGCCGTCTCCATTCCCATCCACCTGCACAGCCACGCCACCTCCGGCCTGGCCAGCATGGTCCACATGAAAGGCGTGGAAGCCGGCGCGGTGATGATCGACACCTGTATTTCCGCCTTCTCCGAAGGCGCCAGCCACCCCACCACGGAAAGCCTTGTGGCCGCCTTCGCCGGCAGCGAGTACGACACCGGTCTTGACTTGGGCAAGCTCCAGGAAATCGCCGCCTATTTCCGGGAGGCGCGCAAGAAATACTGGCAGTTCGAGATGGCCGGCCCCCAGGTGGATACCCGAATCCTGGTCTCCCAGGTGCCGGGCGGCATGATTTCCAACCTGAGCAACCAACTCAAGGAACAGGGCGCCCTCAACCGCATGGACGACGTCCTGGCGGAAATCCCCCGGGTGCGCGCCGACCTGGGTTTTCCGCCCCTGGTCACCCCCACTTCCCAAATCGTCGGTACCCAGGCCGTGCTCAACGTGCTCACCGGCGGCCGCTACAAGTCGGTCACCAACGAGGTGAAGAACTACCTGCTGGGTCGCTACGGCGCCGCGCCGGGCACGGTCAACGAGGAAGTGAAAAAGATGGCCGTGGGCAACCAGGAGGTCATCACCTGCCGTCCGGCCGACCTGATCGGCGACGAACTGGACAAGCTGCGCGGCGAAGCCGAGGGCCTGGCCAAGTCCGACGAGGACGTGCTGACCTACGCCATGTTCCCGGACATCGGCCGCACCTTCCTGCAGGAACGGGCCGCCGGCACCCTGACGCCGGAAACCCTGCTGCCGCCGGAATCCCGCGAGGCCATGTCCTGCCCCGCCGTCTACGCCCCCAGCGAATTCAACGTCACCCTGCACGGCGAGACCTACCACATCCGCATCAAGGGCACCGGCCACGGCGGCGAGGGCCAGCGGCCGTTCTACGTGCACGTGGACGGCGTCGCCGAGGAAGTCCTGCTGGAAGCCCTGGACGAGGTGGAAGTCACCCCGGGCACGGCCGTGCCCCGCAAGGCTTCCGGCAAGAAGGACAGCGGCGGCAGCAAGCAGCGTCCGCGCCCTACCCACGCTGGCTGCGTCACCACCGCCATGCCCGGCACCATCGTCGACGTCAAGGTCAAGCCCGGCGACAAGGTCAAGGCCGGCGACGGCGTGCTGGTCATCGAGGCGATGAAGATGGAAAACGAGGTGCAGGCCCCGGTGGCGGGCACCGTGGTCCAGGTCCATGTGGCCAAGGGCGACGCGGTGACGCCGGATCAGGTCCTGGTGGAGATACAGCCGGAATAATTCAGTAAAGGGGGAAGGGTAAAAGCCCGCCCCTTCACCCTTCACCCTTCACCCTTCACCCTTTACCCTTCACCCTTCACCCTTCACCCTTCACCCCATGCGCCTCGTCCTGGCCTCCACCTCCCCCTACCGCCGCGAACTGTTGGCGAGGTTGGGCGTGCCCTTCGAGGTGGCGGCACCGGAAGTGGACGAGACGCCGCTGCCCGGCGAATCCCCCGACGACACCGCCCAGCGCCTGTCCGTGTTGAAGGCCCGGGCCGTCGCGGCACGTTTTCCCGATGCCCTGATCATCGGCTCGGATCAGGTCGCCTTGCTCGAAGGCGTGCAACTGGGCAAGCCCGGCAGCCACGCAAACGCGGTGGCCCAGCTGCGCGCCATGCGCGGCAAGACCCTGGAATTTCACACCGCACTGACCCTGCTGAACGCGAAAACCGGCTCGGTCCAGACAGCCAACGTACCCGTTCGCCTGGTGATGCGGAATTACAGCGATGCCCAGATCGAGACCTATCTGAGGAAGGACCAGCCCTACAACTGCTGCGGCAGCGCCCGTAGCGAGTCCCTGGGCATCGCCCTCATCGCCCGTTACGAGACCGAGGACCCCAATGCCCTGGTGGGCCTGCCCCTGATCAAGCTCACGGAGATGCTGGCCAACGAAGGCCTGGACGTGCTGACTTACGGGGAGGAGTAAGGCGTGCCCTCGCAAGGCGAGGATGAAAGGAACGAGAAGAAGCTTGTGCCTGGCACCCTGTTCCTCATCCCCACCCCCCTCGGCGATACCCCACTGGAACGCGTCCTGCCCGAGGAGACCCGCCGCATCGCCGCCGGGCTGTCGATCTTCATCGTCGAACAGGCCAAGACCGCGCGCGCCTTCCTCAAGCAGGTGCCCACAGCAACTCCTTTACAGCAACTGAGCCTGCTGGAACTCAACGAACACACGCCGAAAGACCGTCTCGAAAACCTGCTTGCCCCCCTCCTGGCCGGGCAGGATGTGGGCCTGGTCTCGGAGGCCGGCTGCCCGGCGGTGGCCGATCCGGGCGCCGATCTGGTCCGCCTGGCCCACCGCCACGGCATCCATGTGCGACCGCTGGTGGGGCCTTCTTCCATCCTGCTGGCCCTGATGGGTTCCGGCCTGGTCGGGCAACGCTTCGCCTTCCACGGCTACCTGCCGACCAAACCGGAAGACCGGGCCAAGGCCTTGCGCGAACTGGAAAAACGCGCGGAGAAGGACGATGCGGCCCAGGTCTTCATCGAGACGCCGTATCGCAATGTCGCCATGCTGGAAGTCATCCTGGCGGCCTGCCGGGACGACACCCTGGTAACGATCGCCCGCGATCTGACCCTGGAGGGTGAATATCTGGTCACCCGGCCGGTGTCGGCTTGGCGCGTTAGCGCGCCGGACATCCAGAAACGTCCGACCGTCTTCCTGCTGTACCGTCCCAAAACCTGATCATCAAAACGCCTCGCGCATGCGCAGATAGCTGGCGAAGCGGGGCAGGCCGTTCTTGTTCAGCTCGCGATAACGGTAGGTGATCAAGGCGCCGATGGGTGGTGGCGCGCGGCGGGTTTCATCCTTGAAACCGGTGCCGATCCGGAAGCGCCGGCCATCCGTCATCTCCACCCGCAACGCCCCCAGCATGCCCCGGTACCTGCCCTGTCCCGGCACATGGCCGATGACGGTGGCTTCCGCGTCCAGCCAGGGCTTCACTTTCAGCAGGACATCGCCGCGTCCGGTCACGTAGGGCGCATCCGCCAGGTGCAGCATCAAGCCCTCGCCTCCAGCTCGCACCACTTCGTTCATGCGCCGCATCAGTTCCGCCCGATCGGCCACGCGATAATGCTCCACGGCTTGCAGCCAGGGCGCCGCGGAAGTCCGGACAAGGGCCCCCATGGCTTCGATCCGTTCGCTGAAGTTGCCGGGCGCCTCCGGCAGTTCGAACACCATGTAGCGCACCTGGCGCCACTCCTCGTCCACGGGTTGTTGTTTGCGCACGATGCCGGAGAGGCGGTCGAAGTCGCCACGACCGAGCCAGAGTTCCCCATCCAGGGGCCGGGCTGGAAACCCGGCGGTGAACCAGGCGGGCGCGTGGATCGCCTGGCCGCTACGGAACCACAAGGACTTGCCGTCCCAGAATGCCCGGGCGCCATCCAGCTTCTCGCTGACCCAATACAGCGAAACATCGGTCTGGTTCTGGAAGACGTTGGCGAGCAACAAGGCCGGGGCCGAAGGATGCTCATCGGCGAGGGAGGCCCGCGCCAGCCCAACCAGCAGCAGGAAGCCGACGAGAACGAGGCACCAGGGGCGTCGGATCATGGGCCCCCGACGGGCGGCATCAGACCGGAAAAACCCCGGTGGACAGGTAGCGGTCGCCCCGGTCGCAGACGATGGAGACGATGACCGCGTTCTCCACCTCCCTGGACAGTTGCAGGGCGGCGTACAGGGCGCCGCCCGAGGAGATGCCGGCGAAGATGCCCTCCTCGCTGGCCAGGCGCCGAGCGGTCTCCTCGGCGGCGGCCTGGCCCACGTAGATCATGCGGTCCACCCGGTCGTAGTCGCAGATGCTGGGCACATATTCCGCCGGCCACTTGCGGATGCCGGGAATCTGGGCGCCCTCCTCCGGCTGCACGCCGACGATCTGGATGGCCGGGTTCACTTCCTTGAGGTAGCGGGAGCAGCCCATGATGGTGCCGGTGGTGCCCATGCTGGAGACGAAGTGGGTGACGCACCCTTCCGTGTCGCGCCAGATCTCCGGGCCGGTGGATTCGTAATGGGCCGCCGGGTTATCCGGGTTGGAGAACTGGTCGAGGATCTTGCCCCGGCCTTCCCGCTGCATCCGCTCGGCCAGGTCGCGGGCGCCTTCCATGCCGGCTTGCTTGCTCACCAGCACCAGGTCGGCCCCATAGGCCTTCATGGTCTGGCGCCGTTCGATGGAGAGGTGCTCGGGCATGATCAGCACCATGCGGTAGCCGCGGATGGCGGCGGCCATGGCCAGGGCGATGCCGGTGTTGCCGCTGGTGGCCTCGATCAGGGTGTCGCCGGGCCTGATCTCGCCCCGTGCCTCGGCCTTGGCGATCATGGACATGGCCGGACGGTCCTTCACGGAGCCAGCCGGGTTGTTGCCCTCCAGTTTCACCAGCACCACGTTGGAGGTTTCGCCCGGCAGCTTCTTCAGGCGGACCAGGGGAGTGTTGCCGACGAAATCTTCGATGGATTTGTACATAGGTGAAAGTAGTCAGTTGGCAGTCATCAGTGGGCGGTAGCGAGGGCGGTGGCTGGATTCCGCCTACTGGCGACTGCCTACTGTCGACTAGTCTTTTCCGAACAGATCCCGGCTGTAGACCTTGTCCGCCACATCGCGGATGTCGTCGGTGATGCGGTTGGCGACGATGACGTCGGATTGCCGCTTGAATTCGGCCAAGTCATTGACGACCCGTGAGTGGAAGAACTCCGCGTCCTTCAGCACCGGCTCGTAGACGATGACCTCGATGCCCTTGGCCTTGATGCGCTTCATGATGCCCTGGATGCTGGAGGCGCGGAAGTTGTCCGAACCGCTCTTCATGATCAGGCGATGCACGCCGACGATCCTGGGCTTGCGACTGAGGATGCTGTCGGCGACGAAGTCCTTGCGGGTGGTGTTGGAATCGACGATGGCGCGCATCAGGTTCTGGGGCACGTCCCGGTAGTTGGCCAGGAGTTGCTTGGTGTCCTTGGGCAGGCAGTAGCCGCCATAGCCGAAGGAAGGATTGTTGTAGTGCTCGCCGATGCGCGGGTCCAGGCAGACACCCTGGATGATGTGCTTGGTGTCCAGCCCGTGGGTGGCGGCGTAGGTGTCCAGTTCGTTGAAGTAGGCCACGCGCATGGCCAGGTAGGTATTGGCGAACAGCTTGATGGCCTCGGCCTCGGTGGAGTCGGTGAACAGCACCGGGATGTCCCGCTTGATGGCACCCTGCTTCAGCAGGCTGGCGAAGGTCGCCGCCCTCTCGGATTGCTCGCCAATGATGATGCGGGAGGGGTGGAGGTTGTCGTAGAGGGCTTTGCCCTCGCGCAGGAATTCGGGTGAGAAGATCAGGTTTTCACAGTTGAACTCCGCCTTCAGCTTGGCGGTGTAGCCTACCGGCACGGTGGACTTGAGGATCATCACCGCCTTGGGGTTGATCGCCTTGACATCGCGGATGACGGCCTCCACCGATTGGGTGTTGAAGTAGTTGGTCTCGGTGTCATAGTCGGTGGGGGTGGCGATGACGACGAAGTCGGCGTTGGCGTAGGCGTCGTGCTTGTCCAGAGTCGCCCGCAGCTTGAGGGGCTTGTTCTTCAGGTAATCCTCGATCTCGTCGTCGACGATGGGGGAAACCTTGCGGTTGATCATCTCCACCTTCTCGGGGACGATGTCGAGGGCCACCACTTCATTGTGCTGGGCCAGCAGGATGGCGTTGGAGAGACCGACGTAGCCGGTGCCCGCGATGGCAATCTTCATGGTTGTTACCGTTTTCTTCAGGTTGATCGAGCGCCGATTTCAGCGGAAATTTGTTTCAGCGTGGCGACGGGATCGGCCGACTGGGTGATGGGCCGGCCGATGACCAGATAATCGGCACCGGCCCGCAAAGCTTGAATCGGCGTAAGGACGCGGGTCTGATCGCCGACCTCGCCGCCGGCGGGGCGGATGCCCGGCGTGACCAGGCGGAAATCCGGCCCCAATTCCCGGCGCAGGGCGGGGGCCTCCAGGGCGGAACAGACCACGCCATCCAGGCCCGCTTCGGCGGTGAGCCGGGCCAGGCGCAGGACCTGTTGTTCGGGGCCGGTATCGATGCCGATGGCGCCCAGTTCCTCCGGCCCCATGCTGGTCAATACCGTCACGGCGATCAGCAACGGACGCCGTTCCAGTCCCTCCAGCGCTTCCCGGGCGGCGGCGAGCATGCGCGGTCCACCCGAAGCATGCACGTTCACCATCCACACCCCGAGCCGAGCCGCCGCCCTGCAGGCCTGGGCCACGGTATGGGGGATGTCGTGGAACTTCAGGTCGAGGAACACCGCATAGCCCAGGGCCACCAGTTCGCGCACGAAATCGGGGCCGGCGGCCACGAACAGTTCCTTGCCCACCTTGAGCCGGCAGAGTTCCGGACTCAGGCGGGCGACGACGCGGCGGGCCGATTCCGCATCCGGGTAATCCAGGGCGACGATGATGCGCGGGCCGAGGCCGGGCTCAGTCATGCTCCGACCTTTCCGGGGGAATGCTCTCCCAGCGCGCGCAGGCCGGGCATTGCCAGAAATACTGGCGCGCCTTGAAGCCGCAGCTCGCGCACTGGTAATAGGCGGTGCGACTGACTTGGCGATGCACCAGGTCCTGGGCCAGACGGCCCTCCACCGACTCCACGTTCACCGCGTTGCTGGCCTGAAGATAATCATCCAGGGCGCGCAGGCTGGGATGGCGCTTGAGCTCCTCGGCGGCGAGCTGGCGCGCGGCCTCCCAGCCCTGATTTTCCGCCACGGTCTGGAACAGCAGGTGCAACAGGTCCGGGCTGGAGCTTCGATCCAGGTACGCCTTCAGCAGCGCGATCACCTGCTCTTGCCGTCCCAGGCGGGTATGGACCTGAACCAGGCGTTCGGCGACGGTGGACAGATAGGCCGGATTGAGTTCTTCCAGGCGTCTCCAGGCCGCGATGGCGTCTTCGTCGCGGCCCGCCTTGATCTCCAGGTCGCCTTTCAGCAGCCAGGCCCTGGCCGAACGCTTGTTCTCGTCGAGGGCGTGTTCCAGGAAGGCCCGCGCGGCCTCGATGTCGCCCTTGAGCATGGCGGCCACGGCCAATTCGCAATAATAGTGGGCGGTATCCGCGTTCTGGGCCGGGCAACCCAGTTTTTCCAGTCGTCCGGCCGTCTGGATGGCCTGCTCCCAATCCTTGGTGAGCACCTGGATTTCAAGGATGTTGCGCAGGGCGTCCAGGGCGTGGATGCCGCTTTCCAGGCGGCGGAAGACGGACTCGGCCCGATCCAGCAGACCCGATTTCAGGAAATCCTGGCCCAGTTCGTACAAGGCCTTCATGCGCTGGTCCTGGGACAGGTCCGCCCGATCCACCAGGTTCTGGTGGATGCGGATGGCCCGGTCCAGTTCGCCGCGACGACGGAACAGGGCGCCCAGGGCGAAGTGCAGCTCCAGGGTGTCCGGATCCATCTTGGCCACTTCCAGGAAGGCCTCGATGGCCTTGTCCGGCTGCTCGTTGAGCAGGTAGTTGAGGCCCTTGAAATAGGAGCGGGGCACCGCCCGGGACTCCTGCATGACGTGGCGGATATCCACCCGCGCCGCAACCCAGCCCAGGGCGAAGAACAGGGGGATGACCAGCAGATACCAGGCTTCGAATTCCATGCTCAGTTCCTATCCAATTCTTTCCTCAAGCCGCGCAATTCCCGATGACTGCGCAGCAGGCGCATGGAGCAGGCAAGCAGGCCGATGAGCAGCCCCAGGGCGAACACCACCAGGATGACCAGCGAAAGCGGCGCCTGCCATTCCAGGCCGAGGAAATACCTCAACGTGACCGTGTCGCTGTTCAGGGCCGCGAATCCCAACAGGAGAAGGAACAAGATGATTTTTACGGAGAGTGCCAGCAAACGCACGAGGGGAGCCGGGTCTTGGAATGAGCGGGATTGTAGAGGCTATTTCAGCCGGAATCATGCCCTTGCCGGATCAGGCCCGGACAACGATGTTCCACCAAGAAAAAAGGCGCCGACATGAGCGGCGCCTTCGAATGCACAACTTGGACGAGCTTTATTCCTGGAAATCCACGCGATCGCGCAATTCCTTGCCCGCCTTGAAGTGGGGCACATACTTGCCCTCGACATGGACCTTCTCGCCGGTCTTGGGGTTGCGCCCCACCCGGGGCGGGCGGAAATTCAGGCTGAAACTGCCGAACCCGCGGATCTCGATGCGTTCCCCTTCCACCAGACTGCTGGTCATGGCATCCAGGATCGTCTTCACCGCCAGTTCGGCATCCGCCGCCACCAGGTGAGGATGGCGCTCCGCCAGCCGGGCGATAAGCTCCGACTTGGTCATGGCGCCCACTTCAATCATTCAGCGCTCTTGTTGTCGAGCTTGGCCTTGAGCAGGGCACCCAGGTTGGTGGTGCCGGTGGACTGCTCGGAAGCCAGCTTGCGCAGGGCCTCGGACTGCTCGGCGGCATCCTTGGCCTTGATGGACAAGTTGATCTGGCGGTTCTTGCGATCGATGTTGATGATCACGGTCTCCACCTCGTCGCCTTCCTTCATGTGGTTGCGGATGTCCTCGACCCGCTCGCGGGAAACCTCGGAAGCGCGCAGGTAGCCTTCCACCTCGCCGTCCAGGGTCACCACGGCGCCCTTGGCGTCCAGGGACTTGACGCTGCCCTTGACGATGGAACCCTTGTCATGGGTGGCCACGTAGGCGTTGAAGGGATCGTTCTCCATCTGCTTGACGCCCAGGGAGATGCGTTCCTTCTCCACGTCGATGGCCAGCACCACGGCTTCCACTTCCTCGCCCTTGCGGTAGTTGCGCAGGGCTTCCTCGCCGGCCAGGCTCCAGGACAGATCGGACAGGTGCACCAGACCGTCGATGCCGCCGTTCAGGCCGATGAACACGCCGAAGTCGGTGATGGACTTGATCTGGCCGCGGACCTTGTCGCCCTTCTTGTAGTTCATGGCGAAATCGTCCCAGGGATTGGACTTGCACTGCTTCATGCCCAGGGAGATGCGGCGGCGATCCTCGTCGATCTCCAGCACCATGACTTCAACCTCGTCGCCCAGGGAAACCATCTTGGACGGATTGACGTTCTTGTTGGTCCAGTCCATCTCGGAGACGTGCACCAGGCCTTCGATGCCCGGCTCGATCTCGACGAAGCAGCCGTAGTCGGTCAGGTTGGCCACCTTGCCGAACATGCGGGTGCCGGTGGGGTAACGACGCGACAGGCCCACCCACGGATCTTCGCCCAGCTGCTTCAGGCCCAGGGAGACGCGGTTCTTTTCCTGGTCGAACTTGAGCACCACGGCGGTAACTTCGTCGCCCACGGTGACCACTTCGGAGGGATGCTTGACCCGACGCCAGGCCAGATCGGTGATGTGCAGCAGGCCGTCGATGCCGCCCAGATCCACGAAGGCGCCGTATTCGGTGATGTTCTTGACCACGCCCTTGACCTGGGCGCCTTCCTTCAGGTTGGCCAGCAGGGACTCGCGCTCGGCGCCCATGCTCTGTTCCAGCACGGCCTTGCGGGACACCACCACGTTGTTGCGCTTGCGGTCCAGCTTGATGACCTTGAATTCGGATTCCTTGTTCTCGAAGGGGGTGGTGTCCTTGATGGGACGCACGTCCACCAGGGAACCGGGCAGGAAGGCGCGGATGCCGTTGCACATGACCGTGAGGCCGCCCTTGACCTTGCCGTTGATCACGCCCTTGACCACGCGACCTTCTTCCATGGCCGCTTCCAGGTCCAGCCAGGCGGCCAGGCGACGGGCGCGGTCGCGCGACAGCTTGGTGGCGCCGTAACCGTCCTCGATGGATTCGATGGCGACCTGGACGAAATCGCCCACGGTCACTTCCACTTCGCCGCGGTCGTTCTTGAACTCCTCGACGGGGATCAGGCTCTCGGACTTGAGGCCGGCGTTGACGGTGACGAAGTTGTCATCGATGCCGACGACTTCGGCGGTGATGACTTCGCCATGACGCATTTCCTGTTTGGAAATGCTTTCCTCGAACATGGCGGCAAAGGATTCCATGGATTCCATGGCGGGTTGGGTAGCGGTTGCGGTGGACATGTAGGGACCTGAGTAAAACCGTGTCGCCACGGCGGGTTGGTTAAAAAACAAAACCGAAAGGCGCACCGGTCTTTCCCGGGCACGGCCTTTCGGCGGTTCAAGCGGCGGAGGCTGTCCGGTACCCCTGGAGCACCCGCTCCACGGCCTGGGAAATGGTCAGGCCGGTGGTATCCAGCAAAGCGGCATCCGCCGTCTGTTTCAGGGGAGCGGCGGCGCGGGCGGCATCGCGCGCATCCCGTTCGCTCAAGTCCTGAAACAGGGCGGCGAGATTAGCATCGAAACCTTTTTCAATCAACTGCTTATAGCGCCTTTGCGCGCGCGCCTCGCGGCTCGCCGTGAGGAAGATTTTGACGGTGGCGTCCGGAAATACCACCGAGCCCATGTCGCGTCCGTCGGTCACCAGGCCGGGGGCCTGGCGAAAGGCCCGCTGGCGCTCCAGCAGGGCGGCGCGCAGCACCGGCATGGCGGCGATCTTCGAGGCGGCGCGGCCCGCCTCCTCGGTGCGGATGGCATCGCCCACCGCTTCCCCGTCCAGAAACACCTCGCCCCCTTCGAAGCGCAGGTCCAGCCCCCTGGCCAGTTCCGCCAGCGCCGCCTCGTCGTCCAGGGACAGACCGGCGCGCTGGGCGGCATGGGCAGTGACCCGGTAGATGGCGCCGCTGTCCAGGTAATGAAAGCCCAGGGCCTGGGCCACCAGGGCGGCCACGGTGCCCTTGCCGGAGGCGGAAGGGCCATCGATGGCGATGACGGGGATGCTTGGAGCAGTCATGAGGCGCGGAAGCTGGAAGCGTGGGTGATGGCGCCGAAGCGCTCGAAATAATCCGGGAAGGTCTTGGCCACGCACTTGGGATCGTTGATGCGCACCGGCACGCCGCCCAGGGCCACCAGGGAGAAGCACATGGCCATGCGGTGGTCGTCGTAGGTGTCGATTTGCGCGTTGGGTGTCAGCTTGGCGGGCGGGGTGACGCGGATGAAATCCCGCCCTTCCTCGACGGAGGCGCCGAATTTGCGTAATTCCGTGGCCATGGCGGCGATGCGGTCGGTTTCCTTGACGCGCCAACTAGCGATATTGGACAGCGTGGTGGTGCCGTTGGCGAACAGGGCCAGCACCGCCAGGGTCATGGCGGCATCCGGGATGTGGTTGCAGTCCAGGTCGATGGCGTGGAGCTTGTCGGCGCAGCCCAGGCGGCATTCGATCCATTCGGCCGACGCATCCCGACCGAAGCCGATCTCGGCGCCCATCCTGGCCAGGGCCTCGGCGAAGCGCACATCGCCCTGGATGCTGTCGCGGCCCACGCCCTGGACCCGCACCGGGCCGTGGCCGATGGCGCCGGCGGCGAGGAAGTAGGAGGCCGAGGAGGCATCGCCTTCCACCAGAATTTCCGTGGGGCTGCGATAGGTGGCGACGGGCACGGTGAAGCGTTGCCAGCCTTCCCGGACCACTTCGATACCGTAGCGTTGCATCAGGTTGAGGGTGATCTCCACGTAGGGTTTGGAGATCAACTCGCCTTCCACCCGGATCACCACTTCCCGCCCCAGCAGGGGCGCGGCCAGCAGCAGACCAGTGAGGAACTGGCTGGAGACGTTGCCCTTGACGCCGATCTCCCCCTCGACCGGCTCGGGAGGCGCGATGTGCAGGGGCGGGAAGCCGTCGTTTTCCGTGTAGTCGATCTGGGCGCCGGCCTGGCGCAGGGCATCCACCAGGTCGCCGATGGGGCGCTCGTGCATGCGCGGCACGCCGGACAGGGTGTAATCGCCGTGGGCGAAGGCGCAGGCGGCGGTAAGGGAGCGGAAGGCGGTGCCGGCGTTGCCCAGGAACAGGTTGGCGTATTTCACCGGGAAGGGGCCGCCCACCCCGTCCACCCGGTAGTCATCCGTGCCCTCGATGCGCTGCCAGTTCACGCCCAGGCGATGCAGGGCATCCAGCATCACCCGGGTGTCGTCGGAATCCAGCAGGCCCTTCACCAGGGTCTGCCCGGAGGCCAGGGCCGAGAGCAGGAGAATGCGGTTGGAAATGCTTTTCGAACCGGGCAGCCGCACTGTCCCCCGGGCGCCGGACAGGGCCGGCAGGTCGAGATAATCCATCACTTACCCTTAATCCAATGTTGCCGTGCTTCCCGGGCCCGGCTGAACAAGTCCTCCAGCGCCGCGCCGTCGCCGGCCGCCACCCACCCGCGGATGTTGGCCAACTTGTCGATGAAGGCATCCAGTTCGACCACCAGGGCATCCTTGTTGGCCAGGGCGATATCCCGCCACATTTCCGGATGGCTGCCGGCGATGCGGGTGGAATCGCGAAAACCGCTGCCCGCATGCAGGAAATACGTTTCCGCGTTGGGGCGGCCGGCGAGTTCGTCCATCAGCGCGAAGGCCACCAGATGGGGCAGGTGGCTGACCGCCGCGTAAACCTTGTCGTGCTGCATGGGTTCCATGTTGGTGACCTGGGCGCCGCAGGCCTTCCACAGTGCCTGGACGGCGTCGACGTCTTGCGGCCGGTTTTCAGGGAGGGGGGTCAGGATGCAGGGCTTGCGCTGGAACAGGCCGCTACGGGCGGCCTCGGCGCCACTGGTCTCGGCGCCGGCGATGGGGTGGCCTGGCACGAAGCGGGCAATTTTTTCACCCAGGCCCGCCCGGGCGACGGCGATCACATCCTGCTTGGTGCTGCCGGCGTCGGTGAGGATGCAGTGGGGCGGCACGGTCGGGGCGATATCCCGGAACAGGGCGGCCATGGCGCCGACCGGGATGGCGATCATGACCAGATCGGCATCGGCCACCGCTTCGCCGGCGTGCTCGGCGATGGCATCGATGATGCCCAGTTCCCGGGCCTTCTCCAGGTTGGCCCGGCCGCGCCCGACGCCGGTTATCCGCCCCACCAGCCCCTTCTTCTTCAGGTCCAGGGCGAAGGAACCGCCGATCAGGCCGACGCCAATGACGACCAGGTGATCGATCACTTCGCCCCCAGAATCTCGCCCAGGGCGGCGAGGCAGCGCGCATTCTGTTCCGGCAGGCCGATGCTGACGCGCAGGTACTCGGGCATGGCGTAGTTGGCCACCGGCCGCACGATGACCCCCTTGCGCAGCAGGGCCTGGAACACCGGGCCGGCATCGCCGCCGGGGGCGACCCGGACCGCGACGAAATTGCCGGCGGAGGGAATCCACTCCAGCCCCAGCCCGCGGAAGCCCTCGGTGAACTGGGCCATGCCGTCATCGTTCAGCCGCTTGGTCCGGTCCAGGAACTCCGCATCATCGAGGGCGGCGGTGGCGGCGGCCAGGGCCAGGCTGTTGACGTTGAAGGGCTGGCGCACCCGGTTCAGTAGGTCCGCCACCTCCGGCCGGCATGCCGCGTAGCCGACGCGCAGCCCGGCCAGGCCGTAGGCCTTGGAGAAGGTGCGGGTGAGGATCAGGTTGGGGAACTCCTCCAGCCATTGCAGCGAGGGCACCCGCCGCGCCGAGTCCATGTATTCCACATAGGCCTCGTCCAGCACCACCACGGCCTCGGTCCGGGACAGGGCGGCCAGGGCGGCATGCAAGGCGCCGTTGTCGAGCAGGGTGCCGGTGGGGTTGTTTGGATTGGCGATCCAGACCACGCGGGTGTGGCTTTTCACCCGGGCCAGCATGGCGTCCAGGTCGTGGCCGAAATCCTTGGCCGGCGCCTCGATGCCGATGGCGCCGGCGGCCTGGGTGGCCAGGGGATAGACGGCGAAGGCGTGGCGCGAATAGACGGCGGAGCTACCCGGCGCCAGGAAGGCCCGGGCCACCAGGTCCAGCACGTCGTTGGAACCGTTGCCCAGGACGATCTGGTCCAGGCCCACATCCAGCCGGGCCGCCAGGGCGGACTTCAGGGCGTAGCCGTTGCCGTCCGGATACAGGGCGATTTCGGCCATGGCATCGGTGATGGCCTGTTTCGCCCTGGAGCCGATGCCCAGGGGATTCTCGTTGGAAGCCAGCTTGACGATGTCCGCTTCGTTCAGGCCCATCTCCCGGGCCAGTTCGGAAATCGGCTTGCCGGGCTGGTAGGGGGCGATGGCGCGGACGTAGTGGGGAGACAGTTCGGATAGGGACATGGAATGGGGCTTGAACGTGGGCTTGAACAGGCTTCAGGCGGCGATGGGATAGGCGCCCAGCACCTTGAGGAAGGTGCAATGTTCCCGCACGGCCTCGAGGGCGCGCTGGATCTCGGGGTTGCTGCTGTGGCCTTCCAGATCCACATAGAACACGTATTCCCAGGCGCCGCTGCGGGCTGGCCGGGATTCCAGCTTGGACAGGCCGATGTCGTGGCCGGCGAAGGGGGCCAGCAGTTCCAGAAGGGCGCCGGGTTTGTTGCGCACCGATAGCACCAGGGAGGTCTTGTCGCGCCCGGAGGGCGCGGTCTCTTCCGGCCCCAGCACCAGGAAACGGGTGGTGTTGTTGGGCTCGTCCTCGATGTCGCGGGCGACGATACTCAGGCCGTGGCGTTCGGCCGCCAGTTCGCCGGCGATGGCGGCAGTTTCCGGATTTTCGGCGGCCATGCGGGCGGCTTCGCCGTTGCTGGTGACGCGGATGGTTTCGACACCGGGCAGGTGCTGGTTCAACCACTCGTGACACTGGCCCAGGGACTGGGCGTGGGAATAGACCGCCTTGATGCCGTCCAGGCCCTCGCCCTTGCGCATAAGGTGCTGACGCACGCGCAACATCACCTCGCCGCAGATTTTCAGGGGGCTGTTGAGCATCAGGTCCAGGGTCCGGTTCACCGCCCCTTCCGTGGAGTTCTCCACCGGCGCCACGCCGTAGTGGGCTTCGCCCCGCTCCACCGCCTGGAACACCTCGTCGATGCTGGCGCAGGGCAAGCCGATGGCGGCATGGCCGAAGTGCTTGATGGCGGCGGCTTCGGAGAAGGTGCCCTCCGGCCCCAGGTAGGCGATGGTCAGGGGCTGCTCCAGGGAGCGGCAGGCGGACATGATCTCCTTGTAGATGACGGAGACGGATTCCGGCGTCAAGGGTCCCGGATTCGTGGACTGCATGCGCCGCACCACCTGGGCTTCCCGCTCCGGCTTGTAGATGACGCCGTTCTTGAGATGGCCGACTTCCTGGGCCAGACGGGCCCGCTCGTTCAGCAGCTGGAGAACCTGGTCGTCGACCGCGTCGATGCGGTTGCGCAGGGAAAGGAGCGCGTCGCTCATCTTGGCATCATTCCAGCGGCAGGTAGCGGATGCGGGACACGCCCTGGATGGCGGCGAGCTGGGCGATCACCGCATCGGGCACGGCGCTGTCCACGTCCACCAGGGTGAAGGCCATGTCGCCCTTGGACTTGTTCACCATGTTGTGGATGTTGAGGCCGGCGCCGGCCAGGGTGGTGGATATCTGGCCCAGCATGTTGGGCACGTTGGCGTTGGCGATGGCCAGGCGGAAGGCGGATTCCCGGGGCAGGCTGAGGTTGGGGAAATTCACCGAATTGAGGATGTGGCCATTCTCCAGGTAATCGGCCACCTGCTCGGCCACCATGATGGCGCAGTTCTCCTCCGCCTCTTCCGTGGAAGCGCCCAGGTGAGGCAGGGCCACGAAACGCTCGTGCTGGCGCAGCAGGTTGCTGGGGAAGTCGCACACGTAGGCGTGCAGCTTGTTGTCTTTCAGGCCGGCCAGCACGGCTTCCTCGTTGACGATACCGTCCCGGGCGAAGTTGAGCAGCACGCAGCCCTTCTTCATGACCTTCACCCGCTCGGCATTGATCAGATCCTTGGTGGCGGGTACCAGGGGGGTGTGCAGGCTGATGAAATCGGAATGCTTGACCAGATCGTCCACCGAGGCGGCCTTCTTGACCTGTGACGGCAGGCGCCAGGCCGCGTCCACGGTGATCTCCGGATCGAAGCCGATGACATGCATCCCCAGGCGGATGGCGGCATCCGCCACCAGGGAACCGATGGCGCCCAGGCCGATCACGCCCAGGGTGCGGCCCGGCAGTTCGTGGCCGACGAAATGCTTCTTGCCCGCTTCCACCTGCTTGTGCAGGGATTCGTCGTCGCCGTGCAGGCCGGCGACGAAATTCAGGGCCGGCAGCAGGTTGCGGGCGCCCAGCAGCATGCCGGCGATGACCAACTCCTTCACCGCGTTGGCGTTGGCGCCGGGGGCGTTGAACACCACCACGCCCCGCTCGCTCATGGCCTTCACCGGGATGTTGTTGGTGCCGGCGCCGGCCCTGCCGATGGCCAGCACGCTGTCCGGGATGGGCATCTCGTGCATGACCTGGGAACGCACCAGGATGGCGTCGGGGTTTTCCAGGTCGTTGCCCACGCTGTAGTTCTCGGGCAGGCGGGCAAGCCCCCGCTTGGAAATCGCGTTCAGGGTGAGGATTTTCTGAGCCTTGGCCATCTGGGTCTCTCCAGGGATATCCGGGATACAAAAACAGGCCGGCGCCCGGGCGCCGGCCGCGAAGGGGCGGGAAATCAGCCGCGCGTCTTCTCGAAGTCCTTCATGTAGTCCACCAGCGCCTGCACGCCTTCCACCGGCATGGCGTTGTAGATGGAGGCGCGCATGCCGCCCACGGAGCGGTGGCCCTTCAGCTGCACCAGGCCGCGCGCCTTGGCGCCCTTTAGGAAGTCCTCGTCCAGGGCGGCGTCCTTCAGGGTGAAGGGGATGTTCATCAGGGAGCGGTTTTCCCTGGCCACCGGCGAGTTGTAGAAGCCGGTGGCATCCAGGTAGTCATACAGCAGCCCGGCCTTCTGGCGGTTGGTCTTTTCCATGGCGGCCAGGCCGCCCTTGGCCTTCAGCAGCTTGAACACCAGGCCGGCGATGTAGATGCCGTAGGTGGGCGGGGTGTTGTACATGGACTCGTTGTCGGCGTGGGTCTTGTAGTCGAACATGGTGGGCGTGCCGGCCACGGTCTGGCCGATCAGGTCGTCGCGCGCGATGACCACGGTGACGCCGGCCGGGCCGATGTTCTTCTGGGCGCCGGCGTAGATCAGGCCGTACTTGGACACGTCCATGGGCCGCGACAGGATGGTGGAGGACATGTCGGCCACCAGGGGCACGTCGCCGGTCTGGGGCGTCCAGAAGATTTCCACGCCGCCGATGGTTTCATTCGGCGTGTAATGCACGTAGGCGGCGTTGGGGTCCAGCTTCCAGGCGTCCTGGGTGGGTGCATAGGAGAAGTTCTTGTCCTCGGAACTGGCCACCACGTTCACGGCGCCGTATTTCTTTGCTTCCTTGATGGCCTTCTTGGACCATTCGCCGGTGTTCAGGTAGTCGGCGGAAGCCTTGCCGCGCAGCAGGTTCATGGGAACCATGGCGAACTGGCTGGAGGCGCCGCCCTGGACGAACAGCACCTTGTAGTTGGCGGGAATGCCCATCAATTCCCGCAGATCGGCCTCGGCCTGGGCCTGGATGCCCATGTATTCCTTGCCGCGATGGGACATTTCCATGACGGACATGCCGCAGCCCTGCCAGTTGACCAGTTCGTCGCGGGCCTGTTCCAGGACTTCACGGGGCAAAACCGCCGGACCGGCGCTGAAGTTGTAGATACGTTCCATGATGCTCAGTGTCCTTCCTAGTGGGGGTCTGTCTTTGCGGATTCCGCGGCTTCGGCTTGATGTTCCGCCGATGCCTTGGGGAAAGCTTCCCGGGCGGGCGCCTTGCGCGGAGTCGCGCGGGACGCAGCCTTGGGCGCGGGGGCATCGAGCCCCCGCATGAGGTCCAGCCTGGCGATCCTGGCCGGATCGGTCTCGCCGTTGACGTTGACGATGTTGAGCTTGCCCTGGCCCTGCTTCATCTCGTTCCTGAAGTCATAGACGGCGCCCACCACGGTGAGCCGGCCGCTCATGACTTCCGCCTCGAACTTGCCCAGGGCCAGGCGGACCTGGTTGTTCACGTTCTGCTTGACGCTGTTCAGGCCCGGGTCGCCCTTGGCGATCTGGAGGGTATCCAGTTCCCGCTGGATGCTGGGGGATTCCTGGCCATAGTCGCCGGCTGCCGCCTTGATGGCGCCGCAGGCCACATGGCCGACGACCAGCAGCAGGGGTGTATGCAGGTGGTGCACGCCGTATTCCACCGAGCCTTCGGCCGTGGCGATCTGGTTGCCGATATTGCGGATCATGAACAGATCGCCATCCGGCGTGTCATCCAGGGCGTGAGTATGGACCCGGGAGTCGGAACAGGTCACCACCGTGGCGCGGGGATGCTGATCATTCAGGAACGGCTTGAAATGGGCGGGACCCTTGGCGCCCATGAAATCCCGATTGCCGCGCGCGATCTCGCGCATGATCTCCCGGGCGCCCTCGGGTGTTTTCTTGTCGCTCAGGCTGGCGGCATACTCGCGCATCACTTCCTTGACGATGGCCCGGATCTTGTCCTTTTCCGCCTCGTTCGCGGTCACCGGCTCCGCGGCCGATACCGATACGAACATGGCCATCCCCAACGCGACCAGCCCAATGGAACGTTTCATCTGTCACCCCTTGAAGCAAAAATTGTAACCAAATATCGACAGAGGAAGCGGAATCTTCAGATCGAGGAGTGGGCCTTTTCGGGCACTCGCGCGCCTGGCTCGGCTCAGTCCCGGCCCGAGCGCCAGATGGCGTAGATGATCCAGAGGCTGTTGAAAAACGCCACCACGAAACCCAGCAGGCCGAACAACGGCAGTCCGAACAGTTCCGGCCCGCCCTCCACGGTCATGATGATGCTGGAGCCCACCACCAGCGAAGCGGTCAGCACGCCCATGGTCAATCGGTTGGCGGCTTGATTGAGTTGCAGGCCGAAATGGTCCAGGCGCTTGAGATCCAGATCGATGCGCAACCGGCCCCGGCGCGCCATGCGGAACAGGCGCGCCACATCCCGCGGCAGGCCGACCACGATCTCGGCGATTTCCCGCAAGCCGCGCCGCGTCCGCCGGGCCAGGGCCTGGGGCGAATAGCGCGCCTCCATCACCCGCCGCACGAAGGGCGTCAGGTGATCCACCATGTGGAAGGCCGGATCGAGCTGGTAGCCCAGGCCCTCCAGGGTGATGATGGCCTTGAACAGCAGGGTCAGGTCGGGCGGCAGGGACAGGTGGTTGTCGCGCATGACCCCGGTGACTTCGCTGAGCAGGGCGCCGATGCGGATGTCCTTGAGGGACAGGTTGTCATAGCCGAACACCATCTCCGAAATGTCATAGGCCAGGTGTTCCTCGTCGATCTCCGCGTCCCCCGCCCACTGGGTGAGGACATTGAGCATGCCGGCCTCGTTCTTCTGGATGAGCGCTTCCAGGAAATCGATGAGCTGCTCACGGCGGCTGTCGGTGATGCGGCCCACCATGCCGAAATCCAGCAGCCCCAGGCGATTGCCCGGCAGGTAGACGACGTTGCCGGGATGGGGATCGGCATGGAAGTACCCGTCGATCAGGATCATCCTGAGCACCGCGTCGGCGCCCCGGGCCGCCAGCAGCGTCAGGTCGAAGCCCTCCGCCCGGGCGCGCGCCATTTCCGTGCCGGGCACGCCCACCAGCTCTTCCTGGACGTTCACGCTTTCCGCGCAGTATTCCCAGTACACGCGGGGGATATGCACGGTGTCGTCATCCCTGAAGCGTTCCGCGAAGGACTCCAGATTGCGGGCCTCCTTGATCAGGTCGAACTCCCGCAGCAATGAACGCTTCAACTGCCCCACGATCTGGACCGGACGGTAGCGCCGCGTGTCCGGCATCTGGATTTCCATGATCCTGGCCAGATGGCTGAGGATGCGCAGGTCGGCCTCGATCTTAGGCAGGATGTCGGGCCGCCGGATTTTCACCACCACCGGCGCGCCGTCGCGCAGGCGGGCCCGATGCACCTGGGCGATGGAGGCGGCCGCGAAGGGCTCCAGCTCGAAGCCGGCGAACACGGCCTCCACCTCATGGCCCCAGACCTGTTCCAGCCCCGGTCGCAACTGCTCGAAAGGCACGGGGGGCACCTTGCTGTGCAGCTTCTCGAACTCGGCGATCCACCCGGGGGGAAAGACATCCACCCGGGTGGCGAGGATCTGCCCCATCTTGACGAAGGTCGGCCCCAGCTCGGTGAGCGCCAGGCGGATACGGACCGGAAGATCGAGTTGGGCGACATCGTTGGACGTCTGCCAGTGCAACAGCCGCCCGGCCCGCTCCAGCAGATGGGAGACCCCCAGCATCCGGACCACATCCCCCCAGCCGTAGCGGATCAGGACCGAGGCGATCTCGTGCAGGCGCGACAGATCCCGCACCATGGACAAGGTTTCACGCAGCATGAGGGGGTTTTAAGCGCGCTTGTTATCCAGGGCGTCGGCCAGGCCGCGCAGGATGCCCGAGGCCACCGCCGACAAACGCGCCCTGGCCTCCCCCGCGGTCGCCAGGGTTTCCGCCCCCGAGCCGAGCGCGATGCCGCTCATGCGGCTGTTCAGTTTTTCCAGCACCGCGCGCACCTGGGCGCCGGTGTCCGTGCCATTACGCGCCAGGTGCCCGCCGAGATCGGCATATTCCCCCTTCAGCCAGCCCTGGGTCTTGTCCGAGGCCTCCTTGAGGCTGGAAAGCAAGTCCTCCTCCAGGTCCCTCATCGCGTCCACGGTGTCCTTCAAATCGGTGGTGGCGAAGTTGTGGCCCATGTCCCAGGCTTCCTCCATGGCCATCCGCATCGCGTAGACGGAACGCCCCACCGCTTCGTCGAGGCCCACCACCGCTTCCCGCAGGGCGCCGCTGGCCTGGCTTCCCCGTTCAAGCAGCCCATCTCCCAAACCGGCCAGGGTGTCGCGCATGATGTCGCGAGCGCTGGCCGGATCCGCCTGATGATCCACCAGCGCCTTCATGACCAAGGCCCGCACCCGTTCCCGCAATTGCGCCTCATCGACCGCCGCCGCGCGTATGACTTCGGAGATTTCTGTTTTATTTTCAATGGACATGTAGCATCTCCTTCATGTTGGTTATTAACAATAACAATACCATAGTAGACAAGCCTGTCGATTTGATGGCTTAATCGCGCCACTTTTTGTGTCAAATTTTTCGACAACCCGCCTGCATGCGCCTACTGTCGCGTCGTTTTTCATTACTTGCCCTGCTGATCTCCGCCCTCGGCGTGGCCATGCCCTCGCCCGCGAGTGAAACCGATGCCGATGCGGGCATCGTGGACGGCATGAAGGCCAGGGCACAGCCGCTGCTCAAGGCCTTGAGCATGCTGGGCACGCCCTACAGGTTCGGTGGCAGCAACCCGGAAAAAGGCCTGGATTGCAGCGGCTTCGTCAAGCACGTTTACAAGGAAACCGCCGGCGTCACCCTGCCCCGTAGCGCCCGCGACATGAGCAAGCAAGGCGAACAGGTGGCGAAGAACGAGCTCAAGCCGGGAGACCTGGTGTTCTTCAATACCCGCAAGCGACCCAATTCCCATGTCGGCATCTACAAGGGCAACGGCGAATTCGTCCACGCCAGCAGCACCCGAACCAAGGCTGTGACCATCTCCCGCATGGACCAGAATTACTGGGCCTCCCGCTTCAACGGCGCTCGCCGTGTCCTGCCGGGCGAATAAGCGCCCATGCAGCAGGGATCACGCCGGACATGATCCCTGCTGAAACAAGCGCCAGGCTTTTCCTCTGCGCGATTCTGTTGCCCGCCTGGGTCTGGGCCGCGCCCAGCGAGGAAGAGATGTTCTTCAAGGGGGTTTCCGAGGTCAACGAGGGTGGCCTGCGCTTCCTGCCCTCGCCACCGGAAAAACCCGTGCACCACCATCAGAACCATGTCTTCCTCGGCGAAGACAGCCTGAATACCGGCTGGGTCAGGCTGGAACAGTGCCATCAGCATCTCGACCCGGTGCCCAGCATGCAGATCGTCTACAACCGGGAACGCATCCGTGACATCCGCGTCGAGCGTCGGGAAAACATCGGCAAGGCCTGGGTCCACGAACATACCGTCCAGATGGAACAGGTGGAAGCCAACGCCCTGATCTGCATCCGCGCCGAAACCCGGGCCCTGAGTTCCGATGGCGAGGGCATCTACAGCCTGGCGAACGGCCCCTACATGCGACGTTTCCTCGATGGTTACTACCCCATGCGGGTCAGCATGAAGGTGAGCATCGAGACCCCGAGGATCGGTTTTCTGGATGTTGAACCGCGAGCGCAACCCGGATTCGCGGTAAGCCATAACGGCAACGAAGTCGGCTATGACGCCTGGTTCGAAGGCCGGCTCACAACCCTCATCCGCTTCCGCCGCAATCCCGATTAAACCCTGAAGCTTGCGCGCCACGGGCCGAGGTGGCCCCCGCGCAGTTTTTTCATGGCGATACCCGATCCTATTGTTGATAGTCATTCCCATTTGTGTTTAGATAGGGCCGCCGCATCCGCGGCCTGTTCAACCCACACCAGGAAGCTGTCATGAATCGCGTCATGAATCGTGTATTGAATCGTTATGCCACCGCCCTCGTCGCCACCCTGCTCGCCAGCCTGATGGGATCGAGCCCGGCGCTTGCCCAGGATCCCGTCCTGAACCTGTATTCCTCCCGGCACTATCAAACCGACGAGACGCTGTATGCCAATTTCACCAAGGCCACCGGCATCCGCATCAACCGCATCGACGGCAAGGAAGACGAACTGATCCAGCGCATCCGCCGCGAGGGCGCGGCCAGCCCCGCCGACGTCTTCATCACGGTGGACGCCGCCAACCTGCAGGCGGCGGACGACGCCGGCCTGTTCGCCCCGGTACGCTCCAAATCCCTCGATGCCCGCATCCCCGCCCAATTCCGCGGCGAGGACAACCGCTGGTTCGGCTACGCGTACCGCGCCCGCGTCATCGCCTACGACCGGAACACGATCAAGCCCGAGGAGGTGCGGGACTACACCGACCTGGCCAACCCCAGGTTCAAGGGCAAGATCTGCGTGCGCAGCGGCGGCCACGTCTACAACCGCACCCTGATGGCGTCCATGATCTACCACCTCGGCGACGAGAACGCCCTCGACTGGGCGCGCGGCCTGGTGGCCAATCTGGCGCGCGCCCCCAAGGGCGGGGATACCGACCAGATCCGGGCCGTCGCCGCCGGGGAATGCGACGTGGCGATCAGCAACCATTATTACTACGCCCGCCTGATGGCTTCGGACAAGCCCGCCGACCAGGACGTGATCAGGAAGGTCGGCATCGTCTTCCCCGGCCAGAAAGGCAAGGGCACCCACGTCAACATCTCCGGCGGCGGCATGCTCAAGCACGCGCCCAACAAGGCGGCGGCGGTCAAGTTCCTGGAATACCTGGCGTCGGACGAAGCCCAGGCCTATTTCGCCAACGGCAACAACGAGTGGCCGGCAGTCGCCTCGGTCAAGCTGGACAACCGCGAACTCGACGCCCTGGGCAAGTTCAAGGTGGATCAGTTGTCCGCGGGGGTGCTCGCGCAATACACCCCGAAGGCGCAGCGCTTCATCGATCGCGCCGGTTGGAAATGATCGCCCCGCATCCCGGCGCGGGTGGTGAATGGCGCCTGCCGGGGCGCGCCCTACTTTCGCCGCATCGTGCGTGACAGCAGCACCACCGGGATCAGGCCGACCGCGACGATGATCAGGGAGGGCGTCGCCGCCTCGGCCAGGCGTTCGTCCGCCGCCAGGATATAGACCTGGGTGGCCAGGGTTTCGAAGTTGAAGGGACGCAGCACGATGGTGGCGGGCAGTTCCTTCATCACGTCGACGAATACCAGCAGCAAGCCCGAAACGATCCCCCCCGACAGCAGCGGCACGTGTACCCGGGCGAGCAGCCCGGCGCGGCTGGCGCCCAGGCTGCGGGCCGCCTCGTCCAGGCTGGGGCGGATGCGCGCCAGGCTCGATTCCACCGCGTTCAACGCCACCGCCAGGAAACGGGCCAGGTAGGCGAACACCAGGGCGGTGGCGGTGCCGGTGATCACCAGGCCCAGGGAAATCCCCCATTGCTCGCGGGCCCAGGCGATCAGGGCATGGTCCAGGGCCGTCAGCGGTATCAGGGCGCCCACCGCGATCACCGTGCCGGGTACGGCATAGCCGAGGGAGGCGAGACGCTTGACAGCCGCCATCAGCCTACCCGGATGGGCCCGGCCGGCATACGCCAGAAGCAGGGCGACGATCACCGCCAGCAGGCTGGCGATTCCCGCCAGACCCAGGCTGTTCCCGGCCAGCGCCAGGTATTTCACGCCGAACTGGCTGTCCCCCTCGCCCACGGCCATGGCGAGCAGCAGGCCGCCTGGCAGCAGGAAGCCGCCGATCAGGGGGACCAGGCAGGCCACGGTCGCCAGGGCGGCGCGCCAGCCCACCAGGCTCGGCCGCATCGAGGGTCGACCGCCGGCATCGTCGAAGCGGGCCCGGCCGCGACTGGCCTTCTCCAGCACCAGGGCCAGGGCCACCACGGCGAGCAGGCTGGCGGCCAGCTGGGAGGCGGCGACCGGGTCGCCGAAGGCATACCAGGCGCGATAAATCCCGGTGGTGAAGGTGGGCACGCCGAAATACGACACCGCGCCGAACTCGGCCAGGCTCTCCATGATGACCAGGGCCACGCCGCCCGCCACGGCCGGCCGCGCCAGCGGCAAGGCGACCCGGAAGAAGGCGGCGCGCTGGCTGTAGCCCAGGCTGCGCGCCGCCTCCATCAACACCCCGGAGCGTTCCAGGAAGGCGGTGCGCGCCAGCACATAGACATAGGGGTAGAACACCAGGCTGAAGATCAGGACGGCGCCTTCGAGGGAGCGCACCTCGGGGAACCAGTAATCGTCGCGGGTCCAGCCGAATGCCTCGCGCAGGGTGGTCTGGACCGGACCGGCGAATTGCAGAAAATCGGTGTAGGCATAGGCGATGACATAGGTGGGCATGGCCAGGGGCAACAACAGGGCCCATTCCATCAGGCGGCGGCCGGGAAAGCGGTACATGGCGACGATCCACGCCGCCCCGGTGCCCAGCAGGGCGGCGCCAAGGCCGGCGCCCACCGCCAGGGCGAGACTGTTGAATACGTACTCGGCCAGCACCGTTTCCGCCAGATGCGCCCAGACGTCCTCCTTGTCCGGCTGGAAGATGTTGACCACGACGCTGGCCACCGGCAACGACACCAGCACGGCCAGGACCGCCGCGACCAGCGGCAAAAAAGAGAATCGGGACTTCATTTTTCGAGGCGACGGATATCGGGAGCCGGACATCGGGATAATCGGCATATTATAATGACTCTCATTTGAATATTCCGCTTTAGCCATGCCCCCTACCCTGGAAGTGATCGAACTCGGCCATCGCTTCAGCGAGAAACCCGTGCTGAGCGGTGTTTCCTTCCATCTGGAGGAAGGCCAGATCGGCTGCCTGCTGGGCCCCTCGGGTTGCGGCAAGACCACGGTATTGCGGCTGATCGCCGGCTTCGATGCCCCCCGGCAGGGTGAAATCCATCTGCGCGGCGAGCGCGTCAGCGGTCCCGGCCAGGCGCTGCCGCCGGACGCCCGCAAGATCGGCATGGTGTTCCAGGACTACGCGCTGTTCCCCCATCTCTCCATCGCCCGCAACGTCGCCTTTGGCCTGCGCCACCTCGACAAGGGCGCCCGCGCCGCGCGCGTCGCCGCCATGCTGGACACGGTGGGCCTCGCCGGCCGCGCCGAAGCCTATCCCCACGAGTTGTCCGGCGGCCAGCAGCAACGCGTCGCCCTGGCACGCGCCCTGGCCCCGGGACCCCGCCTGCTGCTGCTGGACGAGCCCTTCTCCAACCTGGACGTGGAACTGCGCGAGAAACTCGCCCTGGAAGTCCGCGACATCCTCAAGCACGAGGGCATCACCGCCCTGCTGGTGACCCATGACCAGCACGAGGCCTTCGCCATGGCCGACGTGATCGGCGTCATGAACCAGGGCGTCATCCAGCAATGGGACACGCCTTACAACCTGTATCACCAGCCGGCCAATCGCTTCGTCGCCGATTTCGTCGGCCAGGGGGTGCTGCTGCCCGGGGAAGTGCTCAACAGCCATCAGGTGGAAATCGAACTGGGCGTCCTGGAAGGCTATATCCCCTCGGGCTGCGACGAGGATGGCGGCTGTTCCCTGTGCGAGAAGGGCTGCCAGGTGGAAGTCCTGATCCGCCCGGACGACATCATCCATGACGACTCCAGCCTGCTGCTGGCCGAGGTGGAGCGCAAGGCCTTCCGCGGCGCGGATTTCCTGTACTCCCTCAAGCTTCCGGGCGGCAACCGGGTCCTGGCCCAGGTGGACTCCCACCACAACCACGCCATCGGCGAGAAGATCGGCATCCGCCTGGGCATCGACCACGTGGTGGCGTTCCGCAAATGAACCCGCCCGGGACCTCCCGCCCATGACGCCCCTCATCGCCGGACTCCTGCGGCCCGACGCCTACCCCCACCCGGCGCCGGCGCCCAGGCTGATAGAAACCCACATCTCCTGGGTGATCCTGGCCGGGGACTACGCCTACAAGCTGAAGAAGCCCCTGGACCTGGGCTTCCTGGACTTTTCCAGCCTGGACAAGCGCCGCGCCTGCTGCGAGGCGGAAATCCGCCTCAACCGCCGCTTGGCGCCGGACATCTACCTGGGCGTCGTGCCCGTCACCGGCGCAACGGACGCGCCCCGCCTCGGCGGCGAAGGCCCGGTACTGGAATGGGCGGTGAAAATGCGCGCCTTCCCGGCGGACGCCACCCTGGACCGGGAAGCGCAAGTCACCGTCGAGCAGATCGACGCCATCGCCGATCGGGTGGCCGCCTTCCATGACGCCGTCGCTGTCGCGCCGGCGGACAGCGCCCACGGCCTGCCGGATGAGGTCATGGCGCCCATAGCCGCCAATTTCACCCATCTGCGCGCCCTGCCGACGCCGGCGGATCTCCTGCCCGTCATCGACCGCGTCGAAGCCTGGAGCCGGGCCGAGGGCGAACGCCTGGCCGGCCACTTCGCCGCCCGCAAGGCCGGTGGTTTCATCCGCGAATGCCACGGCGACCTGCACCTGGGCAACATCGCCTGGGTCAACGAGCAGCCCCTCATCTTCGACGCCATCGAATTCAATCCCGACCTGCGCTTCATCGACGTCATCAACGAGATCGCCTTCCTGACCATGGACCTGCGCCACCGGGGCCGGGCCGACCTGGCCTGGCGCGGCCTGAACCGCTACCTGGAACACACCGGCGATTACCCGGGCCTGGCCGCCCTGCCCTACTACCAGGTCTACCGGGCCACGGTGCGGGCCAAGGTGGCCGCGATCCTGGCGACCCAGCGGGCCGGAGCATCCGGGGTCGACTTCGGCGAATGCCGGGACTACCTGGAACTGGCCGACCGGCTCGCCCACGACCGCCGGCCCACCCTCATCCTCATGCATGGCGTCTCCGGCTCCGGCAAGACCTGGCACTCGCAACGCCTGCTGGAGCGCCTGGGCGCCGTCCGCCTGCGCTCCGACGTGGAGCGCAAGCGCCTGTTCGGCCTCGCGGCCGGGGAATCCAGCGCCGGCATACCCGGCGGCATCTACACCCGGGAAGCCGGCGGGCGGACCCTGGCCCGGCTGCTTGAATACACCCGCGGACTGCTGGAGTCGGGCTTCATGGTCATCGTCGACGCCACCTTCATCCGGCGCGACTGGCGCGAACCCTTCGCGCGGCTGGCCCGGGAACGGGACCTGCCCTGGTTCATCGCCGCCGCCGAGGCCGCGCCGGACATCCTGCGCGAGCGGGTGGGCCGGCGCATGGCCGAAGGCCGCGATGCCTCGGAAGCCGGGCTGGAAGTGCTGGAAGCCCAGCTCGCCAGCCTCGAACCCTTCAGCGCAAGCGAACAGCCCCATGTCCTGAATCTCGGCCCGGACGCGGATGGGGCGATCAACCGTATTCGGACCACCCTGTCATGACCCCGCCCTGCCCCTTGCACACTCTTCCCGTCGGCCGCTGCGGCACCATCCTGAGTATCGACGCCCCGGCGGAACTGGCCGCCCGCATGCGCGCCCTGGGCCTGCAGCCGGGCCGGCGCATCAAGGTCATCCGCCGCTCGCCGTTCCAGGGTCCGATCCAGGTCCGCGCCGGGCAAACCGACCTGATGATCCGCCGCGCCGAAGCCGCCATCATTCAGATGCAACCGTGTCCGGAGGTGGAATGCGTGTGATGGCTGGAACCACATTCCCGCAATCCAGCGATTCCCCCCCTTTTGCAAAGGGGGGCCAGGGGGGATTTGGCAACGTCAGCCTTGCCAAGCCGGCAATAAATCCCCCTCACTCCCCCTTTACAAAGGGGGAAGCCAGGTTTTCACCTTTTTCCGCCATCCTCACCACGCCTATTTCCCCGCCATGAGCAAACGCATCGCCCTGGTGGGCATGCCCAACACCGGCAAATCCACCCTGTTCAACCGCCTCACCGGCGCCGGCGCCAAGGTCGGCAACTGGCCCGGCCTGACCGTGGAACTGCTGTCCGCCAGGCTGCTGCTGGGCGACGGCATGGTGGAACTGGTGGACCTGCCCGGCCTGCACAACCTGCACGGCTTCTCCGAGGACGAGCGGGTGGCCCGGCGCTTCGTGGAAACCCAGCCCCTCAACGGCATCCTGGTGGTGCTCAACACCACCCAGCTGGAACGCCAGCTGGCCCTGGTGCTGCAAATGAAGTCCCTGGGCCTGCCCATGTTCCTGGCCCTGAACATGGCGGACGAAGCCAAACACCGGGGCATCAGGGTGCGCACCGAACACCTGGAGGCGCAACTGGGCATGCCGGTAAGGCTGATCAGCGCCAAGCACGGCCAGGGCGTGCCGGAACTGAAGCAGGCCCTCACCGCATGGTTGCGCGAACACCCACAGACCACCCACGCCAGCGCCATCGCCCTGACCGAGGACGACGTCATCGAGGACACGCTGAACGACATCCTGTCGGACAGCCTGCACATCCCCATCTGCCTCTCCCCCACCCGCACCGACCGGGTCGACCAGTGGCTGTTGCACCCCTGGCTGGGCATTCCCCTGTTCCTGCTGATCATGCTGGCCGTGTTCCAGGTGGTCTACGGCATCGGCGCGCCCCTGCAGGAGGGCCTGGGCTGGCTGCTGGACGAGGTCAAGACGCTCTGGCTCGCGCCCATGGTCGCCGGCCTGCCGGCCTGGGCCGCCAGCTTCCTGCTGGAAGGCCTCTACGACGGCGTCGGCACGGTCATGTCCTTCCTGCCCATCATCGTCGCCTTCTTCCTGGCCATGGCGGTGGTGGAGGACAGCGGCTACCTGGCCCGCGCCGCCTTCCTGATGGACGCCCTCATGGCCAGGCTGGGCCTGGACGGCCGCGCCTTTGTCATGCAGTTGATGGGCTTCGGCTGCAACGTGCCGGCCATGATGGGCACCCGGGTTATGCGCGGCCGCGCCCAGCGCATCGCCGCCATGATGATGATCCCCTTCTCCCTGTGCTCGGCCCGGCTCCAGGTCTTCCTGTTCTTCACCACCGCCGTGTTCAGTCCTCGCGCCGCGCCCTGGGTGCTGTTCAGCCTGTATGTCATGAGCTTCCTGCTCGCTTTCCTCACCGCCTGGCTCATGCGCGGCCGCAGCCGACGCGCCCTCGACCCCCTGCTCATGGAACTGCCGCCCTACCGGATCCCCACCCTGGCCGCCCTGGCCAGGCAGGCCTTCCGGGAATCCGGCCATTTCCTGAGCCAGGCCGGCGGCTTCATCATCCTGGGGGTCGCCCTGGTCTGGTTCCTCACCCACGTTCCCCTGGACGTTCCCCCCGCCGGCCCCGCCACCCTGGCCGGCCAGATCGCCGCATGGATCGAGCCCGTCTTCACCCCCCTGGGTATCGACCAGTTGCTGTCCATCGCCCTGCTGTTCGGCTTCGTCGCCAAGGAAGTGGTGATCGGCGCCCTGGCCGTCATCTACGGCGCCGGCGGCGACGAACTCTCCGGCCTGCTCGCCCAGCGCCTGGACTGGATCCAGGCCTACAGCTTCATGTTGTTCACCCTGATCTACACCCCCTGCCTCTCCACCCTCGCCACCCTGCGCAGCGAGTCCGGCAGCGATCGGGTCATGTGGGCTTCCCTGGCCTGGTCCCTGGGCGCGGCGTGGCTGCTGAGCTTCGCGTTTTACCAGACGGCGCGGGCCCTGTTCGGCTGAGGGCCCGACAGGCCCCGGGAGGATATGGCTTGCTGATCCGGATCATGGGTATCTGGCCAAAATTGCCGCACAATTCAGCGTAACCGCTCTCCACCTGACCCGGAGGCCCGCCACCCATGCGCCGCCCACTCTTGCCCATGCTGTTAATGGCCCTGGTTTCCACCGCCCAGGCCGGAACCTGGGTGTTCGTGGGCCAGGGCGATTGCCCCGGACCCCATCTCGGCGGCAATTCAGGCAAGGAACCGGCGTTCGAACGCTGCGACGCCGAGTTCGCCGGCAAGACCGCCCTGTGCTACACGACCGTGTGCAATCCCGGCTGCGATTTCATCGATCTGCCCACCAAGGATTGCGCCGGTGGAGCCGAACTGGCGGACGTCTATACCTGCGTGGTGGAACCCCCTTCCGGCAAGCCTTGAGCGGTTTGTCGCCGGCAGCCGGGCCGGCAACGACGCCCCCGGACACCGGGTCCGTCCATCGCGCCGTATCCCGCGCCGCTGGGTAGTTAGTCCCATACGCATGGGCAACCCGGGCGCGCTAACATGACTCACTCGACCTCCGGATCCGCCATGCCCGCCCGCATCGCCCAACTGCCGCGAAAACTCATGTCCACCGTCGGCGCCGGTTTCGGCCTGGCGCTGGCGCTCATCATCGCGCTCACCCTGGTGGGCCTGCACCAGCTGGCGGCCACCAACGCCCACCTGGAATCCATCGTCCAGGAGAACAGCGTCAAGACCCGGCTGGCCAACAACATGCGCGACATCCTGCGCGACCGGGCCATTTCCATGCTGTCCATCGTCGTGAGCGGCGACGCCTTCGACAAGGACCATGAGATGCTGCAGTTCTACGCCTATGGCGGCACCTACCAGCAAGTCCGGGTGGAACTGGACAAGCTGATCCGGCTGCCCCAGGAGAAGGCGGTCCTGGCCAGCATCGACCGCCTCACCCGGGCCAACCAGCCGGTGATGGTGCGCACCGTGGACCTGGCGGTGGAGGGCTACACCTTCCTGGCCTTCGAGGAACTCCAGCGCGAAGGCCTTCCCCTGCAAAAACAGCTGGTGAAGGAACTCGACAACCTGATCCAGATCCAGCGCGACATGACCCGCAAGGCCGCCGAGACCGCCCGCGCCGACTACCTCCGCACCCGCTGGCTGATGATCGGGCTGGGCATGGTCGCCCTGCTGGCGGCCGCCCTGGTGGCGGCGACGGTGATGCGCCGCACCGCCCGCCTGGCCGCCGCCACGGAGCGGGAGCGCACCAAGTTCATGACCCTGTTCGATACCAATACCGACGGCATCGTCATTCTCGACCGGCGGGGTTTCACGGACTGCAACCCGGCCACCCTGGAAATGTTCCACATGACGCGGGTCGAGGAATTCCTCAAGCTCCGGCCCGAGGATCTGGGCTTGGAGGACCAGCCCTGCGGCACGCCCGCGAACATCCTGGCGGCGCGGCACATCCAGGAGGCGGTGGACAAGGGCCACGCCTTCTTCCACTGGACCGCGCGCCGCCCCGATGGCGGCACCTTCCCCGCCGAGATCGCCCTGCACGCCATGAACCTGGACGGAAAACCCGTGATCCAGGCCATCATGCGCGACATTTCCGCGCGCAAGGAGGTGGAATCCGCCCTGGAGGCCGCCCGCGACGCGGCCCTGATGGCGGCCGAAATGAAATCCCAGTTCGTGGCCAACGTGAGCCACGAAATCCGCACGCCGATGAACGGCATCCTGGGCATGACCCAGTTGCTGCTGAAGAGCCCCCTGAACCCCCGCCAGCTGGACTACGCCCAGAGCATCGCCACTTCCGCCCAGGCCCTCATGGGCGTGATCAACGACCTGCTGGATTTTTCCAAGATCGAGGCCGGCCGCCTCACCCTGGAAAGCATCGAGTTCGATCTGGCCGCCCTGCTCAAGGAGGTGATCGAGCTGTATGTCCCCCGCGCCGACGCCAGGAACCTGGCCCTGCGGCTGGAGCGGAACGCGTCCCTGCCGGCCTGGGTGCGCGGCGACCCCCTGCGGGTGCGCCAGGTGCTCCTCAACCTGCTGGACAACGCCATCAAGTTCACCCATGAGGGCGAGGTGCGGCTCATCGTCGAGCCCGATGCCGACCGGCAAGGCTGGCTGCGGTTCGCGGTGCGCGACAGCGGCATCGGCATGAGCGAGGAAATCCAGGGGCGCATTTTCCAGGCCTTTTCCCAGGCCGACGGCTCGGTCAGCCGCAAGTACGGCGGCACCGGCCTGGGCCTGGCCATCTGCCGGCAACTGGCGGAATTGATGGGCGGCGAACTGAGCCTGGAGAGCGCGCCAGGACAAGGCAGCACCTTCCGGCTCATGCTGCCCCTGCCCGCCGCCCAGGCCCCCGGCCACGCCCCGGCCGGGGCGCGGCCGGACGCGCCGCGCTTCCCCGGCGTGACCGTTCTGGTGGCGGAAGACAACCCGGTCAACCAGAAACTCATCCGCTATATGCTGGAAGACCTGGACGTGACGGTGCGGCTGGCCGGTGACGGCAAGGCGGCCTATGACCTGGCCGCCGAGTCCGGGGTGGATCTGGTGCTGATGGACTGCCAGATGCCGGAATGGGACGGACTCACCGCCACCCGCGCGATCCGCGCGCGGGAAGCCCGGGAAGGACGCCCGCGACTGCCCGTCGTCGCCCTCACCGCCAACGCCATGGCCGACTTCGCCGCAACCTGCCGGGACGCCGGCATGGACGACTACCTGAGCAAGCCGCTGCGCCAGGAAGAACTGGCCGAGGCCTTGTCCCGCCAACTTCCCGGCCGGGCCGTGGCCAACCGTGCGGCCGGCGCCACCGAGGCGTCCCCGCCAGCCTTGCCGCCGGAAGCCACGCCCGCGGCCGGCTTCGACCTGGAGAAACTGCGCCGCATCTGCCGCGACGACCCGGTCCAGGTCAACGAGATGCTGAGCCTGTTCGTGAGCAGCACGGAAAGCCTGCTGACGGACCTGGCGCGGGCGGTGGAGCAGCGCGACGCCGTCCAGGCCGCCCGCCAGGCCCACCAGATCCGGGGCGCGGCGGCCTACCTGGGCGCCGGCGAGGTCACCGGGCTGGCCGGCGAGGTGGAGGCCCACGCAAAGGCCCGGGACTGGGATCCCTGCGCCACGGCCGTGGAAGACCTGGAAGCCGCCTTCATCCGCCTGCGGCTGGAAATCGATGACCAGCTTGGCGGTTAGAATACGGCCCCCAAGGCAACCAACCCGAACAGAACAACCATGCTCGACATCCAACTCCTCCGCAAAGACCTCGCCGGCGTCGCGCAACGCCTGGCCAGCCGGGGCGTCACCCTGGATACCGCCCGCATCGAGGCGCTGGAAGCCGAGCGCAAGGAGATTCAGGTCCGCACCCAGGAGTTGCAGGCCCGGCGCAACCAGCTTTCCAAGCAGATCGGCATGGCCAAGGGCAAGGGCGAGGACGCCGGCGAACTCATGGCCCAGGTGGGCGGGCTGGGCGACGACCTGAAAACCGCCGAGACCCGACTGGCGGGAATCCAGGAAGACCTCTCCGGCCTGCTCATGACCATTCCCAACCTGCCCCACGAAACCGTGCCCGTGGGCAGGGACGAGAAGGACAACGAGGAAATCCGCCGGGTGGGCACCCCCCGGGCATTTCCCTACCAGCCCCTGGACCACGTGGACATCGGCGAGAACCTGGACCTGCTGGATTTCCCCACGGCGGTGAAGATCACCACCAGCCGCTTCGTGCTCATGCGCGGCCAGCTGGCGCGCATGCACCGGGCCCTGGCCCAGTTCATGCTCGACGTGCACAGCCGCGAGCACGGCTACGAGGAGGTCTACGTGCCCTACCTGGTGAACGCCGACTCCATGCGCGGCACCGGCCAGCTGCCCAAGTTCGAGGAGGACCTGTTCAAGCTCTCCAACGGCATGTACCTCATCCCCACCGCCGAGGTGCCGGTCACCAACATCGTGCGCGACGAGATCATTCCCGCCGACAACCTGCCCATCAAACTGGTGGCCCACACCCCCTGCTTCCGTTCCGAGGCCGGCTCCTACGGCAAGGACACCCGGGGCATGATCCGCCAACACCAGTTCGACAAGGTGGAGATGGTGCAATTCGTGAAGCCCGAGGATTCCTACGCCGCCCTGGAGGAACTCACCGGCCACGCCGAGGACATCCTGCAAAGGCTGGACCTGCCCTATCGCGTCGTCGCCCTGTGCTCGGGCGACCTGGGCTTCTCCGCGGCCAAGACCTACGACCTGGAGGTCTGGCTGCCGGGCCAGGACACCTACCGGGAAATCTCCTCCTGCTCCAACTTCGAGGCCTTCCAGGCCCGGCGCATGCAGGCCCGCTACCGAACCGACAACGAAGGCAAGCCGGGCAAGCCGGAACTGATCCACACCCTCAACGGTTCCGGCCTGGCGGTGGGCCGCGCCCTGGTGGCGGTGCTGGAGAACTACCAGAACCCGGACGGCAGCGTCACCGTCCCGGACGTGCTGCGCCCCTACATGGGCGGCCTGGATAGGATCGCCAAGGAATAAATCTCCCGCCCGGCGCCGTAGTCGAATCCGCTCAGTCGAAGCCGAGAATCCCCCGATTGGGGCGCTCGTATTTCCGCAGGATGTCGTAGTAGATCCGCACGTTCTCGGCGAAGGCCCGCGCCTCGCCCCCCCGGGCGAAACCATATTTCAGGCCGCGCGCATGCTCGCCGCGGCTGAGCAGGGGCAGGACGGATTTCATGTCGCGCCACTGGTCCGGGTTCTTGCCGAGCTTACTGGCCAGGCTGAGGGCATCGTTCAGGTGGCCCATGCCGATGTTGTAGGCCGCCAGGGCGAGCCAGGTGCGGTCCGGCTCGGGAATCGTCTCCGGCAGCGCGGATCTGAGCTGCACTACATATCGCGCCCCTCCCAGGATGCTCTCGCGGGCGTCCAGCCGGTTCTTGACGCCCAGGTGATCGGCGGTGTCCTCGGTCAGCATCATGATGCCGCGCACCCCGGTGGGGGATACCGCGTGGGCATCCCATTGGGATTCCTGATAGGCGATGGCGGCCAGCAGACGCCAGTCCAGGCCCGTCTCCCCCTCGGCGTCCTGAAAGTGCTGGCGCAGATCCCGCAACAAGGTGCCGCGCTTCTCCAGCACCCCCAGCACGTCCGCCTCCTGCAGCCGGGTGACATGGCCGAAGTAGCGCTCCCTGAGCCGGACCAGATCGCCGCCTTTCTCCATGGCCTTGAAGAACGCCACCACCTGGCGGGAAAACTTCAGGTCCATGCCGCGCCCCAACACCCAGGCCTGGGGCTGGGCGCTCTCCAGCACGAAAGCCGGCCGCAGGGCGGGGTGGAAATTGCGCGCCACGTCCAGGCTGTCGGAATCCACCACCGTGCAGTCCGCCAGGCCGATGTCCAGCCGTTCCAGCAATTCCTCGGAACCCGGCGCCGCCATCTCCACCCAGTCCAGCCCGGGCAGGCGACGCCTGTGGAGCCGGAGCCGGTCGGCGTGGCTGCTGCCCGCCACCACTTCCAGGCGCAGGCCGATCAGGTCTTCCAGCCTGTCCGGCCGGGGTCCGCCCTGACGGCAGACCACCCATTCCTTCACCTGGCCATAGTTCGGTCCGAATCGCAGGCGGGCGCGACGCTCATCGCTGGCGGTGAGGCCGGCCGCGGCGAGATGGGCGCGCCCGTCGGCCATCGTCTCGAACAACGCCTCCAGGGTATCCGCCACCACGAAACGCACCGTCCAGCCATGCCGCTCGGCAAACATCGTCACCAGGTCATGCTCGAAACCCGCCGACTGCTCCTCCGCATCGAGGAAATACGTGGTCGGGCTGTTGCGGGTGGCCACCACCAGTTCGCCGGACTCCTCGGGCGGCGGCACCGGACCGGGCGCGCACCCCGCCAACAGGGCCAGACCCAGCGTGACCGCCAGGAAAACCGCGTCGCGGACCCGCGCCAAACAGCTCATCATTGTTATGCCGTCTCCTTGGGAATGCGGTTAGAATGCCGCCCTTTCCCGCGCTTGACCACCCCCGGCGGGAATGTCCGCGGAGAGGTGGCAGAGTGGTCGAATGCACCGGATTCGAAATCCGGCATAGTGCTTGCACTATCGGGGGTTCGAATCCCCCCCTCTCCGCCACCCGGCAACACCACCCTTGGCCACGCACACCATGGGTCATCGCATGCGCGCTCTCGCGCGATGTATCGCGGGTTGCCTGGCCACCGCCGCAAGCTTGCGGCGCGAGTTCCACGATAAAATTCGGCGCAAGATTCGCGGCATGAACCAAGCTACTCGCCCCCGCCGCATCCTGCTTGCCGTCACCGGCCTGACCCCCCAGGTCGTCACGGAAACGCTCTACGCCCTGGCCTGCCACGCCCAGTTGCCCTGGATCCCGGACGAAATCCACCTCATCACCACCGCCACCGGCGCGGAAAACGCCCGCCTCAACCTGCTTCGGCCGGATGGCTGGTTCCATCGCCTGTGCGCCGATTACCAGCTTCCAGCCATCGAATTCCCGGTCCGGAATATCCACACCCTGCGCGCCGCCGACGGCGCCCCGCTGGATGACATCCGCACCCCCGAACAGAACACCCTGGCCGCCGATTTCATCACCGAAACCGTGCGCCGCCTGACCGAAGACCCGGACAGCGAACTGCATGTCTCCATCGCCGGTGGCCGCAAGACCATGGGCTATTACCTGGGATACGCCCTCTCGCTCTATGGTCGCCCGCAAGACCGGCTGTCCCATGTGCTGGTCTCCGACCCCTACGAAACCAACCGCGAGTTCTACTACCCCACCCCCCGCGAGCAGCCCATCCACGTCAGGCGCGGCGACAAGGAAATCACCGTGGATGCCCGCAATGCCCGCGTCGACTTGGCCGACATCCCCTTCGTGCGCCTGCGCGACGGCCTTCCTGAAGAACTGATCAAGGGCGAAACGCGCTTCTCCAGGGCGGTCGCCGCGGCCCAGCGCGGGGCGCGGGAAGTCCGCCTCGACATCGACATCCGCGCGCGGCGCGTCAGCGCGGGTGGGGAAACAGTGCCGCTGACCCCGCAGAATTTCGTGCTCCTGCTCTGGCTGGCGCGTCGCCGCGCGTCGGGCGCCCAAGCGCTGGCCTGCGACAGCAATCACCCCAACCCGGAAGCGGCCAGTGAATACCTGGCCGTCTGCCGCGAAATCATCGGCGCCAATGCCGCCGAGACGGAACGCGCCGAAACCGCCCTGAAGCGGGGCATGGACAGCGCCTGGTTCAGCCCCGCGAAGAACCGCCTGCAAAAAGCCCTGGTCGGCGCCCTCGGCAGAAACGGCGCCGCCCCCTACCTGATCCGGCGGGTCGGGGCACGCAATGCCTCCCGCTTCGAACTCACCCTTGCCCGCGAACTGATCCACATCCAAGACTAAGGGCTCGCTAATGAATAACTTGGGCATACGTTGTTGTGTATTCGGGAGGGATGCAAGGCGCGAGGCGCCGCGAATGGTCATTCCATTCGCAAGCCTCGCAACGCCGCAGATGCCCGAATACGCAACAACCCTTCGGGCTGGGGTCGCTTTTGGCGCATACCGGTGTTGCAAGCCACTTGTTGTGAATGACACAACGGCGTGTCTTGCGCCTTGGTCTGCGCCAAAAGCGGCCCCAGCGTATGCCCAAGTTATTCATTAGCGAGCCCTTAGCCATGACCGACACCACCCTCACCTGCCCCAACTGCGGCCACGCCATACCGCTCACCGAAGCCCTCACCGCGCAACTCTCCGGCCAACTGGAAACCCGCCTGCGCGCCGAGCACGAAGCGCGCATCAAGGCCGCCACGCGGGAAGCCGAAGCCCGCGCTCGCGGCGAACAGCAACTCCAGCTCGACGCCCTCACCCGCCAACTCGCGGACCAGACGCGAACCGCCCGCGAGGCCGAGACGCGCGAACTGGCGCTCAAGCGCCGCGCCATGGAACTTGAAGAACAAGGCCGCACCCTCGCCGAGCGCACCCGTCTGGAAGTGGAGGAAAAGCTGCGCGCCGAGAACGATGCCAAGGCGAAAACCCTGATCGACCAGGCCGAGGCGCGCGTCCGCCAGCAGTCCGCGCTGGAACTGGACCAGATCAGGCGGCAGCTCGCCGATCAGCTGGTCATGACCCAGGCAGCGCAGAAACGCGAACTCGAACTCGCCCGCGAAAGCGCCGAACTCAAGCGGAAACAGCAGGAACTCGACCTGGAACTGGAACGGCGGCTGGCCAGCGCCCGCGCCGAAGACGAAAAGCGCCTGCGCCAGCTCATCGGCGACGAGCAATCCCTCAAGCTCGCAGAACGCGACAAGCAGATCGAGGACATGAAAAAGGTCATCGACGACCTGCAGCGCAAAAGCCAGCAAGGTTCCCAGGAGCTACAGGGCGAAGTCCTGGAACTCGACATCCAGGCCGCCCTGGAACGCCAGTTCCCCCACGACCTCATCCGCCCCGTGCCCAAGGGCATGACCGGCGCCGACCTCATCCAAGACGTGCGCGATACCAGCCTCAACGCCTGCGGCCAGATCATCTGGGAAGTGAAGAACACCAAGCACTGGCAGCCCGCCTGGCTCGACAAGCTCAAGGCCGACCAGCGCGAATCCGGCGCCGCCCTCGCCATCCTGGTCAGCGTCGCCCTGCCCGACGGCGTGCGCGGCTTCGCCCAGATGAACGGCGTCTGGATCACCGACCTGGCCCACTACCCCATGCTCGCCCTGGCCCTGCGCGACCAGCTCCAGCAAATCGCCTTCGCCCGCGCCGCCGGCCAGGGCAAGAACGAAAAGATGGAAATGCTCTACCAGTACCTCGCCGGCGACGAATTCCGCCACCGCATCGAAGCTATCGTCGAAGCCTTCACCGCCATGCGCGCCCAACTCGACAAGGAGCGCCGCGCCATGCAGCGCCACTGGGCCGAGCGCGAAAAGCAGATCGAACGGGTCATCGCCAGCACCACCGGCATGTACGGCGCCCTGCAAGGCATCATCGGCCAGGGCCTGCCCGCCATCGCCGCCCTGGAGTTGGACGACACAGCGCTGCTGGAGGGTGACGACTGACTCCCTATCCCCGCTCCCCCCTTTGAGAAGTGGGGCTTGGGGCAATGACACGACCTTAAACACAGCGATGTCAGCACCCCCCTTAGAAAAAGGGGGGTTGGGGGGGATTCCAGCCATGTAACGAACAGGCCACGCCACCCCGACATCGGAACACCGCAAGCTTGCCGTCCCGGCTTATCCTTGCGGGCAACAAGAGAATGACAAATCAGGAAGGAGACAAACCCATGAAACAACTCGAATACCGGGTGAGCTTCAACACCCCCGCCTTTCTCGGCAATGCGGAACAACAAGGGCAATGGCGCACGCCACCGTTCAAGGCGCTGATTCGGCAGTGGTGGCGGGTGGTGAAGGCGCATGAGTTCGGCTACGACCACACCGAAATGCGGAAGGCGGAGATGCGCTTGTTCGGCGCGGCTGCGGATAGCGGCAACGAGAAGTCGCATCGGTCGCTGGTGCGGTTGCGTTTGGATCGTTGGGAGCCTGGCACCTTGAATCAGGTGCCAACCGGCGAGCAGGTGTGTCATCCCAATGTCGACAACGCCAACATGCCCGCCTGTCCCAACGGGCAGCCCGGGCGGATGGTCGGTTCCAACCTCTACTTGGGGTTTGGCCCCTTGGGCGTGGGTGGCCTGGCCCGCCCGCCCGCTATTGCGTCCAAGGATGAAAGTGCGGCGCTTCGAATTGCGTTTGCTCAGGGTGTATCCGACACGGACGTTGCGGACGTCCGCAAGGCCATGCAGTTTGCCGCCTGGTTCGGCACGCTGGGGGCGCGCTCGCGCAATGGATGGGGCGCGTTACAGATCAGCGGTGAAAAGCTCTTGGGGCTGGACGGGCTTTGTGATTCGGCCCTTGAAGCCATTGCGCCGTTGCGTGCGCTCGACAAAGCCATGGAGGTCGAATGGCCCCACGCCATTGGCCGCGCCGGCGACGGGCGGCCTGCCGTCTGGCGAATCTACGCGCGTAGGGAAACCGTCGATGGCAAGCCCCGCTATGTCGGTTTTAACTTCTGGCGCGAGGTCATGGAAAAACTGGCCGAGATCAAGATCAAGTTCCGGACTCAATTTGTACTGGATGACGGAGAGCCGCATAACCAGCTCGAACAAAGGCATGTGCTGGCCTATCCCGTCACACACCACGCATTAATCGGTGCCAAGCCGAATTCCAAGATGGATGGCCGCCTGGCCAACCAGTTGCGCTTCAAGGTGTCCGAAAACAGCAAAGGCGAGTTGTTCGGAGTAATCGCGCATCTGCCATGCGAGATGCCCCGTGCATTCTTTGAAGGGACGACTGCGCGAGCGCCCGACCGCAATTTCCAGGCGGATGTCTGGCGTCGGATCCATGACTGCCTCAACACTCAATTTCCCCATTCCATCGTCCACATCAGGAAGGCCTGACCATGACCGACTGGACCCAAAAACTCGCCGCCTGGCTGCACGACCCGGCGGAAAAACAGCTCATCCTGATGCGCGACCGGGAAGGTCATGAATTCGGCACGGTCAAGCGCCTGCGGGAAAAACTCGGCATCGACTACGAAGACTTCGATCATCGCGCCGACTGGCTGGCCGCCGCCGCCGACCGGCCCAACTGGCCGCGCCCGGAGGATGGCGTGAAGTACAAGGCGTTCGAGCAGGTGGTGTTCGCCAAGGAGCCGGAACTCATCCATCCGCTGTCCGGTGGCAAGCCGCTCAAGCTGGCGCCACTGGCCGATCAGGTGGGGGTGGCGGAAATCAAGGCGGTCAGCCTGGATCACTTCGAGAATCTCATTCAGGACGACCCGCACCTGAGCTTCCTCGCCTTCTGGCGCTTCGGCCCGGAACTCGGGGCGGAAACCGGTCTGGGCGCGCTCTGGCCCATCCTCCCCGCGGATTCTCGTACGCCCGATCACAGCATCTGGTCGCATGTGGACACCGTCGCCGCCATCCATACCGCCCTGGCGGGCGATGCCGATGGCCCCGACCAGCCCGCCCTGCTGGCCATGAGTTTCGGCCCGGTGCAGGGCTTCATCACCCAGGCGCGTTCCACCTCCGACCTCTGGGCGGGCTCGCATCTGCTGGCCAGCCTGGTCTGGGAGGCGATGAAACCTTTGGTCGAGCAACTCGGGCCGGACGCGGTGCTGTTCCCCGCCCTGCGCGGGGTGCCGGCGGTGGATCGCTGGCTGGTGGAGACGGGCGGCGAGGCGTTTCGCAAGCTGTTCGAGGGCATCGACGCCGAATTCCTGCAAGACCGGACCGACACCAACCCGTTGTTCGCCGCCGCCCTGCCCAACAAGTTCGTCGCCATCGTGCCCGCCCGCCAGGCCAGGGCGCTGGCCGAGGCCGCCATCGAAGCCGTCCGTAAGCAAGCGAAGGCATGGGCGCTGGAGGCGGCGCAAGCGGTGTTCGAGGCGGCGAACGCCAGCCTGACCGGGATCACCCGCGCCCAGATCGATGCGCAGCTCGACGGTTTTCCGGAAGCCTGGTGGGCCGCCGCCACCTGGCCGGCGGAGGGCGATCTGAAGGATGTGGCGGGGGCGGCGAAGCGCCTGCATGCCGCCCTGGACCAGATTCACCCCAAACTGAAGACCCAGGGCGTGTTCGATGCCCGGGTGTGGAAGATTCTCACCAGGGAACTCAAGTTCGACGGATTGCGGTTCTGGAGCCCCAACACCGGCCTGCTTTATCCGGCGGTGTACGAATTGGCCGACCGGGCGCTGGCCGCCGCCAAGGCGACACGGCCTTTCAACGCGATGCGGGAGGAGGGCTACCGCTGCACCCTCACCGGCGAGGCGGAATGGCTCACCGACGAGCGCGCCGCCCTGGGCTGGAGCCGTGAGGACCGCAAGGTCCGCAGCATCTGGGCGCGTGCCGCAGGCCAGTTCGGCATCAAGCCGGGCGAGCATCTGGGCGCCTTGGCCACCCTCAAGCGCCTGTGGCCGACCCTGTTCGCGCGGCAGGTCAGCGCATTCCTCGATCTGCCCGAGGGCGAGAAGGTGCGGCGTTTCGTGGTCAGCACCCATGCGCTGGCGCTATCCACCACACTGGAAGCCCTGGCGGGCGGCATGACGCTGGAACAGCAGGCAGCGCTGTCCGCCCTCTCGGCGGTGGCCGATGGCCTGGAGCCAGCAACGCTGCCCAAGGCGCTGATGCAAAGCCTGTACAAATTGCCCGAGCACCAGCGCCGCACCCTGCAACGCCTGCCTGCGCTGCTCGAAGCGAAAGAGGACGCCAGCGAAGGCGAATACCGCCTGGATCATCACCTCAAGGCGCTGTTCGGCGATGTCCGCCCGGAAACCTACTACGCCCTCATCCTCATGGATGGCGACAAGATGGGCGGCTGGCTGGCGGGCAATGAAGACGCCTACAAGCTCGCCTACCGCGACACCTGGCACAGCAAGGTGCGCGCCGAGGTGGACAAGCATGCCTTTGGCAACCAGGAGCTGGACGACTACCTCAAAACCCTCCGCCCCGTTTCCCCGGCCCGTCATGCCGCCATCTCGCGCGCGCTCAACGATTTTTCCACCCACCTGGCCCGCCACATCGTCGAGGACTGCTGCAAGGGCAAGCTGCTCTATGCCGGCGGCGACGACGTGCTGGCGCTGGTGGCGGTGGACGACCTGTTCGACGCCATGCAGCTCCTGCGCCTGGCCTACAGCGGCATCGCGCCGGACGCGGCGATGAATCTGGACGACCGCATCGGCGCCCTCCGGCCCGGCGGCAGCGGGCGGCAGAACAAGCTGCTGCTGGACAAGGGTTTCGGCCTGCTCGATGGCCGCCTGATGACCCTGATGGGCCACAAGGCCACCGCCTCGATGGGCGCGGTGGTGGCGCACCACACCGCGCCGCTGGGCATGGTCCTGCGCGAGTTGCGCGCCGCCGAGCACAGCGCCAAGAACACGAAGCGCGCGGGAGCCGATGGCAAATCGGCCGACCGCGACGCCTTCTGCCTGCGCGTGCTCAAGCGCGGAGGCGGCGAAGTGAGCGTGGTCAGTCCGTGGTGGGCAATGGCCAACGGCCAGCCGGAAACCGGGCGCAGCGCCTTGGCCTTGATGAAGAGGGTGGCCGACTACCTGGCGGGCACCGATTTCTCGCGAGGCGCCATCTATCGCGCGCAACTGTGGTTCGAAGGGCTCACCGATGCGCCGACTGACATGACGCCACACTGGCGCGTGCAAATGGCGGAGACCCTGGCCTATCAGTTTGAACGGCAGGGAGGTTCCCGCGATTTGGCACGGGAAGTCGTGGCTTACGTCTGTGACGTGATGCGACCGGAAAAACCGAAAGCCGCCATCGAACATTTTCTTGTCACCTGCGAATTCTTTGCCCGCGAGGCCCGAGCATTCCGGCCAGCCGCCCTGGCGCGCCGCGAGAAAGAGAAAAAGGAGGCCGCATGACCACCTATTACTACGTCGAGCCCACCGACACCCTGTTCGTGCGCGGTAATCTGGCCTTTGGCGATGCCGGCGAACATGGCGCCTCCCTGATGCCGCCGCCGCCCTCGCTGTTTGCCGGCGCCTTCCGCTCCGCCCTGCTGGGCCGGGACGCGGAGGAGCTAAGCGCCTTCCTAGCCCGGGGCCGCTGCGGCGATGCCCGTCTTGCCGCCTGCCTGGGCACGCCGGAAAACCCCGGTGCGTTTCGAATCACGTGGCTGTCGCTGGCGGGGTGGAAAGCGGGTGCATCGCTGCCCGAAGCGTCGTTACTGCTTCCCGCCGATCTCCTGCGCCTGGAATCCGGCTTCGCGCCGCTGCAACCGCGCCCGTCCGGTGATCTGGTGGCTTCGGCAGGCGGCCTGCCCCTGCGCGCCAACCTGATTTCCGCCAAACAGGAAAAGCCCCGCTCCGGCTATTACCTGGGACAGGCAGGATTTACTCGCCACCTGCAAGGCCAGGTTCCGGAACGTGAGGAGGCGATCGAGGCGCGGCATCTGCACAGGCGCGACCCGCGCTTGGGCATCGGCCTCAACGCGGATTCCCGTTCTGTGGAAGAAAGCCTGATCTACACCACCGAAGGTTTCGCCTTCAGCCCGGCCAGCACCGCCGAGGCCCCACATCCCTATGCCAGCACCGGTTTCCTGGTCGGCATCGAAGGCGCCGATGATTTGTTGCCGGAAGAAGGCCTGTTGCGCCTGGGCGGCGACGGGCGCAGCGCCCGCTACCGCCGCGTCGAATTCCAGCCGCCGCATGTGGAAGGCGTGCCGGGCGCTCACCGAAGGTTCCGCCTGATCCTGCAAACCCCCGCCTTGTTCGCCCAAGGCTGGCTGCCCGATGGCGTAAGCCTGGAAGGGGATTACCGTCTGCGCGGCCCCGGCTTCACCGCCCGCCTGGCCTGCGCCGCCCTGGGCCGCCGCGAGGTCATCAGCGGCTGGGACCTCTACCACTGGAAACCCAAGCCAGCCCAGGCCGCCGCCCCGGCGGGCAGCGTGTATTGGTTCGATCAATTCGAGGGTGACCCCGGCAAGCTTGCCGAATGGGTGGCTGGCGGGCTATGGGGCGAGAATCCCGATCCGCAACGCCGAGCCGAAGGCTACAACCGGGCCTGGCTGGCGGCCTGGATTTGAAAGGGGGGAAGAACATGAGTGAATTGCTGATCTACACCGCGGAAGAAAAAAGAGTGACCGTGCGTCTGGCAGGAGAAACCGTCTGGCTGAGCCAGAAGCAGTTGGCCGACCTGCTGGAGACCTCCACCGACAACATCGGCCTGCACCTGAAGAATATCTACGCCCAGGAAGAACTGGAGGAATTGGCAACTACCGAGGATTTCTCGGTAGTTCAAACCGAGGGTGCGAGACAGGTGACCCGCACGGTCAAACACTACAACCTCGACGCCATCATCTCCGTCGGCTATCGGGTCAATTCGAAGCGCGGCGTGCAGTTCCGCCAATGGGCCACCCGCGTCCTGCGCGAACACCTGACCCAGGGCTACACCCTCAACCAGGCGCGCCTGGTAGAAAAAGGCATGGCCGAAGCACAACAGGCCATCACCCTGCTGGCCCGCACCCTGGAAAACCAGGCGCTGGTGAACGAGGCCGGGCGCGAGGTCATCGCCCTCATCGCCGGCTACGCCAAGACCTGGCGCCTGCTGCTGCAATACGACGAGGACGGTCTCGCTCTGCCCGCCGCCTGCCAGCCCGCGCGCGGCGTGCTGGACTACGCCACCGCCGGGGCCGCCATCGTCGAGTTGAAAACCGCGCTGCTGCATCGGGGCGAGGCCACCGAGCTGTTCGGGCGCGAACGCGGCGAAGGCCTCGCCGGCATCCTCGGCAGCATCGAACAGACCATGTTCGGCGATGCCCTCTACAAGACCCGCGAGGAGAAGGCCGCGCACCTGCTCTATTTCGTCATCAAGGACCACCCGTTTTCCGACGGCAACAAGCGCATCGGCTCCTTCCTGTTCCTGCTCTATCTGCAACAGGAAGGCATGGCCATGAACATCAACGAAAACGCGCTCACCGCCCTGGCCCTTCTGGTGGCCGAGAGCCAGCCCGCCAACAAGGATCTGATGATCCGCCTCGTCGTCAATCTGCTGGTTACCAGCGAAGCGAATACCTGAAGGGAGCACACCGCCATGTTCGAAGCCCGCCAACTCGTTTTCTATTACGCCGTCACGCCCGTCCACATGGGCGCCGGTTCCGCCATCGGCGCCATCGACTCGCCGATCCAGCGCGAAGTCCACACCCAGCACCCGATGTTCGCCGGGGCGGGGCTCAAGGGCGCGCTGCGGCACCATTTCAATCAATCCTGGCCACGTGGCGATGAAAGGAAGCCCAATTCCATGATCGCCCGCCTCTTCGGCCCCGACACCAACGCTTCCGACTTCGCTGGGGCCTTGTCCCTGACGGACGCCCAACTGGTCGCTTTGCCGGTGCGCTCGCTCAAGGGCGGCTTCACCTGGGTGACCAGCCCGGTGGCGCTGGCGCGGCTGAAGCGCCTGGCGGAACTGGCCGGGGTCGCCGCCGGCTGGAACGTGCCCACGGTGGCGGAAAATCAGGCGCTCATAGCGGCGGACGGGCTCCTCGCCAACGGCAGGCTGATCCTGGAAGCCTTCGAATTCAGGAAGGCCGAAGGCGCTTGTGCGGACATCGCCCGGTGGCTGGCCGAGAACGCGCTGAGCGCGGACAACGCCTGGTTCGCGGACAAGCTCAAGACCGACCTGGTGGTCCTCTCCGACACCGATTTCGCACACTTCACCCGCCACGCCATGGTGGTGGAGCCGCATGTGCGCATCAACGACGAATCCGGCACCGCCGACGACGGCGGCCTGTTCTATGTGGAAAACCTGCCGCCGGAATCCATACTGGTGGGCCTGGCCCAGGCCAGCATCGAGCGGTTCAGGAAAGGCAGCCGCAACGAGGGCAGCGCCGCTCTGCTCGCCGCAGAAGAGGTGCTGGATGCCGTTTTCAAGGGCGCGGAAGGACGCTCCGGCATCGCCGGCAAGCCCTTGCAGATCGGCGGCGACGCCAGCACCGGGCGCGGCCTGGTGATCGTGCAACCTGTGGCCGGAGGTGAAAAATGAGCCAGACCCTCGACCAGCAACGCGCCGCCTTTGCCTGGGAGTGCGCCAGCGCGGGAATGGATCGCGCCCGTGGTGAAAAGGAACGCAAGGAATACAAGGTGCTCGCCAAGGGTGCCCCCGCCCTGATCATGAACAGTGGGCTGATGCCGACGCTGGCGTTTTATGCCCACAAGGGCAGTTCCGCCGGGCTGTTGTTGGAGCACCTGCTCGCCGGGCTTTCCCTGCGCCTGAAGCCCAATCCTCAACCCCGTTCCTTTTCCGAGTTCATGCGCCATCTGCAAGGTAGCGAAAGCCAGCTTTACCTGCGCTACACCGACGAAGCCCTGGAAATCCTGAAATGGATACGCCAGTTCGTCGATGCGGTGGACGCCTGAGGAGACCGCCATGCCTTTACCACAGCGCATTGCCGCACTACCCGGATACATCCCGTCGGGAAACAGCGATTTAGAGGATGCCACGCCTGGACATCGTTTCCTGATGTACCTGCGTTACTGGCAAGGCCAGGACGGCATGGCCTTCTCTGCATACAAGAAGGCACGCCCCCAAGGGGCTGCGGAACGAGCGACCTTCGCGCGGGAGAACGCTAGTTCCATCAAAGAATCCTGCACGTTTGGCATCTCGGCAAAGAGGACGCTCGACAGTCTGCGGGCTCGCCAGCAAACCCTTCTCGCCGCCTATGGCGCAGATGGCCTCCACATCCCCGCCACCTCCACCGCCCCCTTCGCCACCGGCCTCGGCAACGAGCACCCCATCGAAAACGGCTTCGCCTTCCTCACCCCCTACGGCCTGCCTTATCTGGCCGGCAGCGGGGTCAAGGGGGTGTTGCGGCGGACGGCGGAGGAATTGGCGCTGTTCGCGGATGAATATGCGCCGCTCCCTCACCCCGGCCCTCTCCCGGTGGGAGAGGGGGAAATACCGGTGGACGCAGCGGGCGGGCTCACCATGTTGGACGTCTGGTGGCTGTTCGGTTTCGAGGGTGCGGAAACCAGGAATGGCCCGGTCGCCGCCATCTTCGACCCTGACACTCAAGCCGGGCGGGCCTTCGCGCAAACTCTGGAGCCGCTTGCCGCGCGCGCCGACCTGCGCGATTTCATTCGCATCGCCCTGGCCGATGACAGGAAAACCCAAGCCTATTTTCTGGATGACACGGAAGACCGGCGTCTGGCGTTCCTGCAACGCCTGCTGACGGACAAGACCTTCCGCCAATCCATTCACACCCGAGGCGCCCTCGACTGCTGGGATGTCTTCCCCGCGCCAGCAGGCAACAGGCTGGTGGTGGAAATCATGACCCCGCACCACGCCGGCTATTACATGAACGGGCAAGCACCCCACGACGCCGAATCCCCCGTGCCGGTTCCCTTCCTCGCCGTATCCGCCCAGTCGGCCTTCGACTTCCACGTCGTCTGCGCCAGCAGCCGGCTTCCCGAAACCTTGCGCGCCACTTGGCAACCTTTGCTCCGGCGCATCTTCACCCAAGCCTTCGATTGGCTGGGCTTCGGCGCAAAGACCGCGGTGGGCTATGGCGCAATGGCTGCAAGGTTTTCCAGTGTCATGGCAACCGATCAACCCGCTGGGGAACCGACCAGACCAATCGCCGCCGTCTTCACCGAGGCCAGCGAAACGGTCTGGCCAGCCGCCAAGCTCACCCTCAACCCCGGTACGGGCGAAATCAGAGCGATCTATGAAGGCAAAACCACCGCCGGCCTCAAGGGCAATGAGGCGGACGCCCTGCGTGCGGCACTGGGCGACCGCGCGCACAAACTGAAAAAGGACAAAGAACTCAAGAACGTAGCCTTACGCGTATCCGTACAAGGCAACCTGATCGTGCTACTCGGCCTGAGTCTGGCCACATGAGCATGAGTCGTTGCATTTTTTGCACCTACTGAACCGCCTACAGTTCCATGACCACCCTCCTCATCACCCGCCACCCCGGCGCCATCGAATGGGCGACCCGTCGGGGCTTGCCCATCCACCGGCAGGTCCACCACCTGGACCCTGAGACCATCCGCCCCGGCGACGTGGTCATCGGCACCCTGCCGCTCAACCTGGCCGCCCAGGTCTGCGCGCGGGGTGGGCGGTTTTACACCTTGAGTCTGGATTTGCCGCCCCAGACGCGCGGCAGGGAACTGTCCGCCGACGACTTGGAACGCTACGGGGCAAGGCTGGAGGAATACCGTATCCAGGCCGTTGCCGATCAGACAGAATCAGACTAGTCTGACATAAACAAATCAATATGGAGTATTAGCCATGTTTTCAATGAAAATGTCAGAAGGTGGGCGTGTTGTCATACCTGCGGAAATCCGCAAGGCCTTGGGGCTCAAGGATGGCGACACCGTGCTTTGGGAAATGATCGATGGCGAAGCGCGTCTGACCACCAAATTGCAGCGCATGCGAAAGGCGCAGGAACTGGTACGGCAATATGTGCCCGAAAGCGTTTCGCTCGTGGACGAACTCATCGCCGAACGGCGCGCCGAGGCCGAGCGTGAGTGAATACGTCCTGGATGCCTCGGCGCTCATCGCCTACCTGCAACAGGAGCCGGGCTGGCGGCGTGTCGAGTCGCGGATCGCGCAACAACGCTGCCATCTGCTAGCCGTCAATCTCGCGGAAGTGCTCACCCGCCTGGCCGACTGGAACGTGCCCGTCCAGGACATGAAACAACGCCTGGACGGACTGGAGCTGATCATGGCTCCCTTCGACGAAGACCTGGCCGTGGCCACGGCCCGACTGCGCCCCGCCACCCGCGCCCTGGGCCTGTCCCTTGGCGATCGAGCCTGCCTCGCTCTGGCACAGAAACTCAATGCCATCGCCATCACCGCCGACCGTCCCTGGCTGAACCTCGATCCCGCGCTCGGCATCCGCGTCGAATGCCTCCGTCCGGACGCCAACTGAACGCCAACCGAGCCGACCGCCATGCGCATCCATATCGTCGTCGTTTCCGACCAGATCCTGGCCAATCTCATTCCGGCCCTCATGGAGCGGCCCGACAAGGTCTATCTGGTGACTTCGGCGGCCATGTCCGCGAAGGGACTGGACAAACGCCTGAAGAAGCAGCTTTCGCGCCAAGGCATCGACGCGGAAATTCGTATCGATGCCCCCGACGCCGGCCTGGAATCCATACGCGAATACGCCCTGGACCTGGAAGTTAGCCTCCGCGCGGCCTACCCGGATGCCACCGTGGTATTCAATGCCACCGGCGGCACCAAGCTGATGTCGCTGGGATTCTTCGAGATGCTGCGCGGCCTGGCGTCGCGGGTCATCTACACCGATACCGCCCACCAGAGCATCGCCGTATTGCATGACAGGGACCGGCCCGAGGCCTATGACCTGCCCATGCAGGACGTACTGGACGTTCCCGCCTACCTTTCGGCGCAGGGCTTCATTTATCAGTCCGACCAGTCGCGCGACGATGCCTGGGTAGAACGCATGACGAGCCGCAAGCAGGTCTGCAAATATTTGGCGACAAAGGCCCACGAGCTGGGCGATTTCATCGGCGCCATGAACGCCTGGACAAGCGGCGTGCTCGATGACAAGGACGCCGCCCTCGTCGGACGCCCCCCCAATATCCGGTATCCCGAGTCGTTCAAGCGGAGGGGGGTGTGGGAATCCGCGCTCAAGGAAATCGCCAAGGCCGGATTGATCGACTGGCAAGGCGGCGACCAGATCGATTTCACCACCGTCGAGAACGCGCGCTTTCTGAAAGGCGGGTGGCTGGAGGAATACGCCTGGCATATCGTTCGTGACGAGCGCCCCCATGACGTCCGCCTCAATGTCCGCGGCCTGTGGGAAAACACGCAAAAGGCGGGCAACGAATTCGATGTCCTAGCCTGCCATCGAAACCAATTGCTGTTCGTCGAATGCAAGACCCTGAAATTCGATGCCGGACAGAATGACAACGACCTCAGCTACAAAATCGAAAGCCTCGGCAAGGACGCACGTGGCATCTTTGGCCAAACCTGGCTGCTCAGCGCGCGAGCCCCCTCCGAAGTACTCAAGGACCGCTCTCGACAGGCCGGTTTCAAGTTGCTCGGCCCGGACGAATTACCCAGGTTGAGAAGCCACGTCCAGGCCTGGATGGGGGGCCGGTCTTGAGCCTCCCCACCCCCTACCCCGCTGCCCGCTACCGCTTCGACTGCAAGGTCGAAACCCCCATCCGGCTGCCGGAATACGCCGGCTCCACCCTGCGCGGCGCCTTCGGCAACGCCCTGCGGCGCACCGCCTGCATGACCCGGGAAAAGGAATGCAAGCCCTGCCCCCTCTACCGCGGCTGCCCCTACCCCGCCGTTTTCGCCCCGCCGCCGCCGGCCGAGCATGCCTTGCAGAAATTCAGCGAAATCCCCGTGCCCTTCGTGGTCGAGCCGCCGCCCTGGGGTGAACGGCAGCTTGAGCCCGGCGAAACCCTCAGCTTTCACTTCGTCCTCATCGGCCGCGCGCAAACCCAACTGCCCCTGATCATCCACGCCTGGCGGCGCGCCCTGGCCCACGGCATCGGCAAGGGCGACGGCAGCGCCACGCTGGAACAGGTTCACCTGGTTCAAGACGGCGGGGAACACACGGTATTCGACGCCGCCGACGGCCGGCTCCAGCCCCATGTCCCCGGCATCCCTGTCGCGAGCGACGGGCCGGCTCGGCAACGGGTCACCTTGCGAATCGAAACCCCGCTTCGCCTGCAACTCAACGGCAAGCCGATCCGCCCCGACGCCCTCACCGGGCGGGATCTCCTGGTCAACCTGGTCCGGCGCCTGGCCCTGCTCAGCGAATTCCACGCGGGGCAAAAGCTGGAATTGGACTTTCACAGCTACGGCGAAGCCGCCAGCGCCATCAAAACGGAAAAAAACCTGGTCTGGCGCGACTGGGCCCGATATTCCAGCCGCCAGAAGCAGGAAATGATCCTGGGCGGCGTGGTGGGTGAATGGACACTGGCCGGAGAATTGGAACCATTCCTTCCCATGCTGTATCTTGGGCAATGGCTGCATGTTGGGAAGAACGCCAGCTTCGGCCTCGGTAAATACCAGTTGATCGCGTGAAGGAGGTTCCCCGGGACATGCCACAAGAAACCGCTAAGCAGCTCTTTAACAGCCTGTTTTTCAAGTCATTTCTGACCACCGGAGTCTGAATGAAGCCCTGAAAGAAAAGGGATTAAGACAAACTAATGGGCAATGGTTAGGATATTACTTAGAGGTCTGAATGAAGCCCTGAAAGAAAAGGGATTAAGACATCGGCAAGGACAGCCTTGCCTTCTTTGATGGGTCTGAATGAAGCCCTGAAAGAAAAGGGATTAAGACTTCAATCTCTGCCTTACAGTAATGATTACTAGCATAGTCTGAATGAAGCCCTGAAAGAAAAGGGATTAAGACCCCATTACTGCGCTCGGGTATCCTTCAACACTACAGTCTGAATGAAGCCCTGAAAGAAAAGGGATTAAGACTAACCCTTACCATGATCTGAATAATACAGTGGTCTGAATGAAGCCCTGAAAGAAAAGGGATTAAGACATACGCGATCTGGTTAGCATAGTCAGTGTCGAACAGTCTGAATGAAGCCCTGAAAGAAAAGGGATTAAGACGTCAAGCTGGCCACGGTTACGCTCGAATCTAGTCTGAATGAAGCCCTGAAAGAAAAGGGATTAAGACAGAGATACTGTTTCTCCTTGTCCGATTCGGACATGTCTGAATGAAGCCCTGAAAGAAAAGGGATTAAGACACGGCGCAACGAACGTTTTAGGCAGATCGGCCAAGTCTGAATGAAGCCCTGAAAGAAAAGGGATTAAGACGTGTTGCTCATGACCACGATGGTGATGATGATGCGTCTGAATGAAGCCCTGAAAGAAAAGGGATTAAGACAATGGGGAGGATGCGCTTTTTCATGCGGCCCTCTGGGTCTGAATGAAGCCCTGAAAGAAAAGGGATTAAGACTTCAAGCTTGGCAGCCCCTTCGTCCGTGGCGGGTCTGAATGAAGCCCTGAAAGAAAAGGGATTAAGACGCGCAGATGTTCCTATCGTCATCGTACCGTGCTGTCTGAATGAAGCCCTGAAAGAAAAGGGATTAAGACCTCGCCACGCTGAACAGTCTCATCAGGCGGTACGTCTGAATGAAGCCCTGAAAGAAAAGGGATTAAGACCCGGTGGCCTCGCGGTAGGTGCGCGGAAATCTGTCTGAATGAAGCCCTGAAAGAAAAGGGATTAAGACCTCGGTGCCCTCAGTGGTATCCTTGGCCGAATTCCGTCTGAATGAAGCCCTGAAAGAAAAGGGATTAAGACACAGCGGCGATGGGAGAGATAACAGGGATGTTTGAGTCTGAATGAAGCCCTCAAAGTGACGCCGATTTATTCGTCACCTTGGCGCTTGTCCCCGCACAGGGGAAACCCAGGCCCCTGGTTGTTGGTTCTCTGGATTCCGGCCTTCGCCGGAATGACGGACCTGCATTGGCCCAGCGCTCCCTGAAAGAATAGGAAGGCTCCGCCGTCTCCGACCCGGTGCGCTGGCCATGGCGACCCGTCCGATGCATCCCTGGATGCATGGCATGGGCCCGCTACTCGCCGCAAGCTTGCGGCCCCGGTAATCGCCGGTTGCGGGTCTATAAATGGGCCAATCCATTCTCTTGCCCGACAACAACATGCCCTCCACGCCTGAACGCACGCTTTACCTGGTGGCCTACGATGTTTCCGACCCGCGTCGTCTGGCGCGTGTGCACCGTTTCATGACCGGTTGGAAGGTGGGTGGCCAGAAGTCCTTTTACGAGTGCTGGCTGACAGCGTCGGAACGTGAGGTGGTCTTGCGCGGTCTGCGGGAGTTGATCGAGGCCGATGCCGATCGCGTCCATCTTTTCCAGTTGGATCCGCGCATGGCGCCCAAGTGCTTCGGCGTGGCGTCCACCTTCCGCCAGCCTTTCTTCGCCATCCTTTAGCCCGCCTCCATGTCCACCCTGTATATCGACCGCAAGAATGTGCGCCTGGACTACGATGCCGAGGCGCTGGTGTTCTACGAGAACGGTGAGCGCGTGGGCACGGTGCCCCTGGCGCCACTGCAACGCGTGATCATCCGGGGCAACGTGACGGTGGATACCACGCTGCTGGGCAAGCTGGGCAGCCATGGCATCGGCGTCATCATCCTCTCCGGCAAGAAGGCCGAGCCGAGCCTGTTCCTGCCCCGCGCCCACAACGACGCCACCAGGCGCATCGCCCAGTACCGGGCGGCCACGGACCCCCAGCGTTGCCTGGCGCTGGCGCGCCACATCGTGCGGGCCAAGCTGACGTCCCAATTGGCTTTCCTGAAGGGCAAGCTGGAAAGCCGGCCGGAAGCCCGCTACGAGTTGAGCCGCGCCTTGCGGGGGTTGGGCGGCATGCTGGAACAGGTCGCCCAGAAGACCGCGACCGCGGAATTGCGTGGACTGGAGGGGGCCTCGGCGAATCTGTACTTTTCCGCCCTGGGCGCCCTGGCGCCAGAGAGCCTGCGTTTCCACGGCCGCAACCGGCGGCCGCCGCTGGATCCGCTCAACGCGGTGCTGTCGCTGGGTTATACCCTGCTGCATGCCGAGGCCATTCTCGCCGCCCATGCGGTGGGGCTGGACCCCTACATCGGTTTCTATCATGTGCCCGCCTTCGGGCGGGAATCGCTGGCCTCCGACCTGGTGGAAAGCCTGCGCGCGGAGGTGGATGCCTGGGGGCTGGCGCTGTTCAACAGCCAGACCCTGCGCGCGGAGGATTTTTCCACGACCCAGGAAGGCTGTTTTCTGGGCAAGGCCGGCCGCGAGCGTTTCTACCGCGCCTGGGAACCGCTGGCGGAAAACCTGCGCAAGATGATGGATGCCCAGGCGCGGACGCTGATCGCCATGATCGGCGCCGGGGAGGATGACGCCTCGGATGCCGAGTTGCGCCAGGCCTGGGCGGCGTGGGCTGGGCAGGATGCCGAACCCCGGGACGCGCCGGAATCGGCCATCGAGGACGCGGCGGATTAGCCATGGCGAGCGATTTCCTCATCGCCTACGACATTACCTGCCCGCGCAGGCTGGCCCGAATGCATCGCTATCTGACCAAGGTGGCGGTACCCATCGAGTACAGCGTGTTTTTCGTGACCGGCGAGATTGGCTGGATCATGGACATCCTGGCCGAGGCGGCAAACATGATCGACAAGCGCAGCGATGACCTGCGCTGCTACCCGCTACCCGGCCGGGGCCTGAAAACCCGGCTTGGCCGGGCGACCCTGCCCCAGGGCGTGTTCTATTCGGATTTGCCGGCGGCCTGGATGGGGGCGTGCCGTGGCTGACAGATGGCCAGACCAACCTGGTTGCTGGAGGACCGGCGACGAGCACCGTATCTTTCACCCATCAAGTCACCGGAACCGACCATGCTGTCCATCCTCACCCTGGCCATCGCCGTGCCCCTCGGCATCGCCGTCATACTGGCGGTACGCGAAAACGACCGCCCCGAGACTGGCCTGGCCATCCATCCCACCCAGCCGCCTCGGGTGTTCTCCAACCTGCCCCAGGTGGAGAAGGTGGATATCCGCGCCCTGTTTAGGAAATGGGAGGACTGACAGGGCAGGAAGACGATGTCCATGACCAGGATTGCCTCGCGGGCCATTTGTCGGATCTGGTCCACCCTCCACATGCCCCTCTCTCCATGGCGACCGCGCAAGCGCGGTATTCGATACCCGGCCCTGGTGGCCGGGTTTTTTTTGGCTGTTCGCGTTGAGTGTGGATGTCGCGCTGATGATGGTGGTGGTTGTCTTCCCCCTTTCTTAAAGGGGGAGTGAGGGGGATTTGACCCGGGCTCGGTACGTGCCAGCCTTGGAAAATTACCCCTCTCCCCCTTTATCCCCGGATGGGCTTTACAAAGGGGGGAACCCTGCTTTTTGGCCAACTCCGCCCATCACTCGTCAACGCGAACCGAGCTGTTTTGGGCTCTTCTCGCGTTACCTATGAATGCCCTTGAAAGCCTCGAATCCTTGGTTCCGCCGCCGGGATTCATGCCGCCCTCGGTTCATGCGCCAGCCACTCGACCAGGTGGCGGCGCCCGGGGGTCAGTTGCCATATCCCATATTGACGGGGGCTCTCGGGGCAGAGCCCGGCGCAGTCGTGGTCGTGGATCTCCAGTTCTCCGCTTCGCCAGTAATGTTGCAGGACGGTTTCCAGGGGTGCCGCCGTCGCCATGGCCAAGGGGGCGCGATGGTCCGGCGGCCGGCCACTGGATGCCAGGTCATGCCAGCTGGCCCAGCACACGCCGGACAGGGCTCGCGGCAGGCTCGCCAGCCAGGCCCGGCGGTCGAATCCGGGGCTTTCGCCCACCAGTTGCTGGCCGAGGAGATTGCAGAACAGGAACGCGGCATCCGGCCAGGCTGCCGCCAGGCGCGTGCATCCGACAGGGCTGGCCAGCAAGGGTGCGTGGGCCCAGGTGAACGCCGTCGCCGGAAAACGCTGGCGCAGGATGAGCCGGGCCAGCGGATCGGGCTCCAGCACGGTGATCCGGGAAAAGCGATCGAGGAACGGACGGGTCAGGGCATAGCCGCCGCTGGGGCCCACCAGGACCAGGTGGGCCGACGCCGGCCGCCAGTCGGTGAGCCAGCGCCGTACCTGATCATGAAATGGCGCCCACAGGGCGCGACGCCAGCGCCAGGCGCGCAGGTGGTAAATCAGGCCGCCGCTGGGGTGCAGGATGGGCATGAAGGTGCTTGCGCATGGGGTGGCGGCTAGCCGCCGAATACCAGCTTGGCCACATCCTTGTAGTGCTTGACGAAACTGACCGACAGGCCGGCCTTCACGTAGTCCGGCAGGCGGTCGAAATCCGGCTGGTTGGCCTGGGGCAGGATCAGTTCGTGCACGCCCACCCGCTTGGCGGCGATGACCTTCTCGCGGATGCCGCCCACCGGCAGCACCTGGCCGGTGAGGGTGAGTTCACCGGTCATGGCCAGGGGCCGGCCGATCTTCTCGTTGCGGGCCAGGGACAGCAGGGCGGTGGCCATGGTGATGCCGGCGGACGGACCGTCCTTGGGGGTAGCGCCTTCCGGCACGTGCAGGTGGACGAAGGCCTCGTCGAAGAACCCGGGGTCGGCCTTGTAGGGCTTGAGGTGGCTGGAAATGTAGCTGTAGGCGATCTCGGCGGATTCCTTCATCACCTCGCCCAGCTTGCCGGTGAGCTTGAAGCCCCGGTTCAGGGTATGCACCTTGGTGGCCTCGATGGTGAGCGTCGCGCCGCCCAGGGCGGTCCAGGCCAGGCCGGTGACCACGCCGATGCCGGTCATGGGCTTCTCGGGCAGATAGGGCGGATCGGTGAGGAAGGTTTCCAGGTTGGCGGCGTTGACCTGGAGCTTGTCCGCTTCCTTGCGCACGATCTTCACCACCGACTTGCGGATGACCTTGCCCAGGTTCATTTCCAGTTGCCGCACGCCGGCTTCCCGGGCGTAGCCCTCGATGATCTTGCGCACCGCAGCCGCGCTGATGCTGACCTGGCCGCGCTTGAGGCCGGACTTCTTGAGTTGCTTGGGCCACAGGTGGTGCTTGGCGATGGCCAGCTTCTCCTCCATCAGGTAGCCGGACAGGCGGATCACTTCCATGCGGTCCAATAGCGGCGCCGGGATGGTGTCGATCTGGTTGGCGGTGCAGATGAACAGGGTCTTGGACAGGTCGAAGCGCACGTCCAGGTAGTGGTCGAGGAATTCGCTGTTCTGCTCCGGGTCCAGCACCTCCAGCAGGGCCGAGGCCGGGTCGCCCTGGTAGGAGGCGCCGATCTTGTCCACCTCGTCCAGCATGATGATGGGGTTCTGGGACTCCACTTCCTTGATGGCCTGGATGAACTTGCCCGGCAGGGCGCCGATGTAGGTGCGGCGGTGGCCCTTGATCTCGGCCTCGTCGCGCATGCCGCCTACGGAGAAGCGGTAGAACTTGCGCCCCAGGGCCCGCGCCACCGACTTGCCGATGGAGGTCTTGCCCACCCCCGGCGGCCCCACCAGCAGCAGGATGGAACCGGCCACCTCGCCCTTCATGGCGCCCACGGCGAGGAATTCGACGATGCGTTCCTTGACGTCGTCCAGGCCGTCGTGGTCCTGGTCCAGGATCTTGCGCGCCCGGGCCAGGTCCAGCTTGTCGCGGGTGTACTTGCCCCAGGGCAGGTTGGTGAGCCAGTCCAGGTAGTTGCGGGTGACGGTGTATTCCGGCGAGCCGTGTTCCAGGCCGGAAAGCTTGTCCATCTCCTCGCCGATCTTCTTCTCGGCATGGGGCGGCAGTGTCAGCTTCTTGATGCGGCCCTGGTACAACTCCAGGTCGGCGGTGCGGTCGTCTTTCGCTATCCCCAACTCCTTCTGGATCGCCTTCAACTGCTCGCGCAGGAAGAATTCCCGCTGCTGCTGGGTCATCTTCTCCTCGACCTTTTCCCGGATCTGGGTTTGCAGCTTGGCGACTTCCAGTTCCTTCTTGATCAGCACCAGCACCTTTTGCATGCGCTTGCGCAGGTTCAGGGCCTCCAGCACCTCCTGGAGCTTCTCCTTGGGCGCCGTGGTCAGGCTGGCGGCGAAGTCGGTGAGCTGGGCCGGTTCGTTGGGCGAGAAGCGGTTGAGGAAGAACTTGAGCTCTTCCGAATACAGCGGATTGAGCGGCAGCAAGTCCTTGATGGCGTTGATGATGGCCAGGGCGTAGGCCTTGATCTCCTCGCCGGTGGTGGCCTGGCGGGTCTCGGCCGGGTACTCGACGCGGGCGTAGTAAGGCGCCGTGCCGGAAATCCACTCCGCCACCTTGAAGCGGGTGATGCCCTCGGCGATGAACTGGATCTTGCCGTCCGAGCGCATGGGGTGATGCATGCGCACCAGGGTGCCGATGCGGTGGAAATCCTCGGGCCGGGCGTCGTCGGAAATGTCGCCGTGCACGCAGACCAGACCCACCAGGTGGTGTCCGGAATCGCCTATGCGCTTCACCGTCTCCATCCACGGCCCCTCGTTCATGATCAGGGGCAGGGTCTGGGCCGGGAAGAAGGGCTTCTCGGTCAGGGGCAGGATATGCAAGGTGGCCGGCAGGGTCTGGGCCGGCAGGTTGGGGGTGACATTCCCACCGCCCTCCTCGCCGGGTTTGACGATTTCGCCTTCGATGGGGGTGTTGTCTTTGGTCATGCTTCTATTTGTAGGCTGTGCCAGTCACATGGGTATGGCCGAAAGACGGGGTTTCAAGATCCAGCCCGCCCGGCCTGACGTGCATGCGCGGCACTCACCAGTTCCAGGCTGGCTTGCCAGCAGTCCCGGCAAAATTCACGGAACGCCAGGCTGGCGGGGTGCTCGGGCAACAAGGCGAGTCCCGGTCGGGCCTGCCCGATCTGCAACTCATAATGGGCCAGCAGGCGGATGTACTCGAAACGACGGGTCGATGGAATCAGGATGGGTGGCCAACCGCCCTGTAATACGGGCAAATTCGACAACAGGCGGGCCATGCGGCCATTTCCGTCGCAAAAGGGGTGGATGCGGACGAAAGCCAGGTGCAAGTTGGCATAGGCCGTCAAGGCTGCCGATTCCTCCGATGGGGCCCCTCCTCCATTGAGTAACGCCAACCAATCCCCCATGAGGGCCGGCACATCCTCCGGATTGGCATAGTCGATGAAGGTCTGCCTGCCTTCCTCGGTCACGGCGTGGGTTCCGTTCGGCTCGCGTTTCCAGGCGCCGATGGGGTGCAGGATGTCGGCGACCACTTCCGTCCGCACCGCCCGGTGCAGGGCGAACAGGTCGTCAGTGCTGACCTCGGGACTCTCAATCAAGCCATAGAGCAGGTCGATGGCGCGTGCGTGACCGGTCACTTCCTGATGGTCTTTCAAGGGTTTGCCCGAGACCGTCAAGCCGTTCGCCAGCACGAAAGCGGTTTCACCCAGCGTAAGCGTGTTGCCCTCGATGGCCGTGCTGGTGTGGGTCCACAGGTCGCGCAACTGGGCCAGCAGGGACTGGCGCAGGTCGGCATCGAGATGGGTCAGGAAGAGCATGGGGTGTCCTCCGTGTTGGCCGACATTTTTCCTGATGAGTCGTCCGGTTGGTTCTTCTCCAGCCAGGACAGGTTACTTCCTGATCACCCGTAATGCAGCCCCATGGCCTCGCGCACGTCGCGCATGGTCTCCCGCGCCAAGTCGCGGGCCTTCTCGCAGCCGTCGGCGATGATGTTCTTCACCGTGTCCGGCTCCTCGGTATAGGCCCGGGCGCGTTCCTGGATGGGAGCGAGTTCCCTGAGCACGGCGTCGATCACCGGCTGCTTGCATTCGAGGCAGCCGATGCCGGCGCTGGTGCAGCCCTGTTGCACCCAGGCCTTCACGTCGTCGCCGGAATAGACCTGGTGCAGTTGCCAGACCGGGCATTTCTCCGGTGTGCCGGGATCGTTGCGGCGCACCCGGGCCGGGTCGGTGGGCATGGTGCGGATCTTTTTGGTCACCGCTTCCGGATCTTCCCGCAGGGAAATGGTGTTGCCGTAGGACTTTGACATCTTCTGGCCGTCCAGGCCGGGCATCCTGGACGCCGCGGTGAGCAGGGCTTCCGGCTCGGTGAGAATCATCTTGCCGCCGCCCTCCAGGTAGCCGTAGAGCCGCTCCTTGTCGCCCAGGGACAGGTTCTGGGTCTCGCCCAGCAGCGCCTTGGCGGATTCCAGGGCCTCGTCGTCGCCGGCTTGCTGGTAGCGGGTGCGCAGTTCCTGGTAGAGCTTGGCCTTCTTGCCGCCCAGCTTCTTCACCGCCGCCTCGGCCTTCTCCTCGTAGCCGGCTTCCTTGCCGTACAGGTGGTTGAAGCGGCGGGCGATCTCGCGCGAGAACTCGATGTGGGGCACCTGGTCCTCGCCCACCGGCACCTGGTTGGCCCGGTAGATGAGGATGTCGGCGCTTTGCAGCAGCGGGTAGCCGAGGAAGCCGTAGGTGGACAGGTCCTTCTCGCTGAGCTTTTCCTGCTGGTCCTTGTAGGTGGGCACCCGTTCCAACCAGCCCAGGGGGGTCATCATGGACAGCAGCAGGTGCAATTCGGCGTGCTCGATGACCTGGGACTGGATGAACAGGGTGGCCCGGCTCGGGTCCACGCCGGCCGCCAGCCAGTCCACGACCATCTGCCAGGTGGCGTCCTCGATGCCCAGCGGGTTGTCGTAATGGGTGGTGAGGGCATGCCAGTCGGCCACGAAGAACAGGCATTCGTACTCGTGCTGGAGCTTGATCCAGTTTTTCAGGACGCCGTGGTAATGGCCCAGGTGGAGGCTGCCCGTGGGGCGCATGCCGGAGAGAACTCGATCCGCGTACATGAAATTTCCGTCAGTTGAGAATGATCTGGATGATGGCGAGCAGCTCGACGTGCTCCATGCCGAAAATCAGGGCCGCCAGGGCGATCAGGGCGTCGATCAGGGGCCAGATGAAGATGCCCAGCACGCCCAGGAACATGAGCCCCAGCAGGATGAAGATGCCGTAGGGCTCGATGCGCGCCAGGCTGTAGGCCATGCGCGGCGGCAGCAGGCTCACGGCGATGCGGCCGCCGTCCAGGGGCGGCAGGGGAATCAGGTTCAGGGCCATGAGCACGGCGTTGATGAACACCCCGGCCCCGCCCATGAGGGCCAGGGGGATGCGGATGCCGTCGGGCATGATGAAGGCCACCTTGATCATGCCCGCCCAGATCAGGGCCATGAGCAGGTTGGCCCCCGGTCCCGCCGCCGCCACCCAGAGCATGTCCTGCTTGGGATGGCGCAGGTTGGCGAAATTCACCGGCACGGGCTTGGCCCAGCCGAAGAGGATGGCGCCGCCGCCGGACAGCTTGGACAGGAGCAGGATGGCCAGGGGCACGATGATGGTGCCCACCAGGTCGATATGGCGCAGGGGATTGAGGGTGATGCGCCCCTCCATCTTCGCCGTGCGGTCGCCGAAGCGCAGGGCGGCGTAGCCGTGGGCCGCTTCGTGCAGGGTGATGGCGAACATCACCGGCAGGGCGAACACGGTGATCTTCTGGACCAGGCTCAGTTCCATGGGGTTTTTTCCATCCAATTCCGGATGGCGGGAACACTCCCCCCTTTGGAAAAGGGGGGCTGGGGGGGATTTCGAAGGAGGATCATGGCGGGACGGGGGCATGAATCCCCCCTGTCCCCCCTTTTCCAAAGGGGGGAACCGCGCATCGAGCGGCAATGGGGCATGGGCATGGGCACGCGCTTACTCCAATCCCAGCAACGCCGGATCGCCCAGCCCGCGCCGCGCGATTTCCGGCGATTTGCCGGAAAGATCCACCACCGTGCTGGGTGTGAGGCCGCAATGGCCGCCGTCGATGATGACGTCCACGGCGTGGCACAGGCGCTCATCCACCTCCAGGGGATCGGAAAGCGGGTATTCGTCGCCGGGCAGGTGCAGGGTGGCCGACAGCAGGGGTTCGTCCAGTTCCGTCAACAGGGCATGGGCGATGGGGTTGGAGGGCACCCGCAGGCCGATGGTGTTGCGCCGGGTCCAGAGCCGGCGCGGCGCCTCCCTGGTGGCTTCCAGGATGAAGGTGAACGGCCCCGGCGTGCCATGTTTCATCAACCGGTATTGCACGTTGTCCACCTTGGCGTAGCGGGCCACCTCCGACAGGTCCCGGCACACCAGGGTCAGGAAGTGGCGATCGTCGATCTGGCGGATCTCCCGCAGGCGCTCCACCGCCCGCTTGTCGTTCAACTGGCAGCCGAGGGCGTAGCAGGAATCCGAGGGGTAGGCCACGACCCCGCCGGCGCGGACAAGATCCACGGCCTGCTTGATCAGGCGGGGCTGGGGATTGTCCGGATGGATGGCGAGGAACAGGCTCACCATGCGCTCCACAACGGCCGGCACCGGGTCGGCAGGGCCGGCAACCGGCCCAGTTCGCGACCGCCCTCCCCCGGCGCGTGGAAATCCGAGCCGACGGAGGCCATCAGGTCGAACTCCACGGCGAGATCGGCATAGACCGGCACCTGGTCCGGCGTGTGACTGCCGGTCACCACTTCGATGGCGTCGCCGCCCAGGTGCTTGAACTCGGACAGCAGCAGCCGCATCTTCTCCCGACCCATCTGGTAGCGGCCGGGGTGGGCCAGCACCGACTGCCCGCCGGCGGCGCGAATCCAGACCAGGGCTTCCTCCAGGCTGGCCCATTGGTGGGGCACGTAGCCGGGCTTGCCCTTGACCAGGAATTTCCTGAACACGGTCTTCACGTCCTTCACCACGCCACGCTCCACCAGGAAGCGGGCGAAATGGGTGCGGCCGATGAGATCCTGGTTGCCGGCGAACTTGTAGGCCCCTTCCAGGGCGCCGGGAATGCCCATGCGGGCGAGTTCGTCGGCCATGCGCCGCGCCCGTTCGGCGCGTCCGCCGCGATTGCTCGCCAGTCCCCGACCCAGGATGGGATCGTCGGAATCCACATTCAGGCCGACGACGTGGATGGTATGGCCGGCCCAGGTAATGGAAATCTCCACGCCTTGCACCAGGCGGATACCCACTTCCTCGGCCACGGCGCGGGCCTCGTCCAAGCCGGCCAGTTCGTCGTGGTCGGTCAGGGCCAGCACCTGCACCCCCATGCTCGCGGCGCGTTCCACCAGGGCACGGGGGGAAAGCACCCCGTCGGAGGCGGTGGAATGGCAGTGGAGGTCGTAGACGGTCATGGAGAAAGGTTGAGGGACGGCGCGGAATCATAGCAAAATGCCCGCCGCTACTCTTTTCTTCCATCCCTTACCCCCCTCCCTTCCCTTTTTTCTCCCCTTCGGGGCCGGCCCGCCTGTGAAAATCCTGTTCGATCTGTTTCCCATCATCCTGTTCTTCGTCGCCTACCAGGTCGGCGAGAAGAATCCGGAGAGCGCCACCGCCTGGCTGGCCGCCCTCGGCGTCACCCTGGACAGCGGCGCCAAGCCCGGCGTGTTCCTGGCCACGGTGGTGGCCATCGCCGCCACCTTCCTGCAGATCGCCTGGGTCTGGCTGAAACACCGCAAGGTGGACACCATGCTGTGGGTGTCCCTGGGACTGATCGTGGTGTTCGGCGGCGCCACCCTGTTCCTCCATGACGAAACCTTCATCAAGTGGAAGCCCACCGTGCTCTACTGGTTGTTCGCCCTGTCCCTGGGCCTGGCCCCTCTGCTGTTCGAACGCAACCTGATCCGGCTGATGATGGAAAAGCAGGTGAGCCTGCCGGATTTCGTCTGGACCCGGCTCAACCTGGCCTGGGCCGGCTTCTTCACCCTCATGGGCGTGGCCAACCTGTGGGTGGCCATGAACTTCTCCACCGACGCCTGGGTGAACTTCAAGATGTTCGGCTCCCTGGGGTTGATGCTGGCGTTCATCGTCGGCCAGACGGTCTATCTGTCCCGGCATATCAAGGAGGAGCCATGACCGCGTATTACGCCATCGTCGGCGAGGACGTCCCCGGCAGCCTGGACCAGCGCCTGGCCGCGCGCCCCGCCCATCTGGAACGGCTCGAGCGCCTGAGGGACGAGGGTCGCCTGCTGCTGGCCGGCCCCTTTCCCGCCATCGACAGCCCGGATCCCGGTCCCGCCGGCTTCAGCGGCAGCCTGATCGTGGCCGCCTTCGACAGCCTGGAGGCGGCCCGCGCCTGGGCGGCGGCGGACCCCTACGTGGCGGCGGGCGTCTATGACCAGGTCAGCGTGAAACCCTTCAAGCGGGTGCTGCCGTGAACGACACCATCCAGGAAATGAAGCGCCGCCTGGCGTCCCTCGATCCCCTGCATCTGGAAATCGTCGACGAGTCAGCGCTGCACGCGGGCCATGCCGGCGCCAAATCCGGCGGCGGGCACTACCAGCTCACCCTCCTCGCGGCGGCGTTTTCCGGTCACAACGCCGTGGCGCGACACCGCATGATCTATCAAGCCCTGGGCGACCTGATGGGGGCGCGCATCCATGCCCTGTCCATCACCGCCCTGGCGCCGGGCGAACTGTGAGCCGCCCCGGGAACTCCCGAGCACCGTCCCGATCCATCCACCGCCCGATCCCCCCTTTCCCCCTTTCCCCCTTTCCCCCTTTCCCCGAAGAGAACCCCATGAAACAGACCTTGCTGATTTCCGCGCTGTGCGCCGCCTTCGCCACCCATGCCCTGGCCGCCGAGCCGGCCGCCGCGCCGCCGGCCGCCGCCGAGGCGAAAAAGCCCCTGGCCGTGGTCAATGGCGTGGCCGTGCCCGCCATGTTCGCCAATTTCGTGCGCCAGGGCCGCCTCGCCCGCAACGCCAACCCGGAATCCCTCACCGACGAGTCCATTCGCGACGCCCTGATCACCGTGGAACTGCTGGCCCAGGAAGCCGCGCAAAAGGGCCTGGACAAGAACGCCTCGGTCCAGGCCGCCATCGAATACCAGAAAAAGGACATCCTGGCCCAGGCCGCCATGGAGGACTTCGCCCGCCGCAATCCCATCGGCGAGGACGCCCTCAAGGCCGAATACGACAAGGCGAAGGCCAAGGCCGGGACCAACGAGTACCGCCCGCGCCACATCCTGGTGCCCAGCGAGAAGGAAGCCCGGGCCCTCATCGCCAAGCTGACCACCGGCAAGAAGGCCAAGTTCGAGGATCTGGCCAAGTCGGCCTCCAAGGACAGTTCCGCCGGCAACGGCGGCGATCTGGGCTGGATCCTGCCCGCCAACCTGGTGCCGGAGTTCGCCAATGCCATGGTGAAGCTGAAGAAGGGGGAAATCACCAAGGATCCCGTGCAGACCCAGTTTGGCTGGCACGTCATCAAGCTGGATGACTCCCGGGCGCTGGATTTCCCCCCCTACGAGAAGCTCAAGGGCCGGATCACCAGCCAGATGCAGCAGGTGCACATGCGGAAGTTCGTGCAGGAACTGCGCGCCACCTCCAAGGTGGAATAAGAGCGGATCCCATCAGCCACTCCCCGCGCCCGGCTACTCCAGCAGGGCCGGCTGGTCCGACAGTTCGTTGGCGGGGTGGCCGGTGGCCGGGTAAAGCCGCCGCAGCAGTTCGTCCACCCGGGCGATGCCGGCCAGGGCGCCGGCTTCATAGTCGCCCCGGGCGAAGCAGGCTTCCATCTCCAGGCAGATCGCCTCCCATTCCCGGCCTGACACCCGGGTATTGAAGCCGCGATCCGCGACGATCTCCACGTCCCGGTCCGCCAGCAGCAGGTAGATCAGGACGCCGTTGTTGGCCTCGGTATCCCACACCCGCAAATCGGAAAACACCCGCACCGCTCGCTCCCGGGCGGTAATGCCGCGCACCAGGGGCAGGAAGTCCAGGGCGCCTTCCGCCACGAAGCGGATCTCGCCACCGTGCCCCGTCTCGGAGCGGGAGACGGCCTCGGCGATGCGCGCCAGGGTCCGCCGGGTGAAAGCCAGGCGCAGCCGCCAGCGCGGCTGAAACAGGTGGCGGATGAGCCGGATAAACGTGTCCGTCATGATGTCGCCCTACCAACGCCCGGAGGCGCCGCCTCCGCCGAAACCCCCGCCGCCGCCGCCAAAGCCGCCTCCCCCGCCACGACCACCCCCGCCGCCGCCGCCAATGACGTTGGATATGCCGATCAGGGTCAGGACGAAGACCATCAGGCCCACCACTGCGGCCATGCCGAGGCTGCCCAGCAGGAACCAGCCGCCGAGGAAAGCCACGCCCCCCGCCACCGCCGCGCCGATGAAGGCGCCGAACAGCGCGCGCAGGATGCCGCCCACCACGAAGATGAACACCATGGCCATGGACAGGGCGTCGTCCATGCCGCCCGCCTCGACCGCATCCCGCTTGCGCTCGGGCAGGGGCTCGCCGCCCACCAGGCCGATGAGGGCGCTCACGCCCGCATCGATGCCGCCGGCATAGTCGCCCTGCTTGAAGCGGGGCGCGATGCGCTCCTCGATCACCCGCTTGGCCACAGCGTCCGGAATGGCGCCTTCCAGGCCATATCCCACCTCGATGCGCAGGGCCCGGTCGTCCTTGGCCACCAGCAGCAGAATGCCGTCATCCACCCCCTTGCGGCCCAGTTTCCAGGTCTCGGCCACGCGCAGGCCATATTGCTCGATGGTCTCGGGGTGGGTGGAGGGCACCAGCAGCACCGCCAACTGGCTGCCCTTGGTCTTTTCCAGTTGCTCCAGGCGCATTTCCAGGGACTGGCGGGCAACGGCATCCAGGGTGCCGGTCAGGTCCGTCACCCGGCTCTTCAGGGCCGGCACCGGCATCTGGGCCCAGGCCGCGCCCATCGCCAGCAACAGGCACAGCAGCAGCCACCGGGTGCCCGACGCGGCGGATTGCGATAGGTAACGGGACAAGCAGGACAAACGGGTCAAGCCGGACTCCGGATGCGGGGGTGGGATCCTGGGGCAGGATCCTCATCGCCGGCCACCATGGCCGGACAGCCGGAATTATCCTAGAAACGGCAGTTGGACGCGCCTGATGGTGCGTTCGGGTGGGTGGCTGGCGCGACGCGACGACGCCGCATGCCGGGGCCCGCAAGGAGGAGCAACAAAGCCAGACGCCCACCCGGACGTGCCAGCGGGTGCGTAGCGGCCTCACTCATGGGGTGAGGTCTGCCGAAAGGCATTTCGTCAATACCCATGCGCCTTCACAAGGGCAAATGAGCGGTCAACTGCTGTTTCTAGGATTATCCCGGACCGGGCGCCGGGCTGGCTATCATGGGGTAACGAAAAGCGCCCGGTGGAGCACCCCATGGACACCCATCCCCTGCTCGGCAAGCTGGAACAGCTCAACGCCATCGGCGTGGCCCTCTCCCGGGAGGAGAACATCGACCACCTGCTGGAACGCATCCTGCTCTCGGCCATCGATCTCACCGGCGCCGACGCGGGCACCATCTACCGCGTCAACGCGGCGCGGGCCCTGGAGTTCCGCATCCTGGTCAACCGCAGCCTGGGCGTGCGACTGGGCGGCCGCGAGGGCGGCGAGATCGACCTGCCAGACATCCCCATCTTCGACGCCGACGGCCGTCCCAACGATCGCATGGTGGCCGCCTACGCCGCCGCCCATCAGACCACGGTGAACATCGCGGATGCCCAGCGGGCGGAGGGCTTCGATTTTTCCGGCACGCGGGAATTCAACCGCCGCACCGGCTATGTCTCCCAATCCTTCCTGACGGTGCCGCTCATCGACCATCACCGGGAAACCATCGGCGTGCTGCAGCTCATCAACGCCCTGGACCCGGGCAGCGGCGCCATCCGCGCCTTCACCGCCGAGGACCAGCGCCTGGCGGAATCCCTCGCCTCCCAGGCCGCCATCGCCTACACCAAGCGCCGTCTCATCGACCAACTGGCCGAACTGTTCGAATCCCTGATCAGCCTCATCAACACCGCCATTGACGAGAAATCTCCCTACACCAGCAAGCACTGCGAACGGGTGCCGGTGCTGACCATGATGATCGCCGAGGCGGTCCACAAGGTGGACAGCGGCCCCCTGGCCGATTTCCGCATGACCGACCCGGATCGCTACGAACTGCGCATCGCCGGCCTCATGCACGACTGCGGCAAGATCACCACCCCGGTCCACGTCATGGACAAGGCCACCAAGCTCCAGGCCCTGTTCGACCGCATCCACCTGCTGGACGCCCGCTTCGAGGTGGCGCGCCGGGACGCGGCCATCGACCGGCTGGAAGCCCTGCTGGCGCGACCGGAGGACGGTGCGAGCATCGAGGCCGGCTACCGCCGACGCCTGGGTGAACTGGACGATGACCAGGACTTCCTGCGACGCTGCAACATCGGTGGCGAGGCCATGACCATGGCGGACCAGGAACGGGTGAGCCGCATCGCCCACCAGCGCTGGAAAGACGGCGACGGCCACGAACTTCCCTTCCTCGGCCCCGACGAGGAGGCCTGCCTGCGGGTGCCCCATGGCACCCTCACCGACGCGGAGCGGGAAATCATCAAGCACCACATCGTTTCCACCCTCCACATGCTGGAGGCCCTGCCCTGGCCCAGGCACCTGCGGCGGGTGCCGGAATACGCCGGCGGTCACCACGAACGCATGGACGGCAAGGGCTATCCCAGGGGCCTCACCGGCGCACAGATGTCGGTCCAGGCCCGCATCATGGCCATCGCCGACATCTTCGAGGCCCTCACGGCGGCGGACCGTCCCTACAAGCAGGCCAAGCCCCTGTCCGAATGCCTGGCCATCATGGATAGCATGGCGGCGGAGGGCCATATCGACCCCGCCATCTACGCGGTTTTCGTGGCGGAAGGCATCCCGGGGGCGTATGCCCGCCAGTTCCTGGCGCCGGCGCAAATCGATCTAAAGTAATCCCAGTATTGTTCGCCCGCCGAATAATTTGCTACGGTGAAGGCTCGAATCACGACAAGGGCCCGCCATGAAGGGCTCGCATGGAGGACCACGACATGGTGAAACCTTTCGATCATCATGGCCTCATCGGAGAATCCGCCCCCTTCAAGGGCATGATGGCCCTGATCGACAAGATCGCGGGCTACGACGCCACCGTCCTCATCGTCGGCGAAACCGGCACGGGCAAGGAACTGGCCGCCCGGGCCATCCACTACCTGGGCCGCCGCGCCGGCAAGCCCTTCATTCCGGTCAATTGCGGGGCGCTGTCCGACCATCTCGTCGAGAACGAACTGTTCGGCCACGGCAAGGGCGCCTACACGGACGCCCGCGAGAGCCAGGCCGGCCTGATCGCCCAGGCCGAAGGCGGCACCCTGTTCCTGGACGAGGTGGACACCCTCTCGCCCAAGGCCCAGGTCAGCCTGCTGCGCTTCCTCCAGGACGGCCAGTACCGCCCCCTCGGCGGCGGCCGCGTGGAATCCGCCGATGTGCGCATCCTGGCCGCCAGCAACACGGACCTGGAAGAACGTGTCGGCCTGGACCAATTCCGTGCCGACCTGCATTACCGCCTCAACGTCATGGAACTGCGGGTTCCGCCCCTGCGCGAACGGGGCGAGGATGTGCTGCTGCTGGCCCGCTGGTTCATCGCCGAGGCCGCCTGTCGCTACAAGATCCCGACCCGGGCGCTCCACCCGGACAGCCAGGCCTGGCTCCTGGACCAGGCCTGGCCGGGCAACATCCGGGAACTGCGCAACCGCATCCAGCGCGAATTCCTCATGGGCGACGGCCCCGTCATCCATATTTCCGGCGGGACGCCGGTCCGGGACGGCCGGCACCAGGATGATCCCGCCCAGGCCCCGCCAGACACCCTGAATTTCAACGAAGCCAAGCAGCGGGCCATGCGGGATTTCGAACACGGCCACCTCATCCGCCTCATGCGCCACAGCCTGGGCAATGTATCCCAGGCCGCCCGGCTGGCCGGCAAGGAACGCCGCACCCTGGGCAAGCTGCTGAAGAAGCACCACATCGAACCCGGCCAGTTCCGCCCGGATTGAGCAGCCGCCTCGGCAAGCGTCCGGGCGGGTCCATTTCGCCCCATGGCATGGCCTTTCCCCGGGTCCGCCGGGGCGGGTCGGCCCCACCGAAATCCCCCGCCCCCGGCCAAGCCATTGAATCTAAATACAGAGGCCGGGCGTTTCCATGACTGGCACGGCCCTTGCACGGGACGCACCACCCCAGTCAGGAGACGCGCCATGCGCCCGGAGCAGGAACGCCTTGTCGAAGTCGTCGACGCCATCCTGCGCTATCTGCACAGGCATCCGCACGCGGCCGACACCGTGGAAGGCATCGCGAAATGGTGGCTCCCTCCGGGCAAATGCGCCGATGCGCGCATCGTGGCGGCCGCCCTCGCCCACCTGGAGGCCCAGGGCCTGGTGCATCGGCGCGCCAACGCCGACCGGCATATCCTCTATTCCCGCTGAAGCCTAGTGTCTCAACCCATAAGTTTCGCTATGTTCGACGCGCCCCGCATCGCCGATTGCTTTGTCGCTCATCCTCGCCATAGCTACGGCTATGGCTACGGTTCGCTTCGCGCACTCGGCGCGCGGATGCGCGTCTCGGCATGTACGCAAACTTATGGGTTGAGACACTATTGATCCGGCCCGAATAAGTCTTTACGCCGCATAGCGCACCTTTGGGTCTTGGAAGAACGCCATGACGCGCTCGGGTGACTGTTCGATTGCCGTCATGTGCTGGGTGGCCACAGCCTTCAGTTTGGCCTTGGTGCGTGCCGGCACCTGGGTGCCAATGGCATGCTTGAGGTCGGCATTCAGGCGTTCCTCAGGATTGAGTTCCGGGCTGTAACTGGGCAGATAGAACAACTCGATCTTGTCTTGCCGTTCGGCTACCCAGGCCTTCACCGGCTTGCTGTGATGCACTCGCAGATTGTCGAGTATCAGGAACACCTTCTTGCCGGCGTCCTTGATCAAGGCTTCCAGAAACTCAATCAGCCGGTCTGAGTTGAAGGCCTCGTCGATGATCATCCAACGCGCTTTGCCCTGGTTGGTCACCGTGGCCAGCATCGATAGTTTCTGTCGTGTTCCCCCCACCGCGTAGGCCACCGGCGTCTGCCCCGCCGGGGCATAACTGCGACCCCGAACGTCGGTGTTGACCAGGGCCGTCTCATCGCCCCAGTGAATCTCGCCGCCTTCTGCCTTGGCCCGTTCCGCGATAGCCGGATACTGCTCGTCCAGCCATTGCCGCACCGCCTCCGGGCGCTGCTCATAGGCCTTCTTGATCGGCTTCTGGGGCGTGAAGCCCCAGCGCGCCAGGTATTTGCCTACCGACCGCACATGCAGCTTGATGCCGTATTCCCGCTCGATCAGTTGCCCGACCGCCGCGCGACTCCACAACGCAAATTCCATCTTCAGCTGTTCGGGGCGCTTGTCGCAGATGGTCCGGCAAATCGCCTGTTCCTGCTCGCCAGTGAGGCTCCGGCCCGTACCCGGCTTCTTGCCACGAATCGCCGGCTTCAACGCCGCCATTCCCCCGCTGTCATAACGGTCCAGGGCGGCCCGTACCGCCGGCCAACTCAGTCCCGTCATCGCCACAATCTGCATCACCGGCAGTCCCTTGAGATGCAACCGCACCGCCTGCTTGCGCAGGGCATATAGCTGGTCGGTTGTCCGCACTTCTTTGTCGTTCGTGTCCATGTCTCCATGGTCGCGGATCTGAGCTCGTTATTCAAGACTTATATGGGCCGTATCAATAGTTGCGTCCCGGCTCGCCGCCACCACGGGCCTCGCGCTACAGTTCGCGTACATCGATCGACAACCATTGAGGGAACAGGATGGCATTGCACGTCTTCGTGGCCATGCCCTACGGGCACAAGCAGGACATCGATTTCGACGCGGTCTACGCCGACTACCTGAAGCCGGCCCTGGATGGCGCCGGCTTCGAGGTGTTCCGCGCCGACGAGGAGGAACGGGCCGGCGACATCAAGACCGACATGTTCCAGGAACTGCTGCTGGCCGACCTGGTGGTGGTGGACCTCACCCTCGACAACCCCAACGTCTGGTACGAGCTGGGTGTGCGCCACGCCCTGCGCGCCCGGGGCGTGCTGCTGGTGCAGAGCGAACGCGCCTACCAGCCCTTCGACATCTACACCGACCGCAAGCTGCGCTACCACCTCAAGGACGGCCGTCCCGATGCGGACCATCTCGAAGCCGACAAGGCGGCCCTGGCGAGCATGGCCCGGGCCACCATGGAATCCTGGCACGGGCGGCCCATCAGCCCGGTGTATCAGTTGCTGAAGGATCTGAGGGAACCGGCCTGGCGCGACCTGCTGCTCGGCGGCGACAACGAGTTCCGCGCCGCCTACGAATCCTGGCATCGGCGCGTCGAGGTGGCGCGCAAGCGCAACCTTCCCGGCGACGTGCTCACCCTGGCGGAGGAAACCCCCACCTGGACCCTGTGTCTGGAAGCCCGCCTGGCCGCCGGCAAGGCCTTGATGAAGCTCCAGCAATACAAGCTGGCCCTGGAGCAGGTGGACGCCGCGCTGGCGCTGGACCCGGACAACGTCGGCGGCCAACGCGACAACGCCACCCTGCTGGGGCGCCTGGGACAGCACGACGCCGCCCGCGAATGGGCCGACAGCCTCGTTCGCCGGCGACCCCGCGATCCGGATGACTGGTGCCTGGTCGGCCGCCTGGAAAAGGAGGACTGGGTGCAACGCTGGCGGGTCCCGGACGCCACCAACCAGGCCATGCGCGAGAAGGCCGGCAGGGAGATGCCCCAGCTCGTCCAGGCCGTGGAACCCTACATGAACGCCTTCATCCAGGATCCGTCCCACTTCTATTCCGGCATCAACGCCTGCACCCTGCGCCACCTGCAACTCCACCTGGGCGGCAAGCTCGACAACCCGGCCAGCCTGCCCAACCTGGAAGGCGGCGTGATCTGGGCCTGCCTCTCCGCCCTGGAGCGCCAGCCCGACGACTACTGGACCCGGGCCAGCTGGGCGGAGCTGAACCTGCTGCTCAACCCGCCCGACCAGGTGGAAACCGCCTGGCGCGAGGCGGTCGCCGTGGCCGACAAGGACTGGTTCGCCCTCGATTCCAGCCGCCAGCAGTTGCGCATCCTGGCGGACCTGGGCTTCCGTCCGGAGTCGGTTTCCGCCGCCCTGACGGTCCTGGAACAGGAGATGGCCACCCTGGAGGCACCCTGGAAACCGCGCCGGGTGTTCCTGTTCAGCGGCCACATGATCGATGCGCCCGGCCGCGCCTCGCCCCGCTTTCCCGCCGACGGGGAAGCCGCCGCCGCCCGGGCCATCGCCGCCAGGCTGGACGAGCTGGGCATGGGCGCCGAGGACCTGGCCATCTGCGGCGGCGCCTGCGGCGGCGATACCCTGTTCGCCGAGGCCGCCCTGGAACGCGGCTGCCAGCTGCGACTGTTCCTGCAATTCTCCGAGCCCGATTTCCTGCAGGCCTCCGTCGCCTTCGCCGGGGAAACCTGGGTTGACCGCTATTACGCCCTCAAGGACAACGCCCTGACGCAAATCCGCGTGCAACCGGATGAACTCGGCCCCCTGCCCCGGTCCATGAATCCCTACGTGCGCAACAACCTCTGGCAGCTTTACACCGCCCTGGCCCACGGCCCGGACAAGGTGCGCTTCGTGTCGCTGTGGAACGGCGAGGGCGGCTCCGGCCCCGGCGGTACCCAGCACATGGTGGAAACCGTGAAGCGGCACGCGGGCCGGGTCAGCATCCTGGATACGCGACAGTTGTTCGGAACCTGAGTGGTCGATGCGGCCGGAACCCCGCTTTTGCGGCGAGGATCGAGTCCAGCGGCAACGTGGCGGTAACGCTGGCCGCCCTGGGTGTGTCCGGTACCGGAACAGCCCGGCCCGACCTGCTGGTGGCGGGCGTGATGGCGACGCTGGCCCTGACCGCTTCGATCGCGGTTGTGCGCCACGCGCGCGAAGAGTTAGCATCCCCGGCATGCGCAAGTTCGTAGCCATCCTTTTCCTGCTCATCCTGCCGTTGCAGTGGACCACCGCGGCGGTGGCGGCCTATTGCCTGCACGAGCAGGACGGCAAGGCCCAGCAGCACGTCGGCCACCACGCGCATGAACACCAGGCCAACACGACCCCGGCGGACGGCGATCCCGGCAATAGCGATTTCGATGCCGATTGCCCGAGTTGTCACGCGCATTTCGCGCAGGCCGTCACCGACTCCGATGCGCCTACCTTCCTGGCAGTTCAGGGGGGTGACACCATGGCCTATCGGGCCTTCCTGCCCAACCCGCCGCCTAGCTCCCTGTTCCGTCCCCCTCTAGCCGACCTCGCCTGAAACTCCGGCAGGTTGGCGCGTTCCTCGATCCCCTCGTTGTCGCGATTGCCTCGCTGGATTTGACGTGCGCTTTTGCGCGCGTTGCTGGGTAAATCCCGGCTGCCCTCCACTTGGGCGGCCGCAACAGGACGAGGCTTCAAATGAACAATGTGTGCCGCTTGGCGGGCCGTGTTTCCCTCTTGTTAATGGCATGGGGCATCCCGCTTGCCACCCTGGTTTCCACTGCCCAGGCAGCGGAAACACCACCATCACTCAAACAGGCCTTCGAGTCCGCCTGGGTGCGCCAGCCCGAGGCGCGTGCCGCCGGTGCGCGGCGCGATGCCGTCGGGGCGCGTCGCCAGACCGCCGATGGCTGGCTGGCGGAACCGCCCAGTCTGGAGATTTCCTACAAGACCGACCAGCTCAATCGTGACCAGGGCAGCCGGGAATACGAGGCTGGCCTCGCCATGCCGCTCTGGTTGCCGGGCGAGCGGGCCGGCCAACGCGCCCTGGCTGAAGTCGAAGGCGCCGCGTTGGAAAGGCAGTTGGAAGCGGCGCAACTGCGCATGGCAGGCGAGGTACGCGAGGCCTGGTGGTCCCTGGCCCAGGCGCGCATCGATCTGGAGTCCGCCGAGTCGCGCCTGCAAAACGCCGAACGTCTGGCCGCCGACGTGGCCCGGCGGGTCAAGGCGGGAGACTTGTCGCGCGCCGATGGGCACCAGGCCAATGCCACCTTGGCCGGAGCGGTCGCGGAAGTCGCGCGATCACGCGGCGCACTGGCCGAAGCAGCCAAACCGTTGCGCACTCTCACGGGCGGCGTGCTGAAGGATGCTCTACCTGTTGATCCTGAACTCGTTCCCGCCGAGGTTTTTGAAGGGAACGCCCATCCGCTCTTGAAGGAATGGTCCGCCCGGGTCGAGACGGCCCGCGCCGCCCGAACCCTGGCTGGCGTGCAAAGCCGGGCCAACCCGGAGTTGCGTCTGGCGGCGACCAGCGAGCGAGCCGATTCCAGCGAGTCCTATTCCCAAACGATCACACTAGGCGTGCGTATTCCCTTCGGTTCCGACAGCCGGCAGCGCGCCCGTGTCGCCACGGCCAGCGCCGAGGAGATCGAGGCGGAGGCCCAGTTGGCCGTCGAACGGGAACGCATCGCCGCCGGGATCGACGCCGCCCGTCAGCGTGAAGATGCGGCCCGCGCCTGGCTGGCCGCCGCCGAACAGCAGGCACGGCTGGCCAACGAATCACGTGGTTTCTTCGAGAAATCCTTCCGCTTGGGCGAGACCGATCTGCCCACCCGTTTACGCATCGAGGGCGAGGCGGCTGAGGCCGAGCGCGAGGCCGCCCGTGCCCGCGTCGAACTGGCCGCCTCGGTCTCCGCCCTGCGCCAGGCCCTGGGCCTGCTACCCGAATAATCAGAAGGAATTGAACAATGAAATACACCCACACACTGGCAGCCCTGGCTTGGGCCGCCACCATTGCCTGCCCGACCTGGGCCGGAGAAGGTCATGACCACGGCGAAGCACCGGCCGCCGCAACCGGCCTCGTATTGCCCCGCTTCACCGCCGTCTCAGAACTGTTCGAACTGGTCGGAGTACTCGACGGTAAGCATCTGACCCTCTATCTCGACCATGCCGCCGACAACAGTCCGGTCAAGGACGCCAAGCTCGAACTGGAACTGGGTGGCGTCAAGGTGCCGGTGGAAGCCCATGGCGAAGGGGAATTCGAGACCACCCTGGCCAAGCCGCTTGCGCCGGGGGAAATCCCGGTGGTCGCAACCATCCTGGCCGGCGAGGAGTCCGATCTCCTGGCCGGCGATCTCGACATCCACGCGGAGGCTGAGACAAGCGAGGCCGCTGAGGCCGCCCATGCCCATGGCTGGCAGGAATATGCACTCTGGGCGGCACTTCCCGGAATCGTTCTGGTCGGCCTGGCCTGGCTGATCCGCCGCCTGCGCGCCAAGCGCCTGGGAGGTACAGCATGAATCCCTTTGCCATGATTGCCGTCCTTTGCCTGGCTCTGGTGCCCGGTGCCCATGCCGGCGATGGCCACGACCACGGCAACGCCCCGCCCGCCGCCAACAGCAACGGTCCCAAGCGCCTGCCGGACGGCGGCGTCTTCCTGCCCAAGCCGGCGCAACGCCAGATCGGGGTGCGTACCCTGCCGGTCGTGTCTGGTGCATTGCCCCGCGCCTTCGAACTCTCCGGCAAGGTGGTCATGGACCCCAATGCTGGCGGCAAGGTGCAGGCTCTCATCGCTGGGCGGCTCGAACTCGGTCCGCGCGGCTTCCCCAATATCGGGCAACGGGTTGGCAAAGGCGAAGTGCTGGCTTATGTGGCCCCCTCCGCCGGCATGATCGAGCGCTCCAACCAAGCCGCATTGCTGGCGGAACTTCGTGCCGCCAAAGGGCTGGCCGAGCAGCGCCTGGCCCGCTTGAAGGAACTGGCCGATACGATCCCGCGCAAGGAGATCGAGGCCGCCGAGAGTGAAATTGGCAGCCTTGGCGGGCGCATTTCCGCCCTGGGCGCGGGGCTGTCCAACCGCGACACGCTGGTCGCGCCGGTGGCTGGCATCGTGGCCATGAGCAACGCGGTAGCCGGCCAGGTGGTCGAGGCGCGTGAAGCGGTGTTTGAGGTGGTCGATCCCAACCGCCTGCGCATCGAGGCGCTGGCCTACGACACCGCACAGGCGCTGGACGTGGTCTCCGGCAGCCTCGCGGTGGGCGACGCGCGGGTGCCGCTGACCTTCGTCGGCGCCGCCCGCAGCCTGCGCGAACAGGCCTTGCCGCTGCTGTTCCGGGGCGAGGGCAATGCCTTGGCCAACCTGGCTGTGGGGCAGCCTGTGAAGGTTTATGCCCAGTCCGGAAGCACGGTGCAGGGTTTCCGCGTGCCGGCGGCGGCGCTGGTGAAGAATCCGGCCAACCAGACCATCGTCTGGGTCAAGGCCGCGCCGGAACGTTTCGAGCCGCGCACCGTGACGGTGGAGCCGCTGGACGGCGCGAACGTGGCGGTGACCTCCGGCCTGCAAGCCGGGGATCGGGTGGTGGTCCGCGCCGCGACCCTGGTCAATCAGGTTCGCTGAGGAAACATCATGAAGCCGATCCTCGAATCGACCCTGACCTGCCCCCTGTGCGGCAAGGCGGAAAAACTCACCATGCTCACGGATGCCTGTCTGTTCTTCCACGCGTGTTCCGGTTGCCACGCGCTACTGAAACCAAAACCGGGAGATTGCTGCGTGTTTTGCAGCTACGGCGACGTGCCTTGTCCCCCTGTTCAGCTACAGGCGGATTGCTGCGCCAAGCGGGAGGGCTAAACCATGTTCAAGTGGCTACTCGACAACAGCCTGTCCAACCGGCTGCTGGTGATCATCGCCAGTCTGGTGGTGATGGCCTACGGCGCGTTCACCCTGACGCAGACTCCGGTGGACGTCTTCCCCGACCTCAACAAGCCCACCGTCACCCTGATGACCGAGGCGGGCGGCATGGCCCCCGAGGAGGTGGAGCAACTCATCACCTTCCCGCTGGAAACCACCATGAACGGTCTGCCGGGGGTGGAAAGCGTGCGCTCGGTGTCCAGCGCCGGGCTGTCCTTTATCTACGTCACTTTCGATTGGCGCACCGACATCTTCCGGGCGCGGCAGATGGTCTCGGAACGCCTCAGCTCGATGGAGGAAGGCTTGCCCGAGGGCGTGACCCCGCGCATGGGGCCGATCAGCTCGATCATGGGCGAGATCATGCAGATCGCCATTCCCATCGATACGGGAAAGATCACCCCCATGCAGGTGCGTGAATACGCCGACTGGGTGCTCCGACCACGCCTCATGGCGATCCCCGGCGTCGCGCAAGTCATCCCCATCGGCGGCGAAGTGCGCCAGTTCCAGGTGCAGCCGGATACCGTGCGCATGGCGGAACTGGGTGTCAATCACGACCAGCTCGACGACGCCCTGCGCGGCTTCTCGGCCAACTCTTCGGGCGGCTTCCTGGAACTCAACGGCCGCGAATACCTGATCCGTAACCTCGGCCGCACCTCGCGTCTGCATGACCTGAAGAACCTGGCGCTGACCAGCCGGGTGGGTCAAAACGGCAGCCAACCCATCCTGCTGCGCCAGATCGCCGAGGTGACCTTCGCCCCGGCCACCAAGCGCGGCGATGCCGGTTTCGAGGGCAAGCCGGCGGTGATCCTGGGCATCCAGAAACAGCCGACGGCGGACACCATCGCCCTGACCCGATCCATCGAGGCCGCCCTGACCACGCTGAAGCAGGGCCTGCCGGCGGGCATGGCCGAACCCCGCGTCACCTTCCGCCAGGCCAGTTTCATCGAGGCCTCGATTGATACGCTGCAAGGCAAGCTGATCGGCGCCTCGGTGTTCGTCGCGGTGATCCTGTTCTTCTTCCTGGGCACCCTGCGTCCGACCGTGATCGCGCTCACCGCCATCCCGGTGTCGATCTTCATGACCGCGCTGGTGTTCAAGTATTTCGGCATGTCCATCAACACCATGACCCTGGGCGGCCTCGCCATTGCCATCGGCGGCCTGGTGGACGACGCGGTGGTGGGCATTGAAAACGTCTTGCGGCGGTTGAAGGAAGACCGGGCCAAGCATCCGGAGCATCGAATGCACCCCATCGAACTGGTGGCCAGCGCCACCCTGGAGGTGCGTTCGGCCATCCTCTACGCCACCCTCATCATCGTGCTGGTGTTTCTGCCACTGTTCGCCCTGCCCGGCATGGAAGGCAGGCTGTTCGTGCCGCTCGGGGTGGCCTTCATCGTCTCGACTCTGGCCTCGCTGGTGGTGTCGGTGTCGATCACGCCGGTGCTGGCGTTCTACCTGCTGCCGCGCATGAAATCCCTCGACCACGGCGACACGAAGCTCCTGGCCTGGCTCAAGGCGCGCTATCGCGGCAGTCTGCAAGCCGTGCTGAACAGGCCCCGTGCAGCCTTGGCGGCGGGGGCCACGGCGGTGCTGGTGGCGGCGGTGGCGGTGCCGTTATTCCCCACCACCTTCCTGCCGCCATTCAACGAGGGCACCTTGCTCATCGGCCTGCGCCTGAATCCGGGCGTAACCCTGGCCGAATCGTCCGCCCTGGCGCGGCAGGCCGAGGTGCTGGTGCGTCAGGTGCCGGAGGTGGTCCACGTCGGGCGACGCAGCGGCCGCGCCGAGCTGGATGAGCATGCCGAGGGGGTGCATGTCAGCGAACTGGACGTGGGCATCAAGCCGGCCGCCGAGTTGACCCGACCTCTGGACGACATCAAGGCCGACATCCGGGCCAGGCTGGTCAACCTGCCCGCCGCCATCGAGATCGGTCAACCCATTTCGCACCGCATCGACCACATGCTGTCGGGCGTGCGCTCGCAGATCGCCATCAAGATCTACGGCGATGACCTCGATACCCTGCGCGCCCAGGCCGACCTGCTGCGCGGCAAGCTCGCCGGCATTCCGGGTCTGGCCGACCTGCAAATCGAAAAGCAGGTGCTCGCGCCTCAGATCAAGGTGCGCATCGACTACGCGGCGGCGGCGCAATATGGCGTGCCGACGCCGCAAATACTGGCCATGCTGCAAGGCTTGGTGGAGGGCGAGAAGGCCGCCCAGATCGTCGAGGGCGGACGGCGTTTCGCCTTGGTCATGCGTCTACCGGAATCGGCGCGCACGGTGGAGGGGCTAGGCCGCATCCAGTTCAGCACGCCGAGCGGCAGCGTGCCCCTGTCGCGCATCGCCAGCATCGAGGACAGCGACGGCCCCAACCAGATCAGCCGCGACGATGGCAAACGCCGCATCGTCCTCTCGGCCAACGCCCAAGGCCGGGCGCTGTCCGAAGTGGTGGCCGACATCCGCAAGGCGGTTGGGGGCACAAAGCTGCCCGAGGGCTACTTCATCACCCTGGGCGGCCAGTTCCAGGCCCAGGAGGAGGCCTCGAAGCTGGTCGGCCTGCTGTCCATCGTGTCGCTCACGCTGATGTTCGTGGTGCTCTACAGCCGCTACAAGTCGGCGCGACTGTCGCTCTTGATCATGGCCAACATCCCACTGGCCCTGGTGGGCGCGGTGCTGGGCCTGTGGCTGTCCGGGCAGCCACTGTCGGTGGCCGCCCTGGTCGGCTTCATCACCCTGGCCGGCATCTCGGTGCGCAACGGCATCCTCAAGGTGAGCCATTACATCAACCTGATGCGCCGCGAGGGAGAGAACTTCGACCACAAGATGATTTTGCGCGGTTCCCTGGAGCGCCTGGCCCCGGTGCTGATGACCGCCCTGGTCACCGCCTTCGCCCTGGCCCCGCTGCTGTTCGAAGCGGAACGGCCCGGTACGGAAATCCTGCACCCGGTGGCCGTGGTCATCTTCTCCGGCCTCATCAGCTCCACCCTGCTCGATACCTATCTCACCCCCGCGCTGTTCTGGCTGTTCGGACGCCGGGATGCCGAGCGCCTGCTCGCCGACCGCGAGGCCGAGGCGCTGTGATGCTCAAGTCCCATCCATGCAACTCAATAAAAGGAAGCACCATGAAACCCATCCACCTCCTCGCCATCCTGGCCTTCGCCCTGAACGGCTCTGCCTTTGCGGCTGGAGGCCACGATCACGCACATGCGCATGTCCACGAACGCATCGCGCTACACGGCGGCGTGGTGGTCGAGGCCAAGGACATCGACTTCGAGCTGGTCGCCAAAGCGGACAGCCTGCGCCTCCATATGCGCGATCACGGAAAGCCGGTCGCGCTGGGCAACAGCAACGCCAAGGCGAAGGCCAAGCTGACCCTGTTGGCCGGCGGCACGAAGCAGGAGGTCGAACTGGAACCGGCCGGCGACCGGTTTGAAGCCACTGGGCAGTTCAAAGTGGCTGGAGCAAAGGCCGTGGCCCTGGTGGAGATTCCTGGCAAACCCGCCGTGACCGTGCGGTTCATGCTGCATTGAAGCCAGTAACTCATCCCGATTGAAAGGAGATTGAAATGAAACGACTGATGCTGATCCTGCCCTTGATTGCCCTGGCGGGCTGCGCTTCCAATGTGGCGTTGAAGGACACCTCCGATACGCCGCAGGCCGTGGGCACACTGACTTTGACGTGGCTTATCCACAATTCCATGGAGGTGACGCTGGATGGCAAGCGTTACGCGGGCGAATGGGTTAGCGAGCGTTGTTTGAACATGGAATGCCGAGGGGTCTACAGCAATGTACCCAAAGTACATCGTCGTCATATCGACAAGGGCCAGGCGATCTTGAAATCCAGGGAGGGCGACCGCCTGGACTGCGAGTGGGTGAGCCATCTGCCCGATGTTCAGGGCACATGTCGGGCACAGGATGGCAGAGTGTTCAAGTTGGTGGAGGCTCGGCCAAAGTCGTGAGCACAAGATGCGGTGGATCCGGCCGGCACCGCTGATCCTGGACGGATGGCTACGTCGCCGTTATGGTAGTCGTGGCCGTGATTCTGTTGGTCATGGTCGGTGGATCACATGGCAAACGGCCAGCACCAGCTGTCCAGCTTCTACTGAAACGGGACAGCTAGGGCCTCAGCGCCTTTCCTGAACGGCTTGCACCCATGTGCGGCCCCTTGCCATGAGCACTAGCGCCTGCCCGGGAAGGCTTCCTGGCCCGTCCGGCAACGATAACCTTGACCCGGGAGAGCCGACATGCGGGTAATCAAGATCTTTCTTGCGTCGTCCGAGGAACTGAAGGAGGACCGGCGCGCCTTCGAGCTCATGATCGGGCGCCTGAACAAGCATTGGCGCCAGCGGGACATCCTGCTCGACCTGGTGGTCTGGGAATACTTTCTCGATGCCATGACCGGCGCGGGCCTGCAGAAGGAATACAACCAGGCGATACGCGATTGCGACATCTTCGTGATGATGTTTTTCACCAGGGTGGGGCGATACACCCTGGAGGAATTCGAAGCCGCGTTGGCCGACATGGCTACAGGCGCCGGCCCGCACATCTACACCTACTTCAAGAACGACTTCATCCTCACCGGCGACATCGGCGAGGGCATCAAGAGCCTGCTCGACTTCAAGGCAAGGCTGCGCGAGTTACAACATTACGTAACCCAATACCGCAACACGGAGGATCTGCAATGGCAGTTCAGCCGCCAGCTGGAGATGCTGTACGGCGACGTCGCCGGCTCCTTCGAGATCACCGATGCCACCCCCCAGGCGAAGATCGACGAGAACGCCCTGGTACTGGGCTATCGCCAGCTTTTCGATGTCGGCGGCTCGCAAGCGGTGGATCCCAAGCATCTGGGCGCGGCGGTGCAAAAGGCCGGCAGCCGCATCCGCGGCGCAATTTTCAACCTGGCCCAGGACGTGCGGCGGGAAAACTGGGCCACGGACAAGCACCTGATGGCGCGCACCATTCCCATCTTCGAAGCCCTGGTCCGGGCGGACCCCAAGTGGCACGCCTACCACGGACAGCTGGGTTACGCGCTCAAGGACCAGGCGGAACCTGATTGGCGACGGGCGAAGGCATGTCTGGACCAGGCCGTGGAACTGCGCGGCGACCAAGTCGGCGAGGGGCTCTACTACCAGTTCAACCGGGCCCTGTGCGCGATCAATCTCGATGCCAATTATGCCGGCCGCAAGCCGGCGGATGCGGCCACGCGGGAACAGGTCGTGGGCATCCTCAAGCAGGCGCGCCGGGATCTGGACGACGACTGGGACAACCTGCTGGGCACCCCCGACGCGGCCGACATCCGCACCTGGCTCAATCTCAACGGGTCGCCTCAGCTGCGTTGATCGCGTCACAAGGGATGGACACGCGGGATGGACACTCGGGATGAACACTTGCCGACAGGGTCAATTCCGACCCACTCCTTCCCCAGCCATCCCCTCCGACCGGGTTCGCCATGACCCATCTTCCGCCCGCCCGGCGCGGCAAGCCCCTGATAACAAGGAGTCCGGCGCATGGCACGCCCCTTGCGGTCATGAAATCGGGAGACCGCCCGGATTGCCCGGATGGCAATGAAATTCCCGATCCCGGAGATCGAAACTCGTCGGAGGAGACACCATGAGCAAGAAAGCGCTGTGCATCGGCATCAACGATTACCCCGGCACCGACAGCGACCTGTCCGGCTGCGTCAACGACGCCGCCGACTGGGCGGCGGAACTGGGCAAACGCGGTTACGAGGTGGCCAGGATGCAGGACAAGAAGGCCACCCACGCGGCCATGACCAAGGCCATCGGCGGCCTGATCAAGGACGCGAAGAAGGGCGATATCCTGGTCATCACCTACTCCGGCCACGGCACATGGGTGCCCGACAGTTCCGGCGACGAGCCCGACGGCCGCGACGAGGGCCTGTGCCCCTACGACATCGGCAGCGTCGGCCCCCTGCTGGACGACGATATCCGGGCCATGTTCGCCCGGCGCGGCGCCGGCGTGCGCATCATCCTGATCTCCGACAGTTGCCATTCCGGCACCGTCACCCGGGGCCGGGAGGACGACCTGGACCCGGGCATGCCCCGCGCCCGCTTCCTGCCCCTGGAGGCCTGGATGCCCAAGGGCGAACTGCCGCGCGCCGCCGCCCGGCCCACCACCTTGGTGAGCGGCCTGCGCCGCGCGGGCAGCGATCTGCTGCTGGCCGGTTGCATGGATACGGAATATTCCTGGGACACCAGTTTCCAGGGCCGTCCCAACGGCGCCTTCACCTACTACGCGCTGAAGAGCCTGCGCGACGCCAAGCCCGCCACCTACGGGGCCTGGTTCAACGCCATCCGCGCCTATCTGCCCTCGACCAAGCTGCCCCAGTCGCCGCAAATCCTCGGGTCGGCCGTGGCGCAGCGGTTCAAGGTGTTCGAGTAAGGCAGTCTGGCTGATCGTTCCGAATGAAAGGCTGCTCCCCCTCCCCTCCTCCCCCGCACGCGGGGGAGGTGTCCGCTCCCTCCCCGTTTACGGGGAGAGTTGGGGTGGGGAGTACGGTCCAATCCACCTTTGGCGCCCCAGGCGCCCTATAACCGTACAACAGAAGCGCCCCCAGTCCGCATCAGTGAGGAAAACACCATGACCCGCACCTACCAGATCCACGGCGGCGAACAGCCGGGCACCAGCGTCCCGGCCACCACGGACATCGCCATCATCAATCCTCGCCGTCTCCTGCCGAGCGCGGGCCGCGAGGCCGGGGCGGGCGGGATCAAGGCCGACGCCGACGACGTGGTGCGGCTGGAACTGGAAAACGGCTTCGTGCTCTGGAGCCGGGCCGACGACCTGATCCGGGAACGGGGCAGAAAATCCCTGGGGCGGGATAGCGACGAGGGCTGGGACATCGACCCGCGCCCCCCCGCCCGCTCCGACCGGGGCGCCGCCCGCGGCGAGCGCGGCTGGCTGGGACTGGGCGTCAAGGTGCTGGAGTTCTTCGGCGTCGACCTGAAAGGCAAGGCCGCCGCCGCCCTGGGCGAAAAGATGGAACTCAAACTCCTGGGCGGCAACGCGCCGGGTCTGTACCACTGCTCCCTGGACGATGCCTTCACCCTGACCGCGCTGGCGAAGAACAAGACGCCGCCGGCGGGCCCGGAACCCATCCTGGTGTTCCTGCACGGCACCGGCTCCAGTTGCCAGGGCAGTTTCGGCAAGCTGTGGGCGGGCGACAACGCGGCCGGCGCCTCGGCGCGCGCGGCCCTGAAAGCGCGCTACGGCGACCGGGCCTATGCCCTGGAGCACCGCTCCCTGACCGCGAGCCCGATCCAGAACGCCCTGGACCTGGCAAGGCGGCTCCCCGAGAACGCCCAGCTGCATCTGGTCTCCCATTCGCGCGGCGGCCTGGTGGGGGAATTGCTGTGCCTGGGCGAGCGCGACAAGGACAATGATCCGTTGCGCGGCGACTGGCTCGGGAGCCTGTTCGCGGCGGATCGGACCGTCGCCCGCCAGATCGGCCTCAGCCCCCTGAATCCGGAGGATGCCCAGGCGCGGGACGCGGCCTATGACGCCGACCGGGAGCGCCTGAAGCAACTGCTCGAGGAACTGGACCGGAAGAACATCAAGGTGCGCCGTTTCGTGCGGGTGGCCTGTCCGGCCCGGGGCACCACCCTGGCCTCCGGCCGGCTGGACCGCTGGCTGTCGGTGTTCGTCCACTTCGCCGGCGACGGCCTCATCGGCGACGCGGCGGACTTCCTCCTGGCCGTGGTCAAGGAACGCACCGATCCACGCACCCTGCCCGGCCTGGAAGCCATGATGCCCGGCTCCGCCCTCACCCGCCTGCTGCAACACCCCGACCTGGTCACCACGGCGGACCTCTCCGTGATCTCCGGCGACATCGAGGGGGATTCCCTCTGGAGCCAGATCAAGCTGCTGGCCACCGACTGGTTCTACGGCGCCGATCATGACCTGGTGGTGAACACCGGCTCCATGGTCGGCGGCCTGCGCCGGCCCGACCGGGGCGCGCGCTTCCTGCGCGACCAGGGCCCCAAGGTCTGCCATTTCAACTACTTCGCCAACGACAAGAGCGTGCGCTGGCTGGTCGCGGGCCTGACCCGGACCGACGAGGACGACGGCGGCTTCCAGCCCATCCAGGCCGCCAGGCACGAGGAGCCCAAGTGGCGCGGCGCGGTCCGCGGAAGCCGGAGCATCACCGCACCCCGGCCCCTGGCCGTCATGCTGCCGGGCACCATGGGCAGCGCCCTGCAAGTGGACGACGATCCGGTCTGGCTCAAATACCGGGCCCTGTTCCGGGGCGGCCTGGCGCGCCTGGGCATGGATGCGAGCGGCGGGCACGAGGTCAGGCCCATCGACTTGCTGGACGACTTCTACGGCCCCCTGCTGGAGTTCCTGGCGCGCAGCCATCGGGTGGAAATCTTTCCCTACGACTGGCGCCTGTCCGTGCGCGACGCGGCCGCCAGGCTGGCGGACAAGCTGGAAACCCTGCTGCCGGAAGCCGAGCGCCAGGGCCAGCCGGTGCATCTGGTGGCCCACTCCATGGGCGGCCTGGTGGTGCGCGCCATGATCGCCGACGGCGGACGCGGCACCGCCCTGTGGCGCCGCATCCTCAAGCTGCCCAACAGCCGCTTCATGATGCTGGGCACCCCCAACCTGGGTTCCCACGAGGCCGTGCGCTGGCTCACCGGCCACAACCCGACCCAGGCCAAGCTGGCCTTGCTGGACATCACCCACGGCACCGACGCGATCATCGACATCGTCAACCGCTTCCCGGGCCTGCTGGAACTGCTGCCCTTCGATCCGGATCTTCCGGATTTCGCCAGCCAGTCCCTGTGGAAAGACCTGAAGAAACAACTGGCGGCGCGCTGGAACCTGGCGGACGGCAACGCCCTGATCCAGGCGCGCGGCACCTGGGATTTTCTGAAGAAGGCGGCGCCCGATCCCGAGCACATGATCTACGTGGCCGGCTGCCAGGACGCCACGGTGGTGGACTATCGCCTGGTCGATTACGACGAGATCTGGCTCAACGGGCGCAAGCGCCTGGAATTCGATGCCACCCATGAAGGCGACGGCACCGTGACCTGGCGCTCCGGCCGCCTGCCCGGCGTGAAGACCTGGTACGTGGAAGACACCGCCCACGACGAACTGTGCGCCCAGAAGCGGGCCTTCCCGGGCTACCTTGACCTGCTCATGACCGGCGCCACCACGCGCCTGCCCGCCACGCCGCCGGCCCGGACCCGGGCGGCGGGGGAGCCTGCTCGCTTCGTCCTGCCGGACCTTCCCCCGGCCGACGACATCCCGGACGAGGCCGCCCTGCGCGGCTTCGGCTTCGGCATCGCGCGCCCCTTCGACGAGGCGGCGGCGGGTCGGGGCGCGCCCACGATCCAGGTGAGCCTGACCCACGGCGACCTGGCCTACGGCCGGCATCCTGTACTGGTGGGCCATTACCTGGGCGACACCATCATCAGCGCCGAGAAGGCCCTGGACGACCGCCTGAAGCAGGCCCTGTCCAGGCACCAGCAACTGGGGCTGTATCCCGGCCCCCTGGGCAGCCACGCCCTGTTCTTCAATCCGGACGAGAAGGGCAGGCCCGGCGGCGCCCTGGTGGTGGGCCTGGGCCAGGTGGGCGAACTCTCCCCCGGCCTGCTCGCCAAGGGCGCGCGCGACGCCATGCTGGATTACGCCCTGCGCGTCGCCCAGTGGCCGGACGAGCGCTTCGGCAAGGCCGACAGCGTGCGTTCCGCGCCCGTCACCTGCCTGCTGGTGGGCTCCGGCGCCGGCGGCATGTCGGCGCGGGACTCCGTGGAAGCCATCCTGCGTGGGGCCGTGGCCGCCAACGACAAGCTGGTGGCGGCGGAAATGGAAGGCAAGGTGGTCATCGACCGCATCGAGTTCCTGGAGTTGTTCGAGGACGTGGCCATCGCCGCCGCCGAAGCACTGGACGCGGTGCTGCGCGACGGCCAGTTGGCCATGCGGGTGAGCTGGCCCCGGGGCACCCTGGAGGAAGGCCAGGGCCGCTTGCGCCGGGTGCGCCGCGACGACGCGCCCAACTGGTGGCAGCGGCTGGAAATCATCGAGGACAAGCGCTCTGAAACCCTGCGCTTCATCGCCACCACCGACCGGGCCCGGGCCGAGGAAACCCTGGCCACCGGCCAGTTGCGCCTGGCCGACGGCTTCATCCGCCAGGCCTCCCGCTCCTCCGGCGTCAACGCCGAGGTGACCAAGACCCTGTTCGAGATGCTGCTGCCCAACCGCCTGAAGGAACAGGCCCCCAGGCAGGCGGACCTGATCCTGCTGGTGGACCCGACCTCCGCCCGCTATCCCTGGGAACTGCTGGAGGACCGCTGGAGCCACGGCAACCGCCCCCCGGCCGTGGCCGCCGGCATGGTGCGCCAGCTCAAGACCCCCCGCTTCCGGCCCCACCCGGCCCACGCCACCGAGGCCAACGCCTTCGTCGTGGGCAACCCGGACCTGGCCGGCTGGGACAAGTTCTGCGACCTGCCCGGCGCGCGCCAGGAGACCCAGAAGGTGGCCAACCTGCTCAACGCCAACAGCTATTTCGCCCAGGACTGCATCGACGAATCCGCCGACAGCATCCTCGCCGGACTGCACCGCGGGGCATGGCGCATCCTGCACCTGGCGGGCCACGGCGAGCACGAGTTCGAGACCGGCGAGCAAGACGACGCCGGGCGGATGAAGACGGTCTCCGGCATGGTGATCGGCAAGAATACCTTCCTCACCCCCGGCGACGTGGAACAGATGCGCTGGGTGCCGGAACTGGTGTTCATCAATTGCTGCCATCTTGGCAAAACCGGTGGCAAAACCGACGGCAAGGCCCTGGGCGACACCGCCGCCCAGGGCCGCCTCAGCCTGCTGGCGGCGAACCTGGCGATCCAGTTCGTGGAAATGGGCGTCCGCGCCGTGGTGGCCGCCGGCTGGGCGGTGGACGACGGCGCCGCCGAAGCCTTCGCCGAATCCTTCTACACCCACATGCTGGCGGGCGAGACCTTCGGCCGGGCGGTGCGCGCCGCCCGGGAGGACATCTGGATCCGCTTCCCCGACGCCAACACCTGGGGCGCCTACCAGTGCTACGGCGACCCCGGCTTCCGCCTGCGCGGCGACGGCGGCGGCCACCAGAAACGCCAGGCCAAGGCCTACCACGCCCCGGCGGAACTGGTCTCGGACCTGGACAACCTGAGCGCCTGGATACGCATGCAAAGGCAGGACGGGAACGACGACGCCGACGCGCTGGACAACCTGCGTACCGGCATCTCCGGCAAGCTCGAGGGCATCCCCGAGAGCGTCCGCGGGGACTGGCTCGCGCGCGGCGACGTCGCCGCCGCACTGGGCTTCGCCTGGGGCGAAACCGGCGCCTGGGCCGAGGCGGTGGACTGGCTGGAAAAAGCCCTCACGGCCCACAAAGGCGACTGTCCGGTGCGGGCGGTGGAGCAGTGCGCCAATTTCCGGGTGCGCCTGTCGGGCGAACGCTGGGAAGCCTTGCGCGCGGCGTCCGCCAAGACCAGAAAGGCCGGCCGCCGGGAACTGGAACGGGAGATCGAAAACGCCATCCGGGAACTGGACCTCATCAGCCAGCGCGCCCCCACCCCGGAACGCCTGAGCCTGCTGGGCGGCGCCTGCAAGCGCCTGGCCTGGGTGCGCGAGGACGCCACGCCGCGCCTGGAAGCCCTCATCAACATGGCCAACTACTACCGGCAGGCCCACGAACTCGACAAGAAACGCGCCGGCAAGGAACGAAACGGCAAGGCGGCGCCCGACCCCTACCCCTTCACCAACTGGGCCACCGCCCGGGTCCTCGCCAGCCTGCTCGATCCCGAACAGGATGAAGCCTGGCGCGACACTATGGAAGACGATTGCCGGCGCATGATCCAGATCGCCCGGGAACGCAACGAGGCCAAGCCCAACTTCTGGGACGGCGTGGCCGAGGCGGATTGCGAGCTGGTCCTGCTCCTGGCGCGGACCGGGCCGCGGGCGAAGGCGGCGGAAAACGCTGCGACGCGCATCGCGGCGCTGTACCGCAACGCCGCCCAGCGGGGCGCCAGTCCGCGGGAATACGCCTCGGTGCGGGAACATCTGGACTTCATCCAGGCCCTGATCGGCGAGACAGGCGGCCACACCGTTCTGGCCAAGTCCCTCGCCGCCCTGCGCGCCGCGCTGTGAACGCCCGGGAGAACAACATGGCCAACCACGCGAACACCCCACTGGAAGCCCTCAGCCTCGCCAGGCTGGCGCCCCAGGACCCCATCGCCCCCAATTTCCGCTTCTATGAACTCACCCTCTCCGAACTCGCCAGCCGGCTCGGCGTGAACAACAGCTTCCCCGGCGACCGGGAGATGCGCGCCGCCGTGCACCTGGCGCGGAACGTCCTGCAACCCATCCGCAAGCATTACGGAAGCTTCACCCCCAACAGCGTGTTCCGCGGCCAGGAACTGGAGCGGGTGCTGAAGCGCAAGCCCTCCGGCTGGCTCAGCACCAGCCAGCACACCCAGGGCTGCGCCTGCGACCTGGAGATCGTCGCCAGGAGCACCCTGGAAGTGGCCCGCTGGGCGGCGAACAACCTGCCGGCCTACGACCAGATCATCTGCGAGTGCTACGACCCGCGCGAAGGCCCCAACTCCGGCTGGGTCCATATCTCGTTGAAACCGCCGGGACAGGGGACCAACCGCAAGCAACTCCTGAGCTATGTGCGCGACCCGGCCAGCGGCGGCCTGGTGTATGTGCCGGGCCTGCGGGAGAGTCCGTGAAAGGCCGGGAATCCATGCGTGGCCAGTCAGCCTCGTCCTGGGTACGAAGCTTCCCACGCCTGCCTCCCCCTCTGGAAAAGCCCCCATACGGGGATAAGGGGGATCGAGGGAGATTCATCAAGGTTTGAGCGTGGGCTGCGGAACGACGAATCCCCCCTGCCCCCCTTTTCCAAAGGGGGGGGGGAACAGATCGCGCCGGACCGGCATCGCCCACCGGCCTTTGCCCGAGGCGGCAACTGCTACTATCAAAGGCATAAGGAAGCAGCAGCGGCAATCCATTTCAGCAACAAGGCGAGGACGCATGCCCTACGACTTCTTCTTCAGCTACCGTCGCGCCGACTTCGGCGCCCCCATGCGGGAGTTCTTCACCGACCTGGGCGAGGAGGTGCGCAAGCTGCGCGGCCTGGACAAGCACGAGAACCCGGCGTTCTTCGACCAGGAAAGCATCGAGACCGGCGACAACTGGGACGCGGCCCTGCTCGCCGCCCTGCAGCAGAGCCGTGTGCTGGTGCCCCTGTACTCGCCGGCCTATTTCAGGAGCGAGTATTGCGGCAAGGAATGGCAGCTGTTCCAGCTGCGTCGCGAGGCCCATGCCGCGCGGCAAGGGGGCCCGCAGCCGGCCGTGATCCGGCCGGTGGTGTGGATTCCCATCCGTCGCGATAACAGGCTCACCCTGCCGGACAACGTCAGCCTGGCGGTCAAGCGGGTGCAATACACCTGGGGGGAAGAGGATTCCGAAATCAACCAGCAGGGCCTGGAGCAGATGGTGCGGCTGAAGGCCGGCCACGCCCAGCTCTACTGGGATTTCGTGCGCGACTTCGCCGAGGGCATCAAGGACGCCATCGAACAGGTCGATCTGCCGCCCCTGGCGCCGGCGCCGGCCCTGGCCGACATCCCTTCCGCCTTCGGCATCGCGCAATCCACGGTTGGCGCCACCCCAATCCCCACCCAGCCCGGCTTCCGCCGCCACGTGCGCTTCATCTTCGCCGCCCTGGACCCGGTGCGTCTGGGCGCCGGGCGCGATCCCGCGCCCTACCAGGACACGGGCGGCCCGGACTGGAAACCCTTCTACCCCGATCTGCAGCGGCGCATCGGCGCCCTGGCCGCGCACATCGTCTCGGATGCCGACCTGGATTTCGACAGCGACCAGGTCGAGCTCACCAACGACCTGGCCGGCGCCGTGCGCGCGGCCCTCAAGGAAGGCAAGCCGGTGGTGGTGTTCGTCGACCGCTGGTCGCTGTACGCCAGCCAGAGTTTCCAGGACATCTTCCGCGAGTTCGACGAACAGAACTTCAACAACTGCGCCGTGCTGCTGCCCTGGAACCCGGGCGACCCCGAACTGGCGGCCAACAAGGACAACATCGACCAAGTGGTGCATGACGTGCTGCGTTTCCACAGCCAGTACACGCCCTCCTCGCCCTACTACTGCAAGGATGTAGGCTCGGTGGACGAGCTGCGCGAAACCCTGCGCACGGTGCTCAACCAGATCCAGGCCGAGATGCGCCGCAACGCCCCGGTGCGCCGCGTGGCGGGTGGCATCGCCCGGCCCATCGTGGCCGGGCCGGGCGGGGTGGCGCCATGAGCGCCCCCGCCCGTCCGCGTGAAGGGGGCGTCGGATGGTCGCACGGCGACCGGAGGGTAGTTCAATGAGCGCGCCACGCAACGGCGGCGGCCGCATCCTCACCTTCTATTCCTACAAGGGCGGCACCGGCCGTTCCATGGCGGTGGCCAACCTGGCCTGGGTGCTGGCCGCCAACCGCAAGCGCGTGCTGCTGATGGACTGGGATCTGGAAGCCCCCGGCCTGCACCGCTATTTCCACCCCTTCCTGGCGGACAAGGAGCTGTCCGCCTCGCGCGGCCTGGTTGACCTGCTGGCGGACTACGCCGACCAGGCCATCCAGCCGCCCCGGGAGGGCGAGGGTGACGACTGGTACCTGCCGCTGACCGACCTGGCGCCCTATCTCCTGGGCATCAACTTCGCCGGCTTCCCGGAAGGCGGACGCATCGACCTGCTACCCGCCGGCCGCCAGGGCCCGGGCTACGCCGCCAAGCTGCACGCCTTCGACTGGGATACCTTCTACGAGCGCCTGGGCGGCGGTACCTTCCTGGAGGCCATCAAGGCCCGCCTGCGCCAGGACTACGACTACGTGCTCATCGACAGCCGCACCGGCGTGAGCGACACCGCCGGCATCTGCACGGTGCAGATGCCCGACGTGCTGGTGACCCTGTTCACCTACAACAACCAGAGCATCCGCGGCGCCCTGGCGGTGGCCCAATCCGCCGTCGAAACCCGGCGCCGCACCTACGGCCAGTTCTCGCGCGAGACCTTCCGGGTGTTCCCGGTGCCGTCCCGCGCCGACCCCTTCGAAGTGCGCAAGCTGCAACTGCGCCAGGCCTACGCCCGCCGGCTGTTCGACCCGCTCCTGGAACACCTGCCGGAACGCGAGCACAACGCCTACTGGGCCGGGGTGGAGGTGCCCTACAACGCCTTCCTGAACTACGAGGAGGTGCTGTCGCCGCTGATCTTCAACCCCGACGACCCCAAGCTGCCCCTGGCCTCGGTGCTGCGCCTGGCGAGCCAGGTCACCGACGGCGACGTCACCCGCTACGACCTGCCCCTGTCGCCGGAGGCGCGGCAGGAACTGCTGGCGGCCTACGAACGGGTGGACGAACCCCAGCCGGCCGCGGACACGGCGGCGGAGACCACGACGGCCGGCGCAACCAAGGGCGTGACCGACAGCGCGACCCCGGCTGACGTGGCGAAGGAAAGCCCCGCCGACGCCCTGCTGCGCGCCGCCGACACTGTGCTGGGCCAGTTCAACCCGGCCGAACTCGACCTGGCCAACCGCCTGCTGCTGCGCCTGGTCCGCCTGCCGCGTGGCCAGGAGGCGGCGGGGCTCAAGCGCCTGCTGTTGCCGCTGGACACCCTGCCGGACGAGGAACGGCCGCTGCTGGAGCGCTTCATCCAGGCCGGCGTGCTGCGCCTGGCCCAGCCCCAGGAAAAGGGCGGCGTCGCGACGGCGGAGCTCGCCGACGAGGCTCTGCTCGGCCGCTGGCGCCCGCTCAACGACCAGGCCGAGGCGGAAAAGGCCTTCCTGGAGCAGCGCGACTGGATCCAGGCGGCGTGGGAACAATGGCGGCGCGCCGGCCAGCCGGACAGCCTGCTGCTCGCCGCCCCCCTGGCCGAACAGGCGGCCCTCCTGCTTGACAGCCACGCGCCGCTGCTCAACCGCGAGGAAATCGAGTTCATCCAGAGCAGTCGCGCGTATCGGCGCAAGGAAAGTGAGGCCCCCGACCAGGCCGCCCCACCGTCGGCGCCCGCGCGCCGTTCCGGCTTGCCGGCCTGGGGCTGGGCCCTGGCCGGATTGCTGTTGCTCGGGCTGGCGCTTCTGGGCCCGCGCTGGTGGTCGGCGGAACCGCCAGCGCTCATGCCGCCGGTCGCCACCGACCCCGGTTCCCAGCCGCCCACCGTCGACGAAAAGGCCATCGGCTTCAACATCGCCGGCGAGCAGAACCTGGCCGCCGACCGGGTGGACGAGGCCATCCGCAACTTCGACACCGCCCTGACCCTGCGCGAGAACTTCCCCGAGGCCCTGTTCAACCGCGCCCGCGCCTTCGAACTCAAGAAGCAGGCCGACAAGGCCATCGCCGACCTGCGCGCCGGCCTCGAACTACGGCCGGAGCAGGCCGACGCGCGTCTGCGGCTGGCCGGCCTGCTGGCCCGGGGCAAGGACAAACAGGGCGCCATCCAGGCCTACAAGGCGGCCATGACCCTGAACCTGACCCTGGAGCAGCGCCAGGAAGCCAGCAAGGCCCTGGAATGGCTCGACCCCGCGCCCACCCGGCCCCGGGTCTTCCTGCACATCAACAACCGCGGCGACTACACCTTCGCCGAACGCCTGGGGCTGGAACTGAAGTCCGCCGGCATGCCGGTCAGGGACATCCAGGTGCTGGCCCAATCCACCCGCGCCGACGTGCGCTACGCCAACGCCGCCGACGAAGACCTGGCGAGCAAGGTGCGCGCCGTCGTGCAGGCCACCCTGGCGCAGGCCGGCTACCCGAAACAGGTGGAACTGCTGTTCATCGGCGACAAGTTCGACAAGATCCCGCGCGGCACCATCGAGGTCTGGCTGCCGCCGCTGGCCCCACCGGAACCGCCCGCCGAATCGCCGATGCAACAGCAGGTTCTTCCCAAGGCGGCGCGCTGAACGTGCATATCGAGACCGGCGCCCTGTTCTTCGCCCTGGCAGCCGCCGTGCTGCTGGCGGCCGCCACCGCCTGGCTGGTGGCCGGCCTGTACCGGCGACGCATGGTGGCCCTGATGCGCGGCGGTCCGGCGCCCGACCTGGTCGGGGCGGCAGCGCCAGCCTCCACCGCGCCCGCCGCGCCTCGGCCGCCCGGCATCCTCGACCCGGCCGCCAACCGTCACGCCGCCCTGCGCCAACTGCTGGCCCTGGCCGGGCTGTGCCTGGCGATCGGCCTGACCCAGTCCTGGCTGGCCCTCGTCTTCGTCTACGACGACAAGGACATCAGCCTCAACCGCTGGCTGGTGCTGGGCCTGGTCTATGCCTGGCCCATGGTGCTGGCCTGGGGGCTGGCGCGGCGCTGGTCCTGGGCGCGGGTGCTGGGCGGCGTGCTGGCCTACCTGGCGGCGATGGTCGCCCTGGTGATGTGGCGCTCCAACGAGGCGCAAACCCTGGCCGGCGTGGCGGGATGGCTGTCCGGCGCGGTGGCCACCCCCATCGCCGTCACCCTGCTGATCGGCGCCAGTGGCCGCATCCGCGCCGTCGCCCCCTACCTGCTGCCGCCCTTCCTGCTGCTCGCCACCGCCTCGGTGCTGGTGCTCCAGGTCATGGCCGCCGACGTGAACAACCCGCCCGCCTGGCTGTACACCCTGGTAGGCCATCTGGGCGCCTGGGGCACCATCCTGTTCTTCGTGTTCGTCCCCTGGCTGGCCCTGGCCTGGCCGGTCTACCGCCTGGGCCGCTGGCTGGCCGAGGCCTATCGCGGCAAACGCTTCTCCGACCTGGCCTACCTGTTCGCCGCCTACTGGTTCGTGGTGCTGGTGGCCAACACCCTGCCGGCGGTGGAAGGCGCCGGCCTCGCCGGGCTGACCCAGTTGCTGCCCTGGCTGTGGCTGCCGCTGGCCGCGCCCGCCCTGCGCGGCTGGCTGACCTCGCCCGCCGACCCGCGCGGCGGGCCGCCCACCCTGCTGGTGCTGCGCGTGTTCCAGCGCGACGCGGCGGTGGAGCGCCTGTTCGACCAAGTGGTGGAGCGCTGGCGCCTGACCGGCAACACGGTGCTTATCGCCGGCACCGACCTGATCAGCCGCACCCTGGACCCGGACGACCTGTTCGCCTTCCTCAACGGGCGCCTGGCCCAGCGCTTCATCGCCAGCGAGGCCGAGATCCCGCGCCGCCTCGCCGAGCTGGACCTGAAGCCCGACCCGGACGGCCGCTACCGAGTCAACGAAAGCTATTGCTTCGACACCACCTGGCAGGCCGCCCTGCGCGCCCTGGTGGCGGCCAGCGACGTGGTGCTCATGGACCTGCGCGGCTTCCACGCCGGCAACCGGGGCTGCCGCTTCGAACTGGACGTGCTGGCCGAGGCCGCCCACCTGCGCCACGTGGTGCTGCTGTTCGACGCCGCCACCGACCGCCAGGCCGCCGCCCTCGACCTGGCCGGCGCCCCGTCGGAGCGCTTCGCCTGGATCGAGGCGGGACGACTGGATGGGACGAAGACGGAGGAGGTGTTGGGAGCATTGTTCGGCAACGCGGCTTGACCGGAAACGGCATGGACGCCCACCCGCGCCTCTTGACATAATCTCAAGGCGAATTCGGATGCTTGGTGGGCTTCTTCCACGTGTTCTTCCGACCCGCTCGCCCTCGCCCAAAGGAGCTACCCCATGGCGCAATACAAACGTATCCGGGTGATGATCTCCAGCCGCATCCGGACCCGCGTCGGAGAAGGAGGAGAAGGCGGCGGAGTGGAGATCGGCCTCGCCCGCCAGCGCCTAAAGGAGACCCTGGAGGCCCAGACCCTGTTCGGCCTGCCCCTGTTCGAAGTGTGGACCTCCGAGTCCCCGGACGACCAGTCCCTGGGCCTCACCGAAGGCGCGTGGAAGAAATCTCTGGCCCAGGTGCGCGAAGCCGACGTGGTGCTGGTGCTCTTTACCGGCGAGGCGGGCTGGGCGCCACCCAAAAAATCCGAGGGTATCTGCCACGCGGAATTCCTGGAGGCCTGGAATGGGGAGCGCCCCAAACTCAAGGTAGTGCGCGTCCTCGACCCCGTCCTGACGCCACGAGGCCGGGGGGAGACCGCCCGCGACAAACATTTCCGGGCCGATTTCGAGCGCTACAACCCGGTCAGCCCGGAAGCCGCCACGGCGGACGACATCGTCACCCATGGCAGCCGCCAGGTTTGGGAAGCGGTGGCTCAACTGGTCGGCCTGGGGCGGCGCGAGGCCCGCCGCGGGGAGTACTCCACCGGAGCACCCCTAGACTGGAATCGCATGGATTTCGCCGGCCGCAAGAAGGAAATGGAGCTCGCTCTGGGGCGTTACTTCATAGACAAGCGCGCCAACGCGCGGGTGGCGGGCAAGGACAATTGCTACGTCCTGCCCCTGGATGGGCATCCGGTGCTGTTCGTGTGCCACGGCATCCCGGCGGCATTGACCGTGGCCACCGCGCGGGAAATGGTAGGCCAACCCTTCCTGAAGGACCACACCTACGTGCAACTGTCCCACCGGCGCGGCAAACAACCTGCCGGCCCGGTCCACCTGATCGCCTGCCAAAAGACCGCCACCGAGGCCCAAGCCATGCGTCAGCTGGGTTTTCCAGACGCCACCATCGTCAAGGCCGACTTCGGCATCTACGTGGCCGACGATGTGCAGAAAATCCAGATGATGTTCCTCGCCCATTGCCGGGACAAAGTCACCACCCAGGATGCGGCCGGCAAACTCTTCGACTGGCTTGAAAGCAGCGGCGAGGCCGCCAGGCTGGCGGAAAGAGCCGAGGGCAGGCGCAAGATCGTACGTGCGATTCTCGACCAGTTGCCGGTCTGATCGGGCCTCCCAGGTTGATCGCCAAACCGCCCAGAGCATCGTTGGTCCGTGAATCGTGGTAATGCGCGCTGGCGCGGGCTTCGCCCGGATGGGCCATGGCGGAAATTGTTATAGGAGGAAAGTTAAATGAGCGAAACATTGAAACGACGCATCGCCGCCCCCGGCCCGAAGAAGATCCTCGCCTGCGACGGCGGCGGCATCCTGGGGCTGATCAGCGTGGAAATCCTGGCCAGGCTGGAGGCCGATCTGCGCGCCGCGCGCAACGACCCGAAGCTGGTGCTGGCGGACTTCTTCGACTTCGCCTGCGGCACCAGCACGGGGGCCATCATCGCGGCCTGCGTGTCGGCGGGAATGTCCATGGGCGACATCCGCAAGTTCTACGTGGACAGCGGCGAGCAGATGTTCGACAAGGCGTCCGTCTTCAAGCGCCTGCGCTACAGCTACGAGGACGAGGCCCTGGCGGGAAAGCTGCGGGCCGAATTGAACAGGGCCCTGGGCCGCGGCGCCGGCGACGCGCCCGCAACCCTGGGCGATCCCGGCCTGCGCACCCTGCTGATGATGGTGCTGCGCAACCACACCACCGATTCGCCCTGGCCGGTGTCCAACAACCCGGCCGCCAAATACAACCAGCCCGGCCGCCGCGACTGCAACCTGAACCTGCCCCTGTGGCAACTGGTGCGGGCCAGCACCGCCGCCCCCACCTTCTTCCCGCCCGAGGTGGTCACCTTCGCGCCGGGCACGCCGGACGAATACCAGTTCGTCTTCGTCGACGGCGGCGTCACCACCTACAACAACCCGGCTTTCCTCGCCTTCCAGATGGCCACGGCGGCGCCCTACCAGGTGAACTGGGCCACCGGCGCGGAAAACATGCTGATCGTCTCGGTGGGCACGGGAAGCGCGGCCAAGGCCCGGCCGGACATGGAAGCGGGCGACCTGTGGCTGCTGGACCATGCCAAGAGCATTCCCTCCGCCCTGATGAACGCCGCCTCCGCCGGCTGGGACATGGCCTGCCGCACCCTGGGCGAGTGCCGTCACGGCGGCCAGATCGACCGGGAGATCGGCGACATGGTGGCGGCGCCGGGCGCCGCCAGCTGGACCGGCCCCAAGCAGTTCGCCTATGTGCGCTACGATCCGGACGTGTCGCGCCAGGGGCTGGACAAGCTGGGCCTGGGCGACGTCGACGCGGACAGCGTGCAGGTCATGGATTCGGTCAAGCACATCCCGGCCATCCAGCGGGTGGGCGCGGCCTACGCCCGGGCCCATGTGCTCACCGCCGAGCACCTGCGGGGCTTCGTCTGACGCGTACCCGAAGCGGACCTGAAGCGTGCCTGGCGCGCGCCTGACGAGCGCCGGCACGGGCGCCGGGTCGGCGGCGGGCGCGACGGATGCGGGGATCTGAAAGGAGTCGGCCCATGAGCGGAATCTTCATCAGCTATCGCAGGGAAGACGCGGCGGGCCACGCCGGCCGCCTGTTCGACCGGCTCAAGGCGCGCTTCGGCAAATCCGCCGTATTCATGGACGTGGAGGGCATCGACGCCGGCATCGATTTCGTCGAGACCATCGACGACGCCGTGAGCACCTGCGATGTCCTGCTGGCCGTCATCGGGCGCGGCTGGCTGGACGCCCGGGACGACCACGGCGCGCGGCGGCTCGACAACCCCCAGGACTTCGTCCGCCTGGAAACCGGCGCCGCCCTGAGCCGGCGCATCCGCGTCATCCCTGTCCTGGTGGAAGGCGTGGCCATGCCGCCGGCGGATGCCCTGCCCGAGGCCCTCCAGGCCCTGGCCCGGCGCCAGGCCGTGGAACTGCGCGACAGCCGCTGGGAAGCGGATGTGGAGAACCTGATCCAGAAGCTGGAACAGGCCCTGGCCGGCGGCTCCGAAAAACCCGGAAGCGCCCCCGCCAGCCCCCCCGTAGCCCCGGTCGAACCAAGGACGAAGGTTTCCGCCTCCCGCCCCGGTCTCTGGCTTGCGGGCGCGGCAATCCTGATCCTGGGCGGCATCGGCCTGGGCGTCCTGTTGAATGCCCCGGACGATGCGGGCCCGGCCCGGCCCCGGGCCGCCGCGGACGCCGTTCCCGCCACCGCTCCCGCCGCCCGGCCGCCGGTGGTGAAGACACCGGAAGCGGCAAGGGCAGTACCCAAGGTTCAGGCCCAAAAGCCCGATCCCGCGCCACCGGTAAAACCCGTCGTGGCCGCCAGGACCGACAAATCGCCCGCCACCGGGAACAAGACCGGCGACAGGGCGGCGGCGGGGGAACCCCCAGCGACGGTCGCCATCAGCCCGGCGCCCGCGGACAAGCCCCGGCCTCCCGCCCAGGAACCCACACCCGCAGCCACAGCCGCGCCCCCCGCCGCGAAACTCCCGAAGGTCGCCGTCTATACCCTGGGCGTGCCCACCCGGCGGGCGTTCTGGAACCGGGAGGAAGGGCCGGGCTACAGCGCCAGGATGGCCGCCCTGTTGCGGGAAACGCTGTCGGAACAGTCCCGGCGGAACCTCCGCCTTGCCACCGGTCCCCATGGCGAGGCGGTGGAAGCCCTGTTCGCGGGCAAGCCGCAAGCCCTGCGCGAGGCCTGCGACAGCACGGGCGCCGGCGTGCTGTTCGCGGCCATGGCCCGGGAGGGGTTCAGCATCTCCACGGCGGAGAGCGCCTTCTGGCCGGAACTGCGCCTCGTCGCCATCGCCTGCGACGGCGGCGAGCGCCACGAGCGCGGCGCGAACCTGTCGCCCCGGCGGGAGGAGGCGTTCCCCTTCGCCGAGGACATGGCCAAGGCCATGACCGGCTTCGTCCGGGAAAATCTTCACTTGCTGAGGTAGCCCGCCATGTCGAGGATCTTCATCAGCTATCGCCGCGACGACAGCGCCGGTTTCGCCGGTCGACTGGCCGACGGCCTGGAGGCGGCCCTCGGCGCCGGCGGCGTGTTCCGGGACGTGGACGACATCCGGCCCGGCGAGGATTTTCAGGCCGCCATCCGCCACCATCTGGAAAACGTGGACGCGGTGCTGGTGATGATCGGCCCCCGCTGGCTGACCGCCGGCGCCACCAGCGGCCGCCGCCTGGACGACGCCGGGGATTTCGTGCGCATGGAGATCGCCACCGCCCTGGCTTCCGGCAAGCCGGTCATCCCGGTGCTGGTGGGCGGCGCGACCATGCCCGCCGAGGCCGATCTGCCGGCGCCCCTGGCCGGCCTGGCCCGGCGCCAGGCGGTGGTGCTCTCCGACGATAGCTGGAGCGCCGACCTGGCGCGCCTGGCGGCTGCCCTGGGCGCGCGGGCTTCCGCCCGCTCCGCCGCCACCCTCGGCGTCCGCCGCTGGCTTCCGCTCCTGGCGGCTGCCGGCCTGGGCCTGGCCCTGGCGGCCTGGCTGCTGCCGATGGAACAAACGCCGACGACGGAGGATGCCGGGTCGGCCCAGGCCAAGCCGGCGGATGTCGCCGGCCGCTGGACCGCCCGGGTGAAATACGACTGGGGCGACCAGCACGACGAGGTGTTCGAGTTCAAATACCTGGGTACAAGCCTGCACGGCACCGCTTCCTATCTCACCGGCCCCCTGACCATCGAGCGGGCCAGCCTGGAAGGCGAGTGGCTGCGCTTCGTCACCCGCAGCCAGGAGATGCTGGGCAGCGACCAGCCCTGGAAAGAGGTCACCCACCACTACACGGGCCGGGTCACCGCCGAGGGCATCCACTTCACCCTGGAAAGCGGCGGCGGCTACACCCTTCATCCGCCGGTGGAATTCATGGCGCGTCGAGCCGTGGCCAAGCCGGCGCCCTGAGCCTGGGAGCCTGTCGGACTTAACCCGGATGTTTCATGAATCCTCACGCGCCCTCGCTTGTCCCTTGTCCGTACAGGAAATCCCGCTCAGTCGGGCGTATGAATCACTACGCCACTCCTTCCCGGAATACCCTGTACGAACAAGGTCCTGCGCGATCATCACGTGAATTCATGAAACATCCGGGTTAAAGGAAATCGGCTGCAAAAATGGCGGAACGGTCCATTTTTCGCTTCGATTCTTCAAGTCCGACAGGCTCCTGGCTATCCTGAATTCAGAAGAACGAGGAGAAACGACATGCAGGGCGTCTTCATCAGTTACCGCAGACAGGACAGCCAGAGCGCCGCCGGGCGGCTGGCGGACCATCTCAAGGAACACATGCGCGGCGTGCCCATCTTCCGGGACGTGGAAACCATCGAGCCGGGGGTGGATTTCGTCGAGGCCATCGGCCGCGCCCTGGAGTCCTGCGGCGTGCTGCTGGCGGTGATCGGGCCGCGCTGGGCGAACCTGGCGGACGGCGCCGGGCGGCGCCGCCTGGACGACCCCAACGACTACACCCGCCTGGAAATCGCCACCGCCCTCGCCCGCCAGGACGTGCGGGTGATCCCGGTGCTGGTGGAAGGCGCCCAGATGCCGGGTGGCGACGACCTGCCCGAGAACCTCAAGCCCCTGTCCCGGCGCAACGCCATCGAACTGACCGACAAGCGCTGGGAATACGATGTCTCGCAACTGGTGGAAACCCTCAACAAGGCGCTGGACGTCCACCCCGAACCCAGACCACCCATCCCCCCCTCCCCCCCGAAACCCGCGCCCCCGGGGCCGCTCCAGCCGGCGTCCGGGACGTGGAAGAAGTGGGCCTGGGGCGTCGGCGCCATGGTCGTGCTGATCGCCGCCTACAACGCCGAGGAGGAGGCCACCGAACCCGTGGCGCCGCCGCCCGTGGCCCCCGGAACCCTCACCGACCCGGGCCAGCCGGTCGCCGTGGCCCCGACCAGCCTGTCCGGCGCCTGGCGGGACGCGGAAGGCGGCAACTACCGCCTGGTCCAGCAGGGCGACCAGATCGCCTTCCAGGGCCTGAGCCCCCACGGCCCGGCCCAAGGCAGGGGCATGCTGCGGGGCGGCCAGTTGGTCCTGGAGTACGCCATCGGCGGCTACCCCTATCAGGCGACCCTGAATCTCAGCCCCGACGGCCTGATCCTCGCCGGCCAGTATCACGACCCGGCCACCGGCGAGAGCGGACAGGTCTATCTGCAACGGGTCCAGTGACGGCCCGCCCGCCCCAGCCGGCGGGCGCGGTCAGGCGGGGGTATCCAGCGCCCGCTCGATGAAATGCCGCGGCACCCGGGTCCTCGGCACCCGCATGTCGAACCAGCTCCGCACGTCCCGCTCCAGGCCGATGCCGTGCATGTAGTTGTACAGCGCCTTGTTCAGGGCCACGCCCAGGGCGTCGTGGTCCACCCCGGTGGGGTCGATGAAGCCGACGTCGTTTTTCGCGAAGGTCACAGGTGGCAGGGGCTTGAGGGTGACGCCGTATTGCTCCGGATGCAGGCCTACCGGGGAATGAATCGTGCAGGCAAAACGGTGGAAGAAGCCGGACTGGATGCAGCCGGCCGCGAACAACTGGCGCACGTATTCCAGGGCATCCACCGTGTCCTGCACGGTCTGGGTGGGAAAGCCGTACATCAGGTAGGCGTGGACCAGGATGCCGGCTTCGCCGAAGGCGTGGGTGACGCGGGCCACCTGTTCCACCGAGACGCCCTTGCGCATGAGCTTCAGCAGCCGGTCCGAGGCCACCTCCAGGCCGCCGGAAACGGCGATGCAACCGCTGTCGGCCAGTTGGCGGCACAGTTCCGGGGTGAAGGACTTCTCGAAGCGGATGTTGCCCCACCAGGAGATCGGCCGCTGGCGCCGGGCCAGTTCCTCGGCCAGGGCCTTGAGGGCCTTGGGCGGCGCCGCCTCGTCGACGAAATGGAAGCCGGTCTGGCCGGTCTCGGCGATCACGGCCTCGATGCGGTCGGCCAGGGTGGCGGCACTGGCCGCGTCATAGCGGGAGATGTAGTCCAGGCTCACGTCGCAGAAGCTGCATTTCTTCCAGTAGCAGCCGTGGGCCACGGTGAGCTTGTTCCAGCGGGCGTCGGACCAGAGCCGGTGCATGGGGTTGAGCATGTCCAGCAGGGACAGGTAGCGCTCCAGGGGCAGGCCGTCCCAGGTGGGCGCGCCCACCTCGGCGAAGGGGATGTCGGGTTCGCCGGAATCGACGTAGCGCACCCCTCCCCCGTCCGCCTCCCCCCTTTCGTTAAGCCCCCGTTCGGGGATAAAGGGGGCCGGGGGGGATTTCTCCGGGGCCAAGTCCGCCCGCGCCGCTTCCCTGACGAAGGTGCGCACCAGCCCCGCCAGCGGCCTTTCCCCGCGCAGATGTTCCAGCAGGGCCAGGATCGGCCGCTCGCCGTCATCCAGGGTGACGTAGTCGAAATAGTCGAACACCCGGGGCTCGGCCAGTTGCCGCAGTTCCGTGTTGACGTAGCCGCCGCCCAGCACGGTGACAATGCCGGGATGGGCCGCCTTGATGGCCTGGGCGATGCGGAAGGCGCCGTAGACGTTGCCGGGAAACGGCGTCGACACCAGCACCACCTCCGGCCCGTGCCGCGCCACGGCCCCCAGGGCCAGGTCCCGCAACGTCTCGTCCACCAGGGTTGGCGGCGAGCCCAGGGCCCGGGCCAGGGGCTCGAAAGTGGGCTGGCTCAGGGCCAGGGATTCGGCATAGCGCACGAACTCGAAGCGCGCGTCCACCCCGTCGCGCAACACGTCCGCCACGTCGTCCAGGAACAGGGTGGCCATGTGCCGTGCCCGGTCCTGCACGCCCAGGGCGCCGAAGGCCCAGGCCAGGGGGTCGCCGCCGTCCGGGTCGACATAGACGTCCAGGGACTCGAAGCGGGCACCTTCGGGCAGGAAACGGCGACCGGCGATGCGATGGGCCAGGGACGGATCCCGGCCCTGGAGGAAGGCCACCGCCGGCTCGACGCCGGCGAGATAGCGGTCGAAACGATCGAGAAAGGCCTGGACCCGGCCGGTGCGCTTCCCGGCCGGCGAGGCCTCCAGGCGGGCGCGCATGGCGGTCAGCCCCGGGCGGCTGAACAGCCGCAGCACCAGGGCCAGGGCCAGGTCCTCCTGGAAGGCGACCACGCCCCGGGAACGCAGGAAGCCGGTGAGGTAGGCGGTGGAGGGATAGGGCACGTTCAACTGCGTCATCGGCGGGATGACGGAGAGGACGCGGGGGGCGGGGGTGGCGTTCATGCCATCACCGCCGCTCGGCCCGAGTCCCGGCCAGCTTGCGGTACAGGGTCCGCTCGCTGATGCCCAGGCGCCGGGCCAGTTCCCCCCGGTCGCCGCCCAGGCGTTCCAGGGCGGCCCGCACGTAGCGGCGCTCGGCCTCTTCCAGGGTGGGCAGGTCGTCCGCGCCAGCGAAAGGCGCGGCGGGGGATACATTGCCCGGCTCGGAGGGGTCGATGCGCAGCAGGTCGCCGTCGGCCATCAGCATGGCCCGTTCCAGGATATTGCGCAGTTCCCGGATGTTGCCGGGAAAATCGTGGCGCGCCAGGCGCGCCAGGGAATCGGCGTCCAGGCGCAGGGGCCGTTCCGGCGACAGGCGGCGCAGCAGGTGTTCCACCAGCAGGGGCAGGTCCTCGCGCCGCTCGCGCAGGGCGGGCAGATGGATGGGGAAGGCGGCGATGCGGTAATAAAGGTCGCGGCGGAATTCGCCGGAGGCCACCATGGCCGCCAGGTCCCGGTGGGTGGCCGCCACCAGGCGGAAGTCGGCGCGCAGGATGTCGACGCCGCCAACGCGGCGATAGGCCCCGGTCTCCAGCAGGCGCAGCAATTTCACCTGCAGGTGCAGGGGAATGTCGCCCAGTTCGTCCAGGAACAGGGTGCCGCCCGCCGCCGTCTCCACCAGGCCGGTCTTGCGCTGGCCGGCGCCGGTGAAGGCGCCCTTCTCGTAGCCGAACAATTCCGACTCGAACAGGCTTTCCGTCATGCCGGAGCAATCCACCGGCACGAAGGGCTTGTCGCGCCGGGGACTCAGGGCGTGCACGGCCTGGGCGGCGAGTTCCTTGCCGGTACCGGATTCGCCCAGCAACAGCACCGGGGTCATGGCCGGCGCGACCCGGTTGATCAGATCGAGCATGCGGGTGAAGACCGGCGCGCGGCCCACCATGCCCAGGGTCCCGGCCTGCTCGCGGGCCTCGCGCAGGAAACGCAGGGTCTCGACGAAATAGGCCAGGCGGCCATGGCTGTCGTGGATCGGCACCAGTTCCACGTCCACGTATTCCTGGCCCCGGGGCGTGTGGTGCAGGTGCAGCACGCGGCTGGGGCGGCGCGTCTTCATGGCGGTCTGGCGCGGACAGGATTCGCCGCACTCGTCGCAGGGCCTGTCGTAGTGGTGGGAGGTCTCATAGCAGGCGCGGCCGATGATCTCGCTCGGGTTGCCGAAGGTGTGCCGATAGGCGGCATTGGCCGCAAGAATGCGGTAATCCGGGTCCACCAGAATGCGCGGTTCCGGCAGGGATTCGATCAGGGCGAGAAGTTCGCCGGGGGGCGGATGGCTCATGTCAATAATGTCATCTCGCTTGACAGTAATGTCAATCCCGACGGCATCTGTCGGCCTTGTTCCGCCAAGCAAGGGATGTACAAGTGATTAATCAGATACTTATAAACCAGATCGACATGGCACGGTCATTGCTATCAGTCATTGCTATCTACCCAATGAGAGTCTTGTTCCGGAGCGGGCCGTCGTGACGGACCCGGGCCGGATCGGACCGGACGCACGATTTCCCCGCAATGCATGTCACCCAGGATGACCACCATGAAAATCGCCATTACCAGCCAGAACCGCAAGACCATCACCGGCCATGCCGGCAAATGCCGCAAGTTCTGGGTCTACGAGATCGAGAACAACCAGGTCCTGGGCAGGAGCCTGCTGGAACTGCCCATGGAACAGAGCTTCCACGAAAGCAACCACCATACCCCCCACCCCCTCGACGACATGAACGTGCTGATCAGCGGCGGCATGGGCCCGGGCCTGCGCTATCGCCTGAAGCAGAAGGGCATCGAGGCCCACGCCACGCCGGAAACCGATCCGGATCGCGCCGTCGCGGCCTGGCTCGAAGGCCGGCTGGAGGAACTGCCGCCGGAGGCGGGGCACGACCACCACCACGAACACCACGCGGACGCTGCCGGCATCCGCATCCTCGCTACAATCGATCCACGCCGGCCCGGCTGAACCGCCCACCCCGCCCAGGCGCGCGGTCGTCCGCCTTCCGTCCATCCAGGAGCACCGTCATGAAAATACGTATTGCACCGGTCATCCTCGCCGCTCTCGCCCTGCCCGCTCTCGCCCGGCCCACCCTCGCCGCCGACCTGGAAGTCGTCGTGCACGAGGTTCGCGCTGGAGAAGGCCAGGTCAAGCTGATGCTGTTCGAGCGCGAGGAAGGCTTCCGCAAGGAGGACAAGGCGCGCCAGGTGCTGAGCCTGTCCGCCGCCGCCGGCACCGTCGCCGGCCGTTTCACCGACTTGCCACCGGGCCGCTATGCGGTGATCGCCTATCACGACGAAAATGGCGACGGCAAACTCAACCTGCGCTTCGGTATGTTCCCGAAAGAAGGCTATGGCCTGAGCAACAATCCCAAGCTCTCGGGCCCGCCCAAATTCGCTGACGCCGCCCTCGACCTGCCCGGGGCGGGCCGTCGCATCGACATCCGTCTGGACTATTGAGCCCGCCGCACCCATCCATCCCGCCCGGCGCCTTGCCGGGCAACTAAAAGGAAATTTCATGAAAATCCGCGCCTTCGCCATGTTCCTCTCCATGACCCTGCTGGCCGCCCCCCTGCCGGTTTTTGCCGAACCCGCGCCGACCAACCCCCGCGCCATCGTCAGCGAAAACGTCAGCCGCGCGAGCTTCGCCGACACCCTGAAGGCCCTCAGGGAACAACTGACCGCCGACGGCTGGAACCTGCTGGCGGAAATCAACCTGGGCGAACGCCTGGCCAAGAAGAACGTCGTCATTCCCGGCGGCCTGGTGATCCTGGAAATGACCAGCGGCGGCAACACCGTGCCCCTGCTGAAGAACGAGGAAACCCGCTATGTCGCCGGGCTCATGCCGTGCAGCGTCGCGGTCTACGGCATGGCCGACGGCCGCGTGATTATTTCCCGCATGAACGCGGGCCTGCTGGCCGGCATGATGGAGCCGCGCGTCGCCGAGGTGATGGGCAAGTCCGCCAGCCAGCTCGACGCCAGCATCGCGCGCACCCTGTCCAGGCTGGGGTCCTGACGCGACGGCGACCGGTGGAGACGGCTTCACCCGACTCGGGCACCGAGACCATGGACATCGCCCGCGCACCCGCCCCACGCCGCCGCCTCGGACACAGCCCGGGCATCAACGGCATGCCGCCCGGGGATTGCGGTACCGCCCGCGTCCCTTGCCAGGCGGAGCCCACGCCCACCGAGGAAATCGCGCGCCGGCCCCGCGCGCGGCCGGCCCATGCGTGAGCGGCTGCGCCCCGCCCTGGCCAAGACCCTGCGCGGCTTCGTCGCCCTGGTGCCGATGCTGCTGGGCATGCTGCTGCTCATCAGCCTGCTGCTGAGCCTGTTTCCCGCCGTCATCTCGGCCCGCCTGTTCGGCCACGGCCTGTTGCTGGACACCCTGCTGGGCGCGGGCCTGGGCGCCGCCGCCGTGGGCCAGCCCATGATCAGCTACGTGCTGGGCGGCGAGCTGCTCGCCGCCGGCGTCGGCCTGGCCGCCGTCACCGCCCTGCTGGTGAGCTGGGTGAGCGTCGGCTTCCTGCATCTGCCCGCCGAGGCCATGCTGCTGGGCAAGGGCTACGCCCTCAAGCGCAACGCCGTCGCCTTCGTCATCGCGGTCGCGGCCGGGTTGCTGGTGCCGGCCACCCTGGGGCTGCTGCCATGAAGACGGCTGCGGGCGCCACCACGGAGGCCGGCAAGCCCCGCCGCCCCGGCGCCTGGCTGTTCCTGGCCGGCGTGCTGCTGGCCTGGCTGGCCGCCGCCGTCCTGGCGCCGGCGCGCATCGGCCCCGCCCTGGACATGTTCCGCCAGCTCCTGGGCGAGGTGCTGCCCGCCCTGGGCCTGGTGTTCGTCCTGCTGTTCCTGGCCAACCTGTTCGCGGAGCGTCCCTGGATCGAGCGCCACCTGGGGCGCGAGGCCGGCGTCCGCGCCTGGCTGGTGGCCCTCGCCGCCGGCGTCTTGGCGGCGGGCCCGCCCTGGCCCTGGTATGCCCTGGCCGGCCAGTTCATGCGCCGCGGCATCGCCCCCGGCGTGGCCGCCGCCTTCCTCTACGCCCGCGCCGTCAAGCTGCCGCTGCTGCCCTTGCTGGTGCACTATTTCGGCCTGGCCTACGCCGTGACCCTGGGCGTCTGGCTGCTCCTGCTGGCCGTCCTCGGCGGCCTGGCCATGGAGCGGCTGGCGCCGGCCCCCGCATCCGATTTCCTTGCTTCGTCAGAGAAAAATCCATGACAACAACTCCTCCCCGCATCGTCATCCTGGGCGCCGGCTTCGCCGCCCTGACCGCCGTGCGCGAATTGCGCAAGCGCGCGCCCGGAGCCCGCCTCACCCTGGTGGCGCCCAAGGCCGAGTTCGTCTATCTGCCCAGCCTGATCTGGATTCCCAGCGGATTGCGCAACGGACAGGACCTGATCCTGCCCCTCGATCGCTTCCTCGAGGACCACGACGTGGAATTCATCGCCGGCCGGGTCAGCGGCCTCAAGGACGGCGGCCGCGTGGTGCTGACCGATGCCGGCGAGGTGCAAAACGACGCCCTGATCATCGCCACCGGCGGCCGCTTCATCAAGAAACTGCCGGGCATCGAGCACGCCCTCACCCTGTGCGAGGGCGTGGCCTCGGCGGAAGCCATCCGCGACCGGGTCAACGCCATGCAATCCGGCCGCATCGCCCTGGGCTTCGGCGGCAATCCCAACGAACCCTCCGCCATGCGCGGCGGCCCCATGTTCGAGCTACTGTTCGGCCTGGATACCCTGCTGCGCCGGCAAGGCAAGCGCGAGCGCATCGAGCTCACCTTCTTCAATGCCGCCGCCGAGCCGGGCAAGCGCCTGGGCGAGAAGGCGGTGACCGGCCTGCTCTCCGAAATGGCCAGGCGCCGCATCGACACCCACCTGGGCCACAAGCCCCTGGGCTTATCGGAAAAGGGCGTGGACACCGAGGGCGGCCACGTCAACGCCGACCTGATCCTGTTTATGCCCGGCCTCACCGGCCCGGCCTGGGCGCCCGAGTCGGGCTTGCCACTCTCTCCCGGCGGCTTCTTCAAGGCCGACGAATTCTGCCGCGTGGCAGGCGCCGACAGGGTATTCGTGGCCGGCGACGCCGGCAGCTTTCCCGGCCCGGACTGGATGCCCAAGCAGGCCCACATGGCCGACCTCCAGGCCAGGGCGGCGGCGGAGAACCTGCTGCTGGCCCTGGACGGCAAGGCGCCCACCGCCCGCTTCAAGATCGAGCTGATCTGCATCGTCGATACCATCGACAAGGGCATCCTGGTCTACCGGGACCTGAAGCGTTCCTTCCTGCTGCCGCCCAGCCGCCTGATGCACTGGGCCAAGCGCATCTTCGAGGGCCATTACCTGAAGGTGTTCCGGCGCTGAGGGCTTGCGAGAGCGGGCGCGGTGGGCGCACGAGAGCACAGCTGGCGAGTGCGGCGACGAAACATGGATGGAAGGGACGCGAGCACCGCCTCTTCCGCAAACCCCGGCGGGTATCGGGGGGCGGTTTGCCTGTGGCGTTTCAGACCGTTTCCGACACCGGGCTTCCAATCAGGTCTTGCCTGATAGCCGGAATGGGTTGGTAAGCGGCCAGAAGGAGTTTGTAGAATAACCACGCCCCACTATGAACGAACGACACCAAGGGGGCATTCAAGGTGGTGCACTGGGAGACAAGCATGAAAATTATCCATCTCATCGTCTTGGCCATATTTGTGGTGGGCGGCTGCTCCCGGACTGAACAGCCGCAGGCATCAGCGCCTCGCCAAACAGCGGCCGAATGCCCGCCCAATCTTCTGGAGGAATCTGAACTCAAGAAGGCATCAGATGTTCAGAAACACCTCCCAAATCCTCTGAAATCCGGCCAGGCAGAACAGCTGGCAAGGACCATCGCCGAGGTGGATGAATGGCTTATTGCGCCGAACGAGGAAAAGGAGGCACGTAAGCAGATTGATGACGCGGTGGAAGCACTTCGGACGCGAATCACATCTGACGTAAACGATTTGGCCAAGAAAGCCATCGCTGCGCCAAATGGCCGTGATGCGTCTGAAAAACTGTCGAAGATAAACACGCTGCTCGCGCTTTACCCCGTACCCAAAAACGAGGCTCAACGGAAATCTCTTGAAGAACTGTCGGCCCATGTCCTGACCACATCCCGGCGTGTGGAGGACATCCGGCGCCTGCGATACAACACATGGTCGCTCGAGCAAGTTCGGAACGGCATGGTCAAATTCCATCAGCAAGCAGGCGGGCTGATATGGCCCAAGCAAGATAAGGATGCTCTCCTGAAGACATGCACAGATTATGTGAGGCATCTCGACCCTGGTTTTCTGGAACCGGCGGCCATGAATCTCTACGCAGAGTTTCTTCGGCGTTGCGACGCGGCAATGGATGATGATCGCAAGGTGAAGCTGGCGTCCGCGCTGGTCGATCCTTCGCTTCAGCGTCGTACACCGAGTGATTTCTGATGAAATCTTCAGCCATATGGCTGCTCGCACTCTGTCTTGCAGCTTCCACGGCTGCCCAGGGAAAGTCCTACACGCCCATCGGCATCAACGGACCGACGATCAATCGCGGCGCATTCCTACCCGTCAAGATTGCGGACAGACCGGTTCTTCCTGGCATTCGACCCGTCGAAGTGGAGTTGCTCGAAGATGCCCTGCGGCGAAAGATGAACATTACGATAGGGGATTCACGGGAAAAGGCCCATCAGAAGATCATCCGCAACTCCCTCAGGGACCCGATGAAACGCTCGCATATCAAGGGGCTGCTGGCCGAAGCGTTGTTTCTCGAGAAAAACCCCGGATGGGGATATGTCCGGAAAACCAATGCGCCCCAGGTTGATGTCTATGTACTCCGAAAAGGTATGCGGCCATGGGGCGCGCAAATCAAGACGCACATTTCCGGCACCCCGCACACCTACGCGAACGACATGCTGACCGACAACCGAGCCGACCGCTTTCTCGTACCTGACGATCATGTTGCCTCACTCAGGGAACACTGGCAGGCGCAGGCAGGGAAGCATGAAAGCGCGGGACGGACCGCCGAGGCAATCGAAGCTCGGCGGCAATTATCGAGAATCGGAGGCGTCGGGTTTAAGTCGGAATACCTGGACCAGAGCTACTCCCGCGTCACCAGATACGCCAAGCGGGAGCAATACGCGGGCTACGTCTCTTTGGGAGCGGCAGTCGGCCTGATGTTGGGAACCGAGTTGTGGAATACCTGGCAGGAGGGGGCGCTGACAGATCAGGCGGCGTTGCGTACCGTTCATGGCGGCTCCATTCTCGCCGCCGAGCGCGCAATGACCCATGTGATGACACGCAATGCGAGGGTGATTCCATCATCTTCAACTGCCTCCCCTTCCGGACTGGGAAGCAGCGTCCTGCGAGGCGGGCTGCGCGGCAACGCGATTGTTGGGGCCACCATTCTCGCGGTCGATACCGCCTTTGCGGTCTATGAGCATGGCGGGCGGCGAGCGTTTGACAACGACGCGTTTTACGCTGGATTCGGTGGGTCTGTCAGTGCGTTTGTGGTGGGCATGACCGCTGGGCAGGCCGTCGCGTCATGGACGGTCAACCCCTATGCCGGCTTCCTTGTTGGTACAGCCACAGGAATGGCCGCATACATTGCTGGACAGGACGTTCTCTCCAGGATTCTCAGGATTCTCGACGAGGAAAACCTGTGCAAGAAGGATGATGTAATTTACGAGGCGGCAAGAGAGAGCATGGACCGGCGCCTCAAAGAAAATACCGGGTCCATTACGAATGCCCGCTTTCCGAACCACCGACAAGTCTCGCCGACCTGTGGCGGGGGCATGGGTAAACAAGCTGGCTTGATCGGCCTTACCCGTTCCAGGCAAACCCCATCGCTTGAGATTTGGTCGCACCATACATAACATGTACAGCAGTTATAAGGAGGCCGTGGCCATGAACTTCAATATCTACCTCGATGACGAAACCGGTCGGCAGCTCAATGATGTTGCCAGGCAGGCGGGAATGAACCGCAATGCCCTGGTTCGCCGGGCGGTGAGCGAGTGGTTGAACCGTCACGGCAAACCGCGATGGCCCGATGAAGTTCTCGCCTTCCGGGGTATGGCCGACATGCCCCCGTTCGAGTCAGGCAGAGACAGCCTCAAGCCGCCAGTCGCCGACCCGCTGGCCTGATGAAATATCTGCTCGACACCTGCACGGTCTCCGATTTCGTCAAGGGTCACCCGAACGTCCTGGCGCGCGTCAAGGACACGCCTCCGAACCTGGTCGCCGTATCCGTGCTGACGCGCATGGAGGTTGATTACGGCCTCGCGCTCAACGCCGAGCGGGCAAGAAGGCTGGCTCCCATGCTGGACGCTTTCTTTTCGACCATCGCCACCCTGCGGTTCGACGAAGCCGATGCCAAGGCCGCCGCGGCGATCCGCGCCGCGCTGAAGACCACGGGGCAGCCCATCGGGGCCTATGACGTTCTGATCGCCGGCACGGGGCTGGCGCGGGGGTTGGTGGTGGTCACGTCGAATGTTGGTGAGTTCAAGCGGGTTGGCGGATTACAGGTCGAGGATTGGCGCTGAACTCAGGGTTCCCGAAAACACCGAAAGATGCCTGGCCGCGCGAAAGCCGCCGATCCGTGTGCTTGATTTTTCAAGCTTGATTTGAAGGCCGTCCGCTTTACAGTCCGTTCACAAACGACCATGCCAGGCACCGATGACGCGCCACCACATCCCGGCCACACGCTCGGCGGCGTGCCGGTAAAATCCTCGCACTCTGATCTTTCATCGCGCCATGAATCTCCCGAATCATTACCAGCGCATCGGCGGCGAGGCCAAGGTGCGCGAGCTGGTGGACCGCTTCTACGACCACATGGACGAGTTGCCCGAGGCCTGGGACGTCCGCAAGTTGCACGCGGAAAGCCTGGCCAACTCGCGCGACAAGCTGTTCGACTTCCTGTCCGGCTGGATGGGCGGTCCCCAGCACTACGTGGAGAAGCACGGCCATCCCATGCTGCGCCGGCGCCACCTGCCCTTCCCCATCGGCGAGGCCGAGCGGGACCAGTGGATGCACTGCATGAGGCTGGCCCTGGGCGAGGTGGTCGCGGACGAGGAGCTGCGAAACGAGCTCTACCAGGCCTTCGCCAAGGTGGCGGACCACATGCGCAACCAGGCCGCCACACCCCATCACCATCAACCCTGACCCACGAGAGGAATCCCCCATGTACGCCCATACCGTCGAACTGCCCCTGCCCATCGACCAGGCCATCGAAAAGCTCAAGGCCGCCCTGGCCGAAGCCAAGATGGGCGTGGTCTCCGAGGTGGATGTCCAGGCCATCATGAAGGCCAAGATCAACCACGAAATCCCGCCCTACCGCCTGTTGGGCGTGTGCGCACCCGGCATCGCCAGGCGCGTCATCGAGGCCGACCGGGACGCGGGCGCCCTGTTGCCCTGCGGCTGCTGCGTGTACGAAACCGCGACCGGCGTCACCCGCATCGCCCTGCAGGACCCGGGCGTGATCGCCGCCACGGCCGGCAACGCCGAAATCACGGCCGCCATGAACGACGCCCAGTCCCATCTCGCCGGTGTTCTGGCTAAACTGCGTGCCTGAGCGATCTCGTTCAATACCCTAGGAGGAGACCCCATGCGCGCATTGCTGATTACCCTGGCTTTCGGATTGTTCAGTGCTTCATTCAGCCTCAACGCCCAGGCCGTGGACCCGGCCACGCTGCCCAAGATCAAGATCAGCAAGCTCGGGTTCTACATGGAGGCCAAGGACGTGCCGGACTTCCTGAAGAAACACGCGCCCAGGGTGCTGTTCGTGGACGTGCGCACCATCGAGGAGCTGCTGTTCGTCGGCGTGCCCGACGGCATCGACGGTCACGCCTCCTTCGGCATCATGCATTACGACAAGTGGGACAAGGAGAAGAAGACCTTCGTGCGCAATCCCAACCCGGATTTCCTCTCCCAGTTCGAGCTGTGGACGCTGGACAAGGGCATCGAGAAGACCGATCCCATCGTCCTGATCTGCCGTTCCGGCGACCGCAGCGCCCTGTCCGCCGACCTGCTGGCCCGCCACGGCTACACCAACGTCTGGTCGGTGGTGGACGGCTTCGAGGGCGACATGGCCAAGGACGGTCCCAACAAGGGCAAGCGGACGGTCAACGGCTGGAAGAACATCGGCCTGCCCTGGAGCTACAACGTGGACCAGAGCAGGATCACGATGAGCAAGTAGGCTGGCAACCCGGTGAATTGGTAAACCACAAAGGAGACGACCATGAAATACGCACTCGGCTTTTCCCTCTTGACCCTGGCCCTGGCGGGCTGCGCCAACACCCCGTCCGCCGAAAGGGTGGCCGGCCTGAATGACGACGCCCGCAAGACCGCCGGAGGCCTGATCCAGACCCTGGGTGGCGAACTGAAGACCGCCATGACCGAGGGTGGCCCGGTGGGCGCCATCGGCGTGTGCAAGGTCAAGGCGCCCGAGATCGCCGCCGCGGCCATGCAGAAGACCGGCATGAAGATCAAGCGGGTGAGCCCGAAGAACCGCAATCCCAAGGGTGTGCCGGACGAATGGGAAACCCAGGCCCTGGCCGCCCTGGAGAAGCGCCTGGCCGCCGGCGAGAAGCCGGAAACCCTGGACATGCACGCCGTGGTGCCCAGCGCCAACGGCAGCGAATTCCGCTACGCCAAGGCCCTGGTCACCCAGCCCCTGTGCCTGAACTGCCACGGCGACCCGGACAAGATGCCCCCCGACGTCAAGGCCAAGCTGGCCGCCGAGTATCCCAACGACAAGGCCGTGGGCTATTCCGCCGGCATGATCCGCGGCTTGCTGTCGATTCGGAATCCTCTGTAACGGGCGGAGGTCGGTGAGTGGGGTAGGGGGTGAATGGTGATTACCCCCCTCTTCACCGATCACCAATCCCCCTTCACCCTTCACCCTTCACCCTTCACCCTTCACCCTTCACCCTTCACCCTTCACCCTTCACCCACCATGCCCGACACCCCCGCCCCCCGCCTGCGACACTTCCCCGTCGCCTGGTTCGCCATGATCATGGGCCTGGGCGGGTTGACCCTGGCCTGGCGCAAGGCGGAGGAACTGCTCGCCCTGCCCGTTTCCCTCAGCCCCTGGCTGCTGATCCTGGCGACCACGCTGTTCGCCCTGCTGGCGGCGCTGTACACCGTGAAGGTCATCCGGCATCGCCCCGAGGCGGCCAGGGAGTGGAGCCATCCGGTCAAGATGAATTTCGTGCCCGCGGTGAGCATCGCGCTGCTCCTGCTGTCCATCGCCTGGCTGCCGGTCAGCGCGCCCTATTCCAAGCTGCTCTGGCTGGCGGGCACGGGCCTGCACCTGCTCCTCACCCTCTACGCCATTACCCAGTGGATGCACCAGAGCAAGTTCGAGATCGTTCATCTCAACCCCGCCTGGTTCATCCCCGTGGTGGGCAACATCCTGGTGCCCATCGTCGGCGTCACGCACGCGCCGGTGGAGATTTCCTGGTTCTTCTTCAGCGTCGGGCTCCTGTTCTGGCCGGTGCTGCTGACCATCATCTTCTACCGGGTGATCTTCCACGGCAGCCTGCCGGAACGGCTCATGCCCACCCTGTTCATCCTCATCGCGCCGCCGGCGGTGGGCTTCCTGTCCTACCTCAAGCTGACCGGTGAACTGGATGCCTTCGCCCATGTGCTCTACCACGGCGCCCTGTTCTTCACCCTGCTGCTGTTCGCCCAGCTGCGCTGGTTCATGCGGCTCAAGTTCTTCCTGTCATGGTGGGCCTACTCCTTCCCCCTGGCCGCCATCACCCTGGCCACCCTGGCCATGTTCGAGCACACCGGCGGCATCGTCTTCCTGCGCCTGGCCGGCATCCTGCTCGGCATCACCACGGTGGTCATCGCCGGCCTGCTGGCCCGCACCGCCCTGGCGGTGGCGCGGCGGGAAATCTGCCTGGAGGAATAGGCGCCCGGCCCGCCTGGAACGGGCGGCCCGGTCTTGCCTTGGGGGCCTGATTCGCCGCGACCACCTGATCGAGGTCAAGCAATCCGCGAATAGTTTCAAGCCTGAAGGCCATGGGCCGATAAAGGGTTCTCGAAGCAATCGGAGAGCGCCCATGGATCCCGACACCCCCGATCAGGCCGTCCCCGAACGCCGCAAACGTGTGGATCTCAGAGAAATCTTCGAAGAGATCATCACGCGGGTGGAGCCCTTCTTCCAGAAAGACACGGGCATCAACGGCGGCACCACGGAATACTGGGCGGCGCGGGTGATCCACGACGCCCATCCGGGCCTTACCCAGCACGACATCAAGGTGCTCGTCGACGCCGCCGCCCGCTATTACCGGGAGCGGGTGCCGGCCTGAGGGTCCCGGCCTGAAGCTACCGGGCCTTGGCGGCGCCGGTAGACGACGAAGTCGTAACCCAGCCCGTCCGCATTCACCTGCCTGTTCCGTTCCGTCTCGCGCCATTCGCCCAGGTCGAAGGCCGGGAACCAGGCATCGCCCTCGTATTCGGCCTGGATTTCGGTGAGATAGAGCCGTTCCGCCCGGGGCAGCACCTGGGCGTAGAGATCGGCGCCGCCGACGAAAAAGATTTCCGGATCATGGCCGCAGGCGGCGACGGCGGCGTCGAGGGAATTGGCGACGAGACAGCCTTCCACCCGGTAATTCGCATCCCGCGTGACGATCACCGTGGTCCGCCCCGGCAGGGGCTTGCCGATGGATTCGTAGGTCTTGCGCCCCATGACGATGTGATGCCCCATGGTCAGGGCCTTGAAGTGCTTCAGGTCCTCCGGCAGCCGCCAGGGCAGCGTGTTGCGGATGCCGATGACGCGGTTCCTCGCCATGGCGGCGATGACTGACAGGATGGGGGCGGAATGTTCGGGCATGGGTGGGATCGGTTGGGGCTGGCGCGGAGGGGCCAAGGGTATTTCAGCGGGGGCGGTGAAGGGAAGCCGGGGGGGATTTAACGGTGGTCAGCCAAGGCGACCGACATCGAAATCCCCCTCCATCCCCCTTTACAAAGGGGGAAAAAACCTTCGACCGCCTCCAAGTGGGCGCGGGGCCCGAGCCCCACTGAAATAGCCTCTTATTTCGGCCGCGCCACCACCCGCGTCCCCTCAGCGATCTTCTCGTCCGGATGGGCGATGACCTCTTCGCCGGCCTTCAGGCCGTCGAGCACCTGGGCTTCCAGGCCGTTGCGCTCCCCCACCTTCACGTCGCGCAACCGGGCGCGGCCCGCCTCGGCGACGAACACGGCCCAGCCGTCGCCGCGCCGGAACAGGGCGCTGGCGGGGGCCAGCAAGAGGTCCGAGCCTTCCCACAGCACGAAGGCGGCCTCGACCCGGTAGCCGTCGCCCAGGGATTTCCATTCCTCGCCCGGCGAGACGATATCCACCAGCACCCGCACTCGTTGCTCCTCCACCCCCAGGGCGGAGACCTTGGTGAAGCCGGCCGGCTCCACCACGCGCACGCGGCCTTGCAGGGCGCGGGCGCCGCCCCAGCGGTCCAGCAGGACCTTGGAACCGACGCCGATCTTCACCGCCGAGGTGGACAGCACTTCCACCATGACTTCCAGCGTGCCGGGATGGCCGATCTCCACCAGGGCCTGGCCCGCCTGCACCACGCCTTCACTCTCGTGGGGCACGGCCAGGACCCGTCCGGCCACCGGCGCGGTGACGGCCAGGATTTCCGGCGAGCGGCCGGCGCGGGTGGCGGGGGCGTCGGCCTCGGTGAGGGCGGCCCGGGCCACGGCGACTTCATGCTGAGCCACCTGGATCGCATAGTCGGCGGCCCGCCGGGTCGCCTGGCTGGCTTGCAGGTGGCTGCGGGCCTGGTCCACGGCGGCCTGGGAGACGAAGCTGGCCTTGCCCAGGGACTCGGCCCGGGCCAGTTCCTGCTCGGCCAAGCGCGCCTCGGCGGCGGCGGCGCGGGCGTTCTCCCGGGCGGCCAGCAGGGCGGACTGGGCCGATTCCACCCGGGCCCGGGCCTGGGCCCGGCTGCGCGGGTCCAGACTGGCGGAGCGGGCCGGCTCGATGAAGGCCACCACCTGGCCGGCGGCGACGGCGTCGCCCACCTTCAGCGTGATCCTGCGGGCCTGGCCCGCCACCGGCGCGGCCACCACGTAGCGCTCGCGCACCCGGGTCTTGCCCTCTTCCTCCACGGTCACGGCCAGGTCGCCCTTGCGGGCCGCCACCAGTTCCACCGGCACGGGCCGGGGCATGAAGCCGTAGCCGATGGCGGCGATCAGCGCCAGGGCGATGAGCAGGTAAACGATGCGTCCACGCCATTTCATGGTGAGATACCCCAATCCTCCGCGTGCGCTGGAAGCGCCACATCCCTCCCCCTCCCGGCCTCCCCCGCTCCCGGGGGAGGGGGTTGCTCCCTCCCCACCTGTGGGGAGGGCCGGGGTGGGGAGGCCTCGACTTCAAGCAAGTTCAACGCCCTGTGGATAGCCCGCACGTCCATGACACCCCTCATTCCCTCGTCTTAAGCACGCCAACCAAATCCAGCCGGCCCAGCCGGTACCACACCAGCAGGCCGGAGACGACGGCGGAGACCGCTACCACCGTCGCGGCCAGGGCGAAATTGTAGGGCTCCAGCACCAGGGGCAGGCGGTACAGGTCCGACTCGAACACCACCACCAGGATGCCGCACAGGCCGGCGCCCACCAGGAAGCCCAGGGGAATCGCCGCCAGGGTCAGCACGGCCAGTTCCCCCAGCAGGATATAGGCGATCTCGCCATGGGTGAAACCCAGCACGCGCAGGCTGGCCAGCTCGCGGCCCCGCTCGGACAGGGCGATGCGGGCGCTGTTGTAGACCACGCCAAATGCAATCGTCGCGGCCAGCAGGGTGGCCACCATGTTGAAGAACAGCACGAACTCGCCCAGGGTGTCGTAGAAGCTGCGGATGGCGGCGGCGTGGGCCACCATGCCCAGCACCCGGGGGCGTTCGTGCAGTTTCGCGTACAGGGCGGTGGCGGCTTTCGGCGCGTGGGCGAGATAGGCGCCGGTCACCACGTCGCCCTCGCGCAGCAGGGTGTTGAGGGAATCCCGCCGCAGGTAGGCGGATACACCCAGGTACTGCTTGGTGATGCCCAGCACCGGCACCTGGACCACGCGGCGGTTGCCTTCCAGCACCTCCACCGTGAGCAGGTCCCCCGGCTTCACGCGCAGGATGTTGTTGGCCAGGTGATCGGTGAGCACGACACCGTCCGGCGGCACCGCCACCGGACGCAACGCGCTGTCCAGGGAGCGGTGCAAACGCCCCTCCGGCTCGATGCCGTAGAGGGCGGCGCGATAGTGGTACTGGCCGAAGCGCAGGTTGGCGGCCACGTCGCGGAAGCCCTCCACGTGGCGCACGCCGGGCAGTTGGGCCAGTTCGTGCAGGGCGCGGCTGCTGGTGGGTTCGATGAAGGTCACGGCCAGGTCCTCCCGAGCGGCCTGGCGGAACTGCACATCCACCATGAAATCGATGGCGCCGCGCTGGTAGTTGCCCACCATCATCAGGCCGCCGGCACAGGCGATGCCGAACACCGTGAGCATCGATTTCAGCGGCCGCCGCTCGATGTGGCGCAGGATCATGCGCGAGGGCTGGTTCAGCAGCCGTTGCAGGCCCAGGCGTTCCAGCAGCGTGGCCCGGTACGCCACCGGCGTTTCCGGCCGCATGCCTTCCGCGGGCGGCAGGCGCGTGGCTCGCCCCACCGCCAGCAGGGTGCCGCTCACGGCGGCGAAGCCGGTCACCGCCAGGGCGATGGCGATGACGCCGGGGCGCAGGACATAGTCCAGGTAGGGGAAGCGATACAACTCCATGTACACGCCCGCCAGCCCATGACCGAACCAGGCCCCCAGGGCGATGCCGCCGGCCACGCCAATCAGCGCCACCGCCATGACCAGCTTCAGGTAATGCCAGCCGATGGCCAGGGGGCGGTAGCCAAAGGCCTTGAGGATGGCGATCTGCTCACGCTGGGTGGCGATGAGCCGGGTCACCACCACGTTGAGCAGGAAGGCGGCCACGCCCAAGAAGATGGACGGAAACACCGTCGCGGTGGTCTGCAACTGCTTCAACTCCTCGGACAGGAAGCGGTTGGAGAACTGGTCGCGGCGTCCGTAGGCGCCGATGCCGCCGTAGCGGGCCAACAGGCCATCGAGGCGGTCGATCACCGCACGTTCGTTGGCACCCGGGGCCAGGGTGAGGGAAACGCTGTTGAAGGCGCCGTCCATGTCGTAGGCGGCGGCCAGGGCGTGGCGCCCCATCCACAGCACGCCGTAGCGCTTGAAGTCCGGGAACATGGCCCCCGGGGCGATCTGGTAGACGTATTCCGGCGACAGGGCCACGCCCACCAGGGTCAGGGCCTTGCGCTTGCCGTTGATGACCGCGTGGATCCTGTCGCCCGGATGCAGGCCGTGGGCGTCGGCGAAGGTATCGCTGACGATGACCTCGTCGCCGCTATACGGCGTGAGCCAGCGCCCCCGCTTGAGATGCAGGGTGTTGAGCAGGGGCTGGCCCGTGTTGGGCAGGGAGGCGAGCACGCCGGTGACCGGATCGGTGAAGCCCTCCACCTCCAGCTTCACCACCGCCACCACCCGGGTCTCCAGGCGCTCGACCCCGGGGATCTCGGCCAGGCGGGCGGCAAGCCCATCCGGCGCCCGCTTCAGGCTGGCGAACACCTGGGCGAAACGGTAATCCCGGTAGAACAGATCCCGGGTGCCAAGCAGGGAATCGTAGGTGGACAGGGCCATCACCAGCGTCGCCACGCCGCCGGCGATGACCGCCGCGATGGCCAGGGCCTGGCCACGCATGTTCCAGAGGTCGCGCAGGAGCTTGAGGTTGAGGGCGGTCATGGATGCGCCTTACGGCACCCGGAGAAGCCTCCCCACCCCCACCCTCCCCGCTGGCGGGGAGGGAGAAAAGCGCCTCCCCCGCTGGCGGGGGAGGCGGGGAGGGGGAGTTTCAGGTCTATCCCTGGGCGGGAAAGCCCATATGTGCGGGTCTGGGACATGAAAGGCATCACCAGCTCAACTCCCTGGCCGCCTTCTTCACCGCATTACGCCGCTCCTCGACGATGTGCCCGTCGGACAGCCGGATCACCCGGTCGGCCATGTCGGCGATGCCGGCGTTGTGGGTGATCAGCACGGTGAGCGTGCCCAGTTCCCGGTTCACCTTCTCCAGGGCCTCCAGGACGATGACCCCGGTGGCGGAATCCAGGGCGCCGGTGGGCTCGTCGCACAACAGCACCGCCGGGTTCTTGGCGATGGCCCGGGCGATGGCCACGCGCTGCTGCTCGCCGCCGGAAAGCTGGGCCGGAAAATGATCCAGGCGCTCGCCCAGGCCCACCAGGGCCAGGGCCTCCTCCGGCCGCATGGGCGCCCGGGAGATCTCGGTCACCGCCGCCACGTTCTCCCGGGCGGTCAGGCTGGGGATCAGGTTGTAGAACTGGAACACGAAGCCCACGTGATCGCGCCGGAACAGGGTCAGGGCCTCCTCGTCGGCGGCCGAGAGGTTGCGGTCCAGGTAGAACACCTCCCCCGCCGTGGGCGTATCCAGCCCGCCCAGAATGTTCAGCAAGGTGGATTTGCCGCTGCCGGACGGCCCCAGCAGCACCACCAGTTCCCCCGCGCGGAACTCCAGGTCGATGCCGCGCAGGGCGTGCACCTCCACTTCCCCCATGCGATAGACCTTGGTCAGCCCCCTGGCCCGGAATACGGTCGCTGTGTCAGCCATGCTTCAGGATAGGGCAAGCCAAGCTTGTGGGGTGCGAGATGGGGTGCGATATGGGGGGCAATAAGCACCAGCCGCATTGCACCGGATTAAGAACATTCGGCGCAATGCCCTTCGGTTATTACGCCCTACCGGACTACAAGTCTTGGGGAGTGATGCCAGTGTGCTTAGCAAGACGGGCGAGCATCCGAGGGCCGATCTCCTCGCCGTCGTGAAAGGCGAAGACGACGTCGGGCCAGCCTTCGCGGGACAAAGTGCGGTGAGAACCAGACTGTCGTTTCAGTTTCCATCCAATACCAAACAGCGCCGCAAGCAACCGCTTGGCTTTAATGGATGGCCACTGACTCATGCGGCGAGGGGGAGAGAAATCCTGATCTCGACGGGATGCGACTCACCATGCTCAAGGCGCTCGGCCATGGCACGAAGGACAAGCACTTCCGCTTTCGACATGGCGTCGTCGGCAGTCGTGCCGTAGCACAGGACGCCGGGAAGCTGCGGAATCTCGGCAATCCAGCGGCCATCAATCTCTTCCTCGCACTCGATGCTGAAATTCATGATTGATCTCCGAGAGGTAACGAAGGGAATTGTAACGCGCCACGACCTGACGCCGAATCTGACAGGAGGGAGCCTCACAGGAGCGATCTCGATGGCGCGGTGCGGGTGATCCGGCAACGCCACCCAGCCATGGATCAGGAACGGATGGTCATGGCGTACCTGCCGAACCACATCGCGAAGATCCTGGATATTCCGGGTCAGCCAGTCGCTGCCCCGCCGCAGCAAGGCATTGAGCGTAAGAAATAGAGCCACCCTGATGCCAGGCGCGGCGGTAGTCAGGCATGGCAAGCGGCTGGCTCCATATGGATGCGGATGAATAACCTCGTGGCCGTTTCAAGTAGGGTGCAATAGGCGGAAGCCGTATTGCGCCGGACAAAGCAAATTCTGCGCAATGTCCTTTGGTTATCGCGCCCCGCGCGGGCTTAATATCAGGCTTGCGGGTTGATTGCCTCATTGCCGCGCGCCATCCCCGGTTTCCCGACTGCCGCCGTCCACCAGGGTGTTTGAAGTTCACCGTTCAGAGGAAGCAAATCATGAAAAGAAACATCGGTTTTCAGGCCATTGTCTCGAGCGTCCTCATCGCCGGCGGACTGCTGATCATGCCGGTCACGGCTTATTCGACCGACAGGGGGGAACTCCGTCGGGATGCCCGCGACACCAGGCAGTCCGGTCGCCAGGATGCCCGCGACACCAAGCAGGAATGCCGCGCGGGCGACGAGAAAAGCCGGCCGGAATGCCGGCAGGACAAGCGGGACGCTAAGCAGGATGCCCGCGCGCAAGCCCGGGACGTCAAGGACTGATCGGGTGTCTTGTGGTCAGTCCCCGCGGGGGGACTGACCCACGCGCAAGCCCACCATCAGCAAATCCACCATCCGTTGATGGCGAAACGAACCATCCAGCCTCCTCCGACGTGCCCCACCCCTGCGGTTGAAGCACGCCCCTCCATCCATCCATCACTGTTGCACCATGAAGCCTAGCAGCCTGTCGGCCATCGTCCTCGCACTGTCAATGGGTCATGTAATAGGCCATGCGCAAGCCCAGGAAATCGAGCCGCGGGCCTATTCGAACGCACCCGTCGGGGTCAATTTCCTGATCGCGGGCTACATCTACACGGAAGGCGGGCTGGTGTTCGATCCCTCGGCCCCCCTGACCGATGCCAACCTGGAAATCCACTCCGGCCTGGTCGCCTACGCCCGCACCCTGGACGTGGGGGGCAAATCGGCGAAGTTCGACGTGGTGGTGCCCTACGCCTCCCTTTCCGGCGATGCGGAGTACCTGGGAACTCCCGTGTCCCGGGAGGTCACCGGCCTGGGCGATCCCCGCCTGCGCTTCTCCATCAATTTCCATGGCGCCCCCGCCCTCTCCCTGCGGGATTTCAGGAGCTATGAGCAGGACCTGATCGTGGGCGCGAGCGTGCAGGTGTCGCTGCCCGTCGGGCAATACGATGACGACAGGCTGGTCAACATCGGCACCAATCGCTGGTTCGTCAAGCCCGAGATCGGCGTCTCGAAGGCCTGGGGGCCCTGGACCCTGGAACTGTCCACGGCGGCCACCTTCTTCGGCGACAACGACGATTTCTTCGGCGGCAAGCACCGCGAGCAGGATCCCATCTATTCCCTGCAGGGACACCTCGTCTACGGCTTCCCTTCCGGCATCTGGGCCGCCCTGACGGGGTCCTACCTGACCGGCGGGCGCACCACACTGGACGGCGTGAGGGGCAACGACCTGCAGGAATCCACCCGCATCGGCGCCACCCTGGCCCTGCCGGTGGACCGCCACAACTCCATCAAGCTCTACGCCAGCAGCGGCGTCACCATGCGGACCGGCACCGATTTCGACATTTACGGCATCGCCTGGCAGCACCGCTGGGGCGGCGGGCTGTAGCGGCCGGGCGGCAGGTCAGCTATCCAGCTTGGTCGAATTCACGTGGGGCATCACCGCCGCCATCGCTCAGCCCGCGTAGGGCGCAAATAGGTGCCGCCCGGATGCCAGGCGCGGCGGTAGTCAGGCATGGATGTGGATGGATGACTCCGGGGCCGCTTCAAGTAGGGTGCAATAAGCGCAGCGCATTGCACCAAAAGCCAATCCCCTACCTCGGATACCCCACTGACTGAGCCAGGATGATCCGCTGGTTGTCTTTCAAGCCCAGGGCGGCGCTCAGCGCCTCCCTGTCCACGGAGCCTCGCACCACCGTGCCCAGCCCCGCCGAGGCGCAGAACAGGTACACATTCTGGGCGATGAAGCCGGCATCCGTGGCGGAATACAGCCGCTTGTTGTCGTCGGTCGCCTCCGCCATGCGCCCCAGGTCGGCCACGTAGACCAGGTTCAAGGGCGCCGTCGCCGGGAAATCCTGGGTACCCGTCAAGGCGCGCAGGTCCCTGTCCGACACCCGGCGCAGGCTGTGGGTGGCGGGTTCATAGACGGACACGCCTTCCCTGACGAACACATAGACATCGATCTCGCGCCAATCCCGGGCGCTGGGGGCGGTGCGCTTGCCGGTATCGGGCCGGTTCACGCCCTGGGCGGCCCAGAGCAGGTTCGACAGCAACTCGGAGGACAACGGTCGGGCGTCGAATTCACGTGTGCTGTGGCGCGCCTTCAGCGCCTCCATCAGCGGCATGCCGCCGGACGTTTGGGCTGCAGGAAGCGGCACCGTTTCACCCCCCGCCGCGCTGGTCGGACCCATTCCCATCATCCAAATGACCGTCCAGAAGAACAGAGGATTTCGCATGGCACGACTCCTTCACCGCCTGGTTCGTTGATCCTGCGTAGGGCGCAATAAGCGCCAGCCGTATTGCACCGGATGAAGAACATTCGGCGCAATGCCCTTCGGTTATTGCGCCCTACGAGGGTTGGCGCGCCCAGGACCATTTCAGGAAGCGCGCTGCGATGACATCGGAAATCGCGACGAGAATCAGGGTGGGTCCCAGGATGGGAACCAGATCGGCGGAGATAAACGGCTGTTCCATGGTCATGAGCCACAGCCCCGCGCAGAAGAACACTATGGCGCTCGCGAACAACGCCATGATGACGATGCGGCGGCCCCGTTCAACCGCCGGCGGCTGGCCTGTTGCCGATTCGATCACCGTGGGGCCTGGTTGGCGAAAGTCCTGAGTCATGGCGTCACGATCCTCCCTGGGAATCCAGCCCGCGTAGGGTGCAATAGGCGCCAGCCGTATTGCACCGGATGAAACATTCGGCGTAATGCCTTTCGGTTATTGCGCCCTACCGTACTACCAATTATCCGCAAGAGCCTTTGCTAAAGTTCCGAACACCGGTTCAACAGTAGTGCACGGCCCATCCGAGCCCTTTTGTTTAAGAACCAATACCACCTGATTAGTTTCAATATCTGTAAGCATTAGGGTGAAGTGATGAATATCAAAGTCCGTAAATGCACATTTCATACCGCTATATTGAGTTTGCAAACTGATACCCCAACGGGTTGTTGCCTCGTTGTATTTTGCGATACGGCTCGCACTTTGAAGCTCGGTTATCTGCTGCTGCGTTGGCATCGGTTTAACCACAAAACCATTTTCGGCCAGAGCAATGCTCATGTCCGCTATGTATGGTGTTTTGTTCAAAAAAGTAACTATTTTTTCGCCTTTCTCGGACTTGCTTAGATTTTTCACCGTTACAGGCCCACTAGAAAGCATTACACAACCAGCCAGTAACCATACTATGAGGCTATACAGAGATAGTCTAAACACATTCATACGCGCCTCCTGAGTTAATTAATTTAAGTATAACATTTCGATTGATGAGAGTGGACAGAGCCGGCGAAGCCGGCTGTTGGAACGTACCACCAAGAGTGCCTGTTAAAGTTTGATTTTTGGAAATGGTCCATGTGCAGGGACCTTAATCCAGGAACCGTTTTGCATTACCTCAAAGTCATCCCCGTGATATGAGTACAAGTGGATGCGAGAAAGCTCTTTTTGTTTTGTCTTGCCCCAGATCCTGAATTTGGTGCCAACGGGAAAATAATTGGTATTAACAAGGAACCGTGAACACTCAACAAACATGTTTGCAGCATAACCTTGGCCAGATGCTGGCCGAATATGTACTTGGCCTCGATGGCAGGTCTCTTCTGACACAAATGATTCAACAATGATGAGGGAGTAGCCTTTACGCATTTATGCAATCACTTCTTGGGTGATTTTGGGTTGTCTGAATTTCTTATTTCATCTTCTAAGCGCATGAATGCCATTTGCATAGCCGTGGGGCCTGTGTAATTTTCTTTATACAACACCGCCTCGACTTGCTTGGTTGTTGGTTTTTTGACTGGCGCCTTTTTTAACCTTTTGACCGTTTTTGGTGTGATCAAGGTTTGTGCGCTCGTTTCCTTGGTTTTTTCTTTCTGTGGTTTTCTCTTCTTGATTGTGTTTGCTGGGCCGGTGCTCGAAACGCTCTTGCCAGTCACCTCTCGGAAGTGCTGGGCATATTTGGCTGCATTTTTGTACATGGGCAACCCTAACGTAATATGCACACAAACTGTGCGTACAAGATAGCCCGCTTAGGGTGCAATAGGCATCGGTCATATTGCACCGGATGAAGCATTCGGCGCAATGCCCTTCGGTTATTGCACCCTACCAAAAATTCTCGGCCGGTAAATCCTGCATTTCAAACCGCCACCGGCGCCTTGATCCCCGGATGCGGGTCATACCCTTCCAGCGTGAAGTCCTCGTACTTGAAGGCGAACAGGTCGGTGACCGCCGGGTTGAGCTTCATGCTGGGCAGGGCTCGGGTGTCCCGGGACAGTTGCAGGTTCACCTGCTCCAGGTGGTTGAGGTAGATATGGGCGTCGCCCAGTGTGTGGACGAAGTCGCCGGGCTTGAGGCCGGTGACCTGGGCGATCATTAGGGTGAGCAGGGCGTAGCTGGCGATGTTGAAGGGCACGCCCAGGAAGATGTCGGCGCTGCGCTGGTAGAGCTGGCAACTCAGCTTGCCGTCGGCCACGTAGAACTGGAAGAAGGCGTGGCAGGGCGGCAGCTTCATGTAGGGCAGTTCGCCGACGTTCCAGGCCGAGACGATGATGCGGCGGGAATCCGGGTTGCTTTTCAGGGTTTGCAGCACTTCGGAAATCTGGTCGATATGGCGGCCATCCCGGGCCGGCCAGGAGCGCCACTGGTAGCCGTAGATGGGGCCGAGATTGCCCTGCTCGTCGGCCCATTCGTCCCAGATGCTGACGCCGTTGTCCTTCAGGTACTTGATGTTGGTGTCGCCCCGCAGGAACCACAGCAGTTCGTGGATGATGGACTTGAGGTGGACCTTCTTGGTGGTGAGCAGGGGAAAGCCTTCGCCCAGGTCGAAGCGCATCTGGTGGCCGAATACCGAGAGGGTGCCGGTGCCGGTGCGGTCGTCCTTGCGGGTGCCGTTGGCCAGGACGTGGCGCAGGAGGTCGAGGTATTGCCGCATCAGACGTTTTCTTCCTTGAGGAGGTGCTGATACACCAGGTTCATGATGATCAGGCGCTGGGCCTGGTTGAGTTCGCCGAACTGCATGCCGAAGGACTTCATGGGCTTGCCCTGTTCGTCGTCCTCCTCGCCCAGGGAGCGGATAATGGCCGGGGTTTTCACGTACTCCTCCATGTCGCCCAGGCGGACCTTGAAGGACAGCCACAGGGTCTGGTCCTTCTTGCCCAGCGACGTGGGTGAAAGCAGTTTGGTGCCGCCGACGCTGATATCCACCATCTTGCCGGCGCCGACCTGCTTGCCGTCCTCGCCCTCGTGCACGGCGACGATGATGCCGGCCGGCGCGCGCATGGCCTTGCGGATGCGCATGGCCTGGACCGTGTCGGGATAGGACAGGTGCAGGTAGGGAAAGGGCTGCAACTGGGCCTTCAATACCCTGGCCTTGAAGGCGCAGACATTGAGGCCCGAGAAGGCGCGCACCAGGAAGGTCTGGCCGTCGCGGATAAAGATCAGCTTGCCGTCCACAACGGGGGCGGTGACCAGCACGCTCTTGGGTTTCATCAGGCCGATGACCCGCACCGTGAAGCGCTCGGTCTGGCCTTCCAGAAGCGGTTGCAGTTGCAGGGTGTCGTCCGGCATCAGCTTGATGGCATCGAAGCTGAGGGACTCCTCCTGGGGCTTGGGCGTGCCGCCCGCCGACCCGCTAGCACCCTCCTCCAGCGCGGACTGGGTGTATTCCGGGCGCTGGCGGCGACTTTCGCGGAACAGGCCGCGCTCCAGCAGGGCCTCGATCTGATGCTCGCTGCGCACGATCACGCCGCGGCTGAGCAGCAGGTTGCGCGACGCGTCGTAAATGGAAAACGGCAGCGGCTTGCCGAGTTCGATCTCGGACTTGCGCACCGGCACCAGGAAATCGTCATCCGCCATTTTTTTTCGTCTCCTCGTTAGCGGCCGGCCTGGATGAAATCCTGCTCCAGCCGCTCCAGGCCGGCATTGTAGGCGTCGGCGACGGAAATGGTGATATCCGTATCGGCCTGGATGGCGGCGAGCATGGCGGCGAAGGCGGCGGGGTCGCGTTGTTCCAGGTATGCCACGAAGCGCCAGGACTGACGGTAGAACTCGTGGATGTTGAGGCCGAACTCGCCGGCGCGATGACGCCGTCCGGGTACGTCGAGACGGCTGAAATCCACTTGCCGGCCCTCCTCCCAGGCCACGCGGGCCTGCAGGTCGCTGGCGAATTCCGCGCCGCCCCCCTTGGCGACATGGGTGGCCAGGCCTTCGTGGAACCAGACCGGCAGCCAGGGAGTGTAATGGCCGAGGCGCTGGCCCAGGTGCAGGTGGGACAGTTCATGGGTCAGGATGCCCGGTAACCGGTCCGATTCGCGCTCGAACAGGCTTGGGGAAAGCACCAGCAGATCTCCCGGCAGGACGGCCGCCGAATAGCCCGTACCCGGAACCAGGCGCTGGAAACAGGTCATCGTGACACAGACATGAACCTGGGGCGGACGCAGGAACGGCAGCCCATGGACGCTTTCCACCCGGGCCACGGCGGCATCCAGCAATCCGGCCACGCGAGCCGCCTGGATTTCGCCACCGTCCTGGTGGCGGACCCGATCGTCCTCCCGGCAGATCTGGAACTCTTCCTGGACGCCGGTGGCGCGGGTGGCGGTATGGGAACAGCCGGCCAGGGCCAGGAACAGCAGGCTAATGCAGACCGGACTTGCCCAACTCATTCAGGATGTCCAGCAGCAGTTGCCGCCCGAGCGGGCCCATCCCCTTCAGCAATGGATCGGCATCCCGTTCGCCGTTCACCAGCCGCCGCATGACGCCGCCCAGGCGCGCCATGTCGCCGCCGGCGCGCACCATCTGCTCGGCCATGTTGGCCAGGACGGCCAGGGCCTGGGCGTCGCCCCGGGCGGCGGCGGAAATCATGGCGGCCAGGCCCGGCGCGGCGGCGGTGGGATCGGCCTGGCGGTCCAGTGGCGGCAGGCTGGCGGGGTTGGCAAGACCGCGCAGGACGGCGTCGACGATGATGCGGTCCTCCTCGTCCAGGCCCAGCTTGACGGATTCGTCCCGCTTGCCGTCGACGATCAGGCGCAGGGCGGCCACCAGACGGGGCCAGCCCTGGCGCTCCGCCGCCGCCAGGGTTTCCATCAGTTCGGGCAAACGTCCGCGATCGGCGAGGGCGCCCACCACGGCATGGATAAAAGGCGCGTGCATGCGCAGCACCTGCTCGACGGCATCGGGTAATCCCGCCATCACGCCTCCTTGCGGGTTGGGGTTGAAGTTGGGGTCGAGGAACGACCGGAGGCGGGGCCTTCCATGCGCTTCCACTGCCCCGAGACCAGGGCCTCGATGGGCTGGAAGCCCTGTTTGTAGGCCATCTTTCCGGATTCCTCGATCCAGTAGCCCAGGTAGAGGTAGGGCAAGCTCATCTCCCGCGCCAGGCGCAACTGGGTCAGCACGCCGAAGGTGCCGAGGCTGCGCCTCGCCAGTTCCGGCTCGTAGAAGGTGTAGACGGCGGACAGGCCGTCCATGAGCCGGTCCACCAGGGCCACCATGACCACTTCCCCGTCCAGGGTGAATTCGGCCAGGGCGCTGTCCACCCGGCTTTGCAGGAGGAAGCTTCTGAACTGCTCCCGGTCGTCCTGGTCCATGCCGCCGCCGGCATGGCGCGCGGCCTGGTAGCGCCGGTACAGGTGGTAATGGGCCTCGTCGAACACCAGGGGTTTCAGCCGCAGGGCGAGATCGGCGTTCCGCGCCAGGCAGCGGCGCTGGGCGCGGCTGGGCCGGAACCCGTCCACCAGGATCCGCACCGGCGTGCAGGCCTGGCAGGCGTCGCAGCGGGGCCGATAGACATGCTGGCCGCTGCGGCGGAAGCCCAGGCGCACCAGTTCGCTGTACACCACCGTATCCACCAGCCCGCCGGGGGCGGCCACCTGGGAACGCGCCAGGTGCTCCGGCAGGTAGCTGCAGGGATAAGGCGCCGTCAGGTAGAACTGGAGGCGGAAGATGGGGAGTTCCTTGAGCGAGCTCATGGTCGGGATTCTAAGGGCTTGTTGACGAGCCCCAAGGTCCATCGGCCCGGCGGTCCGACTTCCGCCGTCAACCGGTCGAGCAGCCCGGCGAACTCGCGCCGGGGTATCTCCCGCGCGCCCAGGGAAGCGAGATGGGGCGTATTCATCTGACAGTCGATGACACCGAAATCATGGGACGAGAGAAAGCGTACCAGATGGGCCAGCGCGATCTTGGAGGCGTCGGCCCGGCGCGCGAACATGGACTCGCCGTAGAACGCCCGGCCGATGGCGACGCCATACAGCCCCCCCGCCAGTTCCGGGCCGTTTTCGCCTTCGATCCAGGTCTCGAACGAGTGTGCATGGCCCGCCTCGTGCAATGCGCGGTATGCCGCGACCATCGGGGGGGAAATCCAGGTGCCGCCGGCGCCGGCGCGGGGCGCCGCGCACTCCCCCATCACCCGGGCGAACGCCGTGTCCACCCGCACCTCGTAATCGGCCCGGGCGAGGCGTTTCTTGAAGGAGCGGGAAACCTTGAATTCGGCGGGAAACAGCACCATGCGCGGGTCCGGCGACCACCACAGGATGGGTTCGCCGGGATTGAACCAGGGAAAGATGCCGCGCCGGTAGGCCGCCAGCAGGCGCGGTACGGACAGGTCGCCGCCCGCCGCCAGCAAGCCGTTGGGCTCGACCAGCGCCGTTTCCAGGGGCGGAAACGGGTCGGAAGGGCGCAGCCAGGGAATCACGCGCCCCGGGTTCCCTTCTGGATGAACTCGATCTTGTAGCCGTCCGGGTCTTCCACGAAGGCGATCACCGTGGTGCCGTGCTTCATGGGTCCGGCCGGACGCGTCACCTTGCCGCCCTTGGCCGCCACGTCCTCGCAGGCCCGGTAGGCATCGTCCACTTCCAGGGCGATGTGGCCGAAAGCCGTGCCGAGCTCGTAGCGGTCCACGCCCCAGTTGTGGGTGAGCTCCAGCACCGTGTGCTCGGACTCGTCGCCGTAGCCGACGAAAGCCAGGGTGAACTTGCCCTCCGGGTAATCCTTGCGGCGCAGCAGGCGCATGCCCAGAACCTGGGTGTAGAAGGCGATGGAACGCTCCAGGTCGCCGACCCGGAGCATGGTGTGCAGCATGCGCATGACCACCTCAAAACTGGAAATAGAGGGGGCCATTCTGCCGCAAGCGGCGCCTGACGGTCTCCCACTCGGGGAACAGGGTCTCCACCTCGCGCCAGAAGGCGGGGGAATGATCCCGCCGCCGGAAATGGGCCAGCTCGTGGCAGATCACGTAATCGATCTCTTCCGGGGAAGCCTTGGCCAGGCGCCAGTTCAGGCTGACCACGCCCTTCGGCGACAGGCTGCCCCAGCGGGTGCGGGCATCGGACAGGCGCAGCGGCGGGGTCGGGCGGCCCAGGCGGGCGGCATGATGGGCCAGGCGCTCCATCAGCAGGGGACGCGCCTGGTGCCGATACCAGTGGGAAACCACGGTCTCGACGGCCGTTTCCTCCGCGGCGCAGAACAGCCGGTCAATTTCTTGGCGCGCGGCGGGTCGGCCTCCCGGCGCAAGCATGACCAGGGTCAGCCTGCCGCCGAGCCAGGGCAGCTCGGCGCCGTCGCGCCAGGTAAAAACCCGGGTCCGGGCCGATTCCAGCCGCTCCTTCAGCCAGTCCGCGTGGCGTCGCAGGAAGCGATCCACTTCGTGCTGGGGCAGGCGCAGGGGAGCGTTGACGGCGATCTCGCCCCGGTCGGTGACGCGCAGAGCCAGGGTGCGGCGCGCGGAACTGCGCTTCAGGAGGTAGACGGCGTCGTGGCCGGCGATGGGCAGTGGCAGGGTTTCCTCCACCCGGGTCGGCGAGCGCCGACCTTTCAACCAGCTCACCCGCGCCGACTCCAGGCAGGTGGAACGCTTGCGACCGGAGTTCCCCCCTTTGAAAAAGGGGGGTTAGGGGGGATTTCCGAGGCGATCGCCCAAGCACGTGTCGCTAAATCCCCCTCAGTCCCCCTTTTCCAAAGGGGGAAGCCAGTTCCCCAAGCGCCTTCATGCATATCGACAGCCAACGAAAAGAGCCTTTGCAAAGGGGGAAACTCTATTCAACCTCACCACAATCCCTGCCGGGCCATGCTCCGGCGCAGGTAGGCAATCTGTGTCTGCAAGGGGAGCTGCTTCGGGCATACGTCGTGGCAGCCGAGCAGGCTCATGCAGCCGAATACGCCGCTGTCATCCCCCACCACTTCGTAGAAATCGGCGTCGGAACGGACATCGCGGGGATCGAGACGAAAACGGGCGATCTTGTTCATACCCACGGCGCCGACGAAATCCGGCCGCATTTGCGCCGTGCCGCAACCGGCCACGCAGCAGCCGCATTCGATGCAGCGGTCCAGCTCGTAGACGGCCTCCGCCATCTCCGGCTCCATGGGCGCTTCCAGCACGTCCACGTTGGGTTCGGCTTCCAGGTGCAGCCAGGCGCGCAGGCGTTCGCTCATGGCCCGCATCCACTTGCCGGTGTTCACGGAAAGGTCGCCGATGAGCTCGAAGCCCGGCAGGGGAAACAGGCGGATCTCGGCGGGCAGGCTGGCGGTCAGGGTGCGGCAGGCCAGGCCGGGGCGGCCGTTGATGACCATGGCGCAGCTGCCGCACACGCCGGCGCGGCAGACGAAGTCGTAGTTGAGGGACGGGTCCTGCTCTTCCCGGATGCGGGTCAGGGCGATGAACAGGGTCATGCCCGGCGTCTCGTCCAGCCGGTAGGACTGGGTCCGGGGCACATCCGCCGGGTCGCGCGGGTTGTGGCGGAAGACGGTGAAGATGAGGGTTCTGGACATGGCTTAGGGGGCAAGGGGCGGATGAATCCCCCCTGCCCCCCTTTTCCAAAGGGGGGTTCCGAACCAAGCGGGCTGCTTCCCTCTTTGAAAAAGAGGCGTCCCGCGCCGGACGGACAACTCCCCCCTTTGGAAAAGGGGGGGTGGGGGGGATTTTAATAGTGGGCGACTCACGGCAACGGCTCGTCCAGTCGCTCGTTGCGGGTCCGGTAGCGTTCCGGCAGCAACTGCTTGAAGGACATCAGGTGGGATTGCAGGGCATGGCGGTCCAGCCTGGCTTCGCGCAGTTCGTCCACCTCCGCCTGGCGGGCGGCGCTCAGGGGGTGTTCGACGATGTTCTTGACGCCGTAGCCGCGGAAGCCCGGCGGCAGTTCCATGTGCATGACATCCAGCATTTCGTAGTCCAGGCTGGGCAGGTCGTCGCCGGGCTTCCAGCTGGCCAGGGTGCGGTTGAGCCAGTCCCGGTCGTTGCGGGCCGGGAAGTCCTCGCGGAAGTGGGCGCCCCGGCTTTCCGTGCGCTTGAGGGCACCCAGGGCCACGGTCAGGGCCACCTTGAGCATGCGCGGCAGGCGGTAGGCCTGGACCAGCTCGGGATTGGCGTCCAGGCGGCGGCTGCGCATGCCCAGGCGTTGACCGCGCTGGAGCAGCTCGGTCAGTTCAGCGACGGCGGCTTCCAGGGCGGGGCCGTTGCGGAACAGGCCCACGTTGTCGGTCAGGATGGCTTCCATGCGGCGGCGGATGGTCACCGCGTCCTCGTTGCCCCGGCCGGCGGCGATGGCCGCGAGATCGGCCTGTTCCCGTTCCAGGAAGTCCCTCGTCAGGCCGGTGGAGAAGTCGATGTCGCCCTGGGACGACTGGCAGAAATCAGCCACGTATTCGCCCACCAGCATGCCCGCCACCACGGTTTCCGCCACCGAGTTGCCGCCCAGGCGATTGAAGCCGTGCATGTCCCAGCAGGCGGCCTCGCCGCAGGAGAACAGGCCGGACAGCCAGGGCGATTCGCCGCGATGGTCGGTGCGCACGCCGCCCATGGAGTAATGCTGGGTGGGGCGCACCGGGATGTAGTCTTTCGCCGGGTCGATGCCCAGGAAGTACTGGCAGATGTCCTTCACTTCCCGCAGGTTCTTGTCGATGTGGGCGGCCCCCAGCACCGTGATATCCAGCCAGAGGTGCTCGCCGTAGGGGGACTTGACGCCCTTGCCCTTGCGCATGTGCTCGGCCATGCGCCGGGACACCACGTCGCGGGAGGCGAGTTCCTTCTTCTCCGGCTCGTAGTCGGGCATGAAGCGGTAGCCGTCGGCGTCCTTGAGCAGGCCGCCGTCGCCCCGGCAGCCCTCGGTGACCAGGATGCCGGCGGGGACGATGGCGGTGGGGTGGAACTGCACCGCCTCCATGTTGCCCAGGCGGGCGACGCCGGTTTCCAGGGCCAGGGCGGCGCCCATGCCCTCGTTGATCAGGGCGTTGGTGCTGACCCCCCAGATGCGGCCGTAGCCCCCCGTGGCGATGACCGTGGCCTTCGCCAGGTAGGCCGTGAGTTCGCCGGTGACCAGGTCGCGCACCACGGCGCCATGGCAGCGGTGGCCGTCGTGGATCAGGGCCAGGGCCTCGACCCGCTCCCGCACCGGGATGGCCTCGCCGATGACCCGGTCGGACACCGCGTAGAGCATGGCGTGGCCGGTGCCGTCGGAGGTGTAGCAGGTGCGCCATTTCTTGGTGCCGCCGAAATCCCGGGCGGTGATGAGGCCGTGGGCCGCGTCCTTCTCGGTAAGGGTCACGCGCTGGCCGTTGATCACCACCTGGTGGTCGCCCCGCCTGACCCGGTTCCAGGCCACGCCCCAGGCCGCCAGCTCCCGCGCCGCCTTGGGCGCCATGTGGGCGAACATGCGGGCGACCAGCTGGTCGCAGCCCCAGTCGGAGCCGCGCACCGTGTCCTCGAAATGGACGTCCTCGTTGTCCCCCTCGCCCTTGATGCAGTTGGCCAGGCTGGCCTGCATGCCGCCCTGGGCGGCGACGGAATGGGAGCGCTTGGCCGGCACCAGGGACAGGATCAGGGGTTCCAGGCCGCGCCGCCTGATGCCGATGGCGGTGCGCTGGCCGGCCAGTCCGCCGCCGATGACCAGCGCGTCGGTGTAGATGAGGTTCATGCGATAACCGTCGGGGCAGACAACAAGTCAGTCCCCCCCTCTCCCAAAGCCCCCGTTCGGGGATAAAGGGGGTTGGGGGGGATTTCAGCAAGCTGAACGGGACCGACTCCCGCAAATCCCCCCTGCCCCCCCTTTCCAAAGGGGGGAAAAACCGTGGAAATCGGCCGGTAACGCTCGCCGACCCGGTCGGCGTGCTCGATGCCCAGTTTCATGTAGGCGGCCAGGGTCAACAGCCCCAGGGCCAGGAAGAACAGGGTGAAGGCCCATTTCAGGCGCTTGAGCTTGCGCCGGGCGCCGTCGCCGTCGGCGAAACCACCCCATTTCACCGCCAGGCGATAGAGGCCGACGCTGCCGTGCAGTTCCACCAGGAACAGCAGGACCAGGTACAGGGGCCACATGCGTCCGCTCCAGACCCGGTCGGCGGACTCGAAGGGGCCGATCAGTTCCGGGTGGGTCATCATGAGGTAGAGGTGCACCGGGGCCAGGAAGAACATGCCGAAACCGGTGATGACCTGGACGAACCAGAGGGTGGTGTCCTCGTGGCGCATGTCGCGCATGTGCCGCCAGTACTCCGCGTGCTGGCGCCAGTGGGTGGGGAACTTGCGCACGGCCAGCCAGGCGTGGAGGACGAACAGGCCGAAGATGCCGGCGACGAACAGGGAAACCAGCCAGGGCAGCGGCTTGCCGAAGAAATAGTAGCCCTCGAAGAAGCGCGCCACGACCCACATGGCATCGTTACCCAGCAGGATGGAGGAGACGAAGAACATGTGCAGCCACATGAACAGGCCCAGGATCAGGCCGCTGACGCTCTGCAGCAGGTCCATGCGGGCGGGCCAGCTACTGGCCTTGGGGGTGGGTGGCGCGGAATTCACGACATCGGGCTCCGCTTTGCATGTTACGCCATGTTGCGGCGCAGCTAAAGCCTTGCCATGGTGTTTTCGATCCAGGCCTCGGTATCCGCCAGAACTTGCGTGGCCTTGCGACCGGCAGTGGGGATGGGGGGACCGATGACCACGGTGATGAGACCTGGCCGCTTGACGAAGGCGTTCTTCGGCCAGCAGATGCCGGCGTTGTGGGCCACCGGCACCACGGGCACCCCCGCCTTGGCGGCCAGCCAGGCGCCGCCGACCTGGTAGTTGCCCTTCTCTCCCGGCGCCACCCGCGTTCCCTCCGGGAACACCAGCACCCAGAACCCGGCCTGCAGCCGCGCCTTGCCCTGGGCCTCCACCTGTTTCATGGCTTCCCGGCCAGCGGCCCGATCGATGGCGATGGGGCTGAACAGGGCCAGGCCCCAGCCGAAGAAGGGGATGTGGAGCAGGTTCTTCTTCAGCACGAAGGACAGGGGCGGAAAGATCTGCTGGAAGGCGATGGTCTCCCAGGCCGACTGGTGCTTGGACAAGACCACGCTGGGTTCCCCGGGCAGGTTTTCCAGGCCTTCGACCCGGAAGCGGATGCCCAGGATCACCCGCGCCAGCCAGATCACCATGCGGCCCCACAGGGTGATGACCCGGTAGCGTGGCAGGGGCGGCAGGAAGAACAGGAACAGGATGAACGTCACGAAGGGCACTGTGAAGGCCACCTTCAGGACGAAGAACAGCAGGGAACGCAGGAACGGCATGGAGAATGGGTCAGAAGGGGTCGATCAGTCCGTTTCGGAAATGATGATGTTCGCGGCCTCCCGCAGGTCCTCGAACACCGGCACGTCCTCGGGCAGTTCGCCGCCTTCGAGGGTTCTCATGCCCTTGCCGGTCTTCACCAGCATGGGCTTGGCGCCGACGCTGAGGGCGGCCTGGATATCCCGCAGGGCATCGCCCACGGCGGGCACGCCCTTGAGGTCCACGTGCAGGCGCTGGGCGATTTCCTGGAACAGGCCGGCCTTGGGCTTGCGGCACTGGCAACGGGAATCGGCCGTGTGGGGGCAGAAGAACACGGCGTCGATGCGCCCGCCGGCCAGGGCCACCAGCTTGTGCATCTTGGCGTGGATGGCATTCAGGGTGGCCATGTCGAACAGCCCCCGGCCGATGCCGGACTGGTTGGAGGCCACCACCACCCGGAAACCCGCCTGGGAAAGGCTGGAAATGGCCTCCAGGCTGCCGGGAATGGGCTTCCATTCCAGGGGGCTCTTGATGAACTGGTCGGAGTCGTAATTGATGACCCCGTCGCGATCGAGGATGACGAGCTTCATGACGAGCCTCCGGTGGAATCCCGGGGGGTATTTTCGTCCCTCGACCGGCCAGGCTCAAGCCTGCCCGGGCGGGCTTGCCCGTTGGCCACCTCCATTCGATCGCCGCCCGGGTACCTGGCGGCGTGCAAGGCCTCGTCCGCGCGCCCCATGAGGGCCCGCGGGGATTCCCCCGGCCGCCACTGGGCCGCGCCCAGGCTGACGGTGAAATGCAGGGTGCCCTCCCGCCGCCGCACGGGCGTGCGCCGGACCTCCAGCCGCAGGCGCTCGGCCACGGCGGATGCGGCGGCCAGATCGGCGCCGGGCAGCAGCATGACGAATTCCTCCTCCCCCAGGCGGGCCAGTATGTCCACCTCGCCCAGCGTGGCGCGACAGGCCTCGGCCAGGGCCTTGATCACCTGGTCTCCGTGGGGGTGGCCGTAGGTATCGCCGATCTGCTTGAAATAATCGATATCGGCGATCAACAAGGACAGGGGCGCGCCCTTGGCCCGGGCCTGGGCGAAGGCCTGGTCCGCCTGGTCGAAGAAATGGCAGCGGTTGGAAATGCCGGTCAAGGCATCCCGTCGGGCATTCTCGCCAGGCTCGGGTTCCGGCCGCCCACGCGCCTCGATTTCCCGGGCCAGGCTTTCATTGGCCCGCCGCAGCAGGGTGGCATCCCGATAGCTTTCCCGCAGCAGACGGCTGACGCGATGGGCGGTCTGCATGCCGAACAGGTTGAGGGCGATCAGCAGCAGGGACAGGATCAGGACATAGTTGCCAGGCGGCAGGAAGTGTTGCACCAGGAGCCAGATGAAGGCCAGCGTGGAAAGCACCGCAATCACCGTGGCCGGCAGGAATCGGTTGGGGATGAAGACGTAGACGCCCAGCAGCATGACCATCAGGCTCATGCCGTGCCAGCCCGCCTCATAGGGCCGCAGCAGGGTGATGGAGAGGAAGCCCGCCAGGGCCAGGCCTTCCACCAGGGTGGGCGTGACGCCCTCCACGAGTGGCCGCCAGAAGCGGGCGGCGCTCCAGGCGATGGCGATGCCGGCGCCGCAAAGGCTCAGGCGGGTGAGGAAGATCAGCCGGTACTCCTCGCCCATGCCCACCGCCAGGTAATCGGTGATCGTGAACACCAGGTAGAACAGGACCGCGATGGCGAGGGCGATGCGGGTGTCGCGCACCCGCGCCGGATGGGTGGCCTCGCGAAATTCCGTCTCCACCCGCGGGTGGGTGAATTCCGCGGTGAAGCGGGAGATGTGGTAAGCGGAGGCGTCCACCATCCGGCCCGGACCCAACTTACCGGACCGTCAACTGGCCGATGTCCGCCACGCTGTTCATGAGCCGGCCCAGGGTATTGAGCAGGCCCAGGCGGTTGGCGCGCACCAGGGGTTCCTCGGCCATCACCATGACTTCGTCGAAGAAATGGTCCACGGGGGCTTTAAGGGCCGCCAGGCGCATCAGGGCGCCGGTGAAATCCAGGTTCATCAGGTCCGTCTCCACCAGCGGAGCCAGGACCGTCACCGCCTCGAACAGGGATTTTTCCGCGTCCTCGGCAAGCAGGGCCACTTCCACCCGGTCGCCCACCTCGCCGGCCTTCTTCAGGATGTTCTGAATGCGCTTGTTGGCGGCGGCCAGGGCTTCGGATTCCGGCAGGGCGCCGAAGGCGGCCACCGCGTCCAGGCGCGCCGGCACCCGGTCGATGCGGGTGGGGGCCTGGACCACCACGGCTTCCACCTGGTCCGGCGCGCGGCCCTGGTCCTTCAGGTAGACGCGCAGCCGGTCCTGCATGAACTGGAACACGTCCAGGGCCACGCTGGCGGCAATCTGTTCCGGATCGAACTGGGCCCGGGCCAGCTCCAGCAACTGCATCAAATCCAGGGGCAGCGCCTTTTCCATGAGCATGCGCAACACGCCCAGGGCGGCCCGGCGCAGGGCGAAGGGATCCTTGTCGCCGGTGGGGATGGCGCCGATGCCGAAGATGCCCACCAGGCTGTCCAGACGCTCGGCCAGGGCCACGGCCAGGCCGATGTTGTCGCCGGCCAGTTCGTCGCCGGCGAAGCGGGGCTTGTAGTGGTCGGCGATGGCTTGCGCCACGCGCGGGTCCTCGCCGTCGTGGAGGGCGTAGTAGCGGCCCATGATGCCTTGCAGCTCGGGGAACTCGCCCACCATGTCGGTGACCAGGTCGGCCTTGGCGAGTTGGGCCGCGCGCACGGCCAGATCCGCGTCGCTGCCAAGCTTGTCGGCGATGGCGCCGGCCAGCTTCATCAGGCGGCGGATGCGCGCGCCCTGGCTGCCCAGCTTGTTGTGGTAGACCACCTTGTCCAGGGCCTCGACCCGGCTCGACAGGGGCTTCTTGCGGTCCTGGTCGAAGAAGAACTTGGCGTCGGCCAGACGGGGGCGCACCACCCGCTCGTTGCCGCCGATCACCGCGCTCGGGTCGGCGGGGCTGATGTTGGAGACGATGAGGAACTGGTTGGTGAGGCGACCCGAGGCATCCAGCAGCGGGAAGTACTTCTGGTTCGCCTTCATGGTCAGGATCAGGCATTCCTGGGGCACTTCCAGGAATTCCGGCTCGAATCGGCAGAGCAGGACGTTGGGGCGTTCCACCAAGGCGGTGACTTCGTCCAGCAGGGCGTCGTCCTCGATGGGTTGGTATTTGCCAAGCTCGCCACCGCCTACCTTGGCGGCGGCCGCGGCCAACTGGCGTTCGATGTCGGCGCGGCGGTCGGCGAAACCGGCGATGACCGCGCCCTCCTCCGCCATCTGCGCGGCGTAGCTGTCGGCATTCCTGATGGACACCGGATGGCATGCCGCCTCGAAGCGGTGGCCCCGGGTATCGCGGCCGGCGGTCAGGCCCAGCGCCGAGACCGGCACCACCTCATCGCCATGGAGAGCCACCAGGGCGTGGGCCGGGCGCACGAAGTTGACCGAACTCCAGCCATCCGCCAGCTGGTAGGTCATGACCTTGGGGATAGGCAGCTTGGCCAGGGCTTCGTCCAGGGCCTTCTGCAAGCCGGCGGCCAGGGTGGCGCCGGGCACCACGGTATCGAAGAACAGGGCTTCCGCCTTGCCGTCCGGCGCCCGCTTGAGTTGGGGCAGCACCGAGGCGTCCAGGCCCAGGGCGGCGAGCTTTTTTTGCAGGGCCGGCGTGGCCTGACCATCGGCGGTCAGGGCCACACTCACCGGCATGAGCTTGTGGGATACCGGCTTGTCGGCGGCCTGGGCGGCCACTTTCGCGACCTGCACGGCCAGACGGCGCGGCGAGGCATAGGGCGTGACGGCGCTGTCGGCGGCGGCCAGGCCCTGGGCCTTGAGGGTTTCGTAAAGGGTCGCGGCAAACGCCTCGCCCAGCTTTTTCAAAGCCTTCGGCGGCAGTTCCTCGACGAACAGTTCGACCAGCAGATTCTTGGTGCTCATGGTCACGCCGCCTTCTTCTCGATCTGGGCCAGCACTTCCTCGGCCCAGGCTTTCGGCGCCATGGGGAAGCCCAGTCTTGCCCGCGACTCCAGGTAGCTTTGCGCCACGCTGCGCGCCAGGTTCCGAATTCTTCCGATATACGCGGCCCGCTCGGTGACGGAGATCGCGCCCCGGGCGTCCAGCAGGTTGAAGGTGTGGGCGGCTTTCAGGACTTGTTCGTAACCCGGCAGGGCCAGCTGGTTTTCCATGAGGTGCTTCGCCTGCTTTTCATGGGCATTGAAGGCGGTGAGCAGGAATTCCACGTCGCTGTGCTCGAAGTTGTAGGTGGACTGCTCCACCTCGTTCTGGTGGAACACGTCGCCGTAGCTGACGCCGGGGGCATATTCCAGATCGAACACGTTGTCCACGCCCTGGAGGTACATGGCCAGACGCTCCAGGCCGTAGGTGATCTCGCCGGTGATGGGCTTGCAGTTGATGCCGCCCACCTGCTGGAAATAGGTGAACTGGGTGACTTCCATGCCGTTCAGCCAGACTTCCCAGCCCAGGCCCCAGGCGCCCAGGGTGGGGTTTTCCCAGTCGTCCTCGACGAAGCGGATGTCGTTCTTCTTCAGGTCGAAGCCCAGGGCTTCCAGGGAACCGAGATACAGTTCCAGGATGTTCTCCGGGGCCGGCTTCAGCACCACCTGGAACTGGTAATAGTGCTGCAGGCGGTTCGGGTTCTCGCCGTAGCGGCCGTCCTTGGGCCGGCGGCTGGGCTGCACGTAGGCGGCCTTCCAGGGTTCCGGGCCGAGGGAGCGCAGGAAGGTGGCGGTGTGGCTGGTGCCGGCGCCGACTTCGAGATCGTAGGGTTGCAGCAGGGTGCAGCCCTGCTCGCCCCAGAATTTCTGGAGCGTAAGGATGATGTCCTGGAAAGCGGGCATGGTCTGGGAAGGCGTGAAAAATGAGGGGGGATTCTAACCGCAGAGCCCCGGGGGAACGACTCGTGTCGAATTCCCGACATTGATCGGGCCGGGCCTGCTGGCTAAATTAGATATGTGTATCTTTTGATAGTCGGGTCCGGCGAACGCCAGTCCCATCCTGGAGAAGAAAAAATGTCGCGCGCCCGGCCCCGCCTGCCCTGGTTCCCCCTGTGGGTTCTGCTGTTCGCCTGCCTCGCCACCCTGCCCGCCCTGGCGGAGGAACTGCTGGCCGATCGCACCGAGTTCGCGGTGGGGGAAACGGTCACCTTGAAGATCCCGGATGCGCTGGGGGTGCTCAAGCCGAAGTGGCGCGCAAGCCCCGCCGGGGTCATCCAGTTTACGGACAAGGAGCGGACGGAAGCCAGGGTCAAGGGCATGGGCCCAGGGCAGGTCCAGGTGTCCGCGACGGTGGATTGGAAGCTGGGAACCACGACCTACGCCATCTCGCTGAACGTGACGTCCGGCGCCAGCAAGCCGATCACGCCTGTCATCAAGGACGGTGGCGCCGATCCGGGCCGGCGCCCCGCTCTGGATGACCCGCGCATGCTGCGAATCGGCGAGCTGTTGAAGCGCTACGAGACGGAGTTGGGCGGTATCCGTGAGTTGTTCGACAAGGCCGCGAACAAGGACCGGACCCCGGCCATGGGGGAGTTGACCGAGCGCAATCTGGCCCGGATCACGGAGAAGTTCTTCCAGGAACTGGGCGGCATGGGCTTGAGCGTGCGGGACCTGCAGCAGTTCAAGGAACAGTATAAGGCCGCGGGTCCGGGCGGCAGTGCCCTCTTCCCTGGCCAGGGCGCCTGGGATAACAGCTTCCTGGGTACCGAGCGCGCCCTCATGATGGGCCGCGCCCGACTGGTGCAACGCCTTTGGATGGAAACCCTGCGGGACACCTTCAGGAGCAATCCCGATGCCGCCGTGTTCGGCGAGATCGACATCGGCTCCTGGGTGAAGATGCGCCTGGGCGACCTTGGCTTTCAGGCGGATATCGATTTTTCCAGCGTCTCCATTGACCCGGACCTGAATCGCTGGATCGTCGACCGCTTCGAGTCCAAGCTGCGCCAGCACACCTCGCTCGACATGGTCCAGGCCGACGCCCTGCTCACGGCCCACGGCCAGGCCACGGCCGACGTGTTTATCGGCGACTGGGGCAAGACCTTCGCCGAGCTGGACATGCTCAAGCGCTCCAAGTGGAAGGTGATCAAGGTCGAGAAGAATCCGGACGGCAGCCTGGCCCTGGACGAGAACGGCCAGCCCAGGATCCGCCTGGTGGAGAAACCGGGTACGCAACTGTTCTGGGAAGTGGCCTTCCGCAAGCTGGAGGCGGGCCAGTTCGCCGAAGTGGAATTCCCCAAGATGGACCTGGCCAAGGAGCCCATGCTGTCGCTGGAGATGCTGCGCCACGGCATCCACGACATCGAGCATGGTCCCTACTCGCGGGGCCAGAAGCTGATCAAGATGCTCAAGTACGCCGAACGCAGCTATTTCATGAGCAAGAAGGCGGTGGCGGAGTTCGGCTTCAACCCCTATGCCGCCAACGACCCCTTGCTGGCCCAGGCGGCGGAAAAGATCATCGCCAACAAGAACGATCCGGAAAAGGTGGCGGACCTGTTGCGGGCCCTGTCCGGCGAGGAGATCACCTCCGACAACGTGGAAGCGGTCACCGACAAGCTGCTGGCGCGGGCCAAGACCGCCATGCACGACAACGCCGCCCGCGCCCTGGCCTTCCGCCTCAACGCCATCGCCAGGATCGACGCGGACGACACCCGCCAGAAGGCGGCCGAGAAGTTGTGGCGCGACCTGGGCACGGAACTGGACACCTTCCGCGACAGTTCGGGCGAACCGCCAAAAATCATGGTGGACGCCCAGGAGATGGCCAAGGCGGTCATGGAAGGCAAGCTGCCGCCGGCCGAGCTGGAGGCCAAGGCCAACGAGCTGCACAAGCTGCTCAACGACGCCTACAAGCTGCCCGATTCGGTCATCGACCGCGTCCTCATGTCAGACGGCGTGCTCAAGCTGAAGGCCTATCTGCGCAAGCTGGGCTGGATCGAGAAGTCCATCGACGAATTCGCCAACAAGGCCAAGCAGAAATTCCCCAACGTGGCCAACTTTCACGGCAAGGTCGTGGAACTCAACGCGCAGCTTGAGAAGACAACCTCAGGCTCCTTCCTGCTCAAGGCGGCGGACTGGGCCGACAACGGCTTCGCGGTGTACGAGGCCTATCTCAACAGCGACGCCAGCGATGCCCTGCTGAACGCAGGCATCGCCATGGGACGCATTGGCGCGCAGATGCAGTTTCCCAGCCTGCAGCTTCCCTTCGCGGTCTACGACAGCCTGAAGAGCGGATCGCCCAAGCCACTGGGCATGGCCGTGGCCTTCATGTACTTCCCCTTCGCCGGCCAGACCTACATGGTGAGCGGAATGATGCAAAGGGCCGACGTGGGCATACGCGACACGGAGTTCTACAACGCCCTGAACAAGGTGCTGGAAACCACCGAGTTCGACACCCGGGGCAAGATCACCGGCTTCAGCCTGCGCAACATCCTGGGCAAGGAAATCGACAGCGAAACCATCTCGCCGCCGGGCAACCGCAAGGCCATCGTCGCCCTGTTCACCAAGCACGACGGCACCTTCTATACCTCACCCAATTTCCGCTACTGGTCTTCCCTGGTGCCCAGGCAGGACGACCGCTTCGGCCGCTACGAGAACAAGTTGCAGAACCTGCGCCGCTTCTTCGGCCTGAGCGAGGACGTGCGCTACATGACCGTCATGCTGGAGAACTTCAAGGCCAAGAGCGACGCCATGCCCCAGGACCGGTTCACGGCCCAGCGCCAGGCCGCCCTGGAACGCATGGAGACGCAACTGACCGAGACCCTGTGGATCGCCATGGCGGACATGCTGGAATCCGCCGCCCGCTCGGTCAACGTGGGCGAACTGGAAACCAAGGTCAAGAAGTACGAGGAAGACCTCAGCCTGGGCGACGACGACCTGGGCAAGAACAAGGGCCTGATCGCCAGGATCAAGCAGGAAATCCGCCAGAACTCCAGCCTGTTGCGCGGCGAAAACCCCTATGCCGTCGCCCTGATCTACGACAAGACCATCAAGGCCTACGAGCGGGTCGAGGCCCTGCGCAAGCAGATCGTGCTGGACGTCTGGCACGGCGGCTTCGGCATCGACTACGTGGCCGCCCAGGGCAAGCCCATGAAGGTGCTGCTCATCGGCGGCAAGTCCGGCGCCCCCGCCCTGACCGGCGACCCGGCCAAGGACGTGGAACTCGCCGAAAACACCCTGGCCGCCCATCGGGCCCGGGCGGAATCCATGCGCGCCGACCTGACCACCGCCCTGGACCGGGCCGTGGACGCCGAAAAGGACAAGGATCACCTCAAGGCCCTGGGCCAGATCGGCCTGGAATGGGAGCACCTGCTGGACGACTGCGCCGGCCGCGCCGCGCCCAATTGCGAGGCGGGCGTGAGAACGGCGTTGCAACAGCGCGTGAAACTCTACAAGGACTACCTCGCCAAGCTGGCGGCCGGCAACCAGGCCCTGACGCTGGAAATCACCGGTCCGGCGGAAATGAAGCTGGGCGAGAGCGCCGACTTCTCCGCCAAGTTCGCCAAGCCCGAGGACAAGTCGCGCCCCGGCCTGGTCCTGAACTGGTCGGTGAACGGCCAGTCCGCCGGAACCGGCGAGAAGGTGAACGTGAAGGCCGAGCAGGCGGGTGGCATGAACCTGATGCTGAGCGCCACCAGCAAGGCCTCGGGCAGCGAGAAGAAGCTGGGCGAAGCGGTCCGCGCGGTGACCGTGAAGGACCCGAGCGGCGGCAAGCCGCCCGCCGCCAGCGCCAACCTCGCCGCCGAGATCGACGCCGCCCTCAAGGCGCGCGACTGGAAGCGCCTGGTCGACCGCCTGGACGCGGAGAAGAAGAGCGACCTGAAGATGAAGAACGTGGTCGCCTGGCAAGCCAACATCGACGCCCTGGGCGTGGCGCTGACCACCCTGAAGAACGAGCGCATGGACTGGGCCCTGGCCTGGCGACCCTATATCGACGCCCTCGATCACATCGACTCCCTCACCTGGGACCAACTCACGCGCCAGGTAGAAACCAAGCGCAATGAAGTGGAACGCCGTTGCTGGGACAACAGCAGCGACCGCGAAGCCACCGACAAGCGCATCGCCCGTTGCCAGACCGAAGGCCGCAAGTTCGAGGAAAGCTGCGTCGGCACCTGGCCGGCCCAGCACTGGGAAGAGATGAAGCGTATCCGCATCGCCAAGCAGGAACTGGGGGATGCCGTGCATCTGCTGCACAGCGCCGGCTACGGCGGCTCCCGCAACTGGTTCGAGGCGGTGGAAGCCCTGGCCGAGAAGCACAAGCTGCCCTTCCCCTACCCGAAACCCGTCACCCCGCGCCTGAAGTACGCCCTGAGTTGCGCCAGCGTGGATCTGACGGCTGGCAAGAAACCCCAGGACAGCCTCTCGACCATCCAGGTCCGGGTGGAAATTCCGAGCGCCATCGTGCCCTACGGCAAGCCGGTGACCTTGAATGCCAGCGCCGGCGGCGGCAAGGCGCCCTACACCTACGCCTGGTCCACCGGCGCCAGCGGCCAGCGGGCATCCGTGACGCCGCGCTGGGCCGGGGAATGGACGCTGACCGTCACCGCCACCGATGCCGACGGCAAGACCGGCGAGGGCCAGGGCACCCTGATGGTGTCCCCCGCCAAGGTGAGGATGAACGGCACCCAGCCCCAGGTGTTCTACGGCAGCCGGGCCGTCCTGTCCCTGCCCGGCCAGGAACCCCCGCCGCCGGTGGCCGATCCCTGCGCCGGCCGCGGCTACACCGGCCGCAATCCCTACGACGAGTGCCTGCGCATCGACGTGAAGGACCTGAAGTCGGTGTCCACCGCCTCACCCGGCTATGCGCCGCCGGCCCCCGGCATGGTTTCCGACCCGAACCAGGTCCAGGCCCTGCCCGAAACCGGGCCGGCGCCGCGCGCCGGCAAGCAGAAGGTGGTCTGGCAGGCCGAGCCGGCCCTGGGTTTCGCGCCCCCAACAAGTGATAACGGCCGCACCGAAGTCACCTACAGCCGCATGGGCCAAGTAAAGCTCTGGTGCGAAATCCAGGAAATGCTGGAAGGCGCCTTCCATACCGTGGGCGAGTGCGACCAGGAAACGGTGAACGTGGTCGCGCCGCGATTCAGCGTGTCGTTCACGCCACCGGAAGGCCAGGGCCGCATCGGCCAGGACATCCGCCTGCGCATCGACAGCCAGCCCGAGGTGGCGGACAACCTGATCGACTTCCGCTGGTTCGACCCGGCCACCGCCAACCGCCTGGAACTCACCAGCAACGCCCGGGAGATCGGCTTCAAGGTCAAGGACGCCAAGCCCGTGGTGCTCAAGGCGCTGGCCCGGGTGCCCTACCACGGCGACAGCATCGCCGACATCGGCGCCACCTACACCGGCCTCCAGTTCGAGGTGAAGGCCTGGGTGGAGGAACCCGGCACCCGACCCATGATGTGGGACCCGGTGAAAGGCGGCCTGAAACCCGTGCCCAAGGGGCAGTACGCCACCCATGAGCGCATTCCCTTGCGCGCCGAACTTCAGGGTGGCAGCCCTCCGGCGGGTGTGCGCTGGAACTGGACCGTGAACGATGGCACCACGATCTCCAATCCCATCTCCCAGACCCCCACGGTATCCCGGAGCAGTCCGGGCGGCATCCAGGCCCATGTGGAAGCCCGCGACAGCGAGGGGGCGGTGCTGGGCGGCGGCGATGTCTCCGCCATCGTCATCGAGGTGCGCGACACCCCGCCGGCGCCGCTCAATCCCACGGTCAGCCTGTCCGCCGACCGGACCAGCGCCGAACGCGGCCAGACGGTCTCCTTCAGCGCCAACGCCACCGGTGGCAAGCCACCCTATCGCTATGCCTGGCAAGGCGCCAGCGGCCAGGATGCCCACGCCACCCTGGCGACAACCCGGACCGGCAACCAGACGGTCAGCGTCACGGTCACCGACAGCAAGGGCAAGACCGGTACGGCCCGCATGGACATCAGCGTCGTCGCCAGCGCCCGCGACATCGCCAAGGAGAAGGCCGGCAAGCTGGCGGCCCAGGCCAGCCAGCAGGCCAAGGCGGGCGATTACGAAGGCGCCGCCAACTCGGTGGAGGAAGCCAACCAGCACGACGCGGACACCGCCCGCCCGGCGGCCATGCAGATCCGCGACCAGGCCAAGCAGGCCGCGGCCGCCGCCGAGAAGAAACGCGACTTCAAGACCTCCGGTCGCCTGTTCGGGGCCGCCAGGCGCATCGACCGGAATGACCAGGACGCCCACATCGGCGCCAACAACGCCGTGTCCTACCAGCAGCGCCAGGACGCCATGGTCGCCAAGCAAAAGGAACTGGCCGGCCACATCGCCCGGGGCGACTGGCACCTGGCGGAAACCAGCCAGGCCGAGCTGAAGATCATCGATGAAGGCCTGCCCGGCGGCCTCACGCCGGAGACCCGCGACCTGATCAAGCGCTACCAGGATGGCCAGGCCGCCTACACCCGCCAGGTGGATGCCAAGCGCAAGGACATCGCCGCCGACCTCCAGGCCAAGCGCTACGACGGTGCCCGCGCCAAGCTGGCGGCCCTGCGCCAGACCCATTTGATCCCGGCGGACGAGGACTGGGCCCGGGGCATTGCCCAGGTGATCGACCAGGCCGAGGCGGAAAGCCGAAGCAAGACCGGCGCGGGCGCGAACAGCGGCGCGGGCGTCAGCGCCATCGCCGGCAAGGTAAGCGGCAAATGGCGCAGCAGCGAGGGCGAGGTGATCCTGGTCCAGAGCGGACGCGATGTTAAGGGCAGCTATACCAGCGACGGCGGCGAGATCGTCGGCGAGATGAACGGCAACGTGCTGGAGGGCTACTGGATCGAGAACGGTTCCTCGGAGCGCTGTGCCACGGCGAAGAACGGTCGACACCACTGGGGCCGCATCCGCTGGACCTTCGAAGGCGGCAAGTTCACCGGCAACTGGAGCTACTGCGACAAGCCTGTGGCGGGCGGCGGCGGCTGGAACGGCGAGCGGAGCGGCGACGTGCCCCCCGGCTACGCTGCTCCAGCCAGCTCTTCCTCCAGCTCATCCGCCGGCACGGCGGTGGCCGGCGGCAAATCGGCCGGCGCCACATCCAATGAGGAATGGGCCGTGGTGGAAACCACCCCCGGCATGTACCGCCTGGAGCGTTCCGCGAGCGAGGCCAGCGTCGCGCGCCAGGCCAACAATCCCGGCGGTCTCCAGTACGCGGGGCTGCGCCTGAACCGGGGCCTGCCCGCCTCCGGCGACTTCTCGGCCCAGGTCGGTTTCGCCGACGCGCGCATCGACGGCGGCCTCAACCAGATCGAACTGCAGGCCACCTTCGCCGACGGCAGCATCTTCTACGTGGTGCGGGACCGGGAACGCGGCGGCAGCCACATCTGGGCGCCCAACCTCCAGGGCGATGCGCCCTGTGGCAAGGCCGGCGTCCTGCGCATGGAGCGGCGCGGCGAAACCGTCACCGGCTATTGCGACGGCCGCGCCATCTGGTCCGCGCCGCGCAAGGCCGCCCTCACCCGGCTGCAATTCGTGCTGCAGAACAACGCCACCAACGACCCCATCTCGGTGACCTTCCGGGATTGGCGTTTCAGCGCGGCGGCCGGGGCTGCCACGTCCACCCCGGCGGCGACTTCAACCACCGCCAATGCCGGCGGCCTGGCCGGCACCTGGGCGATCAACGCCAACGGCTATACCGGCAAGCTGGAATTGAGCGAAGCCGGCGGACGCCTGTCCGGCCGGGTCTGGTTCGACGCCCACCGGGTCTGGGAAGACCTGCGCGACTTCAGCTTCGATGGCCGTACCCTGCGCTTCCTGCGCCCCGGGCCCAACCAGCGCTACACGGGGACCTACTCGGGCGACCAGGTGCGCGGCAGCTTCGACGGCGGCGGCACCTGGAACTGGTCCATGACCCGGACCGGCGCCACGGTGGCGCCTGCCGGCAGCCCGCGCGTCGCCGAATTCGCCTGGCTCGGCATGGACGAGGATCGGGTCGGCGACTGGGGCAACGGCAAGCCAAACGGCACCAGGGACGGCCATTTCCGCCTCACCCTGGATGCCCCGGGCAAGTTCGCGCTGACCAGCCTGTCGGTCTGGAGCGCCAACGAGAGGGGCGAGAAGGCGGGCGGCCAGATCTGGCACACGAGGAACGGCAACAACTGGATGCTGGGCGTGTTCCGCGACGGCCGCCAGCTCAACGCCAGCCACGTGGCCAGCCTGGGCGAATTCCCGAGCCGGGTCAGCCTGGACCTCTACGCCAACAGTTCCGGCTGGTTCAACCCGGGGCAATGGTTCCTGCTGGAAGTGGAAGGCGCCGACGGCAAGGTGGCGCGCCAGACCCTGCGCCTGGGCGATGCGCCCCAATCCGGCGCCGCCGGGCGGGTCAACCTGGCGCTCGGCAAGCCGGCCAGCCAGAGCAGCACCTCGGAATGGTCGCGTGCCAACGACGCCCAGGGCGCCGTGGACGGCGTCATCAACGGCGGCTACGCCTTCCACACCGGCAACCAGGCCAACCCCTGGTGGCAGGTGGACCTGGGCGCGCCCTATCGGCTCAGCGAGGTCCGCCTGTACAACCGGCTCGATTGCTGCGGCGAGCGGGCCCGCACCGTGCAGATCCTGCTGTCCGAAGACGGTCGCGCCTGGCGCACGGCCTACCGCCACAATGGCTCGGTGTTCGGTGGCAAGGACGGCAAACCCCTCGTGGTGAGCCTGAACGGCGAGACGGCCCGCCACGTGCGCCTGCGGTTGAACGAGCCCAACTGGTTCCACCTGGACGAGGTGGAGGTCATGGGATGGGGCGAGGCATCGAATCCTCCCATCGACGGCGGTCGCGACACCACCTATCAGGATGGGGGCCGCGACTACACCTACCGGGACCAGGCGGCTCAGAACCCGGCCGCCGCGCCCTCCACCACCAGCGATGCGCAACCCCTGGAGGAGGCGGGCCAGCAGCTCATGGATGCGGTGAAGGACCTGAAGAACCTGTTCAAGTGGTGACATGAACACCGCCGGCCGCCGCACCTCCTTTCCCTGGTGGCTGGCGGTGGCCGCCGGCCTGGCCTATCTCAATGCCCTGGAAGCGTCCTTCCAGTTCGACGATTTCCGCGTCATCGTCGACAACCCGAAGGCCCATGGCCTGGAAGCCTGGTGGGCGGCCATGCCGGGCATCCGGCCCCTGCTCAAGCTGTCCTACGCCCTGAACTGGTCGGTTACCCCCGCCGCCTTCGGCTTTCATGCCGTCAACGTGCTGCTGCATCTGGCCAACGTGGGGCTGGTGTGGCGCCTGTGCGCCCACTTCCCCCTTCCCCGCGCCTGGGATGAAGGTCACGGCGAGCGGGTCCGCCTGGTCACCACCCTCCTGTTCGCCCTGCATCCCATCCAGACCGAGACGGTGACCTACATCAGCGGCCGTTCCATGGGCCTGATGGCCCTGTTCGGACTGGCCGCCCTGCTGGCCTGGCTGGAGGCCGGACGGCACCGGTGGCCGCTTGCCTGGCGCGGCCTGTCCCTGGTCCTGTTCGCCGCCGCCGTGGCCATCAAGGAGGTGGCGCTGGTCCTGCCCCTGGCGCTGTTCCTGTTTCATCCCTCCGTGGCCGCCACCCGCCTCATCCGGCCCCCATTGACCGTGGGCGTCCTCCTGGCAGGGCTCCTGGGGCTGCTCTGGCTGCTCGGCTATGGCTATCTCCTCAGCGCGCCTCCGCCCCGCGGCCTGTCCGCCAACCTGGCCTCGGAAACCCACGCCCTGTTCTATCTGCTCGGCCAACTGTTCCAGCCCCACGCGCTCAATATCGATCCCGACCTGCCGGAATACTCCGGCTGGTCGCCCACGCCAACGCTGGAAGCCACGGCCCTGATCGCATTGCTGGCCTATGCCTGGAGCGCCCGACGGCGTCTTCCCTGGCTGTTCTTTGGCCTGGCCTGGTGGCTGCTCCTGCTGCTGCCCACCCACAGCCTGATTCCCCGCGTCGACCTGGCCAGCGAGCGGCATTTCTATCTCGCCGCCCTGGGGCTTTACTGGATCGCCGGGGTCGCCCTGGCCGGCCTGCCGGCATTGCGCCCCACAACGCGCTGGATCGGCATGGTGGCCGGCCTGACCCTCCTCGGCATGCTGTTCACGACACTGCGCAACGCGGATTACCGGGACGAAATCAGTCTCTGGCGCGCCACCGCCGCCCGCTCGCCCGGCAAGGCCCGGGTCTGGAACAACCTGGGCTATGCCCATGCCCTGGCCGGCCAGGCGGAACCGGCCCGCGCGGCCTTCCGGGAGGCCCTGCGCCTGGATCCCCGGCATGATCGCGCCGCGCGAAACCTGCGCGCGCTCAACGAGGGGGCCTTCTCCCGCCACCCATCGCCGGGTTATCCAACTGTTCCGCCCCCCATCGACCGGAGTCCGCCATGAGCACCAGGATGAGTAGCAGGGAAAAAATCGTCTGGGAAACCGATCTGCGCCTGTTCAGCCCGGAGATGTTCAAGGGCTGGAGCCTGGCCATGGTGGCCACCTGGGTGGTGATGATGCTGATCCTGGGCATCGTCTTCCTGGCCCAGGGCGAAACGGACGCCCTGGCCGACATGGCCCTGGTGTTCCTGGCCGTGGTGGCCGGCCTGTGGGGGCTCGGCTTCCTGGTCATGGCGGTATTGTTCCGGGGCAAGTTCCGGGTGCGCTATACCGCCTCGGAAACCGGCATCCTGATGGAAACCCTGGATACGGTGGCCAAAAAGACCAACCGGCTGGCCATCGTCCTGGGCGCGCTTTCCGGCAAGCCGGGGCTCCTGGGTGCCGGCCTGATCGGCCGTTCCCGCGAGGCCGAAGCGGTGGGATGGGATGGCGCGTTTCGGGCCGTTCAGCGTCCGGAACGGCATCTCATCGTGTTCAAGGGGCCCTGGCGCAGCCTGATGCTGGTGCAATGCCTGGATGACAACTATGCCCGGGTGGCCGCGCTGGTCGAGCGGGAAATGGGCCGCCACGGCACGGCGAAACGGGTTCCCGGCAAATCCCCGCTGCCCGCCTACCTGGGCCGCACCGCGCTGGTGGCGCTGGCCAGCTTCCCCATCTTCGCCCTGCACGAGGAATACGACCTGGACGTGTTCCTGCCCCTGCTCATGTTCTGCTTCGCCCTGGCCACGGTCTGGCTGATTCCCCTGTTCGGCTGGGTGGTGATGGGCAGCCTCGGCCTGATCGCCTTCACGCTTGCCGGCCGGCTGATGGAGGCGGTTCCGTCCTATTTCAGGCCGGGCGAAAGCTTCACCCGCTTCGCGGTGATGGGGTCGGAGGATTGGCTGCTGCTGGGCCTGGCCGGCCTGGGCGCGGCCTGGCTGGTCCGGTTGTCGGTGGGCGCCTTGCGCGGCCGCATCCAGTCCGCCCTCACTGCGGACTGGGGGAACATGGGCGCAGGCTGAGCCCATTGACGGAATATTGACGGGATGCATGGCCGTTCGCCGGCCGGGCAGCGGCCTGTTCGGCCGGAGGCCGCATGGATGCTTGCTTTCAGGCCTGCTGATGGTCCGGCATGGGGCTTGCAAGGTCATGGTGGAGAAAACGGAGGACACCATGACACTGACCCTGACCCCCAGCCTGACGATTCGCATCCGACGCGCCGCCGACAACGCCTCGCGGGTCATCCACACCCACACGCGGCGACTGTCCATCACCAGCCTGTCCTTCCTGAAGATGGAAGTGATGGTGTTCAAGTACCACGGCAAGTAAGCGCCCGGTGAAACCGCCTCCGGTCAGACCGGAATGACCAGCATCGCCGCCAGTCCGCCGCCTTCCCGGTCGGCCAGTTCGATGCGCCAGCCATAGGCATCGGCCAGCTGGCGCACGATGGCCAGCCCCAGCCCGCTGCCGCCCTCCTCCCGGCTGCGGGAACCCTCCAGACGATAGAACGGGCGGAATACCGCCTCCCTTTGTGCCGCCGGGATGCCCGGCCCCCGATCCAGCACGCCGACGCGGATTTCCTTCCCGCCGCATGACAGGCTCAGTCCCACCGGCGCGTCACCGCCGTAGCGGCGGGCGTTGTCCAGCAGATTGCCCACCACCCGCCGGAAGGCCGCCTCGCCGATGCGCGCGGGACACGGCGGGCCCGGCGTCCACTCCACCGGCCCCAGCCGGGAGGCCTGGTCGGCCAGTTCGCCCACCAGGCGGTTCAGGTCCCAATCGGCCAACTCGTCCAGCTTGAGGGCGCGGGCGAAGGCCAGCATGTCGGTGATGAGCCGGTTCATCTCGTCCAGGTCCCGTTCCATGCGGGCCACCAGGGTTCCATCGGCCCCCTCCAGCATGGACAGGGCCAGCTTGAGGCGGGTGATGGGCGTGCGCAGGTCGTGGGAGATGCCGGACAGCAGCACCGTGCGATTTTCCAGCAGGGCGCGAACCTCGTCGGCCATGCGGTTGAAGGCGACGGTCAGGTCGCGGATTTCGCTGGCGCCGGTTTCCGGCAGCCGCTCCGGATCGCGGCCCTTGCCGATTTCCCCGGCCTTTTCCGCCAGGCCGCGCAGGCGCCGACTGGATTGGCGGGCCATGACCAGGGCCGTGACGACCGTCAGGGCCGCGCCGAGCAGGAACACGCCTATGGCCGCCAGGGGCGCCTCCAGGGCGTAGCGCTGACGGTCGTAGCCCACCCGCAACAACTTGTCCGATACCCGGATTTCCAGCCAGTCCCAGCCCGGGTCCGGCCCGTGCTTGAGATCGATGTCCTGGCCGGAACGCCGGCTCAGGGCGGACTCGATCAATTCCGCGAAATACCCTGTGTCGGCGGACCGTTCCAGGCGTTTCCGGGCCTCCCCCAGCTCCAGGTTGTGCCGGAACAACAGCTCCATCTCGTAGTCGGCCCGGGTTTGCGGCGGCAACTCCACCCAGGTCTGGGCCGCCAGGATGATCTTGGCTGCCAGGTCGTCGGCGGAGCGTTCCGCCAGGGGCCGGATCACCATGCTCCAGACCACAGCGAAGGCCAGGGCCTCGAACACCAGGAAGGCCGCCAGCAGGGCGGCGGCGGTGCGGCCGAACAGGGTTTGCGGCAGGAATCTCAAACGGCCTTGCCCTTGGGCGAGAACAGGTAACCCTGGCCCCAGACGGTGCGGATATAGACCGGATTTGCCGGGTCATCCTCCAGCTTCTTGCGCAGGCGGGTGACGCGCACGTCGATGGAGCGGTCGAAGGGATCGCGCTCGTAGCCCTTCAGCCAATCCATGATCTGATCCCGGGACAGGGCCCGGTTGGGGTGCTCGACGAACAATTTAAGCAGCGTGAATTCGGCCTGGGTCAGGGCGATCTCGGCGCCGTCCCGCGCCAGGCTCTGGGCCGCCAGATCCAGGGCGAAGGGGCCGAAGCGGACCACCTCGCCGCCCTCCGCGTCCGGTCTCGCCGCCGCGTTGCCCCGCCGCAGCACCGCCCGGATGCGGGCCAGCAACTCGCGCGGATTGAAGGGCTTGGCCAGGTAATCGTCCGCGCCCACCTCCAGGCCGACGATGCGATCGATGTCCTCGCCCCGGGCCGACAGCATGATCACCGGCACGTCCCGGCCCGACTTGACCCGCCGGGTCAGGGCCAGCCCGTCCTCGCCCGGCATCATCAGGTCCATGACGATGAGATCGGGCTGGAAGGCGGCGAGCCGCTCGTCCATCTCCCGGCCATCCCGCGCCGTGGCCACGCTCATGCCCTGCTTGGCCAGATAATCCGCCAACAGATCGCGGATGCCCGCGTCGTCATCCACCACCAGCACCTGGGGGTTGTCGCTCACAGCCTTGCCTCCGAAACACTCTGTTACAAATTTATCCGATGCGGACACCCGCGTGTTACCGCCCCCGACTAGCATGGGAAGCGCAACAAGGAGATGCGAATGAAACCCCGCCACCGACCCGGTACGAAACTGCTGATGGCCCTGCTCCTGGCCCTGGCCGCCACGCCGGCCTCGGCGAGCGAGCATGCCTACGTCCAGTTCGGCGCCGCCCTCGGCAAGATAGCGCAATTCAGCCCGGAAGAGCGTCGCGCCCTGCGCGAGCGTTGGGAACAGGCGGGCCCCGAGGAGCGCCTGCGCCTGCGCCGGGAGTTCCTGGATCGCCAGGAGCGCATGCGCCAGATGCCTTTCGAGAGCCGCGGGGAAATGGCCGAGAAGAAACTCCCGCCCACCGAGCGGGACCGCGCAAGAAGCGACCGCGACAGCCGGGGTCAACGGGGTGGCTACAACGATGAGGGCAGCTTCGGCACCGGCTTCGAGCGTCGCCGCTTCGAGGAAGAACGCTTCGCGCCTCCGGCCCCCATGCCCAATCCGGGTGATTTTTTCGGCCGCCGCCACAACCGCGACGGCGATCGTCCGTAGCCGAAGCGCTCCGGCCCTGGCGCCGTATTTGAAGCCCGGGGGCCATGCGGTTACAGTGCGCCCTTTTCGAGAAAGCCCGTAAGGCGTGCGAAACCGCTTCATCATCCGCCTGGCGCTGCTGGCCGCGCTGGCGGCTTCCCCCGCCTTCGCCTCCGTCGAGACGAGCTACCAGGCCGCCCGCGAGGCCTTCAACAAGGGGCGCATGGATCGTTTCCATGCCCATGCCGCAAAGGTTCCACAGGATCACCTGCTGGCACCCTATATCCAGTACTGGCGGCTGAAATCCAACTCACCCACTGTCGAGGATCAGCTGGCGTTCATCGAGCGCTATCCGGATACCCAGCTCTCCGACCGCGTCCGCGCCGATCTCGCCCGGCTGTTCGGCCAGGGTGAGAACTGGCCCGCCTTCCGGCAACAGTTTCAGGCCTTGATGAAGCCCGACCAGGAACTCCAGTGTTTCGAGGTACGCGCCCGGCTGAACGAGGGCCGGCAGGAGGCGGGCAAGGACGGCATCGCCCTGTGGCGCACGTCCCGCGACCTGCCCTCCGCCTGCGACCCCTTGTTCGCGGCGCTCGCGGAGCGCGGCATCCTCACGCTGGAGGAACGCTTCGTCCGCCTGCGCCTGGCCCTGGATACCGGCAACCTGCGCCTGGCCCGGGAACTGAACGCCCGCTTGCCCGAGGAACAGGGCATGGACGCGGATGCCCTCGACCGCGGACAGAAGGGCGACGAAAAACTGCTGGCGACGCCCATGGAACGCCGTGGCCAGCGCGAAGCCGCCCTCCACGCGCTGTCCCAGATCGCCAGGAACGACCCGGCCCAGGCCGCCAGGCTATGGGAACAGCACCAGGCCGCGTTTCCCGAGAGCGAGCAGCATTACGGCTGGGGGCAGATCGGCCTGCACGCCGCCCGTCGCCACGATCCGCAAGCCCTGGCCTGGTTCGCCAGGGCCGGAACGTCGCGCACCGAACCCCAACTGCTGTGGAAGACCCGCGCCAGCCTGCGGGCCGGCAACTGGCTGGAGGCCTACCGCACCATCCTGTCCATGCCGGAGGCGCTCCAGGAGGAGCCGGTATGGCGCTACTGGAAGGCGCGCGCCCTGAAAGCCATGAACGCGGCGTTTCCCGCCAACGTGCTGTTCGCCAGGCTGTCGCGGGAAATCCATTATTACGGCCTGCTGGCGGAAGAGGAATTGCCGGCGAAACTGGAAGCGAGACCCCTTGGCTACAAGGTCACCCCGGATGACCTCAAGGCGGCGGAGTCCCTGCCCGCGCTCCAGCGCGCCTTGCTGCTGCGCAAGCTGGGCGACGCCGGCAACGCGGTGGCGGAATGGAACCGGGCCCTGGGCGGCCTGGAAGACCGCCTGCTCCTGGCGGCGGCGGAACTGGCCCGCCGCGAGAGCTGGTACGACCGGGCCATCTACACGGCGGAAAGAACGCGGGAAACACACGACTTCGACCTGCGCTATCTGGCGCCGTACCGGGATCTGGCCACCGCCTATGCCCAGGACAACGGCCTGGATGAGGCCTGGGTCTACGGTCTGATGCGCCAGGAGTCCCGCTTCGTGGATTACGCCCGTTCGGTTGCCGGGGCCCAGGGCCTGATGCAGATCATGCCGGCCACGGCCAAGTGGATCGCGCGGCAAATGGGCCTGAAGAAGAACGCCCACAAGGACGTCGCCAAGCCGGAAACCAATATCCGCTTCGGCACCTACTACCTGAAACGCATCTTCGACAGCCTCGACCAATCGGTGGTCCTGGCCACCGCCGGCTACAACGCCGGGCCTGGGCGCGCCCGCGGGTGGCAGGCGGAGACCCCCCTGGAGGGGGCCATCTACGTGGAAAGCATTCCCTTCGCGGAAACCCGGGAATACGTCAAGAAGGTACAGGCCAACGCCATGTTCTATCGCGACCGTTTTGGGGGCGCATCCCAATCGCTCAAGGATCGGCTCGGCGTCATTCCCGCCCGGAAGATCAAGATTACGGCCGACCAGGAGGAAACGGCACCGCTCGCTGAATAAGTGCCCGGCCCTAGGAGCCTGTCGGACTTAAAGGTAATCGGCTGCAAAAATGGCGGAACGGTCCATTTTTCGCCGCTTTCTTGGGCAATAGAACGACTATTGCCCGGCGAAATCGTCAAACACTGTCCTCGTTCGGCCTTTTTTTCGCTTCGATTCTTCAAGTCCGACAGGCTCCTAGCCAGAGGTTGGGGCGGGCGGCGCGACGGGCGTTAGAATGAACCCGTTCACAGCCCTCCCAGCTCATCATGGCCATCAAGACAGTCTGCGTTCTCGGCGGTGGCGGTTTCGTCGGCCACCATCTCGTCACCCTGCTCGCTTCCCGGGGCTTCCGGGTACGCGTTCCCGCCCGGCGTCGCGAGGACGCCAAGGATCTCCTGGTTCTGCCCGGTGTCGAAGTCCTCGAGGCGGATATCCACGATCCGGCCACCCTGCGCTCCCTGCTCGACGGCATGGAGGCGGTGGTCAACCTGGTGGGCATCCTGCACGAGACCACCTCCGGCGCCGCCGAATCCGACAAGACCCGCCGGGGCGGCTTCCGCCAGGCCCATGTGGAATTGCCGCGCAAGGTCGTCGCCGCCTGTCGCGAGGCCGGCGTCGGCCGCCTGTTGCACATGAGCGCCCTGGGCGCCGATGCGCGCTCCCGGAGCGCCTACCAGCGTTCCAAGGCCGAGGGCGAGTCCCTGGTGCTGGGGGCCGGGGATGACAAGCTGGCGGTGACGGTATTTCGGCCTTCGGTGATCTTCGGGCCGGGCGACAGTTTCCTCACCCTGTTCGCGGGCCTGCTCCGGTTCGCCCCGGCGGTGCCCCTGGCCGGCGCCGCCGCCCGTTTCCAGCCGATCTACGTGGCCGACGTGGCGCGCGCCTTCGCCGATGCCCTGGACAAGCCGGAAACCTATGGCCAGGCCTACAACCTGTGCGGTCCCAGGGTCTACACCCTGGAAGAACTCGTGCAATTGACGGCCAAGACCCTGGGCATGCGCCGCTTCGTCCTGCCCCTGGGTCGGGACGCCTCCCTCCTGTTCGCCCGTCTCATGGAATTGAAGCCCGGCGCCAAGATCATGACCCGGGACAACCACTACGCCATGCTCACCGACAATGTCTGCGCCGAGGGGCATCCCGTCATGTTCGGCAAGCCCACGCCCCTGGAAAGCGTGATCGGCTATCTCCGCGAGGCCCATCCGCGCGGGCATTACCACGGCTTCCGACGCGGGGCGGGACGCTGATCCGCCCATGATCCCGGGATGATCTTCCCGCCCCACATCCGGGTGTATGTGGTCGGCGGCGCCGTGCGCGACCGCTTGCTGGGACTGGCCGTGCGGGATCGGGATCACGTGGTGGTGGGGGCGACGCCGGAGGACATGGCGCGCCTTGGCTTTCGGCCGGTGGGGAAGGACTTCCCGGTATTCCTCCACCCCGAAACCGGGGAGGAATACGCCCTGGCCCGCACGGAGCGGAAAACCGCCCGGGGCTACACGGGCTTCGCGGTTCACGCCGCCCCGGACGTGAGCCTGGAGGAGGACCTGAAGCGCCGCGATCTCACCATCAACGCCATGGCGGAGACCGAGGACGGCGAAATCATCGATCCCCACGGCGGCCGCGCCGACCTGGAAGCCCGCTTGCTGCGCCATGTCTCCCGGTCCTTCGTGGAGGACCCGGTGCGCATCTTGCGGGTGGCCCGCTTTGCCGCCCGCTTCGGCGAGTTCGCCGTGGCCCCGGAGACCCTCGTCCTCATGAGAAGCATGGTGGACGACGGCGAGGTGGATGCCCTGGTGCCGGAGCGGGTCTGGCAGGAGTTGGCGCGGGGCCTGATGGAGGCGACGCCTTCCCGGATGTTCCTGGTGCTGCGGGCGTGCGGCGCGCTCGCCAGGCTGCTGCCCGAACTGGACCGGCTGTTCGGCGTGCCCCAGCCCGTCAAGCATCATCCGGAGGTGGATACCGGCATCCACACCATGCGGGTGGTGGACGAGGCCGCCGCCCGGGGACTCGCGCTGCCCGAGCGCTGGGCCGCCTTGCTGCACGACCTGGGCAAGGGCGCCACGCCGGCCGAATTCTGGCCCCGCCACCATGGCCACGAAGGGCGCGGCGTCGCCCTGGTACAGGCCGCCTGCGAGCGCCTGCGGGCGCCGTCGGAATGCCGCGATCTCGCCGTGCTGGTGGCGCGGGACCATGGCAACGCCCACCGCGCCCTGGAACTGCGCCCCGCCACCCTGGTGGAACTCCTGGAACGGCTGGACGCCTTTCGCCGTCCGGAACGGTTCGAGGCGTTCCTGTCCGCCTGCGCCGCCGATTTTCGCGGCCGACCGGGCCACGAAAACCTGCCCTATCCCCAGGCCGACCGCCTGCGTGGGGCCTTGCTGGCAGCCCGCGGCGTGGATGCGGGCGGCATCGCCCGGAGCGCGCGGCCAGCGGATATTCCCCGCGCCATCCGCGCCGCGCGCGTGGCGGCCGTGGCGGACAGCCTGGAAGTAAAACCATGAATTCGGATCTCCACCGCCTGTTCCCGGCCCTGGCCCGGCTGCCCGAGGCCCTGGCGCGGGAAGTCGAACGCCAGTCCACCCAGATGAACGTCCCGGGCGGCACCCTGCTGTTCGACGCCGGCGCGGCCTGCCAGGCCCTGCCCCTGGTTCTGGACGGCCGAGTCAAGGTCAGCAAGCGGGCGGATAACGGCCGCGAGATTCGCCTGTACAGCGTGCATCCGGGGGAGCTTTGCATCGTCACGGTGAGCTGCCTGCTGGGCGGCGAACCGTATCCCGCCACCGGCGTCGCGGAAACCGCCCTCTCCGCCGTGGCTCTGCCGCGCGCGCTGATCCTGCGCCTGATGGCGGAACACCCGCCGTTCCGGGAAATGGCCTTCAATCTGTTCGCCGAACGCCTCACCGGCCTCATGCAACTGGTGGAGGAAGTCGCCTTTCGCAAGCTGGACCGGCGCCTTGCCGCGTGGCTCCTGAGCCGGGGCCCCACCATCGCGACCTCCCATCAGGCCATCGCGGACGAACTCGGCAGCGTGCGGGAAATCGTGTCCCGCCTGCTCAAGCAGTTCGAGGAACAGGATTGGGTGCGACTGGGACGGGAACGGGTCGAACTGCTCGACCCGGATGGGCTGCGGCGCCAGGCAGCGGGCAACTGAGCGGAAGCGAGCGGGGAGCGGGTCAGCAGTCCGGCGGGACGATGCCGTTGCGGATGGCGAACCGGGTCAGGCTCGCCACGTCATGGATGTTGAGGCGCTGCATGAGTTGGGCCCGGTGGCTTTCCACCGTTTTCACGCTGACGTGCAACTGGACCGCGATCTCCCGGGTGGCATAGCCCCGGGCGATGAGGTGCAGGATCTCCCGCTGGCGGGGGGTGAGGCGATAGTCGCCGCGTGCCGTCGGGCCGGGCTCGTCGGTGCGCAGCACGTCCTCGATGATGCTGACCGCCTCCTTGAGGTTGTTCAACACGGAACGGTGCTTTTCCTTGGCCTGCCGCAGGGCATCCAGGGCGTGTTTCTGGGAGGTGACGTCGGTGCAATACCCGATGAAGCCCAGCAACTCGTCCTTGTCGTTGTAGTAAGGACGCCCGGTCTTCATGAACCAGCGGTAGCGGCCATCCTTGCGGCGCAAGCGGCATTCCAGACTGAATGGCTGCAGGGTCTTGATGGCCTGGCTGATCTGTTCCGGCCAGGCCGCCGCATCGTCGGGATGCATGGCGGCGAGCCAGCCGGAGCCGAGGCATTCCTCCAGCGAGCGGCCGGTGACTTCCCGCCAGGCGCTGTTGACATGCCTGCACTGGGCATCCTGGCCGGCCACCCATACCATGGCCGGTACCCAATCCATGGCCTTCACCATATCCTGGGTCAATTCCGTATCTGGCGCGTGGCTTCTCATCTCATCCGTACTCCCAGCTGACAACAGCCGATTCCGACATCCGGAAAACGCCGTAGCTTAAGTAGGAATACCCGGCTGTTAAATCGGGAAAAACCTGATATTGATATCCGGTAACGCCTGGATGCGGGGGATATCACCCTGACCTTGAATGTTTTGCCGCGAAAAAAAGCTATATATGACTAAATTAGTCCAGAATTATCATCATGGATAGCAGCAAATGATCGACAGCGCGGAACACCCCATGGTCCGGCAGCCAATCTCGATCGCGGGTTATGGAACTTTTGTCACTGAGCGCGGAATGTTCCGCCGGCTAAGCTTCCGCCAAGCTTCGGAACAGGGTGTTCCGGAGAAACGGTAGTTGGATCAACTTGATTGGAGGATGGTCATGAAAGCGAACGTTGGCGGTATCGATCGCACTCTGCGTATTCTGGTGGGGCTGGCCCTGATCGTTTGGGCGGTAATCGGAGGCCCGGTCTGGGCCTGGATCGGCGTGGTGCCCCTCGCCACAGGGCTGTTCAAATTCTGTCCGTTCTACCCGCTGCTGGGCATGAACACCTGCCCTCTGGACAAGTAAGCGGGCAAGACCGGGAAAACAACGCCCCCGTACGGGGGCGTTGTCATTTCAGGAACAGGCGATAGGCCGGGTTGCGGGATTCATTCCAGTAGCGGTAGCCCAGGCCATCCAGGAACTTCTGGAACGCCGTCTTCTGGTTCGCGGGCACCTGGATGCCCACCAGCACCCGGCCATAGTCGGCGCCGTGGTTGCGGTAGTGGAACAGGCTGATGTTCCAGGCGTGGCTCATGCTGTTGAGGAATTTCATCAGGGCGCCGGGCCGTTCCGGAAACTCGAAACGGTAGAGCACTTCATTCTCGGCCTGGGCGCGGCCACCCACCAGATGGCGGATGTGCAACTTGGCCATCTCGTTGTCGGACAGGTCCAGCACCGGCAACTGGTGCTTTTCCAGGGACACCAGCAACTTGTCCACCTCGGCCCGGTTGTGGACCTGGAGGCCGACGAAGACATGGGCTTCGGCGGGATCGGAGAACCGGTAGTTGAACTCGGTGATCACCCGGCCGCCGATCAAAGTGCAGAAGGACTTGAAGCTGCCGGGCTTCTCGGGGATGGTCACCGCCAGCACCGCTTCCCGCTTCTCGCCCAGTTCCGCCCGTTCCGCCACGAAGCGCAGGCGGTCGAAGTTCATGTTGGCGCCGGAGGCGATGGCCACCAGGTTCCTGTTCCTCGCCTTCTCCCGCGCCGCCCAGACCTTGGCGCCGGCCACGCCCAGGGCGCCGGCGGGCTCCAGGATGGAACGGGTGTCCTCGAACACGTCCTTGATGGCGGCGCAGATGGCGTCGTTGTCCACCCGGATCACCTCATCCACGTATTGCTGGCACAGGCGGAAGGTTTCCTCCCCCACCTGCTTCACCGCCACGCCGTCGGCGAATATGCCCACCTGGGGCAGGACGATGCGCTCCTTCTTGCACAGGGAGCGGGCCATGGCGTCGGCCTCTTCCGGTTCCACCCCGATGATCCTGACTTCCGGGCGCAGGCGCTTGATGTAGGCGGCGATGCCGGCGATCAGGCCGCCACCGCCCACCGGCACGAACACAGCGTCGATGGGCGCGCGCGACTGGCGCAGCAATTCCATGCCGATTGTGCCCTGGCCGGCGATCACATCGGGATCGTCGTAGGGATGGACGAAGGTCTTCTTCTCGGCCCGGGCGATCTCCTTGCCGTGCTTGTAGGCGTCGTCGTAGGAGTCCCCGTGCAGGACCACCGTGGCCCCCCGCTTTGCCACCGCGTCCACCTTGATGGCTGGCGTGGTGGCGGGCATGACGATGGTGGCTTCGCAGCCGAGAACCTGGGCCGAGAGGGCCACGCCCTGGGCATGGTTGCCGGCGGAAGCCGCCACCACGCCGCGCTTCAACTGGGCGCGGGTCAGCCCGACCATCTTGTTGTAGGCGCCGCGCAACTTGAAGGAGAACACCGGCTGCATGTCCTCGCGCTTCAGCAACAACGTGTTGCCGAGCCGCCGGGACAGATTCGGCGCCTCTTCCAGGGGTGACTCGATGGCCACGTCGTAGACGCGGGCGAGCAGGATGCGCTCGAGATAATCAGTCATGCTTCGCGTTTGATGGGGGCGATAAAGGCCGCTATTCTCGGGGTTTCCGACCAAACGACAAAGCGAATCGCGCCATGATGACCCAAGATGAAATGAAGCAAGCCACGGCCCGCGCCGCCATCCAGTACGTTCCCGCCGGCATCATCGGCGTCGGCACCGGCTCCACGGCCAATTTCTTCATCGACGCTTTAGCCGACGTCAAGGGCCGCATCGACGGCGCCGTGGCCTCCAGCGTGGCCACCGCCGAACGCCTCAAGAAGCACGGCATCCGCGTCATCGACCTGAACGAGGCCGGCGAGATGGAGGTCTACGTGGACGGCGCCGACGAGATCACCCGCCACATGGCCATGATCAAGGGCGGCGGCGGCGCTCTGACGCGGGAAAAGATCGTCGCCGCCTGCGCCAAGAAGTTCGTCTGCATCGCCGACCAGAGCAAGCTGGTGGACGTGCTGGGCAAATTCCCGCTGCCGGTGGAAGTCATCCCCATGGCCCGCTCCTACGTGGCCCGGCAACTGGTGAAACTGGGCGGCAACCCGGTGCTGCGCGCCGGCTTCACCACCGACAACGGCAACGTCATCCTGGACGTGCACGGCATGAGCATCCTGGACCCGGTGGCCATGGAAGCCGAGATCAACCAGCTCGTCGGCGTGGTCACCGTGGGTTTGTTCGCCCGGCGCGGCGCGGATGTGTTCCTCATGGGCACGCCGGACGGGGTACAGACCCTGACACGCTGATTCTCGAACTGGACGCGGGGCGGTTCAGCCCCGCGGCTCCAGATTGTCGAAGGTGTCCTGCTCCACCACCGGCACCTTGTACTTCTCGGTGGCCCATTCCCCCAGGTCGATCATCTTGCAGCGCTCGCCGCAAAACGGGCGCCATGGGTTCTCCGGCCGCCATTCCACGTCCTTGCCGCAGGTGGGGCAAGCCACCACCTTGACTTTCTCTGTCATCGAAGTCTCCAAATAAGAAAAAGCGGCTTGCGCCGCTCTCCCTCACCAGGCCTTGCGGCCACCCTCTCCCCGAGGGAGAGGGGAGGAATGTCAGGTCGAGAAGGAGGAACCGCAGCCGCAGGTGGACACGGCGGTGGGGTTCTTGATCACGAACTGGGCGCCTTCCAGGCCCTCGGTGTAGTCGATCTCGGCGCCCATCATGTACTGCATGCTCATGGGATCGATCAGCAGGGTGACGCCGTTCTTCTGCAGCACCATGTCGTCCTCGTTGGTCACCTCGTCGAAGGTGAAGCCGTACTGGAAGCCGGAGCAGCCGCCGCCGGTGACGAACACGCGCAGTTTCAGGTCGGGGTTGCCTTCCTCCTCGATCAGGGCCTTGACCTTGTTGGCGGCGCTGTCGGTAAAGTTGAAGGGGCTCATTTCAGTCGCGGCATTCATCGCGATACTCCTATGTCAGGTCTGGATGCGGGGATTATTGGCGCCGGGTCGGCGCCCGTCAACCACGGGGTAAGTAAGGCTAAACGGCGGGAAATCAAGGCATTACCGGAATCTGGGTCAGCGCCGTGTTTTCCGGCAGGTCGAACAGGAGGTTCATGTTCTGAACCGCCTGGCCCGCCGCGCCTTTCACCAGGTTGTCGATCACCGACAGAATGACCACGGTGTCTCCACCCTGGGGGCGATGCACGGCGATGCGACACAGGTTCGAGGCCCGCACGGAACGGGTTTCCGGATGGGACTTGGCGGGCAGCACGTCGACAAAATATTCGTTGGCGTAGCGCTGCTCGAACAGGGCTTGCAAATCCACGTCCCTGGTCAGCTTGCAGTAAAGCGTGGCGTGGATGCCACGGATCAGCGGGGTCAGGTGGGGCACGAAGGTCAGCCCCACGCTCATTTCCCCCGCGAAGCCGGCCATGCGGTTAAGGCCCTGGCGGATTTCCGGCCAGTGCCGATGGCCCGGCACCGCATAGGCCTTGAAGGTGTCGGAAGCCTCGGCGAACAGCGCGCCAATCTCGGCCTTGCGCCCGGCGCCAGACACGCCGGACTTGCAGTCGGCCACCATCCAGCCGGTATCCACCACGCCGGCTTCAACCAGGGGCAGGAAGCCAAGCTGCACGGCGGTCGGGTAGCAACCCGGGTTGGCGATCAGGCGGGCGCCCCTGATCTTGTCCCGGTTGATCTCGGGCAGGCCGTAGACCGCTTCCGCCACCAGGTCGGGGCAGGCGTGTTCCATCCCGTACCACCTGGACCACTCGGCGATATCGGTGATGCGGAAGTCGGCGGCCAGGTCGATGACCTTGACCCCGGCATCCAGCAGTTCCCGTGTCTGCTGCATGGCGACGCCGTTGGGGGTGGCGAAGAACACCACGTCACAGGATTTCAGGGGCGCGTCCTCGGGGGTCGAGAACGCCAGGGAAACCCGGCCGCGCAGGGAGGGAAACATGTCCGCCACCGGCATGCCCGCTTCCTTGCGGGAGGTGATGGCGGCGAGTTCCACATTGGGATGCTGGGCCAGAAGCCGCAGAAGTTCGACGCCGGTGTAGCCGGTCCCGCCGACGATGCCTGCCTTGATCATGGAATTGCTCCTTGTGCAAAACAAAAAGCCGCCCATTCGGCGGCTTTTTGCATGAAACCTTGCAAATTAACGCTTGGAGAACTGCTTGCGACGGCGAGCCTTGTGCAGACCGACCTTCTTGCGTTCCACCTCGCGGGCATCGCGGGTCACCAGGCCGGCCTTCTTCAGGCTGCCTTTCAGACCGGCGTCATACTCGATCAGGGCGCGGGTGATGCCATGGCGCACGGCGCCGGCCTGGCCGGTTTCGCCGCCACCGTTGACGTTCACCATGATGTCGAAGTTGGCGTCGCGCTCGGTGAGCTTCAGGGGCTGGCGCACGATCATGCGGCCGGTTTCGCGGGAGAAGTACTCGTCCACGGGCTTGCCGTTGACGACGATCTTGCCGGAGCCGGCTTTCATGAACACGCGAGCCACGGAGCTCTTGCGGCGGCCGGTGCCGTAATAGTAGTTACCGATCATGCTCGGATTCCTCAGATTTCCAGGGATTGGGGCTGCTGCGCGGCGTGGGGATGCTCACCACCGGCGTAGACCTTGAGTTTCTTGATCATGGCGTAGCCCAGGGGACCCTTGGGCAACATGCCTTTCACGGCCTTCTCCAGCGCGCGGCCAGGGAAACGATCCTGCATCTTGCCGAAACTGGTCTCGGAGATGCCGCCCGGGAAGGTGGAGTGGCGATAATACTTCTTGTCCTCGGCCTTGTTGCCGGTGACGCGAATCTTGTCGACGTTGACCACGACGATGAAATCGCCGGTATCCACGTGGGGGGTATAGATGGCCTTATGCTTGCCGCGCAGGCGGCGGGCGATCTCGGAGGCCAGACGGCCCAGCACCTTGTCGGTGCCGTCCACCAGGTACCAGTCGTGCTGGACCTCGTGGGGCTTGGCGGAAAAGGTTTTCATGTCGCGATCCAAATAGGGGACTACGGAAAAACGCGGATTTTATGGGGCCGATCCCGCGCTGTCAAACCTGGCTTTGAGGTCGGGATGATCGCAAGGATAATTCCCGCATGTCGAATTCCTGGTTGCTCACCAACCTCCTCGCCGCCTTCCTGTTACCGCCGTTGAACCTGCTGCTGATCGGCGCCACGGGATACTGGCTGCTCGCGCGGAAGCGCAACCTGGGGAAAGCCTTGATCGCCATCGCCCTTGGAGGTTTGTGGCTGCTGTCCACGCCACTGATTTCCGCCACATTGCTGGACAGCCTGAAACCTGACCCGGTCGCCCTGACCGGGCGGGAGGCGGATGCCATCATCATCCTGGGTGGCGGCAGCAACCGCGACAGCCTGGAATTCGGCGGCGATACCCTGAACCGGTTTTCCATCGAGCGGGTGCGCTATGGCGCCTGGCTGGCCAAGCGCCTGGGCAAACCGGTCCTGGTGACGGGCGGCGCCCCGGACGGCGGCTCGAAAAGCGAGGCCGAGATCATGGCCACCACCCTGGGCGACGAATACGGCGTGGCGACCGAATGGATGGAACCCCATTCACGCAATACCCGGGAAAACGCCCGCAATACCGCCGATATCCTGGGCAAGGCAGGCATCCAGCGCATTTACCTGGTGACGCATTCCTGGCATCTCAGGCGCGCGATTCCGGAATTCGAGACGGCGGGACTCAAGGTCGTGCCGGCCGGCACCGGATATTTCCTGGAAAGCGCGCCTACCCTCCTCGATTTCCTGCCCAACGGCAAAGCCCTCGATCAGAGCTATCTGGCCATGCACGAATGGATCGGCCTGCTCTGGTACCGCATCCGCGATTAACCCCACCACCTCAGGAGAACCCCCATGAAATCCCGCGTCAAATGGGTCGAAAACGTCTGCTTCATGGCCGAATCGGAAAGCGGCCACGCCATGATCATGGACGGCTCGCCGGACATCGGCGGCCGCAACATGGGGCCGCGCCCCATGGAAATGCTGCTCATGGGCGCCGGCGGCTGCACCTCGGTGGACGTCATCATGATCATGAAGAAAAGCCGTCAGGACGTGACCGGCTGCGAGGTGGAAGTCTCCGCCGAGCGGGCCACCGACCACCCCAAGGTATTCACGAAGATTCACATGCGCTTCACCGTGCGCGGCCGAAACCTGAAGCCGGACATCGTGGAACGGGCCATCAAGCTGTCCGCCGAGAAGTACTGCTCGGCCAGCATCATCCTGGGCAAGACCGCCGAGATGAGCCACGACTTCGAGATCATCGAGGAGCCGACGCCGGCTCCGGCCTGACCCTCGGGCGGGATCAGGCAGTTTCCGCCGCCTCCAGCCATTCCAGGGCGATGGCCGGCTCGTCGAACACGCGCAGTTCCGCGTCCACGAACAGCCGGTTCATCCAGGCGGCCCAGACCATCCACTCGTCGCCGGTCACCACGGCGATCTTGCGGAAGTCGTAGCGATGCTGGCGCGAGAACTTGATCTCCTCCCAGGCCACATCCAGGGTGTAGCGCACCATGTCGCGCAAATCCATGAGCAGGTTCACGCCGCCCTGGAACTGGATGTCGTGCTCCACTTCCTGCTCGAATTCCTTGTAGTCCGCCAAAGTGAACTCGCCCATGACGGAAACGGAAATCAGGTTCTCTTGGGTTTTGATGGCAATCACTTTGCGCTCCTCGCGTTGAGTTTGACGGCCCAGATGCCGGCGGCCACGGTCAGCGCCATGCCGCTCCAGGCCACGACGGGCATGGCCTCCCGCCAGATGACGACATCAAGGATACCGCTGAATACCACGGTGCTGTAGGCAAAGCTGGCCACCACCACGGTGTCCCCCTTGCGATAGGCCCGGGTCATGGCGAGCTGGCCCAGGGTGGCCAGCGCCCCTAGGGTGAGCAGGGGTAGCGCATCGTCGAGTCCCGGCGCATGCCAGCCGGTCGCGGTCGCCACGCCCGCAGCCCCCGCAAGAGCCACCGCCGCGAACCAGAACACCGTGCGCCATTCCGGCTCACCCAGCCGTCCCAACTGGCGCACGTGGATGTAGGCGAAGGCCGCCATCACGCCGGAAAAGAGGCCCACCAGGCCGGCGAACAACTCGCCCGAATGGGCCTCCCAGGGCCGCAACAACAGGGCCACGCCGACGAAGCCCAGGGCCACCGAACCATACTGGGCCGCGCCCGGGCGCTCCCCCAGTTGCCAGGGCATGAGCAGGGCCAGGAACAGGGGCGAGGCGTAGTTCAACGTCACCGCCACCGACATGGGCAGTTCGATCAGGGCATAGAAGAAGGTGGCCAGGGCGATGAAGCCCACGATGCCCCGGCGGATATTCAGGCCGATGTGTTCCCCCAGCAGGTTGCGTACGCCCGCCCCGCCCTGCTGGGCATAAAGGATGGCGACGATGGCCAGCAGGCCGAACAGGGATCGGTAGAACACCAGTTCCACGCCGGAAAAGGCATGGCCCAGGCTCTTCACCACCACGCTCATGAGGGCGAAGCAGAGCCCCGCCACCAGCATCCAGGTGGAAGCCATGGCTAGTGGGGACTGGTGGGTTCACTCCCCCCTTTTACAAAGGGGGGGTGGGGGGGATTTTTCCGGCGCTGGCTTTCCTGGACGGCGTCAAATCCCCCCTGCCCCCCTTTACAAAAGGGGGGAACAATCCGGGTTGCTGCCGACATCACACGCCACCCTCGTCGGTCACCTGCAACGTCCTCGGCGCGTGATCCACCGGATTCAACTCCGGCAATTTCTTGCCCGCCGGCGCCACCTGCAATTCCTCGAACTTCCGGGCCGAGACCATGACCCGGCTTTCCAGGGAACCGGTGGCGTCGTTGTAGGCCTTCACCGCCTGGCCCAGGTTCTTGCCGACGCCGGCCCAGTGCTCTCCGAGCTTGGCCAGGCGCTCATAGAGCAGGGCGCCCAGTTCGCTCACCCGGCGGGCGTTGTCGGCCAGGGCTTCCTGGCGCCAGCCGTAGTAGACCGCCTTGAGCAGGGCCAGCAGGGTGGTGGGCGTGGCCAGGATGACCTTGCGCTCGCTGGCGTATTCGATGAGTTCCGGGTCCTGTTGCAGGGCGGCGCTGAAGAAGGACTCGCCGGGCAGGAACATGACCACGAACTCGGGCGCCTCCGGGAACTGGTCCCAGTAGGCCTTCTGGGAAAGCTGCTGGATGTGGGTGCGCACGTGCTGGGTGAAGCGCTCCAGGGCGCGGCCCCGGGCGGCGTCATCCAGGGCCTCGGCGGCTTCCAGGAAAGCCGCCACCGGGGCCTTGGAATCCAGCACCAGGGTCTTGCCGCCGGGCAGGTGCACCAGCATGTCCGGACGCTTGCCGTCGGAAGACACTTCCTGCTCGTGGAAATCGCAGTGGTCCAGCATGCCCGCCATTTCCACCACCCGCTTCAACTGCACCTCGCCCCAGCGGCCGCGCACCTCGGGCCGACGCAGGGCGTTGACCAGGCGCCCGGTCTCGCCGCGCAGATCCTGCTGGGCGGTGAGCAGGCCCTTCACCTGTTCCGAAATCTGGCCGTAGCTCTCGGCCCGGGCCTTCTCCAGGGCCTGGGTCTGTCCGGCCAGCTTGGCGAGTTCCTCGGACAGGGGCTTCACCAGCCCTTCCACAGCCTGCTGGCGGGCCGCCAGGTCGCCCTTGGCGGTTTCCTGGAACACCGCCAGGTTCTGGGTGGCGAGATCCAGGAAGGCCTGGTTGTTGCGCGCCAGGGCCTCGGCGGACAGGGCGTTGAAAGCGTCGGCCAGCTGCTTTTCCGCGCCGCGCAGCACAGCCTGCTTCTCCTCCGCCCCGCGCCGTTCCTGCTCCAGTTGCGTGGCCAGGCCCGAGGCCTGTTCCGTCAGGCGCGCGGATTCGGCCAGCCAGCGCCCGCGCTGCCAGAACAGGGCGAGCAGCCCCACGGCCAGCCCCAACAAAGCCCCCACCAGGTATTCCATGCACCGTCCTCCGCTAACGCCGGCCATGATAACCGCCCGGCGGGCGGCCGATCATGGGCATTCGGGGATGGACATCCGGGCAGGCCGGAGGATGCGGTGGCGGTCGGGATACGGCAACTATTTCACCGGGCCCCTGAGGCTTTCCAATCCGCCGGGAAACTCGAAGGGCGTCTTCGCCAAGGCGGGCACCGCCAGGGCGAGGGCCTGGGCCATGGACGCGGCGAGGCTCGGATCCGGCCGGGCTTCGAGCAGGCGCTGGGTCGCGGCGATGAG